>DehalE1_100001_pt1 | contig 491530 bp, 491 predicted proteins | sample DehspE1_FD_43922 | JGI IMG/M metagenome (IMG submission 43922) | reverse complement strand
TTTTGCTGAGCAATCCCCGTTTTTTATATACGAGGAAAGAGAACTTTCCTCGTATATAAAAAAACACGGCAAGCCGTGTTAGTTATTTGCAATTATATGATGTATCACGGAGCTGGCCGTGCAGATTCTCAATTTAAATATTATTTTGCTCCCTGCATTGCACCGCCTGCAATGTCATCCCCATCATCGCCGCCAAAGCAGTCTGAAATTGGCTCAATTTTCGTGCTGTATATAATCTTCAGAAAAAATATGCTCAATATAAGAGAAGCTACTTCAGCTATTGGATATGACCACCATACAAGGTTCACATTGCCTGACAGAGAAAGAAGATATGCTGCTGGAACAAGGACCACCAGCTGTCTGCCCACCGAAACCATAAGGCTCATTACACCGTTGCCAAATGCCTGGAAAACAGACCCTGCAACAACTGAAAATCCTGCAAAAAGATAACTGAGACTTATAATCCTTAGAGCCGGAATTCCAATGCTTATCATATCATTGGAAGCATTGAATAATAAAAGCATCTTTTCAGGGTACAGCTGTATTATTAAAAGTGCAAAAAGCATTATTCCAATGGCAATTTCTATGCTCAATCTGATTGTGTGGATTATTCTTTCCTTGTTTCTGGCGCCATAATTGTATGAAATTATGGGAACCATACCGTTATTGAGGCCAAACACCGGCATGAACGCAAAACTTTGAAGTTTGTAGTATACTCCGAACACAGCTGTTGCTGTTGCTGAAAATTTCATCAGAATATTGTTGATGCAGTATGTTGTAATAGAAGTGATTGAAAGCATTATTATTGACGGAATACCAATTGCATAGATTTTTTTAATTGTTTTTATGTTAGGTCTGAAGCCCTTTGCCTGAATTTTAATTTCATTGTTGTATTTGACGTTAAAAACAACAGCTAAAAGCCATGCGGCAATTTGTCCTATGACAGTTGCCAGAGCTGCTCCTTCTATTCCCATTTTGGGCATGCCAAACAAACCGAATATTAATATGGGATCAAGTATTATATTTATGATTGCACCGATTCCCTGCGTTATCATGGTGAATATGGTTTTTCCTGTGGACTGCAACAGACGTTCAAATGTTACCTGTCCGAAAATTCCAATAGAAGCAATGCAGCATACAGATAAGTAAGAAATTCCGTATTCAATTATTTCAGCGTTGTTAGTCTGAGCGCCAAAATAAGGTCTGACAAATGTCATTCCAAAAACAAGGAATAACAAATAGCTTAAGAATGCCAGGAATATTCCATTGTCTGCAATGCTGTTTACTTCTTCCATGTTTTTCTCGCCAAGGTTTTTTGAAAGCAAAGCATTGATTCCTACACCTGTACCTACTGCTATAGCCACCATAAGATTTTGAACCGGAAAAGACAGCGATACTGCAGTCAGTGCATCCTCGCTGATTCTTGCAACAAATATGCTGTCAACAACATTATATAAAGCCTGTACTACCATTGATATCATCATGGGTATAGACATACTTACTAGCAATTTCCTAACAGGCATTACACCCATTTTGTTTTCTTTGATTTGTTCCATTTTGTCCTCCTTCAAGTCAAGAAAAAAAAGCTGCCTGAGCAACTTTTTCTTGCAAAACAATATTATATTCCTAATGATATAATAAGTCAACATGAAGTATTATATTTGCTTATTGTTGGTTTTCAGCACCTATGTATTCATCCACTGTCATAACCCTGGCAAATGTACCATTCAAGGAAGCCATAAACACATCATGAACCACACTTGCATGGATTTCTCCGTCTTTTGTGTGCAAGTTCTTTGTTGTGCACGCATCTTCAAGTACAGTTACATCATATCCGTAATTTTGTGCTGCACGGACAGTTGTATCAATGCACATATGGCTCATCATTCCAGCTACTACAAGCTTGGAAGCCTTTAAATCATCCAGACATGACTTGAGATCAGTATTAAGAAATGAACTTGGATAATTCTTTTCAATTATAATTTCACCATGAACAGGCATGACATTTTTATGAATTTCACACTTTCTCATCAGCTCCTGCTTAGTTATTTTATCATCCTTGAAAATGTGTTTTATATATATTACAGGCAATTTTTTTCTTCTGAAATGATTCAATATTTTAGCAGCCTTTAAAGATGCTTCTTCAGCATTGAACAGTTTATAACTTCCTTCCTCAAAATACATGTTTTGAATATCAATTATAATCAGTACTGTATCATTCATACCATACTCCTACTATATATTTTCAATTGCATTTCTTGCCCAGTCTGAATCAGCTAATATTGCTCTCCCGACTCCTATAAAATCAGCCTTGCCTTCAATGAGAAGTTTTTCAGCAGCTGCTGCTTCAGTGATTCCTCCTGTAAGAATAACAGGAACGTTCACTACACTTTTTACAGCCTCAGAAAGTTCAGAAAAATATCCCTGTTCTTTGTTGTCTGGGAGAATAAAACCGCACATGCCACCTGTTATGTCTATCATGTCAATGCCTGCTTCTTCAAAACTCTTTGCTGCAACCTTCAAATCCTCCATGGATGTTCCCCCCTCAGTGTAATCTGAAGCACCTATTCTAATAAGCACTGGGAAATCTCCAACCGCTTCTCTCACTGCCTTTATCACTTCAAGGTGGAGCTTTATTCTTCCATAAATATCATTTCCGTAATCGTCTGTCCTCTTGTTTGTCAGTGGTGACAAAAACTGGTTCAACAAATATCCGTGAGCCGAATGGATTTCAACACCGTCAAATCCTGCTTTTTTAACACGGATTGCTGCATTCTTAAATCTTTCAACTATTTCCTTAATTTCTTTTTTTGAGAGTTCTCTTGGAACTGTGTCGTTAAGTTTGCGGGGATTTAAAACTGACGAAGGTCCTACAGTATTTAATGTAACTTCACTTCTTGAAAGGCTGCCGGCATGGTTAAGCTGCATGACTGCCTTAGAGCCATTTTTATGTATTATGTCTGCTAATTCTTTCAATCCTTCCTTACAGCTGTCATCAGCTACTGACAACTGTTTTAAACTTGCCTTACCTTCTTCCGAAATGTAACTATGCTCGATTATCACCAGTGAAATGTATCCTCCTTTAGACTTTTCATCATAATAGTCTAAGATTTCACTGCTGACTTTTCCATCGTCAGCTGCCTTAGCTGTTGCCATGGGAGGCATAACCAGTCTGTTTTTAAGCTTAATTTTACCGTTATCAAAAGTATTTGTTATGTGCGTCATCTTTCCTCCTGATATTATATTTTTTTAAGATGTTAATCGAAATCACTTCATATCAATGCAGCATATATCCATCCGTACAAGTTTTGAATCTTTAAGAACAACATTAATTTCAATATCATTTTCCACATTTTCTAGTATTGCCATATCTCCCTCAGATATTTCAATCTTCTCGCCAGTTGACACTTCAAAAACAGCTTCACCTTTGCCACAATAAAATGCATTGAAATCAAATGTTTTATTATATTCCCTGCAAAATTCATTTTTAAGTATTCCGTCATTTTCAACAACAGTCATCTTTCCATGAAAGTCCTTTGAAAGCATCATGTTGAAATCTGTTACCTTGCCTGCTGCTGAGGATTCCCATCCTCCGTCAAACACATCTATATGTTTGTAGGATTCCATAAGCAAATCATAGTGGTCTTTGTGAAAAACATGAGCCTTACCTTCAAGCATGATCAAGTGTCTGGTGTAATTTTCAAGATTGCTGTATTTTGCTTCCTCTTCGCTGTAAGACTCGGCCATGCTGAGCCTAAATGAAAAATTCCTGTCAGCATAAGAAGAATTCAAAGGATAAATAAAATATTGTCTGCTTTCTCCGCCTGCCCATTTTGAAGTTATAACATCATCTTTTCTAATTAATGTGGTTTTCAAAGCAACCTCCTTGTAAAATTAATATAGTAATTCTCATAAGCGCTTCAGTTACAAATACTTAAAAGTGCTCTCCGTTTTCGTAATATCTGCTTTTTTCAAGCGCTTGAAAAATAACGTCCACATTTTTGTATCCCAATAGGTTTATGTGCTTTGTAATTATCATAGCTGCTTTGTCTTGAATTTCCTGTCCTCTGTCAAACCATAAAACATCCACAGCCGGAAGACCTTCCACAACTTTTTCATCCATTATGAAAGAAGAATTTACTACCTCTATGCTGAAATATTCTCTTGGGCACTGAATCAACTCCTGAAGATCATCAATCATTAATTTGCTTATTGTCAAAGCTTTGTTCATATCTATTGCTCTAAATCTTAATGCTGGCATAGTAACCTCTCTTTATTATATTTATATTATTTTAACATATTACATTAAAAAATGCACCAAATATAGAAAACAAATCGGCAATTATGATTAACAGTAGTCAAATATGCTAAAAGACGATTCTTCTTAGAATCGTCTTTTAACTCCTTAAATTAAAATCAGTGTTCCATCTTAGACATTATATCCATTACTTCCTCGACGGCAACCTGTGTTTCATGGGATATGTCTGAAAAACTTCCTAAAATGTAGCTGTGCATGTACGGCGGCATGTGTGCCATTTCCTTTGTCGGATTGACGCTGGTTACATATTCTCTGACAGATGCAGGCATGGAATTCCTGTCTACTAGCAAAAGAGGCGTATGTTTGCTTAAGTGAGCAAACATGACACTGGATACCAGATGATACCACTTGCTGAGTTCACCAAATGAAAATGCCCAGCCATTTCTTGTATTGTGCTTCCATCCGAAATCATCAACAGGACTTTGGTACCTTGCAAAATTTATTGCAATGGTGTAGGGGTCGTTTCCGCTGATTCTATGAATGGTTCCTGTTATTGAATTTCTTATTTGGGCTTCCACATTATCACTGACGGTCTTTGTGGAACCCACTATAAAATAATTCTTTCCTCTGTTGCTTAGGATAAAGTTTTGTATGGGCTGTGGTATTGAGTTTTGCTGTACCAGGATGATTGGAACATCCATGTGAGCCGCATAAAAGGCTGCTGGAATCCCCTCTGAATAGTCCTCTCCTGATATTACCATTACATCTTTTTTTCCTATTTCAGATTCTGAAGGAACCACGTTAAATCTGAAATCAATAATATCATAACAAGCTCTGTAAACATCTTCAAAGGTTGTTATTCTGTAAGTAGAAAATCCAAGAGCCATCAATGCATTTTCTATGGATGATGATATGGGGCCCACAACAAGTATCTGTGCCGGTACATTGTCGCCGGTCGGAGATAGCCTCAATATTTCATTTAAAATAATAGGAGGTATAAAGTTCCTGTCAGTAAACATTATGGGTGCATTGATTGGGAAGTGAACAATGCTTGAAGCACAAACTCCGTACTGCCACTTGTCGTAAGGTACCATGATGACAGCATTGGGGCGCCAGCTTATATTGCTGCTTGGATATATTATATTTGTAACTGCAACGTTGTAAGCATAAATATCATCGAAATTTACTCTTGTAGTATTGGCTGTATCTGAAATCGGATTAAACACTGCCGGCGTCTGCTGCATTGATATATTGTTAAAAATAGACATGAAATCACCTGCTTTTTTTAATTTAGTATATGAAGATGATTTCTGATTTGACATACATAATTTGCTTTTATCCAGAACAAATACTGAACTTGATCAATTAAAATTAATTTAATATTATTTGCTTATTGCTTTTAACATCAGCTCAGCAGGAGCTTTAATTCCGGTCCATATTTCAAAAGCTTCTGCACCCTGATTAACAAGCATTTTAAGTCCTTCTACCGTCGTGCAGCCCATTTCTTCTGCATCCTTCAATAATCTGGTTTTTCTAGGATTGTAAACAGCATCGCACACTGTAAGCGAAGGGTTCAGCAGTTCTCTGTCCAATGGGCTTGAATCAATGTCTGGTGACATTCCCACGCTTGTTGTATTTATAAGAACCTGGCAGTCTGCTATTGCTTTTTTCATTTCATCATATTCATGTTTTACAGCCACACTGTCTGCTCCTGTCTGTTTGTTTATGTCATCAGCCAGAGAAACTGCTTTCTCATATGTTCTGTTGCATATGAAAATTTTATTTGCCTTTTTTAGCGCCAGTGTCATGCTTATTGCTCTTGAAGCCCCGCCGCTTCCAAGTATAAAAACATTTTTTCCATTTATTTTTGTTCCTGTGCTCTCCTCGAATGATTTCAAGAATCCCATGCCGTCTGTGTTGTAACCCTTGAGGGTTCCCTCATGTACCACAACAGTGTTAACGGCACCGATGCATTTTGCATACTCGTCAATTTCATCAAGATACTTCATAATTTCGATTTTATGAGGTATTGTTACATTAAAGCCTTCAAAGTTCATCTTAGCCATGCCCCTCACAACTGTTTCCAAGTTTTCAGGCAACACCTCTATGGGAATATATATTTTGCCAAGACCCAGGCTCTCAAATGCTGTGTTATGCATGATGGGAGAAAGAGAATGTCCCAGAGGGTAGCCCAGCAGCCCTAATAATTTTGTTTTAGTGCTTATAATCATGTAATCACCTCCTATTTTTTGTATTGTTCTTTCCCGATTTTATATAAATCATTTCCCTCATTGTCTATTACTACTGTAACAGGGAAATTTTCAACTTTCAGTCTGTAAATTGCTTCTGCCCCGAGGTCTGGAAAAGCAATTACTTCTGCTTCCTTTATTGCTTCAGCAAGAAGTGCTCCTGCTCCGCCGATTGCAGCAAAATAAACAGCATTGTTCTTGATTATTGAGTCCACAACCTGCTTGCTTCTAAGGCCCTTTCCAATCATCCCCTTAAGACCATGATCCATTAAAAGAGGGGCATATGCATCCATTCTTCCGCTTGTTGTGGGACCTGCTGAACCAATTGCCTGTCCCGGTTTAGCAGGACATGGTCCTACGTAATAAATTGTCTGGTTTTTTATGTCCATGGGAAGCTCTTCATTTTTGTTTATAAGTTCTGCAATCCTTTTGTGAGCAGCATCCCTACCTGTGTACATGATGCCGTTAAGAAGAACTCTGTCTCCTGCTTTTAAATCGCTCACTGTTTCGTCAGTCAGCGGTAAATTTACTATTTTAGCCATGTCTACCTCCATTATATAATTGCTTCTTTATGCCTTGCCACATGGCACTGAATGTTTATGGCAACAGGCATGCTTGCAATGTGTGCAGGAAAAGTTTCTATGTTTACGGCAAGGGCTGTGGTGCTTCCGCCAAATCCCTGAGGACCAATGCCAAGATTGTTTATTTCCTCAAGAAGCTCTTTTTCCATCTTTGCCACTACAGGATTTGGATGATGCTGTCCAACTTCCCTCAAAAGAGCCTGTTTGGCAATAAGAGTTGTTTTTTCAATTGTGCCGCCTATTCCTACTCCAACAATTATAGGTGGACATGGATTTGACCCTGCCCTGTCTACAGCATCAATAACGCACTTCTTAATGCCTGCTTCACCGTCTGAAGGTTTAAGCATGCATAAGGCGCTCATGTTTTCGCTTCCGCCTCCTTTAGGAGCAATTATCAGCTTAATTTTGTCTCCGGGAACTATTGTAGTATGAATTATTGCAGGAGTGTTGTCACCTGTGTTTTTTCTCACCATGAAAGGATCATCAACTGCTGATTTTCGAAGATATCCGTTTTTATAGCCTCTTCTTACTCCTTCATCTATGGCAGAATTAAGGTCTCCCCCAACAAGTCGTACTTCCTGACCCAGCTCCAGAAATATCACTGCAAGTCCGGTGTCCTGGCATATGGGAACTTCCTTTTTTCTTGCAATTTCCTGGTTCTTCAGAATGTCCTCAAGAATATCTTTTGCTAGAGGCGATTCTTCCTTGTCCACTGCATCTTCTAATGCTTTTTTTACATCCTGCGGAAGATAGTAATTTGATTCTATACAAAGTTTTTCAACTGTCCTGGTTATATCTTCTACATTAATTTCTCTCATCTTTAATCTCCCTTCAACTGTTGCAATATTGTAATTTTATAACTCTCCGTACCTTTCCTTGAACATGAAAAAATATGGATTTAAATAATGCTGTTCATAACTAAATAAGTTTAATCAATTATATTATAAGCAAAATATTAATTCAATAAAATTAACAGCATATTTCATAATGTCAGTTGCAAATAAACTTCATTAATATTATAATTGTTCATATAAATAAAATAAGAGGCGGATATGACTGAAAACGACAAGAAAAAATTCATTGTGAATGTAGCTTTTATAGTAACGGTTTACGCAGTTTTATATTTCATTTTTGTTTACATGATTCATTGGGTTATGCCATTTTTGGTTGGTTTTTTAATTGCTCTTGCCCTGCGGCCCATAACAAGGCTTGTTAACAAGCTTGTTAACAGCACTGGCAAAGGTGTGGCAGTGTTTGTAGTGGCTATGTTTTATGCCGGAGCAGCAACTCTTCTTTGGCTTATACTGTCATTTTTATTCGCGCAGCTGACAGACATGGTCAAAGTAATGCCAGATTTATATTTTCAAAAACTTGAGCCTGTGCTTTTGGATTTCAACGACTGGATTGTAGAGAATGCAAAGTTAATATCTCCTGATGCAGCAAGTGCCATTTCACAGGTTATAACAAATGGTATCAATTATATTTCTGATGTTATTAAAAATATATCGATTTCTGTGGTGCAGATTGTTACAAGACTCATTTCAAACTTTCCTCTGTACCTCATAAGCGTTATTTTTACAATTGTCCTTTCAGTGTTCATAAGCGTGGAATACAACAACATAACTGCTTTTATAAAGCGCCAGCTGCCTGATAAGTTCAACTCCACATTTACGGAAGCGAAAACCTTCCTTACAGGAACGCTGTGGAAAATGATAAAGTCCTACATGATAATATTGTTCATTACATTCATTGAACTGTTGATTGGTCTTAACATGCTGGATGTTACATATGCACTTCCATTAGCAGCAATAATTGCAGTACTTGACATAATGCCTATTATTGGAACTGGCGGAATAATAATTCCATGGGCCATTGTAGAATTGATTCTCAATAATTACAGAATGGGCGGAGGATTGTTGATACTGTACGTTACGGTAACTGTTGTAAGAAACATAGTAGAGCCAAGAATTGTAGGACATCAAATAGGCCTTCATCCTATCATAACAATAACTGCCATGTATGCCGGGCTGAGACTTTTCGGATTTGCAGGATTTATAATAGCACCTGTTGTGGCAATACTTGTGAAGTACTTAAACGACACAGGAAAAATTCATTTGTTCAAATAATAAATATTAAAACAAAAATTCCGGCAAGCCGGAATTTTTTTATAATAATAATAATTGAATTAATATTTTTGTGACTCAGCGTTATTTTGTGGAATTGTACGAAAGGAGAAAAACAGTCTTGGCACACTTAGCGTAGCGGATGTGTGCCTTTGTTTTTCGGATTGACGTTACAATTCCCAAAATGTTAGCAGGAAGAAAAAATGTTAATTCCAAATTATTAAATGAAAAATAAGGTAACAAAAAAAGCAAGGCGAACCTTGCTTTTATTTTTTATTAGATTATTCCCTGAGCCATCATAGCGTCTGCAACTTTTTTGAATCCAGCAAGGTTAGCTCCAGCTACCAGGTTGTATCCCAATCCAGCTTCTTCAGCTGCTGCTACAGAGTTTTTGTAGATGTTTCTCATGATTTCATGAAGTTTAGCATCAACTTCTTCAAATGTCCAAGAATATCTCATTGAGTTCTGGCTCATTTCCAATGCTGATGTAGCAACTCCGCCGGCATTAACTGCTTTAGAAGGAGCAACTATCATTCCGCTTTGTTGTAAGAATGCCAATGCATCATTTGTAGTAGGCATGTTAGCAACTTCGATATAGTATTTAGATCCGCTTGCTACTATTTTCTTAGCTTCTTCCATGTTGATTTCATTTTGAGTTGCACATGGCATGTAAACATCTGCTTTTACTGCCCATGGTTTCTGACCTGGGAAGAATTCAACACCAAATTTTTCAGCGTAATCCTGAACTTTGTCTCTTCCTGATGATCTCATGTAAAGCATAAATTCTTCTTTTTCACCTTTAACTCCGGCAGGATCGTAAATATATCCGTCTGGACCTGAAATAGCAACAACAGTTCCGCCTAATTGGTTAACTTTCTGAACAACTCCCCAAGCAACGTTACCGAAACCTGATACTACGAATGTCTTGCCTGCTACTTCTTCTCCGAAGTGGTTCAAAACTTCTTGTGTATAATATACAGCGCCGTATCCTGTAGCTTCAGTTCTTGCCAAACTTCCGCCAAATGGTATTCCTTTGCCTGTTAATACGCCGTTTTCAAAAGCGCCTCTGATTCTTCTGTACTGTCCGTATAAATAACCTACTTCTCTTCCGCCAACTCCTATGTCTCCTGCAGGAACGTCAACGTCTGGTCCTATATGTCTGTAAAGTTCAGTCATGAAGGCTTGGCAGAATCTCATTACTTCTGCATCTGATTTTCCTCTTGGGTCAAAGTCAGAACCACCTTTTGCTCCGCCTATTGGAAGACCTGTGAGTGAATCTTTGAATGTTTGTTCAAAAGCCAAGAATTTCATTATACCTGAATATACTGAAGGATGGAATCTTAATCCACCTTTGTAAGGTCCTATTGCTCCGTTAAACTGAATTCTGTATCCTCTGTTAACCTGTACTTGTCCTTTATCATCAACCCATGAAACTTTAAAAGAAATGCTTCTTTCTGGTTCAACAATTCTTTCCAAAAGTCCTGCTGCTTCATACTCAGGATGTTTTTCAATCATAGGCTCCAAGCTGAATAATACTTCTTCAACTGTCTGAATAAATTCAGGTTCATTAGCGTCTCTTTTCTTAACTTGCTCAATTACTCTTTCAATATATGCATTCATTAAACAAAACCTCCATGAAATAATATTATGTATTTCCTTCTTTATTATATCAAAATGTATTCACAATTCAATCAATTTTATATTAACTATTTGTAATTATAACTTTTTGAGACGAATTTTGCACCACCTTTCATAAATTATTTAATTTTAAATTATTTTTATTAATTTACAATAAATAATGTGTTAATTATTCGTAATATTTGTCTCGGCGCCAAAAACGGTCTAAATAGTGTATAAAAAAACAGAGATTTTAACTTACGTCATAATCTCTGCATTTTTTTGAGTTTTATTCATTTTTACTTTTTTCCTTGTTCATTCTGTTATAATAATAAGTCAGAGAAAACAAGCTTTCATTTAAATGAACATTTTCAACATGTACATTTTCAGGCATTTTTAAATCTTTCGGGGCAAAATTCCATATAGCATGTATTCCGCATCTCACCAACTGTTCTGCAACCTGCTGGCTGACACTCTTAGGAGTGCATATAACAGCTATGTCTATTTTTTCTTTTTCGAGAAAATTTTCTAAGTCGTCTGAGTCCATGATCATTGCATTTCTTATTGACATCCCTATAAGTTTTGGATTTTTGTCAAACAATGCGACAACTTCATAATCGGCTTCGTAAAAACCTGTATAATTTGCAATTGCCTGGCCGATATTTCCGGCACCTACTATAATGATCTTGTACTTGTTGTCAAGGCCAAGAATCTTTGCAATTTCATTTCTCAAGTTTTCTACATCGTAGCCAAAACCCTGTTGTCCAAATCCCCCGAAATTATTTAAGTCCTGTCTTATTTGTGAAGCTGAAAAACCAGTCATCTCGCTGAGTTCTCTTGACGAAGTTTTATTAATCCCCATCTTAGTAAGTTCTCCAAGATATCTGTAATATTTTGGTAATCGTCTGATTACCGCAGGTGAAATTCTATCGTGCTTATCCATAATACGCCTCCTGCTTATATTTTAACAATCATTCGTTTACATTGCAACTATTTTTTTGCAAAAATAAACTTTTTTTCACAATTATTTATGAATTTTTCATAATTATGCTCTCAACAACATTTGCAGCTTCTTCGCATGCATCACAACATTTTTCAAAACGGTTGAATGCAATGGTCCATGTCATTATTTCAATGGCATCGGTGCTTGTCATGTGAAGTTTTCTTACAGCCTCTGTATAGAGGTTGTCTCCGTCTTCTTCAAGTTTGTTTATGTGCACAATCTTTTTGTGAATTTCTTTTGATTTCTTAAAATTCTTGAATTCCTCAAAAGTATCCTTCAGTTCTTGGCAGCTTTGAAGAATTATTTTTGAAAAGCCAAAGGCATCTTCTCGTATGGACTTAACATTGTACATGTACATGTGAAGAAGCACATCTTCAATGCAGTCAGTAATGTCGTCGATTTGATGCAGAAGCTGTACTATGTCTTCCCTGTCAATTGGCGTTATAAATTCACGGGCAAGTCTTCTTATTATTTCATGCCCTTCCAAATCAGCAGCATGTTCTATTTCATGCATTTTCTTCATCTTTTCCTGAAGTGTTTCCGCATCATATTTTTTAATATTGTCATCAAGCATTTCAGCGGCACTGCAGCAGTACTCAGAGAGCTTTATGAATCCGTCAAAATAATCATAATCATTTTTACGTGCCATTTTTCACCTCTTATATTAAAATAATGTTATAAACATTTTTGCCATTAAAAATCCTATTAACCCGCAGCCCGGAAAAGTAAGAAGCCAAGTCCAGACCATTTCCTTAACAAAACTCCAGTTTACAGATGAAAGTCTTTTTGCAGCTCCCACGCCCATTATTGCCGTTGTCTTTGTATGAGTTGTGCTTACCGGAATTCCTGACAAGGAAGAAATCAAAAGACATGTGGCAGCAGCCATATCTGCTGAAAATCCCTGATATTTTTCAAGCTTACACATATCCATTCCTACTGATTTTATTATTTTGTATCCGCCTATGGAGGTTCCAAGAGCCATTACAATTGAGCACATGAGCATCATCCATAAAGGAATTTGAAAACTTGTAACATTTGCTTGTCCATTTGCTAGGAATATTCCAAGCATGAACACTCCCATAAACTTCTGTCCATCCTGAGCGCCGTGCATGAATGCCATTGTTGCACCGCTTAATACCTGTGCTTTTTGAAAGAACATGTTTGTCTTTCTTCTGTTAAATCCTCTGAATATGATTTCAGTCAGCTTTACTGTCACCCATCCCATTATAAATCCAAGTACAGTTGACAGAGCAAGTCCGTAAATTACCTTAATCCATTCATTAGGGTTAATTCCGCCCATGCCGTTATGAATGGCTATGGCAGCTCCTGATATTCCTGCAATAAGAGCATGGCTCTCACTGGTGGGTATCCCAAACCACCATGCAGCTGTAGCCCATGTTACTATGGCAAACAATGCAGCACACAATGCTATGAGGGCTTCCCTTGTGTTTCCGCCAAAGTCAACCATGTTATAAATAGTCATGGCAACATTTGCATTTATCATGGTCATAATGAATACCCCAAAAAAATTGAACACAGCGGCCATTAAAATTGCATTTCTTGCTGTAATTGAACGTGTCGAGACGCATGTGGCAATGGCGTTTGGAGCATCTGTCCAACCATTTACCAATATGACTCCCAATGTAAGAACTGCAGTTATTAACAAAGGGGGACTAGATATGATTTGTGTAAGAAAATCCGAAAAATGAATAACCATATTATTCTCCTGACATTCGAATAAATTCAAATGTATGTAAAAATTCGCTTCCTTATTTTTACATACATTTCTAATATAGCACACATAATGCAATTTTTCTACATAATATTTTTTATCAAACGAACTGTAAAGAAGATTATTATTGAAGTTATTTCTGTAACTTTTGTGTTTAATTTGAATATTATATGAACTAAGACTATTATCGGAGGGTATTATGAAAAAGTATATTTCTTTACTGGTGGTTGTTTTAATGGTTGCATCGCTCTTTCTTGCAGGCTGCGAACAAAAAACAACCGAAAAACAGGACGTTAGGCTTGTGGAGGTTACCCATTCCATTTTTTATGCACCTCAGTATGTTGCCATTGAAAAGGGATTTTTTGATGAGGAAGGTTTAAATGTTGAGTTGACAAATGGCGGAGGGGCTGACAAGTGCATGGCTGCCCTTGTCAGCGGCGAAGCTGACATTGCTTTCATGGGACCTGAAGCAAGCGTATACGTATATCTTCAGGGGAGAGAGGATCAGCCAATAAACTTTGCACAGCTCACTCAAAGGGATGGTTCCTTTATTGTTGGAAGAGAAGCTGACGACAGCTTCAGCATAGCCAAGCTAAAGGGCAAGACAATTCTTGGCGGAAGAAAGGGAGGAGTTCCTCTCATGACTCTTGAATATGTTCTGAAACAAAACGGACTGACTCCCGGTACTGACCTGGATGTAAGAACCGATGTGCAGTTTGATATGATGGCAGGCGCATTTGCTTCCGGAGAAGCAGATTACACCACATTGTTTGAACCTCTGGCATCTACTTTTGAAAAGCAAGGAAACGGATATGTACTGGCATCTGTTGGTGAGATGGCCGGATACATTCCATACACATGCTACAGCTCTCTGGAAAGCTACATCGAAAAAAATCCTGAAGTTGTTCAGGGATTTGCCAACGCTCTTTATAAAGGAATGGTATGGGTTGAAGAGCACACTGCAGAAGAAGTTGCTGAAGCAATTCTTCCTCAGTTTGCAGATTCGGATGTGAAGTTCATCGCAGAAATAGTCCAGACATACAAGGATCTGGATACATGGAACCCTGACCTTGTTCTTGGAGAAGACGGTTACAACCGCCTTATTGATATTATGAAGACTGCAGGAGAAATTGAAGAAGGTGCTCCTTACGGAGAAATTCAAACTCCTGACTTTGCAGTAAAGGCAAAACAAAACTACAAAAAATAATTAAGAATTGAGAGTGAAGAGTGAAGAATTAAAAGAAAAAACTGGATGGCATTGCCATCCAGTTTCAATTAGTTCTTAATTCTTAATTCTTAACTCTTAATTTGTTTAGTATTGGTTGAATACCGGTGTTACATTGTCATCTTCAAAGTTAAGACCTGCTGCTTCAAATGACAAGCCTTCTATGTTGTATTCAACATCTGCTATTTCTTCGAACTGCTCAAGACAAAGAACAACTATTGCGTTCATGTCTTCAAATTCTTCCTGTGAAAGGTTCACAGCTTCAACACCCAGATTAACAACTGCTGTGCCGCCTTTTACTTCAACATCTCTTAAGTTTACGCCAACAGGTATGTTGTTGCTGAGCACCGTATCAGACGGTGCACCTCCAAACAGTCTTTCAACCACTGCAACCGCTGGATTTCCAACTTTTGATGCAGAAAATGTCAAAGGAACATAGTGTCCTTCCACTTCAGTATCAGGAGCTTTATAATAAACGGTGTAGTTGATTCCGTCATCTTTACCCTGCAAGTTTATATTTTTTCTTTCAAAGGCAGTATCTATGCTGTAGCCCTTAGACAGAGCTGCAATGTCCTGTCCTTCAACCATGATTTCCACCTTATCAATTGTAGGAAATTCGGTCAAAGTGTATGTAAGAGCAGAAACCATATTTTTTTCCTGATCTATTGACTCTGTATTTAATACATTATTGCTTAAATCGACAACGCATAAACCATCCTTAATAGACATTCCTCTTATTTGTGTTCCTTCAGGCAAGACGCCATGAAGATTTGATTGAGCTATTTTCTGTTCAATTTCGCTTCCTACAACCATGCTTCTGAGTGTTGCTTTTGCAATTCCTTCTTCCCATGGAATCTTTGTATTTACAGGTACTATAAAACCATTTTCATCTTCATAATATGCCAGTATATCTTTCATCTTTTCTTCTTGAGCATTGACAGTGATGGTTTCAACAGCTTCTTGTTCTATATCTTCCTTAGCTTCTTCTCCGATGCTGTCATCTACAATTTCAAAATCTGACAAGTCTGCCAAATCTGTTACGTCCGGATTTTCTCCTCCCTTTAGACCAACCATCATGTCTAAAGTACTGCATCCTGTTATGCTTGCTGCCAAACAAACAATCAATATTAGAGATATAATCTTCTTAATAGACAATTTCATACCCTCCTCACGTCTTTATATAGTATTATATTTGGCATGTACCGAAGATATGATTAATAAATTAAATTAAAAAAATATTAATAGAAAAGATGCAACATTCAACAAGAATACCCGCTTAATTTTTGATTGATTATTTAAGCATTATTATTCCACACATGAGACCCCTTTTCCCCTTTTGCCCACGGTGAGAAAAAAACATGTGGTTGTTACACTTGGTGCACAATCCGGACAATTCAATGTTAGAAGTTTTCATACCATGTTTGACCATGAGATGCTTGTTTATTTCCCAAAGGTTGAAATGATATTTTTCTCCCTTGACAATCATATAATCCGTATAATTTTCATCGTATTCAAGGAACATGTCTGCCACGTCCTTGTCAACTTCAAAGCAGCACTGTCCAAGAGAAGGGCCTATGGCTGCAATTATATCTCCTGGATTACTGCCGAAATCCTTCACAAATGCATCCACGATTTCTCCTGCTATGTTATTAAGAGTTCCCTTCCAACCTGCGTGAGCCATTCCCACAACATTTTTCACAGGGTCGAAAAAAAACAGCGGAGTGCAATCAGCGTGGAATGTCATGAGAGCTATATTTCTTTTATCTGTATACAAGCCGTCCACATCAGTGTATAAAGGATCCATCATGGCATATCCCTTGTATTCTTCTGTTACATATTTTATGTTGCTTGTATGAGTTTGGTCTGTTTCAACAATATCATACAGATTGATGTTGAGTCTTTCTGCCATTATTCTGTAATTAGTTTTTACATTTTCTTCTTCATCACCTGAACCCATACCTAAATTCATTGAACAGAAATTGCCTCTGCTCACGCCGCCTTTTCTTGTGGTGAAGCAGTGAAACAAGTTTTCATGATTTTCAAGTGACGGAAATGTTACATATTCAAAACCATCAATTTCATTTATTTTGTGCATATATACTCCTAGAAATAAATTTCATTATAATTATAACATATGAAATATTAATTTAAATGATAATTTAATATGAAATAAATCAAATATATGCTAAAATAAGTGTAACTTTAGTTTTTATAAAATCTTGATATTTAAAATGGTCAGTTCAAGGAGGTTTCCATGATAATATCGCCTGTCTTTGACAAGGAAAGCAGCAAGGCGCTGTACATACAACTTTACGAATACATAAAGAACGAAATCATATCAGGTCTGTTAAAGCCTGATGCCAAGCTTCCTTCAATCAGGGAAGCATCAACGACCCTTAACTTAAGCAAGACAACAATTGAAAATGCATACAGCCAGCTGGTGGCTGAAGGATACATTGAAAATTTCCCAAAGAGGGGTTACTTTGTATGCGACCTTACAGAATACAACTTTGAAATAAATCATGACGTACAGAAAAACATACTAAATCAGCAGTTTGAAATAAATTATTTAAATAACGGCGTTGACAAGGAAAGCTTTGACACTTCAGCATGGAAGAGACTTTACAACAAGGTAATTTCAGATGATAGAACTGACATTTACTCCAGCGGCTCCATTCAGGGAGAAAAATTTTTAAGGGATGAAATAGCTAATTTTGTCAATACAATGCGCGGAGGCAACACAAGCGCTGATCAGATAATTGTTGGAGCTGGCGTTCAATATCTTTTGGGAATTCTCATAGGAATAATTAAGGATGATTACAATACTGTGGCTGTTGAAACACCTGGTTTTAACAAAGCAGAGTTCATATTTGAAGATTACCTCTTCAACATACGCCACATAGAAGTGACGGACAACGGCTTTCCAGTAGAAAAACTAAGAAACAGCGATGCCCATCTCATATATATAAGCCCTTCACACCAGTATCCTCTTGGAACCATCATGCCGGTTAACAAGCGAATGGAGCTTTTGGATTGGGCACAGAAGAACAACGGTCTCATAATAGAAGATGATTATGATGGCATGATAAGATATGGAGGAATGCCAATACCCAGTCTTCAGGGGCTGGACAAGAATGACTGTGTCATATACCTGGGTTCATTTTCAAAAATGCTTCTGCCTTCTCTTAGAATAAGCTTCATGGTTATACCTAAAAAGCTTCTTTCAAAATACAATGAAATTAAATACAGACACACTCAGTCAACTTCCAAAATCGACCAAGTAGTTCTTGCAAATTTCATGAAGGAAGGCTACATGCTCAAGCACCTTCGAAAAATTAAAAGAATTTACAGTAAGAAAAACCTGGCTCTTTCTGCAAGCTTCAAAAAAACATTCAAGGATAAACTGGAAATAATAAATTCAGACTCGGGTCTTCATGTTGTATGTGAAGCATATGTAAAAAAAGATGACATACATTTGATGGAACAAATAAAAAATTCCCGCATTTTGCTAAACATCATAAGCAGAAATGGGGATAAAATAATTTTTTCACTGAATTACAGCGGAATTGATACAGATAAAATTCAGGAATTCACAAATTTGCTCGGCAAGGTGTTGTTTGAATAAAGGCTCCTTGGGAGCTCAGGTTGATGACAATGTATATACTAGACGTTGTCATTCTGAGAGCTTGCTCGAAGAATCTCATGTTTACAGCAAAGATGAGATCCTTCACTATCGTTCAGGATGACAGCGTCGGGGTTTGTCAATAGTCTGAGCTCCTTTGCAGCTTCTTAATAAAATTTATTTCAATTTATTTATTTGTTCTTAAATAATTTCTTGTACACTTCTCCTGCTACCAGAGGGATGAAAGCAAACATCATTACTATTTCCCAGTCAAGCATGGACAATGGTACAACGTTGAATATATCGCTTAATATAGGAACATACAATACTGCAACCGTAAGAGCAAAAGATGCAAATACAGCCTGAACCATTCTCATGTTGGTAAATACACCTATTTTAAACAATGTGAATTCCTGAGATCTTGATGAAAATGCTCTTAAAAGTTCCGCCGTAATCAATGTTGCAAACACTATGCTTCTTTCATGAACTAAATTTTCAGCTCCCGGATATGCTTTCATTGCCCAGTAATAGGATAAAAGAGATGCTGCTGATATGGCAACTGCCTGGAACACAATTCCTCCAAGCATTCCTTTGTCAAGTATTGGCTCTTTCGTGTCACGAGGAGGGTGGTTCATAATTCCCGGTTCTGCATTTTCAACTCCAAGTGCCATAGCAGGGAAACTGTCTGTAACAAGGTTCAGCCACAAAAGTTGTATTGGAACAAGAGGAACTTCCCATCCAAGCAAAATGCTCACAAATACCAGGAGTATTTCGCCTATGTTACAGCTTAACAGGAAGAACACAAATTTTTTGATGTTGCTGAAAATTATTCTTCCTTCTTCAACTGCGTTAACTATGGTAGCAAAGTTGTCATCTGTAAGAATTACTTCTGCTGTGTTTTTGGCAACGTCTGTTCCGGTGATTCCCATTGCAACTCCTATGTCTGCCTTTTTAAGTGCAAGTGCGTCGTTTACGCCGTCACCGGTCATTGAAGTGATATGTCCGTTTTCCTTAAGAGCAGTTACAATTCTTACCTTGTGGTCTGGAGAAACTCTGGCATATACTTTTGTTTTCTTTACAACTTCTCTTAATTCTTCATCGCTGAATGCATCAAGTTCTGCCCCCATCATTGCCTGTTCTTCAGATTCAACCATTCCAAGGTCCTTGGCAATTGCATATGCCGTTTCCTTGTAGTCTCCGGTAATCATTACTGCTTCAATTCCGGCATCTTTACATTCTTTTATGGCATCTTTTACTTCAGGTCTTGCAGGGTCAATCATTCCGACCAATCCCACAAATATCATGTCGTTTTCAACCAGGTCGAATGACAAGTGTTCAGGAACCTGATCCCATACCTTGTATGCTGCAGACAACACTCTCAGAGCTGAGCGTGCAAATGTCCTGTTCACATCAAGAACTCTGTCCTTAAGTTCATTTGTAAAATCCACTACTTCACCGTTAAGAGCAATTTTCGAGCATCTGCTTATAACAATGTCCGGTGCTCCTTTTGTAAATGAAACAACCTTTCCTTCAATGTAATCTGTGTGGAATGTGCTCATCATTTTTCTAGCAGAGTCAAATGGAAGCTCATTTACTCTCGGATATGATTTATTAAGCTGTTCTGTTGTTTTTCCAAGCTTTCCAGCAAATGTTACTATTGCTCCTTCTGTAGGATCTCCAATTACTTTGTACATTCCTGATGAGTTGTCAAGATGCGCATCATTTGCCAGGGCTCCTATTGAAGCCAGGTTTATAAGGTTAGGAAGAGCATCCACGGTTATATGTTTGCCCTCAAGCTTCACAGCTCCAACCGGCTCGTATCCTCCGCCTTCAATTTCAAGTATTTTATCATCAACGTAAGCTTTTACAACAGTCATCTCATTTTGAGTGAGCGTTCCTGTTTTATCTGAACATATTACAGAAGTTGCGCCAAGAGTTTCAACTGCCAGAAGTTTTTTAACTATGGCATTTCTGCCAGCCATACGGTTCATACCTATGGACAATACTATTGTAACTATTGCAGGAAGTCCTTCAGGTATTGCTGCAACTGCCAGACTTATGGATGTAAGAAGCATTTCAAGAACTTCTCTTCCCTGCAAAATGCCTACGCCAAATACTACAATGCATATTATTATTGTCAGGGTTCCAAGAACTTTTCCAAGCTGGTTAAGCTTTATCTGAAGAGGAGTCTGCTCTTCGTCATAGGATTGTATCTTTGTAGCTATGTTTCCTATTTCAGTGCGGTGGCCTGTTCCAACAACTATGCCCTTGCCTCTTCCGTATGTAACGATAGTGCTTGAGAATCCCATGTTGTGCCTGTCGCCTATTCCAGCCGGCCCTGTGATTGATGCTTTAGCATCCTTTTCTACGGGAACTGATTCTCCTGTAAGGGAAGCCTCTTCGATTTTTAAATTTGAACTTTCAATCAGCCTCACATCTGCAGGAATTATGTCTCCTGCTTCCAATACAACCACGTCTCCAGGAACAATGTTTGCTGCCGGAAGAATCATCTGGTTTCCGTTTCTTATTACTTTTGCATTAGGAGCACTCATTTTCTGGAGGGCTTCAACTGATTTCTCTGCCTTGCCTTCCTGATAGATACCCAAAATTGCATTTATTACTACAATTGCAAGTATTACAAAAGCATCTTCCTTTTCTCCTACTGCTGCTGAAATTCCTGCAGCAATTATCAAAATTATAATCAGAAAATCAGCAAACTGAGCAACAAGCTTAGACCAAAAGCTTTTCTTAGCCTGTGCCTCCAATTCATTTTTTCCATATTTTTCTATTCTTTGTAATGCTTCCTGATCGTTGAGCCCGAAATTTTCATCAGTGCCCAGCTCTGACAAAACATCTTTTTTGCTCTTATTATACCATTCCAAAATATTTATCCTCCTAATATAATTTTCCAAAAATTACGTATACATTATTATAATGTAATTATTGCCATAATTGCAATATATATTTATTATACATTTGAAATCAAACAATTTTCAACAATATATGCAAAAAAATAAGACGAATTATTATTCGGCTTATTTTATGAAAAATTATTTAGCGCATGAAATAAATTCACTTACTGAAGAGTTATTTCAACCATTATTCTGCTTTATTATACTTTGAGAAGAGTATTCTTCCCACATAAACGCCGCTTGCTGATGCTTGAGAAAGGGAATGAGTTACTCCTGAACTGTCCCCAAGCATATACAAATTCTTTATTTTTGTTTCAAGATTGTTGTTGACTTCAACTGTCGAATTATAGAATTTCACCTCAACGCCGTAAAGGAGAGTGTCTTCATTTGACGTTCCCGGAGCAATTTTATCCAAAGCATAAATCATTTCAATTATGTCATCCAGCTGTCTTTTTGGAATTACAAGGCTTAAATCTCCCGGAGTTGCATTGAGTGTTGGGTTCGTAAAGCTCTTCATCATTCTTCTTTCATTAGTCCTTCGGCCGTTTACAAGGTCTCCGAAACGCTGAACAATAACTCCTCCTCCAAGCATGTTGCTGAGTCTTGCTATTGATTCGCCATACTCATTGCTGTCATGGAAAGGCTCTGTGAAATTGTTTGATACAAGAAGAGCAAAGTTTGTGTTTGCTGTGTGTAGTTTCACGTCCGAATAGCTGTGGCCGTTTACAGTTACAATTCCGTTTGTGTTTTCATTTACCACCACTCCGTGAGGGTTCATGCAGAACGTCCTTACAAGGTCATTGTATTTTTTTGTTCTGTAAACAATTTTGCTTTCATAAACTTCTTCTGTTATATGCTCAAATACTTCTGAAGGAAGCTCAACCCTTACTCCTATGTCAACCCTGTTTCTCCTGGTCTTAATGTCCATTTTGTCGCATATGCCTGAAATCCACTTTGAGCCTGAGCGTCCTGTTGCAAGAACAAGATCCCTGCATGAATATGTCTTGTTTTTTGTTTCAACGTGGAATTCATCATTAGCTGCATTAATATCAAGAACTTCACAATCAAAAACAAATTCAACTCTTTCCTTCAGATAATCATACATGTTGCCCAAAATGTTTATATTTCTGTCAGTTCCAAAATGCCTTACCTTTGCATCCAAGAGGTGCAAATCATGCTGAAGCGCCTTTGTCTTAAGAGCTGTATTGGCAGTTGAGTACAGTTTTGCATCTGAACCTCCCATACCGCAGAGCACCTCATCCACATAGTACATCAAATCCAGAGCTTCCTGGTCTCCCACATACTTGTTCAGGTATCCCCCGAAATTGTTTGTTATGTTGTACTTGCCGTCTGAAAGACTTCCGGCTCCGCCGAATCCGTTCACCACATTGCATATGTTGCAGTGTATGCACGACTTTATTTTCTTGTTGTCAATTGGGCACTTTCTCCTGTCAAGGCTGTGTCCTTTTTCTATTATTAAGACTTTAATATCGGATTTTTGTTTTGTAAGTTCATAGGCCGTGAACACCCCGCTGGCTCCTGCCCCCACTATTATTACATCATAATTCATTTTTATCCTCCAATTACGAATTTCTGTTTTTTAATACTCAATTAGAACAACTTCGTTTTCTTTAAGTCCTGAAGTTATTTCTATATTGTCATCGTCCTTTATTCCGGTAGTTACTTCCCTTTCAGTTTCTGCATTGTTTTCTATCACTGTCACATACTGCTTTCCTGATTTATCATAAACAGCATCTTTGTCTACAAGAAGCACATTTTCCTTTTCGTCAAGAACAATTACAACATCCATTTCAGAACCTATTTTGTAACCGTGATTTTCTTCAAGTTCTCCTAAGTCTGCTTCAATTCTTACCCTTTTTTGCTCAACTCCTAAATCTGAAACTTTTGTCTTAGCCTTAGGGTAAATTCTGCTCACTTTTAGTTCTTCATTACCGCCCTTGCTGTTTATAACAAACGGCATTCCAACAACTGTATCTTCAGCATCCTCTGCAAGAACTTCAACATATGCTCCAAGGTTGTTTTCATCTTGGATTTCTACAACCACAACACCTGCCTGGGTCATTCCTCCCTGATGGACGTTAAGTTCCGTAATCACACCATCGAATTCAGCTTTGATTGAAGATTGTTCAATACTTTTTTCAAGAATTTTTATTTGAATCATTATTTCTTCAACTTGTGCTTCATATTGCTTTTTAATATTGGATGAAACTCCCTTTATGAGGAGATTGTAGTTGTTTTTTGCTTCCTGGAGCTGATTTTCAAGGGCTGTCACATCATACTGGGCCTCTTCGTACTCAACTTGGCTCACTGCTCCGCTTTCATAAAGCGCTTTAAGTTTTTCGAAACTGCTTTTGGCAAAACTCAGGTTGTTTTCAATTGTATTTATTTGAAGCTTCATGTTGGATATTTCCTGGAAGTCAGCTCCTTTGACAGATTCATTGTAGGAAGCTGTGATTGCCTCAATTTGTTTGTTGGCTCTTTCTATTTCCAGGTCATAATTATTTTCATATGTCAAAATTATACTACCTTTTTTTACTTTGTCACCAACGGATACATTCAGTGTTTCCACTCTTTGACTCATGTCAGAATAAAATGTGTTCACTCTTTTTGAGTAAACAGTTCCGGTTTCTTCTATTGTATTTTGTATTGTGCCCATTTTTACCTTTGATGTTGTACCGTCAAATGTTTTTTCACTAAGATTAAACATGGAATACAAGGCAATAGCAAGTATTGTTGAAATTATTGCAATTGATAATATTATAAGTTTTTTCTTATTTTTCATCTTCCCCTCCAAATTTTATGATATTCTGCTTTTCAATGCCAGCATGAAATCCAGCCTGTGAACTTTAGCATATGTCATAAGCTGTGCCAGCACTATAAAAATAATTGTCAAAATTATTGAAACAACAATGTTGTTTAATGTTATTGGCTCATTCATAGTATAAATGTCCGTCGTGTACGTTGTTGCCATATAATCCACGAGCCACATGCCAAGAGGTATGCCGGCAGCTATTCCAAGGGCTGTCATTATCATGTTTTCCCTCACTAACATATTGAAAATCTCAGACTTTGAAAATCCCATGACCCTCAGTGATGAAAATTCCATAGTTCTTTCATTGATGCTCATGAGCGTCATGCTGTACACAATTACAAATCCCAAAAGACCCGAAAATATAACCATAAATATCATTGAGGCTGCAGTTACAGTTGTAAATTCCTCAAACGCCCCTCTTAAATCATCCTGAGACATTATGGTTATGGTCTTCATGTCATTCAGTGACCTTGCCACATCATCGTCTGTATTTATATAAACACCGTTGGCAACGCCTTTGTCAAGGAAGTTCTCATTCATATAGTCTATGTTCATGTATCCGTTTATACCGAGACTTTGCTTGATTATTCCTTTTACAGTCACATAGCCGTCGTCGTGTCCGGGCATGAAATTTTTAAGAAGAACTTCATCTCCAACTCTTGCATCAAGAGAAGATGCGAGATTTGAAGATAACAGTATTCCGCTACTAGGCAGTCTCACCGGATTTCCCTTAACATCCTCAAACCCATAAAATACAGTGTTTTCTTCCAGCCCTATAATGCTTATAATTTTAGACTTTTTGCCGTTTTCTATTTCAAAAGGAACTTCATTTCTTGCTTCCATGTTCCTGTATTTAATTTTTTCTGCAATTTCATTTTTTATATCTTCATTTTGAAAGCCGTTGAAGCTTATGTTGTATTCAGCCTTCATAAATTCCTCATAATGTCTGTTGAACATTACGTCTATTATATCAACCATCCATATTGTCATTACCATCATACCGCAAGTAATTGCAACCGCTGCTCCTATAAAGACAAACTTTTTCTTTTCCCTGAATATATTTCGAAGAACAATTTTCCAGGAAAAGGGCACATGGTTCCAGACAAGCTTAATATTTTCTATGATAATTCTTTTCCCCTTTTTGGGAGCCTCTGGTTTCATTGACTCTGCAGGGTTTATCTTCACAATGTTTCTTACACCCCAAAAACCTGATATTACACAAAATATAAGTGATAAAAGCACAGATATTAATATTCTGTAGTAATAAACCTTGACCGTAAGCATGGGAATGTTGAAGAAAACAAGGTAATAATTTGTCATAACACCTGATAGAGCTGTTCCCATCAATGACCCAAACGTTCCTCCTATTATCCCCACGCTTGCAGCATATTTCAAATAGTGGGACATAATTTCAAAGTCCGTAAACCCCAGAGCCTTAAGAACCCCTATTGATGTTCTGTCTTTTTTAACTATTCTTGAAAGCATTGTAGTGAGCATGATGCCTGCAAAAATAAGAAAAATTATGGGAACTGATTTAGACATCATTTCAAGTCCTTCAATTTCCTGACTCAGCATGCCGTTGCTGAGCTGATCTTGTTTTTTTATAACTCTCCTTACACCATACTTTTCCAGATTGTCTTCTAAATATTCCTTTGTCTGATCAAGAGATTCATCATTGTTTGTTGTTATAAGCATTTCATTGAAACTTCCATTGGAGCCGTAAATCTTTCTGATATAGTCTTCCTCAACGTACACCACTCCGAATTTTTCAGGATCCGGAAGCATTGTCTGCTCATTTTCCATCATGTATGCATATTCTGAACTTGATGCCACAGCAGTTACATTGAATTTATACTGCCTTCCATTTATTCTTAGGAATATTTCATCACCCACATTTATGTTTCTTGCAGCTGCAAACTGCTCAATTACTATGACGTCATTATCAGACAATAATCTTCTTCCGGACTTTATAAACAACTTGTTGATTTTGCTTTCATATTTGTCCACAGAAATGACCCTGACATCAACATCTTCAGCATTGTCATCTGTAACAAAGGGAGTGTCAAACACCAGCCTAGCTTCAGCTTCTTTTATATCAGCCTCACCAACTAAGCTGCTTTCAAGCTTCTCAGGCAATCCTGATGCTGTGACAAATATGTCTGCAAAGTTAGTTTCCATGTAATAATCGTCCAATGAATCACTTAAGTTAATTGAGGAATTGCTGACAGCAGTGAAGACAAAAATACCCGTTATGATTATTGCAAGAACAGCAATGTATTGCCCCTTGGTGTTTTTAATCATTCTAAAAAGTCTTTTGTCAAGCTTTTTCATTACCAATCAATCCTTTCAGCAGGAATAGGATCATCATTTATGATGACTTCCGTGATTTTGCCGCTTCTCATTTTAATTACCTTATCGGCCATCTGCGCTATTGATGCATTATGGGTTATAACCACAACAGTCTTGTTGTATTTTTCGTTCATTTCTTTAAGAACTCTGAGTATTGATATACCTGTTTCAAAATCCAATGCTCCCGTAGGTTCATCACACAGTAGTATTTGAGGATTTTTAGCAACAGCCCTTGCAATTGCAACTCTTTGCTGTTCACCACCGCTCATTTGAGACGGAAAGTTATCCATTCGTGACCCAAGTCCTACGGCTTCCAATACTTCCTCTATGTCAATTGGGTCCCGGCATATTTCTGCTGCAAGTTCAACATTTTCCTTTGCAGTCAACGTTGCCATGAGATTGTAAAACTGAAATACAAAACCTATTTCATTTCTTCTGTACATGGTAAGCTCTTTGTCGCTTATACCCGTTATCATTTCTCCATTGAAGTAAACTTCACCTGATGTGGGAGTGTCCATTCCACCCACAATGTTTAAAAGCGTGCTTTTCCCTGAACCACTGGGACCGAGAATCACAATAAATTCACCCCTTTTAACTTCAAAGCTTACATTTTCCAAGGCCTTTACTGTGACTTCACCCATTTTGTAAAGTTTGCTTATATTTTCTGCCTTCAATACTACTTCGCTCATATTCTCACCTGACTACCTTTCTTCAAGAATGCCGTACATTAAAATGTTCATGAGCCTTATATACTCGTCTTTAACAACATCATAATATTTCTCATAATTTGATCCATCCTCTGCAAACAGCGGTAAGTACTTACTCTCTATTATGTTTGTCAAGCTTGCCATGAGCAGAACAATGTCATTTGCTTCAATGTTTTTTTTCATTGGCAGACCTTTTATTATGTCCATTAATATGTTTATACCAATTTGCTTAATTTCCATATATCTTTTTTCTATATCAGCTTTTAATTTCTTTGGAGAATTACTAAAGCCTCCAACCAACATTTTATAATGCATGGGGTTGTTCATAAAAAATTTGTATTTTATTTCCATCAACTTCATCAAGATTGTTATGAAATCATCCTGAGGAAGTTCCATATCTTTAAATTCATTTAACGCATCATCAATGCATTTGTTCATGGCAGTCATAAAGAGATTTTCCTTTGAACCGAAGTAGTGAAATATGAGTCCTTTGGACACCTCAGCCCGCTGACTTATCCTATCGGTGTTTGCTTTTTCAAAACCATGTTCAGAAAACTCTTCTATGCTCGCCTGTACTATTTTGTCCTTTTTGGAATTGTCAAGCATTAACCCACCTCCTCTTAATTGACTTAACAGTCAATTATATTATACATTATATTGACTACGAGGTCAATATATGAATAAATTCAAACTTATCAACACAAAAAAGAGCCCTTCAAGGCTCTCTTAGGCTATTTACAAATCTAGGGGCGGATCTTGTGTCCGCCCGTTATTATTCCCTTCGCTTAATTTTGATTTTCTATTTGTTCTTTAAGGTCATTCAGGTAAATCCACCTGTTCATTTTTTCTTCAAGCTGCACTTCAAGATTTTGTTTTTCATCCATTATTTCCTGAAGCTTCATGTAATCTGTGGCACTTTCTTCAAGTTTTGTTTCAGCTTCAGCTATTTTTGATTCAATAGCGGCTATGTCATCGTCAATGGTGTTGTACTCCTGCTGTTCCTTGAAAGAAAATTTAAGTTTTTTTGGTTTTTCTCTTGTTTCCTTCTGAACGTCCTTTGTTTGTCTAGGTTTTTCCTGCTGTTTTTCATTCAATGTCCGTACAGCAATGTAATCGGAATATCCTCCGTTGTACATTACAACTGCTCCGTCTCCGGGAAGTTCAAGTACCATGTCAACGACCTTATCCAGAAAATATCTGTCGTGGGATACGGTAATCACTGCTCCGCTGAACGTTTCAAGATAATCTTCAAGCACGGTGAGAGTTTCTATGTCAAGGTCGTTTGTAGGCTCATCAAGAAGCAGAATGTTTGGTGAAGTCATGAGCACGCTCAGCAAAAACAACCTTCTTCTTTCTCCGCCGGACAATTTTTTTATAGTGTTGTACTGCACATCAGGTGAAAACAAAAATCTTTCAAGCATCTGGGAGGCAGTTACACTTCCTTCAGGTGTCTCAACAACTTCAGCTATATTTTTTATATAATCTATAACTCTTTGAGAATCATCTATTTCTTTTGCTTCCTGAGAAAAATATCCAACATTGACAGTGCTTCCTATTTCCACATGACCTTTATCCGGCTGAGTTTTTCCTGCCAGTATATTTAACAGCGTTGATTTTCCTGCTCCGTTTTTCCCGACTATTCCAATTCTTGCATCGCGAAGCACAGTAAATTCAAAATCATCAACTATTTTTTTGTCTCCGAAACTTTTTGAAATATTTTTAATTTCTATTGTCTTCTTTCCAAGCCTTGAAGATACAGAGCTCAGTTCAAGCTTTTCCGCCAATTCAGTTCCAAGAGAATTTTTAAGCTTTTCAAACTGTTCAATTCTTCCCTTTGCTTTTGTGCTTCTTGCACGTGCTCCCCTTTGAATCCATGCCAGTTCCTTTTTGTAAAGCGTCTGTTTTTTCCTGTCGCTGCTTGCTTCCATGTCCTCACGGAGGGCTTTCAGTTCCAGAAACTTTGAGTAATTTCCTTCATAGGAATACAAGTTTCCCTTGTCAAGTTCTATTATCTTGTTTGAAACCCTATCCAGGAAATACCTGTCATGGGTAACCATGAGTATTGCTCCTGAATATTTCACAAGATAATTTTCAAGCCATATAATCATGTCATTGTCAAGATGGTTTGTGGGCTCATCAAGAACCAAAAGTTCACACGGATTTACAAGAGCACTGGCAATTGCAACTCTTTTTCTCTGCCCTACAGAAAGCAAATTTACTTTTTTGTCATATTCATCAATTCCAAGTTTGCTTAAAATTGTCTTTGCTTCATATTCCATGAGAACTTTGGTTTCAGTGCTTGAATTGATGAACACCTGCTCAAGGACAGTGGCCTCCTTATCAAAGGCCGGGTCTTGTTCAAGAACGCAGATTCTGTCTCCCGGGCTTTTTATTATATTGCCGCTGTCCGGCTCTTCAACTCCAGATGCAATTTTTAAAAGTGTGGATTTTCCTGTTCCGTTGATTCCAACCACCCCGATTTTATCGTTGTCGTTGATATATAAGTCAACATTATTAAGAAGCACTTTTTCTCCGTAACTTTTATTTACTTTTTCCAGTGTAATTATCATTATAATTGCCTTTCAATTTTTGTTTAATACAGAAATTCATTTTACATTTGCCTTTCACTATTAATATCTGACTTAAAGAAATCAAAAATCGTGAAAGGGTATTTCTTAGGTAAAGATGTAAACTCTGTGTATTTTTTTGTTTTGGGATGTTTGAATCCGAATTTGTAAGACCAGAGGGCAGGTATAGTGAAGTCTTTTTTCTTCATAAATACCTTGTTGTACTTGTTGTCTCCCCATATGGGAGTTCCTGCATTTGAAAATTGCAGCCTGATCTGATGGTGTCTTCCTGTAAGAAGATTTACCTTAACAAGGCAAAGAGTTCCGTACTCTTCAGTTTCGGCAGTTTCCAGCACTTCATACTCAAGTCTTGCAATCTTACCCTGCTTGTCATCAGCCGTTGTCACCTTTGACATGTTTATTGTCTTAAGTTTTTTTATATAATCTACAAGAATTCCCTTGTTATTAGCTGGCTTCCCGCACACAACTGCATAATATTCTTTTTTTGTGTGTCTTTCCTGCACTTGCCTTGAAAGTTCCTTGTTGGCGAAATCATTTTTAGCGAATACGATCACGCCTCCTACAGGCCTGTCAAGCCTTTGAATGAGACCAAGGTAAGGATTGTCGCCCTTACTTTTCACATAATTGATTCCTGCGCTCATAAGGTCATCGTCTTCTGTCTTGTCGCTTTGGGAAGGAATCCCCGGAGGCTTTATAAGGCAAAGAACATGTTTATCTTCATATATTATATCAAGTTCCATTTTTTCTCCTGTCATATTAAATCAGCATATGATGCTTCAGCTGCCCTTAACAAATCATCGGGACTTAGTATCATTTGTATTCCAATGGTTCCGCCGCTTACAAGTATTTTGTCCTGAAGGAGGGCAGATTCATCCACAAATGTTTTGTAATGCTTCTTCATTCCTATGGGAGAACAACCTCCCCTTATGTATCCGGTATTTTTTGTAAGATCTTTTAAAGGAAGCAGCTCAATGTTTTTTTCACCTGAAGCAGAGGCCGCTTTTTTCAAATCAAGCTCGTATTCAACAGGAACACAAAACACATACAGTTCCTTGCTGTGTCCCAGAGACACTAATGTCTTAAAAACAGCCTCCGGGTTTTGCCCTGTTTTGTGAGCAACAGATACCCCGTCAATTTTTCCGTCCTCGCACTCATATGTCAGACAGTCATATTCGATGCCAAGTGAGTCGAGAATGCGCATGGCATTTGTTTTATTTATTTTTTTCACGCTATCACCTCTTACAATCTTGTGTACAGCCCATAAATTGCAACAATGTTAAGAATAAGAGCTATAAAAGTAATTGCAACAAACCCGGCTTTTCTTGTCTTGTGGTGGAACAGAAGCATGGCTGCAATACTTCCAAGGGTTCCTCCTAAAAAGCTTGTGAGATGCAATGTTTTTTCTTCTATTCTCCATCTGTCCTTTTTGGCCTTTTGCTTGTCAACATAAAACATCACAAATGATATCAAATTTATTATAATAAAATATATGGCTAAATATTTAATCATTTTAATCTCGCCACCAGTTTATTTATTTTTTTGCCCTGCTCTGTAAAACGCTGTTCATATTCGGTCATGACGTTGTCTTCCGCGTAAGGGCTGTTGTGCAGATCTCTTGTGCACATAACAATTTCCCAGTTATCTGCCTCAAGCTCCTGAAGTGAATACTCAAACAAATCATCATTGTCTGTCTTCATGTGTATTTCTCCTCCATCTTTAAGCACCTTTCTGTAAACATCAAGGAAATTTTTATGAGTCAACCTTCTCTTGTAGTGAGATGGCTTTGGCCAGGGGTCTGAAAAGTTCAGATAAATTCTATCTATGGACTTAGTCTCAAAAACATCCGTAAGTATGTCTCCGTTTGAATAAACTACAAAATAATTGTCCGGATCATTTTCTATGACACATTTTGCACATCTGTACGCAACCTTCACGCTTTTCTCGAATCCAAAGAAATTCACATGTGGATTTTTAAGGGCAGTTTCCCTTAAAAACTTGCCTTTTCCGCAGCCAAGTTCAACATGTATGGGGTTGTTGTTTTTGAAAGCATCATTTAGCTTATATCCTCTTTTTTCCGGTTCAGTTATTGCTTTTTCGTGATTCTGCAGGTATTCGTACTGACCGTGAACATATCTTAATCTCATAATACACTCCTTAATTTTCTAATAGAATTTTACAATACTTTGTAATAATTAACAATATAATTTTATACATGTTGCATAAAATACCAAAACCAAGTAAAATAATAGTAACAAAAGGAAAAGGGGTGAATTATGGATTTTCTATTTAACATATCAGGACCAGCTCTTTATATCATAATATTTTGTGCAAAAATAATAGAAGTATCAATTTCAACTGTGCGATTAGTTTTAATCAACAAAGGTGAAAGAGTCAAAGGTGCATTGTTAGCTTTTATTGAAATAATGATTTGGCTGATTGTAGTAAGCTCTGTTTTAAATAACATAACAGAAGATCCAATTAAAGTATTCATTTATGCCATTGCTTTCTCAATGGGAAATTTCATCGGTGTTACGCTCGAGTCAAAAATAGCTGTGGGACTGTCATCCATACAGGTAGTGGTAAATGTGGAAAATGGTGAAGTGCTGGCAGATATTCTCAGAGATCAGGGTTTTGGAGTAACAATTATTGACGGAAGAGGAAAAAATGAAAGCAGGAAAAATCTGTTATTCGTTCAACTTAAAAGAAAGAAAATTCCTGAAGCAGTGAAGCTTATTAAGCTTACCGCACCTCAGGCTTACATTACAGTTAATGACATAAAGTCCATGATGGGCGGATATATAAAATAGCATATGAAAAGCAGTTACAAGGCGTAACTGCTCTTTTATTGCAGTTCACGACCACAGCATATAGGTAATATATTAACAGCCGTACATTGCAAAACATTGTTTCCCGGTATTTTATAAAGTAAAGGAGCTGGCTGTCCAGCCCCTATACTTTACTGGTTAATCATTCTGGCATATCAATATCCAAATACCATCCGCAAGGTATGCGGGCAACCGCATGAACTGCCACATAATTCTTATTGCCGCTAACCTGAACCTCAGCACCGTCAGTATATGGGAATTGGCCAGGTGCATCAGTCATAACACCTTTCTTTAGAGGCAGCTGAGTTGCACCAATCCATACATGTGTTTCTTCAAACTCAATTCCTTCAAAAGGCTCGAATGTTACACTTATATATCCATTTTCATAATTAATTAACACTTGACCTACTTTTGCTCCTTTGCTTAAGTCGTTACCGCCTGCACCTGCATAAAGATCAGCTGTGATTGATGTTGGAGTTGTAGTATCAACTTCTATATACCATCCCCAATTTCCGGATGATGGAAGCACATCCTTATTTTCATGTGAAAACTCACTGCTGTATCCCCAGGCTGTTTCATCGTTGTAGCACTGGTTCCAGAAGTTTGCGGCTATTTCATGTCCTGTGTCTATGTCACCTGGAAGCTCAATGATACGTTCACCGTCATCCGGTTCGATTGCTGTCCAATTTTCAGGAATTTCTTCTCTTACACGATACGTTCCTGCAGGAAGACCGGCAAATGTATAAGCTCCGTTTGCGCCAGTTTGGCCAGATTGTCTGTAATCCTCATCCCAAACTTCATCTTCTTCAATCCATCTGTCAAGATGCATGGTCCATCCTTCTAAAGGATTTTCATTATCTGGTCCGCTGCCAAGATAATCTTCCCATAAATATCTATACTTGTATGCTGTGATGTCAAACAGCTCTTCATTTTCAAAGTTGTAGAATGGACCTTCTTCACAATCTGAAGAATCTTCAGGCAATGTTACCTCATGATATATTTTTTCCGTTGTGTCAAAAGGTTCTCTCTGAATCCAGTGGTCCTCATCATCTATGACTTCTTCAACTTTGTACTTTCCTGCAGGCAAATATGTGAAACAATACTTGCCGAACTCATCTGTTTCATCAGAAGCAAACATATCTTCTAGCCAGCCTCCTGTACCTTCATTAATTGTTTCATCCCACTGGTACAAATTGATTGTCCAGCCTTCAAGGCCTTCTTGTGTTGCGTAATTCAACTTGTAACCTGCGATATTGTATTCTACCGGTGGTTTATTTTCAAAGTTGAAGCTCATAACAGCAGAGGCTGTATCTGTATATAAATTAACCCCATCAGATTTTTCTGTTATAGCACCGGTTGATTTGTTTATTTCAAAGAATTTTCCTGATTGTGCATCATGGCCGTAAAGTGTACCGTCTCCGCTGAATGCAAGCTGAAAGGAGAAAGTATATCCTGTGCTGCGAATTACTTCAAATCCGCTGCCATCGCGGTTAACCTTGAAGAATTCATATTTTCCTGAATTCAATCCAAAGCCGTAAATAATACCTTCCGGCGAAACAGCAATGTCTCCGCTAAATGTCCATGCATGTGTGTTGTTGGAAATATCACCCATTTTGGTTACAGAATCAACATCTCCATCTGCCTTAAACGTTACTTCGTACAAATCGTCAGTAGCACCACCATAACTGGAAGTCGGGCCACCTGCTATATAATAATATTTTCCGTCAAAGAAATCGGCACATGCAATTTCTCCTGGCAAATTGCCAAGATATTCCTGAGTGCTTGTATCACTCAAATATAATTTTGCAAGGCCAGGATAATTTACGAAGTACAGATATCCGCCATCCTTGTCATAAGCAAGACCATTAGGTCCTATATTGCTAAAGCTCAGTCCACTTTCTAAAGTTATTTGGTAAACTTCGTCGGCATCAGCCGTAAGAGGGTCTACTTTGAATATTTTACCGGTATTACGCTGAATTCCATATACTATATTTTCTGTTGGAAGTGTCACATAATGGAAGCCATCACCGCCAGGATATACTTGTTCCCAGTCATCATCTATCAAATCCTCTCTCACACGGTATTCACCCATGGGAAGATCCAAGAAGCAGTACTTGCCTGTTCCATCGGTTTCTACTGGATCCACATAGTCTTCTTCCCAGTCTCCGTTAATCCATTTGTCAAGATGAATTAACCACCCGGAAACAGTTTCGCCTGTATCGCTGTTAATTTTGTAACCACTGATTTCATAAAGAGGCGGACATTTATAAACTCTGATTGCATCCAGATCAAATCCGTCAGTGTTGCCAGAATCTGATGCTGTGATTGTTACATCACCGTCATTAGGCGCAGTAATAGGCAGAAAGTTTACAGTAAAGGTGCCTCTTGGTGTGGCATTTGAAGTATATGTAGACGGATACGCTTCAGCATAAACATTTCTTGTTATGTCTATGAATGTTATGCCCTGGGCATATACAACTTCATCCGGCAAATAGAACTGAGTTATGCCAAAGCTGCCTTCTGTTGCAGTTGTGCTGTCATGGAAATCTCTGTTAAACAGATTTTCATCGAATTCATCCTCAGGAATATAAAGTTCCCTTATCTCTGCCTTGCGTGCAGGAGTTATATAGTTTATAGCTATTCTGTTGCCTGCAATGCCTGCATAATACGCATTGCCGTCAAGTGCGGGAATGCCAAGGGAAGCATCTATTCCTTCTGTGTCATTTTCTTCATAGGGGTGGATATCCCCGTTTAAATCTTTCACATAGGCACCTGTCAGATAAACCAGGGTTGCTTCAGCATGCCATCCTGTTGCAGCTCCCCAGGTTACTTCTGCCAGCTCAATATCAGGTTCTCCATCTACATTGAAGAAATTATCATCAAATGTATAATTTGTCCATTGGCGGGCAGCCAATCCAAAGAAATACCTGTTGGCCATACCGCCGGCAGTTTGAACTGCATCAAAATCTCCCAGCGCATTTGCAGGATCCAGTCGCAGATAATGATAATCCGTGTAGCTGCTTATTTTGACAGGAACTCCTGTTCCCTGAGTTACACCGGATGCATACATTTCTTCATTTTCCATAGACTGTGAAAATGCCGGAACAGCAAACAGTGACAATAACATAGTAATAACCACTGTCAATGCTACAATCTTTTTCATTTTTACTCCTCCTTCTTTGATCAATAACATGTATTAACGCACATCCCCTTGTATTTATTAAACATGTTGTGTTTCCATCACCTCCTTAGTTATTCATATTAAAACCTTATAAACACAAAAACCGACCAAAAGGTCGGTTACGCTACTAGCTCCCTCGGAGAAAAGCGTCCATATATGTCTCCGCAATCATCACTACCATATTATTATATTTAAATTTTAACAAGTCCATGCATGATACACCAAATTATATTTCATTAAATGATAATTTGCACTTTGTATATACCCAAGGCAACTGCATGTAAACATTATTATTTTTTTGTTATAATTATGCTTTTACAATAATGACATTCCTTTGCAATCCTTGTTTTTATATGTCTGAAAGATAACTTTTAAAATAAAAAAGGCCTTACACGCGACTTGTATCGCTATGCTCAGCCTTATTTTTATTTTACAAAAGCATTGTATATTGCTCTTATGGCATTTTCAAAATCCTTGTCGTCAACGCCAACTATGATGTTTATTTCACTTGAACCCTGGTCAATCATCCTGATGTTTATGTTGTTTTCTCCAAGAGCATTGAACAGCTTTGCTGATATACCAGGTCTGAACGCCATTCTAATACCAACTGTTGATATTAGGCTAAGATTCTTGTATGTCTTTACGGAATCAGTGCCCAGTTTATCTTTTAGCTCCTCCATAATTTCATGAGTAGTTTTTTCCACGCATTCTGTTGGAACAACAATTGAAAAACTGTCAATTCCTGAAGGAATGTGGTCTATGCTTATGTTTCTCTCTTCAAATATTTCAAGAGCCTTTCTTACTACACCAACTTCATTGGCCATGTGTTCCTTGTGAATGTAGAAAAATGTGAAATTTTTTCTTCCTGCAATTCCTGTTATGACATGTCCATTATCATAGTCTTCGTCGACCTGGTCATCTCCCACTATTACCGTTCCCGGATTGTCAGGTTCATTTGTGTTTCTTATGTTTATGGGAATGCCTGCTTGTCTCACCGGAAATACTGCTTCATCATGAAGAACAGAAGCTCCCATGTAGGAAAGCTCTCTCAGCTCCTGATAAGTAATTTTATTAATAGGAAGAGGATTTTTAACAATTCGTGGATCTGCCATCAAAAATCCTGAAACATCAGTCCAGTTCTCATACATGTCTGCTTTGGCAGCACTAGCAACAATTGAACCTGTTATGTCTGATCCGCCTCTGGAAAATGTCTTGATGCTTCCATCAGGATAGGAACCGTAAAATCCCGGAATAATAGCCTTGCTGCTTTTAGAAAGAGCTGCCCCAAGTTTTTCATTTGTTTTTTTCTTATCCACTGTTCCGTCATACTTGAAAAATATTACATCCTTTGAATCGATAAAGTCACACTTGAGGTAAGCAGCCATAAGCTTGGCGCTTAAATATTCTCCTCTGCTTACAATGTAATCTTCGTCACATTTTTTATCCAGCATATTTCTGATTGTTTCAAACTCACTGTCAAGATCTATGTCTAAATTCAGCTCATTCTTTATTTCATTGAACCTGTCTTCAATTAATTTAAGAACCGGAGCATATGGAACTGAAAACTTCAAGTGTGCATGAGTCAAATACAGCAAGTCTGTAATTTTGTTGTCATCCTTGAATCTTTTTCCCGGAGCCGAAACAACCACATATCTTCTTTCTTCATTATCTTTTACTATGTCATGCACCTTTTTGAACTGAACAGCATCTGCCAGCGAAGTGCCTCCAAATTTAGCAACCTTTATCATTTTGTCCTCCTATCCGCATTATAACTTTTTAACAATAACACATGAAAAGTGCCCTGTCAACAATTATAATACAGATGTGCGTCATATAAATACAACTCGTTGTTTGTGTCCTGACGTCTTATATTATCCTCTTAAGTCATCCAAAAGTTTTGTTTTTTCCACAGTCTTGTCATCCTTGTACTTTATTAGCTTGGCTGGGCTTCCTGCCACAACAGCCATTTCCGGAACATCCTCAGTTACGACACTGCCTGCGGCAACAACGGCTCCCTTGCCAACCTTTACTCCTTCAAGCACAACAGCATTTGCGCCTATGAGCACGTCATCTTCAATTATTACAGGAGTCTTGCTCGGTGGTTCCAAAACACCGGCTATAACTGCCCCTGCACCCACGTGAACATTTTTTCCTATTGTTCCTCTTGCACCTACAACAGCGTTCATGTCCACCATTGTTTTTTCTCCGATAACAGCTCCAATGTTTATAACTGCTCCCATCATAATTACTGCATCCTTGCCTATTGTAACCATGTCTCTTATAACAGCCCCAGGCTCAATTCTTGCCTGTATTTCATTTGTATTGAGCATTGGTATTGCAGAATTTCTTCTGTCATATTCCAAGTGATAATCCTTAATGTTTCCATTGTCAGCTATAACTTTTGCTGCATCTTCATATTCTCCTATGAGTATTGCCATTTCTCCTGATTTGAAAACTTTTAAACCGTATGTTTCCATGTTGTCAACATTTCCTGAAATGTACAGCTTCACAGGTGTTGATTTTTTTGCTTCCTTAATATATTTTGCTATTTCATATGGATCTTGTAATAACATAATTTCCTCCTGATATTTTTATTAGGCAATATTTATGATTTTGCCTGTTTCCTTGCTTTTAAATTCGAACATGTCTTCAGTTTCATAAAAACCTGCTGCTTTTTTGCATAGCTTTATTGCAATGTCAAGTGCACCTCTGGCAAATATTTTTTTCGAAAATGCAGTGTGTTTGATTTCAATAATTTCATCTGTTCCTGAAAATATAACCAGATGCTCTCCAGGTATAGTTCCTGATCTTAATGAATGCATCTCTATTTCTTCCCTGCCGGTAACAAATTTTATGTCTTCAGCCAGTGTCTTTGCAGTTCCGCTTGGCGAATCTATTTTCTTATTATGATGTCTTTCTACTATATCTATGTCAAAGTCCCTTAATTCATTAGATATTAATTTAAGCATTTTTCGCATAATGTTTATTCCAACTGAAGTATTTGATGAAAGTAATACAGGAATTAATTTGCCTGCTTCTTCAATTCTAAGTTTTTCATCATCAGAATATCCAGTTGTGCAAATCAAAAGAGCACATTTTTTTCTTGTTGCATAATCTATTAAAAAATCCAGATTAACAGGATTTGAAAAATCTATTACTACATCAACTTTGCCGAAGTCTTCACCGTACTGTCCGTTTCTTGGAGACAATATTCCTGCAATATTAATGTTGTTGTAAGTAGTTGCTTCTTGTTCTATTGTTTTTCCCATGGCGCCCTGTCCGCATAATACTATATTAATCATAATTTTGCCTCCTTAACAAGATATCCCGCAGTTTTTCATTTCCTGAATCAATTTTTCCTTGTTCTCCAAAGACATTGGATACAAAGGAGCTCTAAGTTCAGGGCTGCACATGTTCATGAGGCCCATTGCTTCTTTAACAGGTATGGGGTTCGTTTCAATAAACAATGCATTTATTAGACCATTTAAAGAAAGCTGAGTGTCTCTTGCGGCCTTCAAATCTCCATTGTTGAAGTCATCAACCATTTTTTTTGTTTCTGCAGGCAGTATGTTGGCAACAACTGAAATTACTCCGTGTCCGCCCAGTGCCATGAGCGGTACAACCATATCGTCGTTTCCTGAATAAACGAGAAAATCTTTTGGGCAAATTCTGATTATTTCTGCAACCATGCTTATGTTTCCGCTTGCTTCCTTGATTCCTGCTATATTGTCAATTTTTGAAAGTTCTAAACAAGTCTTTGGTTCAATGTTCATTCCTGTTCTTCCTGGAACATTGTAAACAATTATAGGCAAAGATGTGCTCTCTGCAATCATTTTGTAGTGGTTTACCAGACCTCTCTGTGTTGTTTTGTTGTAATAAGGTGTAACAATCAATAGACCATCGGCACCTGCTTCTTCGCAAAACTTAGCCTTTTTTATTGCCGATGCAGTGCAGTTGCTACCTGCTCCTGCTATAACAGGAATTCTTTTGTTTACTCTTTTTACAATAAATTCAACAATCTGATGATACTCATCATCTGTCATTGTCGCTGCTTCTGATGTTGTTCCTGCGGCAATGATGGAACCTGATTTTTCAACATGCATGTCAACCAGTGTTCCTAATGTTTCAAAGTCAATCTCTCCATTTGAAAATGGCGTTACCAGAGCTACTCCACAGCCTTTTACTAAATCGTTCATACTTTTCTCCTTAAAATTATTTATTACTAAATAATTTTCATGCCGCTTTTTTATCTTTTTGAGTTTTCCCTGAATGCAATAAAAAAAGCGACATAAGAGCAAAAGGGCTCTCAGACGCTTACAAAAAACACCGAACCTTCTGCCCAGCATATTACAGCTCTCTCTTATAGGATTGGGAAGCATCCTATAAAAACAGTATTACATCTCTTAAATGTAAGCCCAGGGAAAGAATCCCTTCGGCGAATCACCCTTTCAAAGCTGTGCTTTTACTCTTGATCATCGCAACCTCTGTAATATACCCACGAAAATATTTAATTTTCATCATTATATGCTCTGTCAAAGATTATGTCAACAACAAAAATTAATTTTTTTTATCAATCTTCATCATATTTACGAAATGCAACTATTTCTCCATAAATCATTACATGATAGTCATTGTTCCTATAGCTCATTTCATGGATATCTTTAGCCAAAAGTTCCGAATCTATAGACTGCCTGTACATAACTCTGCACTCATAGCTGTCGCAGCCCTTAATGTGAGGCACACTGATTTTCTCTCCTTCTGCCATCTCTAAACTGCACTCTTTAACCTTGTCATAATTTCTTCCTGATTTTGTGCCGCAAATTTTAAGCTGCTCTTCAAATTCACCTACCTTTGGAATGCATACTGTAAATTCATCCGAATTTTTCAATATTTCATAGGAATGTCTTGAATGCCTTACAGCAATAATCAGGGACGGTTTTTTCCACATATATCCTATGTATCCCCATCCGATCTGCATTAAGTTGACATGTTCGTTGCTTTTTGTAACTAAAAATGCCTTGCTTTTATGCAGCCTGTTTAGAAAATCAGCTGAGTCATTAAAAAAGTTATTATTCATAAAACCTCCTTATTAAGAAAGGCATCTTTTCAGATGCCCTTTTTTATAATCTTTTCATGGAAATTACATTTTCATAATGTTTTTTAGGAAAAGAAACAGCTACAAGCTTTGTAAGGTCATAGGATTTTAATCCGGTTATTTTTTCAACTTTACCTTCACATACTTCATTGCCTGTTCTGTCTACCAGCACAACCACATGGCCTGCTTCCGGCAAGGGAAGATATTCATATGGAAATGTAATCAAAGCAGTGTCTTCCCCATAGTTTATATCCATAAGATGAATTGCTATACCGGGGCACTTTGCCACACAAATTCCGCAGCCCACACATTTTTCAAAATCTATTACAGGAAGATTTGTAATTGGATTTCCTACACTGATAGCGCCCTTTGGACATGAAGTTTCACAAGGATTGCATGGTATTTGTTCTGTGCATTCTATAACAGCAATATTTCCAAGGTTGTAATCTTCATTTTTGGGAAAACCCGGAGAATTTTTCAGTTCTTCTATTGAAGGAGCTCCGCATTTTTTTAAACATGTCATACTACCAACTCCTTCCCTTTTTCCAGTATCTGATCCTTAGCTGTCCTTCTTTTTTCTCCAAATTGACCGCATCTTAAGGAATTCAGTTTATTCCATATTTCATCCATTCTTTCTTCAGCCTTTTCCTTTTCAACTAATCCCAGGTCATAGGCTACGCTTATTCCTGCAAGTCGCCCTTCTTCCATGGCGGTGCTGGCTTCTTCAATGCCTGCAACATCACCTGCTACATAGATTCCATCAACAGTTGTCCTCATACATTTGTCGTGTACGGGAACGTAACCACCCATGCTTCCTATGTATGTGAACTCACATCCGGCCAGCCACACCAATTCAATCATTGGAGTCAATCCCACAGCCAGGCATATGGTATCAACTTCAAATGTTTTTTCTGACCCTTCTACTTCTTTCCAGCTGCTGTCAAGCTGGACTATTTCTACCTTTTCCACTCTGTCTGTTCCGTAAGCTTTTTTTATTGTATGGCTTGTGTAAAATGGTACTCCTGCTCTTGCAACCTTTGCAGTATGAACTCCGTATCCCCCAAGACTTGGCGCCGCCTCCACTATGCCTAAAACATCAGCTCCTGCCTGCATTAGCTGGTAAGACACTATTACTCCAACATTTCCGGACCCAAGCATCAAAACCCTTTGTCCAGGCAGCACTCTGTTAAGGTTTATCATTGTTTGAGCTGCTCCTGCCCCCATAACTCCAGGAAGTTCCCATCCGTCAAACTGTACAGAATTTTCATAAGCTCCTGTAGCCACGATTATTTTTTTTGCGTGAATTTCTTTAGATTTTTCTTTGTTTTCTATAATCCAGAGTTTTTTGTCACCTGTAAGCCCGCACACTTCTGTGTTGAGCATTACATCTATGTCTAGGTTTTTAGTGTCATTTAATAGTTCAGTCCCTATATTTATACCACGTGTTCCTGCCTTGTGTTCCTTTGAACCAAAAAACTTGTGTATCTGCTTGAAAAGCTGCCCTCCGGGCTTATTGTTTTCATCAATCAACAGGACTCTTGCACCTGCCTTTGAAGCTTCTATTGATGCAGCAAGACCTGCAGGACCGGCTCCTATAATTACAACATCATAATTATTCTCCATCATTTTCCCACTCGCCTCTTCCATATTGAGTTTCAACCTTCATGCCGTCTCGTACTTCAGTAACGCAGGTTCTTACATTTGGTATTCCATCCACAATCATTACACAGTCAGTACATCTTCCAATGCCGCAGTAAATTCCTCTGGGCTTGTTGTTTCTTTCTGTGTGCCTGAATTTATGGACACCGTTTGCCATTAATGCAGCAGCTATCATTTCACCTTTATAGGCCGTAATTTCCTTGCCGTCAAATGTTATGGTAACAGTTTCCTCCCTAATGTCCTGCCCTAATATTGGATGTTCTGATATTCTTGTCATAGTCCACCTCTACAGTACTGCAAGACATTCTTTTACTACATTTGATACTTCAGGTGTAGGTTCCGTAAGAGGAAGTCTGTAACCTCCAACATTGAATCCCAAAAGGTTCAGAGCATGCTTAATAGGTATAGGACTTGTTGTTACAAACAATCCATCAAATAAATTTGTAAGCTCCAGGTTAATTTTTGCTGCCTTCTTCATGTCGGAATTTTCAAATGCATCTATCATTTCTCCCATTTTAATTCCTGCAACATTTGAAGCAACGCTTACAATTCCCTGCCCTCCAACTGAAAGACATGGTAGTGTCAATATGTCGTCACCGCTGTAAACCAAGAAGTCCTCAGGTGTTTCATTTATCAGTCTTATAAACTGAGCCATATCTCCGCTTGCTTCTTTGATTGCAGCGATATTTTTTATTTCAGCCAGCTTTTTCACTGTCTTTACGCTTATATTAACTCCTGTTCTTCCAGGCACATTATAAATAATTATAGGCAAATCAGTGCTTTCTGCCACTGCCTTAAAGTGTGCGTACAATGACTCCTGATTTGGTTTGTTGTAGTATGGTGTTATTACCAACAGCCCGTCAACATTCAAATCCTTTATATTATTGATATTATCAATTGTTTTCTTTGTATTATTAGTTCCTACCCCTGCTATGACAGGAATGCTCACATTTTTCTTTATTTCAGAAATAAGCCTGTATACTTCCTCACTTGTCAATGTAGGTGATTCTCCTGTGGTTCCATTTATAACCAATGCAGAAGATCTTTCGCCCTCCAGCTTTTTTGCCAGCTTTACGGCTTGATCATAATCCACATTTAAATCCTTATCAAATGGTGTTACCATTGCTGTTATTAATCTTCCCAAATTCATTTTACGTCCTCCTCTTCCATAACATGCATTTTTACCGGTCTCACCGGTGCTCTGTAACTTGAAGTTCTTACATCTTCAACCTTAATATTCAATTCATTTGCAAGTATTTTTTCTACTGTCCTCCTGCAAGTTCTGCCCTGGCATAGACCCATACCGGCACGGGTGAATTTTTTTATTTCATCAACTGTTGTTGCACCATCTTTAATTGCCTTTATTATTTCATCCTCGGTAATTTCTTCACACCTGCATATAATTTTGCTCATATATTCACTTCCTCAGTGGTTATTATTTACTTCATTGCCATATTTGTTCCAATAGGTCAACACGTCCTCCATAAGGTTATCCATGTGTTCTGACATCAGTCTTTCTGCTGCTTCTTCATCGTTGTTTTTAATTGCATCATATATTTTCTTATGCGAAGCATTATATGGTGAATTTATTTGTCTTCTAAGGTTCTCAAAAATATTTGATTGTTGCTTGAATGTGGATACAATATTATACAATGACTCCAGAATTGAATTTTTTGAAGCTTTTGCTATGGTTCTGTGAAATTCAATATCTTCATCAGCAATACTTTCACCGATCTTTGACTTTAATTCTTGTCTTTCTATAATTTCTGCAAGCTTATCAAGTTCATCCTGAGTGATATATCTTGTTGCAAGCCTTGTAGTTTCTTTTTCAATTGCTTTTCTTGCTTGAATTATCATAACAAAATTTTCCAATATTTCTGTAGAAATAATTTTATTGAGCTTATCTTGATGAAAATTTATTATTTTTATTGTTTCAGCTCTTTTTATTGCAAGCTTTCCTTCAGAAGTTATGATCCTGCCTTCATTTTTGTACTTTTCCAGATATTCGAAACTTTCAAGTCTGGATAAAATTCTTCCCACAGTTGCCGTGCTTACATCCACACTTTCTTCTCTTAATTTGTTTTCAACTGCCCAAGTGCCGATTGGTTTGTTTGAATCTTCTATAATTTTTAAAATCATTATTTCAATATCATCTAGGATTTGCCTCATAATACCACCCTTTTAAACAATTATTTGCTATTATTATCTCATAAGGGACAATTCTTTACAATGGCAAATCCTAAATATTAATTAAAATTACGCCACGGATCGCTTATTAGTCTTCTGAGTAGCAAGTGATACGACTACAAGCAAAACAGCTGAAACCCCAAGTGCAATAAGCACCTTGTTGCTTCCAAGAGCATTAATCTGGCTTAGTACAGCGCCAGCTACTATACTTACTCTTGCTCCCCATGGAGTAACCTTGCTGTTCTTCATTCCTTTTTCATGAGCATCTGGTTTTTCCTTCCACAACAAACCTATTACTAGAAGAGGTACAAGTCCTGAACCTGCCATTGAATATGCTTTTGAAAACAAGCTTAATATTGAACTTGCATATATTGCACCTAGTGCAGCAAAAACCCCTATTACTGCAGTGAGCCACTTGGCATATTTAACAAGCTGCTGATCTGTTGATTCAGGTTTAAAAGGTTTAATTAAATCATTAACTATCAAGATTGAAGCTGAGTTAAGATTTGAATCTGCAGAAGACATACCGGCAGCCAAAACAAGGGCAAACACCATTCCTGCCACTCCAACCGGAATTCTGTTCATCATAAACCATGCCATTGCATCTCCAGGTGCCAAGTCTTGTTTGATTGTGAAAATTATCATACCAACAAGTGCTGTAAGCATTACAGCAAGTATTGCTATAATACCGCTGTAGAGCATACCGTTTTTAGCAGTCTTTGTATCTGTAGCTGAAAAACATCTCTGCCAGTAAATTTGTGCAACTAAAATTCCGATAGTACCTGTTACAATCATATTTATTATCTTCATAGGATCAGATATTCCGAACTCCCACATATCTGCTCTTCCCAGTGCCTGAAGTCTCACTCCGATTTCTCCAACCGAGAAGTTAACTTCCTTGAATGCATAAACATAAAATATTACTCCAAATATCAAAACAAGTACACCCTGCAGCAAATCTGTCCAAACAACCGAGTAAATTCCTCCTAATGTTGTATAAATTATAAACACAGCTGAAAACAACAATATTACCGGAAGAGGATCAACACCTGTTACAACGCTGAATATATTTCCAAGGGCCTTACCCTGTCCTCCAACCCAGGCAATCATAATGGATGAAGCAAGAACGCCTGCCATTGCTCTTGTTACCTTATCTTTTGTTATCAAATCATCCAAAAGTTCAGGAAATGTATTGTACTTAAATCTTCCTGCAAATCCTGCAATGAACAAAGCAAATATTATCTTTGATCCCTGCTCTCCAAGAATAAAGGCCATCCATGATAAACCTGTAGAATATCCGCTTCCTGCATGACCTACAAAGTTACCTACACCCATGATTGTTGCAAACTGGGTGAAGAATATTAAGTACATTGGGAATGTTTTCCCGCCTATTGCATAGTTTGAGAAGCTCAATTCGGCCTTATCTTTTACTTTTAAAGATATGCCCAAGAAAGCGCCGCACATTAATACAGTAATAATCCATAAAGTTGTTCCTAAAGTCATATATTACCTCCTCATTATTTTATTTAAAGATTTAATTAAACTGTGCACTGATTTAATTAAATCTTTCAAAACTTAGTTCTTTGATATCCAGCAATGTTTTTTTACCGCATATCATTTGAGAAATTAATTTTCCTGTTATGGGAGCCATTGCTATTCCGTCCCCTTCATGACCAGCAGCTATGTAAAAACCTTCATTGCCCTTTACTTCTGATATGATAGGTTTTCCGTCAATACATGCAGGCCTGAATCCAGCAAAAGTTCTTATAATGTGTATGTTCTTAAGTATGGGAAAGAAATCAACAGCTTGATTTACCAGTATCTTTATTGCTTCATAATCAGTATTTTTATTATAATTTCCTAATTCACGGGTACTCCCAATTAGGTAGTTTCCGTCGCTTGTCTGTGACATGGAAAGTCCTATGCCCAGCTCTTTATGTATGTCACTTGTTTTTACCAGTTCTGGATTAAGCTTTGAAATTATATATTCAGCACTCCATATGTTTTCTCTTCCAAGCTGTGGTATGTTTTCAGTTACTGCTATCTGTCCTTTTTTTGAAGTTATAGGAATATCAATTCCAATTAGTTTACCTACATCAGCAGCCCAGGATCCGGAGGCATTTATAACGTTTTCCGTTTCAATTTCAGCACCTGAACTTAATTTTAACTGCCAGAAACTGCTCTTTTTATTTATTTCAACAGCTTCAGTTCCCTTATACACATCCATTCCGGCGTTTATTGATTTACTCATAAAAGCTCTCATGGCAAACAACGGATTTACCTGTGAATCTTCTGTTCCGTGAGTTGAAGCCACAATATCGTCCTTCACAAAAGGATGATACTTTTTTACTGTTTTTTTATCTATGAGCTCTATATCAAGTCCATAATCTTTTTGCTTTGATACATAGTCTTCCATAAAAGACAAATGCTCTGACTTGTCTATGAGAATCATTCCGCCTCTATTGTGAAACCCGATATCACAATTTAAGTTATCATTAAGATCCTTGTAAAGTTTCAAACTTTCTATAGCTAACTCCAGATTTTTGCCAGGTTTTTTAGATTGAAGCAATATCATATCATCACAGGAACCAGAAGCTCCGCTGCCTATTTGATTTTTTTCAACTAATGCTACTTTCTTATTTTCAAGAGTAAGATAATAAGCACAAGATAAACCTATAATTCCGCCGCCCAAAATAACTACGTCATATTTTTTCATGAAAGCCTCCACCTAATTTATAATACCAGCAGTCTTATTAACAACGAATTCATGAAGCAAATTCATGGTACAGATATAATGTTCCTCGCTGATAACATAACTGACTGATTTATCTTCTTCCATACACATTTTGATATCAATACCTCTTTTTTGAATTTTATCCCTAATCTCCTGACAAAGCTCCGGATATTTCATGAAATTGCTTCCGATGATGCTCACTTCAGATACATTTTCACATTTGATCAATTTAAAACCATTGTCATTAAACTTCTTTTCTGCAGCTGCAAAAATCTTTGAATCTGAAACAAACACTATGCCGTCAATGCCATAATAAACCTTGCTGTCATGTAATGCAGGACATCCCATAATCTCTTGCAGCTTGTCATAAGATTTGTACTCATTGCTTACAACTCTGCAATAAACCAGATTGTCCTGTCCGGCAACACCTGTTGTGTTCACATCCTCCAGATTCTCATCATCCTCGCATATTAATGTTCCAGGATTGGTGCTGAAAGTGGATTTGACATAAAGTCTCGATTCAGGATTCTTCATTGCAATTTCAACAGCACGAGGGTGTATTACTTTCGCACCTTTGTTTGCCATGTTGCAGCAATCCTCATAGCTTATCTTTTCAAGCAGTACAGCTTCCTTTACTTTTCTTGGGTCAGCTGTCATAATACCTTCAACATCCGTGTAAATGTGAATTTCATTGGCATGAAGGGCAACTCCCAGGGCACATCCTGTTGTATCGCTTCCTCCTCTGCCCAATGTTGTGATGTCACCGTTTTCGCTTACACCCTGTCCTCCGCCGACCACTACTATGTTTCCTATGTCTAGCAATGATTTTATTTTATCGGTTTCAACTCTCCTAATTCTTGCATCGGAAAAATTCTCGTCTGTAATTATTCTGGCTTGTTCACCAGTAAGATACACGGATTTGTATCCCCTCTTCTGGAGATTTGATGCAACAATTGCTCCTGCTATGTTCTCACCGCAGCTGAATATTACATCGAGCTCTCGTTTGCTTGCAAAAGGAATGTCCTTTCTGATCAGGTTAAGCAACGTGTCCGTAGCGTAAGGGTCTCCGTTTCTTCCCATTGCTGAAACAACCACTACCAAGGAATACCCGCCTCTTACAGCTTCTTCGATTTTTTTATAAACATGTTCTCTGGAATCTTCGGTGGCAACTGAAGTGCCTCCGAATTTCTGAACCATTATTTTCATAATTGCCCCCTTATTGTTAACTTCTGCCTTTAGACAATATTTCAGCTATTTGCACAGCATTTGTTGCTGCTCCTTTTCTTATTTGATCTCCGCAGCACCATAGGCTGATTGAATTTTTTCTGCTATAGTCTTTTCTGATTCTTCCTACATATATAAGGTCCTGCCCTGATGTTTCAATCGGCATGGGGTATAAATTGTTTTTAGGATCATCAATAAGCTTGACTCCTTTAGCATGTGACAACAGCTCTCTCACTTCGTCAGCTGTTATCTCCTGCTCAGTTTCCAGCGTTATAGACTCCGAGTGGCTCCTTATTACCGGAACTCTGGCACATGTGCATGAAATGCCGATATTGTTGTCGTGCAATATTTTTCTTCCTTCATTGTGCATTTTCATCTCTTCCTTTGTGTAATCATTTTCCACAAAGCTGTCAATGTGAGGTATTATATTGAAGGCAATTTCATGCTGAAACACATTGCTTTTAACTTCTCTTCCGTTCAGAAAATCTTCAGTCTGTTTTTTTAATTCTTCAATGCCAAGAACTCCTGCACCTGAAACAGCCTGATAAGTAGAAACAATCATTCTTTTTATTCCTGCTTTTTTATAAATTTCGTTTACAGCAACAAGCCCGATAATTGTAGAACAATTTGGATTTGCTATTATTCCATTGTGCTTGAACACATCCTCCGGGTTGATCTCAGGAACTACCAAAGGAACATCATCATTGAGTCGGAATGCGCTACTGTTGTCTATGGCAACCGAACCGGCACCTATAATTGAGGGCATGAATTTTTTGCTTATGGGTCCATCTACAGCAACGAGAGTGATGTCCACACCTTCAAATGATTTATCTGTTGCTTCCTCAACTACATATGTTTTTCCTCTGAAAATATATTCTTTCCCTGCATCGCTTGCATGAGCTAATAACTTTAAATCCTTCAACTCAAAATTTCTTTCTTCCATGACTTCAAGCATCTGCGTTCCCACTGCCCCTGTGGCTCCCAATATTGCTATAGTCGGCTTATTTTTATTATAATCTTTCATTCACGAACCTCCTGCTCATCATGTGATTAGTTATAATAAAATTATATAACACTATTTTTACATTGTCAATAATAAATATCGTTTTCCACAACTTTATTTTGCGCTTATTCAACAAATAATTCGCAAATCATTAACTACTCACGTTTTGAGTAGTAATAGAATATTCAACTTATACTTGTGTACAAATAAAGGATTGGATTCCTAGATATAAAGAATTCCAATCCTTTATGCAACTAACTTAAATTTTATTCTGATATAATAAATATAAATAATATAAATTTAATTCAATTTACTTAAGTTTTTTCAGTGCTTCTTCCATTCTGTCCATGCCGTTTTTTATGTTTTCCATGGAGTTTGAATAGGAAATTCTTATGTTGTGGGGTGCTAAAAATGCAGCTCCCGTTACAACAGCTATTCTGCTTTCTTCAAGCAGGTAATCGCACATGTCCATTGGATTGTTAATGGTGAAATCCTTGTACTTCTTGCCGTAGAAATATTTGATATTCGGCATTACATAAAATGCTCCATTTGGCTCATAGCATTTTATTCCTTCCATTTTGTTAAGTCTTTCCACTATGTACTTTCTTCTTTTGTCAAATTCCTTCTTCATTTCCTGGACAAATTCTTCTGAATTTCTCAAAGCTTCAATTGAAGCGTACTGAGCCGGCGAATTAGGGCTTGTGGTTGTGTGACCCTGGTAGTCGCTCATGGCTTTGATGACATCAGTGGGACCTACTGCAAAACCTATTCTCCATCCCGTCATGGCGTATGATTTTGAAACACCGTTTATTGTGATTGTCTTTTCTTTTATTTCCGGTGAAATGGAAGCTGTGCAGCAATTTTGTTCTTCCGTGTAAATTAATTTTTCATAAATTTCGTCGGATATTATATAGAAGTTGTGCTTAACTGCAAGATTTCCAAGTTTTTCAACGTCTTCTTTTTTGTATACGGCTCCTGTAGGGTTGTTCGGCGAATTTATTAGCACTGCTTTTGTTTTTGGAGTAATGTGTTTTGCGATTTTGTCTACATTTAAATCAAAGCCATTTGATTCATCCATCTGCACCAAGACTGATTTTCCGCCTGTGAGCTTTATCATTTCAATGTAGCTTATCCAGCAGGGTGTAGGAACTATAACTTCATCATCAGGGTCAACTATGGCCATGAGAGCATTTGTCAGAGACTGTTTTGCCCCTGATGAAACAATCACATCTCTTACAGAATAGTCAAGATTGTAGTCTTTTTTGAATTTTCTGCAAACTTCTTCTCTCAGGTCAATCATTCCAGCTGCAGGTGTGTATTTCGTCAATCCCAGGCTGTATGCTTCTTCTGCTTTTTTTATGATGTTCATGGGCGTATTGAAGTCCGGCTCTCCTATGTTAAAACCAATTACATCAATTCCCTGCTTTTTTAAAAATGCTATTTTTTCGGATTGAGCCAGCGTAACTGACGGAACCATTTCCTGAATCCTTTTGCTTATCATTATACACCTCTTGGTATTAATTTTTAAAAATTTTATATAATTATAACACAGCAAATTGTAAAATCAATCCAAAATTGCATATTCGTTAATTTTATGCAAAGAAAAATTTTTAATGATTTTTTAAGAAATATGTATTATAATAATCACCATATATAAAATAGTATATGTCTTTAATCAGATAAATATAAAAACAAACTAGATTTACAGTAAATTTTAGGAGATGATATAATGTTATGTTCAGTATGCAAGAAAAATGTGGCTGTAATATATGTCAATAAAATTATTGAAGGCAAAATGCAGACTATGGGCTTGTGCATTCCGTGTGCAAAAAAACAAGGCCTTGCTCCCATGGACCAGATAATGAACCAGAGCGGCATGAAACCTGAAGATTTTGAGAATATTAACAATCAGCTTACGGAAATAATGGGCGACATGGATTTGGAGAAGTTGACTCAGACAATAAATTCAGAAGACGGCGAGGGAATGAACTCCCTAATGAATTTCATGAATTCTGCATTTACAGGATCAAATTCTAACAACAACGAGTTTCAACCCACAGAAGAAGACGATCATGAAATAGAGACTCCAAATGTAGGAAGCGGCTCAGGTACAAAGGTTAAGGAAAAAGTAAAAAGAAAGAAATTAAAATATCTGGACACTTACGGTTCAAACCTCACAGAGCAGGCAAGATATGGGGAAATTGACCGCATAATAGGCAGAGACCGTGAAATAGACAGGGTTATTCAAATTTTAAACAGACGTTCCAAAAATAACCCCATACTTATAGGTGAACCTGGAGTTGGAAAGACTGCCATAGCTGAAGGACTGGCTGTAAGAATTGCAGAACACAGGGTTCCTGTGAAGCTTTTTAACACTGAAATATACCTTCTTGACCTGACCGCAGTAGTTGCCGGAACACAGTTCCGCGGACAGTTTGAATCGAGAATGAAGGCAATAATCGATGAAGCAAAAAAAGCAGGCAACATCATAATAGTAATAGACGAAGTTCACAACATTGTGGGCGCAGGTGAAGCAGAGGGCGGAGCAATGAATGCTGCAAACATACTTAAACCTGCCCTTGCCAGAGGAGAAGTTCAAATCATTGGCGCCACAACATTGGATGAATACAGAAAACACATTGAAAAAGATACGGCCCTTGAGAGAAGATTCCAGCCTGTAATGGTTGATGAGCCTTCAATTGAAGATTCCATAGAAATTGTCAAGGGAATAAAGGATTACTATGAGTTGTACCACAATGTAAAAATAACCGACGAGGTTATTGAACAGGCAGTACTCATGTCTGAAAGGTACATTACTGATAGATTCCTTCCTGACAAGGCTATTGACGTTATAGACGAAGCAGGCTCAAGAGCAAATCTTAAAAACAAGGGGCTTGTGGAACTTGAAGCTTTGAAATCAGAGCTTACAAGCATCAGGGATGAAAAAGAAGAAGCTGCTGAAAATGATGATTATGAAAAAGCAGCTGAACTCAAGGTAAACGAAATTAGAATTGAAGCAAAAATAAAGGAATTGTCCAATGAATGCGAAAATGTGTTCCTTACTACAGAAGACATAGCATATGTAATTGAAGCATGGACTAAAATTCCTGTTCAGAGAATAAACGAAGTTGAGGCGGAAAAACTCATAAACTTAGAAGACAGACTGCACAAGAGAGTCATTGGTCAGCATCCGGCTGTAACAAGCCTTGCAAGAGCCATAAGAAGAAACCGCTCAGGATTCAAGAAAAAGAAAAAACCTTCATCCTTCATATTTGTCGGACCTACAGGTGTGGGAAAGACTGAACTGGCAAGAACGTTGGCTTATGAACTATTTGAAAATGAAGATGCAATGATAAGACTTGACATGTCCGAATACATGGAAAAGCATACTGTATCTAAGCTTATTGGAGCTCCTCCGGGATATGTGGGATACGATCAGGCAGGATTTTTGACAGAAAAAATCAGAAGAAAGCCTTATTCAGTAATACTGCTTGATGAAATAGAAAAAGCCCACGAAGATGTGTTCAACATCCTCCTTCAGATTCTTGAAGACGGAAGGCTCACTGACAATCAGGGAAGAACCGTAAACTTTGAGAACACGGTTATAATCATGACTTCCAATGCAGGAACTTCAATCAAGGCTAACAAAATAGGCTTTGAAAACAAGGAATACGAAGCAATGGAAGCAAAAGTAAAGGATGCTTTAAAGCAGGCATTCAGACCTGAGTTTTTAAACAGAATTGATGACATAATAGTGTTCAGCGAACTTTCAAAAGAAGAACTTAGCAAGATTGTGGAACTTATGCTCAAGGAAGTTGTTCAAGAGGGCAAGGAAAAGAAAATTTCACTTACTATAACAGATAAAATGAAAGATTTCATCCTTGAAAAAGGATACAACACAAAGTACGGAGCAAGACCTTTAAGACGCGCTATTCAAAAATATGTTGAAGATGAGGTTTCTGAGGCATATTTAAGAGGAACTTTAAAAGAAGGAAGCTCTGCAACTATTACAGTAAATGATGAAGGCAAGACAGAATTAATAATAGCATAGCAAACAAATAGAACCTGGTCTATCCAGGTTCTTATTTATTATAGTATTTATTTGTTCAAAAAGCTAACTCCCAGAACTCCTGGTCCCGCGTGAGTTCCAATTACAGGTCCTATTTCCTGTTCAATTATTTCTTTGATTTTATATTTTTCTTCGATAGTTTCTCTCAGAACTTTCAGCTGGTCATAGCTGCGGGCATGGAACAGCAGTACAGTCTTGTCGGACAAGTCATAGTTGTTTTTTTCAATCCATTCGTCAATCCACTTTATTGTTTTGTTCTTGCCTCTTACCTTTTCAATTACTGCAAGCTTTCCATCTTTGATTTCTATTACAGGCTTAATGTTTAATATTGAACCTACAACAGCCTGCCCCTTTGAAAGACGGCCTCCCTTTTCAAGGTATTTAAGAGTATCAAGACCTGCTATGGCAACAACCTTATCTTTTGTTGCTTCAAGTTCCGCAACTATCTGGTCAATTGTCTTTTTTTCATTTACAAGTTTTATTGCCTCAAGTATCAATGAAAATGTTCCCAGGCACACGCTTCTTGAGTCAATTATGCGTATGTTGTCACTTCCTATCATGTCTTTTGCTATACGGGCAGAATCATATGTTCCGCTGAATTCCGAAGCTAAAAATATACCCAGAATCTGGTCACCTTCAAGAAGTATTTCACTGAACGCTTCAACAAAAGCACCAGGAGAAACTTGAGATGTGGTAGGAAGCTTTTCTGCTTTTTCAAGCTTTTCGAAAAATTCAGATGAACTCAGCTCAACCTTGTCCAAGAATGACTCATTTTCAAAGTTCACAGTCAGCGGAACCATTTTCAAATTGTATTTATCAATTATTTCATCTGTTACATCTGACGTGCTGTCTATTACTATTCTAATTCCCATAATAACCTCTCATTATCTTTCATATCAAATTTTTTGACTGTTAAAGTAATATTATGCAATTATTCTGTAAAACAGAATAATTTTGTAATCTAAAATTTATATTTGTGATTAAAGAAAACATCTATGTTTGACAGAACCTTTATCAAAAGCTCTTCCTCTTTGCTGTCCAGTTGCTGCAAGGCGCTTATAACAAGGTCCTTGTGAAAGTCCTCATGAGCTTTAAAAGCCTCCATTCCCTTATCAGTCAGCTTGATTTTAATAACCCTTCTGTCCTCTACGGAACGGCGCCTTTCAACATATCCTTTTTTGATAAGGTTGTCTATGGCAGTTGTGAGCGTGCCTGACGTAACCTTCAAATCCTTTGCCGTATCAGACATAGTACGTTCTTTGTTTACTCCGATGTTATCAATTACATGCATTTCAGATATTGACAAATCAAAAAAGTTTCCAACTCTCAAACATTTTTCTTCAATATCCAAGATGTTTGCAAAAAGTCTTACAAGTATTTCATTTACAGTTTCATGATTGCTCATTAGACCACCTCAATTTATTTTGATAATCAAATTATATTTATAATATAAAGATTTGTCAAGCTTTAATTGCGAAGAAGGTACCTCCACAAGAAATCTTTGGCTTCCTCGGCATAATCAATATTAATGCGCTTTGTTTTTTCTACGGCAAAATTTCTAAACCCATCATCTTCCAAATAAATTTCATCTCCTGTAAGGTCAATGCCGTTTTCCTCTTTTGTGATTTTAAGAGCGTTGCATAGCTTACCGGGACCGTTTGAAAGATTTTTTAGCTGAGATTTTGTCAGGCAGTCCAATGCCTTATTGTATCTGTTCATGCACATGGCATCAATATTTATCACAGGTTCAACAGATCTTATAAGAACTGCGCTGCATATTCCTTCCCCTTCAGTAACAAAATTAAGACAGTAATACATTCCGTAAATGAAATAAACATAGGTAAATCCCGGAGGTCCGAACATTATTTTTGTTCTGGGCGTTACTTTTCCACCGTACCCATGGCTTGCCTTATCAATTTCAGCAATGTATGCTTCAGTTTCTGTTATGCGTGATTTGATTAAAACATCATCATACTTTCTGACAAGAAGTTTGCCAAGCAGTTCTTCCCCCACCAGCCTGGCATCCCTGTCATAAAAATCTCTTTCTAATTTATACATACTCTCCTGCTTAAATACAAAATAATCGTTTGAAATTCATGCTTGTTTTTTCTGCAACTTCTTCTGCTGTAATATTTCTAATAGCAGCAATTTCTTCCGCCACATATTTCACGTACTTAGGCTCATTTCGTTTTCCTCTGAAAGGCTCCGGCGTCAAATACGGAGAATCAGTCTCGATTAAAAGCCTGTCAAAAGGAACATCATGTGCAACAAGCTTCGGCGTCTTTGATTTTTTAAATGTTACAGGTCCTCCAAGAGAAATATAAAAGCCCAGTTTTATAAATTCTCTAGCCATTTCAACACTGCTTGAATAACAGTGAAGAATTCCCCTTGTTCCGCTGTAATGCTCTTCTTTCATAATTTTAAACACATCTTCATGGGCATCTCTGTCGTGAACAATGTATGGAAGATCGAGCTCCTTTGCAAGCCTTATCTGTTCCCTGAACCATTTGCGCTGGGTTTCTCTGTCAGAATTGTCATAATAATAATCAAGTCCAATTTCGCCTATTGCTATTACTTTTTTATTATTTGCCAAAATACTAAATAAATTCATTGTATTGTCGTCCATACACTTTGAATCATGAGGATGACATCCTACGGCAGCATAAATGAAAGGATATTTTTCTGCAAGCTTTACCGCATTTTGTGATGTCTTCAAATCAGCTCCGGGGTTTAAGACGGTATCCACATCATTGTCATACAACGAATTTATAAGTTCTTCCCTATCACCGTCAAAACTTTCATCATCAAGATGGGCATGGCTGTCTGTTAATTTATTTTTCACTTTTATTATCCTTCTTACTCTTATTTGATTTCTTCTTGGTGCTTCTGTATTCTTTCACCAGCTCCTTGAATTCCTCAAGCTGTGGGTCATCCTTCATGAATGTAACATCAACAGATGCATCCCTTGTTCCCACATTGTAAAGAATTTTCGCCTTTACTTTGTTTTTTGCATCCGGTTTCAAGTAATTTACACCCTTGATTTCTTCCCATCTGATAAGAAAGTTTTTTTTGTGAATCCCCAAAGTTGAAATCTTTGTCTTCTTCAACATGGGTACATACAAGAATATCATTAAAATTGGCAGTATAACCATCCCCAACACAGAATCATCAGTGTATGTCTTGGTGTTGATCATTCCAATTACTGCAAATCCTGAAAATATTATCAGAACAATCAATACGATGCTGCTTACCAAGTGCGTTGATTTTTCATCTATGTTTAAATTCATTAGCACCTGCATATTTTCTTTTTTGTACTTCATGTTGTTTCTTACATTTGTAGTAATAAAAAATGTAATGAGCAAAATCATTAATAGATACATTATTGAGGCAAAATTCATATTTTTTCCCTTCTGTTCTTAAAATTTATTTATATACAAGTGTAGCATAATGCTCATTATTTTTCAAGATATACAATCATTATCATTAAATGAAAAAACCCCATTTTATAATGGGGTCGAGTTTATCCTATTACTTTTTTTATAATGTTGTGGAAATTCTTGTACGCAACCTTCTCAATATCTTCGGCTGTAAAACCTGCTTTTTCCATTTCAATTAGCAATTTGCTTGTCTTTGAAGCATCTTCCAGCCCTTTTGTATAGGAAGTTTCCTGCTGGCTGAAGCTGCTCATGGAACTGTCATCAAGAAAATCACAGTAGTCCATGCCTATTCCAACATGGTCTATTCCCATGACATTTGCCATGTGTTCAATATGTTGAACAAGCATTCTCACATCCTGCTTTTCAATGTCGTGATGTACAAACTCATTGAAAGAATTTATACCCACTACTCCTCCCAACTCTGCAATCTTTTTAAGCTGCTCATCAGAAAGATTTCTTGGAACGTCACATAAATGTTTGCAGTTGGAATGAGATGCTATTATAGGACTATCTGTTTCATATGCCACATCCCAGAAAGACTTCTCATTTAAGTGTGAAACATCAAGGAGCATTCTTTTGTTGTTTATTTTACGAACTGCTTTTTTCCCCAGCTCAGTAATTCCTCTTTGAGGATTACCTCTTACACCTGTAGCCAGGGCATTTTCTTCGTTCCATGTAAGACTTGCATGCCTTGCACCAAAGTCATAGAAATAATCTATTAAGTCCAGATTTTCACCGATGCTGCTCAATCCCTCAAGGCCTATGAATACATAAAGTTTTCCTTCCCTTTTGGCTTTTTCAATGTCGTCAAATGATCTGGCAATCAATATGGAATCTTTGATATACTCGGATTCTTTTTTGATTGAGTCCACAATTTCCATAGCTCTTTTGTATGGCTGATATGTATATGGAGGATCAATCCAAATTACAAATATGCTGCCTGTTATGTTGCCCTTCTTTAATTTGTCTAGATGGTATCTTCTTATTATATCTTTTTCGCCATTTAAAGTCTTTATCGCAACATCTGTCCATATATCTGAATGGCCGTCAAAAATCATGATTTTCTCCTTAAAGCAATAAATTTCCTACTATTATACCCAGGTAAGTACCTACTCCGTAGCCGAAAACTCCGACTAGCATTGCAGGAGCCACCAAGTCTGTCCATCCTTTGGATATTGCCATTGCTGTAGCGGTTGTAGGTCCGCCTATATTTGCGTTTGACGCAATGATTATTTCTTCAACACTGTAATTTAAGAGTTTTCCAAATCCAAATATTACAGCCATGTTAACTATTACAACTATTCCGCAGAACAACAACAGAAGCGGAGAGTTTTGAATAATAAGTGGTATTGATGCAGGAACACCTATTACAACAAAGAACAGATAAATAAGGAATGTTCCTATTTCCTGGGCTCCTCTTATATTTCCGAAGAAATCAGGGAAAAATGTAGCAAGAAGCATTGTAATTGTTGTAATTATAAGGTACTGATTGCTTAAAAGAATATTGAGCATGCTCATTGCAAAATTACCTGTAGGAATTACACTTCCCAGGAACCCTGCAATTGCCTTTGAAACAGCAACTACTATAAATCCTGTTGCAACTGCAAATGCAATGTCTTTTAAAGAGATTTCCTTTCCCTTCCAATAAGCTGCAGCACTTGTACCATCTTCTGTTTTTCCAAGGCTTTCAACCTTGTCCACATATGGATGTTTGAAATGTTTTCTGAAAAAATTCACAGTCGGAATAGTTATCAAGGCAAGGAAGTACAACGCCATCAAGAGGTTGTCCGCTACAACCGTAGCTGATACAAGTTCTCCGGGAACACTGAATGCACTTGATACTGCAACAAAGTTAACTCCTCCGCCAATGTATGAGCCGGTCATCATTCCAGCAATCTCAGCCAGGTGAGGTATATGTTTTCCCAAAAGTAAAAATCCTAGTATTGCTCCGGCAACGGTTCCCACTGATCCAATAAGGAATATTAAAAGCATTCTTCCGCTTTCTTTCCATATTTTCTTAATATTGCACTGTAAAAGCAACAGAGGGATTGCCAATGGAACAACATAACCCCATACAGTGTCATAAACCGGTGAATCAACAGGTATAACTTTTAAATTTGATAATGCCATTGCTCCGATTAATGCGATTATTGCGCCTGATATCTTTGCAGCCCAGTCATATTTTTGCTCCAGGTAAATGCTGAGGGCTGCCCAACCTGTAAGAAACGCCCACAAAACCCATGTGTTGTCAGCACTGATAAAAGAATTTGACATAAACTTCCTCCTAATTAAGTTATTTTTCAAGAAAAACATATAAACAAACGTTTTACATAAACTTTGTTCAATATATTGAACTTGAATTTATTGCATTATATTATAAAAAAAAATAAATGTCAACGTTTTTTGACATTTATTTTAAGGTAATTATAGATGAAATTTTATTAAAAACTTGGAGGAACCATTGCCCATACTGAAACAGACTCTTCCTCTCCCATGTTAAGATATTTGTGAGGTATTGTACTGTCAAGATATATGCTGTCTCCCTCATTTAAATCGTAAACTTTTTCTCCGGACAAAACTCTCAATGTTCCTTTGACAACAACTCCGCACTCTTCGCCGTCATGGCTTATGAGCTCATCACTGTTGCATTCATTGGGCTCTATTTCTATCCAAAGCATTTCAATTTGTTTTTTAAGATCAGGGCTCAAAAGTTCATATATTCTGTCTGCCCTTCCCATCATGAGTTTTTTTCTTTCTTCTTTTCGCACAACCTGATTAAAATCATCATATTCATCAAAAAAATAATTCATCGTAACATTCAAAGCCTTTGATACTTTCCACAGCGATGCCACTGATGGTCCGGTAATATCTCTTTCAATCTGACTGATTAAACCCTTGCTTAAACCTGTCATTCCCGATAACTGCTCTATGCTAATCTTTTGTTTTAATCTCAGGGATCTGATTTTTTCTCCAAGTTCCATGTTATTTTCTCCTTAAGGAATTTTCCCCCGCAGTATAATGTAAATTATGCATTTTTTGTAATATGTTGTTGATATATTATACAATACTGGCAACAATTCATCAATACTTTATTACTTTTTTCTCTAACCATGCTGCAAAAAAATACATTACAGCAGCTATAAGTCCTAAAATAAAAACCCCCATCATAACCAGGTCAAGCTTGAAGGTCTGGCTTCCATAAAGTATAAGATATCCTATTCCTGCTTTTGATACAAGAAATTCTCCAACTATGACACCAATCCAGGACAATCCTATGTTAACCTTTATAACACTCATTATGTTTGGAATGTTTGATGGAATTATTACTTTCTTCAATATTTGAAACTTGTTTGCACCTAAAGTTTTTAAAAGCACTATTTTATCTTTTTCCACGCTGATAAATCCTGTGTACAATGTCATTATTGTCACAATAACAGATATTGAAGCAGCTGTGACAACTATCCCTGAAAAACCCATGCCTGCCCACAATATTATTATAGGAGCAAGGGCTGTTTTTGGCAGACTGTTCAAAATAACCATGTATGGGTCAGTTATTCTGGCTAATTTCTCAAACCACCACAAAAGAATTGAAACAAAAAAGCCTAAAATTGTGCCTGTAAAAAATCCCGCGATTGTTTCAGTAGTGGAAACATACAAATGGTTAAACAAACTTCCGTCTTTCACAAACTTTACAATCAGCTCAAAAATTGCTCCTGGACTGCTGGTCAGAAATGTATCTATAAGCCTGTAACGAGCAGCAGCTTCCCATAGGACAATAAACACAGCAAATATCATTATCTGAGTTATTTTTATAAAGTCTTTTTCTCTTTTTAAGTTTTTTAAATATTGTTCATGTTCCTTGGATATTGCTGCCTGATTCTGGGACCTCTCATTCCTTTTCCACATCCAAATCCCTCCATATCTGTCTGAAATATTCCCCGAATTCCAAAGTGTTTCTGCATTTCATAGGTGTTCTTTCCCCTTGACACTCCTTGAAATTGATATCATACTCGCTTTTAATTTTTGCTGGCCTCTCAGTAAAAACAATTACTCTGTCCGACATACTCACAGCTTCTGGAATATCATGAGTTACCAGGACTGTTGTTATTTTTTCTTTTCTTAAAATTTCCCCTACTTCATTTCCAACAGAAAGTCTGGTCTGGTAATCAAGAGCAGAAAACGGCTCATCTAAAAGAAGCAAATCAGGCTCTATTGCCAGTGTTCTCACTAGGGCAGCTCTTTGTCTCATTCCGCCTGACAGCTGGCTAGGATAATGGTTTCTGAAATTATAGAGTCCATATTTCTTGAGCATTTCCAAAACCTTATTTTTGTTTTCTTCTGTGTCCATATGTTTTATTTCCAATCCAATCAGACAATTCTTATAAATGTTCCTCCATTCATAAAGCTGATCTTTTTGAAACATAAATCCAATGCTATTAGTATTGACCGTAACCTCGCCTTCAGAGGGTTCTTCAAGTCCCGCAAGAAGTGACAAGACAGTTGATTTGCCTGACCCCGAAGGCCCTACGATGGACACAATCTCACCCTTTTTTACCTTGAATGAAAGATCTTCAATTGCCTTTGTTTCGTTATTGATTGTATGAAATCTCTTAGAGATATTTTTTAGTTCACACACATATTCCATATTAACCTCCGTAAGACTGTAGCTAATATATGTTATTCAATAAAATAAAATAAGTTAATAAAAATTGAAATTTAAAGCAGAAATGTAATGCAAACAACATAAAAAAGTCGGCATATTATTTTGCAGGACAGGAAGAATATAATCAAAGGTGGTGATATGATGTTTAAAAATTTGGTGAACAAGCTGAAAATGAAAAACAAAACTCCGGAAAATCCAGGGAACGTATATATTCCAAACAACTTTGAAGTGGAAGAACGCAAGAAAGATGTGGATGCCAACGAAAAATAAAAAAGCAATGCAGGACAGTAAAATAACATAAATTTTCCGATTATAAAAAAAAGGAACTAGGAATTAATTACCTAGCTCAAACACCGAACAAACAAATATATAATAAATAGAGGGGGAATTTTTACATGCCCATTATATCCACTAGGAACACATTTTATCAACAGTTTTTTTATTAAGTTTCCGTAATATTTTTTTCATATTCCGAACAATTATTTAAAAAATCAGTTAATTCCTTTATTCTTAAGAGCGTATTTTCATTGATTGCATGTTCTAATTTTTCGGTTTGTTCTAACAAATCGTTTTCTATTCCAATAATTTTCAAGAACTCATAAATTGTCTTGTGTCTTTTTAAAAGGTACGCTCCAATGTCATTTCCCTTATCAGTTAATTTTATTAATCCATATTTTTCATAATAAACATAGCCTTCACTTGACAACCTTTTAATCATTTTTGTTGTAGAAGGAGGCTGTACATTCAATGCTACGGACAGATCATTAACTCTTACTTCGTCAGAACCAAAGGAAATTCTGTATATCATTTCAATATAATCTTCCATTGATGAGGAAAGAACTTCCTCATTTTTTATTTTATATCCTCTCAGTGTATAATACTCGTCCATTCATTATTCCTCCTCAATTGTGTCAAAAATAAAATCATATCATAATATATTTTAAGAATGTTAGCTATGGCTAAAATTACCATTCTAAAATAATAGTTATTCAGAAAAACTATAATTATGACAGGAGAAGAAAATGAAAGTTCTGACCGACGCAAATGTAGGTGAAACAGTAAAGGTTAAAAACAATGATGCTGAAGAATCATTGAAAGAAAGACTGCTTGCCCTGGGTGTTACAAATGGGGCTCATATAGAAGTATTAAGAAAGGGACCGAAAAACAATCTTACGGTCTATAGAATCAGAGGCGCAATGATTGCCCTTCGAAAAGAAGAATCAAGACTTATAGAGATTGTTTAGAAGGGAGTGGTCATTTTGGGTCTGACAGCACAGTCTTCAAAATTGAGCTCCATGACTGATGTCTTCCACATTGAAAAAAAAGATAATCAGTATGTAGTAGCATTGGCAGGAAATCCGAACACCGGCAAAAGCACAGTGTTCAATTATCTGACAGGATTAAAGCAGCACACGGGAAACTGGCCGGGAAAGACTGTAGTTTCTGCAAGAGGAGAATTCAGCCACAAGGGCAAAGATTATGTAATGATTGATCTTCCCGGTTCTTATTCACTTTTTACTTCTTCAAAAGACGAGGAGGTTTCAAGGGACTTTTTAAGTCTCGGAAGTTATGATGCTGCTGTGGTTGTTTGTGATGCCACATGCCTGGAAAGAAACCTGAACCTTGTGTTTCAGGTATCCGAACTTGCGGAAAAAGTAATACTATGCATAAACTTAATAGATGAGGCAAAGAAAAAAAACATTGTTATTGACAGGGAAGGTCTTGAAAAAGAACTGAACATTCCGGTTGTTTTAACTTCTGCAAGAAATGGAACAGGAATGGATGAATTAAAAAGAATCATTGAAAAAGAAATTGCTCCGGGAGCGAATAAACATACGGCTATTGTAACATACAATGATGAAATTGAAGAAAAGGTCAGAGAAATATCAGTCTATCTTGATGAATTAAATATTTCAAACACCAGATGGACGGCGCTAAGGCTCCTTGACAGCAGCTCTGAAATATTTTCACTGGAAAAGAAAGGGCATTTAAGCAAATTTCAAGCCGAACAGTTAAAGTCATTGTTTAAACTTCAGGATGACAAGATAACAAGGGAGAAAATTTCAGAAGAAAACTATGACTATGCAAATAAATTGAAGCAAAAATACGTTACAGAAGACACAATAAAAATTAACAAAGACAAAAAAATAGATGACATAATAACATCAAAATATTTCGGTATGCCCATAATGCTTGCAATGTTAGGATTAATCTTTTGGATTACCATACAGGGAGCTAACATTCCCTCCAAAATATTGAGCGAAGTATTGTTTGGATTTCAGATAAAGCTCACGGAATGGTTCATGAGTCACGGGATTCCTGATTTTATAAGGGAAATTTTAGTTGACGGTGCATACAGAACACTGGCATGGGTTGTTTCGGTAATGCTTCCACCCATGGCAATTTTCTTTCCATTGTTTACACTGTTAGAGGATCTTGGATACCTTCCAAGAGTTGCGTTCAACCTGGACCATTACTTCAAGAAATCATGCGCCCATGGCAAACAATCTCTGTGCATGTGTATGGGACTGGGATGCAACGCAGCAGGGGTTGTAGGCTGCAGGATAATAGATTCCCCCAGAGAAAGGCTCATTGCTGTTCTCACAAACAATTTCATGCCGTGCAACGGAAGATTTCCTACGCTCATAGCAATATCCTCAGCATTTTTCGCAATGACAGCCAGCTCATTTTTAAACGGCCTCATACCCGCTTTGTTTGTTACATTCATGGTACTTGTAGGCATATGGATGACTCTCACAACTTCTTTTATTTTGTCAAAGACATTACTTAAAGGTGTTCCCTCAACATTCACCCTGGAGCTTCCTCCTTACAGAATGCCTCAGTTCGGAAGAATTTTATACACCTCTGTTATAGACAGAACAGTCTTTGTTCTTTCAAGGGCTGCAGTAATTGCTGTTCCTGCCGGTGCAACAACATGGATTCTTGCAAATGTTTATGCAGGTGAAACCAGCCTTTTGGTACACGCAGCTAATTTTCTGGATCAATTTGCTGTAATGTTCGGACTTGACGGAATTATTCTTATGGCTTTCATAGTAGGAATACCAGCCAATGAAATTGTTCTTCCGGTTATGCTCATGGCATATCTTTCAACTGGCACATTGACAGAATATGAAAGTGTTGGGTTTTTAAGAAATATATTGATTCAAAACGGATGGACTCCGCTTACAGCACTGAATGTGATGCTGTTCAGCCTTCTTCACTGGCCATGCTCCACAACCCTCTGGACAATTAAAAAGGAAACAGGAAGCATCAGGTGGACTGCCGCATCATTATTAATACCTACAGCTGCAGCTTTTGCTGTTTGTTTTGTCACAGCATCTATTTACAGATTGCTTTTTTAATCATAAGCATTTATTGACGCAAAGAGCTGCTAGAATATAGAAAATCATATTCTACAGCAGCTCTATAATTATGATATAAAATTCTCTACAAACTATGTTTACGCTTTTATTCAAGCCAAGGAATTACAATCTTATCAAAATTATGTCTGTCCACAAGATATCTACACTGATAATATGCATTGCTTACGGAGTCCACAGGGTGTGGTGACAATATGAATGCGCTGCTAAACCCTGCTTCTCTGACGCTGTCTGCTACAACATCTGATGCTTCTCCAAAGGGATATGCAAGGCTTGTAACTTCTACACCCAGCTCTTTCTTTATGACTTCCATGCTTTTTTCTATATCTGTCTTAAATTCTTCGTACATTCCTTCTTCAAGAAAACCTGCCTGGTTATCCTCCAGATAGTGCATGTCATATGTGTGTGACCCAAAACAAGCAAGGCCGCTGTCCTTCATTATTCTGAGCTGTTCCCATGATGAAATTTCAAGATTGTTGAAGTCTTTGTTACCTACCTGGCCTGCAATGACAAACAATGTAAATGGTATATTTTTTTCTTTCAATATGGGAAATGCATTTTCATATACAGATACATCAGCATCGTCAAAACAAATGAGAACACATTTATCAGGGAATTTCCCACTTTGTCTGAATTTTTCAAGTTCATCAGGTGTCGTGAAATATGCACCGGATTCATACAGATATTCAATATGATTTTGGAATTCATCCGTGTAAACAGAATAGGAAGTGAGTTCCTTGTTGTTTGTCAATTTTTCAATTGCCTGGTTCCAAGGGTTTCTGTTCCTCACCCTGTGGTATGTTAAAACAACGCATACATCTTCCTTTTGTATAGATTCATAAACATCATTATTTACACTTTTTTCAAATACAAGGAAAAAAATTTTAACTGTCAGGGCTACAGCAAGGATTACTGCAAATGTATAAAATATTTTATTTTTCAATTTGATCTCCTTTCCAGCTCCCTGATAGGATTTTTTTCAAATATAATAACTTTATCTTTTTTTAGAATGTTGTAAACTTGCAAATCTATCAGATTAAGGTTCATCATGTCCTCATCTGTTGTCTTCAAAGGCTTACTTCTTCTGTTGAGACTGCCGTATCTTATTTTATTGTAATACTTCCACGACATTAATATAGTAAAGAATATGCTGAAATAAACAAACGATTTTATTAAAAACATTCTTATGTCATGATTTGACATATTAAAACTTATTTTTAATAGTCCTATGTAATAATCATTGTAATCAAGCACTGCGCTTAGGAAAAAATATATTATTACAGCCATGTACAGCCACAATAAAATATTGAGTAGAAATGCAAATATTTTATTGATGAATGGCTGTTTTGACTTGACCAGAAAATCATCACATGTTTTTCTTCGTTTTTCTGCAGCATATTTGTTTTCTACAGACTGCTCCTGCTTCCCCTGTCCGGCGAATTCCATGTAGCATATCCTCCCTTCATGGTTGACCTGATTGATTTCGGTATTGCGCTGATCACGACAAACACATTGACAATCCAATATACAGTCGGATACCATGCAGCCCAGAAATAATATTTCAGAACATTGTCATATTTAGAGTCATTCAATAAAGACATGTACAATTGAATGCAGCTCATTATAACCATTGTAAAGGAATTGAATGATAGCCATATTAAAAGCTGCTTTATATCTGTTGCTCTGAAAATAAAATAAACAGTCACTATCAGCCACAACAAAGACCATATGGTGCTCAGTATCTGTTCCAGGTAAATAGGCCATATTCTTCTTTGCCTGTAGTCCTTGAAAATATCCCAGTGCCTGAGAACAACTTCCTGGCTTCCCTGAGCCCACCTAACTCTTTGCTTCCATATGCCAAGCAGTGTTTCAGGAACAAGCATCCAGCACAGAGCTCTGGGTTCGTATCGTATGTCCCAGAATCTTCTCTGAAGCTTCCATGACACGGCAATGTCTTCAGTTATCATATCCCTGTCCCACAGACCCACGTCAACAAGTGCTCTCTTTCTGAAGGCAACAATTACTCCGGACACTGTCATAACTTTTCCTATTACTCTTTGCGTTCTTTTTATGGAGCCTATTATTGATGCATATTCAACAAGCTGCAGCTTTCCAAGAAGTGTGTCGCGGTTTCTTATTCTTGGATTTCCTGTCACAGCTCCAACTCTTTCTCCTCTTTCAAGAAAATGCCTTATTAAATAGTATGGTGCGAAATCATCCAGCAGAGCATCTGAATCAATGCAGAGCAGGTATTCTGCTGATGCAGCATGGGCTGCAATGTGAAGGGCATTTGCTTTACCTTTGTTTTCACGACAGCTTATAACTCTGAGGCAATTGAACTTTTCAGCAAGTCCAATGAGTATTTTTTCTGTATTGTCGCGGCTTCCGTCATTTACAGCTATAATTTCAAAATCCGGATATGAAAGTTGCGACAAATGCTCAATGGTTTCCCCTATTGTTTCTTCTTCGTTGTAGCAGGGTACAAGTATGCTTATTTTAGGCCAGTTATATTTTTCAATGTCAATTTCTTCTTCGTTTTCTCGTGTAGCTGAAAAAATAATGGAGCCGGCAATCCAAAACAACGACATTAAAAATGGATACCAGAATATGTAATTTTCTACAATTTGAACTAATTTCGGCAGCTCATCAAACAACATCACAGTATCTCCTTTACTTTCGACTTTTTTCGACATACAGCAAATATTATATCACAATAATGGCTGAAGTACAGACAAAGTTCGAGAATCATGCTGAAATACCGAAATTTTAGAAATCAGTATATATAAATTAATTTTTATGTAACCCAGGAATATTTTAATGCATATTTATGTAATATTTTTCAACTCTTACGCTGTGTGCACACTTTTTCCTAAAAACTATTTACTACATTTCAAGAAATTAATATTATAATTATTTTTATTTATATCTAATTATGCATTTACGTTTTAAAGGGTGTATTTGAAGTATGACGTGCATATAGTTCGTTGAACTCAAGGGCAATATTACTTGTATTATTGATTTTGCTCTTTATTTATTTCATAAATTGCTTATATATTTATTCAAGCAAATATTCCAAATTTTATTTTATAAAAATATTTCTTCAAAAATAATAAAAATAATGCTTGCATATATAAACTGATAGTATTATAATCATCCATATTTTCAAAAATAATATGTTTAGAAAGGAGAAAAAATGATAAAGGCAGGAATTATAGGAGCAACAGGGTACGCTGGAGGTGAACTTGTAAGACTTCTTTTAAGTCACAAGGATGCAGAAATAAAATGGTACGGCTCCAAAAGTTATATAAACAAAAATTATTATGAAGTTTATCAGAATTTTTTTGAAATAGTTCAGGACAAATGCATGGATGACAATCTCGATGAACTTTCGGAAATTGTTGATGTCATTTTTACAGCCACTCCCCAAGGCTACTGTTCTTCACTGCTTAGCAGCAAAATACTGTCAAATTGCAAAATCATTGATTTAAGCGCTGATTTCAGAATGAAAGATACAGAAGTATATGAAAAATGGTACGGGATTAAACATAAAAGTCCCGATTTAATACAGGAGGCCGTCTACGGTCTGTGTGAAATAAACAGGAAACAGATTAAAGATACAAGGATAGTTGCAAATCCGGGATGTTACCCCACATGCACCACATTGTCACTTTATCCGCTTGTTAAAGAAGGAATCATAGATGCAAATACAATTATAACAGATGCTAAATCCGGTACATCCGGAGCAGGCAGAAGCACAAAGACAGACAATTTGTTCTGCGAGGTAAATGAAAATATAAAGGCGTACGGAGTGACTGACCATCGGCACACGCCGGAAATAGAAGAACAGCTTTCATATGCTGCAGGGCAAAATGTCACGATAAACTTCACGCCTCACCTGGTACCAATGAACAGAGGCATTTTGACAACGTCATATGCATCACTAAAAAAAGAAACTTCTTATGAGGAAGTTCGAGAGGTTTATGACAAATATTACAAGGACGAATTTTTCATAAGAGTATTAGACCGGGATGTATATCCACAGACAAAGTGGGTTTCAGGAAGTAATTTTGTTGACGTGAATTTTAAAATTGACCACAGGACCAACAGAATAGTAATACTGGGGGCAATGGACAATTTGGTAAAGGGGGCTGCAGGTCAGGCAGTTCAAAACATGAATATTATGTTTGGTTTGGAAGAAACATCAGGTCTTAAACATGTGCCTATGTTTCCTTAAAATACAGGAGGAAAGTATGAAAGAGATAGAAGGAGGAATCACCTCCCCTAAAGGATTCAAGGCTGCAGGTGTTTTTGCAGGAATCCGCAAAAAGAAAAAGGATATGGCAATGATTTTCAGTGAAGTTCCATGCAATGCAGCAGGAACATTCACTACAAATATAGTAAAGGCAGCTCCGGTCAAATGGGATATGGAAATGGTTAAAAAGTCTCCTTTTGTTCAGGCAGTGGTTGTTAACAGCGGAGTAGCCAACACCTGCACAGGTGCAACAGGAATGGGATACTGCAGGGACATGGCAGTTACCACAGGATTAAATCTTGGAATTCCCACCGAAGCCGTACTTGTTGCATCTACAGGCTTAATCGGAAAACAAATACCAATTGATAAAATTAAGACCGGAATAGAAAATCTTGTTCCTATTCTCGGAAGCTCTAAGGAAGACGGAATAATGGCAGCAGAAGCAATACTCACAACAGACACAAGGAAAAAGGAACTGGCTGTGGAAATTGAACTTTCAGGCAAGAAGGTAACCATAGGGGGGATGTGCAAGGGTTCCGGCATGATTCATCCCAACATGTGCACAATGCTAAGCTTCATAACAACAGACGCTGCCATTTCAAAGGAACTTTTGCAGGAAGCACTGAGCACGGATGTTAAGGAAACATACAACATGATTTCAGTGGACGGAGACACATCAACAAACGACACTGTGCTGCTACTGGCAAACGGACTGGCAGGAAACCATAAAATTACTGAGAAGAATGAAGATTATGAAAAGTTTGCAGAAGCTCTTAATTTCATAAATACTTACTTTGCCAAAAGAATAGCCGAGGACGGAGAAGGAGCAACATCCCTTTTCGAAGTAAAAGTCATCAATGCCCTCACAAAGGAGCAGGCTATGAAGCTTTCTAAATCCATTGTGTCCTCAAATTTGACAAAGGCTGCAATTTTCGGCCACGACTTAAACTGGGGAAGAATACTTTGCGCCATGGGATACTCTGGTGCAGAATTTGACCCCGATGACGTAGATTTGTACTTTGAAAGCAGCGGCGGAAAAATTAAACTGATAGAAAACGGAATAGAGTTAATATACAGCAAGGAAGCAGCTGAAGAAATACTTTCAAAACCAGAAATCACTGTCATTGCCGACATAAAAATGGGAAATCAGTCCTCAACTGCATGGGGATGCGACCTTACCTACGATTATGTGAGAATCAATGCAGCATATGGATCATAGGAGGATCAATGGAAATAGAATCATTAATCAATCAAGCAATGGAGCCTGAAGAACTTCAATTCATAAAAGAATACCAAAACAAAATTGTTGTTGTGAAATATGGTGGAAGTGCAATGACAGATGAGAATATCAAGAAAAATGTTGTAGAAGATTTGGCTCTGCTGAAAAAGGCAGGATTAAAACCAATTGTTGTTCACGGCGGCGGCAAAGAAATAAACAAATGGCTTTCAAGACTGGGAATTGAAAATAAATTTGTAAATGGACTCAGAGTAACGGATGAACCTACTCTGGAAATTGCAGAAATGGCATTGTCGAAGCTCAACAAGGAACTTGTTCAGCTTATGGAAAGCTATGGTGTCAAATCAGTAGGCATAAGCGGCAAGGACGCAGGTACAATCAAAGTTTCTAAAAGATATTCTGATGAAGCCGACTTAGGCTATGTTGGGAAAATAAACCATGTTGATAATTCTCTCATAATGATGCTGCTTGAAAAAGACATCACTCCCATCATTTGCCCCATAGGGCTTGATGAAAATTATCAAGGTTACAACATAAATGCCGATGAGGCTGCGTGTGCAGTTGCAACGTGCGTTAAAGCGGAAAAGCTGGTTTTTTTGACAGACATAGAAGGAGTGTGCAAGGATCCCAAGGATTCCTCAACAGTGATTCCAAGACTTTCAGTTCATGAAGCAAGACAATTCTTAAACAGCGGCGGTGCGGGAGGCGGCATGCTTCCAAAGCTCATGAACTGCATTGAAGCCGTGGAAAACGGAGTTTCCAGGGTGCACATCATAGACGGAAGAGTACAGCATTCGCTGCTGGAAGAATTTTTGAACAAAAAAATGGGTACAATAATATTAGCAAAGGGGAATATTTAAATGAATAAAGAAAATTACATCTTAGAGGCAGAAAATGCGCTTCTCAAAACTTACAAAAGATACGAAATAATTTTAGACAAAGGCGACGGGGTGTATCTTTACGATACTGACGGCAAGCAGTACCTTGATTTTGCTTCAGGCATAGCTGTCTTTGCCTTAGGATACAATAACCAGGAATACAATCATGCATTGAAAAACCAGGTGGACAAACTTTTGCACACGTCTAACTACTACTACAACCTGCCTGCCATAGAAGCAGCAAAGAAATTTACTAAAGCTTCAGGAATGGACAGGGTATTTTTCACAAACAGCGGTACTGAGGCAATTGAAGGAGCAATAAAGCTTGCAAAGAAATATGCCTACAACAAAGACGGCTCAGCCGGACACGAAATAATTTCAATGAACAACTCCTTTCACGGAAGAAGCCTGGGTGCACTTTCAGTGACAGGAAACCCTGAATACCAGAAAGCTTTCAAGCCCATGATTGAGGGAGTTAAATTTGCAGAAATGAACGACCTGGAAAGCGTAAAATCCCTGGTTTCCGAAAAAACATGTGCCATAATATTGGAACCTGTTCAAGGGGAAGGAGGAATTTATCCTGCAGACAAGGAATTCTTGCAGGGAGTTAAATCAATATGCGACGAAAATGATATTTTGCTTATTTTCGATGAAATTCAGTGCGGAATGGGAAGAACAGGATCAATGTTTGCATACCAGGATTACGGAGTAATGCCTGATATATTGACTTCAGCCAAGGCTTTAGGATGCGGCGTTCCTGTTGGAGCATTTGCAGCCAATGAAAAAACAGCATCAGCCATGGTTCCCGGTGACCACGGCACCACATACGGCGGAAATCCGTTTGTATGCGCAGCAGTGAGCAAGGTTTTTGACTTGTTTGAATCTGAAAAAATTCTAGAAAATGTCGCTGAAATCACTCCATATCTGGAAAATGAACTTGACAAGCTTATAGAGCAATATGATTTCATTGAAACAAGAAGAGGAAAAGGTCTCATGCAGGGAATTGTATTTACTGTTCCTGTTGGTGATATTGTGTTAGAAGCTCAGAAACAAGGCCTTATAATCATTACCGCAGGCAAAAACGTTATAAGACTTGTTCCTCCACTTGTAATAACAAAACAACATGTTGATGAAATGATTGTGAAATTAAAATCTTCAATTGAAGCAGCAGCTATAACAACAGAAGAAATAATAAACAAATAAAAAGGGCCTAAAGCTCTTCAGGTTTCTGACAAAGTATACATTTGGACGTTGTCATTCTGAGAGCTTGCTCGAAGAATCTCATGTTTTCAACAAAGATGAGATCCTTCACTATCGTTCAGGATGACAGCGTCGGAGTTTGTCAATAGTCTGAAGAGCCTAATGGCTCTTCTTTTATTTGTTTATTGCTTTTTCGATTCTGTTTCTTACTTTTCCTTCACCCATAATCTGCTGAAGTTCCCATACATCAGGTGATGTGGCACGTCCTATGACTGCAATTCTTATTACAGAGCTTACATCACCCACATGTCCTTTGTACATTTCAGGATTTTTCTTGTAATCCTTTGGTTTTGCAGCATATCCGTTGTCCTGTGCTATTATTCTTATTTTATCAAACCACTGGCTCTGGTCGTCGCTGTGATTATATGTTTCAAGATAAGCTTTCAGCAGTTTTTTTGCTTCCTCAGCATTTATGTTTTCAGGATAATTGTCAACAACATCAAAATATTCATCAAAGAAATAACTTATGAATTCAAAAATCTGCTGGCAGTACATGAGGTCCTTGCGTGGTTTATCTCCGCTTCTTCCAACATTAAGAAGCTTAATTACATCTTCCTTATGTTGAGAAAGTACATTTGTTATTTCAGTTTTGTGTGCTTTAGCCCAGTCAAGCATGAAGTTAAAAATATCTTCTGCTGTAAACTTAAGGAGTACGTCCTTGCTTATGTTGTTAAGTTTATCAAGGTCGAACAGCGCTCCGGAATTGCTCATTTTTTCTAATGCAAATTTGAAATTGTCCGTATGGCTGTCAGGATTTTCAATTCTCCACTCTTCGTAGTTGGAATTTAAAATTGTCAGCAAGTATTCTCTCACAGCTGCAGGATGATATCCAAGGTCCATGTAGAATCCAAGTCCAAGTTCCGGGTCTTTTCTTTTTGATAGCTTTCTCTTTGCCCCGTTATCCATTTTCATCAGGTGTGCTGTATGGCAGTAAACAGGAGTATCCCACCCCAGTGTTGTAAATATTTCATAATGAATAGGAAGTGTTGAAAGCCATTCTTCCCCTCTTACAACATGTGTGACTCTCATGAGATGATCGTCAACAACATGGGCAAAATGGTATGTAGGTATTCCGTTTGTTTTTAAAATTACTATATCCTGATAATTTTCATGTATTGTGAGATGGCCTCTGATGGCATCATCTATTTCAAATGTTCCTTCTTCAGTTCCCATAGACTTGAATCTGATTACAAATTCTTCGCCATTGGCAAGTTTTTCCTGGACTTCTTCAAGTGTAAGATTTCTATCTTTCGCCCATTTGCCATAATACCCTGTATTTACATTTTCTTCAGTTTGTTTTTTCCTTGTTTCTTCAAGTTCTTCTTCTGTGCAGAAACATGGGTATGCTCTTCCCTGCTCTACCAGGTATTTTGCAACACATTGATAAATTTTTCCACGGTTGCTTTGGAAGTAAGGTCCGTAACTTCCAACTTCTCCATCAATACCTGCTCCTTCATCAAACTTCAACCCGAAGTATTCAAGAGATGAAATTATTATTTCAATAGAACCTTCCACTTTTCGCTTTTCGTCTGTGTCTTCAATTCTAAGCATGAATACACCTTCGCTTTGGTGTGCAAGGCGCTCATCAACAAAAGCTCCATAAAGATTTCCAAGATGAATGAAACCTGTAGGACTTGGAGCCAGTCTTGTAACCTTTGCTCCTTCTTTCAGATTTCTTTTGGGAAACACTTCTTCTTCATAATATTGTACTGATTCCTTTATATCCGGAAACAACATTTCTGCAAGTTTTTTATAATCCATTTTTTCCTCCGCAACTAGCACTAGTATGTGCTTTTTTAATTAAAATAACAAAAGACGGTATTTATTACATACACCGTCCTCAAACATTTCTGGTAACAATAAGGGAAACATACCCCTGATTCCACCTTGAGATGGTGGCAGACCGCTTGACCATGAGTCATAGACAGTTTTCATAATTATATACTTATTAACATATTTTGTCTACTATTTTTGTAGTATCAATGTTTGCAGCAGTTTCCTCCAACATCTCCGGTCTTCATCATCAAGATTTCACCGTTTTCTTCAGAAACTTCTTCGAAACCAATGCTTTCAAAAAGCATTTTGCATTGCTTTCCTATTTTTGCATAAGTCTTTTCAGCTCCCATGTCAAAAGCTTTTCTCACAATCATTCTTATAATTAAATCACCATATTTTTTACCTCGATGTTGTACCAAGACACAAACCATGTCAGCAAAAAATTTTCCTTCTTTAAAAAGCAATCTTCCCGTACCAACAGGTACATTGTCTTCATACACAACAAGACTGAATGCAAAATCATCATAAATATCCGTTATGAGATTTTCATCTGCTTTAAGTTCATAACAAAATACATTTTTTCTTAGTGAAATAGCATCACTTATATTTTCCCTGCCTTGAAGCCACCTGGTAGTTATCATATTGCACCTCTTATATTTTGAAATCTTGCAAATTCACCAATTTTCATTTTTATCCTCTGTTTTTTATATCATCTATAAAGATTATAACAATATTTAAAGCACGTGACAATGAATAATGTTGTAGTTTTTCCTGGTTGTGGTATAATATTAACAGTATCAGCAAAATAAACTGAGGTGATGATTATGACATTAGGTGAAAAGTTAAGAAGCATCAGAAAAGAAAAGGATATGACCAAACAGGAACTGGGCAACGTTTTAAATGTACCTAAAGAAAGAATCAAGCTTTACGAAAACAACGAAGAAGTACCATCAGATTTTTATTTGTCGGCTTTTGCACAATATTTCAATATTTCAGTTGAAGAACTGACAGATGCTGAATAAATAATATTAAATATTCTTAATATTATTATGGTTGTATTTATAATTTAGCTATGTTAAATTAATATCAAATCTAAGCTTAAGGATTTTCTAAGAGCAAGGAAACAAATAAAAATGTTCTCTATGATTATTCCTTGTTATGCAAGGAATATTTTTTGTATAAGGAGGTAATATGGACAAAAGAATCGGTGTCATAGGAATAGTGATTGAAGATTTGTCCCGCATAGCCGAAGTAAATGATATTCTTCACCAGTACGGCGATATCATAATAGGCAGAATGGGCATCCCCTACAAGGAAAGAGGAGTGAATGTAATTTCAATCATCGTAGACGGAACCACAGACGAAATAGGAGCTCTTACCGGCAAGCTTGGAAAAATCAAAGGATTGAGCGTAAAAAGCGCCTTATCCAAAAAATAGGAGGATTTATGAAAAAATCTATGAAAAATTTAAGTTTGCTTTTGATTCTGGCAATGATATTGTCCATTTTTGCAGGCTGCAGCAGCAAGACAGACAACGCTCCGGCAAATCCACAAGAGCCTGCACCGCAGGAACAAGTAAAAGAAGAACCAAAAGAGCCCATTGATGTAACAATTGCAGGCCTTATGGGACCAACATCAATAGGCATGATAAAAATGATTGACGAAAAAGCAATGAACAGCGAACAATACAACGTTGAATACATAGCAGAAAGCGCACCTGATGCTTTAAGCGCAAAAATAATAAACGGTGACATCCAGATTTCTTCCGTGCCCATAAACCTTGCAGCTGTTTTGTACAACAAGACAGGCGGAAAAATTCAGATAATGGCTGTAAACACTGTAGGAAACCTTTACGTTGTTGGAAGCGACAACACTTCAAACATTTCAGAACTTGAAGGAAAAACACTTGGAATGAGCGCAAAGGGTTCAACACCCGATTATGCTATGAACTATATTTTAAAGCAAAACAATCTTGAAGGCAAAGTAGAGCTTGATTACAGCACAGACCATGCAACACTTGCTCAGGCTGTAATTGCAGAAGACACAAAAGTTGCTCTTCTTCCACAGCCCTTTGTTACACAGACGACAATAAAAAATCAAAATGTAAAAATGCTCATAGATTTAAATGAAGCATGGAAGGAAGCAACTAAAGGTGCCAGTGAGCTTTATACAGGCTGCATCATAATAAACACAGAGTTTGCAGAAAACAACAAGGAATTTGTAACTGAATTTTTAAAACAATACGAAGAATCAGTAAACTGGGTTTTAGCAAATCAAAAAGAGGCATCATTGTTAGTTGAGAAAAACGGTATTATGCCAAGCGCTGCAATAGTAGAAAAAGCAATTCCTTACTGCGGAATCACATACAGATCAGTTTCAACAGAAAAGGAAAAATTAAGCAGTTTTTATGGGATATTGTTTGAATCAAATCCTGCTTCAGTAGGAGGAAGCATGCCAGATGAAAAATTCTATTTTGCTGAGTAAGTACAGGAATTTTTTCATAATCATATTTTGGATAACTGTGTGGGAGATACTTTCGCTGATAATCAATCAGGAGATTTATCTCCCTTCTCCCTTTGCCACTTTTAAATCATTGTTTGATTTAATGTTTGATAAAGTAACTTACATAACAATTTTTTACAGCACATACAGGACTCTGACGGGATTTTTAATTTCAACATTTTATGGAGTAATAATGGGTTTTGTGTGCGGAATGAACAAATCAGTTTACAATCTTTTAAATCCTTTGGTCAGCATTATAAGGACCGTACCCGTAATGAGCATTATTATCATTGCCATAATGTGGTTCAAGGATACAAACGTACCTGTTTTTGTAGCATTTTTAATGTGCTTTCCAATCATCTGGACTAATACCATACAGGGAATTTATTCCGCTGACAATAAGCTTCTTCAATTGTGTAAAATTTACAACATAAAAAAAATACGGGTTATAAAATCAGTTTATTTTTACAGCGCTCTTCCCTACATAAAGGCAGGCATGGTATCTGCTCTCGGCATAAGCTGGAAGGTTACATCTGCTGCAGAAGTCTTGAGTTTACCAAAGTATTCAATAGGAAGATTCTTGTATGATTCCAAGGTTTACCTTGAAATTCCGGACTTGTTTGCATGGACAATCATCATAGTTCTTTTGAGCATTTTCTTTGAAAAATTGCTAAAAAAAATATTTAAAGCAGGAAGACAAAATGATTAAATTGATTGATATAACTAAAAAATATAATAATATGGTTCTTTTGAAAAATTTCAACATATCATTTGAAGAAAATGAAATAACATGTCTGTTTGGTCCTTCAGGCGTAGGAAAAACAACTATAGCAAATATTGCAGCAAATCTAGTTGCTGTTGATGAGGGAATTGTATCAGGAACTGAAGATGCATTGTACTCCTATGTGTTCCAGGAGCCAAATCTACTTGACTGGTACAGCGTGTATGACAATCTGGATTTCGTCCTCAAAGACATTTATGACAACAAAAAGCGCAAAGAAATCATAGAAAGCTATCTGAAAATGGTTGAACTTTCGGACTACATGGACTTTAGGCCAAAAACATTAAGCGGTGGCATGGCTCAAAGGGTATCCATAGCCAGGGCCTTTGCCTATCCTTCAAATGTTCTCATAATGGATGAACCCTTCAAGGGACTGGACATGAAATTGAAACAAGACATAGTATCATTGTTCAAGAGGCTTTGGAAAGAAAGCAGACGAACAGTCATATTCATAACCCATGATGTTGATGAAGCCGTCAATTTGTCAGACAAAATTTATGTAATCAAGAACCGTCCTGTTGAAATCAACCTGATAATTGACGTTAAAAATACCAATGACCGTGAATCCATAAAAAATATTTTGATTGAAGCATAAAAAAATATTGGCAATTATTTTTCTGTAATCCATATTTTTCTTGACATTTACTGAATTTATATTAACATATAAGCAAAAGATAAAACGTGGCTTTGTAACTTAGTCACTGATTTATATGAAAATTTTTTATATATTGTGGTATAATAAGAAAAAAGATGGAGGATATTATGGAATTTAAATTATCAGAAAAAGCAAAAGAAAAAATGCTTGAAATGAAAAGCAACAATGAACCTATAAAATTAAAAATCACAGGTTTTTCCTGATGTGGTGCCGAATTTGGCATTGTTTCGGAGAAACAATCAGAAAATGATAAAGTTTACGACGCTGAAGGAATTGAACTTATAGTATCAGATGAACTAGAGGGAGCAATCAAAGGCGCAGAAATTGATTATTCAACAAACTTCTTTAAAAAAGGATTTGAAGTAACTCCAAAATTCTCTAGATAGAGAGGCATTTATGGAATTTAAAATAACAGACAGGGCAAAGGAAAAGCTGGCTTTAATGAAAGAACAGAATATTCCCATAGTCTTGTACGGAATTCCTGTAGGCTGAAACAGATACAACTATAAAATTGTTTCGGTGAAGCAAAAAAAAGATGACAAGGTATACAACGTTGACGGCATAGAAATAATTGTGACGGCAGAAGTTGATCGAACCTTGCTGGGAGCAAAAATAGACTTCGGAGGGTTTTTTACAAAGGATTATATTGTAACCCCGAGATATTCATAATATAAGGTGGCATATGTATAAACTGTGGGCAAAAAAAATAAAATCTAATCGTATGGTTGACTCTTTGGTTGTCAACAATAAAGAAAATATTTCTCACGATGAAAAAAGAGAAAAATGCCTTAAAGAAATATGCCAGAAGTTTGATATGAGCGTTCCTGTATGGCTTAAGACACATGACATGGAATTTTCTCAGTTTAAGATAGTCACGTTTTTCCCTCATGATTTTATTGATGAAGTTGACTTTGACAAACTGGAAGTTGAGCTTATTGATGACGGTACAAATAAAATTTAAAAACACCGGCTACCACCGGATTTAATAAAAAACTGCCTGAATACCAGGCAGTTTTTTATTAATCTTACATGTTGTATATTACAACCAAAAGCAGGAAGAACCAAAGAAGTGTATCCATTTCTATTCCGCAGTCGCTTTGGCATACTATGCAAACAAGAAGTAAAAAGAAAAACAACAATGAAGAATCTATTCCGCCGCGTGCACCCAATACCGGTGATACCGGAAGAACCGGAACAACCGGCGGCCTTCTGTCACATTGAATGTTTGTGTTTTCATTTGCTTCAACTATATTTTCAGTCCTGCAATTATCCATTAATAAAAACCTCCTCAATTAATATGCATTTTGTAATTATTATATTCACAATAGAAATATATGTTAAATAATTGATTTAAAAATCATTGTTTTAAAATATATGCATAATATAGAAATTTATTGAAACAATAACATTATATTAAATAAGGAGGATTGCCCATGGATAAATTTGCCTTGGTGCTAGTCATAATAGGAGCCATAAACTGGGGGCTGATAGCATTGTTTCAATTTGATCTGGTTGCTGCTATATTCGGAGGCCAGACAGCTATATTCAGCAGAATAGTATATGGACTTGTTGGATTAGCTGGACTTTACTGCATAACTTTATTATTCAACGAACGAGAAAAAACAGATTAATAAAAAAAACAATCCAATTCGGATTGTTTTTTTTATTTTTATTTCTTATTCCCCTGCTATGGCAAGCTTCTTGATTTTCAAAGAAGGAGAACCTATATATGCTTCTCCCGGAAGGCCAAATTTCAGGTCTGATCCTGTTTCTTCTATATTTTTAAGGAGTTCAAAGTAATTTCCTGCCACTGTTATTTGTTCCACAGGCTTCGAAATTTTTCCGTCCTTTATTTCATAACCAAGGGCTGCCAGCGAAAAATCACCTGACACGGAATTCAGTCCTGAATGAAGTCCTTGAAGTTCCGTAATTAAAATTCCCTTATCCATGGAAGAAATTATTTCTTCAAGAGTTTTTTCACCCTTTTCAACATAGAAGTTGGAAGGAGCTATGCCTACAGATGATTTGTAAGAAGATTTGCTAGCATTTCCTGTTGTTTCAACTCCGTCTTTTTTGGCAGTCTTCAAATTGTGGAAGTATGTTTTCAAAACACCCTTGTCAACGACTTTCTTATACTTACTGGCAACTCCTTCTCCATCAAAGGATCTTGAAGCCAATCCTCCCTCCATGAAAGGGTCATCAACAAGCGTGAACTTTTCGCTTCCTATTTGTTCATTTAATTTTCCTTTCAGCAGGGACAGATTTTTCTGCACATTTTCCGCTGAGAAAATTCCTTCAAATGCTTCCAATAAATCTGCAGCTGCATTGTTTCTTATGATTATTGGGTAATCTCCTGACTTCACAGACTTTGCTCCAAGCATTGACAATGCTTCTTTTACTGCTTCCTCTGCAATTTCCTTGGGGTTGAATTTGGAAAAATCATTGCCGGTGCGGTATGCCATGCCTGTTTTTATGTCTTCGTTTTCTTTTGCAACAACAACCACGTATGTGTAGGCAATGTTGCTCTTGTCGTGAAGGTACAGACCCTTTGTGTTTGACATTATGGTTTCGCCGTAGCCGTCGCCGTATACGCATGTTTCCACTGATTGTATTCTGTTGTCAATTTTAAAAGCTTCTTCTTCAAGCTGCTTTACAAACTTTATTTTTGCAGCTTCTTTCACTTCTTCAAGTTTGGGATTGAATGTGTCTACTTTTTTATATTCCTTTGACCCTTCAAAAATATATTCTTCATCATCAGAATCTATTACGGTGGCATTTTCCTTAACATTTTTAACAAGCAAATCTATGGAAGTTTCGTCAACCTTTTCAGTGTAGGAATATCCCATTTTGCCGTTGTACATTCCTCTAAGCCCCAGGCCTTCGCTTTCGGACAGACTGTAGCCGTCAAGTTCCTTTTGAAACACCTTGAGAGAAAGGCTGCTTCCTGCCGAATAAAAAACTTCCATGTCATTTATGCCTTGTTTTTTTCCTTCAGCAAATATTTTATCTATGAGCATTTTCATATCCATTATTTTTCACCTTCCCTTCCGCCTACGGTTATTTCAGAAACTCTTATCATGGGCTGGCCTACATTTGTAGGAATGCTTCCGCTTACGGAGCCGCACATTCCCTGTCCGTGTGTCATGTTGTTTCCAACCATGTCAATTTTGTTCAGTATGTCAGTTCCCTTTCCTATTAGCGTTGCACCTCTTACAGGATCCTTGATTTTTCCGTTTTCTACAATGTATCCTTCCATTACGGCAAAGTTAAACTCGCCTGTGCTTGGATTTACACTTCCGCCTCCCATGTATTTTGCATAAATTCCTTTTTCGGTGTTGGCGATTATTTCTTCAGGGGATGATTTTCCGTTGTCAATGAATGTGTTGGACATCCTTGAAGTAGGTGCATATCTGTAAGACTGCCTTCTTCCTGAGCCTGTTATGTCCATGTTCATTCTTCTTGCATTGAGTTTATCAATCATGTAACCTTTCAATATTCCGTTTTCAATCAGCACATTTCTGTGGGAAGGTGTTCCTTCGTCATCAATGTTGAATGAACCCCACTCGTTTGGTATTGTTCCGTCATCAATTGCTGTGACAAGCGGTGATGCAATTTTTTGACCTATTTTGTCTGAAAATACAGATAAACCCTTGGCAACTGATGTTGCTTCAAGACCGTGGCCGCATGCCTCATGGAATATTACTCCCCCAAAGCCGTTGTCTATTATTACAGGCATTTTTCCGCTTGGGCTGTATTTAGCATTTACCATGGTTACGGCAATGCGTGATGCTTCTTTTGCATATTTGTCAACGTCAAGGTTTTCATAAAATTCGTAGCCCTTGCTAGCTCCAGGCCCGAAAAATCCAGACTGCATTTCTCCATTTTTACTGGCAACGGATGAAATTGCAAGACGTGTTCTTACACGTTTGTCTTCTTTCCATAATCCTTCTGAATTTGCAACCATTATATCCTGATTGTAGTCCATGTAGCTTACTGTAACCTGTGTTATAAGATCATCATAATTGAATGCTGTATCGTAGGCACGGCGCATTAGCTGAACCTTTCTTGTTTTTTCAATTGTGTTGGGATCAATATGTATTACATTTATATTTTCATTTTGTGTCATGTTTAAACTTAATGCTGTAGTGCCCTGTTTTCCTTCTATGGCTGCTGCTGCTTTTTTTGCTGTTGATATTAAAGAATCTCTGTCAGATTTGTTTGTGTATGCATAAACGCTGTTAAATCCCTTGAATATGCGGATGCCAACGCCGTAATCTCTTCCTGTCATAGTGCTTTCAACTTTTCCGCCTATCATTACAATGCCGTTGTTTGTCCTGTCTTCAACATATACTTCTGCAAAATCGCCGCCGGTTGTCAAAGCAGCATTCAGTGTATCTTCAATTACCTGTTTGTTTAGCACATAATCACTCCTATCATTTTATAGTACCTAAATATTTTACCATAATTTCCTTAAAGTATTAATAATTTTTTAAGCAAAAAAACGACCCCAAAGGGGTCGCTTAATTATATTAAACTAATTTAATTCTGTGGTATACTTTCTTGCCTTTTTTGATTATAAGTTTTTCGTCTTCAAAATCAGCTAATGTTAATACTGCATTTACGTCACTTACTACAACGTCGTTTACTGTAACTCCTGATTGTTCAATGAGCCTTCTTCCTTCGCTTTTTGTCTTAATAAGATTTGCCTTAGACATCATGTCTATTACTGACATTCCTTCTCCAAGCTCTTCTCTTGTGATTTCAGTTGTAGGCATGTTTTCTGATTCTGTTCCTTTTCCAAACAATGCTCTTGCTGCTTCCTGGGCATTTATGGCGTCTTCTTCAGAATGTATTAGTTTTGTAACTTCATATGCCAATACTTCCTTGGCTTTGTTTATTTCAGAACCTTCCAATGCACCAAGGCGTCTTACTTCATCCATAGGGAGGAAAGTCAATAGTGCCAGACATTTTTCAACATCAGCATCACCGATGTTTCTCCAGTACTGGTAAAACTCATATGGTGTTGTTTTGTTTCTGTCCAGCCACAAAGCACCCTTTTCAGTCTTGCCCATCTTCTTGCCTTCACTGTTTGTAAGAAGTGAGAATGTCATTCCATAAACCTGTTCTCCAGCTTTCTTTCTTGTAAGTTCCACTCCTCCTATGATGTTTGACCACTGGTCGTTTCCGCCAAACTGCATCTTGCAGTTGTATTTCTGGTTCAATACATAAAAGTCATAGCTTTGCATTAACATGTATCCGAATTCAAAGAATGTAAGCCCCTGCTCCATTCTGTTTTTGTAGCAATCTGCAGCAAGCATTCTGTTTACAGAAAAGTGAACGCCCACTTCTCTCATGAAATCCAGGTAATTCAATGGTAAAAGCCACTCAGCGTTGTTGTCCATTATTGCCTTTCCTTCTGAAAAATCAAGAAATTTTTCGAAAACTTTCTTGAAGTTTTCAGCATTGCGCGCTATTATTTCCTGTGTCATTATTGAGCGCATACCTGTTCTGTCGCTTGGGTCTCCAATCATTGTAGTTCCGCCGCCTAAAAGAGCAATTGGTCTGTGCCCGTGCTGCTGCATTATAGACATTACCATTATTTGAATATAGTGGCCAATGTGAAGGCTGTCGGCCGTAGGGTCAAAACCTATATAAAATGTAACTGATTCCTTTCCAAGCAATTCTCTTATTTCTTCTTCATGAGTACACTGTTCGATATATCCTCTTTCTTGTAAAACATCAAAAACATTTCTTTTTTCCATATGATTCCTCCTTAAACTTTAATTGTCCTTTTCTAGAATAATAAAAGGGCTATCTCTCCTGAAAGGACGAGATAACCCGTGGTACCACCTTAATTCGCAAAAATTTCTTGCCTCTTCTGAATTAACGGTCAGACAACCCGCTGCACAGCAGTAACTCCGGAACTGTATTTCACACTTTGTTCTGAGAATCTTTCACCAGCCGATTCACTCTCTGTTTTGTAACCAAATTGTTACTTTGTTTCCTTCACAGTTATGTTAATATGTATTTATAAAAGGAATGATAATATAAATCCAATTTATTGTCAAGTCTTAATTGCAAATCTTAAAAACATCATACCATATATTTACCATTAATCCAATGGCTGTAATAAATCTATTCTTATTATACACAATTTTCATAAATTTTCCACCGATTTACATTTTTATTGTTATATATTTTTCTAAATGCAAAAATGTGTAATATAATTGTCACAATTGGCATTTAATGAAGTTATTGATTGTTTTTTTTAAAACAAGTACATGCTATAATTCCTTATGACGAAAAACTCATTAACAAGTTCTAAAATTTCCAAAGAAGCAGGGCGTGCCCTCTTCCTAAAAAATCTAAAGACTAAATAGGAGTGAATTATGAAAAATAAAATTATAGCATTAACATTGACAGCAGCTTTAGCTTTGTCATCAACATCAGCATTTGCTGCAACTACAACAGACTGCGAAAAGACGTTCAACTATGATCTTAGCAGCATGCTGAAAGGAATAACAAGCAACTCTAACGTAAAACAGTACAAGCTGACTGTAAACGGACAAGAAATGGATTTGAATTCAATAGACTGGAATACAGTTTTAAACAAAACAACAACTGCAGTTCAAAAGCCAGCTTCAACTCAGCAGACAACAACTGCTCCTGCGGCAGCTAAACCAACTGCAACTCAGCCAGTGGCAGCTAAGCCTGCTGCAACAACACCAGCTGTAACTAAGCCTGCGACACCTGTTGCAACTAAGCCGGCAACTACTGCACCAGCGGCTAAACCTGCAACAACACCTGCAGTAACTCAGCCAGCAACACCTGTTGCAACTAAGCCAGCAGCAACAACACCAGTTGCAACTAAGCCTACAACTCAGACTACTGCACCTTCAACAGCTGCAACTACACCAAGCAATACAGTTTCTTCGTCAAATTTATCTTATGAGCAAAAAGTAGCAGAACTTGTAAACATTGAAAGACAAAAGGCTGGTTTATCAGCACTTACATTTGATCAATCAGTATCTAATGTTGCCAGAACAAAATCAAAAGATATGGCAGCCAACAATTACTTTGCTCATCAGTCACCCACATATGGAAGTGCCGGAGACATGTTGACGAGATTTGGAATTAAATGGTCTGCTTGGGGTGAAAACATAGCTTCAGGTCAAAAAACTCCGGAAGCAGTTGTAACAGCATGGATGAATTCTCCAGGCCACAGAGCAAATATTTTATCAACTAACTTCTCAAAAATAGGAGTTGGTTATGCAGTAAACTCAAACGGAACACCATATTGGACACAGATATTTACTAACTAAACATTAAAAAAAGTTTATCCTAATAAAAATACCGCACTGACATTCCCTTAAGGATATGTCAAATGCGGTATTTTTTACTGAACAATCTTATAATAAACTCTTGCAGTGAGTGTGTACACAATAAAGTAAATCACTGCAAAGACTGCTATGGTTACGGCTGTGCAAATTGCAAAAAGCCATACATTTGTTAGATTGAACAGCAGTAACAGCCTGGTTATCATTTTAAATGCTGCAGCTATGTGAACAATGGCCATGATAAGAGGAAGAAAAAACACCTTTATTATCTGGCTTTTTATGGAGGTCTTGACCTCGCTTCTGCTCATTCCCACTTTCTGCATGATTTCAAACCTTTCCCTGTCATCATATCCCTCTGAAATTTGTTTGTAGTAAATTATCAGTACTGTTGCAGAGAGGAATAATAGCCCAAGGAATATTCCCAGGAACAAAAATCCTCCTATCATGGCATAAAATTCTTCTTCCAGACCTTGCTTGCTTTCAAATCTAAAATCTACGATTTCTTCCTTTGAACCGGTGAAGTCTCTGTATATGGAATCGGCAAAGGCCTTTTCTTCATCCTTTGAGCCATCTACATCAAAGGCTGCATAATAAGAATACTTGGCAGCATCATCCTTGAACTCACTTAGCTGCTTTTCATATATTTCCTCCACATCCTTTTCTTCTGCAACTATGTAGTAAACATCTACAAAGACTGCAGTATAATCCTCTTTTATTGGAAATTCATCAAGATTATTTTTTACGGTGTAATTGTTGTCAAAAAGTGTGAATGAATCTGTTTTATTTTTACTGCAGCTGTAGAAAAGTACCTCCCGTTCTTTCAAAGAAACATCTTCTCCGGTTATTTTTTTGTACTGCTCAGTTGTTATAAAGTACAAATCCGAAATATTTGTGCTTGTAACACTGTTTAACCCGTCAGTAACAAACCTATCGCCGTCTCTTTCCGCATAGAACTCCAGGTACTGGTAATCAAACATGTTGCTTATGTTCCTGCCCAGCTTTTGAGCATTCTTATTAACTATATCCTTAATTTCTCCAGGTTCACTGTCTTTAGGGTTTCCCAATGTAATGGTCACATCGTTGGGGCAGCGGTTTTCCAACTGTTCATCCACACCCATGTAAAGTGCCACTGTTGTTGATATCATAACCAGCACTGCAGTTGAAAGTATGCAGATATTAGCCAGTCCAACGGCATTTTGCTTCATTCTGTAAATCATTCCCGATATGGATGTGAAATTTTTGGTCCTGTAATAATAATTCCTGTTTTGTTTTAAGCGCTTCAGAATCATTATGCTTCCTGCAGTAAAGAGACAGTACGTACCGATTATTACAAGCACCACAGCTATGAAAAACAGGTACATGGCACTTAGAGGTGATTTCGTTACCAGCGCTATATAATATCCTGCACCTGTTGCAGCAATGCCAAGCAATGCAAGAAGATTTTTGGATTTGGGCTCTTTTTCCCCTGTGCTGCTTCCCTTAAGCAAATCAATAGGATTTGACGAATGAATCTGCATCAGGTTGTATAAAAGGTTTAATAAAAAAATTCCCCAGAACAAGACAGATGTTGTGATAATTGAAACCTTGCTCACAAAAAATCCCAGCGGTATGGTGAAGTGCAAAATTTTGAATAACAGCATGAATATCAGCTTGCTGAACAAAATTCCACACATAAGACCAACTGATATTGTGGCGGTTCCTATAAATAAAGTCTCAAAAAAAAGTATCTTTGCAATGTGCTTCTTTTCCATTCCAAGAATGTTGTAAAGGCCGATTTCCTTTTTTCGCCTCTTCATGAGGAAACTGTTTGTATAAAACAGAAATATAACAGAAAATATCCCTATTACTATTGTTCCCAGCATGAGTATTGTCACCACAGAATATGACCCGGGCATGTTTTCAATTCCTTCATTCAATGAAATCATGCGCATAATGTAAAACATGGCAACAGTGCTGATACATGTTATCATGTACGGTACATAAAACTTACCGTTTTTCCTTATGTTTATGAGAGCCAGTCTAGGAAAAAAATGCTTATTCATTTTTTCCACCGCCAGTTGCTATCATTGTAAGTGTGTTTGAAATTTTCTGATACATTTCTTCTGTTGTTTGAGAAGCCTTGTAAATTTGATGGAACACTTCCCCATCCTTAATGAACAGCACCCTTTTTGCGTGGCTTGCAGCCTTTGTGCTGTGAGTAACCATGAGTATTGTCTGCCCTTCTTCATTGATTTCATCAAACATACGGAGCAGACCGTCTGTGGCATGGGAATCCAGGGAACCTGTAGGTTCGTCTGCCAGTATGAGCTTTGGTCCTGTGATCAGTGCCCTTGCTACAGCTGCCCTTTGCTTTTGTCCTCCTGACACCTCATATGGATATTTTGAAAGTATGTCTGAAATTCCAAGCTTTTCAGCTATTACTTTAAGTTTGCCATTCATTTCATCATAGGTTTTTCCTGCCAGAACAAGTGGAAGAAATATGTTGTCCTGCATGGAAAATGTGTCCAACAAGTTGAAGTCCTGAAAAACAAAGCCAAGGTTGTCACGACGAAATGCAGAAATTTCACTTTCCTTAATTGATGCAAGATTTTTGCCGTTTAATAAAACTTCTCCGCCCGTAGATTTGTCAAGAGCAGCAAGAATGTTCAAAAGTGTTGTCTTTCCCGAACCTGATTCTCCCATTATTGCAACATATTCACCATTTTCAACTGAAAAAGACACGTTTGAAAGGGCCTGCACATGGTTTGTTCCAAAACGCGAAGTATAAATTTTTTTAAGGTTATTTACCTCTAAAATTGCCATATTGACCTCCTGAATTAATTAATATAGCAACAGTATATCAAGCACTTTAAAATTCAGAAATTGATTTACCTTTCATTTTCATAAGCAACCTTACATTTCTGAAAGGTTAGCTATTCAACTTCCACTTTAATGTTTTCAAAATTTATTTTAACCCTTGTTCCTCTTCCTGCCTGAGATTCAATTTGTATTTTGTGTGAAAGCTTTGTTAAAATTTTCTTGCAAAGATACAAACCTATGCCCGTAGATTTTTTGTCTTCCCTTCCGTTGTATCCTGTAAATCCGTTTTCAAAAACCCGTGGAAGGTCCTCTTCTTTTATTCCTATCCCCGTATCTTCAATAACGAGAATTTTGTGTTCGTTTCCTTCTGTATATATTGATATTCCGCCTCTTACGGTGTACTTAAGAGAGTTGGACAATATTTGTTCAATCACAAATAACAGCCACTTTTCATCAGTGAGAACTGTACTTTTAAGTTCTGAAAATTCAAGCTTAAGCTTTTTGTGAACGAATATTTTCGCATATTTTCTTACAGCCTGTCTGACTATATCATCAAGATTGTATTCCTTTATAACAAAATCCGTAGAGCTGCTGTCAAGACGAATGTATTGAAGAACCATTGCAACATACTGTTCTATCTTGAAAAGTTCCATGGAAATCTCATCTGGATTTATGTCTTCTTCCGATTGCAGCAATAGCCTCATGGCTGAAATCGGCGTTTTTATCTGATGAGCCCACAGAGTATAGTAATCAGCAATTTCTTTTCTCGAATTGTCCATGGCTGTAATCTTTCTTATTTTGTCCTCGTGGACTGCACTGAGCAGTTCAAAATATTCTCTTTCCATGAGGCTTTTAGGTTCAGGCAGCTCATCAAGAGAAAGAGTTATTCGGCGTTTAATATCCTCCAGAGCATTTATTTTTTTATAAAATACTAAAAAGTCATAGGCCAGAGCTATAAATCCGAAAAAAGAGCAAAGGACAAAGCCATAAACCACTGCATCCAGTGGCAATCCGTACAGATAAAACTCTACAGCAAATACAGCAGCAAACAATGCAAAAAATGCTGCTGATTTTTTATGCTGCATAAGATAAGCGCTGAATAGATTAATTGTTTTCATTTATTCCACTATGTACCCTATTCCTTTCCTTGTTAGTATGAACTCCGTAAGACCTGCAGCATCCAGCTTTTTTCTGAGCCTTGTAACATTTACTGTAAGCGTGTTTTCATCCACATAACAGTCAGTTTCCCAAAGTCTTGTCATCAATGCGTCACGGCTCACGGTCCTTCCCTTGTTTTCCATGAGAAACTGCAGTATTTTGAAATCATTTTTTGTAAGCTCTACTTTTGTTCCCTTGTATGTGAGACTAGTATCCCCTGTGTTAAGTATTGCCCCCTTGTGTTCCAAAAGATTTGTCTGCCCTGCAAAATCATATGTACGACGAAGCATTGCCTGCACCTTTGCTGTAAGAACATTGAGGTCAAATGGTTTTGAAATAAAATCATCTCCACCCATGTTCATGGCCATTACAATATTCATGTTGTCTGATGCAGATGAAATAAAAATAATGGGCACCTTTGATATTCTTCGAATTTCACTGCACCAGTGATAACCGTTGTAAAAAGGAAGTGATATGTCCATAAGAACCAGATGAGGTGAGTATGATGCAAAAATAGACAATACATTTTCAAAATCATCGACGCACATTGCTTCGCATCCCCAGGATTTTATATGATTTTTAACAGATGAAGCTATAACCAAGTCATCTTCAACAATTAATATTTTATGCATATAGACTCCTTAAACATTTATTGATAACAATATAACACATAAATTAAAACAATAAAAGAGCAACCGAATTTTTATGGCAAAACAGCAAAAAAAGCATCGGAACGCCGATGCTCTTACTATTGACAAAACTAATTTCCCACAGAACGTAGGGGCGTATCTTGTATACGCCCGTTGTTATTATATAAATGAATTTGTATATGCGGGAGGACAGTAGTCTCCCCTACATTTTTGAGTCAAATTTGTCATCAACCTGAGCATCAAAATTGATGCTTATTTATTATTTTATTTTTGGAACTTCAAGCACTGCTCCTCTGTTTCCTGATGTAACAAGTGCCCTGTATCTTGATAGATAACCAGTTGTTATTCTTGGTTCTCTAGGCTGCCAGTTTTCTCTTCTCTTTTTTAGTTCTTCATCAGACACCTCAAAGTCAATTGTGTTTTTGAGCATGTCTATTTTGATGATATCACCTTCTTGAACAAGAGCTATGTTTCCTCCCACTGCAGCTTCAGGAGATACGTGTCCGATTGATGCTCCTCTTGTAGCTCCTGAGAAACGTCCGTCAGTTATGAGGGCAACGCTGCTTCCAAGACCTCTTCCAACTATTGCAGAAGTTGGGTTTAACATTTCTCTCATTCCGGGTCCTCCCTTTGGTCCCTCGTATCGGATGACAACAACATCTCCTGCAACAATCAATCCTTGATTAATTGCATTTATGGCATCTTCTTCACAGTCGAAAACTCTTGCAGGTCCCTGGTGAACAAGCATTTCAGGTGCTACAGCCGAGCGTTTTACAACACATGTATCAGGTGCAAGATTTCCTTTGAGAACTGCAATTCCACCTGTCTGGCTGAATGGATTTTCTATTGGCCTGATTACTTCAGGGTCCAGGTTTACGCATCCTTCTATGTTTTCTGCAATTGTCTTTCCGGTGCAGGTAATGAGGTCTGTTTTAAGAAGACCTTTTTTGTTAAGCTCATTCATTACAGCATAAACTCCCCCTGCTTCGTTCAGATCTTCAATGTATGTGTGACCTGCAGGTGCCAGGTGGCACAGGTTAGGTGTCTTTGCGCTCACTTCGTTTGCAATTTCAGGATTTAATTCCACTCCTGCCTCATGAGCTATGGCCGGAAGGTGAAGCATGCTGTTTGTGCTGCAGCCCAAGGCCATGTCCACTGCCAGGGCGTTCATGAATGCATCTTTTGTCATTATGTCTTTTGGCTTGATGTCTTTTTCAACAAGCTCCATTATTTTCATGCCTGCGTGTTTTGCAAGTCTTATTCTTTCAGAATATACAGCTGGAATTGTTCCGTTTCCTTTAAGTCCCATTCCCAGTGCTTCAGTAAGACAGTTCATGCTGTTTGCTGTGTACATGCCTGAGCATGATCCGCATGTTGGGCATGCCTTCTGCTCGTATTCTTCAACTTCTTCCATGGAAATTTTTCCTGCATTGTATGCTCCAACGGCCTCAAACAGACTTGAAAGACTTGTTTTATTATTCTTTACTCTTCCTGCAAGCATTGCACCACCGCTTACAAAAATTGTTGGAATATTCACTCTTGCTGCTGCCATTAATAATCCCGGCACGTTTTTATCACAGTTAGGAACCATTACAAGACCGTCAAAACAATGGGCCATTGCCATTGCTTCTGTTGAATCAGCAATCAGATCTCTTGTAACAAGAGAATACTTCATTCCTTCATGTCCCATGGCAATTCCATCACACACTGCTATTGCCGGGAACACTACCGGTGTTCCTCCTGCCATTGCAACTCCCAATTTGACTGCATCAACAATCTTGTCCAGGTTCATGTGTCCCGGAACTATTTCATTGTATGAACTTACAATTCCTATCAACGGCTTGTTCATTTCTTCCTTCGTATGCCCCAAAGCATTAAAAAGAGAGCGATGCGGTGCCTGTTGAACTCCTTTTGTTACTTGATCACTTCTCATAATTTCCTCCTGATTTAATATATTTTAAAATAATAAACTGCATTATCGAGGGACTGCCAACTACTTGCTTGAATAAATTTCGCAGTCTCATTCACCAATTTATCAGCTCGCTACCGCTCGCATAAATTGGGAAGTCCGCTTCGTTGACCTACCGCCATTTTTCAGAAAAAACACTCTGAAAAATGGGGTTAGGGCATACATAAATAAAAACCTCTCGTCTCTGAACACATCTCATGTGTTCAGGGACGAAAGGTCTTTTCGTGGTACCACCCTGGTTCGCGATATAATCGCCTCAATCAAGTCATATAAACTTTATCCCTATAACGCAGGCATACGTCCCGGCCTACATGTCAGCCAGGAAGCTTGGGAGTGATCATTATACTTATAACACCGATTTTCACCAACCATCGGCTCTCTAAAGTTATCTGCCAGTATTTTTGTCTCCGTCACAGCTTTTTCATAATTTTTATAATTATACCCACCTAACCCACCCTTGTCAATACATTTTTACAGTAAATCCTGTAAATTCTTATGTGATTTTATTCCAAATTATTAAAATGTACTCACATTAAAAACATATTGATTATTGTGTTATTTACATATATAATATTATAGTCGAAATTAAATATTAGCATCAATATAATATGGAAAATATGGTTCCAAAGTTTCTACCAAACAGCCGTAAATTGTTTGACTATTGATTAGTTCACTATTGTATATGATGCGAGTAGATTTTATCTATTCGCTTTTTATATTATGAGTATTATTTATATGTATTTATAAATGATATTTGGAAATAGTGAACATTAGTGGTTAATATTAATTCCCAAAACAACTACAGGAGGAATTTATGGAAAAGTATTTTAAACTTAAGGAAAACGGCACAAATGTCTCAACAGAAATTTTTGCCGGCTTAACAACATTTTTTGCAATGTCATACATCATCTTTGTGAATCCGGCAATATTATCTGCCACAGGAATGCCTTCTCAGGCAGTATTCCTTTCAACTATCATAGCTTCAGTCATAGGAACTCTCATCATGGGATTGTTTGCCAACGTGCCATATGCTCAGGCACCAGGTATGGGACTTAATGCATTCTTCACATATACAGTTGTGTTTGCTCTTGGTTTTTCATGGGAACAAGCACTGGCTCTTGTATTCATATGCGGATTATTAAACATCTTCATCACTGTTACAAAAATAAGAAAAAGCATAATAAAATCAATACCTGAAAGCCTTCAAAACGCCATAAGCGGAGGAATAGGAATATTCATAGCATACATCGGAATCAAGGGAGCAGAAATGGTTCAGTTCACTTCAGAATCTGCAAACATAATCTCAGTTAACGGTCAGACCTTTGCTGCAGATGGAACATACAGCAGTATATTCTCTATTGTTACAAACGGAGGAATTATTCCAGCACTTGTTGATTTTACAAATCATGCTACACAACTGGCACTCATAGGCCTTGTCATATTGGTTTTTCTTCTTGTAATGAAGGCAAAAGGAGCAATACTTATAAGTATCGTAGCAACAACACTCATAGGAATTCCTTTTGGAGTTGTTAATTTATCTTCACTGTCCATGTCTTCAAACAGCATAACCTCTTCATTTGCAGATCTTGGAACTACATTTGGGGCGGCATTTGGCCCTAAAGGAATGCAGTCTCTGTTCTCAGATCCTTCAAGAATACCTCTTGTATTGATGACAATATTTGCATTCAGTTTATCTGACACGTTTGATACCATAGGAACATTTATAGGAACAGGAAGAAGAAGCGGAATATTCAGCGAAGAAGATCAGAGATCTCTTGAAACAAGCACAGGATTTAAATCCAAAATGGATAAAGCTCTTTTTGCAGACGCCATAGCAACATCCATCGGAGCAATTTTTGGAACTTCCAACACAACAACATATGTTGAAAGCGCTGCTGGAATCGGAGCAGGCGGCAGAACAGGACTTACAAGCGTAGTTACTGCCCTGCTATTCCTTTCATGCATATTGATAGCTCCTATAGCAGGAATAGTTCCTACAGCTGCAACTTCTCCTGTTCTTATAATAGTTGGAGTTATGATGATGTCATCATTCACAAAAATCAACTGGGAAGACCTGGAGGAAGCAATTCCGGCATTCTTTGCATCAGTATTCATGGGTTTTTCATACAGCATCTCTTACGGTATAGCTGCAGGCTTCATTTTTTACTGCCTCATTAAACTGATTAAAGGTCAAATAAAAGAAGTTCACCCGATTTTAATAGTTTCCACATTGTTGTTCATAGCAAACTTTGTGATTCTTGCAATAATAAATTAAAGCTCATCTGTAACATCACTTTGAACCTTCCTTAAGAAGGTTCAGTTTCAATAGTCTGCGCCTTCCTTTGGGAAGGCTTTTTTTGAGCAAAATTGACATTTATTGCAGCCTCCTTGCAATTCTTTAAAATTCTTTTTTATAATTCTTGCAGAACAACTTGCATTTTATGAACGACTTGATTAATAAATTGCATTTTTGTCCCATTTAAATGCTTTTTCTCAAATTTTTTATATTTTTTTGCATTTTTATATTTACAAGTTGCATTTTTGATGCTATAATGAATTATCAAATCAAATATAGGAGGTTTTAATATGAGTATACAGGTGAAAGACATAAGAGATGTTGTTGCAAAAATCAATTTTAGAAAATGCGGTACTATTACATGCATATACAATGTTGACAGCAAATGCATTCAAAAGGAATGTGAATTGCATGAAAGAGGACTTAAGCAGGAAGAAGACTAAGAAAGCGGATTGATCATATGAAATCAAAAGAATAAAAAGCGGAAATATCATGTAGATAATTCCGCTTTTATATTTCAAACATTTATTATATGGCTATTTTTTCAGTTTGTATTATGTTTAAGTATCTGAATGCTTCAATTGCATCCCAGAAAAAGCACTCTTCTCCTATGATATCAGTAAATCCTGACTGGTCAAACATTTCTTTTACATTGTCCTGAACACCGCAAAACATCATTTTTGTCCCTATTTTGGATATTTTATTTACAACTTCCTTGAACTCAATGATTGCTGACTCATCTATACTGGTTACAGCTCTCATGGATATTATCATGTTTTCAGCCTCTATTGAATGTTCAACCAGCTGCTCTAGCTTTTCTCTGGTAATGAAGAACAAAGGCCCTGTCAGGTACACAATTATTGTATCAGAGCAATCTTCGGCAACATCATGTCCCTTGATTCTTTTCAAGTCAACCTTGCTCACATCAATTTTCAAATCGCTGTTTTTCATAACAAATGTCATGATTCCTAAGAGTACTCCTATTAAAATTGCAATGGTAAGGTCAAACATGACAGTTGCAACCATTGTAATTGCAAATTCCAAAATTGCATTCCCAAATTTTTTATCAAATATGTATTTTATTTCATTCCATTCGTTCATGCGCCAGGCAGTTATCATCAGAACTCCGGCCAGTGCAGCCATTGGTATCCTGGAGATAAACTTTCCCAGAAAAAGCATGGATAAAAGAAGTCCTGCTGACTGTACCAATGAAACCATTCTTGTTTGCCCGCCTGATTTGAGTCCAACGCTTGTCCTTGCCAGAACCGCCGATGCAGGTATTCCTCCGAAAAAAGGAATGATCATGTTACCTATGCCCTGAGCTATGAGCTCCCTGTCGGCCTTCAAAGGCTCATTTTTTATTTTTCCCGCAGAAGCACCACATAGTAAGCTTTCAATCATGCACAGTATTGCAACGCTAAGGGCCGGGCTTAAAAGCTTAAACACCATTCCAAAAGACAAGCTTCCCAGGGAAAGTCTGTTTTCAAGGAATATGGTGCTTGGTATTTCTCCAACCAGCTTAACAGGAAAATCAACAATCCAATTTAAAGCAAGAGCAATTATTAGTCCTGCCAGTGATGACGGAACTTTTGCATTCCATTTCTTAGGCCAGAATATCATGATTGCCATAACCAATACGCCTATGAGAACTGCATATATGTTTGGTGAAAATCCAAGTCTTCCATAGGATAATATTTTTTCAATATTGTCAGCTCCCACAGAAGTTGTACCAAAAAAATTGTCAATCTGGCCAAGAGCAATAATGACTGCAATACCAGATGTAAACCCTGTTATAACAGGTGCCGGAATGAAAGATACAAGTTTTCCGAAATGAAATACTGCAGCCAGCAAAAGCAAAATACCGGATATGAAACCTGTTATAAAAATTCCCTCAGAACCAAAGCTTGCATAGACTGAAGCTAAAATAGCAATCATTGTTCCCGTAGGACCGGACACCTGGTAAGATGCACCTGCAAGGCCACCCATTACAATTCCAGCAAGTATTGCTGACATAATGCCGGAAGGTGCCCCTGCTCCTGAGCTTACGCCAAATGCAAGAGCCAATGGCAGCGCCACAGCTGTTACAGTAAGTCCCGCCATAACATCCTGTGATAATTTTTTGTTGTTGTAATCCTTGAATTCAAGCCTTAAATCTTGAAAATACTGTTTTACCATTTTTCTCTCCATAATAATTGTTTTCTAAATATGATACCAAATGAATATTATCACTTTCGATTGGTAAGTGCAACAAAAAAACCGCTGAATTTTCAATGAATTTCATGAAAACATTTCCACGGTTTTTTTATAAAGTTTCATTTATTTGTTAATTGTCACTTCTGTTCCAGAAATTATTACGGACTTAATGTTGTTTACATCAACTGGCTTTTGAAAAATCGTGTTTAATGTTGATGTGAGCGGCCTTGTGCTTGTGCCCCAGCTTGACAATTCAACAGTACTTCCGTCTTTCATGACGACACTTACAGCTCCGTAAAAATTGTGTCCTCTGTTTCTTATGTTATCGATTATGTCGTTGTTGAGCTTCACGGTCAATGAAATTGGTGAAATTTTTAATTCTTTGATCAAATACCTTTTTCCTTCTACTTCAATTATCTTGTTTACATTATAAGTCCTGGTGGCATTTTTGTAGTCAGCCTTAAACGTCACTTCCCAGGTTCCCATAGTTGTGGCCTTCTTGTTTATTGTGTGGTACACAAAATCATAATTTGCAAGTTCTTCCATGTTTTTTATGTCAAATATGAAGTAGTCATATTGTTTTCCCTCGTATTCCTCAGATATGGAATATTCATTGTATTTTCTGTCATCAGCATCAACCTTGTTCTCAAAATAAAAATCGCCCAGACTTAAATTCCCGTATTCTTCTCTCAAAATTCTTATGCACAACTTTCCTTCTGCAAATCCAATGTTGTCAACAATTATTCCCTTATTCTCCTCTATGTTGTCTTCCGTGTAAATATCATCGTTGTTGTAAGGAAGAATTTGTGAAGGAATAATGTTGTTCATAAATTCTATTTTCTGTTTTTCTTCTTCCGATGCCTGAGGGTCTTTAGGTATACGCATTGATTCCTTGTATCTATTTTCTACAAGAACTTGATTTTGATAATCTGCATTTCTCTTTAAAAATCCGTATGTGTCAAAATCAGCAGCAGGATTTTCTATTGTGTATTCAGTGAAATTATTGGCCCTAAGCGTCAGCTTCTTTCCTGCAGATTTTCTTTCAGTATTTCCAACAAGCAGGAATGTGGCCTTGTTGTCAACCGGATCTTCGTCTTCAGTCATATACCATGTGTATCCGCCTGATCCTCCAAAGTCAAGGTTGAGATTTTCAAATTCAATATTTCCATTTTCCGAAAATTTTTCACCATTTTCCTTTATGACTTCAAATATGATGTAAAAAGAATTCTCATCCCCCACCATGTTTGCAACATTTAATGTTACTCCGTTTGAAGTAGAACTTTTATCAATCACAGTACCCATGTCATTGACATACTTTATGTTTTCTCCGAAAAGCCTGTAATAAATGTTTGACAGTCCTCCCTGGGCAAATACTGCAGCAAAGGAAAGAACCAAAATAAAAGACGCAGCAAGAGGAATTATGAATTTCTTTTTTGTGGATTTTTTTGAGTTTATTTTTGATAAAGTCAATTTTTTTATTCTTTCAAGTTCAATTTCCGTGATATTTTCTTCATGAATATTTATATCTTCATCATGCAAAGAGAAATCATCAAAAAGATCATCTGTTTTTTTCATATCAATTTCCTTTCCTATATTATAATTCCATTTTCAAGTAGAGCGAGCTTAAGATTTTCTTTTCCTCTGTACAATTTGTTTTCAACCATCTTTGCATTCAACCCTAAAGTTTCTGCAATATCCTTCACAGTTTCATACAAATAGTAACGTCTTATGAAAATGTCCTTGTCAGGCTGAGGCAGATTGTAAATTGTTTCTTTTATGATTTTTTTATTTATTATGGCTGACACTTCATCTTCCATGTCAAAATCCAGCTCCAGTCCGCTTTCCTCCAGGGGGATAATTTCTGTATGGTTCATTTTGCGTTTAAACTTGTTTATGCAAACAAACCTCGCTATGGAAATTATATAATTTTTAAGAATTCCCTTGTCCTTATTGTAATTGTCTATGGATTTCCAAAGTTCAACAAACACATCAGATACGCATTCCTCAATATCCTGCTGATTTTCATAGCCAATTATTCTCACGGCTATGGTCTTTACAAGGCCGCCATACTGATCAATGGCACAGGACAGTCCCCTGGAGGGATTCTTCTTAAGAAGTTTTATTAAATTATCGTCATTCATCATACCCTCCATTTATTCTCTCATATATATATTCACATATTAAGCAGTTTTCACTCACCATTATATCAAAAAAGTTTATTATTACAAATACCCTGAGACTGTCAGTAATATTTAATATAATAATCGTAGGGGCGGACCTCGTGTCCGCCCGCTGCTGAATAAACAACATCCCCAGCAATATCAATCCGCCCATCCAATAAAAAAACAGCTCATTATAAAATGAACCGCTAAATTATTGATATATATTTTGTGTCGCCCGTTTTGTTTATTCAATAACATCTTATATTCGGGAGAACACGAGGTTCTCCCCTACAACCTGTGATTTCAAATTCATGGTGAGATATTAATTCATTATACTAGGGGCGGACCTCGTGTCCGCCCGCTGTTGAATAAACAACATCGCCAGCAATTTCATTTACAATATTATTTTATCTCTTGTTATGTCGCTAATATTTTTACATCCTGACATAATCATTACATCTCTTAACTCAGCGCCGATTTTTTCAGTGTAAAGTTCCACACCTTCTTTTCCGCCGCCAAAAGCTGCTATTACGTACGGTCTTCCTATGAGCACACCATCTGCTCCAAGAGCTATTGCCTTGAAAACATCTGCACCAGAACGAATTCCGCCGTCAACAAATATTTTCAGCCTGTCTCCAACTGCTTCTTTTATTTCAGGAAGCATAGCGCATGTTGCAGGTGCATCCTGAAGCACTCTTCCTCCGTGGGATGAAACAACTATTCCATAAGCACCGGCTTCAAGAGCCTTTAATGCTCCTTCTTTTGTCATTACTCCTTTTACTATGAAAGGAACATTTGTAGATGCAGCAAGCTCTGAAAGTTCTTCAACGCTTTTAGCAGATACAGGTTTACCGGCAAGTGCAAGATTTATAAGACCTGCAGAGTCAATATCCATTGCAAATGCCATTGCTCCTACTTCTTCCAGCAATTTTATTTTTTCAAGGGCCTTGTCATTTTTCCATGGCTTGATTGTTGGAACTGCTTGGCCGTCAGCTGCTTTAATATATGGAAGACTGTCAAGGAACAGACTGTCATTAGCTCCGTCTCCGGTAAAAGCCGCACCGCCTGCTGCAATTGTTCCATTTACAACGGCATCAACGTATTCTGCTTCTGATATTGCTCCGTTGTAGTTTAGATTCATTCCGCCAATAGGGGCAGCGAAAAACGGATATTTGAAGTTTCTGCCAAACAACGAAACAGAAGTGTCCTGTCCTTCATTTTTATAAATGGTGTCCAGCTTTATTTTAACTGAGTCTAGAAATTCAATACAAACTTTAAAAGCATTTCCGTTTCCTTTTCCGCCTGTGCCCGGTATTTCTCCTTTGCACACAACTCCGTTGCACTCTTTGCACACTCTGCAGTTAGGCGCCATCTTTTTTCTTGCGTTTTCCAATACTTCCTGATAAGTCATGATGATCTCCCTTTACATTAATTTTTCGTATCTACATTACATTTTATTAGTATTTGTAAGAAATATCAACTGCTATTTTGCTTTCAGATGTTCAAGCCTTTCAACAACTTTTTCCATCATTGACTCATACTTAGCCATTTTTTCTTTTTCTTCATTTACTACACTTTCAGGTGCCTTGCTCATGAATTTTTCATTGTTAAGCTTGCCTACAACTCTGTCAAGTTCTCCTTGAAGCCTTGATTTTTCTTTTTCAAGTCTTTCTATTTCCTTTTCAAAGTCAATAAGGTCTGCAAGAGGAAGGTATATTTCAGTTCCTTCCATAACGCTTGATGCAGTGTCTTCGCCTATTTGTGTCTTGTCATGAACTATCTTGATTTCAGTGATGTTTGCAAGAGTTGCAAAATATTGAGCACCTGTCTGAATAAATTCAACAGCTTCATCCTTTGATGGAACAAAAATGGCTCTTGCTTTTCTTGAAGGTGCAACATTCATTTCAGCTCTTGTGTTACGGATGCTTCTTACTGCTTCCATTATGAATTCCATATTAGCTTCAGCCTTTTCAAAGTTTTCATTTTCTGAAGCCTTCGGCCAATCAGCTTTTATTAACCTTGAAGAAGTCTCAGGCAGGAATGACCATATTTCTTCAGTTATGAAAGGCATGAAAGGATGAAGGAGTTTCAGCATGTCTTTTAAAACTTTTATGAGAACAAACCTTGCTGTGTCTTTGTCTGTTCCTTCATCTGCGTAAAGTCTCGGCTTAACTATTTCAATGTACCAGTCGCAGTATTCATTCCAGATGAAGTCATAAACTCTCTGAGCAGCCATTCCAAGCTCAAATTTATCAAGGTTATCTGTAACTTCCTTTGCTGCCTTGTTCATTCTGGAAATAATCCATTTGTCTTCTGTCTTGTAGTTTGCTTTTGCAGTTTCTTCATCTATTAAATCGCCATCAATGTTCATGAGAACAAATCTTGATGCATTCCAAAGCTTGTTTGCAAAATTACGGCTTGATTCCAGCCTGTCATTGTTAAAGCGTGTATCATTTCCAGGTGAAATTCCTGTCATGAGCATGAATCTCAAAGCGTCTGCTCCGAACTGGCCAACAACTTCCAATGGGTCGATGCCGTTACCAAGAGACTTGCTCATTTTTCTTCCTTCAGCATCTCTTACGAGACCGTGAATAAATACATTTTTAAAAGGAGATTCTCCTGTCATTTCAAGGGCTGAAAATACCATACGAACAACCCAGAAGAATATTATGTCATAACCTGTTACAAGTACATCTGTTGGATAGAAATATTTGAAATCTTCTGTCTGGTTTGGCCAGCCCAATGTTGAGAATGGCCATAGACCTGATGAAAACCATGTGTCAAGAACGTCTTCGTCCTGCTTGATGTTTGTGCTGCCGCATTTAGTACATTTATGAGGAGCATCCTTTTGAACCATTATTTCTCCGCATTCCTGGCAGTAGTATGCCGGAATTCTGTGACCCCACCACAATTGTCTTGAAATGCACCAGTCTCTTATGTTTTCAAGCCAGTGAGTGTAAATTTTTGTAAAACGTTCAGGAACAAATTCAACTTCCTTGTTGTCTCCTGCTTTTAATGCAGGTTCAGCAAGAGGTTTCATCTTAACAAACCACTGGTCTGAAACTCTTGGTTCAACTATGTTGTGGCATCTGTAGCATGTTCCTACGTTGTGATCAGTACTTTCTGTTTTTACCATGAATCCATTTTCTTCAAGTTCCTTTACAAATTCCTTTCTGCATGTAAAACGGTCCATTCCTTTGTATTTTCCGGCTTCTTCATTCATTGTTCCGTCTTCGTTCATGCAGTTGATTTGTTCAAGATTGTGTCTAAGCCCAATTTCAAAGTCGTTAGGGTCGTGGCATGGAGTTATTTTAAGCGCTCCGGTTCCCTTTTCCATGTCAGGATACTCATCTCCTATTATTGGAATTTCTCTTCCAACAAGAGGAACTATAACCTTTTTGCCAATGAGGTGTTTGTATCTTTCATCATCAGGATGAGCTGCTATGGCAACATCTCCGAATATTGTTTCAGGTCTTGTTGTTGCTACAACAAAGTATTCGTCAGGATTTTCAACATATGGATATTTTACATAGTAGTATTTTCCCGGAATGTCCTCATGCTCAACCTCTGCATCTGACAAAGTAGTGTGACAGTCAGGACACCAGTTTATTATTCTGTTTCCTTTATATATGAGTCCTTTTTCATAAAGCTTAATGAAAAATTCAACTACAGCCTCGTTGCAGCCTTCATCCATGGTGAATCTTTCTCTGGACCAGTCGCATGAATTTCCAAGCTTCTTAACCTGCTGAACAATTCTTCCGCCGTATTCTTCTTTCCACTTCCATGCACGTTTTAAGAATTCTTCTCTTCCTATTTCTTCTTTTGTCTTGCCTTCATCTTTTTTAAGTCTTTCAACAACCTTTACTTCAGTTGCAATGCTGGCATGGTCAGATCCCGGAAGCCATAAAGCTTCATAACCCTGCATTCTTTTCCATCTTGTTAAAACGTCCTGCAAAGTCATGTCCAGTGCATGCCCCATGTGAAGCTGTCCTGTTATGTTTGGAGGCGGCATCACAATTGTAAATGGTTTTTTGTCTTTGTTAACTTCTGCTCTGAAGCAGTTTTCTTCCATCCAAATATCATAAATCTTATCTTCAAATTCTTTTGGATTGTACTTGCTTGGTATATTCGTTGTCATAACTAGTTCCTTTCCTTATATTAATATTAGTTTTATTTTTTGTGCTGGTTCTTGTTGCGTCTGTGCGGCCAATGGTCTGACATATCGCTGTCTCATTCATCAATAATTCTTTCAACACTGCTTGATTGAATCAACACAGCGCAGTTTCGTTCACCAAATTATTTGCTCCTCACGTCGCATAATTTTCGCAGTTTCATTCTTAAATTTGTCTGCTCACTGCCGCTCGCACAAATTTAGAATTCATTGCGGTTGAATTACCAACAATTTATTTCTCCCTACGGTCGAATAAATTGGGTAAATCATACGGAACTCATTGTGTCTGACCTACCACCAATTCTTGCTTCGCTATCGCTCGCAACAATTGGGTTAGGGCATACAAAAAGCGGGTGTTCTTATCCTAAAAGGACGAGAAAACCCGCGGTACCACCTAATTTCCATTTCTGGCTCTTAATTTTATAACGGCAACCCGTTTAATCTTACTGTTGTTTCAGATTAAATGCTCCAAAGCTACCTTCAGTCCACATGTTCTTATGAAATCTTTCAACCCATGGATTTCACTCTCTGTAAAGTTTATGAACCTACTCCTCTTCTTCATAGCAAAATATTTAATTACTTACCATAATATTAAAAATATGTTCTTTTGTCAATAACTATTTAAGCTTTTTGTATGCGTAAATTCATTTTTTCCAATCAATCTTCAATTGACAAAAATGCTTAATTATAATATACTCTACTCAATTAAACATCTTTCGATATTGGTGCGCGCAAGCGATAATAGGGAATTAGGTTAAAATCCTAAACAGTCCTGCTGCCGTGATGAGAGAGCGATTTTTATGCACATGCAACCACTGGATTCTTCTGGGAAGGTAAAAAATTGCTATGACCTCTGAGTCGGAAAACCTGCCAGTATTATTTGCGTAAATACCGCAAATGCTATGCTTTCCAGGAAGAAAAGCGATAGCAAAATAAATTGGATATTCACTCCAGCTGGTTGTGGTAATTTACGTTTCGTTTATTCGGAACGTTTTTTTATTGCAAAGGTGTTTAAAATAAACCGGAGGATTATTATGAAAAAGAAATTATTTACAATGGCATCAATACTTTTGATAGTCGCATCAATGACGGGATGTTCCAAATATCTGGCTCCTGAAAAAAAAGTGCAGGAACCAACAAACAAAACAGAACAGCAAACTCCAGATAAAGAGTCAAATGAACTAAGTCTCCCTACAACAGACAGGGCAGGCAATGAAATAACAATTCCTGAAGAAGTAAACAAAATAATATCCATGTCCCCTTCAAATACAGAAATTATTGTAGCATTGGGTTACGGAGACAAACTAATTGCAGTTGACAAATATTCCAAAGACATAGAAGGAATACCCGCAGATCTGCCTCTATTTGACATAATGAAGCCTGATGTTGAACAGCTCGTTGCCCTTGAACCTGACCTCGTTATTGCATCAGGAATGAGCAAGAGTGATGGAAGCGATCCTTTCAAGCCTGTGAAAGACTTAGGAATTTGTTTGGCATACATACCTTCAAGCGACAGCATGGAAGGAATATACGAAGACATAATGTTCCTGGCTAAATCCCTGAAGAATGAAGAAAAAGGAACAGAACTTGTTGAGGGAATGAAGACAGAAATAGCTAAAATCACTGAACTTTCTTCAAAAATAACAGAAAAGAAATCAGTTTATTTTGAAATAGCTGCTGCACCAAATCTGTACAGCTTTGGAAGCGGAGTATTCTTAAATGAAATGATTGAACTTATCGGTGCAGAAAATATATTTGCTGATCAGGAAAAATGGATTTCCGTATCAGATGAATCTGTTGTAGCAGCAGATCCGGACATAATACTTACAAATGTCAGCTACATTGAAAATCCAACTGAAGAAATAAAATCAAGAGCTGGATGGGATAACATGACTGCTGTTAAAAACAATGATGTTTATTACATCGACAATTCAGCAAGCTCTCTATCAAACCACAATGTTGTTAAAGCATTGAAGGAAATGGCAGAAGATGTGTATCCGGAAGTATTTAAAAAATGAAAACTAAAATAAAAGTAATTTTGTCCATCATTATATGCATAATAGTAATCATGATGGGCATCGGCTTAGGGAGCATTTATGTTCCCGGAAGCCACATTATTAATATAATAGCCGGCAAAACATTTGGATTACCACTTAATCCGGATGTGAAGGAAGTTTCCGTTTCAATTGTATGGAATCTGAGACTGCCAAGAACAATACTTGCATTTCTTGTGGGAGGAGCACTGGCTGTGAGCGGAACTGTAATGCAGTCAGTACTTAAAAATCCTCTTGCATCATCATATACACTTGGGGTTTCTTCAGGAGCATCACTGGGTGCGGCATTTGTTATAGTCACAGGATTTTCCATACCTTTTCTTGGACCATTCACATTACCGGCAGTGGGATTAACATTCGGGTTGGTCACTGTTTTTTCGGCAGTGAAGTTTGCATCAAAAATGGACAAAAACCTGGAAAACAATACCATAATCCTGGTGGGTATGGTGTTTTCTCTATTTGTCAATGCAATTCTTACGCTTTTGACTTCCATGGCAAAGGAGCACCTTGAGCAGCTTACATTCTGGCAGATGGGAAGTTTTGCACTGAAGGACTGGTCCAATGCTTTAATATTGTTCCCCATTGTGCTGGTTGGAATAATTGTAATAGAAAGTTATTCAAAGGAACTGGACATAATGACTTTCGGTGAGGAGCAAGCCTTCACCATGGGTGTTGATGTTCAGAAAGTAAAGTGGATTCTTCTTGGACTTTCTGCTGCTCTCACAGGAAGCGCAATTTCATTTGTGGGAGTCATAGGTTTCATTGACTTGATTGCACCTCATGTTGTAAGGAAGATTTTCGGTTCTTCTCACAAGACAGTAATTCCCATGTCAATGCTTTTTGGAGGAGCATTCATGGTTCTGTGTGATCTGACTGCAAGAACAATTATATCGCCGTCTGAGCTGCCTGTGGGCGCAATAACTGCGCTTGTAGGAGCACCGTTTTTTGCATATATTTATTTTTCCAAAAGAAAGGAGCTGTAAATGCTTACTTTAAAAAATGTTTCTGCAGGCTATAACGGATTTGATGTTATTTCAGACATATCACTGGATGTCATGGAAGGCGAAAACCTGTGCATTTTAGGACCCAACGGCTGTGGAAAAACAACTCTTATTAAGACAATATCAGGGCTGATTCCTCATATGGGAACTATTGAAATAGACGGAATAAATATTTCTGACATGAAAAGAACGGAAGTTGCCGAAAAAATAGCAGTCATGAGCCAGATATCAACAATATATTTTTCATACACCATTTATGAAACAGTTCTTTTGGGAAGATATCTGCACATGAAGGGACGTACATTCAAGGAACCTTCCTTAAGGGACAGGGAATATGCCGACAAATGCCTGAAGGCAGTTGGACTTTACAGCATGAAAAACAAGCAGATAAGCACATTGTCAGGAGGCCAGCTTCAAAGGGTGTACCTCGCCCGGACATTGGCCCAGGAACCAAATGTTATACTTCTTGACGAACCTACAAACCATCTTGATTTGAAACATCAGGCAGAGCTTGTGGATTTCCTCAGAGATTGGTCAAAAGAAGAAGGTCACACAGTAATAGGAGTTTTTCATGATTTGAACCTTGCCATGAAGCTTGCTGACAACGTACTGTTGCTGGATAAGGGAAAAATTGCAGCTTACGGCAAGACAAAGGATGTAATTTCTTCTAAATTATTAAGCGATGTATATGAAATGGATGTGGCAGGATACATGGTTGATTCCCTTAAGCAGTGGGAATGTATACAAAATGGTCCTGCACAAACAAAACTAAGAAAAATTAAATAGTGTAGGGGAGGTAGCGTAGCAGAACTGCTCAGGCCATTGACAAACCCTGATTTTACAAGCCGTAGGGGCGGATCTTGTATCCGCCCGTATAATTAATTCAATAACTTTGTTATCTGCGGGAGGACAGTAGTCCTCCCCTACAAAATATGATTTCAAGTTCACCGACAAATAACCTTGTCATCAACCTTATAGCAGCATAGCTGCTATTTTTTTACAAAATTTCGTTAGCTTCCTTTGAAGCAAGCTCAGTAATCTCATTGTATCTTCCTGTAGATGCATTAAGGGCTGCATCGAATACATCAGGAAGCATTTTCTCAAACACCTTTACTCCTTCGTAAGTGATTCCTCCCTTTGTTGAAACTCTGTTTATTGTTTCTTCAAAGCTCATGTTCTTTTCAAGAAGAAGTCTTGAAGCTCCAAGAAGTGAAACCAATAACATGTGTTCAAGTTCCTCGTCTGTTACGTTCTTGCTCTTTTTTGATGCTGATTTTACAAATTCAAGCATAATTTCAGCGAAAAATCCAGGAAAGCTTGCTGTCATGTTCTGGCTCAGATTAATGTCTTCTTCTCCCATTACTTTAACTTCACTGAAATTTGCCATGAGTTCTTCAAAGAACTTCTTTTCATCATCCTTCACATTTTCATTGTGGCAGGCGATTGTAACTCCGCCGTTAACCATTGAAATCAGTGTTGGCATAAAAATTGTGATGCTTCCATTATGGAATTTTATAAGGTCCTTGTGGGCAACCATTGATGTTGAAATCATGAGATACTTGTTTTCATTTAAATATGGCTTTATTTCCTTCAATACTCTTGGCAGATTCAATGGTTCAACGCATATCATAATTTTGTCGCAGCTTTGCACAAGGTCTTCATTGCTCTTGCAGATAGTAAGCGCTTTGTATTTCTTTTCAAGGCTATCCAATTTTTCAAAGGAGCGGTTTGCAACACAAATATTTTCTTCCTTCACCAAATCCAACTCCATGAATTTGTGAAGCAACATTGACCCCACATTTCCTATTCCTATAATTCCTAATTCTTTTTTCATAATATCCTCCTGATATATATTTTGTATTTGATATTTTGTTATGCATTTTAAATAAAAAACCGCCCCTTAAATACTAAGAGGCGGAATTCCGCGGTACCACTCTAATTGCATGCATAATGCAGCATCTCATTTAAATAACGGTTTTGCCGTTTGGGTCATCCCCAAAAGCTCCAAGACGGGTTCAACATACAGCGGGACAGATACTTTTCACCAATAGTATCCTCTCTAAAGACCTTGCACATTTACTGTTTCTTATCATAGCTGAGTATTAAGTTATTTGATAATCAATATTAATTCTTTCTTCATTTCTTGATTGTATCAACACAGCTCAGTTTCGTTCACCAAATTATCAGTTCCATACTGTCGCATAAAACAAAACCGCCCCTTAAATACTAAGAGGCGGATTATCCACGGTACCACTCTAATTGCCGCATTAATATGCAGCATCTCATGTAAATAACGGTTTTGCCGTTTGGGTTGCTACCCCCAAAAGCTCCAAGATGGGTTCAACATGCAGCGGGACGGAAACTTTTCACCGACAGCTTCCTCTCTATAGACCATGCATATTTACTATTTCTTTTCAAAGCAAATATATTAAAAAGAATGATATAACAATAACTGCAATTTGTCAATAATAAATTTAAAATTATCCAGAAATTATTAATTAGGAGAATTATGGGTATAATATTTTTATCTATATTTAGGAGGTACATATGAACAAACTGATAACCATGGTCATTATTTCAGCAATGCTTTTTACAGGCTGCGCCAATGAAGCAAATCCGCCGGATGACAATAATGAAACTCCATCACTTAAAATTGAAAATTATTATCCATTCACTGAGAATACAAAATATGTTTATGAAGGTGAAGGCAATGAATTTGCATTCATGACTACATACGTTGATTATATTAAAAATAACAGAATTCAGACCAGGACTGACAATGGCGGCACTGAAATTGTCAAAGTACTGGAAATAAAAGACGGGCAGCTTCTTGAACTTTTAAACCGAGGTGAAACATACTTCAGGGAAAATTTCACAGATGAAGAATATACAAGCGGAAGAATACTTTTAAAAGAACCCTTGGAAGAAGGAAACAGCTGGACCAATGACAGTGGTGCAACATCAACCATAACAAATGTAGCAAAAGAAATTGTCACAAAGATGGGAAATTTTGAAGCCTTAGAAGTTACAACAGAAGGCAAGCAAGGCAAGACTATTGACTACTATGCCAAGGACACAGGGCTTATTAAGACAGTTAATATTGGCGAGGGATATGAAGTATCATCCACCATATCAGAAATTATTAAAAATCAGCCTTTCATACAGTCCATAACACTTTATTATCCTGATGTTGATGGAATTACAATTCATGCTGTTGATGTTCAGATTTCATTTAACACCAATGAGGAACCAAAGGATATAATAGAAAAAAATGTTAAAGACCTGTCAGTTTATGAAGTATTAGGCCCAAACACAAAAATAAACGACCTTTATTTCGATGAACAGGGAAACAGCGTACACATTGACCTTTCAAAGGAATTTGTTACAGAAATGAATGCAGGAAGCGGCTTTGAAGCAATGATACTTCAGTGCCTCACAAATACACTGGGAGACTATTACCAGGTTGAAGAAGTGTACATTACAATTGACGGCGGCCCTTATGAATCAGGTCACATAATTATTGAAGAAGGCGAAGCTTACAAGGTTGACTACACAAATGTAAAAACAACAGAATGAAGTATAGGGCTTTTGGCTGAAATGCCAATAGCCTTTTTTTGTATATCAAGTTTTCATACTTGGTCTATCCTTGCTTATTATAAGATATTATAATAATTCATATGCTTTTTTCACCTAACTCCCCTTCCATTAGCGTTTGTGCTATTATCTGACGTCTTGTAGAAGCCAGTACTTGCTGAAGTATACTATAAGGCTGGTTAACCGCAGGAATTATTTCATTCAGACTAAAACCATAAACATCCTTCCATATTATTGTTATTCTGTTCAATGGTTCAAGAGATAGTATAATCTTTTGCAGCAAACTTGCATCAGCTTTTTTATCATGTTCTTCACAGCCTTCGTCTGTAAAGGACTTGAAATCGCTAATGTAAATATTACAAATATCTTTTGCAATACACATAAAAAAATCTTCAGACATATTATTGTTCAAATCTGATGCCTGAACCATCCTATTAATTGCCGTCTCCGCTAAAATACATGCTGAATTTTCAGATCCTGTTAATCGGAAAGCAAAAGCATATACTTTTTTAATAAATACTTCCTTAGACATATTATCCATTATATTCCCCATATAAAACCTGTGAATTAAATTCTATTATAGACTATAACATTCACCAGCTACCTCTTTAACTATATGCGCAAGCGTTTACACTTCTGTTAATTGTTCTATAAATATATAGACAATCTACAGATTAATTTTGTAACATAATTTTTTGAATATTTTGAAATAACTTTTACCATATATACGCGGTTATTTCCACTACTATATAAACAATTCAATATGAATTTGGAGAAAAGATTTTTAAATATTTTTATGTATCCACTGATGTCATAGGGACAGGACTATTGTCATATTGGTGTCAATAACCCCGTCCCCTTGTCAACACGTCCCGCTTCATAGTGTTACTGTTTTATCTTTCTGCGCTATAATCATTTTTTGTCGCGACAAATAGATATTCAACAAACGCAAATACAGTTGGAAATATGGCAACTAAAAGATAGAAGAAGAGATTTGTTAGAAGCGATTCAAATGTGCCGGCATACTCTCCAGACTTGTTTAGCAAATCAGAAACAAAGATTGGCACAACATTTTTTTTATCTAAATTGTATCCAACCAAAAGAAAACAAAACACAGACAGGAGCCGAACAGCCAATCTGTAAGCAGAAGCTTTGGTAGCCATATTTCGTGAATCAAAATAGAAATTGTTTCTGTTCATTAAAAAGCAACAACCGCTAGCGCTAATTATAGGGATTAAAATATACGGTACAATCAGAAGCAAAGCAATGGATGGCCAGGGAATGAAAACCATACATATGATAAATATGGATCCATATAAAATATACTGGCAAACTGACGTAAGGAAAGCGAGCAATAATCTTCGCACCATTTTTTACTCCTTCTATTTTTTATTTTTTGTAGTTCATTTTTCACAATTAACTTTAAATATAGTGCAAATAGAACAGTCCAACGGAATCATCTACAAAAATCCATATATTTATTATAAATGGAAAAGTATATTCATATTTTCCATTTATAATATGTATCGTTCCATCCATCCCCTTTTATTCCTCCTATATCAACATAATTTTAACTTATAAAATCATGTTGATATATGTTACCCCATGCTTTCACAACCAACCAGATACAAAAACATCTTTGACAAAATCTTACGCAATAAAACCTCATAAGTTCCCCTCAACTTAATCAATTTTATATTTATATTCTATATTACTGTATTATATATTTTGTAATTTAATTTGTCAATATATGATTCACTCGAACGACATATCAATCAACTATTTGTTATTTTAAGGAACTGCTTTTAGGATATGATTTTCATTGACATAATAAGAAGAACATTCTATAATATTGTTTATAATATAATGATATTCAATATAATTTAATAATTCAAATATACAGAGGTATTTTTTATGGATAACAATTCATTTTCGCTAACAAAAAATGAACAGGAAATTATGGATCTTTTGTGGTCGCATGATAAGGCTTTGTCACGCTCTGAAATTATTGAGCTTTCTACGGAACGTTCCTGGAAAAAAAGTTCAATTCATATTTTACTGAACAGCTTATTAGAAAAAGGAGCAATCAGGGTGGAAGGCTTCGTAAAAACAGGTAAAAATTATGGAAGGACATATTCCGCAGCAGTTACTCAGGAGGAATATCAGATTATGCAGTTTAAGCAGGGAGCAAACTATCTTAAATCAAAATCATCTGCTATAACAGGTCTTGTATCTGCACTTGTTCAAAATGAGGATATTGATAATGAAACACTGGATAAGCTGGAGGCTATTCTGAAGGAACGGAAGAGCGATAGAAAATGACTGTAACTACTTTCTCGGTTATTACTTCTATACTGCTGTGCAACGTATTTTTTATTGTTATTGCTTTATTGCGAAAGCGTAATAGCTTTATAATCAATTTTAGCCTCATTCCTTTAATATTGTTGATTGTTTCCGGAATTTTTCGTTTGATTTATTTTGTTGAATTTCCAAATGCCATTGTTATCGAATCAGATAAAATTTTTCCTGCCATTATGGATATTTTTAACAAACAATTATTTACCGTTTATAATGATATTTCAATACATATTCACGATTTATTGATTGCTGTCTGGTTCATTGGAGGTATATATAACTTATTAAAATATGTGCACCAATCAATCAGTCTCTATCATTCTGTGAATGCTATTTCCGGAACTCATGACCCAAGGATTGTTTCATGCATGGATGAGATTATAGCAAAAAGCTATAAAAATACAAAAGTTAAAATAATACAATCCAGGGAAATAACCGTTCCTATGATAACAGGATATTTTAAACCTGTTATTTGCCTTCCTGATATAACATTTTCAGATGATGAACTGAAAAATATCCTTATTCATGAATGGACTCATTATTTGAATAAGGATGCATGGGCTAAATTTTCCATGTACTTTTTATGCTCGTTGTTTTGGTGGAATCCTTTTGTTCATTTATTAAGGAGAGAATTGGATCATATTTTGGAAATTCAATGTGACCTAAGCATTACGTCTCAAATGGATGAACAAAGACGCATCAGCTACCTGGAGAGCATCTTAAAAGTCATCCGTGAAGCGAGAAACATTACTGTGCTTCATACTACTCCTATGAACTGTGCTGCACTGGTCAGCACAAATAACACACAAAAAATTGAACAAAGATTTAATCTTGTGCTTGAATATAATTCCAGCAGTAAAAAACAGCACAAATTTCATATTCTTTTGATGTGCTCCATGATTTTATTGACCTTCTTAGCATCGTACAAGCTTGTTATACAACCTGTTTACTCTGCACCAGCACAATCTCAAGAAGAAATTTTTGACATTAACCCAGAAAATTCATATTTGATACTTAATGAAAACGGCACTTATTCCTTATATGCTGACGGCAAATACAGATGTGATATACCTAACATCGATATAGAACCATTTTCATTATTACCTGTTAAATAACAAATGAATGTGAAGGAGGTGAATTAATTGAAAATAAGAAACATTTTAATCCGTTGTTCCATTATTGGCATTCTTCTAATGTGTCTAAGCACAGCTTTTATATCAAACCATGCTGTATACGCAGCAGAAAAAGCAAGTTCTGAAGTAAATGGCGGTGCAGTGATAAATGCAGAACAAACAGAATGGAAATACCGAGTTGTGGACGGAAAACTGCAAAAACGATTATGGTCACTTACTTATGGTATATGGCTTACCGATTGGGAATGGGTATAACTTCTCTTCTCTTCAATCAAGGAGGTAATTATTTAATTTAGTTACCTCCAGGGACGGGGTTATTGTCATATTGTTGTCAATAACCCCGTCCCCTTGTCACTACCCTTGTCACTCCCTTGTCACTAACATGGATATTCTTTGAGAGTGAAATAGCCCAACGATGAGTGTAGTTTCTATATTTAATATAAGAGAATTCCGATAGAGATTGTCAGGAATCCAATTAATAGCACGATTAGAAGCTTGCGATACCATTTAGTACTTACACATGTACCACCTTCGGATATTTTTTTCTTCGAGAACTTAAACCAAAACAGATATACTAGTAGAGATGCCCCTACTAAAAAAGCACCATACAGGTTAAGCAAGAAAGCCCAAATTGTTTTCTCATCGCTATAAGGGGAGTTTCCGAAGTATTTCATACCATTACTAAATGAGATAAACAGCATAAAGATTAATGGTATAGTATAGTTTGGTATAAAAGTTTTTTTCATATTTTTATGTATATTTTCTAGTTTTATTGCTTCATCGGTTTCTAATGGCATAGCGTCATGATCTGCGATAAATACATGCATATTTTTCCATTGGAATTCTTTTTCCCAACCGCCCTTGACACAAAGCTCTTCAAGCAATTTTTGCTCTTCTGTGGATGCAGATTCATATTTTGAATTACTTGTATAGAAAGCAAAAAATTTCTTATTTGATGGCTCTGACCTCTTAAACTTCCATAGAAACGGTCCTATACTTTCAGTTCTCCATCCTTGTGCTGCCATAGCAGTTAAATTATCTTCAATACTCTTATAATCATATATTGTTATATATGGAAATATTAAGTACTTAGTATCGCTCATTTCACCCTCCAAATAAATAATAAAGCTATCATAATCATCTATCTGCTTTTTTAGTCGATCAGTATTCTCTTCTTTTTTTCCCCTTTTCTAATGCATGATGCAATATCTGTAATTTTGAAAAGTTTCCCTGCTTTAAATAATTTTTTAAAAACTCTATTAAATAAATTTAATTATTCAGCGGAACCGCTCAATACGGTTAATTTTAATATAACTGTATCGTATACTATATAATCATTTTTGTCAACATATCCAAACTAAAAGTTTACTCTTTTATTTGGTATTTTCCTAAACGCCATATCAATCATCAATCATCTATCACACATTACCTTCACAGCTAAGCTGTCACCGTTCTGATTGCAAAAACAGCCTCCGGAAATCCGAAGGCTGTTTGTTATATTGCATATTCATTAAGGCATATGATCTTACCTTTTTTAACTTCTCTTCCCGGGATTCCAACAACTGTTGAATTTGGGCTTGTGTCGTAAAGAACTACGGAATTTGCTCCGACTCTTGTTCCTGAAGCTATATAAATATTTCCAAGAATCTTTGCAGAGCTTCCTATTGTAACATTGTCCCCTACTGTAGGATGTCTTTTTCCTTTTTCGTTGCCTGTTCCTCCCAGTGTTGCTCCATGAAACATTGTAACGTTGTTTCCGATAACTGCTGTTTCTCCTATTACAACTCCCATGCCGTGGTCTATGAACAATCCCTTGCCTATTGTTGCTCCCGGATGGATTTCAATTCCGCTCCATTTTCTTCCCATGTTTGATATCCATCTTGCCATGAAAAATCTTTTTTTCTTGTATAGGTTGTGAGCAATTCTGTATGTTATGAGAGCCTTCATGTGAGGATACAAAAGCAATACTTCTATTCTGTTTCTTGCTGCAGGGTCCCTGTCAAACACTGAATCTATATCTTCAATTATTGATTTTATAAATCTTATCATGGGATCATTCCTTTCTAGTAGTACTTAACCATTGACAAATACTTTTCTCCGCCGTCAGGAGATACTGTAACTATTTTTTTGTTGTTTCCGTATTTTTTTGCAAGCTTTCTTGCTGCAGCCACATTGGCTCCTGTAGATATTCCAACCAGAATTCCTGTCTTTGTGGAAACTTCAACAGCTGTATCTATGGCTTCCTCATCTGTTACAGTAAATATTTCATCAACATAACTTCCGTTGTATGCTCCCGGTACGAATCCTGCTCCTATTCCCTGTATTTTGTGAGGTGCCGGATTTCCTCCGGACAATACAGGTGATTTGGAAGGCTCAGCGCCTGCAGTTATTATATTTTTGTTGTATTCCTTGAGTCGTTTTGAAACTCCGGAAATTGTTCCGCCTGAACCAACACCTGCTACGAATATGTCAAGGTCGTTAACCTGGCTGATTATTTCAGGAGCAGTGGTTTTATAATGGAATTCCGGATTTGCCGGGTTGTTGAACTGGTCTGGCTTGAAGTAATTTTTGTCATCCTTCAAAAGTTCATTTGCCCTGGCAATTGCCCCAGACATTCCCTTGGCACCTTCTGTGAGTATCAAAGTTGCTCCGTATGCTGCTATTATATTTCTTCTTTCAACACTCATTGTTTCAGGCATTGTTATTACTACCTTGTATCCTTTGAGTCTTCCTATCAAAGCAAGACCTATTCCTGTGTTTCCACTTGTAGGCTCAACAATTATGCTGTTTTTCTTCAATATTCCTTTTTCTTCTGCATCCAATATCATTCCAAGGGCTGCCCTGTCTTTTATGCTTCCGCCCGGATTGAATTTTTCCATTTTAATAAATATATTTTCTCCTGGCAATTGAACTATTGGAGTATTGCCTATTAATTTTAAAGTTGTATAATTTTCCATAACTACCATCCTTTTTACCCCTAAACCAGAAAAAAATATAGCTTCATGAGCTTTATTTTTAAATACAAAAAATCCGCCTCTTAATTTTCATCAGAGACGGATATAATCCGCGGTTCCACTCTTATTGGCAAATAAATTGCCCACCTTAACAGCACCATCATGCTATTTCATTTTAACGGGTTGATTCCGCAGCAGCCTACTTTATATTTCGGTGCTGTACTCCGAAGGGCACTTCACATATACATCCAATAAGCATCCTTTCAGCCTGGAGATGCTCTCTCTAAAAATTCAATATATATTACTTTCCTTCTTCACTGTATTTCCTACTAATTTAGTTGGGTATATTTTTTACTTATTATATTATACCGACTTAAAAAAAGCAACACTTTTTTAAAAATATTTTAAATAATTTTTTATGCCAATTAATCGATACTTATTTTTCTTTAATTGTCACTTTTCAGCTTATTAATGAAGCTGTAGGTTATTTTTGCCGTAAGTCCCCATATAACTTTATCTTCATATTTATAAAAATAAACGGGATACCTAATGTTCCCCCAATTGTAATTGATTCCGTCATTGACCATGTGGTATGGAAAATCCTTGTCTGCCTGAGGAAGGTAGTTCATGTAATATTTTTCCGGCTCGTTGTTTAAAAAATATGACAAGGGAACACAAAAAAGATCATCAACCTCATCCTTGCTGTAGGGAATGTCAGATACATCAAGGTTTTTGATGTATCCCAGAAATGAATATACAAATGAACCGCTTTTGCTTGTAGCATAATCAAGTTCAGACAATATTTCTATATTTTGTTTTGGAATTCCAAGCTCTTCCCATGTTTCACGCATGGCAGCTTCGGCTGGATTTTCAAAGTCCTCTATCTTTCCTCCGGGAAATGAAATTTCGCCTGGCTGCCTTATGGTTTTGGACCTTACTTCATAAATGAGATTAAGTTCTCCGTCTTTTTCAACCAGCGGAACCAGCACAGAAAACCTGAAATCTTCATCAATTGGTTTTGGTTCAACATCATTTATTTTATTTTTTATATATTCAATATTCATTATCCGTTAAGCCTCATCAATCCAAATAATATAAATACCAGTCCTGATATTGTTTTTATTATATAAGAAGGAATGTGTTTAGTCAACGATGAGCCAATAATTATTCCAATGAAACCAATGAACAGCATTCCTGCAACAGAGCCTGCAAGCACCATTAAGGGATACTCTGCCTCCATGGCCAGGGTCATTGCAGTAAGCTGTGTCTTGTCTCCTATTTCTCCCAGGAAGAATGTCAGAGCGGTTGTTAGTATGGGGCCAAATCTGAAACACTTGTCAGTGCAGTCTTCATCATCAGAAATTATTATGATAATTCCAAAAAATATAAACATTAATCCTGCAAAAACCTGAAGCAAATTCTGGTCAATCACTCCGGATAAGAGGCTTCCTAAAAACACCGCTGCTCCGTGATTTAAAAAAACTCCCAGGAGTATACCTAAAAGCATTTGAACCATGGTGTACTTTGCAGCCAGGGTCATTAGCATAAGTTGAGTTTTATCGCCTATTTCAGCAGCAAAGACCAGTACAAAAGCTTCTATAAATTCCATGTAATTCCTCCATTAATTTATTATCAAACAAACTCTTTTATTAATTGTCCATATATATTATAATATTTGATATGAAGTACAATCAGAACAAAAATATTATTTTGATTGCTTATGTTTGGAGGCATTATGTTGAATATACTAATTACCACAGCACCATTCGGAAACGGACATAAGATGGTGGCTACAGCTTTAAAAAATGCATTTATAAACAAGGGGTACACCAATGTCTTTGTAGTTGACTTGTTTACAGAGGCTCACCCCAAAATCACGGAAACAATTAAAAAGGCATACATAAAAAGCTATGACTTCGGAGAAGCATATTCTAAAATTTATTATGGCTCCGAAAAGCTTACAGACATGAAAGTCATTGAATTATACAGAAACTTTGGTTACAAAAAACTTGATGAAATAGCCAGGCAATTCCAGCCGAATCTCATAATAAACACGTTTCCCATATTGTCATCACTGAAGGTAAAAGACAAAAACAACAAAAATATACCTGTGTTTAACATTGTTACAGATTTTTACGTACATAAACTTTGGATAAGCGAAGAAATAGACAAATTTTACATAGCTACAAATGAACTTCAGGAAGAAATGAAAAAAATGAACATTCCTGTTGAAAAAACAGTTGTTTCAGGCATACCAATACGAGATGCCTTTGAAGAAGTTGAAAACATAACAAACTTGTACAAAAAGTACAATTTCCGAAAAGGCAAAAAAATTGTATTGATAAATTCCGGTGCATTCGGAGTGTTCAGAAGCATAAAGAATGTATGTGTTGAACTGTGCAAGGACAGATCAATTCAGGTTGCTGTTGTTTGCGGAAACAATACAGCTCAAAAGGAAAGTCTTGAATCCCTCGGTCTTAGAAATCTGAAGGTTTTTGGATTTACCGAAAACATTGATGAACTTTATAAAATATCAAGCTGCATGATAACAAAATCCGGCGGCATAACTTTAAGCGAAGCATTGGCTGTTCAAATTCCTCTCATAATAATAAAGCCTGTGCCGGGACAGGAAAAGGAAAATGCCCTTTATTTTGAGAAAAAAGGTGCTGCTATAATTGCAAACAATACATTCCAAATTATAAACAGCACGAAGGAGCTTATAAAGAGCCCTGACATGCTCAATGCAATGAGAAAAAACATGAGGAAAATGTATTATAAATCATCTTCTGAAAAAATAGTTGATGATGTGGTTGAAAGTATAGAAAAATAAGAGGTATTTATGAGAAAATTCTTGGTTTTGCTCGCCCTTATGTTGTTTCTTTCAGGCTGCAGCAGGGAAAAAAGTGCAGTTTCTGATCGTGCTGCGCTTGTTGAAACCATTACTGTTAATATGGAAAGCACAGATTCTTACCTAAAATATGTAGGGATAATTAACAGTGATTCCTTAAAAAAATACTCCTTCAAATCAAGCGGAATACTGAAGTCAATATATGTGCAGCAAGGCCAGAGTGTGGATGAAGGGGAAGTTTTGCTTGAGCTTGACAAGTCTGATTTAAAAATTCAGACAGATGCAGCCAAAAATCAGGCAGATGCTGCATATTCACAATATGAAAAAGCACTTTCAGGAGCTCAGGACGAAGATATAAGCGCTGCAAAGATTGATGTTGAAAAAGCACAGGCTGCATATGATTATGCCCTTCTTACATTCAATGACACAAAGATTCTTTTCGAAGAAGGAGCCGTGTCGCAGTCAAGCTTCAAAGAAGCAGAGCTTGGTTTAAACATTTCTGAAAAGGAGCTTGACCAGTCAAAAGAAGTTCTTAATAAAACATTGGCAGGCACTCGAAGCGAAGACATTTCTTCTGCAAAATCTCAGTATGAAATGTCTTTTAATAACTATGAAGCTGCTTTAAAGCTATATGAAGAAGCAACTCTTGTCTGTGATGTTAATGGGTATGTTGCAGACATTTTGTATAAAGAAGGTGAACTTATTCCTGCAGGCTATCCTGTCATATTAGTTCAAAGTGAAAATCAAATTGCCACAGTTGGATTAACCCAGGAAGACTCTGAAAAAGTAAGCGTTGGAACCCTGGCCAGAATCACTGTAAACAATGAAGTGTATTCAGGAAAAATAACAAACATAAATCAGACTCCTGATGAAGCCTCCATGACATTTACAGCAGAAATATCCATTGATACAGACAAAAAATTTTACATAGGCTCCATAGCCGAAGTGGAACTCATAACAGGAAAGTCAGACGGAATTTATCTTGAAATACCATACATTTTAAATGATGGTGAAAATTACGTCTACATACTGGAAGAAGGAAAATCCATAAGAAAAAATATTGAGGTTTTAGATATAGTGGATGACAAGGCACTGATAAGGGGATTGTCTGACAATGATGAATTAATTATAAACGGAACTGACAATATTAAAGACGGTTCCCCTGTTATGAAAAAGTGAGGTTTTTATGAAAAAAATCATTACATTTTTGCTCAGGGAAAAGTATGTTGCAGTTGCTGCTTTTGTAATTACAATATTGTTTGGAATTTTTTCATTTTACCGCATGCCCCGTCAGGAAAATCCTGACATAACAAGCCCATCTGCCTTAATTTCAACCGTGTACCCCGGTGCCTCTGCCCATGATGTTGAAGAGCTTGTGACGAAAAAAATTGAAGAAGAAGCTTCAAAAATAGATGGCATAGAAAAAATAGACTCTATATCAAATGACAACTTCAGTGCAGTTATTGTTACCATAAGCTATTCCGTTGACAAGGAAAAACAGTGGTCTGATTTAAAGGAATACATAGACAATGTGAAATCTGAACTTCCATCAGGCTGTTATGAGCCCCATGTTGATACTGAGTCAATGGTTGAGACAGCAGGAATGCTGTTGTCTGTTTCAGGAGAAAATCTTACTCTCAGCCAGCTTGATTATTATGTAAAAAAATTAAAACAGAACCTTTTATCTATTGAAGAAATAAATAAAATTACCATAGCAGGAAATACGCAAAAAAAAGTATTTGTTAAAACAAATGCCATGAAACTAAATAATTATTCCATTTCAATAGAAGAAATACATAATCTTCTTCAGGCACAGAATTTACGGATACCTGCAGGAGCAATAGACACACCAGGCGGAAAGATAAATGTTAATGTTCCCGAGAGTTTTGAGTCCCTTGAAGACATTGAAAATATAATAATAGCCGCATCAGAAAGAGGAATAGTCAGGCTCAAGGATGTAGCAAATGTTTATTTTGGTGAAGATGATGATGCAAAAAAAATATACTCTAAGGGCACAAATGCAGTTGTTCTTGCTGCATATTTCAAAACTAAAAACAATGTTGTTCTTGTTGGGGATGAAATAGATGATGCTATTCTTAAAACAAAAAACAGTGCTTCAGTAGATTTAGACATTGATAAAATAACATTCCAGCCTGAAGATGTAAAACTAGCCCTAGATGATTTTATTTTGAACCTCTTTGAAGGAATCATATTTGTAATTGTCATTGTTCTTATTTGCATGGGAATAAGAAATGCCCTGATAGTTTCAGTTTCACTGCCTCTTACTATCTTTGCCTCGTTTTGCTTCATGAATATTTTCAAAATTGATTTGCAGCAAATATCCATAGCAGGACTCATCATGGCAGTTGGAATGGTTGTTGACAACTCCATAGTTGTGACGGATGCAGTGCAGATGAGACTTAACGAAGGACTTCCAAACAATCAGGCTGCACTTGAAGGCGTTATGGAATCTGCAGTACCTGTATTCACTTCAACACTCACCACGGTTGCCGCACTTGCAACACTGTTTGTTCTGCCCGGAGAAGCAGGTGAATTCATAAAGACAATGCCTGTTGTAATAATTGCTGCATTGTTGTTTTCCTATGCTGTCTCCATATTTGTTGTACCGGTTTTTGCAGCAATGTTTTTCAGGACAAACACAAAACTCGACAACTATGACAGCAAAACAAGACTGATTTTTTCAAATTTGCTTAGTGCCGCTTTTAATCGAAAAAAATTGTCAGCTATTCTGGTATTCGGCATTTTTTTCCTAAGCGTGGCAACTGCTGTTCTTGTTCTTCCCCTTGAAATTTTTCCGTACACAGATAAAAATTACCTGTATGTAGATGTTGTAAACTCCAAGAAGGGCGATATAAAAAGCACATATGAGCTTACCAAGGATATAGAATCTCTCCTTGGTGACGAAAAAGCAATAGAAAGCATTTTTACCTGTGTTGGAGGATATTTTCCAAAGTATTACCTGACATCTGCAATTGGTTCAGACTCAGCTGACTTTTCACAACTGATTGTAAAATTTAACCTGAAAAATGATAAATCATTTGGAAAAGACAAGCAGGAGTTCATGATGCACATTCAAAATAAATTAAATGAAAACATCACAGGAGCTCAGATAACTGCCAAACTACTTGCCATAACAGCTCCAGGATCAGACATAGAAATTTTGATTTCCGGAAATGAAAGAACTAACCTTGTTGAAAAAGCAAACATGATTAAAGATGAACTCATGAATATTGAAGGATTGTACAATGTTACAAGCTCATATGCAAAGAATCGTCAGGAATACAGCATAGACGTAGACAACAGCATTGCTTCTGTCATGGGGCTTACTAAGTATGACATCCAGCGCCAGGTAAACATAGCTCTTAGCGGAATAAATGCTTCAGTTTTAAATTTAGGTGACAATGAATATGACATTGTGCTCAAATCAAACATTGCAAGCATAAGTGATCTTGAAAACTTTAAAATAAAGTCAACTGCCACCGGAAACAAAATAATGCTTAAGCAGGCAGCAGATGTTACACTTAGTGCAGCAGAGCCATCAGCCCAGCGATACAACAAATCGCCCGTTATAAAGGTTACTGCAGAGGTTTCCAAAGGATACAGCGCCCAGATGGCACAAAATAGAATTGAAAAAATAATCAATTTAAACTATTCTGATGATGACATAGACTTTGAATTCGGTGGAGAAAAACAGACATTGTCCAAGTACCTTAAAGGTCTTGGCATAGCTGCTGCCATATCCCTTGCGGTAATTTTCGTTATTTTAATGATTCAGTTCAGTTCACTCTTGCAGCCGCTGATAATAATGATATCCGTTCCGTTGTCAGTAATAGGTTCAATTTTTGGATTGTGGATTTTTAATCAGCCGTTTTCATTTACTGCAGGCCTTGGACTTTTGTCGCTCATAGGAATTGTTGTAAACAACGCCATACTTCTTCTTGAATACATCAACAGAGCAAGGCGCGACGGATTAACGATAGATGAAGCCTGCAAAAGTTCAGTTAGAAGAAGGTTTCGCCCAATAATGCTTACCACAATAACAACAGTGGTTGGACTTGTACCATTGGCTTTATCTGCAAGTTCATTTTTTACACCAATGGCTGTGGCTCTTATGACAGGCCTTATGGTTTCCACACTGCTTACTTTGATTGTTGTTCCCATGTTTTACAGCATGATTGAAAAATAATTAAAATAATAAAAAAAAACAGCAGCCATTGCTGCCGTCAGACTATTGACAAACAAATTTCTATATATCGTAGGCGGGTCTTGTATCCGCCCGTTTGTTGATACAACAATTCTGTTATATTCGGGAGGACAGTAGTCCTCCCCTACGAATTTTGATTTCAAATTCACCAGCAAATACCAAGTATTAATAATTTCCCAAGGGAGATCTTATTACAATCTGCCGATTTTTTTAACGATTGCACCAACTACAAAAATAATGAATCCAACACCCACTCCTGCAAACAAGGAATCAAAGCTGAGTTCAAAAAACAATTCACATGTGAGATGAGCAGTGATTCCACCTATGCTCGATGCAACAGCAAATCTATGGTCAATTTTATCCTTGAAGAAAAGCGCCCCAAGCATAGGAAACAAAAGCACAGTACCCCTCAGTCCCGTAGCCAAAAAACCCCAGGTGAGAATTGCAGTCTGCTTATTTATGCTCACTATTGCAGCCGAAATGAGAAAAGACAAAACTATGAAAATCCTGCTGACAAGAAGCTCCTTTTTTCCATCAGCATCTTTTCTTATAAATTTCTTGTAAATGTCTTTGGACACAATAGTCCCAAATCCAAGAGCCATGCCGGAACCAGTTCCCACAAGAGCTAAAAGGAGTGTTGCAAGAACAGCACCTCCAAGCAATGGAGGCATATTTTCCAATACAAAAATGGGAAATGCCTGACTTGATTCTATTAATGGATAGTTTATTTTCATATACATTCCAATAAACACAGCACCTAATCCTACAGGTGGGAGCAATAACGCTGCTGCTACAGTTGCTTTTTTCGCATCAATATCATTTCTTCCCGACAAAATAGTCTGCACGTAAGTCTGCCCGCAAAGCACTCCTAAGATAACAGATACCAATGAGCCAATATCAATTCCAAAGCCCCTGGCAAACATGTTGAAATATTGTTCCTTGGGAAGAGCATTGTAAATGGGAGTAAATCCACCGCTCAAAGTCATAATTTTATATGTTCCGAAACCAACTGCAATGTACGTCAGCACAAGTTTTACATTTCCAAGAATTCCTGTCCCAAGAACTCCTCCAAATACCACGTAACATATCATTATTGCCACAGTAATTGCAGCGCTGAGAAACGGTCTGATGCCAAACACTGCAGTAAGCAGTGCATTTGCTGACAATATTTGTGCCACGATGTTTAAAACAATTCCAAAGGAACTCAATACGGACGCAACAACTCCGGCAAAGTTTCCATATTCATGGCTGATTACCTGCTGAATGGTAATAAAACCGCTGTTTCTGAAAGGCTTTACAAAAAAAAGCCCAAACAACAGACATCCTAAACCCGAGCCCAGGGTGAACCACCAGGCGGACATTCCGTAAGAATAAGCAAGCTGCGCTGTTCCTATGGTTGAAGATCCTCCTATAAGCGTACTTATAAGGGCTCCTGCAACAAGTGATGTGCTTGCGCTCCTTCCTCCTGTTGTAAAGTCAGATGAATTTTTAATGTTCTTTCCTGAATTAACGCCGATTATCATAATTAACAATAAGGTTGACGCCATTCCTGCAATATGTAAAAAGCCTGCTTCTGCCATTTCAGTCTCCTAAAAATGAACCCCTGACCGATCAGTATGAAACATATTCATATACTGACTGGGCAGGGAATTAATTTAGCTTATTTATTTAACCTTCGAAAAAATAAGTCTTCCGAGCTTTTCAGCACCTATGCGAATTTTTTCCGGAGTTACACCTCCATAGCTTATTCTCATGCAGTTTCTTCCCTTTCCTCCGCCTTCAGCGTAGAAACCTTCACCTGCAACAAATGCAACTTTTACATCAGGATTTGAAACAGATTCTTTAAGAAGCTCTGTTGTGTTGATGTTTTCAGGAAGCTCAACCCATACAAACAATCCTCCGTCAGGAGTTGTTCTCTTTGTTCCTTCCGGGAAAAATTTGTCTATGCATTCAAGCATAACGTCTCTTCGTTCTCTATACAAATCGCAGATCATCTTGTGATGAGCAGGATAATATCCTCTTTTGAAAAACTCTGCACAAAGTATCTGCGGTAGCATTGCTGTGTGCGAATTTGTTGCTGTCTTTGCATCAAAGAGCTTTTCAGTTATTTCATCATTAGCATATATGTATCCAAGTCTGCTTCCTGCTGAAAAAATCTTTGAAAAACTGTTGGCAAGAATTGTATGTCCGGTTTTATCAAAAGATTTTATAGGCAAAAGATCGCTGCCGCTGTAGCGTATGTCCCTGTATGGATCATCTTCAAGAATGATTGTGTTATACTTGCTTCCAAGCTCGGCAATTTTTTTTCTTCTTTCCTGCGAAAGGGTTATGCCTGTGGGATTTTGAAATGTAGGAATTACATAAACCATCTTTGGTTTGTACTTTATGATTTTTTCTTCAAGGTCATCTGTCATCATGCCGTTTTCATCCATAGAAACAGGTATGCATTTTGCCTGGAACATTTCAAAAACTTCCACTGAATGCACAAAACTTGGAGATTCAACAAGTATGATGTCATCAGGATCAATAAAAAGCTGGCACAATAAATTTATTGCTTCCATTCCTCCGCCGGTGATTATGATATTTTCAGCTTTTGCTTCTACTCCCTTTGGAGCAAGCAGTTCATTAACCACAACCTCCCTAAGGTCAGCTGTTCCCATTACAGGACCGTACTGAAGTGCTTCAATTCCTCTTGAATCCATTCTCATTATGTCATTTGAAATTTCACGGACAATATCAACAGGCAGTGCTTCCCTTGCAGGCGCTCCGCCTCCAAAAGATATAATTTCAGGATCATTCATAGCACCAAATAGTTTTTTAACCACATATGCTGAATTTTCCATGCTTTTCATGCGTTTTGCAAAGTGAGCCATAATATCCCCTTTCTAAAATAATATTTATTTTTATATTTTAACATATAATTTTATTGCCGTCGATAATTATTAAATTTCCATAATACGACAACTACAATATCAGAAAATTAATCTATTAAATCAAAACACTCATTGTAAGAGCCTCTTATATTAAATTAGTTATTTTTCCAATTTAGCAATATCGCTGGCAATTTCTATAATCCAGTCTTCCTGTCCTCCTACTGCTTTTCTTCTGCCGCATTCTATTAATATTTCTCTTACGTCAACATTAAACCTGATTGCTGCTCTTCTTGCATGAAGTAAGAAGCTTGAATAGCATCCTGCATAGCCAAGTATCATTGTGTCAAGATTTGTGTTTGCCTTTACCCCCTTGGCTTCTAGCACCGGAAGCAATGCATTTGTGCTGGCATCCATTGTTTTAAACAAGTCAGCATCGTGTTCAATGTTCATTTTGTTCATAACAGCCACAAGTACGTCTGTTGCAGTATTGCCTGCTCCTGCACCCAGTCCCGAAAGTGAACCGTCTATGTACGTTGCTCCCGCTTCAATTGCAGCCAGAGAGTTTCCTATGGCAAGACCTAAATTGTTGTGTGAATGATGTCCTATAGGAATGCTCAGATTTTTTACCAACGCGGATATTTTTTCTTTTACATTTACAGGAAGCATGGCCCCTGCCGAGTCTGTGCAGTAAACAACATCAGCTCCATATGATTCCATTTTTTTCGCTTCTTCAACTATTTTTTCTACACTTGCCATATGTCCCATCATCAGGAATCCAACTGTAAACATCCCCATTTTCTTCGCAGCCTTTATATGCTGTTCTGATACATCTGCTTCTGTTACATGTGTTGCGACTCTTACTGCTTTAGCTCCACATTCCTGAGCTCTTTTTAAATCTTCAACTGTTCCTATTCCCGGTATCAAAAGTACAGTCAGCTTTGAATTTTTAATTGCTGATGCTGCTGCTTTTACAATTTCAAAATCATCATAGTCTGCAAATCCATAGTTAATTGTTGAACCTGTAAGTCCATCTCCGTGTCCGACTTCAATCAAATCTATCCCTGCAGCATCAAGGGCTGTCACTATTTTTCTTACATCGTCTGTATTCCACTTGTGTGAAACAGTATGACTTCCGTCTCTCAATGTTGTATCTGTTAAAAATATTTTTGACATTATTTCGCCCCTCCTGCCAATTGCTGTGCTTTTTTTTCTGCAATATTTACTGCTGCTGATGTTATTATGTCAAGATTTCCTGAATATACAGGAAGATAGTCTCCCAGTCCTTCAACCTGAATCATTGTTGTAACTATATCGTCTTGTATTATGGGCTCAAGCAGTATTTTGTATCCCGGAACAAATGTGTTAAGTTCCTTGATGCAGTCTTCAACGGCACTTCTTATAACTTCAATATCAGTGTTTTTAACTTTTGTGTATATTGTGTTTCTCATGAATATCGGTGGTTCGGCTGGGTTAAGAACAATTATTACCTTTGCATTGTCTGCTCCGCCTACTTGTTCAAGTGCCTGCCTTGTAGTAACTGTAAATTCATCTATATTTGCTCTTGTTCCCGGTCCGGCGCTCTTAGAACTGATTGATGATACAACTTCCGCATAAACAACATCTGCTGCCTTGTTTATTGCTGCAACTACAGGAACTGTTGCCTGACCTGCACATGTTACCATATTTACATTGTCCATGTTCAGCATTTCCTCCGTAAGATTTACCGTAGGAACACAGTATGGACCTACTGCTGCCGGTGTAAGGTCTATTGTAAAATATCCTGCTTGTTTTAATTTTGGTGCTGCATTCACATGAGCCGAAGCGCTTGTGGCATCAAATACTATGTCCAGGTCCGGATGATTTGCTATCATGTAATCAACCCCGCCTGCTGAGGCATCTGCACCCATGTTTCTTGCTATATCCAGACCTTCTGATTCCTTAATGTTTACAACACACCTGGTTTCCAGGTAAGGGCTTCTTTTTATTTTCATCATTAAATCGATGCCAATGTTTCCGGGCCCGATTATACCCACTTTTAATTTCTCCATAATTGCCTCCTATAATAGTTAATTCCAATAACTCACATATGTAATTCATAGTTGTTCGTCATTACCAAACTCAGTTATTATAATTTTATAAAATATTAGGGTATTAATCTCTATACCCTATCTTTCTGGAAATATCCAGAGCTGCTTCTCTTATAATTTCAATTGATTCACGTACTTTTTCTTCTGTCATCCTTACGGTGGGTCCTGAAACACTAATTGCATACTTCGCTTTTCCGGTACTATCAAATATGGGAGCTGCAACACATGTAAGTCCTACACTGAATTCCTCCCTGTCAAAAGCATAACCATTTTCTCTTATTTTCTTCAATGAATTTTTAAACTTCTGCCTGTCAGTAATTGTGTTAGGAGTAAGCTGTTCCAATTTATCCGGAATGAGCCCGTTTATAATGTCATCATCAAGAAATGCCAGAATGGCTTTTCCAACTCCAGTGCAATATGCAGGGTTTCTGCTTCCAATGCTTGTGAAAATCCTCATAGACTGATTAGATTCTCTTTTGTTCACATAAACAACTTCAAAATTATCAAGTGAAGCAATGTGAACAGTCTCACGAAGCTTTTGACTTACCTGCTCTATAATTGGAGATGTAATATTTATAATGTCCAGTGATCTTGCTGCAATTTCTCCTAATTCAATCAAGTACAATCCCAGACGATACTTTTGAGTCTTCCCGTCCTGATCCACATATCCGTGATATTTCAAGGTACTGATTATGCCGTGAAGAGTGCTCTTGTTTATATCCAGCTCATCTGAAATTTCAGTTAATTTCATTTCCCGTCCCTTGTCTGCCAACAGCTTAAGTATCAATAACGCCTTATCAACAGACTGAACTTTTCCAAGTGTGTCCATATTTTTCCCTCTGTTATCGTTTGCTAAATGTTAACACAAAAAAAGTATTATGTCAAATTGTTTCTGCATTACCAAACTGAATATTTAATTGCCGAATGAAATACATTAAATTGATAATATTAAATAGCTATTTTTTCCTGCCTAATTTTTCATTGAGAACTTTATAAAGACACTTCCTGAAGTTTTCATCCTGTTCCTTTGTTCTCTTGGAAGGTCCCTTTGTTTTTCCTCCCTGCTTTCTTATTCTTTCACTTATATATCTGGACTGAAGGAGGCTGTCTATATTGTTTTTGTTTATGAAAAATCCTGCAGTATGAATCACGGCTGATGCTTTGGCCAAAACAAGACTTGCCAGCCCGTAGTCCTGAGTTACAAGTATGTCTCCTTCTTTAAATATCTGGACTATTTTATAATCAACAGAATCTCTTCCCTGTTCAACAATTATAATTTGAAAATCGCTTACTATATAATGGTCTATGTCAACAACTATTATCAATTCAATCCCATATTCCTTAGCAGCATGCTCACATATTTCCTTTACGCGCTGAGGACATGCATCTCCGTCAATTATTATTCTCATAATAAACTCCTTTTTATTTATAATTATGACAGTGTTCTGCTTTTGCTATATAATGTCTATTTAAAATTTAAATTTTTTATGAAGTAATACCCCTATCTGTAAAAATCCTGAGGTTTCCCTCAGGATATCTAGTCTATTTCTTTTCTTCAAAAACACCGTATACAACAGCTTTTTTATTTTCAACCATCACTTTACCCTTGGCAATTACAGTGTCGATGTCCAGATTTTCATCCAGTATCAACAGGTCTGCATCCATTTCTGCTTCAATTCTTCCTTTTGTTTTAAGCTTAAGTATCTTTGCAGGATTTGAAGTGACTGCCCTCAATGCAATTTCAAGAGGTATGTTTTCGCGGTATACGCATTCTTTTATTGCTTTAATCAAACATGTTGACTTGCCTATACCTATTCCCACATACTCTTTTTTCTTGTTAAATATAGGCATGCTTCCTTGTCCGTCAGATGAAAGGGTGAAATTGTCCTGATTCACACCTTCTTCTATAAGACGCTTGAGGCCTTTGCTGAACCTTACCTCACCGTCTGTTTCTTCCCAGAAATCAGGATCGTCGCTTCCAGTAAAGTCCACATATCCTCCTTCTTTTGCATAAAGAACACATTCTTCAAAAAGCTCAGGGCTCCTGTTGATATGTGTAGGCAAAAACTGTGTTATTGGTATTTCAGTTTCTTTCACAGCCCTTTTTATGTAGTCAATTTTTCTTTGACCGTCTCCTAAATGGATGTCAACTATTCCTGATTTTCCCGATAGCATACCACCAACCCTGGCATCCGACACACATCTTAAAAATTCTTCAAATGAAGCCTGGGATGAACGATGATCTGATATGGCTATTTCTCCTAAACCGATGATTTTATCAACAACCATAATATCTTTCATGACTTCGCCTGTTATGGTCTTCACAGGAATTCTGTAGGAGCCTGTGTATATGTATGTTGTTATTCCTTCTTCATCCAATCCTCTTGCCTTTGCAAGAAGAGAAATCATATCTCTTGCCACTCCGTCAGTTCCAAGGCAACCCACTACAGTTGTAACTCCTGCAGTTGTAAGGCTTGAAAGTGTAGCCTCAGGTGTTCTGGTGGAAAATCCGCCTTCTCCTCCACCGCCAAGAATATGAACATGAGAATCTACAAATCCAGGAACCAATTTTTTGCCTTTAGCGTCAATTTCCATAACATTAACAAATCCGTTCATTTCAACACTGATATGTCCAGCGATGGATGCTATTATACCATCTGTTAAAAGAACATCCATAACGCCTATATGCTCAGGTTTGTAAACATCTGCATTTCTAATTATTGTAATCATAGTACTTCCTCTCCTAGCTTGTAAATTTTTGCAGTCCGATTGATACTGCCATTACTACTATTATAGAAAAACAATTTTATAAATCATTTATTTTAACCAGTTCATAAACATCTGCTCTTCTGTGCTTAAGAAGAGGAAGCTCATTTCTTATTTTTTTCACATAATCCGTATCTATTTCCTGTATTACATATCCTTCCTTTTCATCCATGCGGCACAGTACGTTTCCCCATGGAGAAGCTGCAATCGAATTACCGTAGGAATGGTAAGATGCTTCCATGTCTCTGGCCGGAGACACTCCGATGGTGTAAACTTGATTGTCCAGGGCTCTTGCCCTGAAATGAAGCTCCCAGTGGGCAGGACCTGTGGTCATGTTGAATGCTCCTGGTATTATTATTGCTTCTGCTCCGTCCATTGCCATGAGCCTGCTCAATTCAGGAAACCTTATGTCATAGCATACGGCAAGGCCTATTTTGCAAAATTCTGTTTCAAATACAGTCACTTCCTGGCCCGGGGAAAGTGTGTCTGATTCCTTGAAACGCTGTCCGCCTTCAATGTCTATGTCAAAAAGATGCATCTTTCTGTGTTTAGCTATTTTTTCGCCGTTTCTGTCAAACACATAGGATGCGTTATAAATTTTGTCGCCTACGAGCTCAGGCATTGTTCCTGCAACAACATAAATTCCATTTTCCCTTGCAGATTTGCTCATCGCCATGAAAGCAGGTCCGCCTTCTTCTTCGCCGTACTCCCTGAAGCACGAGTTGTCATAAGGGCAGATGAACATTTCCGGAAATACTGCGATGTCTGCTCCTTCCTTTGAAACCTTCTCAATGAGTTTAACTGCATTTTCTATGTTTTTTCCCTTGTTGCTGTAGACATGAGTCTGTAATAGAGCTGCCTTAAATTTTCCCATATTAAACCTCCCTGATGATTTAATCAATTATAAAATAATTATTGCCATCTGGCAACAAAGGATTTCCAAAATAAAATAAGGGATGGATATATCCATCCCCAATGAGAGTACTATTTATGAATTGAAAGGTCCTTCCCCGGATTTGTTATTCTAATTCTGCTATCAACTCACCTGCAACAACTCTTTGGCCTTCTTTTACGTGAATTTTGTTCACTGTTCCTGCAAGTGGAGCAATTACGTTTGTTTCCATCTTCATTGCTTCGAGCACTGCAATTGGCTGGCCTGCTTCAACTTTATCTCCTTCTTTTACAAGGATTTTGTAAACATTGCCCGGTATGTTTGCTCCTATTTCATACTGATTGCCGGTGTCAGCCATAACCTTTTCTATTGAAGCATTTTTTGCAGTTATTGCATTCTTGTCTTTTATTGTAACAACTCTTCTGTTTCCGTTAACCTCAAATGCAAGGTCTTTTGTTCCGTCATCATTTGATTTGATTTCAACAAGCTTTATGCTCAGCTTCTTGCCTTCCGCAATTTTAACTCCGCATGTTTCCCCTTCTTCAAGTCCGTGGAAGAATATGTCGCTTCCCATCATTCTTAAGTTTCCTTCTTCAGCAAGGTTTTTCTGATATTCTTCAAAAACCTTTGGATACAGTGCATAGCTCAAAGCTTCCTCATCTGTTCCTTCAATGTTGAATTTTTCCCTTAGCATTTTTTTGATTGCATCGAAATCTTCATCTGGAAGAAGTTCTCCAGGTCTGCATTTGATAGGTTCTTTGCCTTTGAGAACAAGTTTACTAAGGTCTTCAGGGAAACCTCCTTCAGGCTGTCCCATCATTCCTTCAAAGTAAGATACTATTGAATCCGGGAAGTCCATGTCCTTAGCCTTGTCGTATATGTTTTCTTCGTTCAAATCGTTTTGAACCATGAATATTGCCATGTCACCAACAGCTTTTGATGAAGGAGTTACCTTTACAATGTCTCCAAGCATTTCATTTACTGTTTTGAACATTTCCTTCACTTCTTCAAATCTGTGTCCAAGGCCAAAGCTTTCAACCTGAGGCTTGAGGTTTGAATACTGGCCTCCAGGTATTTCATACTTATAAATTTCAGCTGTTCCCGTCTTAAGCCCTGATTCAAACTTGTTATAAACAGGTCTTACAGCTTCCCAGTAGTCTGAAATTTTCTGCATGTCATCAAGGTTGAGCATTGTGTCTCTTTCTGTGTTGTTAAGAGCTGCAATTACTGAGTTTAACGGCGGCTGGCTTGTAAGCCCTGCCATTGAGTTAAATGCTGTGTCAACAATGTCCACCCCAGCGTTTGCTGCCGAGTAAACAGTCACGACACCGTTTCCGCTTGTGTCATGAGTATGAAGGTGCACTGGTATTGAAAGTTCACTTTTGAGGGCACGTATGAGCTTGTCGGCAGCCATAGGTTTTAATAGCGCTGACATATCTTTTATTGCAAGTATGTGAGCTCCTCTTTTTTCAAGTTTTCTGGCAAGGTCAACATAATATTTAAGCGTATATTTGTCTCTGGTTTCATCCAAAATATCGCCTGTGTAACAAATGCTTGCTTCTACAATCTTGTTTTGATTCAATACTTCATCTATGGCAACTTCCATTCCTTCAATCCAGTTCAAGGAGTCAAATATTCTGTATACATCTATGCCTGCTTTAGAAGAAGATTTAACAAATTCTCTTATTACATTGTCAGGGTAATTCTTGTATCCTACTGCATTTGCTCCTCTAAGAAGCATCTGGAACAATATGTTAGGCATTTTTTCTCTGAGTGTCTTAAGTCTTTCCCATGGATCTTCCTTGAGAAATCTGTATGCAACATCAAATGTGGCTCCACCCCACATTTCAATGGAAAACAAGTCGTTTGCCATATGTGTCATGGCAGGAGCTATTTTTTCCATATCCACAGTCCTTACACGGGTAGCCATAAGCGACTGATGAGCATCACGCATGGTTGTGTCTGTAAGAAGGAGTTTTTTCTGTTTTAAAACCCAGTCAGAAACTTCCTTAGGTCCCTTTTCATCAAGGAGCTGCTTTAAGCCAGGCTTAAATTCGGCACCTTTGAACTTAGGAGCACGAGGAACATCAAACTGAGGTTTTATTCCCTTAGTTTCGTTGACTACAATGTTTCCTATGTAGTTTAAAACCTTAAGCTCCTTGTCTTCTCCACCCCTTACATTTAAAAGTGATGGATTTTCAGCTATGAAACCTGTGTCACAGCTTCCATTTTTAAATGTTTCATGGTTTAAAACGTTCAGCAGGAAACCTATATTTGTTTTTACTCCGCCAATTTTTAATTCTTTCAGCGCTCTTGCATTTTTGCTGATGGCATCGCTGAATGTTCTTGAATGAGAAATGACCTTTACAAGAAGGCTGTCGTAGTATGGGCTTATCTCAGCGCCTGTGAATCCGTTTCCTCCGTCAAGCCTTATTCCAAATCCTGAACCTGTTCTGTACATGTCGATTTTTCCAGTGTCAGGAGCAAAGTTGTTTGCAGGGTCTTCAGTTGTTACTCTGCACTGAATTGCAAAACCTCTTTTTTCAATTGATTCCTGTCCTTTTATGTTAACTTCATCGGAATCAAGACTGTAGCCCTGTGCTATGAGTATCTGAGATTGTACAAGGTCTATTCCTGTTATCATTTCTGTAACTGTATGTTCAACCTGAATTCTTGGATTCATTTCTATGAAGTAGTGTCTTCCTGTATTGTCAACCAGAAACTCCAGCGTTCCTGCACTCCTGTAATTTACTGCCTTTGCAAGCTTTATGGCATCGCTGCATATGGCTTGTCTTTGTTCTTCAGTTATACTTATGGCAGGAGTAAATTCTACAACCTTCTGGTGTCTTCTCTGAATAGAGCAGTCTCTTTCATATAGGTGCACTATGTTTCCATAGTTGTCTCCAAGCACCTGTACTTCAATGTGTTTTGGTTTATCCAGATATTTTTCAATAAATATGTCATCTATGCCGAATGCTTTTTTAGCTTCACTTTGGGCACTTTTAAATTCTCTCAACAAGTCTTCTTCACGCCATGCAATACGCATGCCTCTTCCGCCGCCGCCTGCTGAAGCCTTTAAAATTACAGGATATCCGCAGTAATCAGCAAATTTCTTTGCATCAGCTTCTGACTTAACTGCTTCTTCGATACCTGGTATCGTTGGAACTCCTACTGAATTTGCAACAATCTTTGATTTTATCTTGTCCCCAAGTTTGCTCATCATAATGTGGTCAGGTCCTATGAACACAATTCCTTCTTCTTCACATTTTCGTGCAAATTCAACATTCTCAGATAAAAATCCATACCCGGGATGAATGGCATCAACACCCTTTGATTTTGCAAGGCTTATTATTTCATCAATACCAAGGTAAGCATCTACCGGTTTTTTGTTTTTTCCGATTCTGTAAGACTCATCTGCCTTTGTTCTGAAAAGAGAATTTTTGTCCTCTTCTGAATAAATGGCAACACTTCTTATGCCCAGTTCCTCGCAGGCTCTGAAAACTCTGATGGCAATCTCACCGCGGTTAGCCACCAGCACTCTTTTAAATTTTTTCATCTGATCCTCCAATCTCATACCACATTCAGTCATATTCAATGTGTAATTTCATAAAACAAAGTCTAACATTATTTAATTAATTTTTCAATATCATTATTTAATAAAATTAAATTTTAATCGTTTTAACTTTATTTTATTCTTTTAGATTAATTTAAAACATTCAGCAATCGTTTACCGCCTTTTATTATTATGCAAAAAATATAAATAAAACCCAGTCCGCCTTATTTTCGACGTCTGGGTTTCAATTTTTGACCTGATTTTCTATTTCCCGGGCAATTAATATAAAAATCGACACTAACTGAGTGCTAAGCTTCCTATTAAATGTTCTGTGTCATTATAGAAAATTTCTTTGATATTGTTGTCTTCATCAACCTCAATGCAGGATAGGCTGCAGTTTTTAACCACTGTTCCCATCCAGTCATTGTTTATCTGGAAATTTCTAATATATGATTCAATACATTTGATTGTTCCTCCATGGGCAACTATCAAAGTATTTTTATTTCTGTAATTTTCAATTACATCCTTAAATGACTTTTCTACTCTTTTATAAAATTCAAAGAGATTTTCTCCGTTGGGATATCTGTTATTAAATGGGTCGTTTTCAATTTCGCTGAGAGTTTCGCCTCTTTTTGATTTAATTTCATCATAGCGCATTCCTTCAAAATCGCCCAAATTAATTTCCCTGAAGCCGTCATCCTTTATGATATCAATTGATTTGCTTCCTCTCACTATTTCTGCAGTATGGTATGCTCTTTTAAGAGGACTTGAAATTATGCAGTCCAGCTCTATTCCTTCGATTCGGCTTGACAAAAGCTCCGCTGCCAAAATTCCCTTTTCCGTAAGTTCGGAATTCTTGTTTCCTTGAAATCTGAATTGCCTGTTCCATTCAGTTTCGCCGTGTCTTGTAAAATAAATCCTGGTCATCTAAACACCCTTTCTAAACGTATATATGTTTCCCATAATTATGCTAACAATAAAGTTCATGTATAAGCTTAACAAGTATCTCATATCCATTAATACTTAATACAGTATAGTTATCTAATAATTCTTAACTCTTAACTCTTAATTCTTAATTTCTAACCTCTTAACTCTTAACTCTTAATTTCTATAGTAATCCTACAAAAATTGGAACCAGTATTGGCACCATGAGAGATATGATTATTCCGCTAATAAAAGATATTATTACAACTTCCTGGCTTGTGTTCCTAGTTATTATGGGAAGTCCTGTGTCCATGCTTATGGCGCCGCCCACAGCTATTGTTTCAAGATAGCCAATGTGTTTTGCTATAAATGGAATGCTTATAAATGCAATTATTTCTCTGAACACATTTGATAAAAATGCTATTGTTCCCAGTTCAGCTGATACGGGAGTAATTATTATAGCCGACAATGTATACCATGTAAAACCTGAAGCCACTGCCAGCGAACCGAATAAATTCATTTTGAACAATATGCTGCACAAAACTCCTCCAAATAAACTTCCCAGCACTGTTGCAGCAGGCACAATCAACAATTTAAATCCAACATTTTTCAAATTCTTAAAAATATCTTTGTTGCTTCCAATGTCCACTCCCACTGAAAAAAGAAGCATGCAGAGGCCGACGTCAAGTAAAATTCCGGTAGAATTGTATAAACTGTCAGGAATGATAAACAACCCCGATAAAACTCCTACAGCAAGCACAAGCAATATTTTCTTAGTCATTTCTGCCTCCTGTTATGTTCACATCATTTATGAATTTCTTACGTGCTATATAAACAAACAAAATGCTGAAACTGCATGTGGCTACAGCAAAAATAAAAGCCTTGAAACCTATTTCCCCTATGGAAGAAATAACCTGCTCGTCCATTCCAACTCTAATACCCATAACAAAAATTAGTCCAAACAGGAAAAAGGTCTGAACCAAAGATATCTTGTTCATGAGTCTTTTATGGATGAGACCTCTGCTGCTTAGAAACCAGCCAAATGCCATTAGCCCGAAATATAAAAATATCCTATATGCCATAAACATCCCCTCCAAAATCAATTTTATCACAAATCTGCCATTAAGTCATCTAAATTCAAAAAACAAAAACACCCCTTAAGGGAGCATCCAAGACAATTGACAAACCACATTTTACACATTGTAGGGGCGGACCTTGTGTCCGCCCGATGGAGAGCAGTCCCCTCCTTACATAATCTAAATTATTATAAACCTTACCACTTAAGGTTTTTATTATTTAATGTTATTTGTCAGCCCCTCGCGGTTTTGATTTTCATAATTTTCATATTCTTTATTTTCCATAATCTTTATGATTCTTTCAACCATTTCATAAACATCTTCATATGAATTGTATAGAGGTGCTGGTGCTAATCTTATAACATTAGGATATCTGAAATCAGGTATTATTTTGTTAGATTTAAATGCTTCGTTGATTCTCAGGGCATCATCGTGTGTCAATGCAATGTGACCTCCTCTAACTGCATCTTCTCTTGGATTTCCTACTCCAAAACCATATTTCGCTAATTTTTCATCAATAAGGTACATCAAGTACGCCGTAATATTCAATGACTTTGCTCTTATGTTTTCAAGTCCTGCCTCATTAATCATTTTCAATGAACCTTCAAGGGGTGCCATGGATAAAATAGGCTGAGTACCAATCTGCCAGCCTCCTGCATATTTTGCATGCTCAAAGCTCTGGTACAAATTAAACTGAGTATCCTTTCTGTTTCCCTGCCATCCTGCAAGTCCCGGATTCATGTTGAAATGTTTCTTATTTATATAAAGCCCTGCAATGGCACCGGGGCCTCCGCTTAAATATTTATAGTCGCACCACAACGCAAAATCAGGATCAATTTTCTTGAAATCATGAGGCACAACTCCAATTGAATGGCAAAGGTCAAATCCAACATAAATTCCTCTTTTATGAGCTTCCTTTGTAATTCTTTCCATATCCACAAGCTGAGCTGATCTGTAAAGAACTGAAGGAAGCAATACTATGCATACATCATCAGTCATGGCTTCAATTATGTCGTCTTCATATATGAATTCACCGTCACGACTTTTAACTTCTTTTAAACATTCGTCCGGGTTATATCCTGCTGCTTTTATGTCGCTTATTACAGCATATTTATCTGATGGGAAGCTGATGTCATCCATGACTATTTTATTTCTTTCAGGTGTTGGGTGATAGAAAGTGAGAATACCCTGGTGAACATTGACTGTAGTGCTGTTTCCGCATGTAACTTCTTCCGGATCTGCGTTTAAAAGAGGTGCCATCATTGCGCCCAGTGTATCCTGATACAGGAAATATCCTCCCTTTGTCCAAATGCCTATTCCTAATTCCTTCCAGGCCTTCAGAGCCTTAAACAATGTTTCTTCTGCGTCCTTGCTGCACAATCCGCATGAATTTCCATCCATATAGATTTCACCTTCATTGATGTAGAATCTTTCTTTAAATTTAGCTAGCTTGTCTTCCTGGTCCAGATTTTTTGCAAACTCCCTTGTCAATTCAAAATTATACATTTTCTTCCTCCTAATATTTTTTACTTTATTTTAATGAGCACTTTTTTCGTTTATTTTATCTAAAAAATCCTTATAACTTTTTTTCTTAATATATTTAGTATATATCATTCCTGCAAAGATAATAAGTCCAACATAACCGGAAATCGGATAAATAATTCCAACCATTGTGGAGAATGACAACTGCCCTCCGAAGAAACCGACTATAGCTGTTACAACTGCTGCAATTTTAAATTTGTTGCTCTTATCATCTTCTGATACCTTGTTGCAGGCTGTAAACATCATTGGAACTGCAGTTGTATAAATACCTAAAATAAGCATAACTGCAAATATTTGTCCGAATAACGGACTTACCTTAGAGGCAACGAACAGTGAAGGAATCTCTAAGCTATATACATTTCCAATGTTAGCAAGCAATCCGAAATTTAAAATCATAACTGCAATTATAAATGCTATTCCTCCAAAAAGACCGCCCAACAATGAATTTTTTTTGTTAGTTGCTGTAGTGGCACCTATACCTGAAAGATAAGGAACAACTCCGGTTACTGTATATGATGCATATAATAACCCGGAAATGAACCAGTTGTTAAAATTATTTTTAACTTCAATGGTATTAAGAATTTGATCTGCTTCTTTAATGCCTTGAGGATTATCCAAAATAGCAAGAATACCTATTATTATTGTTCCTATTAAGATAAAAGGAGAAATATACCCAATAATATTAACTAAATTTTTCAACCCTAACAGAACTGTTACCAGTGAAGCAACTATCATTATAATTCTTCCGATATCACCATTAAGTCCATAATACTCTTCAAATGTTGAACCTGCCGCTGAAATCATTAATGCAAATACTAGGAACAACATAATTGGTGTAAACCACTCGCAAAATTTTCCCAAATATTTTCCAAGGTAAAATTCAAACATTTTATTTGTTTGCTTCAACTTTAAATTTCTACCATCCTCAATAATAGTTACACAAAACCATGCATATAGTATACCTGCAATTATTCCTACTCCAATACTTCCCCATACACCATGACCTGAGAAATATTGTAAGCATTCCTGACCTGAAGCAAAGCTTGAACCTATTACAAACCCCATGAAGGCCCCGCCAATTGCTATAACTTGAGCTATATTTACTTTATTATCGTCCATAGTAATTTTATTGCTTTCCAAAATAGTATCCTCCTTTTATTATTCTGTTACTTTTTTAATCGATTTTTCATTTAATAATTTCGGATAAAAGCATACGTTATCCTAGGCTAGCTGAATTTTCTGCTGTTTGACCTCCTCATAATCTTATGCTAACACCAAAATAGATTGAATTCTATAGAACTTATATGAATTAAATTGAATTCAATTTTTTCAATTTTCCACAAATATTATCTCTTGCAATCATTTTTATGTTATAATATATTTAGAAAGCAAACGATTGCGATTTTAATGAGTTTTAATCAATTGAAAGGAATGTGTTTAATGAATAATCAATTTGGAACTGTTTTAAAAAAGCTAATAGCAGAAAAAGGAACAAAGGAAAAAATTGTTTCAGAAAATTTAGGATATGATCCAACATACTTAAGCAAGTGGATATCAGGAAAAAATCTGCCTTCACAAAAAAGTATTGATTTTATTTGTGACAAGCTGGCTAAAATGCTTTCCGTCGGTGAAAACGAAGAAAAAATAAAGCAAAATCTTATAAATGCTTACCACTCAGATATGGGATTGTCTAAACTGGAAAATAGCATGAATAAAAATATTTCCCTTATAACATCTATAGAAGATGTTACAAATCTCATAGTGGAAGTTATACAGCAGCTTGATTATTCAGGAGTGAAGAATATAACCATCAACACCACTCTGAATCTTTTTCAGAAGTTTGAATATCATATTGAAGACATCATTTCCAAATTGCATAAAATGAAACTAGAAAGCTTAAAAATAAACATGTGTGCTTCATTTGAAGGATATTCCTACGACCCGCTGATATTTTGCAACAATTTTCTTTCATTGACTTCAGGGAAATACTTTATTGAATTTAATATTTATAGGCAAAAAGAAGAAACTCCCCAGATTCTTGTTATAAACGACATAATTGCCATGAATGTAGTTAGCCTTGAAAATGTAGCTTTCCTATGTTATTACAGCTTCAATGAAATGTACATAGAATCCTTATCAAACAGCTACAACCTGATTGTTCGACACATGGAAAAAATACTGAGCTATGCCATGCCCATTTCTCTTAGAAAAACCAACGTCCAGCTAAATCAGTTTTTACAGGACAATGAAAGAATATTGTTTTCGGAATCACCTGCAATATTAATTCCAAAGAGTATTGTACGCACATTGATTGCTAACAATGAACTTAACTTACAAGGTGCAGAATGGCAAGAACATGTTGAATATCTTGATCAGGTCAGCAATATTTTTGAAAAGTACACAAAACACAACAATGTTAAAGTTCTAATTTACGAGTCACTTCTTGTGCACTATGTCAGTACAGGACGAATTGAAATAGGCGGAAAAAAACATGTATTTACTAAGGAACAGGTTAAAGAACATATTTTGAACATATGCAACTGCATGAGAGAAAACGAGAACATAGGATTTTATTCCATATCGGACACTGTTGATTTCAACAACTTGTGCTGCAACAATCCTTCTATATTTTTAACTCCCTCGTCAATTGCAGTGGGCAACACAGACATTTATACTGATGAAACATCTTATAATTTTTATTATTCTACAGAAAAATCCATTATAAATATTTTTGAAAAATACCTGGATTCAATAATAGAAAAATCCTACTGCATAAGACTGTCTGCAGACAGATTAGCAGCTTACATAGAATAATATGAGTATTGAAGATACATTACTATCTTATCATTTTTGTTGTTTTGTGATATATTGTAATTAATTAAGAAATGTTTAATTTTAGAGTGATAATATAAAAACGGAGGTAGTAAAAATGGAAATATTCATAGGAATTGTAGTTATACTGGCTGTTTGGTTGATTCTCATGTACAACGGCCTTATAAGAAAGAAAAATTACATAACTGAAGCATGGGCATCCATTGACGTCCAGCTTAAAAGAAAAACAAACATTCTCACAAATCTGGTTGATACCATAAAGATGCAGACAAAGTATGAAAGTGAAACTTTGGAGAAAATAATCGGTATGAGAGCAAAGATAATGTCAGGGTCTAAGGACGAGGTTATGGCTGCAAATGACAGCATTTCAAAAATGATGCCTTCTATTATGGCCATTTCAGAAAGCTATCCTGAGCTAAAATCAAACGAATCATTTCTTCACCTCATGGACGATGTAAAAAATGTTGAAGACAAAATAGCATATGCACGCACAAGGTACAACACTGCAGTTGTTGACTACAACACTGCAATACAAACATTCCCGTCATCATTATTTGCAGGAATGCTTGGATTCACAAAAGAAAACACTTATGAAATAACCGAAGAAGAAAGAGAATACTCTGACAACATAAGAATAAGCAAGTTATAAAGGAGATAAACGTTGGAAAATCATGTAGTTATTCATGAACAGGTTCGTAGCAACCAAGTAAAGACAGCATTGCTGATTATTTTTTACATTGTGCTCATAATCATACTGTCCCTTTCCATAGGTTACTATGCAGACAATGTGGTTCTTGGAGCAGGAATTGCTGCATTTATTATTTTGGTGCTTCTTCCTATACAAATACTCACGGGCTCTAAAATGATCGGTTCACGAACAAACTGGAAGGAAATAGACACTTCAAATCCAGGAGAAAGAAGAGTTGCAAATATTGTTGAAGGATTGTCACTGGCTGCAGGGCTTAAAAATCCTCCCAAGGTTTATATCATACCAACAAGCACACCAAATGCATTTGCGGCTGGATTGAAACTTGAAAATTCTTATATTGGAGTTACAACAGGTCTCATTGATATACTTGATGAACCTGAAATGGAAGGTGTTCTTGCTCACGAAATGTCCCACATAATTCAAAGGGACATACTTGTTTCAACCGTATCCATTTATTTGATGAGTGCCGCCATAATTCTTGGAGGAATACTATTCAGAATGGCTAGGTACAACATGTTTTTCGGCGGAAGAGGAAGGCGTTCAAACAGAGACTCCGGTAGCGGAAATGCAGCTGCAGCTTTTGCCGTGATTGCTCTTGCGGGATTTGTTCTTTCATTTGTAATCAGGCTGCTGGCACAGCTCATAAACCTTGCCATATCCAGAAAACGTGAGTACATTGCCGATGCAAACGCCGTAAGGCTATGCGGATACTCAGAAGGGCTTGCAGATGCTCTTGAGAAAATTTCCGGAAGTTCAACCGATTATTCAAAAGAGCAGGTTGAAGATCTTGGAGGAGATGAAATGCTTGCAATTTATATTTTCAACCCTAAGCACAGTTTAGCATCGCTGTTCTCAACACATCCACCTATTGAAGAAAGAATTAGGCTCTTAAGAAACATGTATTGATAAACAGATTTAATTCGCCCCTTTAATAGGGGCTTTTTTATTGCTAAATTATTTTACATATGACAGATTTAATTACACATTATGTCAATAAATTTGTCATTTTGTTCATTCACTCCAATTAATGTAAAATTATTAAACTTATGCCTGCATTTGATTATAAAACCATTCTAAGTGTATGCCAATTAAAACACCAGTCTTTCTATGAAATACCTTATTTTTATAAAATTATACTTAATGGCATTGTTTATGCAATAACCAAAAACATAATAAGACAAGTTAGGAGGTAAGAAATTTAGCTTTTGTTATGTTTTAACAACTCAATAAGTTAACTTATTGAAATATAATTATTTTATGGAGGGGAAATGTTAAAATTAAAGAAAGTAATATCAATGTTTTTAGCAATTGCTATGTGTTTAGGAATGGCTGCATGTTCTACACCAGGACAAAATCAGGAACCAGCTAAGACGACAGACGCTGCTGCAGAAACACCAGCAGAAACTGCTCCTGACAAGAAAGTACTGAGATACTCACTGCTTGCTGACGCTCCTACATTAGATCCGCAGCTAATGAATTCCATACCTAGCTCGACTGTGGGCTTTCACATTTATGAAGGCTTAATGAGAAATCATATTGGTGAAATACAACCAGGTATGGCTGAAAGCTATGAAATTTCAGAAGACGGCAAGACTTATACATTTCATTTAAGAGACGCCAAATGGAGCGACAGTGTTGAAATAAAAGCTCAAGATTATGAATATGCTATGAGAAGACTGGTAGATCCTGCCACTGCAAGTGATTACTCATTTTTAGTTACTTCATTAATTAAAAACGCAGGAGATATAAACGCAGGCAAAATGGCTGTAGAAGAACTGGGTGTTAAAGCTGTAGACGACAAGACATTAACAATCGAACTTAATAATCCTACAGGTTATTTCCTGAGTATGCTTTCAATGTCTCAGCTGTGCCCTGTAAGACAGGACCTTGTTGAAAAGTATGGAAAAGATTTTTCAGCTGATGCCGATAAAAATGTATACAGCGGTCCGTTCATTGTAAAGGAATGGAAGCATGAAGACAGAATAATACTTGAAAAAAATCCAAATTATTGGAATGCCGGTGAAATAAAACTTGATGAAGTTGATATTCTTACAGTTGCAGATCCTATGACTGCAGTTGCCATGTTTGAGCAGGGTGAACTTGACCAGGTCAATGTTCCAGCAGAAGTACTTGAAAATTACAAGGATAAAGTAATATATTACAATGACGGAGCCAACGACTTCATGAAGCTGAACATGGACGGAAGCTGTGAATTGAGCAACAAGGATTTAAGACTTGCCATAAACTATGCATTGAACCGTGAAGATTATATATTGTTAAGCAGCCAAAATCTATATCAGCCAAACACAAGGTATGTGCTGCCGCAGGTTAAAGGTGTCAACGGCGATTATGGTGATGAATACCCATATGAAGCATTCCCTCTGAAGGGCGATGCTGCAAAAGCGAAAGAACACCTGGCAAAAGCCATGGAAGCACTGGGAGTTACGGATCCTGCATCAATAGATGTTGAACTTTTGACTACTGACGCAGAACGTACTCGTATTGAAGCTGAAGTATTGCAAAATCAGATTCAAACAGCTCTTGGAATAACAGTTACAATAAGACAGGTTCCTTACAAACAAAGACTACAGATGGAATCAGATCATGAATTTGAAATGGTTGTTACAGGGTGGGTTCCGGATTATCCTGACCCAATGTCATACCTTGAATTGTGGCCTACAGGTTCTCCATACAATCATGGATCATACAGCAGTGATGTTTATGACGGATACATAAAAGATGCCTTGACAAACACGGATCCTGTAAAAAGAATGGAAGCCTTGTTTAATGCTGAAAAAACATTGCTTGAAGACGGCGGAATCGTTCCTCTTCAGCTTAGAAGAAACGCAATGCTTTTAAATCCAAATGTTAAAGGTTTTGAAACATACTTTGTAGGCATTAACTATGACTACATGTATGCTGATATTGCAGAATAATTTGAGTTGAAATAATTGAAGATGATTCTATGTGAATCATCTTTAATTTTTAAATATTGAATATAATTGAGGGGAAAAAATGATTGAAAAACTGATCAGTTATTTAAACGAAAACAAAATTGGAGGCTTTTTTATAGCACGGCCTCAAAATGTCAGATATATAAGCGGTTATACCGGTGAAGATTCATATTTGTTCATCACAGATACGGAAAAATTCTTTATAACAGACCCAAGATATACCGAACAAGCCCAGCAGGAATGTCCGGATTATACAATAGTAAACTGGAGAGAGCATGGAAAAACATTGTCTTCAGCCATTAAATCAACAATAGAAAAAACATCAGTAAAGACCTTTGGATTTGAAGGAGATTTTGTAACATACAACATATACAAAGAACTTACATTTGAAAACAGAGCAGAAGCAGTTGCCTTGAACGGAGTAATAGAAAGTTTCAGATCAATTAAATCTCCTGAAGAAATTCACAATCTCCGTGCTGCCTGCCAGATTGCAGACAGAGCTTTTGAAAGAATCATAAAAGACATTAGGGTTGGAGTAACAGAAAAAGAATTGGCATCAAATCTATCCCATTACATGGTTATGGAAGGAGCCGACACAAAGCCTTACGGCAACATATTGATTTCAGGAAAGAGGACGTCCTTACTTCATGGAATTCCTTCAAACAAAACAATTGAATACGGTGACTTCGTTCTTATGGATTACGGCTGCGGCTACAAAGGATATCTTTCAGATATGACAAGGACCGTGGTTGTAGGAAAAGCTACGGACAGGCAAAAAGAAGTTTATGCTTTAGAAAAGAAAATGCTTGAAGATTCAACAGCAATGATGAAAGCAGGAACGCCGGCAACTGATGTGTACAATGCTTCAATAAAAGCAATAAAAGACACGGAATATTTCAAGTACCACTACAGTGGAATAGGTCATGGCATAGGTTTGTTTGTCCATGAAATACCCTTTATGGGTCCTCGTTCAAATGAAATATTAAAAGAAAATAACGTAATAACCATCGAACCCGGAATTTATATACCTGACTGGGGCGGAGTAAGAATAGAAGACCAGGTGCTGATTACCAGTGATGGCAATGAAGTGCTGACAAGCTCCGTGAGAGACCTTATAGAACTTTAAACTATTATTTAATTCCGGAACATGAAATATTAAAAAGAGGTGATTATGTGCGTAAATATATTTTTAAAAGAGTGATAATTTCTTTTGTTACAATATGGGTGCTGGCAACAATTGTATTCATTCTGGTGAGATTAATGCCTGGAGACCCTTTCTCAAGCGACAAAATGACGCCAGAAATAAAAGCAAACATTGAAAGTTACTATGGTTTTGATAAGCCGCTGATTGAGCAGTATTTTACTTACATGAAAAACATCGTGAAAGGTGACTTTGGATATTCAATGAAATATGTGAACCAGTCTGTAAATAAAATTATTGCTGACTCGTTTCCCTACTCATTTGATTTAGGAATGAGAGCATTGTCTTTGTCCATTTCTCTGGGCCTTGTTTTTGGAATTATTGCAGCCCTGTACAGGGGAAAGCAGCTTGATTATGTATGTGTAATAATTGCAATAATAGGCACTTCTGTTCCTGATTTTATAATAGGAGCGCTGCTGCAATATTTTTTCGGCATAAAATGGGGGCTGTTTCCCGTTGCACAATACCAGGGAATCAAGCACACAATATTGCCGTCAATAGCTCTTGGTTTTTATACAATGGCCATGGTTTCCAGGCTTATGAGAGCAAGTATGCTTGAAGTTGTTCAGCAGGATTACATAAAGACTGCAAAGTCAAAGGGAATATCCAAATTCAGAATAACATACAAACATCAAATAAGAAATGCAATCATGCCCGTTGTAACTGTTCTTGGTCCCACTGTGGCAAGCGTACTGACGGGAACATTTGTAATCGAATCAATTTATGCTATACCGGGAATGGGGAAATATTATGTTCAAAGCGTTCAGAATCTTGATTATTCACTGATACTTGGAATGACAATTTTTTACGGTGCTTTCCTCGTTCTGGCAAATATGATAGTCGATATACTATATGGTGTAATAGATCCTAGAATTAGGGTTTCAGGAAGGTAGGTGCAGCATGGAAGACATTAAATCATCAGTTGATAGGTCGCAGTTTATAACTGTAGGGAAAAATTCGGAAAAAATGGAATCCATCACAAGGCCTAATCTTACATATTGGAAAGATGCCTGGAGGCGAATAAAGAAAAACAAGGTGGCATTTTCCGGCTTGATAATACTTATAATATACGTTGTGCTGGCAATATTAGGGCCCATAATCAGCCAATATGGTTACAACGACATAGATTCGTCGCGAATGAATCAATTTATTTCTTCATCCCACTGGTTTGGCACAGATGAGCTAGGCAGAGACTTGTGGACAAGAGTATGGAGGGGCGCGAGAGTATCCCTGGCAATAGGTTTTATTTCCACAATACTTAACACAGTAATAGGAGGACTGGTAGGCGGTATATCCGGATATTATGGAGGAACACTTGATTCTGTTCTCATGAGAATAATAGACATTTTATACGGTATCCCCTACCTTATTGTAGCAATACTTGTAATGGTTGTGCTGGGAACAGGGATAACGTCGTTGATTGTTGCAATGGTCATAGTTGGATGGATAGGAACAGCCAGATTTGTCAGAGGTGAGGTGCTGAGGCTAAAGGAACAGGATTTCATTGCAGCAGCAAAGGTCCTTGGGGTAAACGACTTTACTATTATTGTGAAGCACATAATTCCAAATGTGATGGGATTAATAATTACAAACCTTACAATGGCAGTTCCAAAAGCAATATTCAATGAAGCATTTTTAAGCTACATAGGTCTTGGAATTGCCCCTCCTGAATGCAGCTGGGGAATTCTTGCCAAATCAGGTGTTAAAATGCTTAGAATATATCCTTACCAGCTTTTTATACCATCATTTTTCATTTGTACAACCATGCTTGCTTTAAATCTCTTGGGTGATGGGCTAAGAGATGCACTAGACCCAAGGCTCAGAGGCACAGAGTAGAAAAGGAAGTGATAAAATGGAAAAAATATTGGAAGTAAAAGATTTAAGTTTTTCTTTCTGCACATACGGCGGAGTTGTAAAGGCAGTAAGAGGTGTGAGCTTTGATGTAAACGAAGGCGAGATTATTGGAATTGTCGGCGAATCAGGCTGCGGAAAAAGCGTGACTGCACAATGTTTGGTAAGACTTAATCCAGAACCGCCTGGATTTTTCGAGACCGGTTCCATACAATACAAGGGAACTGAAATAACAACCATGACAGATAAGGAAATGAGAAAAATTAGAGGTGTGGAAATAGGTTTCATATTTCAGGACCCCATGACATCATTAAATCCAACCATGAAAATCGGTAAGCAAATAGAAGAAATATTTGTTCAAAGGAATTTGTACAACAAAAAGGAATTGAAAGAAAAAGCATTGGAAATATTGAAGCTGGTGGGTATTTCAGATGGGGAAAGAAGATACAATCAATATCCCCATGAACTGAGCGGAGGTATGAAACAAAGGGTCATGATTGCAATAGCCCTTGTAGGCAACCCAAGCATCATCATTGCCGATGAACCAACCACTTCACTTGATGTAACCATAGAAGCGCAAATTCTTGACTTGCTAAGAGACTTGCAAAAAAAGTTAAATACATCAATAATCCTTATAACTCACGACTTGGGAGTAATAGCTAAAATGTGCGACAGAGTGCTTGTCATGTACGGTGGCAAGATTGTTGAAAGGGGTATGGTTGATGATATATTCTACAACACAAAGCATCCTTATACATCAGGACTACTTGGCTCAATTGCAAGTCTTGAAACAGAAAAAGATGAAGAGCTGGAACCAATTGAAGGCACTCCTCCTGACTTGTTTTCACCTCCTGTCGGATGTCCATTTGCTGCAAGATGTGAATATGCTATGGAAATATGCTATGAAGCAATGCCGCCTGAATACCAATTAACAGACAACCACAGAACCATGTGCTGGCTGCAGCATGAATATGCAAAAGCTATAGATTTACCTTGCAAGAAAAAATTGAAAAATGAGGTGATGCAATGACAGTAGAAAAACAACCTCTCATTCAGGTGCAAAACTTAAGCAAGTATTTTCAATTAAACAAGAAAGAAACATTAAAAGCTGTTGAAGATGTGTCTTTTGATATTTATGAAGGAGAAACAGTTGGTCTGGTGGGAGAATCTGGATGCGGAAAATCTACAACGGGCAGATGCCTGGTAAAGCTTTATGAGCCAACTAAGGGCACTGTACTTTACAACGGAAAAGACATATTTGATGTCAAAAGCAATGAACAAAATCTTGAATACTGCAAAAATACGCAAATGATATTTCAAAATCCATATTCATCATTAAACCCCAGAATGACCGTTAAGGACATTGTTGGTGAAGGAATAAAGCTTCATGAAAAAATATCCGACAAAGAACTGGATGTTAAAATAGAAAGTCTTTTAAAGGCTGTAGGACTTAACAGAGACCACATGTCCAGGTTTCCTCATGAATTTTCAGGAGGACAAAGACAGCGCATAGGCATTGCAAGAGCATTGTCTGTAAACCCGAAATTCATAGTATGCGATGAGCCCATATCCGCTCTTGATGTGTCAATTCAGGCTCAGGTGTTAAATATGCTTAAGAAACTGCAGAAGGACAGAGGACTTACATTCCTTTTCATAGCCCATGATTTAAGCGTAGTCAAATACATTTCAGACAAGGTAATTGTTATGTATCTGGGGATGATCGTAGAGCAGGCAGATGCTGTGGAGCTTTATAAGAACCCTATTCATCCCTACACAAAGGCACTGTTGTCTGCAATACCTGAAGCAGACCCCAATATAGCCAAGAACAAGCAAAGGATTATGCTTAAGGGAGAAATACCAAGCCCCATAAATCCACAGGAATGCTGCAGATTTGCTGAAAGATGCCCAAATGCAAAATCTATATGCCGTGAATCAATCCCTCCTCTCAAATCCTATGGCAATTTTCATAAAGTTGCATGTCATATGATTTAATTCAGCATCTTTCATTTAAAAAAAGCTTTATGAAATTCATAAAGCTTTTTTATATTTCTATGCATTTATTCCGGTACTACCGTTGTTGAGCCACTCAACAAACTGTATTTCTGTGATTATTTTAATTCCAAGCTCTTTTGCTTTTTTATTTTTTGATGAATTGGAAAGGTTGTCGTTATTTATAAGAAAATTCGTCTTGCTTGTTACGCTTCCTGTGACCTTTCCTCCCCTTTTTTCAATTTCTTCCTTAAGTTCGTCCCTGTTTTTAAACAGTTCCACAGAGCCTGTTATTACAAAATTAATATTTTCAAAAACCTGAGGTTCATTGTTTTCTTCAGCTTCTTCAAGCTCCACTTCCCGTAAGAGATCTTCAACTACGACTTTTCTTTTATCATCATTGAAAAACTTTACATAATTACCTGCCATTACATCCCCGATTCCGCCGATTTCAATCAGGTCTTCAAATGATGCATTTTGAATTTTGCTCCAGTTGTTGCCGAATTTTTTGCTTATGAGTTTTGCATTTGAAAGTCCAACGTTTGGTATGCCAAGGCTGTAAAGAAGTCTTGCTGCCGTTGTCTTTCTTGCTTTTTTTACGCTTGCAGAAAGGTTTCTAAATGATTTTTCCCCAAAACCTTCCATTTCCACAATTTCATCTCTGAATTTTTCCACATGGAAAATGTCTGCAAGTTCCTTTATAAGCCCTTTTGCTATGAGCTTTTCCAGAGTTGCTTCCGACAAACCTTCTATGTTTATGGCATCTCTGCTTACAAAATGAGTGAAAGATTTTATTTGCTTTGCAAGACAATCATCATTCATACAGTAAAGGGTTTTTATGTCATTGTCATTTTTAATCCTTGTTTCTCCACCGCAAATAGGACAGCTGTCCGGTATACAAATATTACCGCTTCTTGTGATGTTGTCAGAAATCTGTGGAATTATCATGTTTGCCTTGTAAACTGTTATGGTATCGCCTATGCCAAGATCAAGATTTTCCATAATGCTTAGGTTGTGAACGCTGGCACGGCTCACGGTTGTTCCTTCAAGCTCCACAGGCTCAAACACAGCTATTGGGTTTATAAGCCCTGTTCTTGAAGCACTCCACTCAATTTCAAGCAGTTTTGTTTCTTTGATTTCATCACGCCATTTAAATGCAATTGAATCCCTTGGAAATTTGGCAGTTGCCCCCAGAGATTCCCCGTATGCAATGTTGTCATATGTTAAAACCAATCCATCAGATGGAAGACCATTCTCAGTCACATTTTCCGCAAACCACCTTACAGCCTCTTCAATGCTATCCCCATTCACTTTCTTGTATTCCACTGTTCCAAATCCCTGGTTTTTCAACCACTCAACCTGCTGTATCCTTGAGTTTAAAAATTCCTCGCCTTCAGCCCTTACAAGGGAAAATGCATAAAAACGCACATTCCTTTCAGCTGTGATTTTGTTGTTGAGCTGTCTCACAGAGCCGCTGCAAAGATTTCTCGGATTTTTGTACTTTGCATCTGCATCCGGGATTTCACTGTTGATTTTTTCAAAGTCGCTGTAGCTTATAACTGCTTCACCGCGCAATATGAGCGTTTTTTTATGAGGTATAACCACAGGCAAATTTACAAATACCTTGGCATTGTTTGTTATGACTTCGCCTATTTCTCCGTTTCCTCTTGTAACTGCCTTTATAAGGCTGCCGTTTTCGTATGTGAGCACTATTGTAAGGCCGTCTAGCTTCCATGAAAGCATCCCTTCATTTTGTCCCAGCCAGTCTTTCAACGCAGAAACTTCCTTTGTTTTATCAAGGGAAAGCATTGGCTTATCGTGGCGTTCCTTGGGAAGGTTTGATAAAAGCTCATATCCAACATGAATTGTGGGGCTGTTGGACAGCACGGTACCTGTTTGTTTTTCCAGCTGTTCAAGCTCGTCATAAAGCTTGTCGTATTCCAGGTTGGACATTATTTCTCTGTTTTCCTGGTAATATGATTTGCTTGCCTTGTTTAAAATCTCTATTTTTTCTTTCATTAATTGAAGCTTATCCATATTGCACCTTCATCACTGTATTTTCTCAATTGGAGCATAGCCTAAAATGACATTTTTTATTCCTTTGTTTTCAAATGCAATGACAGCTATTGTCGTGCTGCCGTCTTTTTTTAACTGTACTACAGTTCCTTCTCCCCATGCCTTATGCATTATTCTGTCCCCTGCCTCTATGCTGTCAGACTTAAGACGTGGCTTTTTATCTTCCCCATAGGTTGAGCTTCCCTTGAAGAACGTGTCCTTCACAAACGACGGTTTTTTCCTGGTGCTGCCATCGGAGCTTCTAAAGCCGCCGAATGCTTCATCCATCATTTCCAATTTCTTTGCAGCAAATGCAAGAGGATTTTCTTCCTCTATACACTCTTTAGGTATTTCCTTCAGAAATCTTGACTTTGATTTCATCTCATGATTTCCAAAACGCATTCTGTCATTGGCATGAGTGATGTAAAGCATTCTTTTGGCCCTGGTTATTGCCACATAGAATAGTCTTCTTTCTTCTTCAATATCATCGTCGCTTTCTTCGTCCTGATGGATTATGGGGAATATTCCTTCCTCAAGGCCTGTTATGAACACAGTATCATATTCAAGACCCTTGGCAGCATGGACTGTCATGAGCGTTACACAGTCAACTTTTTCCTCGGTTTTATCTACATCTGCAAGAAGTGAAATGTGGGCAAGGAAATCCTCAAGGGTGTTTTCCTCGTATCTTTCCTCAAAATCCTTTGCTGCAGAAAGGAATTCATCCACGTTGTCCACACGGCTTCTTCCTTCAATGGTATCATCCTCCATAAGCATGTTTTTATACCCGGTGTCTTCCCACACTGCCTGTATAAATTCTGAAACAGGCATCACATCCTTTTTAATCATGAGCATTTCCATCATGGAAACAAAATCTCCAATGCTTTTTGCTGCTGATGGAGTAAGACCAAGCTCACTGGCTTCAAAGCATGCCTCAAACATTGATATGCCATTTTCATTGGCGCATTCTGTCAATATTTCTATTGTCCTGGCCCCTATTTTTCTCTTAGGCACATTTATTATTCTGTCAAGGCTAAGTCCGTCCTTCTGGTTGTAGATGAGCATTAGGTAGGCCACAAGATCCTTAATTTCTTTTCTTTCATAGAACTTCTGTCCGCCTACAATTTTGTAAGGAATTCCTTCCCGAATCAGTCCTTCCTCCAGCGCTCTTGACTGGGCATTTGTCCTGTATAGAACAGCCATGTCTGAATATTCAACATGGTTATCCCTGTTTTCCTTTTTCATTAGAGAAGCAACAGTGAATGCTTCGTCCTTTTCATTGTCCATTTCAAAAATTCTTATTAAATTGCCATCCTGAAAATCCGTATATAAATTTTTTCCCTTTCTCTGGCTGTTGTTCTTGATTACTCCGTTGGCAGCACTTAGAATAACATTTGTAGAGCGGTAATTCTTTTCAAGCTTTACGGTCTTGGCTCCTTCAAAATCATTTTCAAAGTTCAGGATGTTTGTTATGTCGGCGCCTCTCCAGCCGTAAATGGACTGGTCGTCATCTCCCACCACAAACACGTTGTTTTCGCCGCCTTTTTTCTTTCCCAATATTTTAACAAGATTGTACTGAATGTTGTTTGTATCCTGATACTCGTCCACAAGGATGTACTTGAACCTATCCTGATAAGAATCCCTTACATCCTGCTCTCTTTCAAGAAGTTCCAGGGCCTTTATTAAAAGGTCGTCAAAATCAAGGGCATTTGCTAATTTAAGCTTCTTTTCATAAAGAGCATATACATCTCCCACATTTCTATGATAAAAGCTGCCGTAGTGCTCAGAAGTGAACTTGTCCGGATTTACCCTGTTGTTTTTCTCGTTGCTTATTATTGATTTAATAACATTTGAATTATATTTTTTAACATCAAGATCAAGTTCCTTGATGCAGTCTTTTATAAGTGTTTTCTGATCGCTGGTGTCGTATATGATAAAATTTCTGTCATAGCCTATTCTGTCAATGTCTCGTCTTAATATGCGGACGCAAACAGAGTGGAATGTTCCAATCCACATTTTATCAACCGAATAATCAATGAGTTGTGATATTCTTTCCTTCATCTCATTTGCTGCCTTGTTTGTAAACGTAATGGCAAGAATTTCCCAGGGCATTGCCTTATTTGTGCCTATTAAATTAGCAATTCTGTGAGTAAGAACTCTTGTCTTGCCTGTTCCGGCACCTGCTATTACAAGTATGGGACCCTTGTCATGCGCCGCAGCTTCTCTTTGTTTTTCGTTAAGTGTGTTTAATAATTCCATTTTTCCTCCGCAATATTTAACTCTTGGCCTATAAATTATATCACAGTCATCCTGCCTCCTCAATATATTAATTTTTCCGTTAATATTTGTATTCACTAAAACCCGGTTGTTTAGAACAAGGTATTATAAAAATTTGTATTTTTTAAGAACAATTTTGTTTACAACAAATAAATTACGGTATAAGTATAATAAGCAATCTTTTTATTGGAGGAAGCCATGAAAAAAATATTAGTCCCTGTGGACGGTTCAGCCGCTTCCCAGAAGGCGGCAGTGAAGGCAGCTGAAATTGCCAGACAATTTGGTGCTAGCATAACATTTATAACTGTAATACTGGAACCGGATTTATCAAAATACAACAAGTTTGGAGTGCTGATAGATCCTGACATGAAAAAATTAAAAGAAAAACTGAAAGAAAACGAAAAGAAAATGCTGGATTCTGTAATAAACAGCCTGGATTTAAGCGATGTTCAGACAAGTGAAAAAGTAATTGCTGGAGTTGCCTATGAAGAAATATTAAAAGAAGCTGAAGAAGGAAATTATGACATGATTGTAATCGGTCAGAGGGGATTTACAAAGGTTAAACGTTTCTTTCTGGGTTCCGTGGCATACAGAGTAGTGTCAGATGCAGTTTGCCCGGTTCTTGTAGTTCATGAATAACATTTATATATGATAAATAATGGAAGGTGGATCGTATGAAAAAAATATTAATACCTATTGATGGTTCTGAAGCTTCTAAAAAAGCAGCAGAAAAGGCAGTATCCGTGGGAAAATTACTTGATGCAGAACTTACTTTCATAACAGTTGTGAATCTTCCCACAGAAGACAAATATTCATATTTTGGAATGACCGTAGAAAATGCATTTATAGCAAACCGCAAAAATATGCTGAAACAATTGATTGTTGAAGAAGGCAGAATGCTTGATATTCTAGTAAGAAATATTGACACAGAAAATCTCAGGATAAATAAAAAGGTTATAGTGGGAGTGCCTGCAGAAGAAATTGTAAAGCTGGCGGCTGAAGAAAAATATGACTTCATAGTAATTGGAAGAAGAGGATTTTCAAAAGTAGAGCGCTTTTTTGTAGGCTCGGTTACTCAGAAGGTAATTTCATCCTCACCTTGTCCTGTAATGGTGGTTAACGTATAAAAAAGTTGCTCCGCAACTCCGCTAGGGGGACCTATGTCACCCTTCGGCGTAAAAATACTAACGTATTTTTACTGAGCACCCCCCTTAACGGCAAGGACGTCCCGTCCTTTGCAATCCTCGTTTTTCTATAATAGGAATTACTTCCTATTATAGAAAAAATAAGTCCTTAACAGGACTTATTTTTATGTTATTTTATTTTGCTTGTCTGAAAATATCCATGAGTTCTTTACCCATTATTGGTTCATATTCAGTATATACTGACTGAACTTTGTCCCTGAACACTCCCATTTGTTCTGGAGTAAGTTCATTTACCTGAACACCGCCGTCAATGAAATTCTTTGTATGAACTGCATCTAATTCTCTTGTTATTTGTCTTTGATACAAGCATGCTTCTTTTGCTGCATCTTGTAATATCTGTTGAGTTGCAGGGTCGAAACTTTCAAACTTATCCTTGTTCATACCAAGAATAATTACGTCGTATGAATAGTTCCAAACTGTCATGTATTTCTGTACTTCATTGATTTTAGATGATGCAATTGTATCAAGAGGATTTTCCTGTCCGTCTATAGTATTTTGCTGCAATGCTGTAAATACTTCTCCAAAGTTCATTGTTATAGGGTCAGCACCCAATGCTTTAAAGAGAGATATGAACATTTTAATTCCTGGTATTCTGATTTTCATTCCAGCAATATCTTCAGGAGTTACAACTGGTCTAACATTGTTTGTAAGTTGTCTGAAACCATTTTGTCCATAACCAAGACCAACTATGTTCTTTTCAAGCAATATTTTATTTAATGCTTCTCCGCCGGCTCCGTCAATTATTTTGTCTGCAGTTTCAACATCAGGAATTAAGAAAGGAAGACTTACAACACCAAATCTTTCGTCCATTACTGAATATATAATGTTTGAGTGGAATGTTAAGTCTGTTGAACCTGACATAAGCATTTCTATACCCTTGCTCTGGTTGCCGCCTGAAAGCTGGTCATTTGGGTAAATTTTAATTTCAATTTGTCCGTTTGTTTTTTCAGCAACTATTTCTGCAAATTTTGCTGCACCCTTTGCCCATGTTGATGTGTCAGATGCTGTAACGCTCATTTTTAAAGTTTGTTTTTCAACTGCCGGTGCTTGTGCTGCAGGTGTTTCTGCTGCAGGTTTTTCTGCTGTCTTTGATGAACATCCTGTTAATCCAATGTTTAAAACTAAAGCCGCTACCATAATAAGTGATAATATTTTTTTCATTTTCATATCCTCCCTAGGTTATATTCTTAGAATATTATCTCGTTAAATAAAAACAGTTGATATTGATTAATTATACTCCTTTCTGAACTTAGGTTTTGTAATCGTTTTCTCGTGAAAGTCAAGTTTATCACGAATAATCATTGCATAAATCATACTAAGAAAATGTTTGCAAAATATGTGCCAATTATGAAAACCCTTTCATTTCAACATAATTCTAAAATATGATTAAACGTAAATAAATTTAATGCTCAAAATTTTAGCAGTGTGCTAAAATTTTGAGCATATTTTTGTTTAAATATTAAGCATATTGCATTTATTTAATCTTTATTTTGCTGCAGCATGGAAATAATAATATTATTATGGAACCAAAATTACCTTACCGCCAATTCCTTTTTGAGAAATATCAAATCCTTCTTCAAATTCCTCAAGCTTCAAAACATGAGTTATAACAGGATCAATATTCAAAAGGCCCTTGTCAAGGAGATTAGACATTACAGTCCATGTTTCAAACATTCTTCTTCCATGTATTCCTATAATTGTTGCTTCTTTAAATATAACCTGTGAACCAAGGTCAATTTCCAGAGGTCTTGATGGCAAACCTATCAAAGCAACCATTCCGCCTTTTCTCAGCCCCTTAAAACCGTCAAGAATAGCTGCAGTGCTTCCTGAAGCATCAATAAATGCATCAACGCCTACTTCGTTTGTAAGTTCTTTAAGTTTGTCAGCAGAATTGACCAATGAAGAATTTATTACTTCTGTTGCTCCTAATTCTTTTGCAATTCCAAGTCTGTATTCATTTATATCAATTGCATATATGTTTGCTGCTCCAAATGCCTTGGCAGTGTTCACAGCCATTAATCCTATGGGGCCGCATCCTATTACTGCTATATTTTTTCCTGAAGCCTGAACTTCTACGCATGATCTTACTGCTGTTCCAAGAGGTTCTAAAACCGCCCCCACATTTGGGCTTATTGTTTCAGGAATTTTGACAGCGCATACTGCAGGTATTTTTGAGTATTCTGCAAAGCATCCATTTGTGTGTACTCCATACAGTTTCAAATTCTGGCATATGTGCTGCTGTCCATTTTTACACTGGTAACACTGACCACATGGAATATGTGTATCACATGCCACATAATCTCCGACTTCCAGCGTCTTGACCCCTGGTCCTACTTCAACTACTTCAGCGCTGCATTCATGTCCCAAAATTGTAGGAAGCGTAATGTTGTTGTTTTGTGCCCAGTTGTTCCAGTTATAGATGTGTTGATCTGTGCCGCATATAGCTGCAGCTTTAATTTTTATTAATACTTCGCCTTCTTCAAGCACAGGCATTTCAACATTTTTTAAAACCGCGCCCATACCAGCATTTTCTTTTACCACTGCTCTCATTTCTTTTCTCCTGAAAAATTAGTTTAGTCTGCCCCATTGGTTGTTTTAACTTAATTATTTTATCTTAAACAGTTTAAAACCGGTTTGATTATCAAATTCTCTTTTATATTCTGCATTTTCAATTTCATGAATCACTATTTCAGCAGTAGCTGCAACGCGATTTCCGCCGTCTACAAAATGGCCGCCAAAAACTCTCATATACTTGTCGCTCACAAGCATATGGAGATGAATTGACAGATTTCCATTGTCTTCAGTTCCTATAAGACCTTGACCTGCCAAAAGTTCCAACGGTCCTTCAACATCTACGGAATCACTGTATACAAATCCTATTTTTCCTTCTTCATTTGGAATTGCATAAATGAATCTTCCTGTGTCAAGGCTTCCTAAAAGTCCTGTGATATATCCGTTTTTTATTCCATACTCTTCGCATATTTCTCTGATTCCTGTAAGCAGGTCTTCGCCCCTTGGAATTCTTCCCACAATTACTCTTTTAATATTAGCTTCTTTTGTATGTTCCCTTACATTCATTATATATCTCCTCATTTTTTGATAAAATAAAGATGGATTAAATAATCCATCTTCTTAAATTCATTATTAAATAAATTTACAGGATTAAAATAAATTGATTTATTTAATTCCCATCATATTTGGTAACCATAAGATAATATCCGGTACATAAGTTATCAGGAACAACACTATCAGAGAAGCTATTAAATAAGGAACAACTGCTTTTGATATTTGTCCAAGACTTATTTTTGAAACTCCGCATGCTACGTACAGGTTAACTCCTACCGGAGGCGTAATCATTCCTATTGCAAGGTTCATTGTCATAACAACACCAAGCGCAATTGGATCATAGCCTAATTGAGTTGCAACCGGAAGCATTATAGGTGTAAATATATAAAGTGCTGATGTTGCATCCAAGAAACATCCTGCTATTAAAAGTATTATGTTTACTATGAACAAGAACATGTACTTGCTTCCTGATACTGACAATAATAAATCACTTGCCATATCAGAAATTCCTTCTGTTGTGCAGAACCAAGCAAACAATCCTGCTGCAGCAACTATAAACATTACTATTGCTGAACCTATAGCAGATTCAACCATCAAATCATATAAATCTTTTGCTTTAATTTTTCTGTATACAAACACACCTACCAAAATACCGTATACTGCTGAAACTGCAGCTGCTTCTGTTGGTGTGAAGAATCCTCCGTATATACCGCCAAGAATTATAACCGGCATCATTAAGCCCCAGATTGCATCTTTAAAAGCTTCCCATCTTTCTTTTGCTGAAGCCTTTGGAACAGGTTCAATATCCATTTTCTTTGCCATTATTAAGCTGGCAATAACTAAGGCTGTTCCCATCAATAGACCCGGAACAATACCAGCCATGAATATTTTACCTATTGATACTCCGGCAATTGCACCATATACAACAAATGGAATACTCGGAGGAATAATAACTCCTATACCACCTGCTGTTGCCATTAATGCTGAAGACATTCCTTTTGAATAACCTGCATTTATCATTGCAGGTATTATAATTACTCCAAGTGATGCAACAGTTGCCGGGCCGGAACCTGAAATTGCTGCAAAGAAACATGAAGTTATAACACCTACTATTGCCAGTCCGCCTGTTTTGTGTCCAACAAACTTATTGGCAAGATTGATCAGCTTATCTGATATACCTGCTTTTTCCATTGTATTTCCTGCAAGCATGAAAAACGGTATTGCCAACAATGTAAACTTACCTATGTTAGCATATATTTGCATTGGAAACATGTCCAAAGGCAGTCCAGTTACTACCATGGCTATAAGAGATGAAGCACCAAGACTTAGTGCTATAGGTACATTTAATAATAACAATGCTGCAAAGGAAATAAATAATAATGCTGCTGTATTCATTATTTTCCCTCCTTATCTGATTGTTTAAAAGCTTTAATAGTCCATTCTGTAAATCTTAACAAGATAAATATTCCGCCTATAGGTAAAAACATTCCGAACCACCATTCAGGCCAACCAAGAGAAGGGGTTGTAATTCCCATAGCAATTTCACCCTTAACCATAACTAAACCATATTTAATTAAATAAATTGAAAAAAATGCTGCTACTGCCCAAGTAACCAATGATACATACTTTTGAAATTTCTTTGGCAATAAGTCAGTTAATACGCTTAAACCTAAATGACCGCCTCTTTTCGCTGCAGCGGCTGCTCCCAACAATGTGGTCAGTATAAACATTGATGTTGTTAATTCTTCCAAGAAAGACATTGACAATCCCAGGAACTTTCTTGAAATAACATTTATTACTGTGATAAAGGTCATTACTGTCAGTCCAAAAGCCATGATGTAATTCTCAAAATTACCGAAAAACTTTTTCATCGCTACCTCCGTTTTACTTTAAGTTAAAATTTTTTTCTAAGCCTTTCGGCTTAGAAAAAAATTTTATTTGTGCTACTATCTGAAAGCATCAATAAGGTCTTTACCCATTATTGGTTCATATTCAGCGTATACAGGTTGAACTGCTTCTTTGAATACTGCTTTTTGTTCTGGTGTTAATGTGTTTACTTTCATGCCGCCATCAATAAATTGTTGAGTTTGTGTAGCTGCTTTTTCTCTGTTGATTTGTCTCTGGTAAGCAATAGCTTCTTTTGCAGCATCTTTAATGATTTGTTGATCTTCTGCACTGAAGCTTTCAAACTTGTCTTTGTTCATTCCAAGTATGATTGCATCATATGCATAATCCCATACAGTCATGTATTCCTGAACTTCATTGATTTTTGATGAAGAAATAACGTCTGTTGGGTTTTCCTGTCCGTCAATTGTTCCTTGCTGTAAAGCTGTAAACACTTCACCGAAGTTCATTGTTATAGGGTCAGCGCCTAAAGTTTTGTAAAGAGAAATGAACATTTTGATTCCAGGTATTCTTATTTTCATACCAGCCATATCAGCAGGTGATTCAACAGCTTTTTTGCTGTTTGTTAATTGTCTGAAACCATTTTCTCCAAATCCAAGGCCTACTATGTTCTTTTCAAGCAATATTTCATTTAAAGCTGCTCCAGCTTCTCCGTCAAGCAATTTATCTGCAGTGGCAGTATCTTGAATTAAGAATGGTAAGCTTACAACTCCGAATCTTTCATCCATTACTGAATAAATTATATTAGAGTGGAAAGTCAAATCTGTTGAACCTGACATAAGCATTTCAATACCCTTGCTTTGATTTCCGCCTGATAACTGATCATTAGGATATACTTTAACTTCAATTCTTCCATTTGTTTTTTCGCCAACTATTTCAGCGAATTTTTTAGCACCTAAAGTCCAAGTTGATGTGTCTGCAGTTGTAGTACTAAATTTCAAAGTTACCTTTTCCCCTGTAGATTCGGCAGGCTTATCTCCAGCTGGCTGCTCTGATTTTGATGAGCATCCTGTCAAGCCAACACTTAATGTCAAGGCTGCTACAAGTATAAGGGATAATATTTTTTTCATTACTTAAATTCCTCCTAAAAGTTTTTTGATTACATATATACTTGCAATTGATATGCCAATTTTAACACTAAGCCAGAAAAACATTTGCATTTACATAAAGTTAATTTTACATCAAACTCAAAACAGACATTTGCAAACTGTAACTTTATTGAATGTTAAAATTTTGTGCACTCGTTTGCGCATTTTTTTAGCAGTGCCAATTTTTTTAGCACTGCTAAATTTTATTTACTAATTCATTCTGCTAAATTATACTTTTTCATTTTGTTATAAATTGTGTTTCTTGTAACCTGCAGCATATTTGCAGTTATGGTTATATTTCCTCCGGAAATGCTGAGAGCCCTTTCAATGGCCCTTCTTTCCATGACTTCCAGCGGTTCAATATCCCTTTCAGAAAGCGCTTCGGAAGAAGTAGAAGAAGATTCTTCTGCCTGTCTTGTTGCAGCATTTGTAATACTCCACTCAGCATTAAATATTTCATTTTCTGTTATAATGCTGCCATTACAAAGATTAACTGCTCTTTCTATTGCATTTTCCAATTCTCTGATATTTCCCGGCCAACTGTAGCTCAATATTTTTTTCATGGCGCCCGGAGAAATTTCATTAACCGTCTTATTTAAATAATTGCTTACTTTTTTAATGAAATGGCGAATAAGTTCATGAATATCTTCCTTGCGTTCTCTTAATGAAGGAAGATTTACATGAAGAACGTTAATCCTGTAATATAAGTCTTCTCTGAAAATTCCTTTTTTGCAAAGATCCAATAGATTTTTGTTTGTTGCTGCAATAATTCTTACATCAAGATCAAAAACGCTGTTCCCGCCAACCCTTGTAAGCTTTCTGTCCTGAATAACTCTTAACAGCTTAACCTGCATATCCATTGGCATTTCCCCTATTTCATCAAGAAATATAGTGCCTCCGTCAGCCAGCTCAAACTTGCCTATTCTTCCCTTGGTGGAAGCACCTGTAAACGAACCGGGTTCATATCCGAAAAGCTCAGATTCCAGAAGCTCTCTTGGGATGGCGCCGCAATTTATTGAAACAAACGGCTGCTTTCTTCTGTCGCTGTAATTGTGTATGGAATGTGCAATAAGCTCTTTTCCCGTACCGCTTTCTCCTGTAATCAATACATTTGACAGGCTGCTGGCTGCAGCTTTTGCAGTATTTATACAGTCCTGAAGCTTTGAACTTGATCCTATAATATCTTCAAAATTAAAATTGGCATAGGCTCCCGTCATTTCATTTAAAAACTTGTTGACTCTTTTGATTTTTCTGAATGTATCTACAACAGTTACAACATTTCCATTTTCATCCTTTATGGGAACTGCTGTCTTAATGAAATGAATTTTGATTCCTGATGCATTTGTAAGGAGAAACTCCTTGTCAATGTAACCTTTTCCTGTCTTCAAAACATCCAAGACAACGGGCTTGAAATCCACAACATTCGATATGTGCTTTCCAATGGATTTTTCCCTGTTCACGCAAAGTATTTCAGCTCCCACCTGGTTCAGATAAGTTACAAATCCGTCCTTGTCCACTGTGAGAACACCATCAGTAAGCGTTTCAACTATTGCACTTTCATATTTGTTTTTCTCAACAATGGCCTTGTTAATCTTTTCAGCTTCATAGCCTATGCTTATTGATCTTGCAGAAGAAGCAATCATGCCAAGAGCATAGAGACTTGCATGTTCTTTTAAGCATATAGCCGACAGCACACCCACTACTTCACCGCCATTGTATACAGGTGCGCTCAATGTTGCATAGTCGTGATAACACGCACAATAATGTTCAGAACCTATAAGGCAAATTGGTCTGTTCTCTGCAATTGACGTGCTTATGGATGTGTTCCCGTTGAACTTCTCGGTAAATCTGCCGCCTAAAGGTAAGTTCATTCCAAAATCCAAGTTATAACCCTTGCACTTCTTTTCCTTTAAAATATATCCATCCTTGTTTACAAAAAAAATCGAAATGAAAGAGTCCATGTACTCGCACATGTTTTCCATAATTTGTTCAGATTGATGCAACAATTCCTTGCTTTCAGCTAAAAGAAAATCTAAATCAAATGCTGAAATATTAAAAAAACAAACATTGCTGTCCTTGTCCGTATTAAGTGCTTCACATCTTTTAAAGCCGTTCTGCACATAATCTGCATAAGTTTTAGACAATAAATTTGTCAAAAAAAATCACTCCTTAAATGAAATCATTTTCATTGCTCATTTATTATACACTAGTAGAATAACTAAGTCAATATTAATACTTTTTTAACAAATATTGTCAAGAGTGATTGATTAAAATTTTATTCTATTTTATTTTTATTCGTTACTGCTCTTAATTTCAACACCCATTCGTTTTTCATAAATTCTTGCAACTGCGCAGTGGTCTTCATTTATTCTTCCGTCTGCTTCAAGCTCATTCATATAGTCCAATACCATTTCGGACATGGGAATTTCAACTCCCAGTTCATTAGCAAGCAATACTGCATTTTTCAAATCTTTCTGGTGAACAGCTACTCTTGCACTTGCCTCATAATTTCTGCTTATTATTTTTGGTGCCTTTGTACTGAAGACCGCACTACCTGCAAATCCATCCTTTATTGCATCGAACAACACCTGTGGGTCAAGACCTGCCTTAACTGCAAATGCCAGCGCTTCTCCAACAGATGCCAGATTGCATCCCACTATCATGTTGTTAGCCAGCTTTGCCACAGAACCGCAGCCTGTACTTCCCATATACGTAACATTTGCTCCCATGCAATGTAGCAGAGGTTGTACCTCTTCAAAAACTTCCTTGTCTCCGCCGCACATGATTGCCAGAGTTCCTTCTACGGCACCCACTTCGCCTCCACTTACAGGAGAATCCAGCAGTTTTATCCCTGCTTCTTTAGCAACAGGATACATTTCACGTATTACATTAGGAGCAGTTGAACTTAAGTCAACAATTATAGTTCCTGTTCTGCCGGAACTTATTATTTTTTGAATGGTTGATTTAACCAAATCATTAGTTGGAAGACATAAAAAAATAATATCGCAGGCATTAGTTATTTCATCAGTGTTATCAACAGGAATACCGCCATTTTCTTCGAAAATATTCTTTTTTTCTTCAACTACGTCAAAGCCTACAACTTCCTGTTTGCTTTTCTTTACTAAATTCACAGCCATAGGCAATCCCATTATGCCCATTCCGATAAATCCGATTTTCTTCAAACTAAACAACTCCTTATTTTTAAATTATTTCAAAAACCACAGCAATAGATGATCAATGCTGCTCAAGATAATGACAACCCTCGACGCTGTCATCCTGAACGATAGTGAAGGATCTCATCTTTGTTGAAAACATGAGATTCCGCAGTTTCGCACACAAATTAATTTATTCGCTATCGCTCATATAAATTTGGTGCTCATTGCGAATGACCTACCACTATTTTTCAGAAAAACATCCGAAAAATAGGGTTAGGTCATCTTTCGAGCAAGCTCTCAGAATGACAACGTCCATATACTCTGTCATAAATACAATGAGCAATGCTCATCTATTATATTATCTGTTTGGTACGTGAATTGCTCTTTTTTCCACTGCAAGAGCTGCTTCTTTTATTGATTCTGCAACTGTTGGATGTGCATGAATTGTAGCAATTACTTCATCTATTGTTGCTTCAAGTGCAATTGCCAATGCCAATTCACCTATAAGGTCTGTTGCTCTTGGTCCAAGTATGTGAGCACCTAGAATTTCTTTGTATTTCTTTCCGGCAATTATTTTAACCATACCGTCTTCGCCCATAATCATGGACTTTCCGTTGGCTGCCAACGGGAATTTTCCTACAGTATATTCTATTCCGCTGGCTTTTGCTGTTTCTTCAGTCAGACCTACTGATGCAAATTCAGGTTTTGTGTATACACATGATGGATTAGTCTTTGCATCAAACAAATTGTTGTGACCCAATGCATTTTCTGCTGCAATTTCTCCTTGCGCTGAAGCGATGTGTGCAAGCATGATTTGACCTACACAGTCACCTACTGCATATATTCCAGGAACGTTTGTTTCCATTTTATCATTGACTGTTATTCTGCCTCTGTCATTTGCAATACCTGCTTTTTCAAGACCTATAGTTGCAGTGTTTGTTCTTCTTCCTATGGAAATAAGTGCTTTTTCTCCTGCAAAAACTTTCTTTGTTCCGTCGCTCATTTCAACAGAAACTTCTACATTTTCTCCTGCATCCTTGAATGATAAAACCTTTGCTCCTGTGTTTATTTCAACACCTTTTTTTGCAAGCTTTGCACGTATCATCTTTGTAAGCTCGCCGTCCATCATTGGAAGTATTTCAGCAAGCATTTCAATGATTGTAACCTTGCAGCCCAGTGTGCTGTAAAGTGTTGCTATTTCAACACCTATTACACCGCCTCCAACAATAACCATTGTCTTTGGAATTTCTTTAAGCTCAAGAGCTCCTGTTGAATCTATGCATTGTTTTGAATCTATTCCAGGAATAGGTGGCTTTGCAGGAATAGAACCGGTAGCTATTATGAATTTGTCTGCCTTTATAGTTTCAGTTCCTTTTTCAGTCTTTACCTCTATTGTGTCCTTGCTAGTAAATGCTGCTTCTCCTGAAATAACTTTTACTTTATTTGCTGCAAGAAGTCCTTTGACGCCGTTTACCAGTTGTTTTGTAACAGATTGTTTTCTTTCCTGAACCTTTGCAAAATCTACTTTTAAATCTCCTGCTATTACGCCGTATTTAGCTCCTTCTTTAGCTTCTTCATACAAATCCGCAGAATGAAGCAATGCTTTTGTAGGAATGCATCCCACATTCAGACATGTTCCTCCAAGATATTGTTTTTCAACCAGTGTTACTTCACCGCCAAGCTGTGCAGCTCTTATGGCTGCAACATATCCTCCAGGACCTCCGCCTATTACAACTACTTTTGTTTTATCGCTCATAATATATTAGTGAGACATGCTCACTAAAATTCACTTCCTTTCGTTTATAATATTATGTGGATATAGCCGCTTCACCCCATAAGGTTTGGGAAAGCGGCCATATATGAAATGATTATACGTACATGTTGTCTGGATCTTCCAGGTAGCCCTTCAAAGCTTTAAGGAATTCTGCAGCCTGTGCTCCGTCTACCACTCTGTGGTCAAATGACATGCTTAATACCATCATAGATGCCGGCACTATTTCATCATTTTCATTGACTATTGGTTTTTTCACAATACGTCCCACGCCTAAAATTGCAGCTTCAGGAAGATTTATAACAGGAGTGAAACCATCAATGTCATAGCTTCCCAGGTTGCTTATTGTAAATGTAGCTCCTGACATTTCATCAGGTGAAAGTGTGTTTGTTCTTGCTTTATTTATAAGATCCTTTGTTTCTTTTGTGATTGCTTTCAAGCCTTTGCGGTCAGCATTGCTTACAACAGGAACAATCAGTCCGTCATCTAATGCAACAGCAACTCCGATATTTATTTTGTCATGGAATATCATGCTGTCATCTGTGATTGATGCATTGATTTTCGGATAATTTCTAAGAGCTGTTGCACACATTTTAACAAGTATGTCAGTATAGCTGAATCTTACGTCTGCATTTTTTGCATTAAGTTTGCTTCTAAGAGCTATTGTTTTGTCAACATTAACTTCTGTTGTTATTGTAACGTGAGGAGCAGTGTTCTTGCTTTGCTGCATTCTCTTTGCAATAACCTTTCGCATGTTAGTCAATGGTTTTACAACATCTGCATTTGCTGGTTGTACCGGTGCTGCAGCTGGTGCTGCTTTAACTTCCGGTGCAGCTTTCTCAACAACTGCTGGTTTTACTTCAGCTGCCAGAACATCTTTTTGAACAATGCGTCCGTTAGGTCCTGAACCTGCTACTGTTGAAAGATCAACTCCAAGTTCTGATGCAATTTTCTTAGCCAGTGGAGATGCTTTTACTCTTCCGCCTTCAGTAACTGAGGCAGCTTTTGGTAGTGCTTCCGCCTTTGGTGCTTCAGTTTGAACTTCTTCTTTTTTTGCTGCCGGAGCTGAGGCTGCACCTACCTGCTCGCCTTCTGCTCCAATTATTGCCAACAATCCCTTAACAGGAATGTCTTCGCCTTCTTGTGCTACTATTTTTAATAAAACACCTTCAACTTCGCTTTCTATTTCACTTGAAAGTTTGTCAGTTGTGATTTCAACTAATACATCCCCAACTGCTACTTTGTCGCCTACTTGCTTAATCCATTTTGCAATGGTACCCTCTTCCATGGTTAAACCAAGCTGGGGCATTATAATTTCTGTTGCCATATTAATGACCTCCTCTTACTTATTTAATAACTTTTTAACTGCTTTTACTATGTCTGCAGGATGTGGGAAAAATGCATCTTCCAATGTTGGTGCAAACGGAGGTACAACATTTAATGCTGCAACACGTTCAACAGGAGCATCAAGTTCATCAAACAGCTCTTCAGTAATTTGAGCTGAAAGCTCTCCTCCAAATCCGCTTCTTTTTACACCTTCATGTACTACAACAACATTGTGAGTTTTGCAAACTGATTCTTTTATTGCATCCCAATCAAGCGGAACAAGTGAACGAAGGTCTAATACTTCAACATCAATTCCTTCTTTTTCAAGTTCTTCAGCTGCTTCCAGAGCAAAATAAACCTGACGTGACCACGTGATTATTGTCACATCTTTTCCTTCACGTTTAATATCTGCTTTTCCTAATGGAATAATATATTCTTCTTCTGGAATTTCTTCTTTCTTAGCATAAAGAAGTCTGTGCTCCAAAAATACTACAGGATCGTCATCACGAATTGCTGCTTTAATAAGTCCTTTTGCATCCTTGGCAGTTGATGGGCAAACAACCTTGAGTCCAGGCATGTGTGTAAATAATGTTTCAAGGCATGATGAATGCTGTCCGGCATTTCTTCTTCCTGAACCCATAGGTGCACGTAGTACCATAGGCACTGTAACTTGTCCACCTGTCATATATCTCATTTTTGCTGCTTGGTTCATGATAGGGTCATATGAAACTCCTATAAAGTCAACATACATGAGTTCCACAACAGGACGGATTCCTCTCATGGCTGCTCCAACAGACATTCCTAAAAATCCTGATTCGCTTATAGGTGTATCAATTACTCTGTTTGGTCCGAATTCCTCAAGAAATCCTTGTGTAATGGCAAATACGTTTCCCATTTTTGCCATGTCTTCACCAAGAACTATTACATTTTCATCTCTTAGCATTTCCTCATGAAGACCTTCGCTAATTGCTTTACTAATGCTTATCTTTTTCATCTTGCAACACACCTCTCATTATCACTTGAATATACGTCTGTTGTAACTTCACTTGGATCAGGCAACGGAGATTCCAATGCAAATTCAATTGCGTCGTTTATTTCTTTTTCCATTGCTTCGTCAATTTTAGCTATTTCAGCTTCTTCTATTCCTTCAGCCAACAATCTCGTTCTGAAGTTATCAATAGGGTCTTTCTTTGCCCATTCATCTGTTATTGCTCTGTCACGGTATGCAGCAGGATCACCTTCATAGTGTCCTCTCATACGCCATGTCATACATTCAACTATTGATGGACCGTTTCCTTCACGGGCATATTCAACAGCTTGTTTAACAGCTTCATATACAGCTATTGGATCATTTCCGTCAACCACTACTCCAGGGATGTTGTATCCTTTTGCACGGTCTGAAATATATTCAACATTAGTTACAGTGTGAATGTTTACTGAAACACCGTAATTGTTATTTTCACATAAAAATACTGCCGGCAACTTCCATGCAGAAGCCATGTTAATTGCTTCGTGGAATGTACCTTGGTTTGATGCAGCATCACCAAAGATTGCAACAGTAACTTCTTTTGTACCTTTAATTTTTGAAGCAAGGGCTGAGCCTGCAGCTATTGGTATTCCGGCTCCAACTATACCGTTCGCTCCAAGTATTCCCAATGAAACGTCAGCAACGTGCATTGAACCACCCTTGCCCTGGCAATAGCCTGTTTTTCTTCCAAAAAGTTCAGCCATCATTATTTTAGTGTCTGCACCTTTTGCTATTATCTGTCCATGTCCGCGGTGTGTAGCAGTAATTAAATCTGTTTTCTCCAAAGCTTTGTTTGTTCCAGTAGCAACTGCTTCCTGACCTATTGAAGTATGAATATTTCCATACAGCATTCCTTTAGTAAAGTATTCTGTCAACTTAGTTTCAAATTTTCTGATCCTGACCATTGTTTCATAAAAGTCAAGAAGCATTTCTTTTGAATATTTTTTGTTTTTCAAAATTGAATACCACCTTTCCTAATTTTTCTTTTACTAAAAATATAGCAATAATTGTGCCAAATCCTTTTATCCTATGGAAATCAAAAATACATAAATATAAAATTGTTCAAAATCAGGACAGTTACAAATTATATTCCTTCATTTTACCGTACAATGTATTTCTGCCTATTCCAAGTATCTTTGCCGCCTTTGTAATATTGCCTCCCGTATGCTCTAATGCCTTTACAACAGCAACTGCTTCAGCTTCTTTGATAGTCATGAGAGGATTTTCCTTAATTTTGATATTTACCTTGGAAATTTTGTTCTGCATGTGCTCAGGTAAAATAATATTATCCTTTGCAATACAATAAGCATATTCAATGGCTCTCTCCAGCTCCCTGACGTTGCCCGGCCAGCACCATTTATGAAGCAAATTCCTTGCTTCTTCTGAAAGTTCTTTGTTAGTGCCATTAATCATATTGTATTGGTTTAATGTCTGATTTGCTATTAAATCTATATCCTCATGCCTTTCTCTCAAAGGAGGTGTTTCAATGTGCAGAATATTTATCAGTTTATAAAGATCCTCTCTGAAATTATTTTCTGCAACCATATCTTCAAGATTGATGTTTGAAGCACAAACAACCCTTATATCTATGGGTATTTCATTGAAGCCTCCAATCCTTACAACGGCCTTATTAATAAGTGCATTGGAAAGCTTGCTTTGAAGATCAAGGGGCATATACCCCACATTGTTTAAAAACAAAGTTCCCCCATAAGCCAGTTCTATTTTTCCAGGGCGTCCTCCTGTATTTTTTTTCGAAAAAGATCCTTCTTCATATCCGAAAAGTTCACTTTCCAAAAGGTTTCTGGGAAGTGCTTCACAGTCTACAGTAACAAATGGCCCGTCGCTGCGGATGCTGAAATTATGTATGGATTGAGCTATAATATCCTTGCCTGTACCGCTTTCTCCTTCTATTAAAACCGGATTCTCGTTTGAACCTGCCATCTTAATCAATTTTTTAATTTCTTTTATTTGTATGGATTCACCAATTATATTGAAAATTGAATACTTAGCTTGTGCCCCGTTCATTCTGTTAACCATTGTGGTAACTTCTCTGATACTTCTGAAAATATCCAAAACTCCAACCATTTCCCCTTTTTCATCCCTTAAGGGAATGGCAGTCTTCACAAAATGAACAACCCCTCTTTTGCTTTTGAGCCTGAACTCTTTGTCAACATAACCCTTTTGGGTCTTCAATACATGAAGTATTGTGGGCTCAAAATCTACGCCTTCAGTAATATGTTTTCCTACTACGTCTTTGTCAATTTTAAGAATTTTCATTCCTGCAGGATTTATAAATGTTATTATTCCCTTCATATCAACAGAAAGCATTCCGTCAGATGAGGCATCAATCAGCAGTCCCCTAAAATTATTTTGGCTTTCAAGTTCTTTGTTTTTTCTATGCATATTAGATAAATTGCTTATGGATTTGCAGATAACAGGCATGAAAGAGTTTAATCCACAGCCTTCTTCTTCTTTGAATAATGTGAGAATTAAAAACACTTTTGCTTCAGAATTGAATTTTATTGTATATACATGGTTTAAGATGTTTCCGTAATCATATGTAATTTGTTCGAAGTCAGCACTATCATTATTTTGATTTAAAATACGAAGTTCTATCAACTGGTTTTCTGCTTTATTTATGTACACGCGGTTCTTTATAAGATTAATTAAAATTCCAACCTTTTCAGAGTCATTGCTCTTGTCAACGTATAAAACATTTGAGTTTGAATCTGTTAGCATTATAACAAAATTTTTGCTGCAAAACTGCAGGCACAACTCCCTTAAAATAGAACCAGCAAGCTTAATCAGCCAATCGTTTTTTTCAGCAATGTTTTTGATTTGTTCATGTAAATCCACATCTTTTCGTTCCATCATACCTATCCTCCGAATACCTTTTATGCACCCCGTTGCCACAAAAATGTAAAACAACCCTATAAAATGTATGCAATTTTTATGCCAGTTAACTTTAAAATTTTATTTGCAAAAACTATCAATTTCAGAGCATCAAAAAACACATTTTAATATACTCAAAATAAAATGTTTATTTTTTGCACAATAAAATGCTCAAATATTTAGCATTGCGCAATTATTTAACGCAATTGTATTTGAGCATTACAATTTATATTATTTAATTAGCTGAACAGGCACTCAAGAAATTCTTCCTTTGTTATTCTTCCAAGGTAATCCTCCACTGAAAAGTCTTTCAATGAATTTTTCACTTTATCAATATCGTATTTTATACCTTTCAGTCTGTCTTCAAGAATTGATATATCTCCTTTTGCAAAGAAATCACCGTAAATTTTGCAGTTGTCTATGAGTCCGTCTTCAACCTGGAGTCTTGCTTCTACACAACCGCCTGCAAACCTGTTATATCCTTTATAGTTGAATTTTGGTGATCTCCCGTAATTCCACTCCCATGTGCCATACCTTTCATCAACCATTTTTTGAATGTTTTCTTTATCTTCCTGGGATAATTCGTATGTTTCTATAGGCTCATTGAAATATTCAAATATGTTGGTAAGGAGAAGATTTTTAAATTTCAGCACATCCGCATCTTCTGTAACATATGATTTAATATTTGTAACTCTGCTTTCAACAGATTTTACTCCTTTTGATTCAATCTTATCTCTTTTAACATTTAAGGCCTTTGATAATGTTTCAAGTTTTGAATCAAAAAGAAGCGTTCCGTGATTTAGTACTTTTCCTTTTGTAATACTTTGTGCTATTCCGGAAAATTTCTTTCCATCAATAACAAGGTCATTTCGTCCCGATAATTCGCATTTTACACCAAGCTTTTCCAAAGCCTTTATAATCGGAACATTGTATGTTTTAAAATCTATTTTTTCATTGCTGTCCGCCTTTGCTATAAAAGAGAAATTAAGATTACCCAGATCATGGTAGACTGCTCCTCCCCCTGTAACCCTGCGCACAACATTTATATTGTTTTCTTTAACAAATTCCATATTTATTTCTTCAACAGTATTCTGATTTTTCCCTACAATTATAGATGGGCCGTTTCTCCACAAAAGCACGAAGTCCTCATCCTGATTTAAATATTTAAAAATGTACTCCTCGAATGCCAGATTATAATGAGGATCAATTGAGGTATTTTCAATAAATTTCATATGTACTCCTTTTAGATTAAACTATTTTCTGTCAAAAAACACATTTTTGGGTCCTACATACAAAGGAATTCCGTAAATGATTTTTACATCTTCCCCCAGAAGCTTAAGTTCAACAGCAGCAACTCCCACGGAATGCATGATTCTGTTATCAATTCTTTCATCCATGGCTACACTTGCAGCAGAGCCTACAGCTATACCTAGATCTCCAGTGTTTAATGCGCACGGAACATCAGTATTTTTTAGCTTTTCTTCGCAATTTTCATATCCGCAAAATCCGCAGTACTTGATTCCAAGTGGTTTAATCCTTGTCCCAAGCAACACAACAATGTGAGAATTTAAAATGTTTTGTGCATCTCTTAAGAAATATTCAGGCCCTTTGCCCTCATTAACCAGTTCTATCAGTTTTTCAGACAGCTTTACAACAGTATCTCCTTCGGCAATTGCTATTTCAATATTGTCAATTCCCTTTGCCTTTGGAGCAGTCCGTGCTGCAGTCATCATTTTTTCAGCAGTCCTTCTTAAAACGTCATTTCTGATTTCAAATTCATTTACAATACCCATAAAAACTCCTTCTAATACTGGAACTTACATTACAAAGTGCCAGCAAGTTTTTAAAAATTATACAGTAAAACTGATAAAACTTCAAGAACATATTTCTAATGATAATTTTGAACCAATGAATTACATGATTTGTTCTGTTTTTTTATACTGAATTACAAATTTGTTTATTATTTTGCTAATATTTTTTAACTATCTTTAAAACTATTAAATTTCAAAGAATATTCGCTGTCGAAAATATAGTTTTCTTGATATTTTTTGCTGTCTATGTTAAAATTATTGTAATTTATGAAAGATTATTAACAGTGTAACAAAATATTCCAAAATTTGCATACATTGTTTTGAGGTACATATGGAATATAAGAAAGTTTATGTGAAGACTGTACTTACTTTAATATTGATATACAGCACATTTTTTATATCGTCTTTGTTTAGGTCGGATTTTTACGGAAATATTTTTTCGCCCCTAGCATGCATGGTTACTCTTGTAATAATGTACCGAAATACTTCTCGTATAAATGGGGAGTTTCAGCCGTTAAGCAAAAGAATTTGGACACATCTTACCCTTGCAGTGCTGGCATGGACATTATCAGATATTGTATGGTCATATTATTACTTTTTCACTCCTTTTGATCCTGGAGAGAGTCTTTTCTTGATACACTCTTATTCTGTTTCAAATGTTTTTTTATTTGCAGCAGAAATTATATGTGCTGTTGAAATTTTTAAAAAATGGAACTTGCTTCAATTGATTCTTGATTCAGTATCCATTGCCTTGTCAACAATAATTTTGTTATGGGTTGTATACTTCAACAGCAGCTTTGAAATTGTTAAGATGATATCCCAGCAGCACACAGTGGACAACATAATGTTTGTACTTGACATTGCAGCGTTGATTGGCATACTTGTAACAGCTTTCTCAATTAGAGAAGGAAAGGTAACCCTATACACAAAGTTGGTCATATGCGGAGTCTTTGTTTTTATCCTTGGTGATTTACATTATCTTTACCTGAGTTTTTATGACCTTTACAACCCCAACAGCATGACTGATTTTACATACATGATTGGTTTCTTGCTCATTGCAATAGGCTCAATTACAAAAAACTACTGGGAACACATGAAAATAAGGGAAACTTTCTCATATATCAATGTAGGACTTCAGCATAGACGTCTCACAATTTTTATATTTCCTTTAATTGCCCTTTTGTTCAGGAATTTCGATGTTCATATAATAACAAACTTTCTTGTAATCATAGTTTTTCGTGAAACATTGAGCTCATACCTGCAGAAATATATTGAACATGAAAAGCTTCTTAGCAAGGAAAAGGAAATGAACTTGCTCCTTGAAGATAAAATCAGACAAAGGACCATGGAAATTACCCAAAAAAACAAACAATTGGAAATCAAAAACTCTGAACTTGATTATATGTCAAAGAAAGATCATCTGACAAATTTGTACAACAGACGATATTTTTTCGAAAAATTCAACGATGAATTTTTGTCTACGTTAGATTCCGGAAAAACTGCTTTGTTTTACATTGACCTTGATCGTTTCAAAATTATAAATGACATGTACGGTCATAACGTTGGAGACATGGCACTTATTGAAATATCCAGAAGGTTGAAATCATATGACAACTTTGATACCATACTGGCGAGGCTTGGGGGAGACGAGTTTGTTCTTGTGAAATATGGTGATTTTACATATGACGAATTTTCTCAACTGGCAGACTCTATCATACATGATTGCAATGCTCCCATTGAAATCGGCGAATACATGCTTTATGTATCAGCCAGCATAGGAATATCCGTATACCCCGTAGATGCCAAGGACAGCTATACACTCATGAGAAATGCAGATTTGGCAATGCATGAAATGAAGGACAACGGAAAAAACGGATTTATATTCTTTGATTCAAAATTCAGCGATAAGGCAAAAAGAAAGCTTCTTTTGGAAAATTTATTAAAAAGTGCAGATTACGACAAAGAATTCAGCATTTTATATCAACCTCAGTTCAGCATAGACAACAAAAAAATAATAGGCGCTGAAGCTCTTCTCAGGTGGCACAACAAGGAACTTGGGAGTGTTTCGCCTTCTGAGTTTATTCCTATTGCTGAAGAAACAGACTGCATTAACAGCATTGGCCAATGGGTCATGGAACAAGTAATTAAGCAATCTGCCATTTGGAACAGCATTGGCTACAATATTAAAGTGGGAATCAATGTATCACCAAAACAGCTGGACAGCAAGAATTTAATCGAAACACTCACAAGAATACTTGAGGAAAACTGTCTCTCTCCAAAGTATATAGACATTGAAATAACAGAAAATGTAGCAGTAGCAGGTGAATACAAAATCCATCAGATAAACTCGCTTTTTGGAAGCCTTGGAGTGTCAGTTTCTATAGACGACTTCGGAACAGGCTATTCAGCACTCAGTTATCTTAAAATATTTCCTTTTGAAAGAATTAAAATTGCAAAGGCTCTAATAGATGTTATTGCAACTGATAACTTTGATTATGAAATTGTAAAAGCAGTAATCACTCTTGCAAAATCCATAGGCATAAGAACAATAGCCGAAGGGGTTGAATCTCAAGATCAGCTTGAAATACTAACAAGTCTTGGCTGCGATGAAATTCAGGGATTTCTTTTAGGAAAACCCATGGATAAATATGAATTTGAAAAACTTCTAAAAAACAATTAAACACAACAATATGCATACGTAATAACGGGGGGTAAAATGAAAAAAAGAATATGGACAGCATTATTATCTTTCATGATAATGCTTACGGTAGTATTGCCGTCAAAGGCATACGGGTTAAATTGGGATGTTAATAATCAGGCAGAATTCATGCAATACACATTGAAGGGAATTTTTGGTTTTGCAGAAAGTTCTGATCTGACAATCAATAAGCCAGGAACCAAAATTGAGAATAAAGTTTACAACAACATATATATATCCAAAAATGTAAAAAACGGAAAAACAATCATGAGCAATGTTGTTGTAACAGGTGGTTTGTTTGTTGAAGGAACCGGACAAAATTCAGTCTTAATCGAAAACTCGAAAGTAAAGCACCTTACAGTGAATAAGGAAGACGGAAGCGCAAAAATAATTATAAAGGGCAACACGGGAATAGATGCTGCAAAAATATATTCTGATACAATCCTGGAGCAGCAAAGTCTATCAGGTAATGGCCTTAAAAATATCAGCATTAACAAAGATATTTCTCTGTCTTTAAAAACTGACAAAAAAGTATCCTGGTCTCTGGACAAAAAAATTGCATCAATAAATTCAGGCGGCGAATTTTTGGCAAAAGATCTGGGCGATGTTATACTTTATGCAAAAAACAACGGAATAAAATTAGAATTTTGCAAAATCAAAATTGTTGAGCCCGAAATTCCAACAATTAAAATTCTTGCCATAGGAAACTCATTTTCACAGGATTCATTGAGCATGGTATATGACATTGCCAAGTCTGCAGGAATTGATGTTGTTACAGCCAACCTTAACTTCAACGGTTGTTCTCTTCAAACACACTGGATTAATGCAAGCAGCAACAACGCATATTACACGTATCAAAAATGGACATCCGCCGGTATGCGTCAAAAGCCAAAACAGACTATGAAAACAGCCTTGCTGGATGAGGATTGGGACTACATAATTCTGCAGCAGTATTCAGGATACTCTGGAATTTATTCAACATTTAAGCCGTATCTTAATTACCTTGCTTCATATGTAAAAGAGTTATCTCCAAATGCAACTCTATCATTGAACATGACTTGGGCATACGCATCTGACAGCAGCCATCAAGACTATGAAAGCTACAGAAGAAGTCAGGACACCATGTACAAAGCCATTGTCAAGACATACCAACAGGCTGCTGATGAAAGCAAAATTGATATAATTATTCCTTGCGGAACATCAATCCAAAATGCAAGAACAAATCCTTATCTCAAGGTTATAGGTGACGAGCTTACAAGGGACGGTTTCCACTTAGATGAAGAGATGGGAAGGTACATAGCAGGCCTTACAGTCTTTGAGACATTGATTGTTAATGAGGAAAATATCAACATAGATTTGTATGATGATGTTACATTCATTCCAGTAGAAGATCAGAACAATAATCTGGCCAAATATGCCAAGAAATCTGTTATGGATGCTGTTAAAAAACCTTTTAAAGCAACAATTCAGTAATACATTCATTTGAATTAAATGATTACCATACGTAAAAAGCTTATAAGGAATAAACCTTATAAGCTTTTTTCATAATCATATTATTAAAAATTCTACGCGTTTTTTTCTATTTCTCCAGCCTTTATCAAAGCCATCTTGGTAACAAGCGGGCCTACAAGCTCATAAATAACTGTTCCGCACAAAATAATAGTCTGTACTTTATATCCATATTCCGGAACTATTGATGTTGCCATTCCTGCAAGTCCTATTGCAACACCTGCTTGAGGTATCAACGTAAATCCGAGATATTTCTTCACAACAGGTTCAGCCTTGGAAACCTGGGCTCCAAATGCAGCTCCCAAAACCTTTCCAACCACCCTGAATACAACATACATGGCTCCGATTGTTCCTACTGTTGGAAGTATTGTAATATCCAACTCTGCTCCTGATATGAAAAAGAACAACAAATAGATCGGAGGAGTAATCCTGTCAACCTGTTTAAAAACTTCTTCACTGAGTTCTGATATGTTTGTGAAAACAGCACTCATGGCCATGCAAGCTAAAAGAGCAGAAAGGCCAAGCATGTCAGATACACCTATGCATAAAAATACCATTGCCACTGCAATGGTAAGCCTGTTTCCTTTTCCAGTATACCATGATGTGAGAAATTTCAAAATTACTCCAAGTATAGAACCGAACAACAATGCTCCAACTATTTCTATTACAGGATCTATTAACGTTGTAAGCATTGAACCTGCTTCCATTGAATTGATGGATTTTGCAATGGCAACAGACAATCCGAAACACATCAATGCCACAGCATCATCTATTGCAACAACCGGCAACAGTGTATTAGTAACCGGCCCTTTTGCGTTATATTGTCTTACAACCATCAATGTTGCTGCAGGGGCAGTGGCCGCTGCTATAGCTCCTAATACAAGAGAAAAAGCAACATCGTTGCCTGTTAATATGAGAACCAAATCAACAACCAGCACAGCACCCACTGCTTCAGTAAATGCTATGATTATTGGAGACTTACCGACTTTTTTCAAATATGAAAGCTTAAACTCAGCACCTATGGAAAATGCAATGAATCCAAGCGCAATATCCGGAATCAGAGAAAAGTTTTCTACTGCTTCCAGCGTAAGAATATTCAAGCAATATGGACCTGCTATAAGACCAATAATAATATATCCTGTTACGTTAGGAAATTTAATCTTGTCCATAATCTTACTTGAAAGCAATCCCAATATCATTGCGATTGCTAAATACATATAAATATTTAAACTTTCCAAACTTACTCACCAAATCCTTCCACATCTTTAATAGGGATAGAGAACATTATACCTGTATTTGGCTCACTTAGATCACCTATTACTTCCTTAATTGTTTCTCTTGTTACCTTTACCTGTTCTTCCTTCAAAACAAATATCAACAGCTTGCTTGTCATTTTTTCCTCATCAACAAGCATGTGTCTTAACATTCCAAAAATTGGAATATCCTCCATGTTGACCAAAGCCTTTGCCATACCGGTTCCTTCAACGATAGTACCGCCTTTAACTCCTGTTTCAGCTAATTTTTGCATAACTTCATCAACTAGTTCAACTTTTTTAAGAATCACCATCAACATTTCCATTTTTTTCACCTCTTTATAATTATATTAACAATTATTAATAATACTCCTATATTATTAGTTTGTCAAATTCCTGAATAGAAATGTTATGGCATAACAACCCTACAAATTAAAAAAGGCATCTTCAGCAGATACCTTTTTTACCTTTGTCATGCTTTTCAGCACTGCTTATGATTTTATTAACTGCTTCCTGAATATATCCGTCATTTAAAATTTCTATATCGCAGTATGACTTATACAATTTTATTCTTTCATCATACAAATCATATACTTTTTTTATTCCGTCTTTTAGAAGGGGGCGTGTGCTCATGTCTATGTCAGATACTATGTCTTCCACACATCTGTTTATGAACACAATGGTGGAGCTTTGTTTAAGGAAGTCAATATTTTCTTTCCTTTTAATTATTCCTCCGCCTGCAGATATGATGCAATTATCCATTTTGCTCAGCTCTTCGGCGCATCTTGTTTCTGCATCCCTGAAACATTCCTCGCTTATAGCAAAAAGCTCCTTGATTGTTTTATGTTCCATTTTTTCAACATGTTCATCCATATCTATAAACTTCATACAAAGCTTTTGGGAAAGCATGAGTCCAACCGTGCTTTTGCCGCTTCCGGGCATTCCAATCAATACAATGTTTTTCATATGTCACCTTTAGTTTTGTTGAAAAAAAGTTCACCTTCCCGTTCCATGATTAAATCAAGAACAACAAGTGCAGCAGCTGCATCGATTACAGGAATCGCTCTTTGCACAATGCAGGGGTCGTGACGTCCGCTTATTTGCAGTGTTGTGTTTTCCATAGTTGAAACATTTATTGTTTCCTGCAGCTTAGAAATTGACGGTGTAGGCTTTATAGCCGTCCTGAAAACAACCGGCATTCCGTTTGTAATGCCCCCAAGGATTCCTCCATTGTTGTTGCTTTTTAAAAACACGTTTCCATCCTGTGTATAGTATGGGTCGTTTGACTCCGAGCCCCTCATGTTTGTTATGTTGAAACCCTGTCCGAACTCAATTCCCTTTACTGCAGGTATGGAAAAAATCATGTGTGAAATTTTGCTCTCCACAGAATCAAAGAATGGCTCACCGTATCCTGCAGGAATGTTGAGTATGATTGTTTCTGCAACTCCCCCAACAGAATCACCCTCTTCTTTAGCCTTCAATATCTCCTGCTGCATGAGTTTTTTTGCTTGCTCATCTATGACAGGAAAATTCATGTTCTTCATATTCAAAATAGTCTCAGGATTTTCTTCAAAAATACTATTATCATCAATGTTATATATTTTTTTAATTCTTGTTCCTATTAAAATTCCCTTATAACTTTCAAGAACCTGCATGGCAAGTGCACCTGCGAACAAAAGAGGAGCTGTAATTCTTCCCGAAAAGTGTCCTCCTCCTCGATAGTCATTGAAGCCTGAATATTTCACATGTCCCGTATAGTCCGCATGTCCCGGGCGCATGGCAGACTTAAGATATGAATAGTCTTTTGACCTTGTATCCTCATTTAATATAATTGCGCAAAGGGGGCTTCCTGTAGTCTTTCCTTCAAACAAGCCGCTTACAATATTTGGCTTGTCGCTTTCTTTCCTAGCTGTTGAAAAACTGTCTTTTCCCGGCGCACGCCTCTCCATTTGATTTTCTATGAAATTAGTGTCTATTTCAAGTCCGGAAGGCAGGCCGTCTATTACAACACCTATGGCACTGCCGTGAGATTCACCGAATATGCTTAATTTTAATTTATTGCCTATCATTGAACTCATTTATTTCGCCTCCCAGCATCTTATAATCTTCCCAGAAGTTAGGGTATGACTTGTTGACTGCCATGCAGTCCTTAAGTATTATGTCTTCACGGCACCTTGTTGCAGCCACTGCAAGAGACATTGCTATGCGGTGGTCATTCCAGCTGTCAACAACTGCCCCTCCGTCTAAATCATTTTTTCCCTTAATAATAAGTCCGTCTTTTCGTTCCTCTATTATTGCCCCAAGCTTTCCAAGCTCTGTTGAAATAGCCTTCAGGCGGTCAGATTCCTTTATTCTTAATCTTTCTGCATTGATAATATTTGTAGTTACTCCATCCTTAAGGGATGCCAGTACTGTAAGAATTGGCACTAAATCAGGTATTTGAGATGCATCTATTGTAACTTCTTCACTCCCACTGTCATATTTTCTGACAATATCTACAATTTCCTTGTCTCCCTGCAGTGAGTCCAGGTTTAATCCAAGGCAATCCACATTGTTTCCTATTTCTCGTGCAACTATAAAGAACGCAGCCTGTGAATAATCTCCTTCAACTCTGTAATGGGCATTCTTATATGTAGATTCCTTCTTTATTTTTAGCTCCCTGTAGTCTTGGTTCTCTACAGAAATGCCAAATTTTTCAAGCATGTTTATGGTAAGGTCCACATAGCCTCGAGATTCTAATTTATCCTTTATCATTATTGATGATTCTTTTTCAAGAAGAGGAAGTGCAAACAACAACCCTGAAATAAACTGAGAGCTTACCCCTCCTGTCATTTCATAAGTTCCTCCCTTGAGATTTCCTTTTGCTTTTAAAGGCAGCTGCCCATCACTGGCTTCATAATCTATGCTGTCTCTTTTGAATATTTCGTAAAACACGTCAAGAGGCCTCTTGGACAAATTTCCGGAACCGGTAAATGTGCATTTATCTGCAAGCATCAGTCCCACAGGTATGAGAAACCTGAGGGTTGATCCCGACTCCCTGCAGTTTATGAAAGCTTCTGAAACATTTCCTTTGCTTCCTCTTATGCAAAGAGTACTGTAAGGACCATCCCCTGAAACTTCAATTTCAGCTCCAAGCTGTATCATGCCGTCCATGGTTGCCTTGATATCTTCTGACAAAATAACATTTTCAACTATGCTTTCTCCAGAGCTTAAGCCTGCGCAAATTACTGCTCTGTGGCTCATGCTCTTTGACGGTGGAGCATATATTTTTCCATTTAATTTTGCTGGCTTAATTTTAATTACAGACATATATTTCTCCATTAAATAAATTTGCTTGTTTCTTCTTCAGGTATTGTGTGAATAAATGCATTTCCAATGTCTTTTAAAAGTATGAGGTTCAATTTTCCTGATATGTTCTTTTTATCAACCAAAATATTCTTAATTATTTCTTCTCTGTCCAAATGAGGGATTATGTATTCTATACCGTAATTTTCAAGTACACCCTTAATTTTATCCGATGTTCCTTTTTCAGTGATACCCATTTCCTCACTTTTTTTAGTTATCCAGTACATTCCAACAGAAACAGCTTCACCATGAGAATATTTTTCATAGTTGAAATATTTTTCAATGGCATGGCCTATGGTGTGACCAAAATTCAAAAGCATTCTGATGCCCTTGTCTTTTTCATCCATTTCAACCGTTTCTTTTTTTATGCTTAAACATCTGAAAATAATGTCTTCAATATTATCTAAAAGTTCAAAATGGCCTTTTATGTCAAGAAGCATACTGAACAATTCTTTGTCTCTTATGCATCCATACTTTATGGCTTCTCCAAGACCATCCTTCACAAACTTCTCAGGAAGACTGTTCAGCACTTCCGGGTCCACAAGCACAAGTTTCGGATGATAAAAGCTTCCTATTAAGTTTTTTCCTTCATCAAGGTTTACTGCAACCTTGCCTCCTATGCTTGAATCTATTTGTGCAAGAAGTGATGTGGGAATTTGTACAAAATCTATACCTCTCAAATATGTTGAAGCTGCAAATCCGGCCAAATCTCCAACAACTCCGCCTCCAAGGGCAACTATCAAATCTCCTCTTGTAATTCCCATGCTCACAAGATTTGAATACACATGTTTCAAAGTATCAACTGTCTTACTTTGTTCCCCTGGCTTTATAACTATGAATGTTGGAGTAAAATTTTCTGCAGCCAGGGATTTTTCAAGTATTACACCATATAAGCCGAACACATTTTCATCTGTTACAACAGCAATTTTAATGTTGCTGTAAACTTTTCTAATTTCACGTCCTGCATTTTTTATAATTCCTTTTTCTATAATAATATTGCTTGTAATACTTCCTAAATTCATATTAAGCTTTTTCATAGTTCATCTCTTTTCTCAGCATGCTGCTGTTTTTAAAAACCGACTTCAAGGAATCAATGTCATCGTTGTCAATCATTTTGGAAATATTATTTATATCATCAATTACAGCTTCAAGTTCTGCAACTATATTTTGTTTATTTTCATGAAGGAGTTCAGTCCACAACTCACAGTTTATGTCTGCAACTCTTGTAATATCCCTGAAGCTCCCGCCATGTAAGTCTTTGCTAAGTTCAAAACTCTTGCTGTTCATCATGATGCATGCCAGTATGTGTGGAAGCTGGCTTGTGTATGCAACTATCCTGTCATGTTCTCTTGGTGACATTTCAATTATTCTCTTAAATCCTATTGTAAATAGAATTTCTTTTAAAAGCAATACCAATTCTTTATTGCTTTTCTCATCAGGCGTTATGATGTAATTTGTGCCTTGAAATATGCTGCCGTCTGAATATTTGTAGCCCATGCTTTCCTTGCCGGACATTGGATGACCTCCTATGAATTCGCAGTCACTCCTTAGAACATCTCTTGCTCCCTGTACAATCTTTTCTTTTATCCCGGATGTATCTGTTATCAAAGCTCCGTGTTTGAAATTATCCCTGTTTTTTTTCATGAACTCAAGAACTGCATTAGGGTACGTACACAAAATTACTATGTCAGAATCTTTCAGTGGAATTCTATCATCCTCAAATAAATCATCAATTATTCCCGACTCATGGGCCTCCTTCAGTACACCCCTGTCAAGGTCCAAGGCCCATATGTTTTTAACACTTAAATTTTCCCTTATAGATTTGGCCATGGAACCTCCTATGAGTCCCAACCCTACAATTGTAATATTAAAATCACATGTTATATCCATAGTGCACCTCTAGATTTCTCTGTCTTCTACCTGGGCAAGTATCTTAAGTTTTCCCATTAGGCGGTCAAATTTTTCAGGCTTTATTGACTGAGCACCGTCACACAAAGCATTTTCCGGATCGTTGTGTACCTCAATTATCAGCCCGTCTGCCCCTGCAACAACTGCTGCTTTTGCCATTGGTTCAACCATCCACCATAATCCTGCCGCATGGCTGGGATCTATTATTACAGGCAGGTGGCTGAGCTTTTTAATGGCAGGTATGGCACTTAAATCCAAAGTGTTTCTTGTGTATTTTTCAAATGTCCTTATTCCTCTCTCGCACAATATTACATTTTCATTTCCACCGGCCATGATGTATTCAGCAGACATGAGAAGTTCTTCAATTGTAGCAGACAACCCTCTTTTTAAGAGAATCGGCTTGTTTGTTTTACCAAGCTGCCTCAAAAGGTCGAAATTCTGCATGTTTCTTGCTCCAACCTGAATAACATCCACTTGTTCAACAAATTCATCCAGAAATTCCGTAGACATTATTTCCGTCACAATTGGGAGCCCTGTTTTTTCCCTTGCAAATTTTAAAAGCTCAAGCCCTTCTCTTTTCAGTCCCTGGAATGCATAAGGGGATGTTCTTGGCTTAAATGCTCCTCCTCTTAAAAATCCTGCCCCAGAACTTTTTACAGAGTTAGCAATGGATAAAATTTGCTCTTCACTTTCAACCGAGCAAGGTCCTGCAATTATTGCCAGCTTTTTACCCCCAATTGATCTGTCATTTACGTCAACCACAGTGTTGTCTGGGTGAAAAAGCCTGTTTGCTTTTTTGTAAGGTTCCTGCACAAGAATAACCTTGTCGACTATGCTTATTGTCTGGAAAGTTCCGGATTCTATGTCGCTTGTATCCCCTACAACCCCAAGAATATGATGATTAAGGCCCATTGATTCGTACACTTCACACCCGAATTGATGAATTTTTTTCTTTACATCTTCAATTTCTTTTTCGCTTGCTTGATTGTTGATTACTAATATCATGTTGCCCTCCTGGATTTTAATAAAATAAAAAAGAGTCCCCAAGGACTCTTCCTGATTTCCAAATATTATAATTATAGATTAAGCATAATCATAAGATAAGAATTTAAGTTTTGATCCTTTATAAATAAATCTATGCAGTTTTTTTGTACAAAAATAATAGTAATAATAATTACTAAAATAATAGTTATACAATTTAGCCGCCATAAACTTATTTACAACTTTCATTCTAATCCTCCTGATTTCATTTAAATTATATGTATTGTATCACATAAAATCTGGATGTCAACAAATTATTTTAAAAATTGAAGTTAGCAGCATAAATCATTATTATTTTAAGCCTTGAAACTTCCAAGTATTTTCATGTATGGAAGTTCCGTCTTAAGCTGGCTAAGCATTGACTTTATTTTGTTGTCACATAAATTGCCCTCAAAATCCACATAGAACATGTATTCCCATGTGCTTATGCGATTGGGCCTTGAGTTGATGTATGACAAATTGCAGCCATAATAAGCAAAAGTTGATAACACTTCACTTAAGGAGCCTGTTTCATGAAGAACATTGAAAACTATGCTCACTTTATTGTGATTATCTTCAACCAGCAGTTTTTTTGAAACTGCTGCAAAACGGGTGTAATTCTTTTTTTGATCATTGATTTGTTTTTCAATTATTTTTAACCCGTAGAGCTTTGCAGCTTCTTCAGAACATATACAGGCAGTGCTTTTCTTGTTAAGTTCAGCTGTTTTCTGAGCCGCAATGGCTGTGTTAATTTCATCCTTTCCTATAAATTTGTGTTTTGCGATATATTCGCTGCACTGAGCCAATGCCTGAGGATGGGAATAAACTTCCCTTATGTCTTCAGGATTGGTATCAATACAGCAAGCAAGGCAGTGATCAACTTTCTTCTCATATGTGTGGTTAATAAACAAGTCATACTTTAAAAGGAGGTCATAAACATCATTTATGTAACCTGCAGTTGAATTCTCTATGGGTACAATTCCAATGTCTGCTGTTCCTTCATACACTGATTTAAACACATCTTCAAATGTGAGTCTGTTAATTAATTTAGCCTCACTGAACAGCGATTTTGCAGCACTTTCGGAATATGAGCACTCAAGTCCCTGGTAACATACAACTTCAACCTCTTTTTTTTCCCTGCATCCGAAATCGAGCTTTTCAAGAACAGGATTCAATTTGTATTTGTATCTCATATCCATGGATTTTTGCATATTGAGAAAATACTTATATTCCATGTCATAATCTCCGGTTCTTTCTTTGTCTGCCAGTATTATTTCTTCCAGAACAGCCATGCGTTTTTCGAACAAATCCTTCATTGCTGCATCATAATCATTTAATTTTCCTATCAAATAATCATAGTCCATAAATCACCTACATTGTCCTTCCAACTGTATTTGCAATCATTTTTAACTTTCTCATTGTTTCCTTGAACTCACCGTAAGTCAACGACTGTGCACCGTCACAAAGAGCGTTGGCAGGATCATTGTGAACCTCAATAATAAGTCCGTCAGCACCTGCAGCAACTGCTGCCATAGACAGGGGTTCAACCATCCAGTTCATGCCTGCAGCATGGCTTGGATCCACAATTACCGGCAGATGGCTGAGTTTCTTAAGAGCAGGTATGGCACTTATGTCAAGAGTGTTCCTTGTGTATGTTTCAAAGGACCTTATTCCTCTTTCACACAAAATAACATCTTCGTTTCCTTCGCTCATGATGTATTCAGCAGACATGAGAAGCTCTTCCAGTGTATTTGAAAATCCTCTTTTCAAAAGAACGGGTTTGTTTGTTTTTCCGACTTCTTTAAGCAGCTCGAAGTTCTGCATGTTGCGGGCACCGATTTGAAAAATATCAACAGAGTCCAGGAACATCTCTATGTGGGCTGCATTGGTTATTTCAGAAACTATTGGCATCCCTGTTTCATCCTTCGCAAGATTTAACAGCTCCAGCCCATCAGCCTTAAGACCCTGGAAAGAATATGGCGAAGTTCTCGGCTTCCACGCTCCTCCCCTTAAAATTGAAGCTCCTTCATCATTGACATTTCTGGCAATGTCTATTATCTGCTCCCTGCTTTCCACAGAACAAGGTCCTGCCATAACGACAACATTTGGACCTCCTATTTCCATGTTGCCAACTTTAATTACGGTGTTCTCAGGATGGAGTTTTTTGTTTGCTTTTTTATATGGCTCCTGCACCTTGATGATTTTTTCAACATTCTTGTTCAGGTATATGGAGTTTATGTCAAGGACAGTAGTGTCCCCCACAAGTCCCAGCACCGTTGTGCTCTGGCCAACTATTGAATTGACCTGTATGCCGTATTTGTCAAGCATCTCTCTTATTTTTAATATTTCTTCTTCCTTTGTTCCGTTTTTAAGTACAAGTATCATAATTGCCTCCGATAATATAATTTTTTATAAATAAAAAAACCTTCCGAATCCTATAATTAAATAGGGACGAAAGGTTATAATTCCGCGGTACCACCCAAATTCAGCATGTGCTGCACTTTTTCGAATACAATAATATTCTATCCCTGTAACGTGGGAATACGTCCTGGACTACTTAATTCATCCAGTCAGCTCAAGAGGGAACTTCAAAATGATTTCTCTAATACCCGCTTTCAGTCTACGACGGGTACTCCCTGTTAGATTCGTCAGATTTACTTTCATCTGTCACAGCCGTTATATATTTTTTACATGATATAATCAAAAACAATTATTGTCAACATCTTTTTTATGTTTTTTGCAACAACAATCTTTACGCACTAATTTGCACCAAACACCTTACGTTTGGAAACATAATAGATTGCCATCATTTCTAATTAAAAAACTCCGTCTGCCATGTATTTAGTGTTCAAAATAAAGACAACCAGTTGTTATTCAATTTGATTCTTGCAGTTCGGACACTTTAAGACTGCTTTTCCCTTATCTGTTGGAACACGCATCTTTGTACCGCATACAGAACATGCTTTGACCCTGTGGTCTACAAGGTCTAATATCTTTTGCTGGTCAAGTCCTACAACAACGTCATCTCCGATTAAAAATGTCGGAACTCCGGTCACTTTTCTTCTCATCATTTCCTTGCGTGCTTCCGGATCTGCACCTATATCCCTTTCCACATAGTGGATATTATTTTCTGAAAGGAACTCCTTTGCCATAGTGCAGTAAGGTCATGTCTTTGATGTAAACAATGTAACATTTTTCATAAAATCCCTTCTTTCATAATATAATTCTATCACAACATATTAATTTTTAAGTGACATTGTCACAAGATATTTATTTTTCCCAGGTCAGAAGCCTTCTTTCACCGTCAATATTTTTGATGTCCGTAATGTCCTGGCTCACTTCAAGAACTCCCTTATATTTGCCTGCAGCATCCCTCAGAGCAAAATACTGAATCAAAATCAGTCTTCCCTTAATATTAATCCAAAACTTTGCTGAATCCTCTTTTCCTTCCCTGAAGCTCTGTATTATTTCTTCAACAATGTGGACGCTTTGGGGAGGATGGCAGTTGTTAACGCTTCGTCCTATAACTGCGGGGGAACGTGGAAAAATCCTGTCCTTTGAGTTACTAAAGTATCTGACTTTGTTGAATTCATCCACAAATGTCAGGTCAACAGGCAAGGCGTTAAATACCATCAATATTTCTTCAAAGTTCATTTCACCTGTTTCAGTTCTGAAAACACCTGCAGCAGACATTTCGTGAGATGGTGATTCCATAAAAGTTTCCTTGTCCTTATTTATGAACGGAAAATCATATTCTAAACTTTGTCTGTGCATTTCATACCAGTCTTTTTCGCTTAATACTTCACAGGCAGCAGGAATCAATATAAGCTCTTCTTTTTTCTTCACTCCGAGAATTCCAAAAAACAATCTTGCTATCGAAATGTTTATCTGCTGTTCATTGGAGCTTTCATCCTTTGTGGTTTGAATTGCTGTTTTTAATTGTTCTCTCACTTCATCGTGAAGAGCCCACATTACAGAAAGTCCTTCAAACCTTGGTGCTGCTTTTTCCATGTAAGGAAACAGTATGTTTTCTTTTTTGATATAATGAGCATTGAAACTTTCAAGTTCCAAAAGTTTTTCAAGTATTTTTTCTTTTTTTACTTTTAAGTCAGGTTCTTTTAACAAAATCTTTATTTCATCTGTTTTTTCAACCAATGCTTTGTTTTCCTTGACCATGTCATCAATATAGTTGTCATTTTGTGGTTTTTCCCACTTATAGTCTGACAAACTCTTGAAAAATGCATTTATTGCCTTGTCAAGATAAATCAAAATATCATGAGGCTCAGCTCCTTCATCAAGAATACTCTTAAAAACTTCAAAAGCTTCCTGAGGAGTTATTTTTTCAATGAATTCTTTGTGTCTTAGATACAACTCCTGACCGTCGGCCCTGGCCCCCAGCCCTTTTACATATTCCTTTAAATTTTCTTTTCTTTCATCAAAATTATTCATGCGTCACCCCTATGTGTTTTCATCGTAGTTATTACCTATATAATATACCCATCATTCAGAAGACAAAACGTTAATTTTATATTAATAAAAGCCTGTTCTGATAGTGCTGAACAGGCTTTTTATTGGAAACAATTTTAGTTGCAGGAATTATTTATTTTTATTTACACTTTTCATTAGCCTTAAAATGTTATCCATGGTTGCTTCCATATTTTCCTTACTTTTTGTGCGGCTCACAGCAAAGTCTTCAGGAAGTCTGTTTATTGTGAATATAGATGTTACTCCCATTTCATAGGCATCGTCAATTCCGCAGTCCGCCCCCCCGACTATTACGGTAACAGGAACATTTTTCTTCTTTGCTCTTTTGGCAACCCCTATTACAACCTTGCCTCTCAAGCTTTGAGTGTCAATTTTACCCTCGCCGGTAAAAATCATGTCGGCATCTTGAATTACCTGGTCAAAGTTTACAGTATCAAGCACCGTTTCAATGCCCATCTGAAGCTTAGAATCAAAAAATGCAATCATTCCGGCACCCATTGCTCCTGCTGCGCCTCCTCCTGGAACGTCCTCCAAATCAATGCCTATGTCACTTTTAATAACATGGCATAAATTTCTAAGACCATTGTCAAGTTCAACAACAGTGTCTTTGTCGGCTCCCTTCTGAGGCCCGAATATATATGCTGCTCCTTTTGTTCCAAACATAGGATTGTCAATATCACACATTGTTACAATTTCAATGTCAGCAATAAGGCCAGAGCGCTTGGACAAGTCTATTTTTGCAATATCCTTCAATGTTCCTCCCACAGGTATAAACTCTTCTCCCTGTTTGTTGAAGAATTTTACGCCTACAGCTGCAGCAGCTCCGCATCCCCCGTCATTTGTGCTCGAACCACCAAGACCAACAATGATTTTCTTACAGCCTTTTTGTGCTGCAGCCATAATAAGCTGTCCAACACCATAGGTTGTTGTTTTTTTAGGGTCTTTTCTGTCTTCCACTAATGGAAGACCGGCACAGCTTGCCATTTCTATGACTGCAGTTTCTCCACCATTGATTGTACCGTAAAAAGACTCCATGTCTTCAAAATACGGATTCTTCACAATCTTTGTTATTTTTTCTCCTCCAACGGCTGAAAGAAAGCAGTCAACACTGCCTTCTCCTCCATCTGCCACAGGAATGGACACAACCTGACAATCAGCAAAATGCTTTTTCACATTTTGGGCCATAATGCTGCATATGTCTTCAGAACTTAATGTGCCTTTAAAAGAATCGGGAATCAAAATTACCTTTTTCATAAAATCATCACCTTATTCTATTACCATTACAGAAACTCCGTCAGGAATAACTGTAACCGTTGCTTTAGAGTTGCCAAGTATCTCTTCAGCTTTTTTCAATGCCTCTTCAACACTTTTTGCCGGTATCATGTGAAAGTCCATGACAGTCTGATCGTCTGAATCCGAAACATAAATTACCCTGGCTTTTTGAAGAACACGAATGAAAACCTGTGACTGCCACTGGTCTGCTTCTGTTTTGTTTCTGTCTCTTGACATAAACAAATCAAGAGTTTTCTTAATGTCTGCCTCATCCCTGAATGTATTGTAAAATACATCTCCGCCATGGCCATCATTTGATTTTGCAAGCATGATTATTATACCGTCCTGCTTGACAGTCACTTCTGCAGCTGTCATACCCTTTACTGCCTGGTAAATGTTCTGGTCAAGAGGATAGCCTCCATTTGTGGAAATTGCAATATCAGCAGGAACCGCCTTAACTCTGCAGAGCTTTGAAAGAAACTCGCATCCCTTGGCATGAGCTTTTTCCATATCTCCTGCAACTGCATATATAACTTCCTTTTCTGCATTTATAACAACATTTACAATATAAGCTAAATTTGCTTTTCTTGAAGCCCACATCATATCCTTGTGGATTGGGTTTCCTTCAAGAATACCGGTTCTTGATTTAGGATCAGCAATAAATTCTGAGCAGTGGTTAGCAAGCACCGTCTGGCGGCTTGCTATTCCAGGAAGCACACTTTTTCTTCCCCCTGAATAGCCTGCAAAGAAGTGTGGTTCAATGAATCCCTCTGCAACAAGCAAGTCTGCTTCATGGGCAAGCTTGTTGATAATGAGCTCGCCTCCTGAGGGAAGGATTCCTAATTTTACAAGCATGCTGTCATCATCGCAGTCATGAATGTAAATTTTTTCGTTATTTACAATTTCCTCACCAAACTTTTGAACAAGTTCATTTTTTGTTGTTTCCCTGTGGCAGCCTGTTGCAATAAGAATTGTAATATCCGCTTCAGGATTTCCCTTTCTTATTTCTTCAAGCATGAGAGGCATGATTATTTTGCTTGGTACAGGTCTTGTGTGATCACTGGCAATAATCACGATTTTTTCTTTTCCTTTTGCCAGGTCGCAAAGTTTTTCTGAGCCTATGGGATTATCCATTGCGTTTTTTACCAGTTCTGTCTGGCCCATTTCCGGTTTATAGTGATGCAGTTCGCTTACAAGCACTGCATTTAATCTTTCTTCCTGAATTTCCAATGAAACGTGTTCTTTGCCATACGGCAATTTTATAATAGTCATAATAACCTCCTTGATTAAAACATATCTTAATGATTGATAAACATAATCTGCAATATTTGCATTATTAGATTTTTTTCATAACGTTATAACTTCATTCCTATTTCAATTGCCTTGAGCATGCTGTCTTCTCTTGCAATATTTTTGCCTGCAATGTCAAATGCTGTGCCGTGGTCCACGGATGTCCTGACAACATCAAGTCCCACAGTGATATTAACACCGCTGTCAAAGTTCAAAAGTTTAAGAGGAATGTGTCCCTGGTCGTGGTACATGGCGACCACAATGTCATATTCCCCGTTGTACATCTTCAGAAATACAGTATCCGGAGGTATTGGACCACAAACATTTATACCTTCTTTTTTGCATTGTTCAACAGCAGGCTGTATTTCTTCTATTTCTTCTCTTCCAAAAATGCCGTTTTCACCTGCATGGGGATTAAGTCCTGCAACTGCAATTTTTGGAGAGACATATCCCTGTTTTTTAAGTGCTTCATCTGCTAAGTGCACAACATCCATGATTCTTTGTTTTTTTGCGTTGTCACATGCATCCCTTAAAGACATGTGAGTTGTGACATGAATAACCTTTAGTTTGTCGCTCCAAAGAAGCATGGCATAAGATTTTCCATGAGTAAATTCACCAAAAATTTCAGTGTGTCCAGCATAGTTGTATCCTGCCAGATGCAGCGCTTCCTTGTTCAGGGGAGCAGTGACAACTGATGAAATGTCTTTTCTAAGAGCAAAGTCAATGGCTGCCTTCACGCTTAAAAATGCACATTTACCTCCATTGGCACTTACTTTTCCCACTTCAAAATCATCAAGGGAAATATTCATGGGGTCATGAACATTCACATACCCTTCTTTGAAATCTTTTGTATTTTCTATTTTATTGAATTTGAATCCATAACCAAACATTTCATTGTAATGCTCAAGAAGTGCAAGGCTTCCGAAAAGTATGCATCTATTCACATATTCCGGCTCACTTTTCAATGATTTCAAAGTAATTTCCGTTCCTATTCCACAGGGATCTCCCAATGTGATTCCGAACATTTTATTAATTTTGTCCATCTGTCACCTCTTTAAGTTTTCGCATTGAATATACAAGTATGTCTTCCTTTCCGAAAGCTCCTGCCTTTGTAATAACCTTGAGCCCGTCAAATGAACCGCCTCTTAATCTCATGAGAGGAATGCCTGTTGTGACTTCGCCGCTTATGGAAGACCCCAGTGCGCCAAGCTTTTTAAAAAGTCCTATGGCTGTGTCTCCTCCTGTGAGGAAAACTCCTGAAACCTTTATTTTTTCAAGTACTTCCTTTGATATTTTACCAAGCAAATCCTGTACAAAAATGCTGATTTCATTTGTAGTCATGGACTTTCCGGCACCTGATGTATTTATCATTTCATATTCTTCCAAGCTGTATGATGCAGGTGAAATAATGATCAAGTCATTTCCTTGAGCTAAAATTTTCACTGCTTCATCAACTGTGTTATTTATATTCTTTCCTTCAATTATATCAGAAACTGGAACTTTGAGTATTTTTATTCCTGAATTTTCTGCAAATTTAACCTGACTTCTCGTTACTGAACTCACACTTCCCACAACTGCCAGTGAAGGAGGAGTTCTGTATTCAATTTCAAACAGATTGTCAGCCATGGCAGCTGTTCCAACCCACAATATTCTTTTGCCTGTTTCAAGACCATTTTTGATTATCTTCTGCATATGAGCATTGCTTGACGCATCAAATGTTAATATTCTGCCGGCTGAAAAGTTAAGATTATCTTCTTGTAAATCTTTTATACTTACGTGAGTAATTTTTTCATCATATATTTTTTCAAGTATTTTTTTTATGTTGTCTTCTGTAACGGGTTTTATAGGGTCTTTTGCAAGTTCAGTTTTTGTAATTGGAATACCGTTAAGACAATGTACTCCTTCAACCGTTGTTCTGCCCAGATCAGGAAGTGCAGGAGAAAAGACTACCAAATCGCTATTAAAAACATCATCCACAGCTTTGATTTCCTCGGCTATATTTCCTCTCAATGTGGAGTCTACCTTTTTTATCACATATTTGAAACCGGAAAATTCAATGTCCTTAATGATTTTTCTCACTGTACTGTATGCTTCTTCGCCGGACATTCCTCTTGATTCAGTGTCTGCCACATATGATGTGCCATTGTTGCCTATTAAATCAGCAGAAAACACCACATCCGTAGCAATACCTCTTCTTTTAAGCTGCACGCCTGTGTCATTTGCTCCGGTAAAATCATCTGCTATTATTAAATATCTGTTAATATTAAAACCTCCTTACAGAACTTAAAGACAGACTGAGTCTGTCTTCAAATTCATGAAACATATTATGCTTCTTTATTCTTTCTGCTTGTTCCGTTTATTTTTTTATCCAGGTATGAAACAAGAAGCGGACAGCATATTGCTGTTACAATTATGGCAGCTGCAACCTGCACTGTTGCGGCTGCTGCTACAACCGCCAATGAAGGGTCAACTGCTGCTACGGCCTCAGGAGTAGCAACGGCATTTCCTGCAGTTGTTCCTATAGCAGCTCCTACTGCCGGATTTTTTGCCTTCAGCAATTTCATTACGAAGAAACCGCCAAATCCTGTTATAACTGTTGAAACAAGTCCAAGAATTATGCCCGGCACTCCTGCAGTAATGATTTGACCGAAGTTAAGAGCAGCTCCCAGTGGAAAAGCAAAGAAAGGAATGCACAGCACTGTACCCTTTGCTAAAAACTCTCTCATGTCTTCATCTGCATTACCAAGAATGAATCCTATAAGAATAGGCACAATGCAGGCTACAAGAGACATAAAAGGAATTGATGCAAGTCCTGCTGCACCCAATGCTATCATTGTGAGGAAAGGTCCGTCATTTATTGACAATATTGAAATAGCTCCAACATCTGATGCATCTCCGTATTGTCCTGCAAGAGCCGCATAAAGGCCTCCGTTTGAGTTAGTTACAGCTGCTATGACTGCTATCGGACTTAATCCCAGCACTCCGTTTATTCCCCACACTTTTCCAACAGCCCAACCTAATCCGGCTCCAAGTATAAATTTAACCATAGTGAGGCCTACGCCTTTTGCAAGAGAACTTCCGGCCTGCTTTACGTCAATTTGTGCTCCGTTGCATAACAAGAATAGTGCAATGAGTGCGCTGGCGCTGTTCTTGAACAAAGCCGTCGTAAATCCGCCTATCATTAACGCATCAGGAAAAAATGTATTAATTGTTGCACCCAGCAGCAATGGTACTACCATTAACCCTCCAGGAACTTTTTGAATGCCCTTTAAAATTTTCATATTATTCTCCTCCAATTATTTAAAATGTGTAGCCTATTCTATAAATTCCGAATTCCTTATGACCAAGAACCTCTGCTTTAGTCAGTTTTCCGTTTGAAACTTCTATTATTGTGTCAAAGATTTCTCTTCCTATGTCATCAAGTGTGGCTCCATCAGTAATTATTTTGCCTGCATTGATATCAATGTTGTCTTTCATTTTGTTGTAAGTGTTTGTATTGCCTGTAATCTTGATTACGGGAGCTATTGGACATCCTGTTGGAGTTCCTCTTCCTGTTGTGAATACAACAATTTGAGCTCCTCCGGCTACCATTCCTGTAATGGAGTCTATGTCTTCTCCGGGAGTATCCATAAAATAAAGTCCTTTTTTATCCTTTGGAACCATTTGGGCATATTCCAGTGCGTCTTCGAAGTTATACATTGTTCCGGCTTTGTGCATGCAGCCCAATGATTTTTCTTCTATGGTTGTGAGTCCTCCCTGAATATTTCCGGGAGTAGGCTGCGTCCCTCTTAAATCCTCACCCATGGCAATTGCCCTTTTTTCCACGTCGCTGACCATTCTCAGAAACTTTCTTTTCTTTTCTTCGGTGTCGAATCTGTTGACCAAAAGATGTTCTGCACCTATGACTTCAGTTGTTTCGCTCAATATGCTGCTTCCGCCGGCAGCAACAAGCATGTCTGAAGCCTTGCCTATGGCAGGATTTGAAGCAATACCGCTTGTAGGGTCTGATCCGCCGCACTCAAGTCCAAGAATAATTTCACTTATGTCAAATTCAACCTTTTGTTGTGCAGAAAGCTCAGCAGACATACTGCTTAAAATTTCAGCACCTTTAGATATGGTTCCCAATGTGCCGTTGTTTTCCTGTATTATAATGTATTCAACTCTCTTGCCTGTCCTGGCTATATCTTCCGCCATATCTTTTGAATTTATTCCTTCACATCCAAGACCCACAATCAAAACTGCTCCTACGTTCGGATTGCATCCAAAACCTGTCAGTGTTCTTACAGTCTGTCTGTAATCCACACCAACCTGGCAGCATCCATGCTGATGAGGTATTGCTACTGCACCGGGAACAAGATTTGCAATTTTTACAGCTGTTTCACTGGCACAGACCGAAGCAGGAATTACCAACAAATGATTTCTGATTCCGAATGTATTGTTTTCTCTTTTATATCCGGTTATTTTCATTTTACCGCCTCCTGTTTGTCTCCTCGTCCTCTGGTGCTTTCAATGTTGTGCACATGAGCATAATCTCCAGAATTAATGTCTCTTGTAGCAAGGCCTATGACCTGACCGTACTTTAAAACTGGTGAACCCTTTTTTATGTCCTTTATAGCCATTTTATGAAACTGAGGTATGTCTTCTTTTACAACAAATGTAAGGCCATCTGCAACTACTTCATCGCCTTTGTAAAGTGATCTTAAACAAGTAACCACATTGTCATTGTCTGAAGTTTTAAGGATTGCATTCATTAAATCATTCCTCCCCTTTGGATTTTATTCAGAATTATTAGGACACATTCATATATATTATGTCACAATAAACAAGAGCAATTTTCGTGCCAAAAAATAAAATCACTCCATACATTCATGTTTAAATTATTAAGCGTTGAAATAGGAATACTTTTTAAAAACTATTTTAATTGTTGAGAATTTATGGTAAATATCACTGCTTCAAAAAATAAAATAAGGTTGATATAATCAACCTCTATGTTGTTTTTTTCAACCTCTTCCACAAAGTAGTTCTGTCAATCTTCAATATGTCACAGGCAGCCTTTGTGCTGCAATTGTTGCTTAAATATACCTTTTCAATATATTGCTGAGTCATAGTGTGAAGGTCAACCGTCAAGTCTTCTCCAAAAGTTACAGCATTTTGACTCATTTTTACAATTTCCTCCATCTCAATTAACGTTTCAAAAGAGTTGAGGATTACGCACCTTTCCATTATGCCTTGAAGCTCTCTTATGTTACCTTTGTATTTTTTTGCAATCAATATGTCCATAACTGTTTCCGGCATTTTAATTTCTTCTTTTTTATATTTTTTTGAATATTTTTTTATGAAATATTCAGCCAGTATCAATATATCTTCTTTTCTTTCTTCCAGTGAAGGAATATACAAATTGAGAGTGTTGATTCTAAAAAAAAGGTCATCCCTGAATTTCCCCTGATTAACCAGGTCATCGAGATTTTTATTTGTAGCACATATTATTTTTACATCAACCGGAATAACCTTGTCTCCGCCTATTCGCATTATTTGTTTTTCCTGAAGAACTCTTAATAACCTTCCCTGAAATTCCAGGGGTATTTCGCTTATCTCATCTAGAAAAATAGTACCGTTATGGGCAATTTCAAACATTCCCGCCTTGCCGTTTTTTCTGGCTCCTGTAAATGCTCCATCTTCATAACCAAACAGTTCGCTTTCAAACAGCGTCGATGGAATAGCCGCACAATTTACAGCCACAAAGGGACCTTTTGAGCGAAAACTTGAATTATGTATGCCTTGACACAGCATTTCTTTTCCCACTCCCGATTTTCCGCACACAAGTATTGGTGTGTCATATTGGGCATACTTTTTTGCAGTTGAAATACATTTTTCCATTTTATTGCTTTGATAAATTATGTCTTTGAACTGATACTTGGCAACAAAGCCATGCTTGGCAAGGCTTCTTCTTATTTCATGGTCCATAACGCTTACATCGGAGGCTGCTATAAATGAAATTACAACTCCAAGGATTTCACCGTTTACATCAATTGGCACAAGGTTTGTAATCATCTTTTTATCCATTACCGTCATGATTTTTGCAATGACAGCATTTCCGCTCTGTAAAACGTCACTTATGTCCATATTGTCAAATATGCTTTCTATATTATTACCTAATACTTCATCTTTCCTAAGATCAAACAGACGTTCAGCTTCCTTGTTGAACACTGTTATTTTCTTATTTTTATCCACGGTTATTATTCCGTCATGAATGAAATCAGTTATTGCTTCCGTCTGACTTCTGATTCTTTCTTCATTTTTAATGACACTTAATACAAGCAAAGCTTCATTTATGGCAACACTTATATTTTCTTCCCTCGATTCAATGACAGAACCGTGAAAGTTATGTATGCCGGACAAAAGCCGTACAGTCGTGTCTCCCATAAATGTGTTAATCCCGTTTTCCATGGCTGTTTTTATGGCATGGTGGATATCATTCTTGTCCTGTATTGCTATGTTTGTAATTTGGTTTTTTATGAAATGGTCAATCATGTCAAAACCGTAAATAACATTGGTAAAACCTATTATCCCAATGGGCTCGTCTGTTTTTCCAAGCTTGTTGTAACAATCAATTACATCGTATACATCCACTCTGATTTCAATGGCAGGTATGTTGAACCTTTCCTTGTAATAGCTGTAGGAACCGCCGCGGCTTATTATTACCTTTGTATCTTTTGTGACATATTTGTCTGTCCTGGCAATATCATCGTGTATATTTCCATACACTGCCTTGACATTGTCATACTTGTTTTTAGCAATGATTTTTTTTGCTTTTTTCAACATGCCTTCCGTCGGTGCAAAAATCACTATTTCATTCAAAGTCTTTCCTCCCATGATATTTTTGAAAATTGAAAATATGTTTAATATTATACCACATAATCCAACAGTTTGTGCAAAATTTTGTCAGCCGGGGATCATGCTTTTATCTGTTCAATTGCTTTTTTGAAAGCATTTATATACATTGCAGTATCTAAATTGTATGCAACACCGTTATAGCCTTCTTCGAAATATGATTTTGCTGCTTCTATGCTTCCTGTAAAAATGAAGATTGGTTTTCCTGAATTTCTGCATGCATCCAGTACTCGCTTCAAAGCTTTTTTGAATTCAGGATTATCAAATTGTCCCGGTACACCCATTGCTATGGATAAATCATATGGTCCAACAAATATTCCGTCAACACCATCCATTGAAACAATTTCTTCTATATTTTCAAGACAGCCGAGAGTTTCGCACTGAGGTATAAGCATTGTGTTATCATTGCAGATTTTCATATATTTGTCGATACTCGAAGCATCTTCTGAATTTCCATATTCCGAAACCCTGCCATAAATAAATCCTCTTTTGCCCACAGGAGAATATTTTCCGTATTCTACAATGTTTTTAACCTGCTCAACAGTTTCAACACATGGGATTATGAGACCCTTTGCTCCTGCATCAAGCATCTTAAGTATAGAAGATCGTGTTATATCCTTGATTCTTACAAAGGGTGTGATATTCTTTAACTCAGCAACTCTAATAAAATCCATTGCACTTTCAACGTCAAAAGGTCCGTGTTCCGTATCAATAATTGTATAGTCAAGTCCAGTTATACCCAGACATTCCATGGCTGTGGTGCTTCCCATTTGAAAAAATGTGCCAAGAACCGCTTCGTTGTTTGATAATTTTTGCTTTACCATATTATTCATTGCTATCCTCCAGATTAATACATATATTTTCTTTAATATATACCATAGATTTCAATATGTCAAAAATGTTTCTTAGTGTACGATTTTCTTATTCATGAATAATTTGGAAAATATTGAGAATAATATGAGCATTAACCAGAAAGGAGAAAGAAATGAAAGGAATAATATTTTCAACAGTTATATTGTTAATAGTATCATTAATAGGCTTTTCCACCAATCCATCCTACGAGGATTACAAGGAATGGAACAAGACACAAGACTATGAAGAAATGGGGGCCTCCACACAAATAGAAAAATCCGTGGTAGGATTTGTTTCAGACCTGGTGGCAGACAGCACTGTTGTCAGAGAAGATTACAAGGTTTTAAGCCTCTACACCGTAGAAAATGACGACTCCTCCTACAAAGTATTGGGAATTTTCAATAATTTCTTTGTCATAGACAACGAGGAAATTCCTGTTATTGAACAATAACTAAAATCCTATTGCATATAAAAATCCACTGAGGATTGATTCTTGCTCAGTGGATTTTTTATAAAAGCAATATATGAAACTGATAATTAATATTGCTGCATATACACTTTGTTTCGTACCATTCTGTGGCTTACGGTTCCTATTACTTCATCTTCCGTTATGCCGTATCCGCCTGTGTATTTGTACATGCCAAAAGAAAACGTATATGGTATTTTAATTATTCCTTCGTCATAAACAAGAGAATTCTTCAAATTATTGATTTTATTTTTAACTGCCTCAACATCACAGTCATTTTCTATTAAAAGACAAAATTCATCTCCGCCGAACCTGTATAATTTATCGGTTTTTCTTAAACTTCTTTTTAATTTACCGGCAAAATGCACCAGTATTTTATCTCCCACGTCATGTCCGTATGTGTCATTAATATTTTTAAACTTATCAAAATCCATAAATAAAATTGTAAACGGTGTCTTGTTGTTTAAATAATCAGTAAGTGTCACAGAAAGACTGGCCTTGTTGTTCACTTTTGTCAATGAGTCTATCATGGCATAAGCCTTCATTTCCTTTACCATTGCCTTTTTCAATATTGAAGTCTGGAACGGCAGAAGAAACATATAAATTATAAGAATGCCGCTAACACCATAAGCTTCATATCCGTAATACATTATGATGTTTATAACAGCACATACATATACATACGCCAGTTGAGCGTACATGCCTTGAGGAGTCATCTCATCCATACTGTTTGTGTACAAACAGATTATGACATTGAGCATACCTACATTCACCAAATCATAAAAACTAACTGCTGCCACAATTACAAGTATTGGATTATATCCCTGGAGCAATGTACTGACTAATTTTGCTGACAATATGCATATTGCGCGCATGGACCAGTTGTAAAGTAATTTGCTGATTGAATTAAACAGTCTCTCACGTTTTATTATTTTTACTGCTAATATTTCCAGTGCCATTGACAATGTTACTATGACAACGCAAGTGGCAGGATTGAACTTAAAGACTGCAAATATTGCCACTGCTGCAAGGAATGAAATTGCCTTGTTTTGTGAATATCTTAATATTACAACCTCAAGCACCATTCCAAACACTGTTATGAGTATTCCTAAAACAGTTACTTCAACTCTGTAATTAAAAAGCATGAAGGCACTTAAAAACACAGCAACAACTATTGCAGTATACATGTATGGTTTAAAAAACTTATTCATTCCTTAAATCACCAACCGTTCTTTGTTAGACTGTCATATGTATATATATCGTCATAATTGTGTAAAAGTTTACCCTGCAGCCCTGACGGTGATAAATAAAAAAGGTTAAGCATCTACTGTGCTTAACCTTCTGCTATTTGTAATTATCTTTGTGCTTCAAATTGTCTTAAGAGTTTAACGAACAATTCTGGTACTTTTGCCATGTTTTCAGGAGATTCAACAAATGAAATTCTGAACTGAGTGCTTCCAGGGTTGAATTCGCCGTCTTTAATATCATAGAAGCCTTTCAAAGGTGCAACAAGAAGAGTTGTTTCAACTCCGTCTATGGAAACTGAGCCTTCACCTGCGCAGTACAATACGAAATCTATGGCATCAAATCCAGGTTTTACAACGTTTCTAACATCAATTACAGAGTAGATTGATGCATCAGGGCTTGAAACAATGAGTCCAGGCTCTTGTTCTTTCAATCCGTTGTATACGTTGAATATCAGTTCCTTGTAGTACTCGCGAAGTCCTTTGCACCAATCAGCAATTTGTTCCTTGCTTTCATGTGCCAGTGCTCCGAATATATACTGACCTATGGCATTAGCACAGAGGTTTGCAGTATATTCTGCTACTGAACGGTTATTGAATTCAGCATTGTCAGTTATTAAAGCACCGATTCGGAGTCCGCATGCATTCCATACCTTTGATGCAGTTTCAACACTTATTCTTCTTCCTTCAATTCCAGGAACTTCTGCATCTGTAATTCCCCATATACTTACAAGCTCGCTGCCTTCTACATAGTACAATTCACGATATGCTTCATCGCTTATCATCCACATGTTGTATTTTACGCACAGATTTGCAAGTCCCTTAAGAGTTTCATAATCATAAAGCTGTCCTGTTGGGTTGTCATATGGAATAACAAGAAGAGCTCCAGGATTGTTTTCTTTTATAGTTTCTTCAATTTTGTCCAATTCAGGAAGGCTGAACTTTCCGTCTTCGTTCAAATGACGTTTTACAGTAACAGTCTTGCGTCCTATTCTTTCTGCAAATGAAATATAGTTTGTGTAAGCTGGATCTATCATCATAAGAGGTTTTTCACCAGTGCCTGGAGCACCGCAAACGCCTATTAGCAATAATTCCATACCAGTAGAACCTCCATCTGTTACCTGAACAAATAATTTACTGGTATCAAAACCTTCGCAGCTAAGGATGTTCTTAAATGCATCCTGAGTTTCTTGCAAACCAACAGTGCTTGTATATCTGATAACGCCTTTTGCAAATGGGCTTTCTGGTGCATCAAGTGCAAACATTCTTTTCTGCATTGCAGGATTAGTTGGAAGTGATACATTCCCTATACCTACGTTAATAACAGCCTGCGGTTTAACTTTACGTTCCTCATATTTCATCTGCGCCAGTCTAACATCTGACGGCGTCCTTGATTCAAAATGTGCTGACAGTATTGGTTTACTCATTTGGTAAAAACCTCCTAAAATTAATTTAATATTTTGTTTAATTGTTATAAATTAAACGTTTTTAAATTTATATATCATTAATTGTCACGTATTCATTATAAACAAAATTTGCATTTTTGTCTATAGATTTGTAAAGATTTAAACTGACCAAAAAAGACATATTTTAAAGACATGGGTAATCATACGGCGGACAAGTTTATGAAATTATGATTTATAAAATAAAAACATTTATATTCAAAATAAATAAGGACAATACATTATCCATCTTAAGGAATAAATGCTTTGTCCAAACATTAACAATGATTATGGCTGCATGTAGACATTATAAACTTTGTTTTGTATCATTCTGTGGCTGACAATGCTTATAATCTGATCTTCTGTTACTCCATGCTCCCCATTGTATTTATACCTTCCAATAGAAAATGAGTATGGAATTTTTAAGTTATTTTCTTCATACATGAGGGAGCCCTTCAAGCTGTTTGTTTTGTCAACAACAACATTGACATCGCATTCCTTGTCAATAACAAGACAAAATTCGTCTCCTCCAAATCTGTACAGCTTGTCAGATTTTCTTAACTTTCCTTTTAAGGTAACTGCAAAATGTTTTAGAATTTTATCGCCCACATCATGTCCGTATGTATCATTTATTTTTTTAAAATTGTCAAAATCGATGAACACCAATGTAAAGGGAATTTTGCTTTGAACATATTCCGTAAGAATTTTAGTAAGGCTGGCCTTGTTGTACACGTTTGTAAGAGAATCAACCAGGACGGAGGCTTCTATTTCATGGCCCATTGCCTTTCCCATGATTGAGTTTTGAAAAGGAAGCAAGAATAAAAATATTACAGAAACAGCATTTATTCCATATGCTCCATAACCGTAGTAAAGCAAAATGTTTAATATTATGTTTATGTAAATGCAGGATGTTAGAGAATTGATGCTGTTAACGCGTGCTTCGTCTTTATTGTTGGTATACAGAAAGATTATGAGCATTAACATTAAGGAATTGATTGTGTTGTACAAAATCGAGCCAATGACTATTAACAATACAACACTTTGACCATGAAGAACATTGATTGCAGCCGGTACGCTAAGCATGCATATTATGTGCATTGCCCAGTTATATAATGCCTTGCTTACTGAAGAAAATGCATTTTCATTTTTAAAAAGCTTGTCTGCTGCAGTTTCAATTATATATGAAAGAGTTACTATGAATACACAAGTTGCAGGATTAAACAAAAAAGCTGCAAAAATAACTACAGCCCCGCCCAGGGACGCTCCGCTGTGCTGCGAGTATCTTAACATTACAAGTTCAAGAACAGCCACATATACTGCAATGAATACGCTTAACAAACCAATTTCTGTCCTGTAGCTGACTAACATGAGTATGCTGAGAAAAGCAGCAAAAATAATGGTTCCTATCAAGTAAGGCTTATATAATTTATGCATGTTCAAATTCCCCCAAAATTATAAACATTTATTAATATAAGTAGGTTTTAATCCTATCCAATAAATCGTACTAGAACTATTATACCTAAATTTTTACAATTTGTCATTAAAAAGTCATCAATTAAAATTTTTACATTATTAACATAAAATATCCATTTTATTTATTTTTCGAACAAAATTGTATCAACATAAGTTTATCATACTTACATAAAAATAATGTCTAAAAAAGTCGACAAAATCTTGGATTATTTGCTCATTTCCATATAAAAGTCTATTATTTCATCATCATTAACCAGAGTACGTATGCTGTCATAAACAGGCATTGCAGCAAATTTTACCATATCCTGCCTTGTTCTTTCAGGTAAATCAACTATGTCCATGCCGTTGTCAATAAGTGTTTGTTTCACTTCTTCAAGACGCTCATCAGCCTTAATGCGAGCATAGACTGTTGCATTTTTTGCAGCTTCTTCAATTACTTTCTTTTCCTGTTCATTAAGACTGTCAAAAATATCATTTGTTGTGATTAAAGGCAAAAAATGAGGCAGATGATTTGTGTTTATAACATAGTCCTGCGCATCATAAAACTCGAATGCTGCAATGTTTCCATAGGGATTTTCTTGAGCATCAATATATCCGAGCAACAATGACGAATGTATTTCTCCCACCGGAAGAGGTATGACTATTGCTCCAAGCAGCTGCCAGAATTTTATATGGTTTGGATTTTGAATTGTTCTAATTTTAATTCCTCCGAATTGTTCTATATCCTGAATTTCTATATTTGAAGTCATTTCTCTGAATTGTTCATCAGCCATGCCAAGCAATTTGTATCCGGCACTGCTGTATATATTATTTATCTTTTGGTAGAAATATTCATTATCCATAGTACTTCTCAATTTGTTTATATCATTATAAACCATTGGCATATCCAGTATAGATAATTCGGGAACTAAATTTACCTGATGAGCTGTAGTCTGTATAATGAAATTAGGACTTCCTTCACTTATTATAGTGCTGAGCATTTGTCTGTCATTTCCCAATGCAGCATCTGTAAACACCTCTATTTTCATTTTTCCGTTGCTCAATGTATTTACTTTTTCAGCAAATTTTTCTGCATACAAAGTGGCAAGGGAGCCTTTGGGAGAATCCAGACCCAACGTAAAAGTCATATCTCTTATATCATCTTGAACATGCTCAATTTCTTCAACTGACTGCATGTTGTAAATACACATACTGACAGGAATCATGTCAATGCAGAGTTTTAAAGTTTTCCCGGGGTAAAATGGTATATTGCTTATTTCAACTGGATGGTATCCATTGGAATTAATCACAATGGTATATTCATTAAATTTGTCAGATTTAAATATATGTAATAATGCTTTTTCAATAGGCAAATCTTCATGATTTGTTAAATCAACACTTAAATAAGAGCATTCTGAACTATCATGCTCTTGCAAAACATACAATTCTTGATTTGCTCCACTATAGATTTTATCACATGGATAATTTAAAACCCAATAATACAATTATTAACACTTCCTTTTATAAGCATATAACAATATATTCAAACTGATAAAATATGTGATATAAAAACAGCCCTTGAGAAATGTCAAAAGCTGTTGATTACTTTAATGAACGGAAGTGTAACCTTCGGTGTAGTGCGTATGTCCATCTTCATATGTGGTAACAGTTTCATAACGGTGTACATGACCGCCACTTACCTGAATATCCGGGCCTGTTCTTGTTTGGATTCTGTGCCTGTGACCGTCATTGAATGTTGTGACATCTGAAATATGATGATAATGACCGGGAATGTTAGGATCTGAAGATGTACTGCCTCTGTAATAATGCCTGTGACCATCATCTATGGTGGTTTCTCCTTCAAAGGAATGTCTGTGATTTCTGTTCCTCATCAAATCACCTCCCTAGCAACATTTTATGCAGACATGCATTTATTGTTACCTTAATCTTCTCATGATTCACAATGCAAACTATATTTTCATTATTTTATATGTAATTGTTCTTTTATTACTCTAGGGCTCATCCAGCGAATCAGATTGAATTTTGAACCTGCCTTGTCATTTGTGCCTGATAGCCTTGAGCCGCCGAAAGGTTGCTGTGACACTACTGCTCCTGTTGGTTTTACATTAACATAGAAATTTCCTGCTGAGTGAACTAACTCTTTTTCAGCCTCTTCTATGGCATATCTGTCTTTGGCGAAAATCGAACCGGTCAGTGCATACTTGGAAGTGTTGTTGCACAATTTTAATATGTCCGAGTAATTTAAATCATCATATATGAAAATTGTAAGTACAGGTCCAAAAATTTCTTCTTCCATTGTTTTAAAATTGGGATTTTCAGTTAATATTATTGTAGGATTGACAAAATAACCTGATCTGTCATCATGTTCACCTCCTATTAATATTTCAGCATCAGAAGAATTTTTTGCATATTCTATATATTTTGCTATTGAATCATATGATTTATTATCAATGACAGCTCCCATATAAGTATCAATTTCTTCAATATCACCGACTTTGATATTTGATACTTTTTTAATAAGCGTATCCTTTATTTCATTCCATACACTTTTAGCAATATATGCCCGTGATGCAGCAGAACATTTTTGACCTTGAAATTCAAATGATCCATCAATCAGCCCTTCTATGAGCGATTTTCTATCTGCCGAAGCATGAGCTATAATATAATTTTTTCCGCCTGTTTCTCCGACAATTCTTGGAAATGTTCTGTAATTCGTTATATTGTTCCCTACAGCAGTCCACATATCTTGAAATACTTTAGTCGATCCTGTAAAATGTATACCGCTCAAATGCTCGCTGGATAATACAGTATCACTTATTTCACCAGAGTTTCCCGGAATAAAATTAATAACTCCATCAGGCAGTCCTGCTTCTTGGAATAACTTATAAACTACATAAGATGAATAAACAGTTGTTGATGCCGGCTTCCATAGAATTGTATTACCGGCCATAGCCGGAGATGCACATAAATTACCGGCAATTGAAGTAAAATTGAAAGGTGATACAGCAAAAATAAATCCTTCCAACGGCCTGTATTCAATTCTATTCCATACATCTTTTGTTGATAATGGTTGTTCATTGTATATTTGCTGAATGCAATAAGCATTATATCTAAAAAAGTCAATTAATTCACATGCGGAGTCTATTTCTGCCTGTCTGCATGTCTTGCTTTGGGTCAGCATTGTAGCAGCATTTAGCTTTGCTCTCCAAGTACCTGCTGCTAATTCAGCTGCTCTTAAAAATATTGAAACCTTGTGTTCCCAAGGCATTTCTTCCCATTTGGTTTTAGCTTTCAAAGCTTCATTAATAGCCAGCTCCACTTCCTCTTTACCAGCCTTGTGATATTCTCCGATAACCTTTTTGTGATTGTGCGGAATTATGCATAGCCCTTTATTTCCTGTTCTTATTTCTTTGCCTCCTATTATTAAAGGAATATCTATATAAAAATTTTTTATTCTATATAATTCAGCCTCTAATTCCATTCTCTCACGACTTTTGGGCAAATACTTTATAACTGGTTCATTTTTGAAGTTTAACTCATTTATAACACTATTGTTCATATAGTCTCCTTGTGTTTATATTTTTACACTGCATTAAACATTAACTAAGATGCAACAAATGTTTTTAATTTTCTTTTCGTAATGTTTATTTAACTTATGATTACTATTATATGATAACATTCTATTTGTGTCTACACAATAAATATATTAATATAAAATTTAAACTTATAGTAATTTATAACATGTAATTTCATATATGAAATAAATAATTGTAGTTAATATAGCCTGAAGCTAAATTTTTAGTATGGTTTTGCAGTTGTCTCAACATTTTTTTAATACATAAATAAAAACGTAGATTTACTGGATGTATATGTTTATAATATAAATAGCGAAAGAAGCAGGAAGGAGAACATTATGTCGCAAATTACAAAGCGGGCGTTAGAAGCTTCTTTGAAAAATCTACTTCTTAAAAAGCCCCTTGATAAAATAACCATAACCGATATTGCTGAAGATTGCGGTATTAACCGCATGACCTTTTATTATCATTTTAAGGACATATATGACCTTGTAGAGTGGTCGTGCATTGAAGATGCAACGAAAGCACTTGAAGGCAAGAAGACATATGATACGTGGCAGCAAGGTTTTATGCATATATTTGAAGCAGTATTGGAAAACAAACCATTTATTCTTAATGTATATCGTTCTGTTAGCCGGGAACAAGTAGAAATATATCTGTATAAGTTAACGTACAATCTACTGATAGGTGTTGTGGATGAAAAGGCTGCTAATATGGCTGTCCGAGAAGAGGACAAGAAGTTTATAGCTGATTTTTATAAATATGCTTTTGTGGGACTGATGCTTGATTGGGTTAAGAACGATATGAAAGAAGAACCACAAATAATTATTGATCATCTTTCTGTTCTGATGCATGAAAATATTACCTCAGCACTGAACCGTTATAGAACCGACAACAATACATCAAAAACCGATGAATGATAAAAAATATTATAGTTTTGCCGTTATGATAAAAGTTTTATCATGACGGCATTTCTGTTTAATGTGGAATTTATTTTATTTTGATAAAATACATACATAAAAAAATATTCTTGGAGGTATATATGTATTACTCAAGCGGTAACTATGAAGCATTTGCACGACCTTTGAAACCGGCAGGAGTGGAACACAAGTCTGCATACATCGTCGGCAGCGGCCTTGCAGCATTGACTGCTGCCTGCTATCTCGTCAGAGACGGACAAATGAAGGGCGAACATGTCCATATTCTTGAAAAAGAACCAATTCCGGGAGGAGCCTGTGACGGCTACAAGTATGAGAATGTAGGATATGTCATGCGCGGGGGCCGTGAAATGGACAATCACTTTGAGGTTATGTGGGACTTGTTCCGTTCTATCCCCTCTATTGAGACTGAAGGCGTAAGTGTTCTGGATGAATATTACTGGCTCAATAAAAAAGACCCAAACTATTCCCTCTGCCGTGCAACGGTCAATCGTGGTGAGGATGCCCACACAGACGGCAAGTTTGACATATCAGACAAAGGTGCCATGGAGATCATGAATCTATTCTTCACTCCAAACGAAAAGTTGCAGGACAAGCGCATCACCGATGTATTCGATGATGAAGTGCTGTCATCAAACTTCTGGCTTTATTGGCGTACGATGTTTGCCTTTGAAAACTGGCACAGCGCATTGGAAATGAAGCTTTATATCCAGCGTTTTATCCATCATATAGGTGGTCTGCCGGATTTCAAGGCTCTGCGTTTCACGAAGTACAATCAATATGAGTCCATGATATTGCCAATGGTAAAATATTTGGAAAGCTATGGTGTCCAGTTCCACTACGGTGTTAAGGTTGTTAATGTAAAGTTTGATTGCTCTGGCAATAAAAAACAGGCAACAAGCATTGAAATAATTCGTGAAGGCAAAAATGACTGCATTGATTTGACAGAAAATGATCTGGTGTTCATAACTAACGGCGGATGCGTAGAAAATTCAACAATTGGAGATCAGAATTCGCCAGCCGTTTTCAACACGGAAATCAAAGCCGGTGGAGGCTGGGACATGTGGCGCAAGATTGCAGCACAGGACCCCTCCTTCGGACATCCCGAAAAGTTCTGCCATGACCCGGAGCAGTCCAATTGGATGAGTGCTACTGTTACAACTCTCGACCAGCGTATTATTCCGTATATCAAGAATATTTGCAAGCGCGATCCATTCTCAGGCAAAGTGGTGACCGGTGGCATCGTCACAGCAAAGGATTCATCCTGGCTTCTTAGCTGGACAATCAATCGCCAGCCGCAGTTCCGCCTACAGTCCAAGGATCAGTGCCTTGTGTGGGTATACGGTTTGTTCTCCGATAAACCAGGTGATTACATTAAAAAGCCCATGCGGGATTGTACAGGAAAAGAAATCTGCATGGAATGGCTGTATCACATAGGAGTGCCTGAAAACGAAATTGAAAACATGGCTTCTAAAAGCGTCAATACCGTTCCCTGCATGATGCCTTACATCACTGCTTTCTTCATGCCCCGTGCTTATGGAGACAGACCTGATGTTGTACCTAAAGGAGCTGTCAACTTTGCTTTCCTGGGACAGTTTGCAGAAACAGCCCGTGATACAATTTTCACCACTGAGTATTCCATGCGTACAGGCATGGAAGCTGTTTACACACTTCTTGATATAGACCGCGGTATACCGGAAGTATGGGGCAGCGTTTATGATTTGCGCAACCTGCTAAACGCCACAGTACAGCTTCGTGACGGTAAAAAAGCAATAGACATGGACCTAGGTTTCAAGGAAAAAATAGTATTGAAGAAAGTTCTCAAAAAAATTAAGGGAACAGATATTGAAAGACTATTGAAGGAATACAATATCATTTGATAATATAAGCGGCATGAACTAATTCATGCCGCTTCCTATGTAAAATAATCATTTACATTTTTTCTTTTCTAAACATTGTTCCGAATACTACAGCTAATATGATGCAGCTAAAAAATACGGCTCTTTCCATAATCATATTTGTCAGTACTGTTCCTAAAATAACTCCAAAAATAAAAAATAAGATAATTCCATACAACTCCAGGCCTTTAGTCAGTTCCTGAACATTTTTTGTGTGATAATATATAAACAACTGTTCTGTTGCACTGCGAAGGTTACCCGTACACATGGTTGTGGTATATTTTCTGAAGCACTCAAACTGCAGGGCACATACAAAGGAAATTGCCGAGTTAACAATCAAGTCCATGTTTCCCTTAGGAACAAATGCAACAACAGTTAATATAACAATTTCCACAGCTACAACAATTTGTCTCCAATGAATGAGTGAATTTTGTTTAAATCTGCTCCTAATTAACTCTGATAAGACAATTCCCAAAATAAATGCTGCAATTGGTATCATGTAGTGAATTGTACTGCTAAAGTTTTTCTGTGAAATATTCAATCCCATAAGAACGATGTTTCCTGTTTGTGCATTGGCAAAAACCTTTCCTCGTGAAATATATGTATAAGCATCAAGGAACCCGCCAACAACTGCCAGCAAGGCACCTACCACGTATGATTCTGACATCTGCGTATATTCTCTTTTTAACATAATTAACCTCCAAGACATGTTGCTCAAAAAAATAACCGTTTAAATTTTAGAACTCCAAAATTTTAACACGGTTATCTTAAATAATCAACTAAAAGGTCTATATTATACGCTAAACCTTGCTATTATGCCTGCTATAACATTGTCTTTTTTCAATTCAACAGCCTTGTGCATGCACAATTCATGACAACACATACATTCAATACATTTATTGTAATCAATTTTCTTAGTACTTACATCTATTGCTTTTACAGGACAGCTTTCTACACACATATTGCATTGCTTACATTTTTTTTTATTGATTTCAGGCTTTGTTTTAAAAAAGTCTATTACCTTAATTACTGACTTATTGTTTTTTTGTTTTGTACTCCTGAAATTTTTAGGCAACTTAAAACCTTCTAAATGTGGAATATAATTATAATCGCCAACTATTTCAATTTCATCTGGATTATATTGACCCAAGTTTCTTTTTTTTGCTGCACTTAAAACAGGTATATCATCAAGCATCATTCCAAGCATATTAACAGCTGCCGTATCCAAAGCTAATGGATCTGTGCTAATCAGAATTTTGTTTGACTTATAAACAGTTCCTGCTGTAGGGCCTTCTCCCTGCATGGAAATTATGCCGTCCATTATATGAAGATCAAATTTAACTGCTTCATGTATATCAGCTAAAATTTCACCAAAATCTTCTTTGTCGGGTGCCATTTTATGATACATGGCCTTTCGAAGTCCTGGTATACAGCCAAATACATTTTTTACTGCTCCCGTATAAATATTTGCAGAGTGGGTTTTTAATTTTGGCACATTAATGACCACATCAGCATCATAGAGCGGTTTTGCCAGGTACATCTTTTCCTTGAACTTACCTTGGGGCTGCACCTCAAAAACACCTTCTCTGTCAAAGTTTTTTATAATTGCACCTTCCTCTTCAGCTACCTTGTCATATCCTGCAACCCTAAAGCCTTGGGCAGTAGGTGCAATACCGGCTATGGCTCCTCCAGAACTATCTCCAATCCACACTGTACAACCCTTATCTTTTAATATTCTTGTTAATGCCCTTACAAATTCATTGTGAGTGACTGCAGCCGAATCAGAAGATTTAGGTCCGATAAGATTAACCTTGAGCAATACAACATTACCTGACTTGACAAATTTATCCCATCCTCCTAATCTTTCCATACCATTGTTTATTTTAACAATTATGTCATATACTGAATAGTCTTTACATTCCTGGATAATAACTTTACTCATTGCTATATTTCCTTTCTGTAAATAGTAGTTTTTCAATGTCTTCCTTATACTATATTTTACTACATAAATTATAGGTATAAAATAATTTTTTCAAATATATAACATATGGGTGTTTATAAGGTTCGATACCATTAAATTTCCTTATTTTTCATATAGGTATATCATTTAATTGTGATTTATTATATAATTTATTTATGTCATCTTATTAAATGGGGGTAGGCTGTGAGTTTATTTTGGTTTGATAGGCTTCAATATTCGGAAACATTAGAAAAACTGATTATTTTTGAATTTTTTGAAACAGACTCAATAACTATCAATAGGATTACTGAGGCAACATGGAACTCGGAGCTGGCTAAAGAAATCCTTGATAAATTTACATATGAAAAACATTGTTTAATACGCAGACTTATGATTTCAAACAGCAGCATATGCTACTATTTAATATTCTATACAAATAATGATGAAGATAAAAAAATAGTTATTGAATATAAAGATATACATACAAGATGTATCTATGAGTATGGAAACTTTAAAAATCTTCAAAACTGGTTTCTTGAAATTAACAACATAGATGGAGACGCTCATTCTAAAACCTTGGGTAAAGTTAAAACCTCTACTGAATATGCAAAAAACTTACTATTTAATTACTGGAAATCAGATATAAATGCAGATGATGACCAGGGTCTGGAATTTACTAAAAGGTTATTAACATACAAAAATCCTAAGGGAGATCTCATTGAAGCAACTACAAAAGGATTTGATTTTGATTTTTTCATTTTCTTTGAAGCAAGTAATTCCTTAATTAATATAGAATTTGCTCTTAATTATAAAAATACCAAGGAAAATTATGTATGCACCCCCATGAAGTATTGCTGGGGATATGGCCCTCCTGGTGTTCCAGATAATCAAATGAAATATAACAGACTGTGGAAGGCTACAAAATTGCTGAATGGAGAATTTTCAATATTAAACTACAGTGAAAATGACAATGACATAGGATTTAGCATTATAAATGATTTAGATTATAATAAAGGTTTTTTAAATGAAACAAAATATATAATCTCCAAAAATAACTTTGAAAAATCCATTATTGAAACTGCCAGCGAAGACTGCTTGTCTTTTAAGCATTTTCATGATAACAGCAAACAAATTAAGCAATATGACAATGATTTTTTTAATGAATGGAAAACAAATAGAAGCAAGTACTAATGAGGTGAAAACATGGCAAAATGTTGGAGTTTAAGTACTACAATCAGGAATCCGGAAAGAAACGCCCCCTTTCTGAGAGTTCTTCAAGAGTTTGAAGGTGAACCTTTCAACAGCAACACACAAGCAAATTTATTTAAAAGACTTATTCAAACAAAAAATTACATGCCTATGGGACTTCCAAAGAAAATTAAAGATAAATATGAAGACCCTGAAGAATTTACACATGAAGAATTGTCAGAAATCTTATCATTAGCAAGTTATGAAAATAAGAGTATTGATAAGATTGAAGATATTTATGCTATGCGTGGCAGAACAGCGGTGTCAAATCTAAATAAAATGTGTGCTGCAGTGGCACGAGATTCACATGGACCTGTGAGAATAACACCTTTAGGTCTGGAGATTATTTCCGGCACACCTGACTTTAGCAATATCTTTTTAAGATACTTTTTAAAATGGCAATTGCCAAATGGAGTTGATCGTGGATTTAACGACTTTAATATAATTCCATTTATCGCCACCATGCATGTTGTAAAACAAGTAAATGAAATGTGGTTTTCAATGGGCAATAATCCAGTTGGTTTATCAAAAACCGAGTTTGCTTTGTTTATTCCCACGCTTACAAATTACACAGATATTAATGATACTGCAAATCAATTAATTGAATTCCGTTGTAGTTGCAGAAAACTTAATGGAGAAGACCAGAAAAGCTACATAGATGCTCAGTTTATTGAAAAAGTTATAAATGTTTTTTCTCTTCAGACTGATAATAACTTTGAAATCGAGAAGAAGATAAATACCCTTTATGATTATGCAGACTCAGCAATCAGATATTTCAGAATGACAAACTTATTTTATTACAGGGGTAACGGCAGATACATAGACTTATCTCCAAGAAGAAGTGTTGAAATTGAAAAACTCTTAGAAACTTTTTCAGGTGAATCATTGAGATTCGGTGATGTTGAAGAATATTTTGAATATATGTCAAACCTTAATATGCCTCAGCTTCCTTGGGAAAATATTGGTGACCTTCAAGCTGCGTTAATTAACCTGCGTGAAGAAGCAACTCATATACAGGCTAAAATAGAGTCAGAATTTCAAGGCCAAAGTCTTCACAGTTTCACATTTGATACTGCCATATCAGGTGACTTGACCATACTTAATAACCACATTAAGGAAACAAGAGAAATTATAAATTTATTAAATGTTGATTATTCTATTTTGCTTGAACGCAGTCTATCAAATATTGATACCTATATTTCTGAAATAGGTAAGTTATCTGCTCGAAGAAGAAGCATATCAGGACAAGACCCGTTAAACCTTGAATGGAATGTTGCCCAATCATTAATGGCCTTAGATGATGCCAAGGAAATTATTCCTCACTACAATGTAGGGGATGATAATTTGCCTACATTTACAGCACCAGGCAATACCCCGGATATGGAATGCCACTACATTGATTTTAGCATGATTTGTGAAGTAACATTGCTTAACGGAAGAGACCAGTGGTACAACGAAGGACAACCTGTTATGAGGCACTTGAGAGATTTTGAAAATAATAATTACAATGAAAATAATTATTGCTTATTTTTAGCACCGTCTCTGCACAGAGATACTGTGAATACATTTTGGTACAGTGTTAAATATGACTATGAGGGTTCTCGTCAAAAGATAATCCCTTTAACATTAGATCAATATACTAAAGTACTTTCCATTGTTAAAAACAAATACTTCAAACACAGTATTCGTGTCAATCAACGCACTTTAAAAAGCCTTTTTGATATTGTTTATTCAAAAGTAGATGAACACAACAACTCCGGTGACTGGATTTTAAGTATTGACAACTGCATAGATACCTGGGAGAAAAATTATCTTGTATAAGTGTTAGATGTCTAGACTTTGTAAGTAGAAAACAGGCTGTCTCAAAAATGAGACAGCCTGTTTCATATAATAAAATAATATTAATAATTAGTTATTAAAACTTCAACAGTTTTATTCGAACGATCTTTAATCTGGTAATTTGAATTGTTGTAGCTCATGTCTAAATAATGTATTTTATAATCATTGTTTGTTATCCATCTTTCAAGTATTGTATTCTTAGTGCCTTTATTTTCAATGACATTGGAGAGAGCAAAATTTATATTATTCCTGTTTAAGCTGTCTAGAAGCTCATATAGTTTGTATTCACAATCCTCAGTCCAACCTCCTTGTTCGTTATATGAAGCATTTGTTATTAAATATGGCGGGTCAGCATAAACGAAAGATCCTTTAAAATCCTTTGCCGTAAGCAATTTAAAATTGACATTAATAAATTCAGAGTTGCTGTCTTTTATATTTTTCAAAAATGTGATTAAATTACTCTTTATTTTACTGTTAAAATCTCTCTTCCCCACAGGAATATTATAGTTTCCTTGTTTGTTAAATCTGATTTGATTATTAAAACCAAAAACAATCAAAGTATAAAGCATAATATTCTTTTTAAACCCATTGTTTTCGTGTTTCAATGAATTGTAATCATTTCGCAAATTCAAGAACTTTTCACGATTGTAACTGGCAAGCCCATCTGAACTGGTACATCCATAATAATCATATCCAAAAACACTGCTGTCAGAAAGATCATATGTTTTTATGATGTTTTCAATTTCTGACAATATAATATCTATTTCATAAGCTTTAAATACATTCAATAACTCAATTAATTGCGAATTAAAATCAATAAACATCTTGTTGTTTGCAACAACATTTATTCCAACATTACATCCACCAGAGAATAAATCAACAAATTGATCAATATCATCAGGAAAAAGCGGAAGTATTTGCTTCAATAATTTATGTTTGCCCCCGGTATAATTAAATGGAGATTTAATATAGTCCATAGTCCTTCCTCTAGTTAACTCTGCAGTAATAAATCAACTCTTTATGATTGTCAATTTTGCTCTTTCCGGTTGTAAAGGCATTAAAGTCTGTTTCATAGACTTTAACCTCACCCTTTTGTTTCAAAATTTCAATAATTTCTTCATTTGAGATTTTTGCATTGGAGCGTCCATTTCCTTTTTTAGCCATATTGTTATAAGAAACAAGAATATGTTTTGTTCTTACATTTTCTATCAAATCCCTGAAAGTATCTACAGCTTTTACAGTACAATAATTGCTTTTTATGTGATTTCTTTGTTTTATTTTTTTAGCCTTTCCTTGCAGCTCAGGCTTATTATTCTCTGCAATATTTTCTAACAAATGATAGGCATCCCCGTACTGCCTGCTGTTATAAGGTGTATCAATATATGTAACATCTGCTTGTACTTCTTTAACAAGCACATTAGCATCACAATTATAGATTTGATTGTTTATATTAGCATCATCATTAATATTTGGCATTAATAATTCTAATTCTTTTATGTTATCAAGAGTCTCTCTATATGCATCATAATGACCGCATGTGTTTGCTACTTTATCTGCTGCATAAAGCAGTGATGTTATGAGTATATTTTTTTCACGGGCATTAATAGAATTCTGTTCATATAACACATCGATTTCATCTCTGATATAACCAATTTTTCTGGCATTTTGTATTGTAAAATATCTATTTCCAAAATTAACAGACATATAATTATCATCATTGATTATTGCTGTATTAAGTTGTTTTATAGTATGTATTAATTTTTCAGCATAATAGCTCTCAGAACTGAAAAAAGTATCATATGCAATATAATTTGATTTCAAAATGTCATTTACTATAACTACCTTGTTTTGATTGTTGTAATAGTTTGAAACAACACCTGTTCCGGCAAAGGGCTCAAAAAACGTATTAAAATCCTCAACATTTTCTCTGATAATACTTTCAATGAAATCAATTAGTTTCTGTTTGCTACCCAAGTATCTTCGGTTTGACATTTCTAATAAAGTATCATCATTATGTTTTTGAATGCTTAAATTCTTATTATTCTTTTCATTAAGAAGTTTTCGAAGCTGATCCAGGTCTTCTTGTGTCCAGATACGCCATCCTCGCCAATCCTTAACAGGTTCATTCAGCAATCCTTCATGTATCCAATTATATAATGTCTGCCTGCTAATATCGAATTCCTTCAGTATGTATTTTGTACTAATTTCCTTTAGCATTTGTCCTCCTGCATGCATCTAATGCATCTTGCTAATTTTACTATTTAATAATACCATCATATTTGAATTTCAGCAATACTAATTTAAAAGCCATCGGGGACAGAACCGTCCCCGATGACCTGCTTTAAATTTTTCCTAATTCGTTTAAATCTTCTCTTAAAATTTTCAGCACATTCTCCCTTGCTTCTGTTAAAGGAAGCCTTAATCCGCCAACATTTACTCCCATCAGATTTAATGCTGCTTTTACTGGTATTGGGTTTGCAATTATAAATAAGTTCTTAAAGATATTTAATAATTTCAGATGCATTTCTTTTGCCTTTTCAGTATCCTTGGATACGAAAGCATCTATCATTTCCTTCATTTCAGGACCTACAACATGAGAGGCTACGCTTACTATTCCATAGCAGCCTATTGACATTGCAGGAAGCAACATTGAATCGTCTCCTGAATAAACTAGAAAATCCTCAGGGACGCGCTTTATTATTTCGGCAAATTGAATTATGTTTCCGCTTGCCTCTTTTAATGCTTTTATATTATCAATTTGAGCAAGTTTTTCTACTGTTTCTGGTAATATGTTGCATCCGGTTCTTCCAGGCACATTGTACAGCATAATTGGTAAATCAACAGATTCTGCAACTTTCTTAAAATGACAATACAAAGAATCCTGGTCAGGCTTATTGTAATATGGCGTAACTACCAGAAGTCCGTCAACCCCTGCCTCTTGTGCTGCCTTTGCATTTTCTATGGTAATTATTGTATTATTAGTCCCTACCCCTGCAATTACAGGAACATCCACAGAAGCCTTTATAGTCTTATATAAATTTATTTTTTCATCTTCTGTTAGAGTTGGAGCTTCTCCGGTTGTTCCTGTTACAACTAAAGCAGTGCTCCCCTCTTCAACTAATTTAATTGCCAGTAAACTGGCAGCCTCAAAATCAACATTTAACTCTTCATCAAAAGGTGTTACCATAGCCGTTATCAATCTTCCCCATTTAATCATCTCATTTCCCCTTTCAAAAAAATACTGTAATCCATTTTATGAAATATACAGGTATTTGCTAACAAAAATTAACCTCATGAATAAAATAAAACCATCTGATTACTGCAATATTAGTAAATTTAAAGAGGGAGAGACAAAAATGGGCATAGTAATTCAAAAGTTCGGAGGAACTTCTCTTAGAAATTTAAATAATCAAAGTGAGTTTCTTAACCTAGTAAAAAAAGAAAAACAAATTGGCAGCAAGCTTGTTGTAGTTGTATCCGCAATGGGCAGAGGAGGAGAACCTTACGCTACTGATACTTTAATAAATCAATTAGAAAAAATAAGCACCACCATAAATCCAAAGAAAAAAGACTTAATTATGTCAGTTGGAGAAATAATTTCTGCAGCTCTTGTTTCCCATTTGCTAGAAAGTGAAGGTTTACCCTCAGAGGCCATGACAGGATTTCAAGCAGGAATAATCACAGACGATAACTTTAATTCCAGTAAAATAATTGATATTAACACAGATAAAATCCAAAAATATATAAATGAAAATAAAATTGTCGTGGTTGCCGGTTTTCAAGGAGCCACGGAGGATTTGGATATAACAACACTTGGCAGAGGTGGCAGTGATACTACAGCTGTTGCTCTGGGCGGATATTTAAAGGCCGAAAGGGTAGATATATTTACAGATGTGCCTGGAGTTGCTGTTACAGATCCAAGATTAGTACCAACTGCCAGATATATTGAGAAAATTTCCTATGATGATATGTACAGACTGGCAATTAACGGAGCAACCGTAATTCATCCAAATGCGGTTTTATTGGGAAAGAAATATAATATACCTATACAAATCCTGTCAACATTTACGGATGATAATGGCACACTGATTTCCAATGATAAAAGCAATTTAAAAATAACAGGCTTTGGAATCAAAAGACAAGAAAACAATTCAATTATATCCTTTATTTTCAATGATGATTATGGAGATGAAATCAAAGAAGAACTGTATAAGTTTTTGATATATGAAAATGAACACTTAATTAATACAGAATATTTTAACGATCAAGCTTCTATCGAAGTTAAAAATGAAATACTTCCTGATTTTTTACAAAGATTATATTCAAATTTCTTCCAATAAATTAACGGTGCAAATTTGCACCGTTTTGTATTTACTTACCACAGCATATGATACCCTATTTCTTTCCTGACAATTAAATTGCCCAAAGAGACTGTGCTTATATTAATATAGGCTGATACCGTTCACCTAGTATTGCTGCTTCTATTGTTTCTTCAATCATATCAAATTTAGCTATGAGGGAATTTGGTTTATTTGCTGCATCATCCTGCCCAAAAGGCACAAAGTATATATTTCTTGTATTTAGTAGCAAACCGATATTTTTAGCATTAGCTCCAAGTCCATCATTAGTCGCTATAGCTAAAACTAATGGCCTTTGATTTCTTAAATGAGCTTTGCAGGCCATGGTCACTGACGTATCAGTTATTGCATTTGCAAGTTTTGCTGTTGTATTTCCTGTACATGGCGCAACTACAAGAACATCAAGTTTTAATTTCGGTCCTATAGGTTCAGCATCAACTATTGATTTAATTATTTCTTTGCCAGTAATCTCTTTTAATTTATTTTTCCATTCTTGAGCAGTGCCAAATCTTGTATCATAAGCATCTACTGAATGTGATATGATTGGATAAATATCTGCACCTTTACTTGCTAAATCCTTGATTACTGGGAATACATTACTAAAATTACAGTATGAACCTGTTAATGCAAAACCTATTTTCAATCCTTCTATTGACATATTTATACATCCAACTCCTCTATGATATTATAAATTGTGTCCTTAATAACCATAGCGGCAGTTACTGGTGCTGCCTTTCCCGGAAGACCTAAAGCACTTATGGCTTTTATCTCCATTTCCCTTGCAGCTTCAAAATCAACTCCACCTGGTTTTGATGCTAAATCGATTATTAAACAATTAATGTCAATGCTTTTTAGCAATTCTTTATTAAGTATCATCTGAGGTATAGTATTAAAAACAACGTTCATCTTTGGCAAATATGTCTTTAGGTCTTTTGTGTGTACTGAAATATAACCATAGTTCTTTATCCATGCAAGATCACTATATTTTCTTGCTGATACATGCACGTTTGCTCCAATTCCATATAGCATTTTTGATAAAACCCTTCCAATTCTCCCATAGCCTAGCACTATGACATTTGAATTATGAATTGTAATAGGTGTTTCTTCCATTGCAATTTGAATAGCTCCTTCAGCTGTTGGTATTGCATTTAAAATCTGCATTTCTTCCCTTTTAAAATAATCGGCAGATTTAATATTCTTATTCTTTAGTTTTTTTTCATGCTCTATATTGAATTTTCCACCAATAATCATTTGTTTTTCAGACATGAAGTCAAACACCATATCAACTGGAATTACTTCATTTGAAAATGGTGCATTTACATATAAATTGTCTGTAGAAAACGGCAGTGGACCTACAATAACATCAGCATATTCAATAGCTTCATTTAAACTTACTGTTTCGTTATTATACTCCTCCAACATGTCAAACCCATATATACAAACATCTCTTCCGTCTTTCATTAGTAATTTTCCAAGCTCTAAGCTTCTCTTATCTCCTCCTAATATGGTATATTTAAAACCCATATTACTCCTCCTTATAGAGTTTTTTCAAACTGTTATATCTTATGCTAAAGGGGAGTTTTAGTGAGAGTTGGAATTTCTTAAAGTCCATAAATTTATGTAAGCACCGAAAAGTTTCACTCTAACATCACAAAATTATCACATATTTTAGTTAAATTAAAAGCAGATGAGGAACTGACAAGTCAGATCTTCATAAATAAATCAAAGGGATATCTTGCAGTCCTTGCTGACGAGCAGGTGCAATCCCTAAAGGATGAATTCAGTACAATTTTCAAGGAAGCTCTTGCAGATTTGGTGTCTGACGGATCTATAACTCAGGAAATTGCCGACCATGTTCAAAACATGCCAAAAGGTATGGGATACGGAGGAAGAGGAAGGAAGTAAAATGAAAAACCGGCTGTCTGTACAAGAGGCCGGTTTTGCTTTTTCAATAAGTATATTTATAAAGTTAATCCTGTTACTTTAAAAACAGGACCTAGTTGAATGATTTCAACATTTCCATCCATTTTAATACTTTTTTGTATGAATACATTCACTCCGTCTATGTTAAACTCATTATAATAATTGTTGTTATCTTCAAAATCTTTTACAAGCTCAATACCTAAGCTCATTGGAGTGCTGCCTCACCCACCAAATGACATTACAGATTTGATGACGTAGGAACTGTTTTGAGCAACTGCAGTGTCATAAGCTTTTTTTTCAATACTAATCAAGATATCACCATCTTTCATATATTAATTTTAATATCAGTTCATTATTACTATTTTAATGTTACAATTTGCCCTTATGTATACACACCTTCTGAATATTCTTTATTAGTAAAAACTTAATTCTTATAATCTAATCTCATTAAATGTACCGTTTTAAGTATATCTTAAAAAGTAAAAATGCAATAGTGTATTTTGCACACTACTAACGCAATATTCATAATTAATCCATTATATTGCCTAATTGCCACGAAGAACCGTCCGGGACCATTGAAAAAGTCTATTTTGTCATCCTGAACGTTAGTGAAGGATCTCATCTTTTGTTGAAAACATGAGATTCTTCGAGCAAGCTCTCAGAATGACAGTGAATAAATGCATAGTTTTTCAGCGACCTCGAACCGTCCCCTATGAACCCTATGACTACCCTACGATTGATATTTACATATTATATATAAAAGCTATTGAAAAATATTATTTAGTCTGTTATATTATTAAAATATGTACTCTCATATATTTTCGAAAATATGGTTCGAAAGTTTCTACGGGATGACCTTAAATTATCCTACTATGAGAAGAATAACAGATAATAGGGTCTTTAAGACCTTGATTTATTGTGCCTAATCTGGAATTCTCCTCAAAAAGAATTCCAGATTTTTTGTTCTTTTCATTTCATAAATCAGAGTGCAACTAAGGAGGAATTATGGAATTATTAAAGGATTTACTTGCTGCATTAAGTGTTGTTCTTAACGGATTGCCGCAAGGATTATTAGCACTATCTTTTGGTTTTGCATCAGTACCGACAGCTTTTGCTTTTTTGGTTGGTGCTGTTGGCTGCCTGGCTCTTGGAGTTGTGGCACCAATTTCGTTTCAGGCTGAGACCATTACATTGGCTGGAACAATGGGAAATAACATGAGGGAAAGATTGTCAATGATTGTTTTCGGAGCAATCGGCATGACATTTATCGGATTGTTTGGTTTGCTGGAAAAAATTGTTTCATTCATCGGTCCTGCAATAACAAACGGTATGATGGCAGGCGTGGGAATAATGCTTGCAAGAGTTGCGTTAAATATGGCAAAGAAAAATAAAATTGTTGGGTACGCTTCAATTGCAGTCAGTTTTATTGTTTACATGATTACAAAAGATTTGGTTTACACTGTAACAATATCTGTAGTTGGTACAAGCATTTTAGCAGTAATATTAAAACAAAAATCAGATTTGATAATTACCGAAAGAGAAAAAATTTCATTTCAAAAGCCTGTACTAAATTTAACTGTAATACAAGGGGCTTTAGCAATGATTTGTCTTAATATTGGAGCCAATATTGCTTTTGGAGAAATTACCGGTTCAATTGCAAACACTGCTGTTAATATAGATCATTTATCAATTGTAAGCAGTCTGGCTGACCTTGTTTCAGCATCATTTGGAGGAGGACCTGTTGAATCCATTATATCTGCTACGGGTGGAGCTCCTGATCCACTGCGTTCTTCTGTTATAATGATGGGCATTATGGCAATAATATTGTTCGCGGGACTTCTGCCTAAAATCGGTAAGTATGTGCCAAGCGAATCAATAGCAGGTTTCCTATTCGTTCTTGGAGCCATAGTAACCGTACCTGTTAATGCATTGGCAGCACTAAGTGTAACTGGTATCCCCGGGGGAGCTATGGTAGGAGGTATCACTATGACCGTGACAGCTATAAGTGATCCATTTTACGGAATGTTGGCCGGAGTTATTTTTAGAACTGTAGCAAGTTTAGTTGGAATGTAACGGAGGTTTATTATGAATACATATAATATTGAAGTGGCAGGAGTAAAAAGAGATCTTCCAATAATTAAAATAAAAGAAGACTTAAGCATTGCCAGCTTTGTAATATTGGGTGATACAGAATTGGTGTGTGCTGCTGCTGAAGAAATTGTAAAAAAACTGCCTGAATTAGATATATTGGTTACAGCTGAAGCTAAGGGAATTCCCTTAACATTTGAAATATCAAGATTATTGAAAATGAAAAATTACATAGTAGCCAGAAAAAGCGTCAAACCATACATGGATTCACCTATTATTGATGAGGTTGTATCTATTACAACTCAGAAGAAACAACTTTTAGTGCTGGATGAGCAGGATGCCTTGAGTATTAAAGGAAAAAGAGTTGCTATAATTGATGATGTTATAAGTACAGGAGAATCTATAAAAGCAATTGAAAGGCTTGTTGAATCAGCAGGCGGTATCATAGCTGCAAAGGCAGCCATACTTGCAGAAGGTGACGCAGCAAATAGAAATGATATTATTTTCTTGGAAAAGTTACCGTTATTTGAAGAATAAAAGTAAATAATTTTAAACGCAGCATTCGACAGTTTGAAAAGTCGAATGCTGTTTTTTTCGTAAACAATGGAATCATAGAATATCATGGGGACGGGGTGTTATAATTGCTTTATCAATCTGATGTAAAACGCAACAGTTTCCATCAATGCTTTTACCGTGATTCGCTCATCATTGCCATGAATCATGCCTCTCTCTTCAGATGAAAGCGTCATTGCTGAAAATCTTAAGACGTTGTCGCTTATTGCGCAAAAATGCCTAGAATCACTTGCAGCTAACATCAAATAAGGTGACACAATAGTTCCTTGCCATGTTTCTTCTATGGCTCGCTCCACCTTTTTCCAACCCTCCGATGTGGTATTCGCTATTGGTGAAGCGTTATGTCCCCCTATGCAAGTTACTTGAATATCGGAATCTGATATTATACGGTTAATACGCGCTAATGAACTTTCTACAGTGTCGGTAACCATCAAGCGTAAATTCAGTCCTACTTTGGCCTTGGGAGGCATGACATTGAACGCCTGGCTGCCTTCCATAACTGTCGGTGCAAGGGTGGTTCTAATGAATGCATTCATCTCTCCACCTTGCTTTGTAAAAAGAACTTTTAAAAGCGGTCCAAAACACCACATATTCGCAAATATTAGACGGTACATAAACGTTGAATGTCTTCCCATTTTTTCAAACATCTCCTTAACCGCCGGGGAAATATTTGCTTTAAAAGGATGCTGTTCAAGCCTTACCACTGCTTTAGCCAATTTTCCCACTAATGTATGTGAAGGAGGTGCTGATGAGTGACCACCTTTACCAGACATTTCTAAAACCACATCCATGTATCCTTTTTCACCTACACCGATGAGCGCACTTGGTTTTGTGACTCCCGGAAATACATTTTCAACAATTGCACCGCCTTCATCCAAAACGAGTTTTGGGCGAATGCCACGTAATTTTAACGCTTCGACGATAGTTGGTGCAGAATTACCGCTAATCTCTTCATCTCCTGAAAAAGAAAGATAGATATCTGTTTCAGGCACAAACCCCTCTCCTATAAGCTTTTCTACAGCTTCAACCACACCACAAAGCGTTCCTTTTGTATCAAGTGTCCCACGTCCCCAAATAACGCCGTTTTCCAAAAGGCCTTCAAACGCAGGCTTTGTCCATAATTCCTCATTCACTGGAACGACGTCATAATGTGACATTAACACCACAGGATCGCCGGCAATCTTGCCGGGCCATCTATACAGAACACCTGCATCACCATGAAGTTCTCTCGTACAAGCTTCATTAAGTCTAGGATAATTCCTTACAAGCATTTCCTTGAATCGCTCGAACTCCTTAAAATCTATTTTTGAACGGTCATTATACGATATGGTTTTGTGCTGTATCATCTCCTGAAATCTTTGAACGATGCCGTTTTCGACAGCTGAATCTTCTATTCCTGTCGGTGTTTGCTTTATCTCTTTTGATTTTTCGGGTTTAAAAAATGCTGTTCTTAAAAATATACTTGCTGCAAATAAAATTATTAATCCTAATAAAATATAAATTATCATCGTTTATCCTCCTTATTTATAATTAAGCATTTTATAATCCGTACCCGATTGTAAAGGCAACAGCAAGCCAAAATAGCGATAAAAGCATCAAAATCCCTTGAAGTGGCAATATGAATTTAATCCACTTACCATAGCCGACTTGAACCAGTCCAAGTGAAATCAACAGCACCGCATTAGTTGGATAAAATACATTTGAAAATCCGTCTCCAAACTGAAAAGCTAAAATTCCCAGTTGTCTTCCTATTCCAAATAGGTCCATAATTGGCACAAGAATTGGCATTAATATAAATGCCTTAGCACTGCCGGATCCAATAAAAAAGTTCATAATCATAACAATAATAAATACAATAAAAACTGCTATTAACGGAGATGTGTGACTGATATTTTGTGAAATTTGATAGAGAATGGTATCCAAAATATGACCTTCAATCATAACGTGTTTGATACCTGTAGCCAGTAAAATTAATATTATGGCTGGTGACATATCCTTTGCACCAATGAAAAACTGTTTTGCCACCCTTGTAGGTTTCCAATTTGAAATAAGCCCCACACCAATGCCTGCCATAAGAAAAATAACACCGATTAATGGCAATGTGTAATCTCTTAACGCTTCCACAAAAGGTGTAGCTCCCACAAGCATAAACATGATGAGCATTAGGACTATAAAAAAGCCATATGCTTTTTTTGATACATCATAATTGTCTGTAAGTTCATTTTCCACACAATCTATCCGATGTTTCTTTGTTCTCCTGAATAAAAATGCTACTAAAATAACATAAACAGAGATAAAAACCAATAGTCTCAGCAATGCCCCAGAAAAAATAGGAACATCTGCAAGGCCTTGGGCAACACCTATGGTAAATGGATTTGTAACTGCAGCAGCAAAGCCAAGTCCGGTTGCCAGTACACTTACGCCCAGCCCTGTCAATTCATCCCACCCCATTCGTCTTGCAAGGATAATAATGAGTGGTACGAGGGGTACTACTTCTTCAAATACACCGATGAAAGCACCAAGAGCCATAAAAACAAAAACAAGCATACAAAGAAGTGCAAATTCATTGTCTTTAAATTTCTTAACGATGGCTAAAATGATGCCCTCTATCAGTCCCGTTTCTTTAAGAAGATGAATCGAGCCACCAATGATTAATAGAAAAAGAATAATGGCTATCACAAGTACTCCTGATTCACTGAAGAGCACCAGTATGGGTGCACCTATCCAAGTGAGGATTGGGATTCCCTGTTCTTCTCTTTCAGTAAATGTCATCGTCTCAGCATTAAAATCACCATTAGGAATTAAATACGTCAGCAAACCCGTTAAAAACAGCATGATGATTAAAACGATTGCCGCGGACAAAAATGTCTTAACAGCTGGATTGTTTTGCTTCATGATTTTCCCCCTCAATAAGCCAATTTTCTTCTATAAAGCGAAAAGTGTTTGTACCGTCTGAGCAACAACTTGCTTCATTAATTATATGAATAAATTTCCAAAATTACAACTTATTTCTGAATGCCCTGATATTTTTAGAGTAATTTTCTCCTAATTGTCCTTTAATTAAAGTTCTAATAGTTTATTTCTTAATAAAGAAGATGTTAATATTGTAATTTTTGCAAATACTAAGAAGATAGATAGTATAGTTTAAGGAGATTTTTATGAGTAAAAAAGCAATTATTATAGGTGCCGGAATTGGTGGCCTGTCTTCAGCTTTAAGACTTTTACATAATGGATATGAGGTAGAGATTTATGAAAAAGAAAATTCAATTGGTGGAAGAGTCAATATTATAGAAACAGAAAACTTCACTTTTGATTTAACAGCTTCAATCTTAATGATGCCTGATGTTTATAAGGAGCTTTTTTCATATGTTAATAAAAATTATGAAGATTATCTTGAGTTTATAGAAATTGATCCTATTTACAGAGTTTTTTCGGGTGGTGGGCATTTTATAGACTTCAATACAAGTATCTCTAAACTAACTAAAAATCTAGAAGCCATATCAAAGGATGACTCTCTAGGTTATTTTAAATTTATATCTGATGTTTATGAAAAATATTTAATCGCAAATAAATATTTTCTGGAAAAATCACAAGATACTCCAAAGGATTTCTTTAATTTAACAACTCTATCTAAAGCATTTAAAATACATACACTTTCAACCTCTTATGATTTCATCTCAGATTATATTAAAAATGAAAATATTCGGGAATACCTTGCCTTTCAATCTATGTATGTAGGTATATCTCCTTATGAAGGTCCTAATATCTACACACTTATACCCGTAGTATCTCAATTATATGGATTGTGGCACTTAAAGGGCGGAATGTATTCATTTGTTAATGCTATTTCTCAATTAATTGTTGAATTTGGAGGCATCATAAATACAGGAGCAACCGTTGAAGAAATAATATTTTTAAATGATAGAGCCATTGGAATAAGAACATCCCAAGCTATAGAAAAAGCAGATATCATCGTATGCAATGCAGATTTTCCGTATGCTATGAAAAATCTAATTAAGGACGAACATTACAAGAACGATTATACCGATAACAAACTCTCTGAGTTAAAATACTCTTGTTCTACTTTTATAATTTATTTAGGACTCAGAAAAAAATACCCTCAATTAACAGTTCATAATATATACTTGGGTGAAAATTTCAAAAATAATATAGAATCAGCCTTTGAAGGTAATTTACCTGAAAGCCCTACTCTTTATATTTACTGTCCCAGTAGAATTGATGACAGTATGGCCAAAAATGAAGGCGAATGTTTAAACATTATGCTGAGAGTACCTAATCTGTTTTTCAATAAAATAACCTGGGATGATGTTACAATTAATAAATTATCAAATAAAATAATTATGGAATTGAAGAAAATAAAAGGGTTAGAGGATATAGAAGAGAATATTGTATATAAAAATCATCTTACTCCTCTTGATATGGAGCGTAGATTTAATGCTTATGGAGGCACGGCCTTTGGACTTAGCACTACATTGACTCAAACAAATTATTTTAGACCACATTTTAAATCAGATAAAGCTAATAACTTATTCTTTGTAGGTAACTCATTGCATCCTGGACCTGGAGTATCCTTAGTTTTAAACTCAAGTAAATTAGTAACTGAGGAAATATTAATAGAATCCCAAAACAAGGACTAGTCAATGTATAAGCAATGGGCACGTGATTATTATGAACTGTGGACGATTTTCCTGACCAATTCACACTCTGCAAATATTTTTAATAAACCATTTGTCTTGCCGAATTGCCACCGAGAGCCGTCTCCTATGTCTCATAAAGGTCTCCTGTCTTGTTTTTTTATAGTACATCGAATGATTCCAAACATATACTAATAAAAAAGCAAAAAGGAGTGTAATCATTGAAAAAAGTAAATGTTAGACTGCGCCCCATAGTGAATAACATAAACTTGCCAACCGTCATTAAAACAGCCATTCTTCCGGGAGACTCAATGGAAAGTTTGTTTATTGCAACACAGGTGGGTGAAATTTTTTATGTAAGAAATGAAAATATAAGGTTATTTTTAGATATTCGCCAGAGAATAATAGAGCTGGGTGCTAATGGTGGGTATGATGAAAGAGGGCTCTTGGGCTTAGCGTTCCATCCTGATTTTTATAACAATGGCCTTTTTTATCTCCATTATACAATAGCCGGAAGCCAAGGTCTTGGAGCTCTGCCTGGTTCTTTCCTGCCAAACCCATGTAACCCCAATACCCTAAACCAAAAATGGAATAACAGAGAAACAAACTATGATCATATTGATACAGTTGAGGAATGGATTTTACTGCCAAACGGTCAAACTCATAGAAGACGTTCGTTGCTTAACTTAAGAAGACCTTTTATGAATCATAATGGTGTCAACAGCTTAAACTTTTCGCCGGAAACAAAAAAACTAATATTGACAACCGGAGATGGAGGTTCTGGTTATGATCCGTTTAATTTAAGTCAGGATATAATGGAAGTTGCAGGCAAAGTAATTGAAATCGATGTAGCTATGAGTACTTTTGTGGATATCCCAGAAGTAACGCGATTTGATGAACTTCCTGAATCTATTTATAGAGCTCTTTCTGTAATTGCCAAAGGTGTTCGAAATATTCCCGGCATTTCATTTCAAAGATATTACAATCAATACATCAAATATGTGGGAAATGTTGGTCAGGACTTGGTAGAATCAATTTTTTCATTTGTTTATTATACTCCAATACCGGTCACTGAAATAATTCAAGCTTCATCACAAAATCGTGAGTTTAATCAGGAAGCTCTCGTAAACCTAGGCTGGAGGGGCTGGGAGGGTAATTTGCCGACTACCATTATACGAGGTTGTTCAGCAAACTCTTCTTTAGCTCAGGAAACTATTGCTTATTTCAATGAAGCAATAAGCACTTCAGCTGGTCGTATACATCCTCTGACTTGTTATTATCACATAGATTCACGGCCTGATAAATTTAGCGGCTCAGCGCTAACAGGTGTTCAACCATATATGGGAAGTGAAATTCCCGATTTATCAGGATGCGTTATTTTTACTGATTTCTCATCAGAAGAATCTCCGCCACCAGAAAGAGGAGTCTTAGCCTACACTAAAGTAAGGCCAGATTGCAAAGAAAATGATTACGGTATTATTGAACCAGATTATAATTTTGGCAATCAATCATCATTTTATGTCAGCCTGGGTACTAATCTCAATCAATCAAGACTATATTTAGGCGTCTATGGTTCTTCAAATGTAACCGATTATAATAAAGGCACCATTTTTGAAATTGTTGAATAATGCGATAAAATTCTGGCGACATTCCTCAGAATTTATTGATAGTTGAAAGGATAACACCTTTTTAAATATTCGTACACAAAGCTTGCTAAAAATAAATATATAAAAGAATATATTACATTTTGCAATACAATTAGTACATTAAAAAATGTTTTCAATAAGTATTTTATGGGTATTATTTATTTATCAAATGTATTGGAAGGTAGATAAAGTATGAAAAATATGCCTGTATTATTTATTGGTCATGGTTCGCCCATGAATGCAATTGAAGATAACAAATTTGTTCGTGAATGGCAGTCGCTTACAGAAAGATTACACAACCCTAAAGCAATATTATCTGTTTCAGCTCACTGGTATACAAATGGGACTAAAATTATGGATGAGGAATATCCAGAGACAATATACGATATGTATGGTTTTCCGGATGCTCTTTATAAAATTATATACGCTGCCAAAGGCTCTCCTGAACTTTCTAACAACATTATTAAAATATTATCTCGTCCAGTGGAAATAGATAATTCATGGGGCTATGACCACGGAACATGGTCAGTATTACACAGAATATACCCAAAAGCAGATATTCCGTTGATTCAGCTTAGTGTCGACCGTAACGCTTCCATGCAAGAGCATTATAATATTGGTCAACAATTAGCCAGACTCAGACAAGAAGGTGTCCTGATATTTGGAAGTGGAAATGTTACACATAACCTAAGTAGAATTAACTGGCAAATGGATGGAGGATATGATTGGGCTGAGGAATTTGATAATTATATTATAAAAAATATTAAAGACAAAAATTATGATAATGTGGTTGATTATAGAAAGATAGGTAAATCTGCAGATTATGCTGTACCCATTTCCGACCATTTTGCTCCGCTTTTATATGTATTAGGAGCATTAGACGGAAATGAAAAACTAAGCGTCTTTAATGACGAAGGTATTATGGGCTCCATGTCTATGACAAGCTTTTTATTCGAATAGTTCAAAAAATATCCTGCGTGAATAATCGCAGGATATTTTACCCTAATTTACTTTATCACTACACATTATTTCCATCTGTTTTTTCTTACTAAAACCTAAAAACACTAATTGATAGGATTTATCCAAAAGATCCTTTAGCAAATCATCTGGTACTTCTCCATCTGGCTTAATGGAATTCCAGTGTACTTTATTCATATAATATCCCGGAATTATGTCCTTAAATTGACTTCTTAAAAAGTCTCCTTCTGCTGGTTCCAATTTTAAAGTAATATAATAAGGTTCATTATTTTCGTCCAAACAAACAGCAGCAAACATCTTCCCGCCAATCTGATAACGAATCCAATTCCAATCCTTTTGAAGATCCTTAGTAACACCTTTTTTACTTACTAAAAATTCATCAACCCACGTATATCTCATATATTTTCCTCACTTATACTTTTTTTCATACGAGCCAACGGGGATAGTTCTCACTGTACGTTCACACTCAACAAAATTCTTTTTTAGCAATTTGCCTTGCTGGATATACACTAGGAACCGTCCCCTATGGCATCCTATGGTTTCATCATTCATAGAGTTGTCTATCTTTTATCATAGCTTCCTTTTTGCCATGAATTCTGCCAAGACCATACATAAGCAATGTTGCACACAATAAATTGATAGAACCTGCATGTGTCGGATTAAATGTATTTATGACTCCAATAATCAGGTTTGCAATCCCAGCTATTTCAATTGTTCTTCCAATTCTATTCAGATGGGTAATTCGTGAATCTATGTCTGAAAAAATATCGAACGAACCATCTTCAGTTTTTTTGCAAAAGTAAACCCACTGCACTACGCGACCAATGTATACAGCACCTGTTTCTTTCATAAAATTAATGTATGCATCATCTACTCCATGCATTTCCAGGCGAATAATGTACTCACCGGGTTCACACTTTTCAAATGTAAATCTGCAAAAGCTCACTTCGCAAAGAACCCAACCGTTCATCGCCATTTCGTTAAGCCATTGCTCTTCTTTTTCAAAATCCCATGCCCAAATCCATTTATGGATAGTCTTCTTTTCTTTCATCACTTTTCCCCCCCAAGAATTAAATCTCCATTATAAACAAGTTCTCTCAGACGTTCAATCTCACTCTTTAAAATCGACACTCCGCGTCCCGTTATCTTATATTCTTTCTTTCTGCTTCCTTCTTCGACCGGAAGAAGAGTTATCCATCCTTTTTCACACATGGTATTTAGCGCACCATATAATGTTCCTGCGGCTAGTCTGATTCGTCCTTTTGATAATTCCTCTGCCTGCTGCATTATTCCGTATCCATGTTGCGGTTTATACAGCGATAACAATATATAATAAGTTGTTTCAGTCAACGCTAGATTTTCATTCATGTTCTTATACATCCTCTCGTCACCCGTTATATCGTCTGTCGTTATATCGTAAATATATTATATCGTCACACGATATATTTGTCAACTCTAAAATACAAATAAAAAGTGGTTTAGTTTATTGTTGACAATCCAGATTTCCATTTAAACTTTCCATCGATAATGCCTACTTAAAAATAATAAAATAGATGGCTCTGATTACCGAAAAATTCAGTAATCATAACCATCTATCCAAAATTCATGCTAACCCGATATCCTCACATGGTTTCAAATATCTGCCCATCAATGCTGGCTATTTCATCAATGGAGACCCTTGTGCCATCGGTCATAACAACAACCCGTTCATATTCATCTATCTTTTTAGCCCTGCCGCTAACAGTAACATAGGCGCCGCCGTTCTTCTTTTCATCTGGCTGAAAGTAGGTAATTGCTATTTTTGGATGCTCTTTAAGCTGATCTGCTATGATTTGAAGCCTGATGCTCAAAACGTCCTTCATGTATTCGTCCAATTCCACTCTCTCCCCAGTCAATCTTGCGGTTTCTTTGATGGCGTCACCATATCCGGTCAGTGCGGCAAAAGGAGAAAACTGAGCTGCCCGGTCAATAGCCGACATATGAGGGCGTGTTGCTGAGACATGGTGCGGTAGATTCATGATGTCGTCATATGATTTTTTCATGCCTTATGACCTCCAATTTGCTCATTTCTTTCCACTGTGGTTGCGCCTTCCTCCAGATTCATACACTTTAGGATGGCATTTTTTCCATATTTCTTTTTTATTTGTAGTATTGCTTTCTGCATCTTTTTTTCACGAGCAAGCTCGGCTTCTTCATATGCTTTATTCGCCTGTTCAGCCTCATAGTCTGTAAAAAGATCAAGCTGTTCATTGTTATCTGTCTTTTGAACAGCTGCCTCGTCAACAACATGATTTGCAGTAATGTTGACTCTCCTGATTAAAAGGTTTTTATCAACGATGCGCTCAAACAGCTCTGTGACGGCATCCAAAATTAGCTTTGAAGAGGAGGTCTGCCTGCCAAGATTTGCCGAACCATGGGCAGATTTCGGAACAACACGTCCGTAGTAGTCGGTTGTAATCGTCCCCTTATATGATTTCTCTTTCACAGGGTTTGATAGATTTTCAATGTCATATCCAACAGTCAAAACAAGCTGATCGGTCACAAGCTTCTTATCTACTAAATCAAGTACAAGTAAATCAGTCATTTCTCTCACAATCAACTTCGCTTTATCAAATGTATAGGCAGAGTGCAGCACCTGCCCTGATCCAATACTGTTTGTGCTTGGCTTATATGCCTTAATATGTGCAATGGTGCATGGTTCCCAACCCCATGCATGGTCAATAAGCAGCTCAGCGTTGATGCCAAACAGCTTATACAGTAAATCCTCGTTGTAATAATCATTTGGCTTCCCAAGAGAACATCTTGCAATATCTCCCATGGTAAAGAGCCCTTGTTCTTCCAACTTCTTTGCATACCCCCTGCCTACGCGCCAAAAATCTGTTAAAGGCTGGTGTGACCACAGCAAGCGACGGTAGCTCATTTCGTCCAATTCAGCAATCTTCACGCCTTTTTCATTGGCTGGAATGTGTTTTGCTCTAATATCCATAGCAACCTTGCAAAGATACAAGTTTGTTCCAATTCCTGCTGTTGCTGTAATACCCGTCGTTTCAAGAACATCAAGAATTATTTTTGTGGCAAGCTCATGGGCAGAAAGATTGTATGTGTTCAAATAATCAGTGGCATCAATGAATACTTCGTCGATAGAGTATACATGGATATCTTCGGGGGCAATGTATTTCAAGTAAATATTGTAAATTTGCGTGCTGTACTCTATATAAAGGGCCATCCTCGGCGTAGCAGCAATGTAGTCCAACGCCATATCAGGTGAGGATTTCAATTCAGCATCGTTGAAGGATGCTCCTGTAAAAGTTCTCCCTGGTGCTTTGCGCCGACGTTCTGAATTAACTTCCTTGACCTTCTGCACCACTTCAAACAGCCTCGCCCTGCCTGGAATGCCGTACGCTTTGAGAGAGGGAGAGACAGCAAGACAGATGGTTTTTTCAGTGCGGCTTGCATCAGCTACAACCAGGTTTGTGGTCAAAGGATTAAGCTCTCGTTCCATACACTCAACCGAAGCATAAAAGGATTTTAAATCGATTGCGATATATGTTCTGTTCTTCATTTTATTCTCTGTCCGCCTCCTTCAAAAATTATCTGCCGTCAATTGAATTTCCCATTTACTACCACAATTCTTTCAACATTCTAAATTCCTTGTAGATAGTATCCCCAAATTTATATTCAAACGAATACTTTTTATTAAATCCATATTTTTCATACAACTTAATAGCTACTTGATTATCTATTTCTACGCTTGTATATAAACTTTCATCTGGAAATTTATTGTTAAAAAAATTTAAAAACTCTTCTAACGCTTTTGAGCCAAATCCCTTGCCTTGATGCTTTATATCAATCATAAATCTTGAAAATGACCATCCAGATAGTTCTTCATCGTAATCATATAATAAAAATCCTACCATTTCATCACCATTATATATTGCTAATGGATATAATTCATCTTCATAAAAAGCTTGTACCAATGAAAATGCATTACTTGCAACATAGTTAGTTTGATGCTCTCCTACCTTTAAAGACACACAAGTGTTATAATTAAATTTATCTATTTCTCTAAAATTAATATCCATGTAGTACCCCTTCATATTTCTATTTATGCTTTGTCACAAATCATTCGTATATATTTGTTAAATCTATTTCTATATCAGCTCTGGATCATCACCATTTACCATACCATCGAATATCATAAGTACTTCTTCTGTTTCTGTGCTGTAATAATATTCCGTTTCAGGATTGGTAAAACTCATTGCTTCGAGTACATCTTGTAATTTTACTTTCATATCTGCTAATCCTTTCTTTAGGTTACCATAAAAGTATCGTATATTTATTATTTTACTTTATCCTTCACCTTTTTATACTTCTGCTTACTGCTATTAGGCTTATCTGGTATCGTCATTTCAATATAACCTAGTTCCAAAGCTGGCAACAAGTAATTATCTCTAAATGTTGGTCTATGCTTTAATCCCAATAATTCCATAAGCTCCTTGGTTGAACATTCTTTATCACCGATAACCTCTAATAATCTTTCAACTTGTTCGGTAACTTGTTCCATGACTTGTTCGATGTCATCAATTTCACATAATGCATCATAAATGGCTTTTAACAGAAACTCTATGAATTTTCCTGAATCAGCACTATGGTCACATTCACCTAGCACTTTGTAATATTCTTCTTGCCTTTCCCTGATTAATGTTTCTATTGGAAGCCAGCCAAACAGCGATTTCCATTTATATAGCAATAGTGTCTGCCACATTCGTCCCATTCTACCATTGCCATCTACAAATGGATGAATAAATTCAAATTCATAATGGAACACACAGCTTTTTATAAGCGGATGAACTTCTGCCTTCTTTGCCCAATCAACTAATTCTTTTATCAGCTGTGGAACCTGATTTGCAGGAGGTGCCATATGCACTAACTGTTTTCCGGCAAATACGCCTACACCACCACTTCGAAATGTTCCTGCTTCTTTTGTTAATTCATTCATTAGAACTTTATGGGTTAGTAACATATCCTTAACTGAATACGGATTCATTTCTAAAAGCTTGCTATATGCTTCAAAGGCATTCTTTACCTCACATATCTCATCTGGTGCTCCCAGAATCCTTTTCCCATTTATAATATCGGTTACCTGATCCAAAGATAAGGAATTATTTTCAATTGCTAAAGAAGCATGAATTGTTCGAATACGATTATCCCTTCTAAGTCTTGGGTTGTTGCTCATATTATCATTTATCGTAATTTGGGTTATTATTTCAGTAATAGCAGAAATTAAATTTACCATCTTATCTGTTATTGTATATGGTGGAACATAACCTTTTTCGATCATATTTTTCCTCGCTTTGTGCTATAATTTGCACCTATATGATTTAACATTATTATTTTATCACTTGTACATTATTATACCGTACAAGTTTTAATAATACCACTACTTTTTGTTTTATTTTATAAGTTTATTTTAATTCGTGATTGTAAATATATTTTTGCTGCAGAATATAATATGCACCCTTTAACAAGTATTATGTGCTTTGCGCCTTCATGAAACCTAACAAAAAATCATTGTAAAATAATTAGAATCAAACTAGAATCACACATAAAAATAACGCTACACACCTTAATTTTACAAGGTCGTAGCGTTTATTCATGTTATTCCTACTCAATGATTATTTAATTTTCATTAATTTCTTTCATTGATTTTACTGTCTTTCATGTTTCTAATATCTTTATTTTCATCAAAAAAATCAGGCTTCAAAAATTATATGTACGAATTGTGTACGCCTAATTTCTTATATCAATTGCTATTTCAGATAATGACTTGAGTGCGTAAAAAAGATGTCGTATTCCCCTGGTAACCACTTGCGTTACAGTTCAAGCGAATTGCATCAAATAAAACTTTCAATAGTGCGTTCCACTCTTGAAGGTTCGACACAATTTTAGTTCCAACCATTTATAATTTCCACTAAAGCATTAAGAGACTTTTCATCCATTGGCAAGTCGATATCTGTGATTATCCAATGTCCGTTGGAGTACACTCCTATACGATCCATTAGAACATGATGATTCCCACTGCTCGGGTCTTTATCTGGAGGCTGCAAAGATACTAAAAATTCTCTACCATCTTTTGTTATTTCAATCCATTTCCAGTTAGTTAAATCAAAAGGCTTAATTAACTGACCGCCGGATATATATTTCTTCACACCTTTTCCGGCCAAACCCCGCTTTTTAACCTTATACCCACATTTTTCTAAGTAGTCAACAATCTTTAGTCTTTCACCTTCACGACTTTCTGTATATACCTGTTTGATTAGTTCAAAAAGTTTTTCATTCATATACCTATAGACTCCGTGATTTCATTGGCGAGTTTTTTTACGAAGTAGTGATTGTTTGTACGTCCATTTTGCAAAATATGTTGTCCTATATCGGTCTTGATATAGTCCATTTTTGAAACCTTTCGCAAGATTAGTACCTTCATATTGCTATCCGCATTTACCATTAAATATGATAACCGTATCAGAGCAGCAGTTGCATAGCTTCTTGCGTGTAGAAGCTCTATAAGTGCGACAATAGCATAATACAAGGCATCTGAATGTTTATCCTCGCTAACTGACAATACAAAGTTTAGGATAATACCTAATATGCCGTTATCTACCATATCAATATCTGCATCAGACAAATAATTGCCGAGATACCTTAGCGCTCTTATAAAATCACGCTCTGAATAACTGGACATCGTGGCAAAACCTATAGCTACTTCTTCGAACGATGTGCAACCCAAGCTTATCTTGAGCAAAAGATAGCAATATCGTACTACATTTGGACCGCTTCCTCCAAAAAAAGAGTCGAATCGAGCATTTGTGATTTCTGCTTCGTGCGCTGTTATCAGTTCAGAAAATTGTTCCCATGCTCCGTGAGCAGGATATGTATTCCTAAGGTAAATTGCGAGTAAAATGGCACCTTCCTTTGCATCACTCTGATTATTTTCATTGAGTATTGTGTCCTGAATCAGGGTAACCATTTCACTAATTTCATCAGCTTCAAGCCAAATGCTCTCAGCTTTTAGAATACTCCTGATAATATCACAGGGATTATATGTATATGACGAATAATATACACCGGATTCATTTGGCGTAATTCTCTGCCTCGCTTCATTGATATATTTGTCTAAATGAACCTGGGGGTTGTTATCTAATCCGATTTCAAGATCATAAACGCCATTGTAGAAAGCAGGAATTTTTTCTTTTACAGCACTATCCAAAGCAGATGTATCTATAGTTGCTATCTTTCGGTATGCAATTATTGCGTTATTAAGCTGGGTATTGTTTGCCAAGTTTTCCATTGCCAAAAGGGTAACCAGCTGTTCCATGACCCTTGTTTGAATTTCCTCCGTGCATTTTGCATAATCAATGTGTTTAAGAACCTTTAAAGTCTCATCACAGAATCTCCAGATGCATTTAATAAAAAAGGTTAAAGCCAATTCCAGTAGATGCATATTATCGGAACGTCCTATAATAGAAAATGCGGTTCGAAGGATAAAATACCCTGTAGAAACAATTCTCGAGTCGGCATCCTCACACCACGCATTGGATTGAGCAAAGAAAATATCCTCTTGCTTTTTATACTGTTCATCGCTCATGTAATACCCAAAATGTTCAAGAAGCAAGCAGACTGATTCAAATTGTTTATGCTTAAACGGTACGGTCTCGATACTTTCAATAATAACTTCGATATCATCTAATGTTACGGCATCCACGCTATTACGATACGCTTTGACGACTTTACTTAATGATTTTTCGTCTTGCTCAAGAATGTACATCCTTGCCAGTTCACGAAAAAGCCTTACATCTTTGCAATCAACATACTTTGTGAATAGAACCTCGGCGTACCTATTACACGTTATCCGAATATTAGTTAATGAACCAAATCGCACTGCAATATTAAAACATGAAGCAATATCATCGAAAGCACCATTCATAATTCCCATGCGGTTAGTATAAGGGGATTCTGTAAGCATTTCAAAATGTTCTTTAAGTAATTTTGATTTTTGGTTTACTGCGAACCTATCCAGCAGAGGGTAATACACCATTTCTGCACTTTGATTTAAAATCTCTTGTCCCTCTGAACTAAACTGCATTTGATTTTTTGTTTGATCTAACATATCGCTGATATTTCGCATATCAATCGCAATATCATTAACCAGCCATTCTGGTACGCTTGCATTGCCTTTTATAAGTTTATATGCTTCGCATATCTTTGTTAGGCAGACATTGAGATTTCCAGAAAAAAATTCGGCGATTGCATCAAATCTTATTCGGAGCACATCCGCAATATCATTAATTACTGCTGGTTCAGATAATACCGCATCCTTAAGCTGTGTAAAAATATCAATATTAAAAGTCTTACGCCCTATTACCATACGTAAGAAATCAGCACATAGATTGTCGCATGAAGTAGACGAATCATTTTCATGCGGAAATAGCTTCTCTCCATAAGGATTCAACACTCTCACTAAGATATTTTTTGAAGAGTACCGTGCAAATACATTTTTATTTAATGTGATTAATGAACCTGCTTGTAAAATATGCGCTTCCGCTGTAGGTTGAACATCCGATGTGATGTCTGTGCCTGAATCCAAGTTACCAGCTCTTTTCCGATACCAATCTAATAAATCTTGTATGGCACGTTCGTAAGCCACCTTTGGAATTTCAGCGAATTCATGTATTGTTCGATAAATGGTTTCACCGGATTGTCGGAGTTCACTATGCAATGGGATATCATCTTTAATTCGTTCGTCGCAGAAAAAGTACAGCCGGTGTATTCCAGTGTTGATTGCCTGTTTATGTTCCTTATAGACTGCATCTGACACGCCATCGGCATTATCAATTAGAAAGATACAAAGGTCTGATCGAGAAACTTCACTTAGATAGGCACCCTGAGTATTTTGGCTGCTGGCTTCTTGCTCAAAAGCGTATACAGAAGCAACAAGACCCGTTTCCATTAGTAAGGTTTTAAGTGCATGGCGTATAGGCTTATACCGTTCATCGATTTTTGAGCTGATAAATATAGTAAGCTTTCGTTCAATATCTTTACCGAGCATATTAGACATCTCCTTCTGGTTGACTGTTGATTAAGATGGGTATAAATTAACCTCAAACTTTCCACAATTATTATAGTTTTGAATACTGTATTCCGAATTTAGCCTAAATCCTTTATCAATGACCCTACTAATGACGTATTGCTAGAGGTCTTTGATAATGATCTTATAAGCATTTTTTTCATTATACTACAATTTCTACTTTATGGAAACGATTATTTGTAAAAATGACCAGTGTTGAAAAAATTCTAGCGCATAAATATACTTATATATTTTTTGTGTTACCCGATTTAATAACCTAATTATTATAAATAAAATCTGAATTTTGCGACAATTAAATAAGCAATCACATTATATACATGCACTTAAACCAAAAGCTATACCTTTTCATATACCTTTATTGTTAACTAAAAATATATAAAAAAATATACTATTTGACTTGTTTCTGTTTTATCATATATTCTTTTAAACTTCACCCTATACTGTTTTTTAACCTACTTTATATTTTTTAGAGCAGTTTTTTATGATTATAAGATTTTTAGTTAATGCTTTATATTATTGAGCAGTATACTATCTCTTTTAATTCAGCAATCCATTTCTATATTAAACTGAAATTTGCTTAACATAATTAAAATGTACTGCTAATATGCAAAGCAGTACATTTTATTAGTTTTTAATTATTAAGATAGTAAAATTCAGCTTGTGTCTATATTCCTTACAATGCTATCAAAACATTAAATCAAACCAAAATACTTTTCAAAAAAAGCTTTTAGTTTTTCGATAACGATCTGTTTCTTTAGCGTTCTATTTGACCCACCTGAGAACCTTGAAATTGGTGGTAATATTTTATCAATATCTGTACCAGTAGTCTTAATATCACCATCTCTAAAAGAATTCTCAATAAATTTCTTGGCTTCATCCGGCTTTAATTTTTCTTCGTCAATAATTGATTCCAAGTCCTGATCTTTTTGTTTTCGCACAAACTCTTTCCAGTCTTTATCAACATCTGTTTTCACAGTCATTTGGGCAACAAATCCCTCAATAAGGGCTTTTTTACTGCGTAGCTCGACACTTGCATCAATGGATTTGTTGATGTTAGCAAGAATGGTTTTATCTTCACAATTGGACTCGTGATATTTGGCGACCAGCATTAATATATAATCTATATTAACCTCAACCTGTTTAATAAGTTCAAGTTCAAAGACAATATCATCATTGATACGCTCTTTCTCGACATCACTTTTCTTTGCATAGTCTTGATACAGGTCAATATAAATACTTTGGTAATCTTGTAAATCTCTAACAGATACAAAATTATCATTTTCAAAGTCGTCGAAACATCTTAAAATATTTCTTAATCGTAAAATGCGACCAAACAATTTTATGAATTCTTTTTGTGCATCTTCACCAATAATATCGCGACAAATAGAGAATTCATTCACAAGCTTTGTTACAAGTTCATTGTACCCTTCCACATGCTTGCCTTTTTCGTCTTCATAGCCATTCATATATTCATTGTAGGTTTTTAGAATAACCATTCCGCTTGTATTCTTATCTCCAAAGAGAGCCAACGCATCATTGGTTGCAGTTTCTAAATTTCTAAAACAAACAATATTACCAAAGGTTTTTACAGAATTTAAAATACGATTCGTTCGAGAAAATGCCTGTATTAAACCGTGGTCTTTTAAGTTTTTATCTACCCACAAAGTATTAAGCGTAGTGGCATCAAATCCTGTCAAGAACATATTTACTACAATAAGCAGGTCGATTTCACGGTTTTTCATACGTAAGGACACGTCTTTATAGTAGTTTGGGAATTTATCAGCAGAAGTATCGTAGCTAACATTAAATTGCTCGTTATAATCCTTGATAGTACTATCAAGAAAATCACGAGATGTTTGATCAAGCCCACTGGTATCAAAATTCTCGTCCTTCAAAATATCGTCCGGATCTTCTTCGTTTTGGCTAAAACTAAAAATTGTAGCAATATTCAAGTTATGAGCAGTTTCTTTCATTTGCTTTTTGAATTCATTGTAATAAGCAATTGCTGCAGGAATAGAAGCAACTGCAAAAATGGAGTTGAAGCCATTAACCTGAGTTGTTAACTTCTTTTCTTCCACAGTGTTGTTTTTAGACCTTGCCATTTTTTCAACATTTGCAATCACTTTATGGTCATAGTAAGACCTGTTTTGGTTACGGTATGTTTTTTGCTCAAAGTGTGAAAGGATATATTCAGTGATTTCTGTCACCCTTTTAGGATCAAGTAGTGCTTTTTCACGGTCAATAGCTTTTACTTGCTTATCATACAATGCTTCAGGGTTTTTAATGGTATTGATATAATCAATCCTAAATGGTAAGACATTGCCATCATGAATAGCGTCCACAATGGTATATGCATGCAAAGGCTTTACTTTGTTGCCGTTCTCATCAGGTTCACCGCCAAAAATTTGGGCAGTAGTACGCATATTGGGGTCATTTGAGGCATTGGAATTTGAAGCAAAAATAGGAGTACCTGTAAACCCAAAGATATGATAATTTTTAAAATGTTTTGTAATAGCCTTATGCATGCCACCAAACTGAGAACGATGGCACTCATCAAAAATCATAACAACATGTTTTTTATAAACTTCATGATCCTTGTTTTTGGAGATGAAATTATCTAACTTTTGAATGGTGGTAATAATGATTTTGGCGGTACTATCTTCCATTTGTTTTTGCAGAACTTTAGTAGAGGTGTTGCTGTTGGCAGCGCCCTTTTCAAACCTGTCATATTCTTTCATTGTCTGATAATCAAGGTCTTTTCTATCCACAACAAACAGTACTTTGTCTATATCTTTTAATCCTTGAGCAAGCTGTGCTGTTTTGAAACTGGTTAAGGTTTTACCACTGCCCGTTGTATGCCAAATATAACCGCCTGCTTCAGTTCTGCCTGTCTTTTTTAGATTGGTAGAAATAGCAATCCGGTTTAAGATCTTTTCAGTTGCCGCAATTTGATAAGGACGCATCACCAAAAGCAGTTTTTCCGAAGTAAATACACAGTAACGAGTTAAAATATTTAAGAGCGAATGCTTGGCAAAAAAGGTTTTGGTGAAGTCTACAAGGTCAGGGATAGTACGGTTTTTCTCGTCTGCCCAATAGCTTGTAAACTCAAAACTGTTAGAAGTCTTTTTCTTTTTTGAAGCGTTTTTCTCGGCATTGTCTTTAATATGCTGAAATCTAGTGGTGTTAGAATAATACTTTGTATTTGTTCCGTTGGAAATAACGAACAATTGCACATATTGATATAACCCAGAACCTGCCCAAAAGCTATCACGCTGATATCGGTTTATTTGATTAAACGCTTCACGAATAGCGTTGCCACGTTTTTTAAGCTCAATATGTACGAGTGGCAAGCCATTGACCAAAATAGTCACATCATAACGAGTGTCATGATTTCCGCCATCCTCTTCATACTGATTGATGACCTGTAAGTAATTGTTGTGAATATTTGTTTTGTCTATCAGTTTGATATTCTTGACATAGCCATTATCAAGTGTTAAATTCTGTAAATAATCTTCCTGTATTTTTCGAGTTTTCTCCAAAATACCGTCATTTCCGTTGGCAATAACGCTACTATAAAAATCGTTCCACTCTTTATCAAAAAAGGTGTAGTTATTAAGCTTTTCAAGCTGCGTCCGGAGGTTGTCAATTAAATCTTGTTCACTTTTTATGGTGATATATTCATAACCTTGGCTAACAAGACGGTTTATAAAATCTCTTTCAAGCTCTACTTCGCTTTGATACTCGGTGCCTTTTCTTTTTTCGGGAATGTATTCGGCAACAACTGTGCTTTCTGTGGAGCTCGCCACAATTTCAAAGCTATTCATTTTCGCAAACCTCCTTTTCCTTAAAAGTTAAAAGCTTATCTCGGTAATATTCATATTGCTGCTCACGGGCTTTAATTTCTGCCGGCAATCCCTCTCTGATGCCGTTACAAAGCTTATCAAAACGGTCGAGAATGTCAACGATATATTTGACGCGGTCGAAATCCGGGACAGGAATAGGTATTTTATTTAAATTGTCTTGTGTCAATTTAGGCTGTGCTGCCGTAGAGATATTTCTACTTAAATCAATCGCATTTAAATATATTTCTACAAATTTTCGCATTTCATAAGTATCAAACTTCAAAACATGTGCATGGTTGTTAACCCAATTTTTACCACTAATTGAAAATGCTATTGGTGTACTTCGTGCAATGAGATTAGCTCCATCTTCGGATACTAATAAGTAATCTCCATCAAAAATATAATCACTGACATAATCAACGATACCAGAGGCTCCATAGTAGGGATATTCACCTGCTTGACGGGCACTTTTAGTTACTGGCTTCCTCTGACGATCACAATTTATACAAATTTTTTCAAGAGGCTTTACCTCCACTTCATCACCAAAAGTCAACAAATTATCCCTATAATACTCATACTGTTTCTTTCTCGCTTTAAGCTCCGCTTTAAGCTCCGCTGCAAGCTCCACTGTATGCTCCATGAAATTGTCCAAAATACGGACAATTTCCTCTTGCACAGGCAAGGGTGGGAGGGGGATTGTCATATTCAACACATCATTCATATTTGGGTGTTTAATCCCTGAACCTCTATAATATCTATCAATAGTTTCACCATTATTTAACATCCAATAGTACAAGTACTTGTTTAAAAGTTTTGTTGTATCGTTTGATGTTGCGATACGATTATCAGCCGTTACAAACTTTCCTTTATAATATTTCAGAACCTCTTTAACTGGTCTTGATTTTCCCCAAGGTATAGTAACAACTTCTCCATAGCATAGATAATCGGCAGCTAATTCTTCAGTAGTCCATCCAGTTTGTTCTCCAGTTGAAAGCAAAAACACATCTCCGCTTGATTGCTCTAACTTAAACAAATCTGCCGCAAGCAAATATGGGTATGTAATAATTTGTGGTTGTTTTTTTCTATCAACACTATTAAACCGCTTATCCCAGATTGTAACTTCCCACATTGGGACAAATTCTACCCCATCAGGGCAAAGCTCATTTATAAGCTGTTCTAAATTACTCAGCTTCCTCACCTCCATCATTCCAACCCAGTGTGCCAATAGCCGTTATTAATTCTTGATTGGTTTTAATTTTTTCTAGCACCCCTGTAACTAAGCGATAAAAGGCATCAAATTTTTGTAATGCCTCTTCTTCATCGTAATCTCCATGAACCACATCACTTAACTCGCCAAATAGTTTATAACCATCTTCGGCAAATTCAGAAGGAATAATATTGCACCTTTCCTTGACAGGATTAAGTATTTGAAAGAATGGCTTAGGTTTGCCATCTGATTTCTTTGTTTCAATCGGGGGGTCTGCTGCTTCAGCTGTTTGCGTTATAATTCGTTCAAAAACTTTTCTCAAATAAACAATTGATCCCGCCCCAAAGTTTTCTCTTGCTGCTCGTTTCGCTTTCTCTAAAGCTTCTGTAAAATCGCCGTAATTTTCTGTGTTTAAAGAAACAAACTCAGAAAATTTCTCGCTTCGTTTAGCTATGCGAATATAGGGGTATGGGTTATGTATATCATCTTCATCTCTACACTCTAACAAAAACCACATCTGTACAGAAGCTCCACAACGAGGGCATTCAAGAACACAATCTATGCTAACTGTTTTTTGATTTACACCAATGCAAAATATTTCTTCTCCAGAGTAGAAGGTTCGTTGGTCATTACAGTTGTTGCAATAAAAATTCAAGGCAACTTTTCCTTCCGTTAGCTTTTTGGAATTACCTGTTTTAAGCTTTCTGTTACTTAAAAAGCCCTCTACCTGTTGAAATTCGGTTGTTATAGATTTTGACAATACATCTGATAATCTCATATACTATGCCCCCTCAATCTCAGCTATGATAGCATCAATCTCAGTTCTCAACGTATTTTCCCGCTCAACAATTTGAGAAATTTTAGCATTGAGAACAGCTATATCAATAATTTCTCTTGTATCCTCGCTTTCCACATAAGTTGATACAGAAAGGTTGTAATTCGCTTTTTCAATATCTTCTTGTTTTACGAGTGCAGTAAAGTGTTTTTCTGTTTTTCTGTTTTTATATGCAGTCAAGATATTTTCAATATTGGTTTTTTCATCAAGCTTATTACTATTTGTAGCTTTAACAAACTCTTTTGATGCGTCAATAAACAGAGTTTGATTGTCGATTTTAGATTTTTTTAGCACCATAATACAGGTTGCAATACTTGTTCCGTAGAAAAGGTTATCGGGCAACTGAATGATACATTCAATATAGTTATAATCAATCAAGTATTTTCTGATTTTTTGCTCAGCTCCACCACGGTACATAATGCCGGGAAAGCAAACAATAGCAGCTGTACCATTTGTAGCAAGCCAGTGTAGAGAATGCATAATAAAGGCAAAGTCAGCTTTTGACTTAGGCGCCAGCACTCCGGCAGGAGAGAAACGAGGGTCATTTATCAATGTGCCGTTATCAGAGCCTTCCCACTTGATGGAGTATGGGGGATTAGAAACGATAGCTTCGAAGGGTTCTTCATCCCAATGCTCTTTATTGGGGTCTGCCAGTGTGTCTCCATGTTTTATGCTAAATTTCTCATAACCAATGTCATGCAAAAACATGTTAATACGACAAAGGTTATAGGTTGTAATGTTAATTTCTTGCCCGAAAAATCCGTTTCTAACATTTTCTTTACCAAGGATTTTTGCAAATTTCAGAAGCAAAGAACCACTGCCCACAGCAGGGTCATACACCTTGTTTACCTCAGTTTTGCCTACTAAAGTGATTTTGGTTAAAAGCTCAGATACTTCTTGAGGCGTAAAAAATTCGCCACCACTTTTACCAGCATTAGAAGCATACATACCCATTAAATACTCGTATGTATCCCCAAAAGCATCAATAGAGTTATCTTGATAATCACCAAGATCCATATCGCCAATTACAGAAATCAGCTTTTTTAGTCTTTTATTTCTTTTTATAACAGTTGGACCAAGCCTGTTGCTATTTACATCAATATCGTCAAAAAGACCCTTAAAATTTTCTTCACTGGGACTACCAACAGCAGAGGCTTCAATATTTTTAAAGTTCTGTTGCAATATTTCATTTAGATTTTCATCGAGATCAGCAACTTCAAGTTCTTTTTCTTTTGCCTCTTTATCAGCTTTGTTAATTTTGTTCAGCAGGGTTCCAAACAATTCACTTGGTAGAATAAAGAAACCTTTTGTCTCTACCATATCAGCTCTAACATTTTCAGCTTCTTCATCAGATATATTAGCATAATCAAATTCAACGTTGCCAGCTTCCCATTCGCCTTTGTTGAGGTAAGTAGTTAGATTTTCAGAGATATATCTATAAAATAGCATACCTAAAACATACTGCTTAAAATCCCATCCGTCAACACTACCTCTAAGGTCGTTGGCCAGTGCCCAGATTGTACGGTAAAGCTCACTTCTTTCTTGTTCTCTTCTATTATCAGCCATTTTCGTTTTCTCCTATTTCACAATACTTAATATTTGATTTCGCATTTTTTCATCTGCTTTAGCAAGGCGAATGATATTTCGCACATCATCATCTCGCATAATAAAATCAGCTATATCCGCTGAAACAACTCCACGTTCTTTTGCAGCCAAATCAAAAAGCTTATTTTTAATTTGATATGTATCATCGCCAAGATTTAGAGCAACAATAATACTATTGAGCAAATTCTCATCGGGTGGGCGATTGTTTCCTTTTTCTATATCGCTAATATATGTAGGTGTCTTGCTTACTTGTTTAGCAAGCTCCCGTATGGATATTTTTTTTGCTTTACGTAAGGCACGCAAGTATTCGCCAAAAACAAGGTCTTGATTTAAAAGTTCTATAAAATAAGTTTCCGCATTAGCTGTGGAAGGTGTTGTATTTTTCAATATGATCACCTCAATATAAGTTAGTTAGCTTACTAATAACTATTATATAAGATTTTCCAACTCCTGTCAATAAAAAGCGGTATCTATGAAAAAGCAAAGAGCCATCAATTATTCGTTTGAATAATTGATAGCTCTTTAGCTCTATTCAGTTTTACTTGACCCTCGGTTCACAAGTGGCCTTTATGACTACTCATATTCGCCCAAGGGATTAAAAATACAGCAGTATATAATTTAAAAATCGTTAGCCCCTTTGATTTCAACCTATTTCTTCTCTATCAACACAACTGTCTCAATGTGCGTTGTGGCTGTAAAATGATAATAATTGGCGAAATTGTAATGATTTTACCCCGGGGTAACATTTTGTATTTAAAGATTTTCTATTATATTTATTAACAAACATACCCTAATGATATATTTTCTGTTTGACTTCATTAATTTGACAATATATTATTTATAATCCTTAATTACTTTTTCTATTGTCACTTTGAATTCATCTTCTGTCATATGGCCGATGCAGATATGACCCATCTTAGTTTTCCTAGGATGATTGTCATATTCTTTTAAATGGTCTACATATAAATAGCCACCTACCCCTCCATTAACTTAAGGTTTTACCATTGTAGCTACATTTCTTTTTTTGATATTGATAAATTTATCATCATATCCATATTCGTTGAATTTTCAACCTTTAGTTGTATGCGATACTAATCCATATGATTTTAATATTTCATCAACTTTTACAAAATTTAAGCTCATTTTTTCCTCCAATAATCTTTTATTGTTTACATCCTTTTATTATTGCTTTTAATTCATCTATATCATACGGCTTATCCCCAATTTTAGAATGAAGAGCCAAATGACAGTTAGGACAAACAGGTCTTAAGTCTTTTATCGGATCAACTTCATATTCTTCATTTATTTCAGATAATGACTTAATATGGTGAACATGTATTTTACCTTTAAATTCATCTCCGTAAAATTTTCCGAAGTCAAAACCACAAACTGAACAAACACATCCGTAGTATTCAATGCAGGCTTGTCTTGCCTTGTAGTTTCTTTCATATGAATTTACTGTAATCTGTTTCTTTGCACCTTCCTTAAGAATTTGATGTATTCCAACAGGTATCTCGTCTGGAGTGATGGATAATTGCTTACTTTGAATTAGTGCGTCTATTTCTGACATATATAAAAGATTTATCTTTTGTTTAGATTGAGAAAATACTGTAATATTTTTATCTATGTTTCTTATTTCCTGTATTGTTATAGGTTCAAATACCTTAATAGTATTAATATCAAATTTATATGCTCCTAAATATTGTTTCTCAACAGGTATATTAAATCTTAAAATACTCAAAAGCCTTGCAGATGCAATTATGACATTATCAAATTGAAACAGTATCAATGACCCTTTCGGTGCATCCATACCAACTTTTTTGAAATAATATTTACCTTGTCTACTATTTCGAAGTTTTCCTAAAAAGTAGTCGTTCTGCACGTCCTCTATACTCATGTCAGGAAACTCTTCTTTCTTACTCATTGGCAATATTCTTATAGATAAATCGGTTTCAATTTTTATATTTTTATTTGGTCTTGGTAAGTCAATTTCAATATGCAAATAGTCAGCAAGTTTATACCATTCAGTGCATTCTCTAATTTTCTTACACTCTTCCTTAAAGACCTGGCTCGGGGTTAGTTTTTTAGCCTCAGAAAAGTATTCAGTATAAAGGTTATAAAAACCGATTCCAGCAACATTTTTACCTTTTGTCACAACTTTTGCTGAAAGGAATGGAAGACTCAATTCATAGCAAAGTTTAGAAATTTCACCAATATGTTTTGGAACTTGACGATGATGAATTGGTGGATTCACTCGGTCTCCTAATTCCTTATATTCTACATAGGATTCCTTCTTCAATACTGTTATTAAGAGCTGTTCTGCAAGCTTTATCTGCTCTGTTGTCAATTTCATCATTTTTCAATCCCCTGCTTATTATTATCTTGATTACAAATATCATCAATTCTATTAATAATGAACTGGGCAAATTCCACTGTCAGCTGTATTTTATCCAGTCCGTACTTCAATCCACCAAGAGTTTTACCTCCTCGATTTGTTATCGACTTATCAACATACAACTCAGTAAATTCCTTTTCCAACACTCCTAAAACCAATTCAAAATTCCACCAATGATCACTGTACAACTGCGAGAGGCAATCACTTTCAACATAATGAGGCCACCTTATTTCATCTGGATTTGGCACTGTTAATGCTTTTTCTGAAGTAACCTGATAATATCCCAATAATCTACCATTACCTACTGCATAACAAATAAGTATATCATTTTCAGTTACTGCAGTTGGATATACCTTAGAGAAATAAATATCTGTTGACATAACCACCTTATCAATATATGGCTTATCTGTACTGCCAATTGGCTTAATGAAATACTTAACATTTGATGATTTTTTGGATGGCTTCATATTCATAAACTTTGAAGCATCAAATTTTGCTGCTAGCTTTTCTGGTTTATTTTTAATTTTAAATTTATCTGCTTCTTGCTTAATTATATATATTTGTTCCTTTGTAATTTGTATATTTCCTTTGTAACCAAGTATCGTATCATAAATATGTTTTTGTTTTTTCGCATCCTGAAATACTACTCCCCACTCATGATTTTTCTCCAATCCTTTTTGAGTAAAATTTGCAGAAGATATAATAACACCTACATCTGCTTTATTTTTATAAAACAGATATACTTTGCCATGCAATTTTTCATCAATGATAATTTCATATGCAATCTGATTCTTATCAAAAAAGTTTACCAAAACAAATAAGCTATCTGCTTTTCGTAACCCTTCATCAAAAGCCTTTAGAACTGTAACAATGATGACTTTTTTAATCTTTGATACCAAGCCTATTTCATGCATAATATGCTCAATATCATCAGATAAGAAAGGTGATGCTATAATCAATTCATCTGACAATTTAACTAGTTTTTTTACATAATTCATATGTTGCTTTTCATCATAATTATAAAGTATTTCCATGACTTTTATCCTCCAATACCTGATATAACATTTCAAAGTCACAAATAATTTAATCTATAAATTTCACATCACTTATAGCTTCTGATTTTTTAAATTCTACTATCTGTAATTGTTCTCATTACTTTAATGATAAAAAAGTAGGATTTAGTATTTTTGTTAATAGAGTTTCAACAACTTTCCTTTCATCTTCAGTTTCAAACTCTTTCCAATATATTTCTACTACACCTTGATTCTGTGAGAAAAATCTATCCACCTCATGTCTTTTGTATCCCCAGGAACAGGAGAAAAACATTCTATGTAATGACTTTTTATACGGTCATATAAAATTTATCCTTACCAATATACAAACATTTGCCATTATATATATATATTCCTGCTTTCTTTTGAACTTGTCCTTTTATGAAGCTAAATTGCCCATTTTTTCTTCTTCTAATAAAGCAACCAATTTATCAATTATATTCATGACAATATCTCCATTTAATTTAAGCATAGCTAATTCCTAATTGTTTAATATTAAGTCTTGTGCCCACTCTTCAACTTTTTTATTACCAGTAATCACAAACTCCTGTCCCCTACCAACTGTCTGTAATGTACAATGGTCACTATTTAGCTTCCATATTGGATTTTCATTCTTAGCAGCTATCTTCTCATGAAATGTCATTTTAGTATTAAATTTAGGATGAAAATAAGATGGTAGTTTCCACAGGGATCTTTTTTCTTGACCATCACATGTTAAAACTAAAGGTTTATTATACTTTAGACATCCGTATCCAGGCTTTAAATTGTCAAAGCTTAGTTTATCCGCTGATATATAAGCAGTATTTTTATCCCTATTTCTACAGTAATAATGAGGATGCATGTTTTTCCATTTTTCATATTTAGCTTGTCTTGATATGCTTTGTATTTCACCTACTTGAAGGTAGCCCCAAATAATATGTTTATCTGTTCCTTTAATATAAGTATACCTGTTATTTATTCTCTTTACTTCTCTAAACCACCCAAAAAATAGAAACAAATCTCCCTTTCCTACATTTTGATTAGATAGATGTGATTGTGAACTATTACACTGCCCAAATATTCCTCTCCAATCATTATCCCTATTTCTTATGGTGCTCTGATTTAAGTCAGGGTCTAAATGGACATACTTATTTTCAAAATCATTAATGCCTAAATCGTTCATAATATTTGCATATGTAAAGTTTTCATTAAAATCAAGATCTTTATAAGTTATACCTGTATCCATGTCATTTTCTGGTATAGGAAATGATATAAGTTGATTTTCTTCTATTAACAAAGGACTTGGATATCTGCCAGCAGCAGAATCAAATCCCTTTCTGCTAAGTATTATCTTCATTTTTTTCCTCCAACTAAATCACATAGAATCACTTTTACCTAAATTACATTTAGAGCAAAGTGTTTGTAAGTTGTCAATTGCCGTTTCTCCACCTTTCGACCATGGAATTATATGGTCAATATGTAGTTCAACATTTACATCCTTAGCGGGTGAAGCCCCACAGATACAACATTTAAAGTTATCTCTTTTTAATACATCAAATCTCAATTTTACACTTGCATCTCTTTTAGTTCTGTGCTGTATAACCTGGTTGTCAGCAAATATTACTTTTTCTTCTTTTGTATGTATATCATTATTAAAATCATAGTTGATTATTCCATTAGTCCATTTCCCAATAGCTATTTCATATCCCCCTTTTGGTTTATGAAATATTGTGCCGCTATAAGAAAAATTCTCGCCTAAAAACTTATAAGTTTTATTCCCCATATACTCAAATAAATGTAAGTGATTTTCAAAATCAATTCCATTATTAATTCGATTATAACAATAATCACTAGGTATTATACTTCCAGGATTGCATCCATGTTTTAAAACAACCTTATTAATGATTTCTTGTGTAGTAAATTCATTTCCTATTTCACACCATTTAAATGTGTCTCTTACCTTGTCTAAAATAGTCATTCGTTTAGTTTTCCCCCTTACCCTAAGATAACGTTTTTATCTCCTAATATTATAACATAATTTTTTCCAGTTTCATATAAGTAATTAACTTAAAAATCCATCCTCAGCAACATTAAAAGCTAGCAATGTCGACATCATCTGTGTCAGTCATTATAATAGTGCGCCCCTTATAGTTTATCATTTTTGAGCATACCGCGAACCGTATTATCATGCCACTTTCCCCCTGTTACAGATTTCACCCCTTTACTGTTTAAATCCTTGGTTATTGTGAAAGTTCCTTTCCACGTAGGTATTCTTTAAAAATATATTTTACAATCTTGATATTTTTACTTACACCTTTACTTTTTTCCTGTTCTGTTCCTAGAAATATATGATATTAACAATTTACTGAAAAAACTTATTTCAAGTTCACCAATATTAATTATTCATATAATTATAGATCAATAAAAAATAAAGAAATGGCATAAATTAATACCATCTCAATTTATTTAATATGGATTTAATTATTATAGATTATCTCTAAAAATTCGTTAATATCATCTCCAACTAACTTTTCATCTCCGAAGTAAGCTTCAATTAGTTCAAAACTGTCATCCTCTAATAATTGAAACATAGCTCCTGCAGCGCCCCAAGGTTGATTATTGTTTGGATTTACTACTGTACCATAGAAATATACACGGATGAATTCATTGCCTATTATTTTACGTTTTGTTTCAGGATCAGTAACGTAGGCAAGTTTTCCCAGGAATCTTTCTCCCATATTATATACTTAAAACCAGCGCCTCTTTAGTTTAATGAGGTGCTGGTTAAATCCTGCCAAATCTATTTTAACATAGTTGTACCAAAAACCCTTTTGTTCAAATGTTTTTTCTTGCTGCTTTTTGCTTCTATCTTTTGATATTTATATTCCCAACTAATATTTCCGCTCAATATCTTTGAATCATAATCGTCTAATATGGAACGCACATCTTTAGACAGTGCAAATAAAGCTATAATATTTGGTATTGCCATTAGTCCTACAGTCATATCTACTAATTCCCATACAAATGTAGCATCTATCAATGTACCAATTATTAATGAAGCAATTACTATAACCTTAAATGTATTTAAGGTTACAGGCTTTGCATTAAACAAAAACTTTACATTGGATTCTGCAAAGAAATACCAGCCTATTATTGTTGTCAGAGAGAAAAATGATAAGCAAACTGATAGGAACATTCCCCCAACACTTCCAAAGTTTAAAGTAAAAGCATTTTGTGTCATGACCGTTGCACTTTCGGCCATTACTGATGCAGGTATTGTTGAATTATATGCACCTGTAGCCGTATTTACCATAACAGTTGATGTACAAATTAAAAATGTTGAAATAAACACTCCAATCATTGCTGAAAAACCCTGCTCTGCTGGATGCTTTACATCTGCAACTGCATGTGAGTGAGGTGTGGAACCAACTCCTGCTTCATTGGAAAACAATCCTCTGGCAAGACCGTATCTTACAGTTTGTTGAACTGTTATACCAAGTGCACCTCCGCCAATTGCGCCTGGTGTAAATGCTCCAATAAAAATACTTTTAATAGCTGTAATAAACCCGCCTAAATTTAAAGCAATAATTACCAAGCTTCCAAGTATATAAGCACCAGCCATTATTGGAACAACAGTTTCAGCAAAAGAAGCTATTCTTCCCATGCCTCCCATCAATATCAAAGTAACTACTATTGCAAGACCCACTGTAACTGCAATAACCGGAATATTAAACGCTGAACTAACTGAACCGGCAACAGAATTTGATTGAACCATGGTACCGACAATTCCCATAGTTACAACGGCTGTTATGGAGAAAAACACAGCAAGCCATTTTGATTTCAACCCATTTTTAATATAATATGCAGGTCCACCTACCAGTTCTCCATCTTTATTTTCTCTGTATTTTTGAGCCAATACTGCTTCGCTGAAAATAGTTGCCATTCCAAAGAACGCAGATACTATCATCCAAAATGCAGCGCCAGGACCACCTGCTGCAATAGCTGTTGCAACACCAACTATGTTTCCTGTACCTACCTGTGAAGCTATAGCAGTTGCTAAGGCTTGTACAGGAGTCATTTTGCCTTCTTCAGCCTTTTCCTTATTTGCTATTTCGGCAATCATTTTCCTCAAGCCCGGAATTAACCTAGTAAATTGAGGAAACTTAAGCTTAATAGTCATGAAAATACCAATACCCATAAGTGCAAAAATTAGCACATAATCCCAAAGCACTGTATTAATCATTTCAACAAAATTTCTGAAATTTTCCATTATATAAATCCTCCTTAATTATATATACATTAAATCAATCGTGTTTAATGTTTTCATATATTAATCGAGGACCTTCAAAAATCTTCAGTAAGTTTCATGTGATTAAAAAAACGATGTCATTTTTTCGAATTTTTTTTTCAAGCTTTTTCTGTTTCACTGTAGTATACAATACCATCAATAAATTTTTTTAAATTAACTTTACCTCTTTTTTTACTTTTTTCTCTAATAAAATCCATTTCTATTTTTATCTGTTCAAAATTGTATAATCCATTTGAATACTCTGTAAATATCTCATTCATATAATCCTCCAGTCCGATGTTAGCAAGATTTTTCATTCCAATAGCTGCAGTCCTTCTGATTCTCTGTTCCATAACTTTAGGGTTATCTGTAAAATGGCTGCACAAATCTGCAATAGTCTCATCAGACGTGTGTTTATTATTATCAATTAAATATTTAGCAATATTAATAATATCCTGACTTCCTGATTCACTCAATATACCCATTCTTTGCATAACCCTTTTAATACCAATAATGCTATCTTTAGTATGCTCTAGAACAGATGCACTTTGTTTATCAGAAAATAAACCTTGTATGGTTTGTAATTTCTTGTTCATTTCGAATTTATATGTAACATTTTTAATTACACTTTGTACTTCTACTGCATCAATAGGCTTTGAAATGAAAAATTCTATTCCATGCTCATATGCTTTTGATATCATTTCCTTGGAGGATACCTGTGATATCATTATATAATGTATTTCTGGATACTTATTTTTAATCTCCTTTAGAATACTTATGCCATCCTTGACTGGCATAAGCAAATCTAATAAAACTAAATCTGGTCGGATAGCATCAATTTCCTTCAATGCATCAGGTCCATTATAAGATGTGCCTACTACTTCTCCCAATTCCTTATCATATATTATTTTTTCAAGAATTCTAACTACATTTATATTATCATCAACTATGAATATTCTCATTTGATTTTTCCTCCAAAATAATTTTAGGGATATTAATATTAAAAATCGTTCCAATTCCTAATTTAGAATTTACTTTCACTTCACCTTTAAGTTGTTCTTCAACAATATACTGCACTATGCTAAGCCCTAATCCTCTATTTATTTCTCCTGTATCATAATTAATTTTAGTAGAAAACCCCGGTGAAAAAATTTCATTAATATCATTTTCATTAATTCCAGATCCATTATCTGATATCTGAAATATATGATCAATTTCATCAACACTATGAACAACGCTAATTTTTGCATCAAATTGAGATTCACTAATAGCATCCATGCTGTTCATTATAAGATTTCTCAAAACTGACATCAAGTAATAATGTTTATCTGTATAAAAATTTTCACCCATAATAAATTCGAATTCTATGTGTTTATTGATATTTTTGGATTCTCTAATCATTGTTTCAAGCAAAATATTGTTAATATCTTTGTATTCCATACCATTATCATTCAGCTCATTTTCCGTAATGCTTTTAATTCCTCGAACCACTAATCCATTTTCTTTCTTAATTTCATGAACATCTCTGGCAATATTTAAAGCATTGTTAGCCCAGTTGTCTTTATTTTGATTATTGCTAATTTGCTCAAATAAATTATAAGATTGCGACATAACTTTTTCAATATTATCCATATTTTTTTCAATCCAAAAAATTTCAGTTTTTAGTTGAGATGTAAGCCATAACAGCTTTTTATATCTATCTTCATGCTCTCTCTTTGTTAACATCAAATCATAGTAGTTAAATGCTACTAATATAGCTAATACTAAAGATGATCGAACAATGCTGACAACCAGCAGTGATGGAATAACTTCAATTAGATTTGTATCAGCAAAAATAAAATACCTAAAAAACACTTCAATAGAATTTAATAAAAAATCACATGAAATAAGCGCCAAAAAAACAAAACCTATATTGTGCTTTCTACCATTTTTTATTAATAATTTATATAATAATGGATAAAAAATATAAAATAACATTTCCGGCATATAAGCAATGAATACTTCATTGTTATAACCAATAGTTACTTGATAGACTGCTAATCTTAATAAAAAAACCGTGACAGCAGATAACATTCCCATCGATATAGAGCTTATATCTTCATAATAATAAAGAAATGTCACAAATATTATTACACCTGCAGAAACGACAAAATCACTTTCTGATAATCCTAAATTAATTTGAGATGCTAATGCAACCAATATGGATGCACTTATAATCTTTTTTAAACCTTTCATTAAAACACCACAACTTCCTTTGGTCTATGGAACTGTTTTCACTGTCCCTTCATTTATATATTTTTAACATGTCTCCCTTTTTCCCATACTTAATGAATCATATTATATCATAATATTTATAATCCGGCTCTGCTTATTTAGCTACTGTTGAGTATTCATTTAATCAATATCATTATGTATTTAAGTTCTTTAACTTATCAACCAAATTATTAATTTAAATTTCAAATCAGCATATTTATTGTCTGAAAATTCTTTGACTGGGTTTACTTTCTATCACCCTGTTCGCTTTGATGTCTCCTGTCTTCATATCTAACATCTCCTTTTTAGGTCAAAAATAAACAATGACCGTATTAGATTTTCTAAAAATGCTTCGAAAATCTAACAGGTCATTATAAATTCTTAAAACCTTAAATGCAGTTCAGTGTGCTTTCGTGTTCTTTTCTACTAATGGAATAAGCGTAAATGCCGTCACTAAAAATTATTGTGTAAATTTTTAAAATTGTGTCTAAAAACGAGTGGTGGTAACGGTAAACGCTAAGAGGAAGCAGGACATCAACAAGACGTTCATGATCCAACTTCCTCTTAGGTTATTTATCCAATGACTTACTTAAGAGTCATTAAACTTTAAACTTCGTAACTTGAGTGAGCAGTTCTTGAGCCACACTTTCTAATTGGACAGAAGATTGAGCAATTGTTTCAATTGAAGCTAATTGTTCTTCTGAAGAAGCTGAGATTTCCTGCATGCCAGCCGATGTTTTTTCAACCATCGCAGAAATATTCATGGATTGATCAGTTACTTCATTTGTCTGATTATTGATCTCCTCTAAAGCTGTGGAAACCTCATTGGATATTTGCGCAAGCTCAGTAATCGAGTCAAAAATCTTGTCAAAGCTTTCTTTTGTATCTTCTGCCGAAGACTCCATAACAAGGGCGCTTTCTTTAACCTGTTTCATATTATTAACGGTTTCATTCACTCTACCATTGATGCCATTGATAATATCTTCAATTTTCTTGGTGAAATTACCTGATTGTTCAGCCAGTCTGCGAACTTCTTCAGCTACAACGGCAAATCCTCGTCCTGCATTACCCGCACGAGCTGCTTCAATCGAAGCATTTAAGGCAAGGAGATTGGTTTGTTCTGAGATACTGTTAATTGCACCAACTATATTGCGAATCTCATCAGCCATTGTAGCCAACTGATGTACTGATTCTCCAACAGCATTCGTATAATTGTTGTTTTCTTCGATTTTTTGACTTTGGCGTTTAAGAGCCTTTTGACCTTCTTTAGCAAGTTCTAATGATTCTTTGGCCTTACCTGCTGTAACTTCTGTTTTAATCGTAGCTTCTGAAACGATACTATTAACCATAGTAATCGCATCTGTTGTACCCTGAATCATTATAGCTTGATTACTATTGTCTTGAGCCATATCGTTTATAGTTGTAACGACTTGGGTTAAGCTCTGGGTGGTTTCTTCAGTTGTTGAGGATAATTGTAAAGAATTAGATGCTAACATCGAGGCAGCTGTTTGAATGTTGCCTACAAGTCCCCTTAAATCTTGAGTCATTGTCTTAAGATTATGATAAAGTTGACCGACTTCATCCTTTGATTTGATTTTCATCTCAAAGTCTTTCAAATCTCCGCTGGCAATTGTTTTAATAATATCGGATAACTTAACAAGCGGCTTAGTAAAGCTTTTTGAAAAGTAAAGGCCAAGTAATCCCACAACTATGGCTGCGCCAACGACCAGAGCGATAGAGGTTTTCAGGAGTTTATAAGCGGAAGACATTGCAACCGAAACAGGTGTTTCTACAGCAATTAACCAGCCCGTCAACTCGTTCAATGTATGGCTGACAATGACCTCTTCGCCTTGAATATTTGTGGTTTGCAGGGTCGAATTTTGTCCGGTTAAACCTGTCTGGACAAATTCTAAAGAGCTAAAATCTTCTTGGTTTTGGACATATTCCAGATTTGGATGTGCCAATACAGTCCCTTGTCTGGAAAGAACATATACGTTTGAGCCATCCACTGAAAGCTCTGTGACAAAGTCACTGATATGAGCGAGCTCAATGCTTGCTTGTAGGCCTCCGATGATGTTGTCATTCATATCACGAACAGGCGTAGAGATAACGACAAGCATTTTACCGGTAACCTTTGAAACGAGAATATCAGATACATACTCTTCAGTTCCACTCATAGCTTGAATATAAAATTCTCTATCTGTGACATTGGTAAAGGCATCATCATTACTTTTAACGACTTGTTGTCCTTCGGCATTGTCAAGAGCAATAGTAAGAGCTGGATCTACTTTAGCAGCATCCACTAGAATGTTTTTCGCATTGTCTAAATCAAAATTTCGAATAGCCGGTTGATTAGCAACCATATGTATGGTATTGAAATTTTTCTCAATCGTACTGCTTATTTCAGCCTCAGCAATTTCTAACTTGTCTTGGCTTAGTTGATATGTAGATTTTTCAGAATTTAAAACAAAAGAGTATACGGATACAACTGAATAGATTAATAGTGGAATCAAACTTGTAATTAATAGCATTGAGAATAATCGTGTTCTGAGTTTCAAATAAACGCCCCCTTGTTTAATTTTTATCAGACTTTCGCAAAACGTCACATGCCGCATAAATACAGCATTTTGTTTGGTTGAAGTAGAACAACTTTTATTTAGTTTCGCATTTGCCGATGAATTATTATTTAAAAAACTCAAAAAAAAGTCGCATTTAGCGACAAAAAAAATTCGGCAGTCTGGCAGCCATCAGCAAGATCTGGAAGGCCCATAACTTTGCGTCCTTAGCTTTCGCTAAGTTTGCCTTTGTCGTAGTATACTTAATTTTAATTAAATATATTGTATGTTGGTCGTGATATCACCTTACGAATTTTACGACTTATTATTGATAAAGTCAAGATAATTTGTAAAAAAATGACAAAAATATATACAAACTAGATATATCGACGGATATACATAATAGGATCCGAGCGATCATTGAGTTGAAATATCACATTTAATGGCTTATATTAGCTAGTAAATGCTGATATTTTTTGTCATGTATACAGAAAGGTTTATTCATCAATTATAAATTTTCTATTTTGTTTGTAAATCATGCCATTTTTTTCTTTCTCTCATGCATATCTGCAACTTCAATAAATTGAGTAAGATTCACATTTGCAATTTTTTTAGGGAAAAGACCTTTAGGCATCACACCTATAACCTTGCCATTATTTTTAAGTACCTGATTAGACAAATCACCCATTAAACCTACTTTAGAGCAGCCATAAACCAACTCGATTTTGTTATGTGCCAGAATTTCTCCAAGCTGCAATGCAGTCATTTTATATTAGGGTTATTACTGAAATTAGAACCTGAATAAACGCATATTCTATTCAATGTTTATCCTCCTTTAGACTATCTAAAATTTTTGTATTATAGCTGCCCCTGTTATAAGTAAAACCACTCCAAGAATTCTTTGCGGATTAATAAGATGTATCTCATTTCCGAGAAAACCATAATGATCAAATATAATCGATAAAATTATCTGACCGCAAATTACTAGACTAAACATATTTGCAAAGCCTATTTTAGAGGAAGCAAAAATTGTAACAAAGATATAGAAAACTCCTAGTAAACATCCACCATTGAATACCTTTGAGCATATTTGCACTATCTGATATGGATAGGGGATGTAAAAAGTCTGGTACTAAAAAAATTAGATTGCATGACTTAAGACACAGCCATGCATCTTTGTTAGTTGAAATGGGTTTCTCTCCATTATTAATAAAGGCTTGGTCATGAAAAAGTCGAAACAACAATGAATACATACTCTCATCTATACCCCAATAAACAAAACCAAATTGCATCAGCACTTCAAAATTTAGTAATAGAATCAAATTAGAATCACACAATAAAAATAGAGCTTATAAACATTGATTTAACAACGTTTGTAAGCTCTTTATTTTTTATTCCCACTCAATAGTAGCTGGTGGCTTGCTTGTTACGTCATAAACTATACGGTTTACATTGTCCACTTCGTTAACTATTCTGTTACTTACTTTTTCCAATACATCGTATGGAATTCTTGCCCAGTCGGAAGTCATTCCGTCTGTTGATGTTACGGCTCTTAATGCCACTGTGTGTGAGTATGTTCTGCCGTCTCCCATTACACCTACGCTTCTGATGTTAGGAACGCATGCAAAGTACTGCCATATTTTGTTTTGGAGACAATACTCATCTTACTGGAAATATCATTGTTGAATTTTCAATATTATTTATATTTTAATATAGCATTTATCGGTTTGTATATACAAGAAAAGCCAGTTTGTTTTTACTTATCTAATCGGCTTACTGTACCAAATTTTTATGGTAACACTTTAATGCATTGAAGTCAACACATACCAAGTAACTATATATTAATATTTTTGTATTTAAAGCCGTCTTCCTAATATTAAAAAATTTCTGTGACATAGATGTGAAGGTACTATACCTATACTTATGTAAAATTATGCATTAATAAATGTAAAATATCCCCCAATAAAAAAGGGTAGCATTACTGCTACTCACTTATATTAATATCAAAACAAATAATCTTTTCTATTTCTAACATACCACAAGCATCTCTCAGTCGTGATAAACTTCCTGGACATCGTCGCAGTCTTCAAGAGCTTCAATGAGTCATTCAAGATATTTGACATTTTCTTCATCTTCTACCTTAACAGTGGTTGCAGGTATTCAAACATTAATCAATTAACCATTTTTTAACATCTTATTGGTGATTTATACCGCAACTGTGAAATGCGATTCGTTTATCTCTGTTCTATCAAAACTCATTGTCCAAATCAACTGAAAATAATCTATTTTGATTATTAATACAAGAATAAAAAAGCCAAAAATAAATGCAGAAATAGAAAAATTATCTCCGTATTATTTTGGACCAATTGATTAAGATTTTTACAGATGATGATTACCTGAATTTAAAAGAAGTTTTTCGGTTATCGTTATATAAAAAAGACCTGCGTTTTTAAATTCGGGCTGTATGTCTTTGATCTCCCATTGAAGTTCATATAACTTGTCAAACCCTAATTTTTCCCCTTCTGCTTTAATTTGCCCAGCGTAACTACCTCGTCTTTTTCTAATTGATTTAATTTTTTCAAAAATTATTGACCTTTCTTCTTCTGAAACTCCAGTATAATCAATAATGGGTGTTAAGCCGACTCTAGAAGAACGTGTGTAACAGTACATGCCCCATAAAAAAGCCATTTCATAAGCATTTAAATTTACTTCTTTGGCATGAACAATTACTTTTATCTGGTTTCCTCGTACTTGTGTAACTTTTCCAAACTCATTAATTATTGATATTTTTTTTTCGTTACTGACAGTGCTTTCGTAACCCTTATAATCATCAAAATAGTCTCTAGAAGTATCAACTATGTCTTGTCTTAAACCTTCTCTAATTATCTCCCATATACCTAGCATGTGTTTTATGTACCTCCTCTTCAAATGTTGAACTTGGCAAATGATTTCATTGATCTTTAAAGTAATAGCATTAATTAGCTTAATCTTTATGTTTCAAGAATACATGTAATCTCATTAATATAACTATTCAATGGTTTTCGAGCTTGTAAGTATTGTTTCTTATTAACCTCCTTTGAAGGTCAAAAACTATTTAGTTTAAAACTTTGTGATTCCTTGAGCAACTACCATCCACTAGTGCTTTAATTTAATAAGTTGCCAATATTAGAATTATAATATATTTTTACCTAAATAATGTCAATATCAACTTTGCATTTTATGTCATCTCATTCTTTGAATGCTAAATCCATTAATTAAACTTTAATATTTTATCTTTGTAGTGATAATAGTTTTCTATTATATTCTTAAGTTAAATAAGAACATAATGTTGGAATTATAAATATCTTGTTTCTAAAATTCTTCCGTCAAATTATTTTGCAGAATTCAAATACCAGAGCTTCTCTCAGATATATCTATGCTTATAACCACTGAACAATTAACTTAGTTTATACAATTACCCTATATTGGGTTCACTATTAATCAGAAACTTGTGGCACAAGTTTGTGCCTAACTCAATTTCAACAATTCTTAGGCACATTTGCAATTTACTACTTAATTAAAACCCGCATTCTAACATTTTGACCATATTACAAATCATACTTAACCCATTATTCTTAGCAAAACTTTTCAACTTCCTCTAATTAGTTAAAATGGGTTTAACCAAAGTTAAAACTCAGCAGAATGATTGTGGTGAACCAATTACACTTTCATGCACAATATTATAATCGAAAACATGAAAAGGGGCCATAATTCCTTCAGTTTAATGGCAGCTGAATATCTTTGATGTAGCTTCAGTATGCGAATTTTAACTCCAATTATTTAATGTCCATGCACTTCCTAAAACCCCTCATCCCGTCTTTCAAAGCTTATATCCGTTCTTCCTAGTAAATTTTCCATTAGGAATGCCTCCTTAAAAATAATAAAATAGATGGCTATGATTACCGAAAAGAACAGTAATCATAAACCATCTATCCAAAATTCATACTAACCCAATATTATTTTTCACCAAAAGGTGGGGATTTTAACTGATAAGGAAGAAGATATAGTATCATTTAGTGGTTCTATAAATGAGTCTGCTACGGGGTGGCTCAAAAATATAGAAGAATTTAAGGTTTTTAAGTCATGGAAACCTGAACAAAAGGAATATGTTGATTCTGATTCACATCTCATTTTTTCCCTTACTTCATTCATCATCTCTAACTCAATATCTGAAATAATTGAATATGCACTTTTGGCAAAAGTAATTTTCTTATTAATTTCTTTGAATTCCTTTATTGATGCCATACCTCGTTCAATTGCCAATTTTATTTCATCTAAATCTTTATTCATCTTTTCAATATCTACTTCAAGTTTTATTACTTTTCTATTGTTTTCTTTATTTAACTCAGTATTGTCTAGCCTCTTTTGATGCATATCCTTAATTTTTTCTTTATCAGTAAATCCTTTTAGATATGCATCTATTTTATTTATCTTCTCAACTAAATGTTCGATAGTTAACTCAATAATTTTTTTCGTTCTAACAACTTGTCTCTTATTGCTTTATATTCTTTTGTTTCGTCGATTAAATTTTCTAATTCTGATTTAATTTTAGTTAATATTTGAATTGATTCAGAAGAAAATGATAGTCGTTCTAATAATTTTTTTACTTCATTTTCACAAGAACTATGCTCTATTAATTCTGTTTTACACACCAGGCATTTGTGTTCTTTTATCATTCTTTCAACGAAATCTTTTTCTATTACAGGAGGAAATGCGCCTTCCTTTTCTTTTTCACAAATTATATCATATGTATATTTAATTGAAGGATAAAATGAAAATAATGTTAATAATGTTTCTTCTGCTGTCGCATTCCTTAACCTTATATAACTATCTAAAATTAAATTTAAACTTGTTGGTATTGGAATAACACAAGCTTTTCTATTTTTAGTATGATTTAATGTTATTACACCTTGTTCTAAACTTACATCTTTAATTTGCAATTCTCTTAACTCTTGTGCCCTAATCCCAGTTGCAAGCAGGAAATTTACTATTACCCAACTTCTATATTCATTGAAATTATCTTCTTTTGGTGGTTTAAGTAAGGTCTCTAATTCCTCTCTATTGTAAATTTCTTTTATATAATCTTGTTCTATAACATGTGTAAATTCAATACTGTCTTTAATATAACCCCTTTTAATGCCATATTTTACTATTGGAGAAACTTTAAAAACATATGAATTAACTGTTTGTGGCTTTAACCTTTCTTTTAAACTAAGTATATAATTGTTTAATTAAATCCTGCGTTACCTCGTTACATTTCAAATTTTCTCCTGCAAATTGCAAAAAGTACTTGTTAGCGAAAAAATACCCTTTAATAGTTGTTGCAGATAAATTTTTCAACTTACATTCTTTTTCATATAAATCATAAAGATTTTGATATGAAATATCTTCAACTTTGCATAATTGTAAATTCTTTCTTCTTTTAATCTTCGTTCTTCCTTGTAAATTTTCCACTGGGGAAGCCTCCTTAAAATAATAAAATAGATGGTCATAATTACCGAAAAATACAGTAAAATCATAAACCATCTATCCAAAATTCATACTAACCCAATATTAAATTACATTGAAATTTCAACGTTTTTCTATTCCCACTCAATAGTAGCCGGTGGCTTGCTTGTTACGTCGTAAACTATACGGTTTACATTGTCCACTTCGTTTACTATTCTGTTACTTACTTTTTCTAACACATCGTATGGAATTCTTGCCCAGTCCGAAGTCATTCCGTCTGTTGATGTTACGGCTCTTAATGCCACTGTGTGTGAGTATGTTCTGCCGTCTCCCATTACGCCTACGCTCTTAATGTTTGGAAGGCAAGCGAAGTACTGCCATATTTTGTTCTGGAGTCCTGCTTTTTTGATTTCATCTCTGAATATGAAATCTGCTTCTCTTACTATTTCAAGTTTGTCTTCTGTGATTTCTCCAAGAACTCTGATTGCTAGACCTGGTCCTGGGAATGGCTGTCTTTCAACTATTTCTTCTGGAATTCCAAGTTCTCTTCCCACTTGTCTAACTTCGTCCTTGAACAGTTGTCTCAATGGTTCCAACAGTTCAAAGTCAACATCTTCAGGAAGTCCTCCAACGTTGTGGTGACTTTTTATAACCTGAGCTGTAGCAGTTCCGCTTTCAACAACGTCAGGATAAATTGTTCCCTGTACCAGATAATCTATATGTCCAAACTCTTCTTTTAATTTTTGTTTTTCTTCTTCAAATACACGGATGAATTCATTACCTATTATTTTACGTTTTGTTTCAGGATCAGTAACGCCGGCAAGTTTTCCCAGGAATCTTTCACCTGCATTAACTCTTATTAAATTCATGTTGAACTTTTCCTTGAACACCTGTTCAACCTGGTCGCCTTCATCTTTTCTCAAGAGGCCGTGGTCAACAAATACACAGATCAGGTTTGATCCTATTGCCTTATGAACCATCACTGCTGCTACAGAAGAGTCAACTCCTCCTGACATTGCACACAGTGCTTTTTTGTCTCCAACCATTTCTTTTATTTTAGCAATTGATTCTTCGCAGAAATTTCCCATAGTCCAGTCTTTTGTCATGTTGCATACATTGAACAGGAAGTTGTTGATTACTTCTCTTCCTTTTTCTGTGTGTTCAACTTCTGGATGGAACTGAACAGCATAGATGTTCTTTTCTGTGTTTCTCATGGCGCATACAGGGCATGTGTCTGTTTTTGCAGTTATTTCAAACCCTTCTGGAGATTTTTCAATATAATCAGTATGGCTCATCCATGCCAGAGAGTTTTGCTCAATGTTACCGAAAAGCTTGTCTTCTGAGTTTACTTCTAATTTAACTCGGCCATATTCTCTTGAGTCGGCTCTTTTTACCTTGCCGCCGAATTTTTGTGCTATAAGCTGTCCGCCATAGCAAATTCCAAGTACTGGAACTCCAAGTTCAAATATTTCCTTGTCAACTGTAGGAGCCATGTCTTCATAAACACTTGCAGGCCCGCCGGACAATATAATTCCCTGCGGATTTTTTTCTTTTATTTTATCGATTGTATATGTGTATGGCACTATTTCGCAATACACATTGGCTTCTCTAACCCTTCTGGCTATAAGCTGACTGTACTGTGCACCAAAATCAACTATTAATATCATTTTTTACTCCTCTTAATTTGTTTTTTGAAGCGACCTTTATATTTTTCATATAGATTATCAAAAAAAATTGACTGTGTCAATTAATAATTGTAACTATTAGTGTAATCAAACTAAAAACACTTATGATTTCGTTTGCATACTTTTATTTTAGTCATCAATTAAAAACAGGCTTGAGAGCCTGTTTTTTTGAATGTCTATTTTGTGTAGCGAAGTATCGGTTTTCTTGCTGCTGTTGCTTCATCAAGTCTTGATATGATTGTTGTGTGAGGAGCTGTTTTTACCAGTTCCGGGTCATTTTCTGCCTCATCAGCAATCTGTCTCATTACTGCGATGAATTCATCCAGCGTTTCCCTTGACTCGCTTTCTGTCGGCTCAATCATCATGGCTTCTGAAACTATGAGAGGAAAATATATTGTCGGAGGATGGAATCCGAAATCCAAAAGCCTCTTGGCAATATCAAGAGTTGATACTCCGTTTTTCTTTTTCTGCCAGTCTCCTGAAAGCACGCACTCATGCATGCATTCCCTGTCAACAGGAAGAAAATATTTGTCCTTCAGCTTGTTAGCAATATAGTTTGCATTTAAAACTGCATTTTCTGAAATTGATTTGAGTCCGTCAGGACCCATGCTCATGATGTATGTGTAGGCTCTAACCAGAATACCGAAGTTTCCGTACAGGGATTTTACTTTTCCAATGGAAAGTGGTCTGTCATAATCAAAAAAGTATTCATTTTCATTTTTTGCAACAACAGGAACAGGCAAAAATGGAACAAGATCCTTTTTAACTCCAACAGGTCCTGCACCCGGTCCTCCTCCTCCGTGAGGAGTGCTGAATGTTTTGTGAAGGTTTAAATGCACAACGTCAAATCCCATGTCCCCGGGTCTTGAAATTCCAAGAATTGCATTGGCATTTGCTCCGTCGTAGTACATGAGCCCGCCTGCTTCATGGACTATTTTTGTTATTTCAAGGATGTTTGAGTCAAACAATCCAAGTGTGTTTGGATTAGTGAGCATAAATCCTGCTATTTCATCGCTCATGACACTTTTTAACGAGCCTATATCAACCAGTCCGTTTTCACCGGATTTTACCTCAACCACATCAAATCCAGCAACTGCTGCTGAAGCCGGGTTTGTTCCGTGTGCTGAGTCAGGGACAACTATTTTTGTCCTCTTCATGTCATTTCTGTTGTTGTGGTATGACTTTATAATCATTAACCCAGCAAGTTCCCCATGAGCTCCAGCTGTTGGCTGAAGTGTGAATCCATCCATCCCTGTTATTTCAGAAAGCATGTTCCCAAGATCATACATTAGATGAAGCGCCCCCTGCACTGTCTTTTCAGGCTGATATGGGTGTATTTTTGCAAATCCGTCAAATCTTGCAGTTTTTTCATTGAGCTTAGGATTGTACTTCATTGTACAGCTTCCAAGAGGATAAAATCCTGAATCCACTCCATGGTTTCTCTGTGAAAGCTGAGTGAAATGTCTCACTGCATCAAGCTCAGTCACTTCAGGCAAATCAGGAGATTCTTCTCTTAAATATTTGTTGTCAATTGTATCATTTATACTAAGTTCCGGCACGTCGCAGTCAGGAAGTGAATATGACTTTCTGCCGCTTTTGCTCATTTCAAATATTAAAGCTTTATGTTTTTGCATATTATTCCCCTGCCTTTCGTGCAAAATCGTCTATTTCCTGTTTAGTTCTTTTTTCAGTAACAGCAACAAGCCAAACATCTTTATGTTCAGGATACTTTTTACCCAGGTCATATCCGCCTATAAAACCATCTTCAAGAAGTCTGTCGTTAAGCTTTTGTATTTCTTCAGTGCTCTTAACTGCAAATTCCTTGAAGAAAGGTGCAGTGAACAAAGGGGTGAATTTTCCTGTGGCAATCAATTGGTCATAAGCGTAGTGTGATTTGCTGAAGCATAGCTCTGCAACTTTTTTAAGTCCTTCCTTGCCCATGAGAGTAAGGTAAATTGTAGCCTGCAATGCATTTAGAGCCTGGTTTGAGCATATGTTTGAAGTTGCCTTTTCTCTTCTTATGTGTTGTTCTCTTGTTTGAAGAGTCAGTACAAATCCTCTGTTTCCCTGTTCATCGGTAGTCTGGCCAACAATTCTACCGGGCATCTTGCGCATCAATTTATCTGTAACGGCCATGAATCCAAGGTAAGGTCCTCCAAAGCTGAGAGCATTCCCAAGAGGCTGACCGTCTCCAACTGCAATATCAGCTCCCATTTCTCCCGGGCTTTTCAAAACAGCCAGAGATATAGGGTCTGCACTTACAACAAGAAGGCTCTTGTGTTCATGAGCAATTGCTGCTGCAGCTTCAACATCTTCGATAATTCCGAAATAGTTAGGGCTTTGAACAATTACTGCTGCAGTATTTTTGTTTATCTTAGACTTTAAATCCTCCAGATCAACCTGGCCGTTATTGTATGCTGTTTCAACAATAGTCATGTCTCTGAACTTTGCGTAAGTGTCAAGTACCTGTCGGCTTTCAGGATGCACTGAAGATGCTATTAATATTTCATTTCTTTTTGTTGCATCACATGCCATTATGGCAGCTTCAGTCAATGCTGTGGCTCCGTCGTACATGGACGCATTAGCTACAGGAAGACCGGTAAGTTCGCATATCATTGTCTGGTACTCAAATATTGCCTGCAATGTTCCCTGGCTTATTTCAGGCTGGTATGGAGTGTATGCTGTATAAAATTCCTGTCTTGAAATAAGCTGGTCGATTGCTGCTGGAATAAAGTGATCATATGCCCCTGCACCTAAAAAACATGCATAGTCATCAGTGTTTAAATTTTCCTTTGCCAATGACTTCATATTATTTACAAGCTCCATTTCAGATTGAGCTTGAGGAATGTTCAACTTAGTTTTTAAATGAACTGAATCGGGAACAGCTTTGAAAAGAGATTCTATGTCTGGATAACCAATTTCTTTCAGCATCTGTTCTCTGTCTTCATCAGTATTTCCAATATATCTCATAAACCCCTCCTTAGTCGCATATTTTTTCGTAATCTTCTGCACTCATGAGGCCTGATACTTCTGATGGATCAGACATTTCAACAGCAATAAGCCATGCTTCATATGGTGATTCATTGATGAAACTTGGATTGTCGGAAAGGCTTTCGTTTATTTCAACAACCTTTCCTGAAAGAGGAGAAAAAACTTCTGAAGCTGCTTTAACAGATTCAAGAACTATGCATTGTCCTCCGGCTTCAATTTCTGTGTCAACTTCCGGCAAATCAACATAAACAACATCTCCCAGATGATCCTGAGCATAGTCTGTAATTCCTATATAAGCCTTATTTCCTTCTACCTTTACCCATTCGTGTGATTCTGAATACTTTAATTCGCTTAATACTTTCATGATATCCTCCATATAATTGATTTTAATGATGAACAAATTCATCCATATAACATTGTTAATTTAATTCTACCAAATATTGTCACTTTTAAACATTTCTCTTCGTTTATATATCTTTAGCTTTTCTTATATTTTTTAGTGTAAAAAGGTTTCTTGATAACTTTTGCCTTAAGGTTTTTGTTTCGTACTGATATTTCTATTTCTGTGCCTTCCTTTGCATATTCAGCTTCAATTAATGCCAGCCCGATATTCTTCTTAAGGGTTGGTGAAAAGCTTCCTGTTGTAACATAGCCGATTTTTCTTCCCTCAGCAAAAACTTCATAGTGACTTCTAGGAATTCCTCTGTCAACCATTTCAAATCCGATTACTTTTCTTTTCAGACCTTCAGCTTTTTGCTTTGCAAGAGCTTCTTTTCCAATGAAATCATCCTTGTTAAGTTTCACAAAAAATCCAAGTCCTGCCTCTAGTGGGGTAATGTCTTTGTCTATTTCCTGCCCGTAAAGAGGAAGTGCTGCTTCAAACCTGAGAGTGTCCCTTGCCCCCAGACCTGCAGGCACAAGCCCGTATTCTTTTCCTGTTTCTAGAATTAAGTCCCACATTTGTGGCCCATGGTCAGCTTTAAAATATAGTTCAAATCCATCCTCACCTGTATATCCGGTCCTTGACACTATAGTCTTAAATTCACCCACATTAACATCACCTAAAAAGTGATAAAATTCAATTAAATTTAAATCAACTTTAGAAAGCTTCTGCAAAATAGTTTGAGCTTCTGGGCCTTGCAAAGCAAGCTGAGCATATTCATCAGAAATATTTTTTATTTCCACATTTCCAAAAGACTGTGACAAAAGCCATTCAAAATCCTTTTGTGTATTTGAGGCATTTACAACCAGAAGATAATCCGTGCTGTTGTACTTGTATACCAAGAGATCATCAACCACTCCACCATCGGTATAGCACATTGGAGTATATGCAATTTGATTGTCATTAAGCACAGAAATATCATTTGTAACAATCATCTGCAGATATTTCTCGGCATCTTCTCCCTTAACAGTGATTTCTCCCATATGAGAAACATCAAACAGACCAGCCTTATTCCTCACAGCCTCATGTTCAGGAATAATTCCCGAGTACTCCACAGGAAGCGCCCATCCCCCAAAGTCAATTACCTTTCCTTTAAGTTCAACATGCTTTTCGTATAATGGTGTTTTCTTCACTCTATCACTCCTTAATATTTTTTAAATTATAAAAAAAGACAGGGGTAACGACGATGTCATTATCTCTGTCTTAGCTGTACTATTCAGAGTTTTGTCCAAGCGCAGCCCTTTTGCCTGAAAGTTTCGTAACACTCGACCAGTGTTATTTGCTTCTTCGGCGCCCCTTGGGGACTCTCCTGTGCTTTTCACTCAAAATTATATTTATAAATATAAATGTTCAAATTTCAATTGTGAAAAAATGTTATTTTATATTACAGCATCATTATAATACCCTATTTCAAACGTGTCAATAGTTTTGTAATCGTGAAAAAATCTACTTTTCAGAATATGTAAAACTGCATTTTTATTAATGTTAGTTTTATCACAATGCACAAGCTTGACATTTGGCAAATAAAATATTATCATTTAATTATCTTATAAATTGGAGCAGGCCATGAAAATACTGATAGCGTATGCAAGCAACAACAATACAACTCAGATGTGCGCAAAATTGCTGGGAGAAAAGCTTCCCGGTGCTGATATTGTAAACTTAAAACGAACAACCCCCGTAATAAACGATTATGATACAGTAATAATTGGAAGTTGTATTAGATTTAACGATGTTCATAAAACAGTTAAAAACTTCGTAGGGGACAACCTGGATAAGCTCATGAAAGTAAATACCGCTATTTTTTTATGCTGCGGGTTTCCAGAAAAAATCAATCAATACCTTCTTCATAACATTCCTAAAAAGCTGTTGAACAAGTCAGTATCTATTCAATGTTTCGGAGGCAGACTTAAGGTCAAGCCATACAAATTAGTGGACCAGCTCATAATTAAGACCGTGAGGAAAAACTTCAAAGTTGACAAAAGGGAATTAACTTCAATTGACAATGAAAGCATCAGCAAAATGGCTGATGATATATTAAAATTGAAATAAAAAAACGGTAACCGTTCAGAGAATAGCTGAACGTACGTTACCGTTTTATTGTTGCTGCAACAAATTAATTATTCTTAAATGTTACCTGAAGTTGGTCTGGTTGTTGTCTCTTTTTATTTTTTTCTTGTCTTTGTTGTCAAAACTGTTATCGTTCCTGTTGTCTGAACGGTTGTTGTCGTTTCTGTTGTCAAGACGGTTGTTATTGTTGTCGTTTCTCAAATTATCAATCATATGCTTTTGCTGTTCCCTAAAACTTTGCTGACTGTCTAACTTGGCTTGTTCTTCCCAGTTAAACAATTTTTCATTGTTATTGTTATTGTTGTTTTTATTTTTGTTTTCATTAAAGCTAAAATTTTTCATTAATTTCATCCTTTCGAAATGATATTGGGCTTTTTAAACCTCTATATATTATTTACAAAAGGGTTTTAAATATTTAACCTGTAAATGTTATACTCTTATTTCATTTCCATAAATTGATTTATTTAACTTAAAAAATGATACATTGCAATGCCTGCAGCAATGGTAAGGTTCAATGAATCAATCCTGTCTGTGTGTTTGATGAATACGCTTGTTCCTGCTTTGGAAAAACTTGAGTCCAATCCTGTTGCTTCATTGCCGAACACCAATGAAAAATATCTGTCTTCATCATGTTTTATTTCTTTCAGGGACACAGCTCCATCCAGCATGAATGTGTAGACTTTATGATCATTGAAAGCCTTCTGGTAATCGCTGAAATTTTCGTAATATTTAAAATTAAGCTTGAACAGAGCACCCATTGATGCTCTGATTACTTTAGGATCAAATATGTCAACTCCCGGGCTTATTATTGCAAGATTGCTAAGGCCAAAGCCAATCAGAGTCCTGATAATTGTTCCCATATTTCCCATGTTGCTTGGGTTTACCAGCACTATGTGTGATTGATCCTGGTCAAGGCTGCATTCATATTTATTGAATACTCCCACAACAAAACAGTTTTCCTTGTCGCTTATTTTATTGATTGCCTTGTCGTTAATTTCCGTGTTAATATTGTATTTTTTGCACAGTTCAAATATGTCCATGGAATTATCAGACCTGTAGCTTGAGCTGACAAGCACTTTTACCACATCATTTGGTCTTGATGTAATTAGCTCCACAGTAGGAAACATTCCAAATGTGTATGAATGCTCAAAATTTTTCTTATATGATTTTATTTCCATAAGCCCTCCTAAAATACTCCAACTGTTTTTAACACAAATATAAACATAAAAATTGTGAATGGACTGAACATTGTGGATACAAATACAAGCTGTCCTGCAAGCTCGTAGTTGCAGTCATACTGCTGAGCCATAGTATAGCTTGAAACAGCCACAGATGGTGCAACCATGCTGAACAATGCTCCAAGTTCTGGTCCTCTGAAACCAAACGCATATGCCATTCCTATTACAACTGCGGGAATTACCAGAAGCTTTCCTATGGTCACAACCGTTATGTAATTGAGATTTTTCCTGATGTTATTTATTTCAATGTCCCCGCCAAGAGCCATGAGCGCTAGAGGTGTTGCCATATCTGACATGTCGCCTATTGTATTTTCAATGAAGACAGGAAGCTTTATCCCAAGAGCCGAAACTATTATTCCAAGAACAGAGCCAATTATCAGCGGGTTTTTAACTATGCTTATTATATTTTTTTTGATATCACTCTTATCATTTGAAAACATGTCTAATATTATTACTGCCATAAAATTGTAAATTGGTATTATTATGGCAACAAGTGTTGTTACAACGGCAAGTCCCTCATCACCGAAAATGTTCTGGCTCAATGACACTCCAAACAACACAAAATTGCTTCTGTAGAGACCTTGAATTATAATACCTCTGTTTTTGTTGTCCTTTTCAAACCTTGGCACTGCAAACAACGATATTCCTATTATTGTAAAAACCACTGCAATTGCAAAAATAATAAGCTTAATGTTCACTTCGTCCGAAACCTTGCTTTTGTAAATGTTGTTGAAAAGAAGAACCGGAAACAACACCTGAAATGCAAATGTGTTTGCTTTTATAAGAAATTCACTGTCAAATATTTTTACCTTTTTTAAGAATGCACCGACGCACATGAGCAAAAATATAGGCGCCACCACATTCAATGAAAATATTAAATTTTCCACTTGAGATCATCCTTAAATGTATTTTATTCTGTCAGATATGCATAAATAAGTTTTATTGTGTTTTCAATTCCATCTATATGTGTTCTTTCCATTCCGTGAGAAGCGTGAACTCCCGGACCTATGAGTCCGCCCTTTATGTCATTTCCGCCTTTCATTGAGGCAGAAACATCAGAGCCGTACATAGGATATATGTCTACTGCATGTCCTATGTTATGTTTCATAGCCAGTTCCATTAGGCGTCCTGTAATTTCGTAGTCATAGGGTCCTGAGCTATCCTTGGCACATATGGAAACTTCCTGTTCCGTGCATGACAGGTCAAGTCCCACGCATCCCATGTCTATTCCAATCATTTCATCTATATCATCAGGTATATTTGAACATCCGTGCCCTACTTCCTCATATGTGGAAATGATTATTTTCACTTTATTCTTAGGCTTTGTACCAAATCTTTTAAAAAGCTCCATGAGACTTAAGGCACATGCTGTTCCAGCCTTGTCGTCCATATACCTTGATTTTATGAATCCGGATTCAGTCACAACAAACTTTGGTTCAACAGAAATAAAATCACCTGTTGAAATATTTAGAGCATTTACATCTTCCTTTGTTTTCACAACTTCATCAAGCCTTACATACATGTTGCTTTCATTTCTTTCCTTAGTTCTTGAATCTTCATAGACGTGAACTGAAGGAGATGTGGAAAGAATTGTGCCTGTGTATGTTTTGCCGGACCTTGTATGGATTTTGCAGTATTCTCCGTCAAGCGTTGGAAATATGTTTCCGCCGATTGTGGTGAACTTGATTTTTCCATCTGATGATACTGATCTCACCATTGCTCCCAGCGTATCCACATGTACTGGAATTCCAATGCAGTAGCTATTGTCAGTTCCTTCTATTTCTATTATTCCGTTACCTTTTTTATTCTTTTCAAATTTATATCCGTATTCCTGAGCAATATTTTCTATGTGCTCAATTACTTTTTTGCAGTATCCAGTTGGACTTGGTATATTGATTATTTGTTCCAATAAATTAAGTGTAAAACTTCTGTTTAGTTCCATATCCGTCAACGCCCTCCCTTATTATATCCAGTTGATTATACTACCAAAACGGAGCATTATTCAATAATTAAATTGCATAACTCAAAAATTGAATATATAATATTATTATACACGAAAATTAGCAAAGGGGGCATATTATGGAAAACTTAAAACTGAAAGATTTTTTAGATTATAAGTTTTTGTCCGGACTTGAGCTTTCTCCAAACAAAAACTATGGTGCTTTTATAGTAAATTCTGCAGATTACGACGAAAACAAGTATTTGTCCAACATCTGGATTTACAACTGCATAACAAGAGAATACAAGAAGCTTACAACCATGAACAAGGAAAACAACTTAATCTGGCTTGACAATGAAGTGATTCTTTTTTCATCATTAAGAGATGAAAAATTGAAGAAAAAAATTGAAGATGGTGAGCACTGGACTGTTTTTTATGCCATTAACATTCATGGAGGCGAAGCATATGAATATATGCGCATTCCTATGAATGTGAACCAGATAAAGAAAATCGCCGATGAAAAATTCCTCATTGCAGCAACATATGATCACTATGGCATCAATCTTCATTCCCACAAGGGAGAGGAAAAGTCAAAGGCAATTGACCTCATAAAGGAAAACAAGGACTACGAAGTGTTAGATGAAATACCGTTCTGGTCCAACGGCGAAGGTTTTACAAACAAAAAAAGAAACAGACTTTATTTGTTTGACAGAGGAACAAAGGACATTGTACCAATTTCTAATCAGTTTGAAAATGTAGATCTATGCTCTGTGAAGGATGGCAAGGGTCTTTATGTATCTCAAAACTACACAAACAAAATGGAGCTTACAAACGAACTTTACATATATGACCTTTATTCAAGCCAGGCAAAGTGTCTGGTGGAAGAAGATGAATATTCCATAGATTATGCTGAATTTGTTGGAGATGAAATTATTTTTGCGGCATCTCCTATGGACAAATACGGCCTCAACCAGAACTTCAACTTTTATAAAATAACCGGCCACGATGTTCAACTCATAAGCTGCCACGATTTCGGAATGCACAATTCAGTGGGCTCTGACTGCCGTTACGGCGGAGGCACAGATCACAGGGTATTTGACAACTGCCTGTACTTTGTTGCAACTGAAAACAAAAGCTCGTTCATTAAAAAATTGAGTCTTGACGGAACAATTGAAAAATTAACATCAGACAACGGCTCTGTAGACTGCTTCGACGTGTGCAACGACGGAATTATATTCATAGGATTAAGAGGAACAAAGCTTCAGGAAATCTACATAACAGAAGATGGGGTTGAAACTCAGATAACAAAATTCAATGAAAAAATAGTTGAAACAAAAAATATAATTGTTCCTGAACCTCTGGAATTTGAAAACGACGGAGTGAAAATCGAAGGCTATGTGTTAAAACCTGTAAACTACGACGAAAGCAAATGCTACCCTGGTATACTTGATATTCATGGAGGTCCAAAGACTGTTTACGGAGAAATATTCTACCACGAAATGCAGGTATGGGCCAATGAAGGATACTTTGTTTTTTTCTGCAACCCAAGAGGAAGCGATGGCAGGGGCGATGAATTTGCAGATATAAGAGGAAAATACGGCACAATCGATTATGATGATTTAATGAAATTTACAGATGAGGTTCTAAAAAAATATCCTCAGATAGATTCTACACGCATAGGAGTTACAGGCGGTTCATATGGCGGATTCATGACAAACTGGATAATCGGACACACAGATCGTTTCAAATGCGCAGCATCCCAAAGAAGCATATCCAACTGGATCTCCAAGTTCGGTACAACGGATATAGGCTATTATTTCAATGCTGACCAAATATCATCAACCCCTTGGGACAACATGGAAAAAATGTGGTTTCATTCACCCCTTAAATATGCAAACCAGGCAGTAACACCTACATTGTTCATCCATTCGGAAGAGGACTACCGCTGCTGGCTGGCAGAAGGACTTCAGATGTTCACTGCACTTAAATACCACGGCGTGGATGCAAGGCTATGCATGTTCAGAGGAGAAAACCACGAACTCTCAAGAAGCGGAAAGCCGAAGCACAGGGTCAGAAGACTGGAAGAAATGACAAACTGGTTTGAAAAATATTTGAAATAACTTAGATTTATAATTATAATTGATATATGGTGATTTAACCTGCTACATATAAATCAAGCATGATATCATGTTCATAAAAAATTTATATAAAACAATAAAACCTTCCAGTAGCGCTGGAAGGTTTTATTCAATGTACTATGCCAGATACTATTAGCAGTGTCCGCCTTCTAATTTGTCGCAGCTGCAGAACAAAACAACTAAAAGCAGGAAGAAGAATAACAAGCTGTCATTATCTCCAAATCCGCCTACTCCGCCAAGTAATCCGTCATCACCTGAGAAACAAGCAAGAACTACTAAAAGCAGGAAGAAGAATAGTAAGCTGTCTCCATTATCTCCGAATATATTGTTAAACATATAGTACCTCCTAAAATTGATTTTGATATATATTATTCATAAGGGTGTTTATTTGTTACTTCATTTACTCATTTAATGATTGTAAAAAATATATTATTTTATCAACAAAATTTCCCTTATTATCACAATTTAAGCTGTCACATCGCCTTGAACCATGAACAAAACCTCTTCCTTCAATTCTTCTGTCCTCATCCCTGAACTTGTATTTGTCGTAATTGTATTTCAAATTATCCACGTCCTCCAGCATGCTGATAAGGTATTCTCTTGAATAATCATCGCAATAGGAACCATTGGTCATCCTGTTTAAAATATATATCAATTCAATAGCATCATACATTTTATTGATCATTTCCTGGTCTGGACCTCTTCTGTCCATATTACCACCTCGACATATTTATTTGTATTATATGAAAGATGGCACCCAGAAGGTAACAATTAAAATATATTTATTTTTATTAAGATTTGTTATATAATAAATCTATATAATTTGAATTGAGGTATTGATATGAAAATATTCAGCAATATTTTAATAATAGCACTGATTGGACTTTTTTCATCCACATACTTGTTTAACCTGTCGCCCATAGACTACAGAGGAACCATTGAAATTGAAACGCCGGTGGAAGAAAGCGCCTTAAGGCTCACAACAGAAAAACAGGAGCTTTTAAATCCTGAATCAATAACAATAAAACATGAGTCAGAAAATGAAGAAGTACTTAAAAGTGTAGCAGACAGCATCTTTACTGTAAGCGTGTATAAGGGCAATGTGCCGGTTAAGGAAAATATTAAAAACCTGGAACTTGTATCTCCTTCAACTAATATGACCATTTCAATTGATTCTGCCAATCCAATGGTTACAACCCTTGACATTAGTCAGAAAAACCTCGGTCTTGAAGATGGAACATACAATTTTGTGTTCAGTTCAAACTTAATAGCTAGTAAGGAAAATGAATCCGTTTCTGTTAATATTACATACGATACAGCCGGAACATACTTCCCTGCTTCAAATGCAGCACAGTCCGGTAAAAAAGGTCTTACACTTTATTTTGCAACACCAAACGCAGACACATTAATTCCTGTTACAAGATTTGTTGTTGAGGATAAATCATTGACAAGAATGGCAATAGAACAGCTTCAAAACGGACCTGAATCAGGAAGCCTCAGGACTGTTATAGGAGATGTTACAAACACCACATACAACAACGGAAATGTTGTAATAGACATTCCAAGTTCCTATGAAAGCTACAACAATGGAAGCACCGGCGGACTGTTATCTTATGAAGCATTTAAAAAGACTATTTTCGGTGTTAAAAGATACTGGCCTATTTACAGCCTTTCATTTACAGTTGACCGCAAAAGTGTTGATTCATATTTTCACGGTATTGACAATGTTACTTCATTGCCTTATGCAAAAGATAACTACGTACTTTACATGTCATACAAAGTTGACGGAAGATACTACTTGTTTGATTACAAGATAGATACACAACAGGCAGGAATAAGCGAAACAGACGCACCAGAACTCAAAGCTCAGAAAATGTTCGATGCATACAAGGATACAGATATCCCTTACGGAATTAATCCAATACCTGAAAGTGTCATTCTAAAAAGTGCAGCCATGCAGGGAACAACTCTTGTATTGGATTTTACTGACAGCCTCATGAATGCCTACAACGGCAAAAATGACTTAAGGCAGATGATGATTGATTCCTTCACATACACATTTACAACAATACCGGGAATCAGCAGCATAAGAATTACTGTGGAAGGCGAAGCATTGAAAAACTATGTGGAAGGAACAGATTTGACAGGAATATTATATGCCCCTGAGTTCATAAACCCTGAAAATACAACTCAGACAAACAACTAGAAAGAAGGAAATCATATGAATGGTTTTAGAAATTTTATGGTCGGAAGGTACGGAACCGATCAGTTTACACTTTTCCTGCTGATAACAGGTATGGTGTTGACATTTATAGGCGATGCCCTTAATCTTGAATTTTTGACAATCTTAACCTACGCTATATTCATAGGCTGCGTTTACAGAACCTTGTCAAGAAACATCCCTGCAAGGCAGAAGGAAAATTTCATGTTTCTTAAATACTGGAATCCTGTGAAGACATGGTCAAAATCAAAATATAACATTGTTAAAGACAGCAAAGACTACAAATACTTCAAATGTCCAAACTGCAAGCAAATTATGCGCGCTCCCAGAGGCAGAGGTAAAATATCAGTAACGTGCAGAAAATGCGGCACAAAGTTCATACAAAAATCATAATAAAAGAAGACTGTTGCATTAAGTATGTTCATGTCATCCTGAGCAATAGCGAAGGATCTCATCTTTTGAAATTCTGAGATTCTTCGGGCTAAAGCCCTCAGAATGACACGATAATAAACACTTATGCAACAGTCTATTTTATTTTACTTATTACAATTTAATTTACGATTCAAGCATTTCTCTTCCAATTGGAGTGTTTTTAAACACCGCCAGAAACATTACAGCTACAATTATTCCTGCAGCAGACTGAATAACATTGCCTGGTATTTCGCTTATTGTTGTAATGAAGTTGCCCACCATGAGGGAGCCAACCATGTAGTATCCGAAAATCTGCCATACACTGCCCATTGCTGCACCCATCACCCATTTGTTTTTAGTTTCAGGAAGTCTTTCTATAACTGTTCCCATTATAAGTCCCATGACACCCTTGATTATGAATGTTGGAAGAGCATAGTAAGCATAGCCTCCAATAATATCTGCAAGAGACGCACCGATTGCTCCTGCCCAGGATCCGTTTCTTTTTCCAAGGAGAATAACAGCTATAAAAATAAAACCGTCTCCAAGATGTGTGTATCCGTTTGTTACAACTGACGGAACCTTGATTATGAACGTAGCAACGCAGATAAGTGCTGCAAACAATGATGTGTAAACCAAATCTTTTATATTTTTATCTTTCATATAATTCTCCTGTAATTTACTTTAATTAAATTATATAGAAAACTGTACCCTTTAAAAGATACAGTTTAATATTTTTAATAGATTACAGATTAAATTTTAAATTAAAGCACCCTGCCGAGATCCAACCAGGCTTCCTTGCGTCACACAAAACGGTCTACTTATTGCTGCTTCCTTCCGGACCTGACAAGATTCATAGGGTTCTGTTGCGCGAGACCAAGTTTTCACTGGGACAGAGTGCATTAAGATAATAACACAAATAGCATTTCAAGTCAATATTAATCTGGATAAATTCTATTTTAAAACTTCGAGAGTTTTTTCCTCTTCAAACTGTTTTGTGTAAAGTTTGTAATAATATCCTTTTTCGGCAATGAGACTTTTGTGGGTTCCTTGTTCCACAATTTTTCCGTTTTTTACAACAAGAATGATATCGGCTTTTTTTATTGTTGAAAGCCTGTGAGCAATTATGAATGAAGTTCTTCCCTTAAGAAGATAATCTATTCCATCTTGGATGAATTTTTCTGTCTGTGTGTCAATTGAAGAAGTTGCTTCATCAAGCACAAATATTCTTGGGTTTGCAAGAATTGCCCTTGCAATGGAAATAAGCTGTTTCTCACCTGTTGAAAGTTTATCTCCTCCTTCTCCCACTTCACTTAAATAGCCCTTTTCAAGCTTGTCGGCAACTGTATTTACAGACACTATTTCAGCGGCCCTTATTACTTCTTCATCTGTTGCCTCCAGATTTCCGTACCATATGTTGTCCTTGATGGTGCCTGAAAACAAGTGAGGATTTTGCAGCACATAGCCTATATTAGAATGAAGCCACAGCTGGGACCTATCCCTGTAATCCTTGCCGTCTATTAAAATTTCTCCTTCAGTAGGCTCAAAAAACCTGCATGCAAGGTTTACAAGAGTGCTTTTGCCTGCTCCTGTCTCTCCTACTATAGCTACATTTGTTCCTGCCGGTATGTGGAGGTTGAAGTTTTTTAAAACTTCTTCATCTCCGTCAGGATATTTAAAAGTAACATTGCGAAATTCTATGTCACCATTTATTTCTTCCCAGTTTTCTTTTTTAGGATTGATGTTGTCTCCGTACTTTTCAACAACATCAGCCCTGTCCTTTATCAATGGCTCCTTCTCCAAGAGGTCAGTGACTCTTTCCACATTGGCCTGAAGTGCAATAACATCTGTATATGTCTTGGCTAATTGTTGTACAGGTTCAAAAATGTTGATTGCATAGGATATGAATGCCGACAGTGTTCCAATCTGTATTACATCGCCCATAGCCAGATATCCGCCTCTTGCCAGTACAATGGCAGTTGAAACCGAGCCAAAGAAAACTATTATAGGAATGTACAATCCGTTAAGATTTGCCATTCTGAGAGAGGCCTTCTCCATATCAAGACTCACGCCTTTAAATTCGTCAAGGTTTTTGTTTTCAATAACAAGCGTCTTTGTGGTTCTGGCCCCGGTTATTCCTTCATTGAATTGACCTGTAAGCTTTGAGTTTACTTTTCTTAACTTTCTGCTTGTTGAAAGCATTTTTTTCTGAAAGTACAATGTAATAACTGCCATCAAAGGAACAACAACCATAACAATCAGGGCCAGTCTTACATTTAAAAGCATCATTGCAGCAAATGCTCCTATTACATATGTGCATGACCAGAAAACATCAACAAGACCCCAGGCAATCATGGAGCCGATCTTGTTTGTATCGCTTAAAGTTCTTGCCAGTATGTAACCTACCGGAGTTGTGTTGTAATATGACAGGGAAAGATTTTGGAGGTGAGTGAATATTTCCTTCCTCAGGTCCTTGCCTATGTGCATTTCCACAACTATTGCATATCTGGCGAATATATTTACTGAAGATGCCATAACAATGAGTGCTACGCAGTAAGCAATTATAAACATGTCCAGTCTTTCAGTGGTACCCCTGACTATGAAGTTATCCACGGCATATTTTTGAAACAATGGAATGGAAAGATCCATCAGTGCCGTAATAAGCATAAACACAACAATTCCCAATATCTTTTTTTTGTATGGCAAAAAGAACCTGCCAAGCTTAAACCACGTCTTTATATTAATCGATTTATATCCTGTATCTTCTTCGTAATATTCCATAAACTCCCCCTAATCAACATCAGATAAGTTCATCTGCACATTGAATACTTCCTTGTATATGCCGTCCCTTTCAATAAGCTCATCATGAGTTCCCATATCAGCAACCCTGCCCTTGTCAAGCACCAGAATAATGTCTGCCTGCATGAGAGTTGTTATACGGTGAGAAATCAATATTATGGTAGAATCTTTTTTGTCTTTTTTAAGTGCCTCACGAATTTTTGCATCTGTTTCTGCATCAACAGCAGAAAGAGAATCATCAAAGACCATAATAGGAGTTTTCTGAAGAAGCATCCTAGCAATTGAAACCCTCTGCTTTTGTCCTCCAGACAGTGTAACTCCTCTTTCTCCTACAATTGTATCATAACCCTTTGAAAATTCCTCTATTGCTTCATCAACCTGTGCGATTGATGTTGCTTCCTTAACATCATCAATAGTTGCATTGCTTTTTACAATGGTTATGTTGTCTTTTATGGAACGTGAGAACAAAAATGGCTCTTGCAGCACCATTCCTATATTTTTTCTCAAATATTCTCTTTTTATTTTGCGTATATCCACTCCGCCTATTGTTATGCTTCCGCAATCCTCCGGAAGGTCATACAGGCGGTTTAAAAGGTGCATAAGAGTTGTTTTTCCTGAACCTGTACCTCCAAGCACTGCAAATGTTGTTCCTGCCTTTATTTTAAAACTCACGTCATCTAGGACAGTAACACTTCCATCATATTTAAACGTTACATTTTTATATTCAATGTCCTTGTTCATGTCAGGCTCAACTGACTCAGGAGTTTCATGCTCTTCAGGCTCCCTTAATATTTCGCATATCCTTTGTGCTGAGACCTTGGTCTTGCTCAGTTCTCCGAGAATACGTCCGAAACTTCTAAGAGGCCATGCAATCATTGAAGTGTATGACACAAACACAAGGAATTCTCCAAGAGTGATAACATTATTAACAGCCTGATAAGTTCCGGCAACAACAATTGTCATAACCATGAGTCCTGTTACAAGATCTCCTATTCCCCAATAGTACCCCAGCTGGTATCCAAGCTTCACCCACAAGTCAGAAAATTTGAGATTTCTTTCTGAAAACTTTTCTATTTCATACTTTTCCCTTCCAAATGCCCTTACAACCCTCACACCTGTTAAATTTTCCTGAGTAGCCGTAAAAAGTGCTCCTTCAGCTTCATCAGCAACAAGAAATTTTTTTGATAATATTCCGTAAAATATGGATGAATACAGAATGACCACAGGAACAAAGACAAGGACCATCAAAGTTAACTTCAGGTTCATTGGAAACATCAGTGCCAGGGATATTGCAACAAGCATAATTGTCCTGAACATTTCTGACAGCTGTGTGCTTATGAAATTACGGAGAACCTCCACATCAGATGTAGACCGTTGTATGATGTCGCCTGTCTGGTTTTTGATGTGCCAGCTGTAAGGCAATTTTTGTATGTGCTCAAACAATTTGTTTCTTATGGTCTTAACAGTTCCTTCTGTTGCCTTTGCAATTGAGATTCTGCCAATAAAGTCAGCAAAAGAAGCAATGATGGCTATAGCAATTACAAATGCTGCACAGAGCCACAAATTCTGCCTCAGCCCCTCTCTGCCTCCAGACATACTTATTAATTTCATCAAAGGTGAAATAAGTTTGTACGGAACATCATCTATAATAGAATCGACCGTAAAGCTTATAATTTGAGGCGTAGTAAAGCCTGCCACAACGCGGACAACGGTTGCAGCAGCAGAAAGGGCAATGAATTTTCTGTAGCCCCGGGTATATGAGTAAATAGTTTTTAAATTTGACTTATTCTTGGCATCCATAATAACCTCTGTCAAAAAATCCCAAAGCAAAATACCTTGGGCTTATTAAATGTATATGTAATCTTATCTGTACTGTTTATTCATTCTATAATAATTTTATTTGCATGTCAAATTTTATATGACAAGTAGATAAATAAAAAGAGCATTTCTTCAGGTCAACCTGAAGAAAATGCTCCTAAATTACTTACTAGTTATTATTTTGCTGAAGCAGCAGCCTTAGCAACTATGTTCTGGAATGCGTCTATTCCTATAGTTACTGATGAAACCAAGTCTGCATCAGTTGTTGTTCCTTCTGCGTCAACTGCAATTGCTGTTACTTCTTCTGCAGTCTTTCCAACTACGAAATCAGCAAATGCTTTTGCCTGCTCATACCATTCTTTGCCAATCTTAGAAGCTTTTTTCATGCCATAGTTGTCGCCTAACTCATTTTTAGTCAATACATCAGCAGCTAAATCAGTAGTGATTTTTCCTGTTGTATCAAATTTAACATTTGACTGAGATGCATCTATTATGCTTGAAGTGATTTTTCCATCAGCATCGAATGTTGTTACAGTAAATGTTGAGTATGCCTGTGCAACGCCTTCTGCATCAGCAGCTGCATCTTTAGATTTAGAAATTGTTGTTACTACTCCAAGTCCTAATTCATCATTTTTAGTTGCTCCTAAAAATTCAGCATTTTCAACTGCTTTTTCAACTGCAGCAACATAACCGTTTATTTTAATAGTTACAGAAGAAGTTAAGTCAGCTTCTGTTGGTACTCCTGTGTCAGTTACAGGTATAGCTTTTATTTCTTCAACTGTTTTTCCAACCATGTAATCAGCTAAAGCATTAGCTTGTTCAAACCACTCTTTGCCTATTGAAGAAGCTTTTGTCATTCCATAATCTGCTCCAAGTTCTTGTTTAGACTTGTATTCTGCTTCTTTGTCAGAAGCAATTTTTCCTTCTTTTGTGAAGTTGATTTTAGTTTGTGCAGTGTCAATAGCAGCTTTAACTATTTTTCCATCCTGATCAACTGTAACTGCCAATACAACTGAATCTGTCTGAGCTAAACCGTCTTTTTCGCCTGCATCAGCTGATTTTTCAACTGAAGAAATAACTGCTAGTCCAGTTTTTACAGAATCTTCAGTTACTTCAACTTCTCCTGCTACTGGTTCTTCAGTCTTTGGCTCTTCTGCTGCTGGTTGTTCAACAACAGGATCATTTGAAACCGGTGCTTCTTCTTTTGCACATCCTGCAAAAGCAAATAAAGACATCGTTAACATTAATGATAATAATATTGATTTTTTCATTGTCACCCTCCAAAGTTACAATAATTTTTTATATATAACGGCTTTTGCCGATTATACCGTATTTCTGTTATCGATACAATATTAACAAATTGTTCTTAATGAGTCAACGTTTTTTCACTGCTAATATTATCTTATTATGCATTATTTTGCATCTTTGTTTTTCTTATCACAAAGACTTTTGCATTCTAACATGAAGCCTCCCAAAAATCAACCTTAAAAATCGAATTTGACAAAATGTTAAAATTTCAAGCTCCAGTTTCCCACATATGACACTTATATGAAAAAGAAATAGAATTTTTTTTGCTTTTTTTATAATTGTTAAAAAAATAAAACATTTGATTCGATTTTCTTCATAATATCTACATATTTATTTTTTATCAATTTATGTATTATTTATAATTTTATATATAATTCAAAAAATATATATTATAAATTATATGGACATGATTAGGCAAATAAGTTAAAATAAATTTATATTTTAAGAAAAGGAAAGAAGGGATACTGTGAACACAATTACAAAAGAAGAAGCTTGGGCTTTATTAAAGGAATACAACAAGGATGAATTTCATTTGAAACATGCAGAAACAGTGAGTTTTGTAATGGAATACTTTGCCAAGAAATTAGGTTTTGAGAATGAAGCTGAATTTTGGGGCATCGTTGGATTATTGCACGATCTTGACTTTGAAATGTATCCTGAAGAGCATTGCATGAAGGTTCAGGAAATATTGAATGAAAAGGGAATAGACCCTAAAATTACCCGTGCCATTGCAAGCCACGGTTACGGATTGACTCCAGCTGACATAAAACCTGAGCACACAATGGAAAAAGTGTTGTTTGCAACTGACGAACTTACAGGTTTAATTGGTGCTGCAGCACTTATGAGACCTTCTAAAAGCACATTGGATATGGAATTAAAATCCTTGAAGAAAAAATATAAAACTCCAAGTTTTGCTGCAGGCTGTTCAAGAGATGCAATTCAAGACGGAGCAAACATGCTTGGTTGGGAACTTGATAAGCTCCTGGAAGATACTCTACAGGCTATGAGAGCATACGAAACTTCTCTACAATAATATAAGAAAATATAAGAAACAACTCAGCATCCATGCCAGAATGCTGAGTTGTTTTTATTTTTGGGGGGATTTTACTTATTAATCCATTTTGTTCATTTTTTCAATTTGCTCTTTTAGCTTTAAAGCTGTTGGAGTCACTGCAATTCCGCCAAGTGATGTTTCTCTTAGCTCCGCAGGCAGCTGCTTTCCAACTTTGTACATAGCAACAATCATTTCATCCAGCGGAATTTTGCTTGTTATTCCACTCATTACCATGTCAGCTGTTGCTATAGCGCTTACTGTTCCAGCTACGTTACGCTTTGCACATGGAACTTCAACAATTCCTGCAACTGAGTCACATACAAGACCAAGAATGTTTTTTATTACTATAGCTGCAGCATCCATTTCCTGCTCAGCTGTTCCGCCAAGCATATGAACAGCAGCTGCAGACGCCATTGCAGAGCCTGCTCCGCATTCTGCCTGACATCCGCCTTCTGCTCCTGCCAGTGTAGCATTCTTAGCTATTAGAATTCCTATTCCGCCGGCAACAAACAATGCCTGAATCATTTCATCTTCTGTTTTATTAAGTTTTTCTCCGACAGACAACACTACTGCCGGCAATATTCCGCAAGAACCGGCTGTAGGGCAAGCTACAATCCTTCCCATGGCTGAATTTGTTTCAGAACATGACATAGCTCTTGACATTGCATCAACCATGAACTCTCCGGTCAGCGCTTTTCCGCTTCTTGAGTATTCCTTCAATCTTTTTGCATCACCTTTAATAAGGTTTCCTGCTGTTTCTATTTCTTTTTCCTGAGAATTTGTAGAATATTTTCGCATAACATTGAGGTTTGCTCTCATTTTATCAATTACTTTTTCACGAGTAAACCCGCTTCTGTTCATTTCTTCTCTTATTGCATATTCTGCAAGAGTAATATTCTCATTTTTTAAAATGTCAAGTATTTCTTTTCCTGTTGAAACAAACATGTTATATCGCTCCTTCTATAATCGGATTAACTACATTTACGCAATGTATTTCTTTGATGTCTCTTACTTTTTCCAATAGTTTTTCGGGAATGATGCTGTCTGTTTCAATAGCCATAGTAGCTTCTTTACCTTTTTCGTTTCTGTACACTCTCATGTTGGCAATATTTATATTTTCATCATACAAAATATTTGCTATCTGAGAAAGAACACCTGGTATATCCTTATGCTTTGTAAGAAGAGTAGGGCGCTCGCCTGTAAACTCAACTTCCTGTCCATCTATGTCGAAAACAATTATATTGCCTCCGCCTATAGAAGAGCCCATAACTACTGCTAAATTGCCATCTGCTTTTGTCATGACAAATCTTACAGTGTTAGGATGAACATCTCCTAAATCTGCTGCAATAAAATTGTATTCAATGCCTTCCTTAGCTGCCAGTTCAAATGAATTTCTCAGGTCTTCATCCCATGGATCCATACCTAAAATTCCTGCAACCAAAGCCTTGTCAGTACCGTGTCCTTTATATGTTTCTGCAAACGAACCGTGAAGAATAAAATCAACTTTTATAATTTTACCGCCTGCTACTGTTCTTGCTATCTTAGCTAATCTAGCCGCACCCGCAGTGTGTGAACTAGATGGTCCAATCATAATCGGCCCAATTATATCAAAAACACTATAATCTCTCATTATTATCTCCTTAAATCATACCGTATCTGTCATTTGTTTTGTATGACTACCAATACAGATTGCCTTAATCTAAATACTATTTATCTGATTGTTTACCTTGAATTGTATCAACTAACATAGCTATCGCCTAGTCTCCTGATACGTTGCATGCTGTTCCAAAGCTGTCCTGAGCAATGTACAATGCTATCATCAATGCAAGCATTGGTTCTGTAAATCCTAAAACTGTTTCCAATACTCCAAGAGCTGCCATTACAGCGCCTCCAGGAACTCCAGGTGCGGCAACCATTGTTATACCAAGCATTGCTATAAATCCTGCAAATGCAGTCAAGGTTACCGGAACTCCATTGAGCATCATTACAGCCAATGCACATGTAGTCAGTGTTATTGTGCTTCCTGATAAGTGAACTGTTGCGCACAATGGTACAACGAATTCTCTGATACCTTTGGAAATACCCATTTTTTCTGAACAATTTACATTAACAGGAATAGTTGCAGCTGAAGACTGTGTTCCAAGTGCAGTAACATAAGCTGTTATCTGAATCTTCAGGCATTTGAATACATTTTTCTTACTGATTGTGCAACCGATTACAAATTGGATAACAATCATTGCTAAATGCATTGCTATTACAACCAAGAATACTTTCCAGAATACAGAGAACACTGTTGTAACTTGTCCAGTATAAGTCATGTTTACGAAAACACCTACTATATATAACGGAAGCAATGGAATTACAATGCTTTCAATTACTTTAGATATAATTTTCTGAAAATCTTCTGCTGCTTTTCTAAGAGGTTCACTTTTTGTCACGGAAATTCCTAAACCTAAAATGAAAGATAAAATCAGTGCTGTCATAACTCCCATTACAGCTGGCATCTCAACCTTGAAGAATGGTTCTAAGTCAGCTGCTGCTTCAGCTATGCTGCTTGCAGATTCTGGAGTAATAAAAGAAGGTAAAAAGCTTGTTCCTACAAAATATGCTGTAAACCCTGAGAACAATGTAAAGCAATATGCAAGTCCAACTGTTATTCCCAAAAGTTTGCCGGCGCCTGTGCCTAGTTCAGCAATACCGGCTGTTACAAATCCTAAAATTATTAAAGGGATTATAAAACCTAAAAAGTTTCCGAAAATTGAAGTAAAAGTTACAAATACTCTGTCAAGCCAAACTGGTGCAAAACTTCCTAGAACAAGACCAAATATGATACCAATGATAATTCTGGGTATAAGACCTAATTTGAATTTTTTTTCTTCTGCCATTTGATTAATCTCCTCATTTTTATTTGCATACGTATGTCAGATACTCCGGATGTATCTATTTCGCAGACGTTGCGTGAATTTTGTATATTCATCAAGTGCATATGCGAATGTTATCATTAATTGACAAATATGTCAATAGAAATTTGTTATTTTTTTGCTAAAATTCTACAATATTTTTATTAAGAATTGGTAATTATTTTAGCTTCAAACTTTCAATAACGCTACTTTTTTTAGAATTTTATAACATAAAGTTACTTGAAACAGCAGAATATCATTGAAAAGCATACGTTTCGCCTATGTTCGTTATATATGCAATAAACGTTATTTTGTGCTAGTTATGAATACACTTTAAATTTAATCATCAAAAACGCATTTTCTTTTTTGTACACATTTCTGCTACATTTTTCAACATAATGATTTTTGCTCATAAAAATAAAAAACCACAAGTTTTCTTACTAAACTTATGGCTTTAAATGTTAAATAAATTTCAATATTTATCTTTTAGCTAGCTGCTTCAGCAATCTTTGCTCTTTTTTTCTTCTTGATATTGTTCCTTGCAGCTGTAAACAAAAGACATGATATTATGGTTACAGGCATTACAGTTGCTGAATAAAGTATAAGTCTCTTTGTAACAGACAAAATACCATTGTTTTCAGCATACAAAATCATTACTGTAAGAACAAGAGGATGCATTAGGTAAATGTAGTATGAACTTTGTCCGAACAGCTTTATGAAGCTGTAGTATTTGCTGAACACTTCCTTCATTACCAGTCCCACATAATAAACAAAGAACACAGATGATGCTGAGAAAAAAAACCAGACATATGTTGATATACTCATATCATAATAAGATACTACAGTGTATGCGAGGCCTGTTATTAAATATCCTGCTACCACATGTATCTTATGTCTTTTAACAAAGGACAGAAATAGCGCTCTCTCCAGCGTGACATAAATACCAAGCATATAAAAAACAACATACTTTAAAAAAAGCCTGTCTGACAATTCATATCTTATAAACTCAGCGCTCAGCAATGTAATAACTGCTGCAACTATCAATACAGTAACTTTTTTGTCTGTATTTCGAAGGATATAATAAAGTAAAGGTCCCACAACATACATTTGAACAATTATTATTACGAAATACAAATGATATGACATTGTCCCCTGGAAAACTCTCGTGATAAAAAAATTAATGTCCCATGTGTAATATCCAATCTTTATATATGCCCTATAATATATGACACACCATAAAAGATACGCCACAAGCACTTTGGTCAATCTTCTTTTAAGGAAAGAAAAGTACTTGAATTCCTTTTGTCTGTAGCTGTAGAAACTTGTAACGCCGCTTAAAAAAATAAAGATTGGAGTGGTAAACTTCAAACTTCTGTTGATTAACAGCATTACTAAATGAGGAAAGCTTCCGTGAATATAATCGGTAATACCTGTTGCTGTAATATGTACAATCATTACGGCCAGACAAGCTATAAATCTCACGTAATCCAGTTCGTAGAGCTTGTCTTTATTTTTCTTCCCAACTTCTATAAATTCAGACATTTCTGCTGATAAATTCATTAAATCACATCACTTTCTAAAATATATTTTTAAGTTTACCACTTATAGAAGATAAAATCAATCAGATTTATATTGGTAAATATGTATTCGCAATTTAAATATTTATGCAAACGAAGACGATTTTCGCCCATTTGTATAAAATTTTATAATATTTTATGATATTTTATGTATTTTATACGTTATAGCGTATACGTCATGACGAAGTTGTGCTACAATACTTTTAAAGGTCGTTTATTGTAATGGGAGGTATATTATGTGTGTAAAAGAGGCAGTAATAAATAGAATTAATGATATTTGTTCCGACAGGGGGCTTGCTGTAAACAAACTTGCAAACTTATCCGGAATTACTCCTTCAACAGTCTATAGCGTTTTTGACTCGGACAGAAAAGACATCGGCATTGTATTGATAAAAAAAATATGTGACGGTTTAGAAATATCCTTGGAGGATTTTTTCTCGGCTGAAATATTTGAGTCTCTTGATCAGGAACTTATATAATGAACTTTAAAAGGGTGTAAACGTACAGTTTTCACCCTTTAATTTGTATTACCATTTTTAATTTGTCTGAGCAGATATATATATTTTTTTTCTGCCGCTTCTACTTTATAAATTGCATAGTCAACCAGATCAGGCTGTGACACATTTTCAAATATGTTTTTAGCGTCTTCCCACTCTCGTTTTGCATTTTCTATATTTATGTATATATCTTTTTTTTCTTCTGATTTTTGCGGATGTTTGAAAATTTCTAATATATTTTTAATTCTCAATTCTTTGTTTGAAATCATGCTCATGGAAAAAACCTCCTATATATATTATTATAGACAGGAGATTCCTTTTTATTCACGATATACCAAAATATATGGATACTATTTTATTATTTCTTTAACCCTTGCAGGGATTTGAAAAACACTGTCAGCATAAGGAACAACCTCGTTTATTTTACCAAAGCCATATCTAGCATGGATAAAAGGAATTCCGGCAAATCTGGCAGAGCTTAAATCACCTTCCGTGTCACCTATATACACAGCTCTGTCAAGATTATTTCTTTCCATAACTAATTTTATATTTTCACCCTTTGTCTTTCCTGTGCGGCCGGGATTTTCATAATCATCAAAATATTTATTCAGATTGTAGTACTTAAGAAAAGCCTCAATATATCCTTCCTGGCAGTTGCTTACAATGGAAAGACTGTACTCTGAAGACAGTAATTCAAGTGTTTCTTCAACCCCGGGAAACAAAATGCCCCCATTTTTTTCAATGTAGTCTTGTTCAAACATGATGCACCTGTCAATTATTTGTTTTCTTTCATCTAAAGAAAAATCTGCAAAAAACAATGCTGCTATTTCATCGATGGTCTTTCCCATGAATCCTTTCATTGCTTGTACAGTCATTTTATAATTTATATTGCCATATGTTGCAATGGCCTCATTCCATGAACTGGCTACACTTTCTGAAGAATCCCAAAGAGTTCCGTCCAAATCAAATATAATTCCTTCTTTTGTCATGTTTCCTCCGAATTTTTTGTCTGTATTTCTCTTGTATTAGTTTGTTTCTCTTCTAATTTTCAAATATAACAAACTTTTAAAATTTGCATAAATATTATACAGCAGTAAAGCAATTAATGCCATTATTTAACTCGATTTTCCTAATAACTTTTTTATCATAAAGTAATAGCAATTTTATTATTGACATATGACATTTATAGGAGTATTATCTAGTAAAGGATTTATCTATTCCTGAGAACATTTTTTAATAATATCTAGGAGGATTAATATATGAAAATAGCATTGCCATCAAGACAAAATCTCATTGATGACCACTTTGGACATTGTGAATATTTCACAGTCTATACTGTTAACGAAAACAAAGAAATTACAAAGGGAGAAACTATTGCTTCACCAGTGGGCTGCGGCTGCAAATCCAACATAGCGCAAACACTGGCAGAAATGGGCGTCAAAGTAATGCTTGCAGGCAATATGGGAGACGGAGCAGTCAGAGTCTTGGGTAATTCAGGCATAGAAGTTATACGCGGTTGTTCAGGCGATGTACAGACAGTTGCAAATAATTATCTTGCAGGTTCAGTTACTGACTCAGGAGATTCATGTCACGCTCATGAACATGAATGCCAACATTAAATACTTACAGCAGCTTCCCATGGAAGCTGTTTTTTTAGCTATGTTTTCTCTTTGTAATTACAAGGTAGGCAATTCCTATTACCGCAAATACAGCAAATACTGCTGTTATTCCGGGAGACACGGAACCTGAAAGATAAATTGTTGTAGGTCCGTCAGCTCCTCCTATAATACCTATAGCGCTTGCATCTCTTAAATCTTTGTTTAACTTGTATGACAGGTAAAGAGGAAGCAAGTACTCGTACAAAATGCCAAATGCTGCTGCAGCTGTGCAAAAGACAGTTAGTATTATAACTATTTTTCTAATCAGTTTATTGTTCATTTTTTCTCCTTATACAATCATTTTTCACTGTAGACCGTTATATTTCAAAATTGTAATTATATTGTTTATTTCAAGCTTATTTGCAAGAAGCTGCTTGAATTTGACTGTGCTTGTTTTTCCTTCTGCCCGGAGTTTTTCCATTTCTCTTTCAATTTCTGAATATTTCTGAATTAATCCTTCATAGAAGTTTTCAAATTTTGCAAGCTTATCTATTACTTTTCCTATATATATTTTTCCGTCACTTTTTAAATCGTCACATAAAGCATAATAAACATCATTTGTCTTCTTAGTCAATCTTTCCATGAATACTCCTTATTATAAGTTGTCTTAAGGCTTAGTTATATAATCTTATTACTATTATATAACCCACAAGAACTATTTTCCATAAATATTATGGACATGTCAATTTTTTTACCACAAACATAAACATTGAACAAGATTAATTTTATGATATAATTATACAATACAATCAATTCGGCATACTAAATCAAGCATTATATATACAAAACAAATCATTACATATAAGGAGAAATATCATGGATAAGGAAAGAATCGAAAAAGCTGTCAGGGAAATTCTTTTTGCAGTTGGTGAAGATCCTGACAGAGAAGGACTTAAAGATACACCTAGAAGAATGGCAAAAATGTATGAAGAAATATTCGCAGGTCTTCATGAAAACCCTGCAAAGCACCTGGAGATTTATTTTCAGGAAGAAAAGTATGAAGAGCTTGTGCTGGTAAAGGACATACCATTTTATTCAGTCTGCGAACATCACCTGGTTCCGTTCTTTGGAAAAGCTCATGTTGCTTATCTGCCTAAAAACGGCAGGCTTACAGGATTAAGCAAACTTGCAAGGGTTGTGGAAACTGTGGCTAAAAGACCTCAGCTTCAGGAAAGAATCACTTCAACAGTTGCGGATACAATCATGGAAAAACTTGATCCTTATGGAGTCATAGTTGTAATCGAAGCTGAGCACATGTGTATGACAATGAGAGGCGTTAAAAAACCCGGTTCTAAAACAATGACATCAGCAGTAAGAGGTCTGTTCAGAACGGATCCAAAGTCAAGAGCTGAAGTTATGTCGATGATAAACAAATAAGAGGTAGAGATGGATAAAAAGGATATAAAAATTGTTCCACAAAAAAGAACAATGAAATTTTTAGGCCGTGAACTAGAGTTTGGGGAAAGAACATTGATAATGGGAATACTGAATGTAACACCCGACTCATTTTCAGACGGAGGCGATTATTCATCTGTTGACATAGCAGTTGAACATGCCAAGGAAATGTTAAGAGATGGAGCAGACATAATTGACATTGGAGGAGAGTCCTCAAGACCCGGGCACACAAGAATCAGCGCCGAAGAAGAATTGAGAAGAGTAATTCCTGTAATCAAAAGACTCAGAGAAGAAACTAATGCCATAATGTCATTAGACACCATCAGAGCAGAAGTTGCCGAAGAAGCAATTAAGAACGGTGTTCACATAATCAATGACATATGGGGTTTTCAGGAGGACAAAAAACTTGCAGATGTTGCTGCAAAGTACCAGACTCCGGTAATTTTAATGCACAACCATGTTGGAAATGAATATGACTGTGACGTTGTGGAAGCAATCAAAAAATTTCTTATGGAATCTGTAAAAATTGCTAAATCAGCCGGTGTAAAGGATGATATGATAATTCTTGACCCGGGACTGGGAGGATTCGGTAAGACAGTTGAGCACAACTTTGAAATCATGTGCCGTCTAAGTGAAATAAAGGACCTTGGATACCCTGTGCTCATAGGCACATCAAGAAAAAGCATCATTGCCAAAGTACTTGATGTTCCTCCAAAAGACAGAGATATTGGAACAGCTGCAACAACAGCATTAGGAATAGTCCAGGGTATGGACATTGTGAGAGTGCACAACGTATTGGCCAATGTGCATGCTGCTAAAGTTACTGATGCAATAATCAGGAGAAAATAAATGGATAAAATAATTATGGAAAATATGGGTTTCTACGGCTATCACGGCGTATTGGAACAGGAGAAAACCATAGGACAGAAGTTTTTTGTGGACGCATACCTCATCTTGCCCCTAAAAAAAGCAGGTGAAACAGATGATTTGAATTTTTCCGTCAGCTATGCGGATGTTTACTTAACCATAAAAAAAATAGTTACAGAAGAAAAGTTCAACCTGCTTGAAGCACTGGCAGAAAAAATATGCAGCGAAGTTTTAAGTTCATTTCAGGATGTTCAAAAAATAACTGTAAGGATTAAAAAGCCTGAAGCGCCTGTTGCCGGAATTTTCGATTACTTTGGAGTTGAAATGGAGAGGGAACGATCATGAGCAAAATATATTTAAGCCTTGGAACAAACCTTGGAAATACAAAAGAAAACCTTACACATGCAGTACAGCTGCTTTCAGAAAAAATAAACATCTTAAAAACTTCTTCATTTTATGAAACAGAACCTGTGGGATACAAGGATCAGCCGTGGTTTATGAACATTGTTGTGGAAGGAACAACTCACTTGTCTCCGGAAGACCTGCTAGTTTTCACCCAAAGCATCGAACAAGCGATGAAAAGAGTAAAGACAATTGTAAATGGTCCAAGGATAATAGATGTAGACATACTCTTGTATGAAGATGTAAAATTAAATACAGAAACTCTTATTATTCCACACCCGAGGATGACTGAAAGGGCTTTTGTAATGTATCCTCTTTTTGAAATATCACCGGACTTGTTGATTGAAGGCAAAAGCCTAAAAAATATAATGGAAAATTTTAAAGGTGAAGAAATTAAAAGGCTTGATGTATGAAAAGGATAAATCAAATACTTACAAATGAAGATTATATTAAATATCTGAGAAAAAACAAAGATGCAGAAGGTGACAGAATTTACTGCCATCACGACATAACTCATTTTCTTGATGTTTCAAGAATTGCATACATAATCTCGCTGGAAGAAAAATTAAATGTCAACAAGGAAATTTTGTATGCCATGGGCCTTCTGCACGATATTGGAAGGTGGATGGAATACGAAAGCGGCATAGACCATGCGCTGGCAAGCAAAAATCTTGCAGAAGGGATACTACTGGACTGTGATTTTAGCGAAACAGAAATTCAAGAGATTTTAACAGCAATAGAATCACACCGAAACATTAAAAGCACATCTGTTCTTGGGGATTTGCTTTACCGTGCCGACAAACTATCAAGAAACTGCCTTCATTGCAGCGCTATAGGTACCTGCAAGAAGTTTCAAAACAAAGAAGTGCCCGTCATTCTATATTGATAGAACAACGGGCATTTCCGTTTTATTCTACTTCTTCAAGCATTTTGAAAAATTCATCGTGGTTTATTCCAGAAGGTCGATTAATTCTTTTTAGCTCATACAAATCATCCTCGTCGCCTGTTAGGATATTCACTCCGGATGTGCTTGACAGCGAAGCTAAAAATCCCATTTCCCTGAGTATTTTCTTGCACTCCTTACACATGGCTCCAAAGGGATACGTGAATGCACTTGGAGTATAACCTGTCTTGCCGCTGATTAGAAGCTGCAGGTATCCCACATCATTTACAATCACCTTCTTGTAATCGTCATAGGATTCTCCGTCCAATATGGTACATCCCACACGATTATTCAATTTATGCATTGCATATGAATGATTTTGAATTTCCACATATGGAGAAGCTGAAAGTTCTTCAACCTGAGACCAGTTCAAATAAGGATTAAGATTTTTGTCTTCAGAACTTTTGTCAACATATTCTCCAATTATGGACATGACTGCCTTGCTTTCATATTTTTTTAAAAGTGGCAGCACATAAGTGTAATAGCTTCTGAAACCATCATCAAATGTAAGCATTATTGGTTTTTCCGGAAGACTTACACCATTGTACACATAGGCAACCAAATCTTCCACTGTAACTGTTGTATATCCATGTTCCTTCATGTAAATGAGATCAGCCTCCAGCTCACTTGGCAAAACAGTGTATTTTCCCAGACTGTTCCTGTTTTTTAAAACCTTGTGATACATTAAAACAGGCAATCTTACTGACGGTCTTGCTGCTGCAGGAACAGCATCACTTATATCTTCAACGTTAAAACTCATAATAACAACAAGAAGCATTGTCAACAATGCAGCAACAATTCTTTTTATATTTTTCATAAACACCTCTGTAATAATTATTTATAATACATTTTATGTACAAACTCTGGTTATAATTACTGCTGAAATAATTGTTCTGATTAAATTGAGAGCGACTATGACGAAAAACCACAACTCATTATAAATTTATGGCACGTAGACGAATTATAATTACAATCAATGCATGATTATTTTTAAATTAATTTGAAAAAATTTCAAAAAAGTGATTGACAAATAAAAACGCCAGTGATATACTCACGGACAATACACAATTTAATGAGCAACATAAACGCAGTGATAAGGAGTATTAAGCATCATCAGTGATTTCAGAGAGTTGTTGGTTGGTGAAAAACAACATCAGACGATATGCCGAACTAGCCTTGGAGCGGATTTGCCGAAAATAAATATACAAGTAGGCATGTACGGGCAGCCAGTCGTTAAAATGGCAGGATATCGATTAGAAATAATCCGTATCTAGAGGGCATTTCGTATGAAATGAATAAGAGTGGTACCGCGAAAGATTTTATCTTCCGTCTCTTAGGGATAATTCCCTGAGAGAGGAAGATTTTTTTATACCTTTTTCAGGCGTATCCGCCTTGTGTATAAAAAATAAAACTGGAGAGGTATACAAAATGGAAAAACAATCATCAGCAAAAAACATCAAATTCACAGGAGCTTTTGCAGTAGCATGCGTGTTGTTCGGATCTCATGCAGGCGGTGGCTTTGCCACAGGCAATCAAGCAACTCAGTACTATGTTCAGTATGGATGGGCGGCACCTTTTATGGCAGTATTGGCCATGGCATTATTAACATTGACTATCAGGGAATGTATGATTATGTACAATTCCAGAGGTTTAGGAAGTTATAAAGAGCTTTTCCAAACTCTTTATCATCCTTTTGACAAGCTGTCGATATTATTTGATATTTATTTTTACACTATGGTTTTATGCGCTGTAGGAGCAGTGGTAGCAGGAGCTGCTTCACTGATAAATAAGACATACAACATTCCCTACGCATATGCAGTACTTTCAATCGGAGCAATATTGCTGACACTTACAATTTTTGGAGCAACTATGGTTTCCAAAGCCTCAACAATAATGTCAATAGGAATATTGACATCATGCGCTGTAATATTCATGATGGGAATCAATGCTAAAATGCCCGAAATAAGCACAATATTTTCAGCTCGTGAAAGCACCAGCAGCATATTCAAGGGAATTTTAAAAGCATTTACTTATGCAGGTTTTCAATCTGTGGTTATTCCGACCATGATATCATGCGGCAAGTCATTGAAAAGCAAGGAGGAAGTATCCCGCTCAATGATGATTGCTTTCATCATAAACTCAATTGCTCTTGTTTTGTCTGTTATCATGCTGTTAGGATGGTATGCAGAATTTAAAGCAGCAAGCGAATCAACTCTGCCTTCATTGTATATAACAAAACAATTGGGAAAACCATATGTTTACTGGGCATACAACATCTCATTGTTCCTTTGCTTTATTTCCACAGGAGTAACAACTATTTATGGTTTTGTTGAAAAATTTGAAAAAGCTAAAGCATTGTCTGGAATAAAAAAAGTAATAGTTCGAAGAGTCATGGTATCAGCATTTATAATGTCTTTATCAATGGGAATTTCTATGGTTGGTTTGGATAAAATCATAAAATACGGCTACGGATACATGGGATACCTTGGAATTGCAATAATAATAGTACCATTCCTTACAGTGGGAGCATATAAAAACCGAAAATACCTGAGAGAAAACAACAAATCAAGAGAAGAAAACTCTGACATAAACATTACATTTACTGAAAAAACAGAATTTTAACAGCCTGGCAAATATTCATTTGGCAGAAAACTAACTAAATTTGGTAGCCGCAGCCAGGAAGCGGCAACTGCAACATGCAGTAACGGAGAAATCATGAAAACAAAATTATTTCCAAGCTACACCATAGGACCTGATGCGTACAACGAAATAGCAGAGATTTGTATGCCATTTGGAAAAAAGATTGCTGTAATAGGAGGCGAGCGCGCCATTAATGCAGCTAAAAATAAAATAAAAAGTGCTGTTGCTGATAGTCAGTTAATCATCACAGGATTTTTTCCTTATGGAGGCGAGGCATCAGTAGAAAATATTGAAAGGCTCAAGTCAATTCCCGAAATTGAAGAATCAGACATAATTTTTGCAGTGGGCGGAGGGAAGGCCATTGACACTGCAAAGGTTCTGGCTCAAAGAACAAGCAAATCTTTTTTCGCTTTCCCTACAATTGCCTCTACATGTGCAGCCTGCACCAGCCTAGGTATATTGTACCATCCAGATGGATCATTGAGAGAATATTCATTTTCATCAATACCTTCAAAGCACATTTTTATAGACAGCGAAATCATTGCAAATGCACCTGATAAGTATCTTTGGGCAGGAATCGGAGATTCCATGGCAAAATATTTCGAAAGTTCAGTATCAAGCAGAGGGGATGAACTTACTCATTCTCAAGAAATGGGTGTTACTATTGCTTCAATGTGCAACGGTCCGTTCCTGAAATATGGAGTCAAGGCCCTGGAAGACTGCAAGAAAAATATAGTATCAAGCGAACTTGAGGAAATACTTTTGGGTGTCATTGTATCAACCGGATTTGCATCGAATCTGTTGAACATTGATTTGACAACAGGGCTTGCACATGCTGTTTATAACGGATTTACCGTTATACCGCAAATAGAAGAGCATCATCACCTCCACGGAGAAATTGTATCATATGGAATTCTTGTTCTTCTTGCTGTAGACAAGCAAGAAAATGAACTGAGACGCATCCATAAATTCAACAGCGTCCTGGGACTTCCAACTAAGCTGTCTCACCTGCACTGCTCTATGGATGATGTGGATAAAGTGATTGAAAAGGCGCTCAAGGGAATAGATGTAAAACATTATCCATATGTGGTCACGCCTGATATGATAAAAAGCGCAATAGAATATCTGGAATCATACATTTAAAAAACTAAAAAAATAAGATGTATCATTTGATACACCAGATTGATGGCAAGTAACTTATGACGTTGTCATTCTGAGGGCTTAGCCCGAAGAATCTCATTTTTTAAATAAAGATGAGATCCTTCACTATCGTTCAGGATGACAACGTCGGGGGTTGTTAAAACTCAATAAATTTAGATGATATACCTTCTAACTTTTCAACATCATTGCTCAAGTGATTAATTTCGTCTTCTTCACCTGTAAGTTGAAGTATGATGATACCCTGAGTACTGCAATTGTCATTTTCTCCGGTTTCATGGAACCCAACCCTGGTTGTAATGATACAGCCGTATTTAGTAAGTATCTCCTGAAGGTGAGGAGCTTTTGAATTTCTTCCGTCCACCTTTATTGCCATCAATTTGTTCATATGATCCCTCCAACTGTTTAATAATTTAAGTATTTGCTAATTTTTCTTATTTATTCAAACAGCTGTCTGTTGAAATTCAATGGATTTTTGAATTTATAAATTTATATCTGATATTTTTACACCGTCAATTTCAATTACCTTCAAGGATTCCGAATTTAACCACAAAATGTTTCCGCTGTTGTCACAAACTGCTGCCATGGGAAGTGTTCCTTCCTCTTCATTTGGGAACAGATTTCCTCCCAAAAAACTCGGTGTTATGGCTTTGTATGCTCCATATCCTGTTCCCAGCAAAATATAGTTTTTTTCTGTGTTTTTAACTCTCACTATTACCGACATATTTCTCCCTCCAAAATCTTTTGTAATTTAAATTGTCCATTGATTGTGAATAATACCTGTCAGTTTCCAAGTGCCTTCATATTCTTCAAACACCAGTCGAAGACTTTTCCAGTCTGCACCTCCAAAATCAGGATTAAATCCTGGAAAGTAATATTCTGCAATTATGGCGTTTTTGTACACTTCAAATTGGTTTTCAGCCATGTTGCCGCTGCTTAAAACTTCATTGTATCCAATAGCTTCTGCATTTTTAAAATCTTCTGAATAAATAAACTCAGCATAATATTCACCGGGAGTAAGCGAAATTTCATCACCCCTACCGTCATAATTTCCCCAGATATATGTTGTTTTGTCATTGAAAAAATTCTTCACTTCTTCCTGGCTTAAAACAACATCCTTATCAACAGAAACATTTGTGTATGGAGTAAATCTCACTCCCTTTTCCGGATGGACAAATTCAGAAACTTTTTCAAAATCCTTATCACTTATTGCATTTATCAATTCCGCTGCAGTTTCTTCAATTATCTTCTTTGCATATTCCGCCTTTATTATGCCTTTTTCATCCAGTTCATACTCTGCTTCATTATTTTCAGGTTTTTTCTCATCTTCTTTAATTTCTTTTTTCTGATCATTAATTTTTACATAACTGCATGCTGAGCTTCCTGCAGCAAGCAGTACAGCCATAAATATAATTAATATTTTCTTCATGTCATCACCTCATCAACATATTGTATATGTTTATTTCCATTCCTTATATTATACATCGTATATTTGACGATTTGAAATCAAAATATGTTCCATTGCTAAACAAGGCCAATTCAAATAAAACAAAATCTTTATTCAGCTTAAACTGAATAAAGATTTTATATATACATTACTCACAGTCATAAAATACTTGATTATCGTTTACTATAACTTTTTTTACAGCAATTGATGATTTAAAAACCTCTTTTCCTTCACTGTTTAATATCATTACTTTAAATTTGGAACTGCTGCTTTTTTCAAATGTACTTGCAACATATCCATCTTGTAAGTTCAGTGATTTGACAATTCCTCCAGGATTCAGTGAACTTGACTGCCCAAGTTTAAAAAGTTCATGACCCTTATCATCTGCAGAAACATAGTACACAACATGATTCAAAACAGTAAAGTCACTAACAGTAAAATCTGTCAGCTTTTCAGGCATATTGCCGTCTAATGGCATCTTATACAAGTATCCTTCAATATCCATAAAATAAATGGTATCATCACATATTATAAACTTTACAGCAGACTCCTCACATAATCTTGTAGTTTCACCGGTTTTAATATTTACCTTGTGAATTCCTGTGGTTCCAGATTCTGAACGGGGCTTGTAGTATGCAAGGACGTATATATCATCACCTATCAGATAAAGGTCTTTGCTTGGACTTCCTCCCTCGCTGTTTTCTGTCCTGCTCCAGGTCCAGCCATAAATATAATTACTATCGCCAATTGGTTTATATTCAGCCTCACCAACTTTCATTATTGAAAGGTTATTTTGTGACGGAGGCACGAATTGACACACATTTATTATATAATTGCCAAAGTCCCTTCTATTAGAATAGCCCTCAGAAAATGTTTCATTTGTACCGTCTTCATTGAGAATAATTTTAAAGTCAGTACCCATGGAAGCTCCTCCCTGATGGTATGACAAAATTGCTTTGTCATCAACAGTTTCCAATGATGCGTAAACATAACTGTTACCATATGTCCAAAGTGGAAGTTCATAAACATTTTTTCTTATAGAAGGATTATTGATTGGAGACTGATAAATAATTCCCTTTTCTCCTTCGTAATAATAATACTTGCCTGCAACAATAAAATCCCCTATAAAGCTTCCGCCGTCCCTTACTGCCAAAGGAAGTTCAACCTCTGCTGCCTTTAGACCACTATACTTCGGATTTGTCATTATTAATCCATCTTTATTGGAGAAAGAGTATTTCCACCCAAATTCATCAACTGCAAATTTCCATGTCATAGGAAAATATGTAACATCTCTGAACTTAAGAAGAGGATATTCTTCATTTGAATTTTTAATTGCAGTTCCGTTAACTTTTATACTAAAAGCAGGTATTGAAGCAGCATATTTAGTAAGGTTTTTCCTGGCAATGGTATATGGTTCGTAAGTGACTGAAGTTTCTGAAGATTTAGTTACTTCAAGACCTGTTACATCATTCCACTTTGTTTCAATTCCTAAAAACCTGCTGTCAAAGTACGTCATAGGAAAATATGTAATATCCTTATAAACTATCAAGGGATACTGCCTGTATTCATTGTTAATCTTAATACCGTTCAAAACCACATCAAAAGCGGGCAATGCAACCAGCACTTCTGTTGCATAGACACTTGGCTTATTTAATACGGTAAACAAAATCATAAAACACAAAAAAAACATAATCTTAGATTTTTTCTTCATCTTTCCCTCCACCTTATGATAATAATATATTAGACGATTTGAAATTGCATATGTTCCATTTGTACAGTGGTATTAAGAAAAATGAACATACGTGCTATAAGTGTGAAAACTTCCAACTGTCTATAAGTACTATTTAATTTAAATCCATTGCCAGTTTCTTAATATTATCATGATGTATGTCTGACCTGTCTGATGAAATTTTAGAAACTTTTTTGACTATTGCTTTTTCCATGAAGTTCATCTTTTTGAAATTAAATTCTCCTCCAAAGTTTCTTACTGATTTTGCTTTGCTTATAAGTTCAGCCGGAAAATTATCAGCTATTTCTTTTTCCATCATGTCGCCTTCCTGCATGCCACAAATAAACAGTCCAACTTCCTTTTTCAACAATACATCCAGATTAGCAGAAATGAACTCTGAAACTTCTTTTTGTATTCTTCCAATATAAGCAGAACCGCCGATTATTACTCTGTCATAGCCGGAAAGATTCACAGTTCCTTTTTCTTTTAAATTAACAAGTTCCACATTACCATTTAATTCCTTGGACAATTCTATCGCACATTTTTGTGCACAGCCATACTTTGTTCCATAAGCTATTAATGTATTCATACTCCCTCCAATTAATTATTCAACGCATTTTCAATAGATTTAAGATATGCTTTGCTTGTAACCGTCCCACCTGATACAACATCAACGTCGTTATTTTGTTCTTCAATAACATTCTGAAATAGTATTGTGCTTAATTCAGGACTTACAATCTTTACGTCTTTTACAATTTCTATATTCGTAATTCTATTGTTTGCAACAGTTACATTCAGTTCATTGGTCCACCTTCCAAAATCATTCCTTCCGTTATATACTCCATCCTTGATTTCTGATAAATTTACCGGATTAATGACTACATTTACTCCTTCTTCAAGACCACGGCTCAGATAAAACACGCCTGAAGCAGCAACAATCACTAACAAAAGTAATATCAGTCCTATAAATTTTAATACTTTCATTTCTTTCTCCCTTTAATTTTTATATTTTACACACAACTTCTTCTATAAATGTTTCAATTAATCTTTGTCTTTGTTCTTCGTCCAGTTCTTTTTCAATTACTAATTTTACAATCAACCCAAATGTTGAAACTACAATCATTTGTGATTTCAATTCAATCTGTTCATCATTCAGATTTGTGTAAATTTCTTTTAAACATTTGCAAAGTGCTGTTAATGCAGGCTTTTCTTTAGATGCTCCCCTATAAAGAGATGATGTGTGTTTGAGTGCATAAGGAGATTGATTTAACTGTGCTGCAAGAAATTCATCAGGCATGCTCAGCGCCTCTTCTATGTAATCCCTCGATATTCTTTTTAACTTGTCTGATGGTTTTAAATCTTCGTCAGCGGATTTAGTAATTGCACTGATGATTCTCATGTAGCCGTTTTTCATGACCTGATTCATTATTTCATCTTTGTCTTTAAAGTAATGGTATATGATTGCAGGTGAATATTCAATTTTATTGGCTATCTTTCGAATTGAAAGATTGTCAAATCCTTCTTTTGCAATAATTTCCTTGGCAGCAGAGATTATAAGTTCTCTCATTGCTTCTATTTCTCTTTCTCTTCTGTTATACATTTTAACCCCTGTTGAACATCGTTTATATTTTGAACACTGTTTAATATTAAAATATCACTTTGTCAATTAATTGTCAATATTTAAATTTACTTTTTTAAAATTTAATTACCATGCAATTAAAGCTGAATTTTGCATCTTACTTATAGAGTATTTCATCAAATTCATTTTCAAGCATTTTATGTTGTGATATAATAAAAATTAATTAAACTAGTTGGGAGAGATAAAGATGATCCAAGACATAGAGCCTAGAATATTCAATAATAAATTTAATAATAAAAAAGCAGAACCACATGATTTATTTCTTTCATATGAAGGAGATACAGTCCTGGTCAAAGAAGGCAAGGACAAACTATGGTATCCTTCATTTTCTGATTTTGAAAAAGATTATCCTCACTTAATAGATGATGCTCAATTTCTTTTCACCATTGATGAAATCAATTACTATCTTGTGGATGAAAAAGGACTTGATTCTGCAGAAGGATGGACATATGCAACCACAAACAGATTCAGGACTGAGCTGAAATATTGGAGATCTTTTGCAGGTGCAGTTGGTTGGCAGTTAAACCGCTGGTATTCTAATCACCAATTCTGCAATAAGTGCGGAAAAACAATGAAACGTTCTGAAAAAGAAAGGATGCTGTACTGTGAATCCTGTGGTTTCCAGACATACCCTACCATATCTCCATGCGTTATAGTTGCAGTACACGACGGCAACAGACTGCTTCTTACAAAATATGCAGGACGAGCATATACCAGATACGCTCTTGTGGCAGGTTTTGCAGAAATAGGAGAAAGTCTGGAGCAGACTGTTCACAGGGAAGTAAAAGAAGAAGTGGGCCTTAAGGTAAAAAATCTGAAATTTTATAAGAGCCAGCCATGGCCTTTTACTGACACCCTCCTTGCGGGTTTTTATGCCGAACTTGACGGCGATGATAAAATAACACTTGAAGAAGATGAACTTTCTCTTGGAGTATGGGTTAAAAAAGAAGATATACCTCCTGCAGAACTGAACATAAGCCTCACAAGTGAAATGATGGAAGCATTTAGAACCGGAGCTGTTGAATTATAAGTGTCTGAAATCTTGCCAAACATTTGTTTCGATGTTATAATATATGTGATAGACATCAGAAGGAGAAGTTGTTAGCCATATGGGATGGAATGAAAAAGAATTTTACGATTTAATGCAGAGCAGAAACACCAAGTGCTCAAAACAGGAAAACTGGGACAAGGATAAATACAATGAATATGCAATGAAATCGAAAAAAACAACCCATTCAAAATACAGAAACAACAAGGTTGTAATCGATGACATAACATTTGACAGCATGAAGGAAGCTAACTTTTATCTTGAATTAAAAATGAGAGTAAAAGCAAAAGACATCAAGGGTTTTGAACTCCAGCCCAAGTTTCTTCTTCAGGACTCTTTTATCAAAAATGGAGAAAAAATCAGAAAAATTACTTACATAGCAGATTTTTTGATATACCATATGAACGGCGAAAAAACAGTTGTTGACGTAAAAGGATATGAGACACAGGCCTTTAAGCTTAAGAAAAAATTGTTTGAAGCCAAGTATTCAGATATGAAACTTATAATCATCTAAATAAAGTTCATATACGTAAAACAAGGGGCTGTTGTATTAGTTATTATTATCGTGTCATTCTGAGGGCTTTAGCCCGAAGAATCTCAGAATTTCAAAAGATGAGATCCTTCGCTATCGCTCAGGATGACAAAAATATACTTAATGCAACAGCCCCTTTAGTTTATTTGCTTTATTTAGTCATCATATTTTAAACTTAGTAATAATATCCTGCAAATTCTGTGCTATGGATGATAAACCTTCACTTGAACCTGCAATTTCTGAAGCTGAAGCTGCCTGTTCTTCTATAGATGCAGTTGCTTCCTGAGTGGCTGCAGAATTTTCCTCAGCAATTGCTGAAAGATTTTCCATGGTAATCAATATTTGATTTTTCATACCTTCCATTTCTGCTCCGGCTTCGTTCAGCTGTTTTACAGTATCAACAGTTTCCTTCATTGTCTCAGAAATCACCTGGTATTTATCTCTGCTGTCAATTACGCTGTTTGTCTGTTCTGCTGATATTGCAGTTACTTTCTCCATTGTTCTTACAGCATTTTCAGTGTTTGACTGCAATTCGCTTACAATTTCATCAATTTCCTTTGTGGATGAAGCTGATTGCTGCGCAAGATTCTTTATTTCTTCAGCAACAACAGCAAATCCTCTGCCTGCGTTGCCTGCTCTTGCTGCTTCTATTGCAGCATTCAGTGCCAACAGGTTCGTTTGCTGTGCAATTGTGGCAATAACACTGCTTGCTTGTCCTATTTTTACAGAACTGTCATTTGTCTTCATTATTACTTCCTTGATATCATTTGTTGCCACATTACTTTCCTCTGTGATCTTATATAAGTTGTCGATAACCTTAAGCCCATCCTCAACAACTTCTGCCACCTTATTTGATCCGGCATTCATATTCTTCATATGAAGTTGATTATTTTCAATTATTTCACCTAGTGCAAAAGCCTTTGATGAACCTTCTTCTGTACTTTGTGCCTGGTCAGCGGCACCCTTTGCTATTTCCTCAACAGTTTGTGATATTTGTTCAGCAGCTACTGCGGATTGTTGTGAAGCAGCAGTTAATTCTTCTGATGAAGCAAGCAATTGTTCCGATGTGTTGGCAACTTCCTTAATGATACTTCTTAGATTATCAATTATACTTTGCATTGCTCCAGCAAGATCACCTATTTCATTTTTTTTCTTTAAATATTTTTTAGATACATCTTCTGTAATATCCAAATCTGCTATTCTTTTCGAATATCCGATAACCTTTACTATAGGATTTGCAATGGTACTACCAATAATAACAGCAAAAAAAATACTTGCTGCTAAAGTAATTATTAATATTCTTACAATGGAATTAACCAATTCTGGAATCGCTGAAAGCACTTCCCCTTTGTCTGCAGTTATAACAAATATCCAGTTTGTTCCCTGTATAGGAGAGTAACCGGCATATAATTCTTTTTCATTGAATATATAACTGCTGACTCCTGTTCTTTCTTTAATGGCTTTTTCAAAGATTTCTGACAATGACTTTAAGCTTTCATCGGTTTTTGCTTCTTCTATAGGATTAAACTGATTCATTACCTTGTCTCTGTCAGGATGTGCAACTACTGTTCCAATGTCATTTATTATGTATCCATAGCCACTTTCTCCAAACCCCACATTATCAGTAATTTCGCTGAGCGCATTTCCATCTCTTCTTCCAATCAATGCTCCAACAATTTTTCCATCTTTCATAATGGGTACAGCATACATCAATACCGCACTATTAGTAACACGGCTTATTATTACATCTGATACATTTTTTTCACCGTTTAATGCCTTTACTACATATTCCCTGTCACCTAACTGGCTGATTGTTCCATCTGAATAATAAGTATTTCCATCAGGCTTAACGACAGCAATGTCCATGAAACTTGTATTCTTCAACTGTTCTATCAATATAGACTGTTGTTTGTTCCAATCCATTGAATTTATGCCCTGCATAAATGAAATCATTTCTAATGAGCGCATCTGCAGCTCTATTCTGCTTTGTGTAAATTTTGTTGCTTCTGAAGTTAATGAAGTCAGTGACTTCTCGGCTTCACTTGTTACTACATCACTTGATTTTTGAACTGACGTATAACCCAAGACAATGGATGATACTAAAATTAAAGTTGAGAAGCATAAAACAAGTGTGCTTTTAATACCCCTTAATTTGATTTTTTTCAATTTAACTAATCCCTCCGATTTTTATTAATGCTAAAACTTGACAATTGATGCTAGCAATTCAATTAATCTGCCATTACTATATCGTCAACAAGCTCATTTAATTTAGTTATATTTATAATTTTATAACTATAGTAATATTTTATTATATAAGGTTGTCTCACAGGAGAGTAAAATGTGTTAGTATTTAAATAAGCCAATAACCTTATAAAAAGCTATTGGCTTTAAAACTTATTTCTCTTTAATTTTTGAACTGAACTATAATCAGAATTCATATTATTGTTTTGAGTTGTATCATTAATTGAGTTGTAGTCCTTATAACACAAGTACCAGCTGTTGCAATTGGCTGAAATTTCAGATTCTCCTTTTGTTCTTTGCATAGCCTCTTCCAGCGTGTGAGGCGGTGGAACTATGACGGGATCTCCCGGCATCCAGTTTGCAGGAGTATATAAATTATACTCTTCTGTTAATTGAAGCGAGTCTATCACACGCAATATCTCATATGTATTTCTTCCACAGGAAACAGGATAGGTTATTATTGCACGTATTTTTCCGTCAGGGTTTATTATAAAAGCATCCCTTACACTTTCTTCAAATACCCTGTCAGGGTTTACCATATTATAAAGATTTGCTATTTCTGCATTCCTATCGGACAATAAGGGGAATGGAATTGTCATGCCTGTTCTTACAGATATGTCCATTAGCCATTCAATGTCGGCCAAAGTACTGTCTATTGTTATTCCTAATAGTTGAACATTTCTTTTAACAAACTCCTGGTAGAGCTGTGTAAAGGAAATTAATTCAGTTTCAGATACAGGAGTGAAATCTCCCGGCTGACTGAAAAACAACACCCACTTTCCTCTGAACTGTGACATGGTAACAACTCCATGAGTAGAAGATGCAGCAAAATCCGGAGCCAGTCTGCCTATTGTAATACATCCTTGGTTAATGTCAGAATCATTATCTGTAACTCTATCAGCAATCATAAGTACTCCTACAAATATGTTTTATTATATTTATATGATTACAGGCTATTGTTATGAATCAAAAACATTATATTTTACGCACACTTAATAGCACAAATATATTCTTTCATAAACAACTAATACATTTAATTAGTCATCATGACATAATGAAATTAGCTAATTTATAGTTTATAAATTATTTCAGCATTTTTTGTTAATTAATAAATTATCTTTTTTACTCAATCACTCAGATTATTTCTATTGTCCATGAAATCCTTCATGAAACTCATCTAATAGATGTAGTTCTTCTGCGATAAACTTTTCAGTATTTTGTTTTACAGTTCCGTTAATCCCTTTGTAGATCAGCACTTCTGCGCTACGCAATGCCTTTTCAGCATTTTCACCGCAACGAAGTGTAATAAGAGCCTTTATTCCATTATCCGCAACTACCTGTGCCACTCTTACTCCGGCTCCTCCTTGTGCTACAACGGCGCTGTTATCCAAAAATTCGCTTTCTTTTGTAATTGTATTGTACAGAAGTATGTATGGTGCACGGCCAAAGGACTCATTTATGTTGGAGCCCATAGATTTCTCTTCTGCTGGAATTGCTATTTTCATAATTACACTCCTTTTAAATTTATTTTAATTGCTTGCCAACTATTAACGTTATAGTTTATGACATATGTTATTTATATTTTTATTATAACTTATTTACGTCATATGTCAATAATTAAATAAAAAAAGGTTCAAGAATTTCTTGAACCCACCTAATTATATATTTATTTGACTACAACTTTTCCAACTCTCTTATCAATATGTCATCATAAGTATCCAGACATGTTACTTGTGCTGCAAGTTCTGTCATTGGAATTATATCACATCTGTCTATGTTGCTTAATTTGAACTTTCGGTTTAAGGCCATGAGCTGTTTCATTCCTGCAGACAATCTGTTTATATAAGAATAAACACCAATTGCACCAGCTGAAATGTCTTCAGCATTTTCATAATACAACTTCAGTTCTCTTATATCTGCAAATATTTCTTCCTTTGTACTTCCAAAACGCTGTATCTCTTTTGGTACTGTGCCTGAATTAATCAATTCTTCTACTTTTTTACCGGACATTGCAGCTGCCATGGCTGCTCTTCCTACAGCAACAAAGTTTATGTATGGAGCTCCAAGGGCCAATCCTTTATAAATTTGATCTTCGGATGCAAATCCTCCTGCTATGGCAATTTGAGGGAGATTATAATTTCTAAACTTAAATTTTTTTAATATATCATAGAGCATGCTTTCCAGATAAACTGTTGGTATACCCCATTCATTCATCATCTTCACAGGACTGTTTCCGGTTCCTCCGCCTGCTCCGTCAAATGTTATTAAATCAACTCCTGCTGCTGAAGCAATTTTGATAATTCTCACCAGATCCTTTGGATCAAAAGGACCAGTTTTAAAGCATATATGTTCTGCTCCTAAGTTCCTTAATTCAGCAACACGTTTAATAAGTATTTCTTCATTCCACATAGGAAGCTTGCCTATTCTTTCAAAAACCTGCCCTTTTCCATTTTTATAATTTTCAGCAATTTCAGGGTCTGAAGGATCAGGATAGACCAAATATCCCATATTTTGAAATTTAATTGCATCGTCTATGCTTTTTACCCTTCCCATGCCTTGAATACCTTTAGCTGCCTGGCCGAACTTCATCTCCACAGATTTCACTCCAAGTTTAGTTATGGCATAATCCAATACTCCCAAGTTCTCATCGTCATAATTTGCCTGCAGAATTATATCACCATAACCTCTATAATACTGCCTGAAGGAATTAACCATTTCATTAATTAGCGGTGAGGAAACAACTTTTCCGTTTTCTATGAGGAGGTTTTTATCTTTTGCAACTACATCTTCTCCTATAACCACTAGGACACCGGCCATGGCTGCCCCTGCATAATAATCCTTCCAATTCAACTTTGCCATGGCTGGCAAAATTATTGGAGCCTTCATTTTTATTTTGTTTTCAACTCCAAAATCTATATCTATATCAGCTTTTGGATATGTAGCAGCATAGGCGTCTTCTTCGCATCCAACTGTACCAAAAACTCTTCCATTAACATTAAAATGAGAGAAATCCAATGGATATTCTTTTTCAGAAGCAAATTGGTTTACATCAGTTTCATATGGATAAATTGCTTCTGAACCTCTAAGTGCAGATAACCCTATTTCACATGTACCGGTACAACTTGATGTGCAAACTGAACACAAACCCGAAAATCTAGAAACGTTTTCCGGAGTCCTAACTTTTGTATGAGTTGTGGAACTTCCTAATAAAGGACTGTAAGACATAATTACCTCCATTAAAATAGACTTGCATCGTCGTCAAATTTTTACTATATTTAGTTATAGTCAATATTTATGACATATGTTGTTTAATGAAATTATATCTCTTTTCATGTCATATGTCAATAACTGAACGTATCAAATCTTCTTAATTAATTCATCATGTTACTTTTTTCTCTATTTTTTGCACATTAAGTATCTTACATATAATAACCTACATCTTTTTTAGTGTTTGGCTGTAAATTTCTTTATTTTTTTTCACTACAGCCAGTTTCCCTTGTTCTATCATCATATTGATTCTTTTGGCATACCACCAGTCACCGACTCCAAGAGGATATTTTCCTAGTATTTTTCCTATTAATCGAGCCATGATAAATTCACCGTCCGGGATTTCCTTTTGAATGATGTGGTCATAAAAATTTTCCGGCACACCTATGACCTTTCCGTTAACAACAGCGCGCAAAGTACTTTTTTCCTCCTTTAATTCAGTCCAATTTGATGCATAGGAACGTATTTCACAAGCAGACAATTCTTTTGCCAAAGGAAGAAATTCATAGAACTTTCCAGCTGCTACTTCTCCCCATGTGGTGTAAAATTGTATTTCATTGTCTGAAATCTGCACATGGTGGGGGAGCTTCACAGCAAAAACACTGCAGTCATATTCTTTTAATAAATTACACACAAAATAAAACCCACACACGGAATATGGGGCATCGCTGTACCATAAGCGGATGTCTTCTCCAAGAGCTGCATATCTCTTAAGTTTCTCTATTTCACTAAGGTATTTTGCCCACGCCTCTTCAAGACTTTTCATAACATCACTGTCATTAAATCCATTTATGGTATACATATCAATTATTAGATTTTTTCTGTATTCGCTGTCAACCGGAACGTCTATATGTCCCATATCAAGTAAGAACGGAATGCAAACCACCTGTGATGAATTGCCACCGACTGCTTGACCTTCAAACATCTTCTCAAGTTCTTCTCTATCAGGCTTCTTCCCAGTGCCCATATATGAAATCGCCATGTTGTCAATGTCAGGCTTTTGGTAATTCTTTGCTGCCTTCATGCCTCCGCCTTCGCTTTCTCCAAACATTACCTCTATCATATCGTTCCTCCTTACTCTTTCCTTATAACTGTTCAAATTATTTTAATCTCATTTCAATTGTGTTTTCTTTAAATCCTAAGCTTTTATAAAACTCAATGGTATTTAAATTTTCCACAGCCACTGTTATGGAAATATCTTTACAACCGTTTTCGTTCAGCCAGTCTATGTGACTGTTCATCAATTTTTTTCCTATTCCTGAGCCACGATAATTTTCAGCAACATGAAGGGAATGAATGCACCCTTCATGTTCTTCAAATGTAGAAATGGCATATCCCAGTATGTTGTTGTCAGATTCTTGTGCTGCTGTAATTTTTAAATGTTCATTATCAAAAGAACTGAAATGATTCATACGTTCTTCGAAAACTAAATCCGCATAAAGGTCTCCAAAATTCTCTGAAATATTTTCATGGTATTCCTTGTTTTTTTTCCATAATTCTTTAATTATTGAAATCTCATTAAATGGTATGTCTCTGCAGCAAATCATAATTCCTCCATAGATTTTAAATATTAATCAATTACCTACTTCCGTTATAGCACTAATGAACTTATATTAATATTTCTGAATGGACAGTAAATCTTCACATCTGTCATTCATATATTTATAGGAATCATAGACTCCCTGATTATAAAACTCTGCTGCCAACTCTTCTGTTATAAATTCAAAAATCATAATTGAAGCCAAATCGCCTAATTCTTCATCTCTTTCATTTAAAAAGTAATTCTTAATTTTAAAAATCATCTCTTCTCTTTTTTCTTTAGGTAATTCAATTTTATTTTTTTTGTTCATACGATCTCCTGATTTATCTATATATTACACTCTGGATGCTACCTGCAGCGCTATCTGCAGATATTTCTCAAATGTGCTTCTGCTGATTTTACCCATAGTCCGTGAATCCCATTCAATTCCATCCAATGTGTCTTCAGCATACAAGAATTGATACAGCTCAACATTCCTAAATTGACTCACTGCCATAATTGATGCACATTCCATGTCAACTGCCAGACATCCTTCCAATTTTCTATTCATCATATTTTTTCTTGTTTCCCTGTACAAGGCATCTGTTGTCCAAGTCTTCGTCTTTATGTAAGGAATATCCAACTGCTGAAAAATACCGGCAAGTTTATCTGCTGTACGTACTTCTATATAATCAGCCGGCGGCGCATAATGGTAGCTGGTGCCCTCATCTCTGTATGCAGCAACCGGTACTATAAAATGACCTGCAGCAATGCCCTGGTCTAATGTTCCGCATGAACCGAAGAACACAAACTTCTTGCCTCCCTTGGCTATTACCTCTTCCATGAGGCCTGCGGAACCTGCACCTCCAAGTATTGTTTGATATACAGCAACATCATTGCCATCATAATTTATTTTGTAAATTGGAATAGTATATCCTGCCGACATATCACTTATCTGTACTGCACTATCCATATTTTTAACCAGGTTGATTATCTTGTCACTGAACGTAGCAACAACAACTTCAGGAAAATTGTCTATTTTTCCTGTAACACAGCTCGGCTTTAAAATTTCTTCCGTTTCATTGTCAAATGAATTCAATATGCTCATAATATCCCCCTAGCTCATAATATCAATCAATCATCATACCCATGCATAGAGTATCATAAAATGTTCCATTTATTAAAATGTCCCTTTTCAACATACCTTCCTCTTCAAAACCCAGCTTCTTATATAGTTTTATTGCTTTTAAGTTGTCTGTTCTGGTTTTCAAATTTATTTTTCTGATAATACCTGAACTCTTGCTCCAGTCTATCAGGTACTTAATAAGTTCATCCCCTATTCCATATCCCCAATATTCCTTCAGAACACTTATACCGAATTCTCCAACATGAGCAAGTCGTTTCCTCGAACCTCCCGAGAAGTTTAAGTTTGCTACAATTTTTCCGCCTACTTCTGCCACTACTGATATGGCATTATCTTTTTTTAATATGTTTTCTATAAATACTTCTTCCTGCTGAGCGTTCATGTCAAACTCTCCGATTCCAAATGACAAATAGTCAGATTCTCCTGCTACGGTATTGATATAATTGATTAATGCTTCAGCATCAGATGGCTTAGACCTTCTGATTATTAACTTCTCACCGTTTATTATTATTTCTTTCATTTAATTCTCCTCCTGGTAGTCCACTGATTTTTTTAAATATCACTTTTTAAATGACACAGCTTTTTTCTAATAGATTGATAAAAGTGTCAATAAATTCAGTCCATCTAATACAACATCTTTTGCTTATTTAATACAACCTGTCCGAATATTTTACAGTCAACTCATACGAATATTTCTATATAACTAATTAAATTTTCATATGGATACACCGCTAATATCCCATGTGTAGGGTCGTAATATTTACCATCATAATATATTGAAAGATGACTTTTGTTTTCTCCTCTAACATTTATAATACAACATTTAGGCAATTGAACATTGCTGCTCTTAGTATAAACCGGTTTCTTATAAGAAAATCCGAAGTAGTCTAATGTTTCTATGACCTTGCTAATGCTGGCTTGATGTTTTGAACTATTCATTATTTTTATAACTTCGTCAACAGAAATACCTGCAAGCATGGCAAGGCTCGTTTGACCGCAGCATCCATTATGCGGTTGTTTTATGTAGGTTATGCCATCAATTTTTCTTATAGGATGTTCTTTGCTATATGGGCTATTTGAGTTTATTCGACTAAGTCCATCAATTATTTTAAAACGTACATCAAGTTCATTATCAAAATCAATTTTTTTGCATACTTCCTTTATTACAGGTATATAATAAATACCGTTGCCTTTTGGAACAAGTTTGCACTCAAAAGAAATGTCAGATATTTCAACTTTAACAGGTATAAGTCCTTTTTGACCGCACTTCTCCCAGACATTAAATGGAATCTTTATAAATGCTCTATTGCCTTCTTTGTGAATAATCGACTTAAAATTGTATATCATCTGTTAACCGTCCTTTTGCATTGAATTTTCTCTACTTACTCAATATTTTTTGTTAACTCTTTATATTTTTTTTCATTTATATTCCATCTCAGTGGATAGCCTATTGTGCTTCCGATTAAATAACCATAAAATATAGGCAAAGTATTTTTAAGTTTACTGAAATCTCCATCTGTCGCTGCTATGACCACGATGGTAGTACCCCATATGGTTATGCTTATAATAACATCCATGTATAAAACGAACAATATTTTACCCTTACGTCTTTCCTTCCCCCAATACTTGACGTATTGTTCATCATCCATATAAAATAACTTTGATAGTTTACTTGGTTTTATTTTATTTGACTTAACAAGGTATCGAAATAAATAACTCATTACGATAATTGCAATAATAAACACAATTATTGTTTTTAGTACTGAAGCTCTGCTAAAACCTAAACCTGCCCATCTGCCCATCTAACATCCCCCATTTCATTAAACATAACTATTCAAATCATCAATCAGCAGTCCAAATATTATCAAAATATAAATACTTATTGTCTTTACTTAATTCTGTTTTTAATTTATAAATTTCTTCAACATCTTCATATACTAATTTTACGTGATTTACTTCTCCACCATTTACGGCAAAAATATACATATCAACTTGTTTTCCTTCACTATATCCACTCGATTTAGTCACAAGCATTTCGAATGTTTCTTCGATATTATCGTCAACCTTGACCATATTTTTATTAATGAAATGTGCCGAAGCCCTTAGTCTAACTGCATTATCCCATAACTCCGTCAATCCTTGTTCCATATATGACTTATCAATTTCCGATAACATATAATTTGAGCAAGTAGCCATATTGGAATTAACCATTGCACTAATTGCATTATTCTCAATATGATTCACTTCTTGTGCAATTGGCATTAATGATTGAGCCGCGCATAATAAAATAGGAGAACGGTAATATGAATCCTTATATTTTATAGTTCCATCGTCAAATATTAATATTTCGTTGATAGTATCCTTGAAATGATATTGTAAAATATAATGAAGACGGTAATCATTATGCAATTGAACACTAATATAATCATCATCTGTAATAATACTTTCACCTAGAAATAACCCTTGAAGTATAATTTTATTTATTGATGTATCTTCTTTTATATCTAAAATATTGCCATCATAGTTTTCTAATGTTATCTTATCAGTTTTTTCAACATCCTTCATCCATTTAAAATTATCTTCAATTACTGATAGTTTCAGCATTTTTGCTTCCATATAATTATCATGTGACTTTTGAACTCTAAGTTCCTGGTACTTTTTTTCCGTTTCATCAACTAGTGTTATTAAATCTCTATTTGTTAAATACAATTTAAATAAGGCAGAAATACCTATAACAATAAATAAAATACTAATAGCCATTATATATTTATTTTTCAACACAAATATTCCCCCATATTTCTTCATACAATCCCCTTTTCCACTTATAAGATTGCATTTCAAATTTTTTCTATTTCTAATGTTTCAATAACAAATACATATATGCGACACTACTATTGCTCAGATATAATATATCTCTCATCTAACCAGCTAAACAATTCTTCAAATAAGTTTTCATCACTCTCTCTTACCAAATAGTTTCTATATTCACCACTTTTATTGTAGAATGTCACTTCATCATCAGAATACACATTTACTTGTTGGTGTAATATATTTCCTTCATAATTTATTGTGCAATCTATTATTCTATAACTATACTTTGCAGGTATAAACAAATAAGAAGTAATCTTTGGAGCCTTTGAATATTCATACTTATTTAATATTTTCATAAATTCATCAAATTCCTCTTTTTTTAATGTAATACTATATTCATTAGGACCCTTGAGAACTTCGTCTTCTTCTAAATCATTATATATTACATTTACAAAAACAGATCTTACAGAACCGCTATTTATTACATCATATAAATTTACTGGTCTTGTGTAAAAAAGGTACAAAGATAATATAAAAAATATCATTATTAGAGTTGAAAAGTCTTTAATTTTATATTTTCTCATCATAATCTCACCCCAATATTTTAAAATATATCCATTATATTATAAGACGAGAAAAGCAAAAGATTTGTTACACAATCTTACATATAAATAGAAATATTTTACAACTTATATTAATATTTAAGTTATGATTTTATTAGATAGTACTTTCCATCCTATATAATCATATGATAAGTTCTATATTGCAGTGCCCTGCCCTTCTTCATAAACCCTACTTACCTCAATAATTAATATATACAAATAAAACAAATCCAATAAAAGCGAAAGCCATTATAAAATAAATATATCCGGCTATTTTATTGTTATCCTCAACTATAACCCACACGCCTCGCAACACAGTAATTATAAACGCTAAAACAAGCCACAAAAACCTGAATATATATTCTATACTTGAATCATCAAATTGAATCGTCAAAATCATTGAAACTGCCATAATCAATGTAAGTATTATAATTATTATTTTCAATTTCTTATTTCTATTCATAATTGTATTCCTTATTTAAAATTTCATAATCTTCTATACAACATCCACTTTCTCATTATCCCATCCCCCATTTATTCCTTTAATAATGATTAAATGTTCCAACCATATCGTGTTCTATAATCTTTTCACCCTTAACCCTTGCATTTATTCCCACGCTTGTCAAAATTGCTTTAGCATCCTTAACTGTCAGCCCTTGTTTATCTACAATTATACTCCAATTAACCTCCAACACTTCTTCAGGCACTATTTCCTTATTAAGAATAATTACATTATCATATTCTATACTATTTAATACTTCAGTTTTATAATTTGGTTTAAGAATTCTTATGAATATATTGCCTAAACTTTTATTGGTGAAAAATACGCCGTAAGAGATTTTAGTTTTATTTGGCTCTATTTCTTCTATATCATAATTCCATCTGGTAATTGCTAATTCTTCATAACCTCCCAACCTGTACGGTTTTGAAAAGTAAAAAATTATAACCAAAGTCAAATACACAATAATAACACGCCAAGCAATTTCTTTTGACATTTTTTCCCCCATTTATTTTATAACTTCATATTTCACATCAGCATCTGTAAAGTGGGAAGTGATTAATCTAAGATCATCAGTCTTGACAATCACTTCAGAACTTATATGCTCCACTTTTTCAGGTTCAAGATGATATAATTCTGTAACATGTAAATCAGGTATAATACCATAATACGGATACCACTCTTCAGTTCCATCTTCCTTTGTAAAGTAAAATTTTGCTTCTACGGTCTTTTTACTTTTATTTACAACATAAGTTTCAAAGGTCACTAACTTAATTTCAGGATTTTTTGCATCCGGAGTGCTTATATGAATTGTTGGAAATGGCTCCATATTAATAGAATTATTACTAAAAGACCACATTGAATATATAGCACAACCAACAATAAGCGGTACAAAAATTAAGTATATTATTTTGTTCTTTTTCTTCATAACTTTGGTGATAAACAAAAATAATAATAACAAAATTATTGAAATATCAGTGTATATTACTAAATCTTTAAATCTTTGAGGATATATATCGTTAAATGCCATAAACCCTATTAATTGGCCTAAAATTATAGTTACTACTGGAAAAAGAGAAATAGCGTTTTTAAATATTTTCATTTTCAAATCTCCTGATTGAGTATTTCATACAACCTTAAAATATTTCGCATAAAATCGGAAGCATAAACGGAACTGTAAAAGTTAATATAACACCTGTAATCAATGTTACCAATCCAATTTCAACTCCAACAAATTTTGTTACTGGAACAAGCATTGTATCCATATTTCCCGCAGCTCCTCCGGCAATAGGACTTCCTGTGCTTATTTTTATAAGAAAAGGCAAAAGCAACACTGTAAAGAACTCTCTCATGACATTTACTATAAAACCATATGTGCCCGTTTCAATTCCATATACCTGTGTCATATATGCTCCAGTTAGACTGTAGTAACTCATTCCGCTCGCTGAAATTATTGATATGTGTGGAGGCAGTTTAAGAACAATTCCAGAAATTGCTCCACCTGTAATACTGCCTATAAGAATAGCTATAGAAATATAAACAACTCTGAAGCCAAGTATTTTTATATATTTGAATACATTAATATTACAGCCAAGGCTTAAACCGACACTCATATATAAAATTATAAGTGAACCAGTAAGCAAATAGTCAAGGACATATATTAAATTATCCGGAAACAGAAAATAACCGATAATTACTCCTGAAACAATACTTGCAGGCATGATCCATACAAGTATAGAACCACTCTTAACTTCTTCATCCGAAATATTAATTTCATCACTGATATTGACATTTTCTGCACATATCCTATTCTTTAACTTTTCCAAAGGCAGTAAAGTTTTTTCTACTATTACAGTAAATAAAACGCTGAAAAAAATAGCACATAGAGAAATAATCAGACAGTTAAAGCCTATTGAATGCAAATTCAGCATAACTGAGTCATTTATACCTATGTTTAATCCAATGGTCAGCATTAACAACACCAAAGCAACGTTAATAACTTTGTCTGCTATGCTCAACATTTTTTGTGACAGATGGCGCAATCCCAGCAACAATCCAATGCCTAGGCATATAAATGGCATAAATATCATAAAATCCCCCCGTTAATTATCTGTAAATTGCAATCGTTTACAATATTATAACACAACTATATCACATATTATACAAAATTTGTATAATTGACTAAAAAATGCATGAACCTATTTCTTCTGTTTCATAAAAAATAAACTTAAATCTTTGTTTTATTATTACTTTTTTTAATAACTGACTTGGAATAATGAAATTGTTTCATTATATTAAATTGCCAATTTATGTTATATTATTAATTATCGACAAGAATATAAATGAGGTGCAAAATGAAAAAATTAAATGTTTTAGGTATTCTTTTAATACTTTTAATGGTACTTGCAGGCTGCAGTACTGAAAAACCAGCTGCTGCTGAACCAAATGCAGCTCCTGCAGAAACACCGGTGGTTGAAGAACCAAAGGAAGATGAATTTAATCCTCAAATTTTATTTAACGGATCATCTACTCTTGCTCCTGTAATGGCTTCTATTTCTACAAATTTTATTGAAGGTAATGTTACATGGGACAAGGTTGATGCTTCATTCCCTGAAAAAAACATAGCAATATATGTTTCAGCAGGTGGTTCTGGACAAGGTGTTAAATCAGTTATTGACCAGACAAGTGACTTTGGAATGGTGGCAAGAACAGTAAAGGATACTGAAAAGGAACAGCTTCCTGAATTAAAGGAATTTAAAGTTGGCATAGATGCTTTAACATTGGGTGTAAATCCTAACAATCCTGTACTAACAGTTAAGGACAACTTAACAAAGGATGAAATAATAAAAATATTTTCAGGTGAGTTCAAAACTTGGAAAGATTTAGATTCTTCACTTCCTGATAAAGAAATAATTGTAGTTACAAGAGATATAGGCGGCGGTGCTCACGAAGTGTTCCAATCTAAAGTAATGGGTGATGTGCAGGTTAAAGCAGATGCTATTCAAGCTCCTTCAATGGGAGCATTGGTTACAAAAATAATTGAAAACGAATATGCTATCGGATATGCTTCTTTTGGAGTTGTTAACCAAAATATAGGCAAGGTTGCAACATTAAGTGTTGATGGTGTTGAAGCTTCTGAAGAAAATATTATTAATGGTTCCTACATAATTCAAAGACCTTTAATAGCAATATTTAGCGGTGAACTTACTGCTCCCCAACAAGCATTCATGGATTATGTAATGAGTGAAGAAGGATTAGCAGTTGTAGAATCTATGGGTTTTGTACCTGTAAAATAAATTACCTTCTAGACGAACTGAAGAATCCATATTATTATGAGATTCTTCATGCTCGGTTAGATTGACAATGAAATGTAAAGTAATGACTATGACAGTTAGGAGTCATCATGAAAGAGTATAAAGAAAAAATCTTTAAAAATTTAATTGCCATTGGAGCTATATTGTCAAGTATTTTAGTTCTGCTGGTATTTTTTTATATATTAAAAGAAAGCATTCCTTTTTTTAAAGAAGTTCAAATAAAAGAATATTTATTTGGAGACACCTGGAGTCCATTAGGCATTGAAAAATACTCATTTCTTCCTATGATACTTGCAACTCTATATGTTTCATTTTTAGCTATTTTTATAGCAACACCGCTGGGAGTAGGCTGTGCACTGTTTTTAAGCTTTCATGTCAATAAAAAATACTCAAAAATAATATTGTCATTTATTGATATGATAGCCGGTATTCCTTCTGTAATTTTTGGTTTTGTGGGCTTGATTATTCTGGTTAAGTTTTTAGAAAATAATTTAAACATGGCAACTGGTGAAAGTGTGTTGGCAGGCGGAATACTTTTAGCAGTAATGCTTTTTCCGTATATAGTTACAGGCTGCACTGAAACCTTTGAAAAGGGAAAAAGAAAATTTTATACTGCCTCTCAGTCCTTAGGAGTATCAAAATGGTATACTATGAGAAAAGTAATGCTTCCCTATGCAGCAAACAGTATTTTTGTCAATATGCTGTTAGCCTTTAGCAGGGCTATGGGTGAAACAATGGCTGTTATGATGGTAACCGGAAATTCACCTATATTCCCGCGACTGTTAGGAAGGGCTGAAACAATTCCTTCTTTAATTGCGCTTGAAATGGGAACTTCAACCTACAAAAGCATTCATTATTCGGCATTGTATGCCGCAGGACTCATATTAATAATTATAATTTTAATCATTCAATTAATTGCTGATAAGATAAATAAAATAGAATCGAGGTGATTCTAGTGGAAAATAAAATTAAGGACTTTATATTTAAGCTTTGGGTTATATTATCAGGATTAACAATTATATCTGTAACAATTGGAGTATTTTCATACTTGTTGTACAAAGGCTTTAATGTTATTTCAACTGAATTTATTTTCAGTTCGCCAAAAGGAATCCCTTTAGGAACAGCTGGAGGCATATTTCCTGCAATTGCAGGTTCTCTTTTGTCAGGACTGTTGTCCGGCCTGTTTGGAGGAACATTAGGTTTATGTACTGCAATTTACTTAGTATTTTATTGTGAAAATAAAACAGTAAAACATTACATTTTACAAGCACTGCAATGCCTGGCAGGAATTCCGTCTGTTGTAATAGGGTTGTTTGGATATTCATTGTTGATAGTAGGCTTAGGAATGAATAAAAGTCTGATGAGTGCATCAATTACCTTAACAATTATGATTATACCGTTTATTTCTATAAGAATTAAAAAGGCGTTGGAAGAAACCTCAAATGAGCAGTTTATTTGCTCCTTGAGCCTTGGTATACCAAAGAGTTATACAATTGTAAAGCTTGTTATTCCAAATGCATTTAAATATATAATGACTTCTCTAGGATTAGGTGTAGTGTTTGCCATGGGAGCCACAGCACCTATAATGTTTACAGGGGCTGTTATAATTTCAGGAATTCCTTCAAAATTAACAGATCCATTTATGGCGTTACCATACCATTTATATATTTTGGTTAATGAAGGATTATCTGTTGAAATGGCATACGGTACTGCCTTTGTATTAATTGTTATTGTGCTTTTAATCAATTTAATCTGCCACTTTGTCGGCAATATTGAGGATATATAAATGAACGAAATTATTTTGAATACTGAGGGCTTATGTGTAAGCTATGGTAAAAACAATATATTAAAAAATATTGATGCTTCTTTTGAAAAGAATAAAATTACTGCCATAATCGGACCATCGGGCTGTGGTAAATCTACATTTTTAAAATCATTAAATAAAACAGTTGAGGAATATGGAGGAAATATATCAGGCAGTATTATATTTAATAATAAGAATATAAATGATATGCCTCTTCAAAGACTAAGGAATTCCATAGGAATGGTATTTCAAAATCCTGTTGTATTTCCATTTTCAATTTATAAAAATATGACTTACGCTCCAATTTATTATGGAGAAAAAAACAAAGATAGATTAAATAATATTGTTGTTGATAATTTAAAAAAAGCAAATCTATATGAAGAGGTCAAAGATGATTTGAACATGCCGGCTTCCAGATTATCAGGAGGGCAGCAGCAGCGTCTGGTTATAGCAAGATGTTTGACTGTAAATCCTGAAATAATTTTACTGGATGAACCTTGTTCTGCATTGGATATTAAAAATACCTCTTACATTGAAAAAATGCTCCTAGAACTAAAAAATGAATACACCATAATAATTGTCACTCATAACCTGGCTCAAGCTAAAAGAATTGCTGATTGTGTGATGTATATGGAAGATGGCACCTTGGTAGAAATGGGAAGTCCTGATGAAATATTTAATAATCCTGTTGATTCAAGGACTAAAGAATATATAATGTATATGAATAATTAACGAGGTGATTGAGTGATAAATATTAATATACCCGGCAGATGTTCCTACAGTATAGAGCACATAGTATTTGATTATAACGGTACTATTGCTGTAAATGGAATAATCTCCAGATCAACAAGAGAAAAATTATCAATTCTGTGCAACATGGCTGATGTGTATGTGCTTACTGCAGATACATATGGCTCTGCAGCAAAGGAATGTGAAGGACTTAATTTAACATTAAAAACTTTTCCAAAAGATAATGCTGCTGATTATAAATTAAAAATCGTAAATGAACTTGGCAAAGACAAAACAATGTGCTTTGGAAACGGATATAATGATATAAAAATGTTTGAAGCTGCCTCTCTTTCTGTAGCAGTACTGGAAAAGGAAGGCATGTGCGGCGCACTCTTAAAAGAAGCAACTATATTAGTTAAATCCATTGAAGATGGAATAAATTTGTTATTAAATACAAATGCATTGATAGCAACTCTTAGGGGATAATGGCCGTTTCATCAGCGATTATCAAGATCGTGATAAAACAGCCTTTCCTCATGTAAATTACTCTATTACTAGTTCCTTGTTATTAATGTCCAGCACAGAAATTTTACATGTTCCGCCTAAGTTATCACTTACATTTGCAGCCAGATCATTTAATGCGTTCTCAAATTCCGCAGACCTAGTTTCATCAACTGATTCAATACACATGAAAGCATTTTTTGTATTCTCAGTAAGCATTGTTCTTACTGCTTCACGCCAGTTCCAACATCTGCATATTGCGCCCATATCATCTTTGTAGACTATTTCACCTTCATAAGGAGGTGAATTTTCATCTGTTCCAAGAGGAATAAATTCCTCATTTCCAACAGCCGCAGTCAACCTAATATTACCTGCAAATTTGTCAATATCCTCACCGCCGCAAGGCAATGCATACTTTAATGAAATAGAATTATAAATATCAACCAGTGGATTAATAGTTCCAATGTGATTTCCATTATGAACTCGCTTCAGCAATGCCTCAATAGAAGCCCTTACACCTTTCTTTGTTTTAAATTTCTGGAATGCTTCTCTCCATACTTTTATTACACGGTTATTGCTGAATTCTGGATCCTGCAAATATTTCAATGCTTCCGTTTCTCCATGTGAAATCATTTCAGCAAATTGTTCTTTATCTTTTATAGAATTATCTATGCCATTACAAATAACAATTCCTATTTTTGCATCAGGAAATAAACTCCAAAAAGAATCTTCAATAATAAACTTTTTCATAATAAATACCTCCAAATTAGTTTAATAAAATAAAAAAGCCCATAGAAATATTATTCAATATCTCCCAGGCTTTTATCCTTCCGTGTACACAGTCAACTGTGCGTTTTCTCTCGGACCTGCCAATATAAATTGCGGAACCCTAGAAAACAAAAAATATATTTGTATTATGTAAATTACATATGAATTTTAGCATAACAGAATATTTATGTCAACAAAATATTATATATACACAAAATCCTTTATTCTGTTTTACTTTTTTCCTTTTTATCTAAATAATCTTCAAATTCTTTAAGTGCGTCAAGTGTACCCTGATGAACTGCACCTTTTATAATTAAGAATAAAATAAGTATCGTTACAAGCAAAAATATAATTTCCATGTTACTTTCCCCCGGTATTTTAGTATGTATTGAATCATTGAATTAATTGTCATTATTTCTGATTATTTTAAATACCTTTTCAGTGCTTATAACTGAAAGAGGAATGTTTAAAAAAATGATAATAAAAACCTGAATTGCATTTGTAATAGCAAGATTAGAATCAAAGGTGACATAATTATTCCATATAAATCCCAACAATTTGAAATATATTATAAAGAATACTATGCAAATTCCCCAATATACAATACTCTTTTTCATTGAATCCCCCTCACTATATGCTCATTTGCTATTCTTAATGAAAAAAACAAATGAGGCATATCAACTCTATAGTAATGTTTAGTAAACCTGTCTGTTACTGTCATTACATTTCGTTTAGCAACATTTTGAGATGCAATGTTGATGTCACGAATAATTGAAAATACTCCTCTCAGTCATTACTCAAATTCATTTCTATTTCAACATTAGAATCAATAAAACATATTTATGTATTATCAGGTTTTTTATCTTTCCAAGGAATCACACTGTTAATAGACATTTATAAGATTTCGTACTTTTCCATTTTCTTGTATAACAAACTTCTATGTATTCCTAACTCTTCGGCTGTATCTTGTACGTTTCTATTGTTTCTTTTTAATGCATCCTTAATCAATAAAGCTTCATAGTTGTTTACTAAATTTTTTAGTTTTTTATTGCTGCAATTTTCATCAATGTCAGCATTACATGAAATCATTTTTGAAGGCAGATCATTAAGCTGAATAGTCATATTTTCGCAAGAAGCAAAGGCGCTTTTTATTACATTTTCTAACTCCCTTATGTTTCCTGGCCAATTATAATTATTTAAGCAACTCAATGCTTCGTCACTTATAGTTATAACTGATTTGTATTTGCAGTTAAGCTTATCTAAAAAATAATTTGCAAATAAAACAATATCATCCCTTCGTTCTCTCAAAGGGCTCACTTCAATATTTACAACATTAAGCCTATAATATAAATCCTCTCGAAACGTTCCTTGTTTGATCATTTCCTGTAAATTTTGACGAGTGGCTGCAATTACTCTAACATCAATTTTAGTAGTTTTTGTTCCACCCAATTTCTCAATTTCATTTTCTTGTAAAACTCTAAGTAATTTTGATTGCATATCATAAGGCATATCGCCAATTTCATCAAGGAATATTGTTCCCTCATTAGCTAATTCAAATTTACCTAGTTTCCCACCTTTTTTAGCACCTGTAAATGAACCTTCTTCGTATCCAAAAAGCTCTGATTCAATTAAATCTTTAGGAATAGCAGCACAATTAATGCTGACCATTGTTTTTTCTCTTCTATTGCTATTTTTATGAATGGATTGAGCAAAAACTTCTTTTCCTGTTCCAGTTTCACCGGTTATTAATATAGGAAAATCTGTTTTTGCAAATTTCATTGCACTTTTTTTAATTTTAATAAAATTCTTATTTTTTCCTATCATGATATCGAAGGAATGACGATTGGATTCAACTTTTTTGTATTCTTCTTTATAATACTGAAGTTCTGAGTACTCCTTCATTAATTTTTGAGCAGAATCAAGTGTCTGAAGTTTAAACTTCACTTGAGCAACACCAGCAATTGCATCTCCTTGTTCGTCAAATACGCAAGAACGATTTACAAGCAAAATGTCATTTGAACTTTCCTTAGCTTCTCCTTCCAAAAACTTATGAATAGCACCTTCCTCACGATACTTTTTACTAACAATATCAATCATTTTGGAATTAGATATAACCTTTAATATTGATGACCCTACTACATCCTCTTTCTTTCTTCCCAAAAAATCACAATACTGTTCATTTATATCAGTAACATTTCCTAATTTATCAACTACGATAAAACCATCGTCAGTCATTTTCAATATTTCTTGGAAAATATATTTATAATTATTCTTGTCCACTTAATATACCACCTATTATAAAAATTGTTATATATAAAATATTAATTGATATTAATTTGTCATTTGATTATATCACAATTCTCTGTTGAATAAAATGGTTTTTCAAATTCTAAAATTACATTATTACTCTTATCTAAAATTAAAAAGCCCGCAAAATGCGAGCTTATTAGTACAAATTAAGCTATATTTCAATGGTTTATTTATATCTCTAAGAAATGTTTTTCATTAATTGCTTCAATCATAGCCGGAACTATTTCATATAAGTCTCCAACAATACCAAAATCACATATTTCAAATATTGGCGCATTTTTGTCCTTATTGATGGCTATTATATATTTTGATTCATGCATACCTGCTTGATGTTGAATAGCACCGGATATTCCGCATGCAACATATAAATCAGGTCTAACTGTTGTGCCGGTTTGTCCAACCTGATGTGGACTTTCAATCCATCCAGCATCAACAGCTGCCCTTGATGATCCAACTTCTCCACCCAATGCATCGGCTAGTTCTTGAATTAATTTAAATCCGGAAGCTTCTTTTAAACCTCTTCCGCCAGAAACTACAACTTTTGCTTCTATAAGATTTACTCTTTTCTTTCCACTCACAATTTTTTCAACCAATTTAACTCTCAAATCTTCTTTTATTATTTCTGGATTTATTACTTCAACTTCTCCTGCCGCATAATCCACATGTACTGCCTTTGCCATAACACCTGGTCTTACTGTTGACATTTGTGGTCTGTTATTTGGACAAATTATAGTAGCCATTAAGTTTCCGCCAAATGCCGGTCTTGTTTGAAGTAATTTTCCATCAGTTTCGTCTATTTCTAATTTAGTACAGTCAGCTGTTAATCCAGTACCAACTTTTGCAGCAATCCTTGGACCAATGTCTCTTCCTATTGATGTTGCTCCTAACAATACTATTTCAGGTTTTCTTTCTTTTATCAAATCAGAAATGGTTATTGCATATCCCTCTGTATTAAAATCTTTAAGTAATTCATGCTCAATATATAAAACCTTATCTACACCAAAGTTTAACAGTTTTTCTGTTATGTCTTTAACTCCATATCCTGCTATTACAACATTCAATTTTTTATTTATTTTTTCGGCTAATTTTTTTCCTTCACCTATTAATTCGATTGTTACAGGATGAACCTTCCCATCGATTAGTTCACCAATAACCCATACATCATTGTAATCCTTAAGATCAATACCTTGATTTACTTTTGCTCTTTCCATTATTGTCCCTCCTCTCACTAAATTAGGTTTAATTCTGATAATTTCATTATTAATGTATTTGCTTTATCTTTTGAACCATTGCCATCAATTATCACTGAAACCTTATTTTTTACAGGTACAAAAGATCTATAAACATTAGTTGGCGATCCTTTTAACCCAATTTGTGTTGAATCAACAACTAAATCACCAATACAAAATACTCTTATCTTTTCTTCACCCTTATCTCCATATGCTTCATTTATGCCCTTTATTGTAGGGTACCTTGGAACATTGAGCTCTTTTATGGCAGTCAATAAGACCGGCGAAGCCACTTCAAATACATACTCGCCATATTCAGTGTATCTAACTACCTCAAGCTTATCATCTTCATATTTTACATTTTTCACATATGTTACCTGAGGTATGTTTAAAAATTCTGCAATTTCTGGTCCAACCTGAGCTGTATCTCCGTCAATTGCCTGTCTGCCACAAAATACAACGTCATAATTTCCGATTTTTTCAATCGCTGCTGCTATAATTGTTGCAGTAGCCCATGTATCTGAACCTCCAAATGCTCTGTCACTGATCAATACTCCTTCATCAGCTCCCATTGCCATGGCTTCCTTCAAAACATCCTTAGCTTGTGGTGGTCCCATGCTTAATGCTATTAACTCTGCACCAAATTCATCTTTAAATCTCAAAGCTGCTTCCAGAGCATTTTTATCATCTGGGTTCATGATGCTGGGAACACCATCTCTTATAAGAGTTCCAGTCTCTTGATTAATTCTGACTTCATTAGTATCTGGAACTTGTTTTAGACAAACTATAATTCTCATATTACCCTCCTAGCCAAGTACCGCTCTTGAAATTACAACCTTGTGAATTTCAGAGGTACCTTCGTAAATTTCTGTAATCTTTGCGTCTCTTACCATTCTTTCTAATGGATAATCTTTCATATACCCATAACCACCATGTATTTGCAAAGCTCTATTTGTTACAAAGCTAGCAGTCTCGGATGCATTTAATTTTGCCATTGCAGCTTCTTTTGTAAAAGGCTGCCCAGAAATTTTTAAATATGCAGCTCTATAAGTCATCCATTTTGCACATTCAATTTTTGTCGCCATTTCTGCTACATACCATTGTAATCCTTGCAAAGCAGCAATAGGTTTTCCAAATTGAACTCTTTCTTTCATATAAGAAACTGATTCCTCTAATGCTCCTTCAGCTAATCCTAAGGCTTGTGCTGCAATACCTATACGCGCACCATCCAGTCCAATCATGGCTATTTTAAATCCTTGTCCTTCTTTTCCAACAAGATTTTCTTTTGGAACACGGCAATTGTCAAAAATTATTTCAGCTGTTTGAGAAGCTCTGATACCCATTTTATTTTCAATCTTACCAACTGAAAATCCTGGTGTATTTGTAGGAACTATTATTGCTGATAATCCTTTAACTCCTTTAGAAGGATCCGTTGATGCAAATACAACTACATAATCAGCAACATTACCTCCTGTAATGAAACATTTAGTTCCATTTAATACGTATTCATCCCCATCTAATATAGCAGTAGTTTTTACTGTTGCCGCATCAGATCCTGCATTAGGCTCAGTTAATGCAAATGCTGTTTTTTTACCTCCGCTTGTAACTAGTGGCAAATATTTTTGTTTTTGCTCTTCAGATCCAAACTTTAATATTGTTTGTACAAACACTGCATGTATAGATAATATAGCGGCTGTTGCTCCGCATTTTTTAGCAATTTCAGATATTACAATAATTTTTGTAATATCGTCCCCGCCTGATCCACCATACTCAACCGGTACAGCTATACCAGTAAATCCACACTTAACCATCTTATCAAATGTTTCATGGGGATATCTTCCATCTCTATCTATTTCTTCTGCTAACGGTGCTACTTCCTTTTCAGCAAATTCTCTTGCAACTTTTTGAATCACTTCTTCAGATTTTGAGAAGTTAAAATCCATATTTATTTCCTCCTTATTATTGCGTAATATTATCAGCAACGCTGAGTATTAAATTATAACTATAATCTTAAGTAACATTTTTTAATAACATAAGGATATTTTATAGCTTAAAATACTTATTCTGATTTCTCATATGGAACTTTAGCTATAATATTTTCTTCTGATAAATTTTTAATTTCTTCTTCTGTGTAACCTAATTCCAACAATATTTCGTCGTTATTTTCTCCTATCAACGGTGCATCATTTTTAATTTCAACATCAATTGTATTAAACTTAACTGGAGGCATTGCCACGTAGCACTTAGTTCCATCACGATTTTCAACTTCATATACATAATTGTTTGCACGTGCTTGAGGATCCTTTATAGCATCTATTACATGTTGTATCTTTTCATGAGCAATATCTAATGCTGTCAGTTTCTTGTCCATTTCATCCTGAGTCCATTTTTTAAACTCTGTTGATATTATTTCAATTAATTCAGCAGCATTTTCTTTTGCAGCAAGAGTAGTTTCATATTTTTTGTTTCCTATCAAATCTTCTCTTCCTATTACCTTGCAGAACGTTTCATAATACCTCTCATGTTCAAGAATACTTAAAAATATCCATCCCCCATCCTTACATTCATAAGAATTAATTACTGGTGAGTTTGCTTTTTTCCTTGTTTTTGGATATTCATCACCATATTGTGTGGACGCCACTAATGCGCTTAAGTTCCATATTGCTTGTGCAAATAAGGAAACCATTACTTTTGCCCCAACTCCAGTTCTTTGTTGTTCATAAAGTGCTGCTGCAATACCTCCAGCTAAACTACATGAAGTTGTTGCATCACCAAAACCAATTGGCGGATTAACTGTTGTTCCTCTTTCAGCTGCATCGGCCATAGCTCCGCTTCGAGCCCAGAACGCTACAGTATCAAATCCTGGATTGTCTTTTGCAGGGCCATAATCTCCAAATCCATTTATTTGTGCCCATACTATTTTGGGATATTTTTTATGAATGCTTTCATAATCCAATCCTAATTTTTCAAGAGCTTTTGTCCTATAGCTTGATACAAATACATCTGCTTGTTCTAACAGTTTTTCCATAATTGCCATACCTTTTTCTGACTTTAAATCAATGGCAATTCCTCTTTTTTCAGAATTATAGCAACTATATAATGGATTGCTGCCAAAGTTTGCAGGAGCTCCCATACCAGCACCTGTTGTTCTTCCAGGATCACCCCAAAATGGCTCAACTTTTAAAACATCAGCTCCCCAATCAGCAAGTATTCTTGCAGTACCAGGACCAGCTATAAAATATGTTAAATCAATTACCTTTACTCCTTTTAATGGTTTAAACATGTTATCCTCCTAATTATTAGTTAATTCGATTTTCCTTCATCTTAAATATCATCTTTTTATATAAAGTATTATGGCAAAGCTGGGAACATTGAAAACAGTATTACAGCTACAACAGACCCAATTGCTGGTACAACGACTGTTAACCAAAATATTAATCCATATGCATCCTTATGTGATTCATTACATAAACCATTAGTTACTGTTACTATATAACCATTATGTGGAAGAGAATCTAATGCAGCTGATGAGATGCTCATTACCCTATGAATTGCTGCAGCTGGTACACCTAAAGCTAAGTAAGCCGGTCCTAAAAGAGGTGCTGCAATTCCTAATCCACCTGAAGCTGACCCACAAATACCAGCAATCACTGTTGTACCAATGGCAACCCCCACTAAAGGTGAGCCGGGTATAGATATCATTGCATCAATGACAACAGGGAAAGCTATAGTCGCTTTAACAACTGCTCCAAAGCCAACTACTGCACAAGTGTTTGATATAGATACCACTGATTGTTTACACGCTTCTCCAAGGTTGAATAATATTTTATGATTATCTTGATATTTGTTTAAAAGAATTATTACAGCAACTGAACCTAGAAAAACCCCAAATTCTAATGGCACCAATGTACTGCCACCAATTTTTATATTTATTAAAAGAATTGTTAATATCAGAGGAATTACAGCTAACCAACCGCTTGGATATGTTGCATTATCATGAAATACATCCATAGGTTTGGCCACAAAATTTTCACCTTCTAATCTTGCCTTATTTACAGTTTTAATCAATATTATGCTGCCTAATATCAAAATAAATGCTGAACTAACAAATCCATTTATTGCTCCAGCCATCAAATCTGTTCCTAATGCAGCTGCTGGTATGGCATTATGTATTTGTGGTGCCCCTGGAGCAACCATTGCCCATGTAGAACAACCAAAAGTTAATGCAGCAGGAATGAACCTTCTTGGATAATTTGCTTGTTTGAATACTTCTAAAGCTATCGGAAACACTGCAAAACTCGCAACAAATACGCTTACTCCTCCATATGAAATGATACCGCATGCTAATGGTATTGAAATCAATGCCATACTAGGTCCAAATTTATCTACTATCATTTTTGCAATGGATTTAGCTCCGTTTGTAACTTCATATGCTTTACCCATTATTGTTCCTGTTAAAAAAATCAAAAAGTTACTTTTAAAGAAACCTACAAAACCTCCCATGTAGTTTTCTTTTAAGCCATCATAAAGATTAATACCGCCTGTCAAAGCTACTATTATTGAACAAAGAATAGCTACAACATAAATATTAACTCCTCTCATTATAAGTATTACTAATAATCCGAGTGATACTAAAATGCCAATTAAGCTTATTACCACTGATACGTCCATAATCTACACCTCTAATTTAGCTTTTTATATTTTAAAATAATTTCGTCCATTAAAGATCTTTACTTAACAAAATTTTAATTTGGTTCTATTTGTTTTTAAATACTGCAGGTCTCTTTTCAACAAAAGCCCTCATTCCTTCATCTTTATCATCTGTAGCAAATGATAAGGCGGCCATATCCTTTTCTAATTCCAATCCATTATCAATATCCATCTCTAAACCACGATTTATTGCCACTTTTGCAAATCCAATAGCTAATGAAGCATTTTTAAGAATTGTTTTCATCATATTTTTAGCTTCTTCAATTAGCAATTCAGGTTCTACAACTTTGTTAACTAATCCTACATATAAGGCTTCTTCTGCTTTAACTTGCCTTCCTGTATATATAAGTTCTTTAGCAATACCTGAACCTATTAATCGCGGTAATCTTTGCGTCCCTCCAAAGCATGGAATTACCCCTAAACCTACTTCGGGTTGTCCAAATACTGCTTTTGTTGAAGCAATTCTAATATCACAGCTTAATGATAATTCACACCCACCACCTAAAGCATAGCCATTAACAGCAGATATTACTGGTTTTTCTAAGTTTTCTATTTTATTAAAAATCATTTGTGCAAGTGCTGCATATTTTCTTCCTTCAATGCTTTTGTAACCTTGCATCTGAACTATATCAGCTCCTGCTACAAACCCTTTTCCTTCTCCAGTAATTATTACACCTCTTACTGAATCATCCTCTGCAATGCAATCAAAGATTTTATTAAGATCAGAAAGAGTATCATTGTTTAATGCATTTAATGCTTTCGGTCTGTTGATTTTTACTAAAGCTATTTCATCTTCTACTGTTACTAAAACGTTAATTAATTGACTTGATATTTCTAATATTGACATTTATGTATCCTCCTTTATATTTCTATCCATCTATCCAGGCCTTTGGACAATTATTTAACAAGCAAACAGCGTGCCAAGTCACTTATGAAAATCAAATCTTTTTATTTATTTTATGAAACCTGTAGAAATTACATTGAAAATTCAACTTTTAGATTCTTAAATATTACAATTCACATTCTCTAAATTATTTTAAGCTGTTTAGTAATTTTATATTTGGTTAGTTATTAAACAATCAATAAGACGTATAAAAATGTCTCAAATAGTAGACAAACGAATCATATTTGAGACATTTTTCATTTATTTGGCTTGATTTGAAAAGATTTGTTGATGAATATCAAACCAATCAAGCTGTTAATTATGTGTCAAAAATGATTTAAAACATAGTTTTGTCTACTTTTTGAGACTTTCTGTTTTCTTGCTTCAAGTATTGTCTAAATCAAACTTTCACCATTCATTATTTCAACAAAAAACACAATAAGAGCTTAATCTACATTGTGCTTTATTAATTATCTTATCTTGTCATTTGATTTTTAATACTTGAAAATGTCCAAGTACTTGAGGTTGAAGGAATACCCTCTATAGTATCCCTTGGGTGAGGTGGAAAATCAAGCCTTTCCTCAATAAGTGGCTGAACATCAAGATCTGTTACAGTTTGCATTCCAATCTCATAGTTTGTTGTGATATTAGGAAACAAACGTATATTATATATATTCCTTGCAATGTAGCCAAAAGCGTCTACTCTTAAATTGTATGTTGAAAAGTTATATTCAGGTCCTGTAATTTTAGTGCCTAATTCATTAGCCATGGGTAATTCAATTCTAATCGGGTTAATTGTTGTTATTAAATGCATAACCGGAATATCTCTTTGCATACCATCAGTAACATAGATTGTTATAGTAGCATTATTTACAGGTGTTTTATCACTTTGCTTAACAATATTAAGTCTCATAAATCCAGTATTATTCATGTTCATATTTTCTAGCATATTTAAATTATTTGGATATAAATTTCCATCTTTTTTCATATGTATGTTATTTAATTGTTGTTGATATCTATTATCCAATATACTACACGCCTTTCTTAGCATTTTATAAAATAACTATTTAAATTATTATATGCAGACTACATATGTTTGTTAAGATTGGAGTTATCCAACTATAACATTACTAATTTTTCGGTGCAATATATTGAAATAGAATTCATATCAAAATTATAATGTTGCTGCAAGAAAAACATCGATGCTAATTACTGCGTTTAATCGAAAAAACTAAATGCGGCATATCAACACCATAATAGTGTTTAATAAATCTATCAGTTATTGTCATGCCATTTCGCTTTGCAACATTTTGCGATGCAATGTTGGTATCACGAATAATTGAAAACACCTCATCGGCATTCAATACTTCAAAAGCATATTTTTTACAAGCTATTGCAGCTTCACTGGCATATCCTTTATGCCAAAATGCTTTTTGAAATAGATAACCAACTTCAAGCACTTGCTTATTGTTGCAATCCTGCATGGTAAGCCCGCATTGTCCAATCATTTCACCGGTTTCTTTCAATATTACTGCCCACAGACCAAATCCATATTGTCTATATCGCATAATTTGTTTGTCAAGCCACCCCTGTGCTTCATCATCATCAAAAGCATGTTCGTAAGCATACATTACATCTTTATCCTGCAATATTTTACACAATGATGGAAAGTCTTCCTGGTTCATCTCACGCAAATATAATCTTTCTGTTTCTAATATCATGGATATTTCTCCTTGTTTGAATTATATTATACTTCTTATGTATACGCTAAATTCGCCATAACCTCATAGACTGTCTGAAGTTAAGATTAGTTCTTAATAATCAAATATCTTATAGAAAAATAATAAGCAGCCACAGTAAAAACAGGTATTACGGCAACATAAGAGACTATGTTAAATAATGTAAAATTCATTGTGTTTGATACTTCACCATATTCTAAAATATATCGGCATATCATTCCTAAAACAGTTAAAAACAAACTTGCTGCATATACAAATTTCTCTTTATGTGTACCATATATTCCTGCGAATCCTAATCCTATTATTCCATAAGAAGCAATAACTAAATATGCCTTTGTGAAATCAAACGGGAAAAGCTCATTTCCAAAAGGAAATACAAAGCATCCTGCAAATATGATATATCCTAAAATAAACCTTTTAAGTACCTTAGGATGATTTTGTAAATATAATTGAAATTTGTTCATATTGCCCTCCATTAAATTCCCAATTTAAATACTTTTATGAATCTGGTAATTTCAAATCCTTCTCAAACTCAGTAATATACATTCCTTTAAAAATTTCAATGTCATTTTTTCTTTTATATCCATTCCTTAAATATAAATTAACAGCTGGTAAATTTTCTTTTCCAGTAGATACCGCTACCTTATTTATGCTGTTTTCAAGTTCTTCTATAAAATTAATCAGATTATTTGCAATGCCCATCCTAAAAAATAATGGGTGTATTGCAACTCTATGTATATCAATAACCTTTTCTTTAATCTTGTAGGAAATTATCCCTGCTAAAACATCATTAATATAGTAACCATAAAAAATTTCATCACATTTATTTATATTCTCAACGGTATCCTTTAAAGGCGGTATATCATTAAACCTTATAATATCAGCTTCTATGCTATATGAAGCTATTTGTAATTCCAATATACATTTTGCTGTTTCTGGATTTTTCAAATCAAGTTTTCTAATCATATAAATCTCTTGTTATTTACCCATTAGAACTTTTATTGTTTCATCTAACGATAGAACTTTTGCAAATCTATTGTTCCAAATTTTGTAGTTATAGAATTTATAAAGTTCTTCACCGTCTAGGTACTCATTATCAAAAGTTGTATTGGTTTCTTCAGGAATAATTATTTTATATCCATGTTCAAAAGCAGCTTTACAAGTGGTATCAATACAATATTCTGTTTGAAGTCCCGTCAATATAATAGTATCTATTTTCTTACTGTCTAAATATTCCTTTAAACCAGTTTTAAGAAATGCACTATTATATTGTTTTTCAAAAACCTTTTCGTTATTATTAGGTTTTATTTCATAATAAATCTGCCATCCGTCAGTTCCATACTCTAACTCTTCGCCCTTTCCATCATCATGGCGCACATAAATAACTTCTTTTTCATTGTATCTTGCAACAGTTATAAGCCTTTTGATATTATCAATTACATTCTGTTCATTATAAGGATGTTCTTCAATCAATGCTGTTTGAACATCAACAACCAGTAAAATAGTATTATTCATAGTTTTATCCTTTCATATTTTTATAGTCTGTAAAAAAAATGTAGACATATTGTTAATAATCCTAATAATTACTAACTCACAATTTATTCTACATATTCAGTAACAAAATCAGTAAAAAGAATGCCTTCTAGATGGTCTATTTCATGGCAGAAGCATTTTGCCAGATCTCCTGTACCTGTCAATATTACCTCATCTCCATTTTCGTTTAATGCTTGTACTGTTACTTTTTCAGGTCTTGTTAATTTACCCCACTTATTTGGAATACTTAAACATCCTTCTATTACTTCCTGCGTTCCTTCCTGGTAAATTATCTTTGGATTTACCAGCTTTATGAGTCCCTGTCCCATATCTAATACAACTAATCGTTTTAATATACCTACTTGTGGGGCGGCCAATCCACCACCAGTTTCAGTATTATACATTGTATCAGCCATATCATTTAATATTTGTCTTATTTTATCATCTACAACATCAACTATCTTGCTTTTTTTCCTTAATATTTCATCATCAAACAATCTTATTTCTCTTAATGCCATTTAAGCAACACATCCTATCCTGTTATTTTTATTATACCATAACAAAATCATTATGAATTTTATGGAATAGTTAAAATATTAGAATCCACATTCTTCATTAACTATGAACAATTTAATTCTATTACTGTCTGTCTGACCTTCGATTATTGAAAGTATATTACATACCCCTACACAACCTACGCACTTGTTCAATGCTACGCATGGAGGATTATATCCTGCACGCTTTGCATTTGTGGGACATGCGACATTCTTAACTCTTTTTATAGCATCATCTACTGTGTCTGCAATTTTATTTTTACCAACTACAATTATTACTTTATCTGGTCCATAAGTGATTGAAGCTACCCTATTACCACTATGGTCCACATTAACAATTCTCCCGTCGACCGATATGGCATTTGAACCAGTTATATACCAATCTGTAGTAAGAGCCTTTCTTTTTAATTCTTTGCTTTCTTCTCGATTTTTTGCAAGCTCTTTATCATATACTATATTTCCTCTTTCTAATAATAAGTTGGTAATATCAATCTTTTGGAGTGTAGCCGAATGACCGATTCCTATTGTCGATTCTATTGGTACCATATCCAGTATGAGTGACTTAACATCTTCTAAGCTTTCAAAATACTCGACTTCTATGTTTCTCTGCTTAAAGTTTTTCATTAACTTTTTTAACTTTTCTTCATTCATCCCCAACACCTCTAACTATACCTTTTATTTCTTCCTTGTTATGCTTAATAATTCCATTATATTACTATATAAGTTTAGTATGCAATATAAAAATGATTACTGCAATAAACTCTTGTTGATAATGTATATTGTATCAACTATTAAATTAAAATTAAACACCAAAGAGGCAAGGAGTCAGTACTTCTGAAAATTATTAAAACTAAATGCAATATATATTTGACATTTTGTAATGTTTATATTATACTATGCAATATATAGGAGGCGGATTATGAAAAACAAGCGGATGAAAATAGCACGCATGGAATGCGATATGAAACAAGAAGACTTAGCAAAAAAAGTTGGTGTAACAAGACAAACAATCGGGCTAATAGAAGCAGGCGATTATAATCCAACACTTAATCTTTGCATAGCAATTTGTAAAGCATTGGGTAAAACATTAAATGATTTATTTTGGGAGGAATAAAAATGAAAAAAGATAATATTCAAGATGAAAGAATAGTTTCTCAAAAAAGAAAAATAGGAAGCGATGCTTTTGGAATTGTATTCTATGGGCTGCTTATTTCTATACTAATTCAGCAATATATGTTTGATGCACCATTTTCTCAGTACGCAGCTGAATTCATTCTTTTTATGGTATCTGCAATTTATGTTGTGGGCAGAAATATTATAGTTGGCAATAATCTTTTTAGCAATAGTTTCAAAGGACAAAAAATGGTTGTAATAAATAGTGTCGTGTGTGGTCTTACTATTGCAGTTATCACCACTACATTTAATACAATGAATTATGGCTATGAAAAGATGGGAGGAGCCTCCCTGATTGCAATAACAGCTTTTATCACTTTTTTCTGCGGAGCACTTACCTCATTTATTGGTTTTGAAATTCTTTATATATTAAATAAAAAAAGACAAAAACAAATTGATGATATGTACAATGACTCTGACGAATAAATTTAAATTCAACAAAATCCCTAAGAGATTCTAGTGAATCCTTTAGGGATTTGTGTAATATAAAATTTCATCTTTGTGAGCATGGCTGTGATGTATATCCAGACTGTGCTTATGTGAATGGGTATATTCTTCATGAGTATGAATGTGCGTATGATTCCCCTTAACAGTTTTATCATGAATGTGATTATGCTGCCCGTCATCATGGCTATGGAAATGGTCATGAGTTATTGCAATATGATGATGTCTATGTCTATGCCCTTCTGTCGAAGCAAAATACATGCCTATAATCATTATTGATAATGCAATGATAAATGAAGTTGTTGGTATTTCATTAAAAATTGTCAATGAAAGCCCTACTCCGATAAATGGCGATATAGCATAATATGCACTTGTCTTTGCAGCCCCTAAGTCTCTTTGTGCATATATGTAAAAGAATATGCTTAAGCCATAAGCAAAAAATCCTAATATTAAGGCTGCAATTGTATAAGAAATGTTACTTACCTTTTCTCCCAGTGCCAATGCAATTATCAAAGAACCAATACCAGAACCAAATCCCTTAATAATGACAACCTGCAATGGATCTTTTACAGATAACTTGCTTGTGCAGTTGTTTTCCATTCCCCAACAAACAGATGCTAATAATACAAAAATTGAACCAAATGAAAATGAAAAGCTGCTCAGATCTTCTACAGAAAGAATAATGCTTGAAATGGTAATAAGAAAAATAGCACCCCATAATCTTTTTCCTATAGGTTCTTTAAATATCAACAAAGCAATTATTGATGTAGCAACAATTTCAAAGTTATTAAGCAATGAAACATTAGCAGCAGATGTCATTGTGAGTCCAAGCATCAAAAATATAGGTGCTGCAATATCTAATGCAACCATCCCAATAGTGTAAGGAAGTTCCTGTTTTGTAAGCCTTGCCTCAATTTTTTCTGCAAATTTCCTTTGTTTAATCATATCTACAAAAGACATGCCTAGTCCTGCACCAAGATAAAGAAAAGATGCCATCATTGTAGGTGGAACTTCCTTTAATAGAAGTTTAGATATTGGTGCACTTATAGCATATAATGCTGCTGCCAGTATGGCATAAAATATTGCTTTATAGTGTTTTACCATAATACATCTCCATATTCCTGAAACTATTTCATTTTTATTACTATTATAATAGTAATATTGACTAAAAGCAAATTTTAGAAAAAAATCAAATCAAGATCTCAAGCGGTCCATGTAATATTATGTTAAAAAAACACAAAAGGCCTTTCGGCCTTTCTTGTTATGCATTAAATGCATAAAAGGGGTATTGGGAATATATTTTGGTTATCGGGGGATAACCTTAAATATTATATCAATTTATACGATATTTTACAAGGTATGTATAATCATTTTCTGCTTTAATATTTTTCGATAGACAGCTTATAAATTAAATTTTCTTCTATAACATCAACATTTACTCTAAGCTTCCGTTTATAAGGTAATGGGAAATTTAATGGTCCGCCAAATGTATTTGGTTCAAAATATTTTGCTTTTACGCACCATTCATAAGAATATTTAATATCATTTTCACTAAACCCTTCCAGTTTAATAATTGGTTCTCCAAGAATTTCAATTACTTCATCAATAGTCTTACACTCAAAAATTGAATCAAATTCATCATCATTAAGTTCAATAGTGTATGGAGTTTCGAAACTAATTAATTTTAACCTTACTTTAGGTTCAGTGTATTCATTGTAACCTACCAATATTCTGCCATACACAAAGTCCCAGACTGCAAAGGGTCCTAAATAGTCATTTTTCTTTTTTAAGAAATTGTTTATTTCAATTAAATCAGAATTGGGATTTATTTGCTCATATGCTTTATATAAATTAGAGTTTATCATTTCATCTAAAGTAAGTTCTTGTCCGAATACTGATTTTATCGCTAATTTAAAATCATTATTATCATAATTAACTTGCTTAAAAACATAAAACATAATTGATAATATCGTTACTACTAATATTGATATTAAAATTATTACTGTTTTTTTCTTTTTCATAAATTCCCCCATATGTAAATTCAACCTTATAATTATAACTAACCCCTAATAGTCATATTCTGTAGTTGGTACATAATATTTGGGTGTCACATTAATCGCTACTTTTTCAATTGCCATTCTTGTGTTTCATCATCCTTTTCCAGCACCAAATCATATCCAGCTTCTCCTCTATAAAAATATATTTCTTTACATGATGGATTCAACTCAATTTGAAATTCATTTTCAGCACCAAAACTACTATTTATTCCATATGTTTCATAAAAGGTAATATACTTTTTATCTCCATCTTCTTTTACCTTAAGCGTTCTTACATAACCCATGCTGTTTGCTACACCAACATTAATTGTCATGATACTTCCATCATCGGATACAGTATAATCATTTAATATAATATCAGCTCTTTTTCCACCAGTGAGGAAAAATAAAGTACCCATCACTGCTATTAGCAATATAATTATAAATACTATTTTCTTTTTCATAGATATTCCCTCCTATGCTTCTGATTTATGCAATTTTTATTAATTCTATCATACATATTATACTTAAATATATCGCCTTACATTAGTCATATAATTTATGTACTCTTTACCAAATTTCTTTACGCACCATCTTTCTTCAGATAGTATAATCCAATGTGCTGATATTTGAAAAACTATTACTATTGAAAATAATATCAATGACTTCGTAAGCAGCACACAACCTAGAAAATAAATGAAATATGCCACATACATAGGATTTCGGGAAAAGCGGTAAAGTCCTTTAAGATTGATACCATTCTTCGAAGGTTTTGCAAAATTTATTACGGACACCAGACACAATAAAACACCTAATCCATATATCACCAGTCCTAAATTAAACCAGTATGGATCAGTCGTAATCTTGAGAAAACACAGATATACAAAAATCATAATGTTTGTAATTTGATAAAACAAGTATGCCACCTTTTCTTTTCCAACCAAGGGAGCGAAGAAAGCTGCACGTTTTAAAGCTTCCTTATCCAGTATGCTTAAAAGTCCAAACCTTATAACTATAAGTGGTATTAATGTTATAAATGAATTCATTTTACCTCGCTTTCTTCTACTGCCAACTATCCCTACATCAAGGGCGTTTTGTTTCCTTTATTTTAATAATAAAGGAGATATTTATAATATGCAAAAAATTCTCTAAAGAGGGAGTAAATGTCTCTTAGTTCATAATGTGTTGAATGGGCTGAATATATCTGTTTAAAACCGACGTTTTGAAATATTAATTTTGTTCTTGTAATATGATAAAATTGAGAAATTATCGTTACGGATTTCAAACCCATATTGTCCATTATTTCTTTTGTATTTTTGGCAGTCATATATGTATTGTATCCTTCAGGATCTAATAATATATTATCACTTTGAATTCCCTTTTTGATTAAGTATTCTTTCATAACAGCCGCTTCATCAAATCCTTCCTTACCTGTTCCGCCGCTTACTATTATATAATCAAAATAATTTTTATCATAAAGTTCTGCAGCTTTATCTAATCTGCCCTGTAATCTCTTAGACGGATTTCCATCCAATTCTACTTTATTTCCTAAAACAACAGCTGCATCTGAAACTCCAATACTATCGTTAAATCCATCAAAAGTAATTATCAAAGTATGTACTACGAACCAGACAAAAAATATTAAAAATACGTAAATTATTATCCTTTTCAAGTATCTACCATCCTACATCTTTATAAAATAATATGATGAGTATTCCGTCCCATCATGACCAATCAACTTGTTTTCAGCAGGTGAAAAGCCTAATTCCTTTAGAGTATTTATTCTTTCTTTTGCAATAGGGAGTGCCTTTGTTGCTATCATACTACATTCAAACATTTGATAAGTTTTATCAATAATTATTTTTAAAATATCTATTATATTGTCCTTTGTTTCATAATCACTTCTCAAATCTAAACGGAGAAGCCCACAATTATTAAAATAATCTTTTGATTCTCTATTAAATAATTCTATTGTTCCAATTGCAGAATTATCTTTTTTATCTATAATTGACCATCTTACAAAACCTTTTCGGTCATATTCGAATTTCCAATAATCAAGAGCTTCCTTCATTCTTTCACGTGTCTTATAGTAAAAATTATCTCCGCCACAATTATCGCTATTAAATAAAGGAACTGCTTTATTATCAGAATATACTTTTAACAAGTCATCACAATCATCTATGGAAATAAATCTTAATAAAAATCGTTTATTTTCGAATTCAGGGCAACTTACATATACACTATCCATATTTATCTCCTCTACAAATTACAATTTACCAGTAAGAATAATACTTGTTATTCCATAATTTTTTACTGCATTAAATAATCTCTGCAAAAATTTCATGTATATTGCCATCCGGGTCTGCAAACAATGCAGTTCTTTGGTTCCAAGGCATGTCCTGTGGTTCATGAACAGGAGTTGCCCCCATCTCAATTAACTTATTAAATGATTTATCAACATCATTTGGATTTTCGCATGGAAATGCCAGTTCAAAAGACTGACCAGCTGCTTTTTTATTATATTCATTGCTATATCCATACATAACATTTCTCAAACAGATGGCAAATCTTACTCCATTATTTTTAAATTCAACATAATTGCCAAGATCATTTTCAATTTCAAATCCAAGAACTTGATTATAAAAGCTTTTCATCTGTTCTATTTCATCTGTCCAAATTGTAATAAGGTTAATTTCTGGTTTCATTATTGTTCTCCTTCTTAATTTCAATTTTTCTTATATAATTTTATGTGTCTTATATATTTTTTTATTTTTTATATAACCTTCAACTTATATTAATGCGTTTAATTTTCAATGCGTTCACCATGAACCAAAACCCTGCCGCCATCCGGGCATTTTACATCGAACTGCGGAGAACGCATTTCTCCATAATCCAAATCCGCTCCATTTTGCAATGCATATATTAATGGATACATACAATTCCACAACTCATGGCAAATTGGTGGACATAAATCATCAACAATATAGTTATCACCCTTTTTACAATATCCGTTTCTGCACTTGCTTTCTACCACTGTTAACTTAACATTAGCCATGGTCTTTCCTCCATAATAAACTGACTATTAGTAAAATTTATAATTTAGGCAAACTATCCATAATTATGTATCATTCCATTGTTTTATCTAATTTTTCTAAAATTCCTTTTAATACATTATATATATTTGTTAATATTATTATTATAAAACATAACATCACAAATGTTACTATCTCTTTGGTAAAGAAAGATACTATTCCTAGAAAAGCAAGAAATAAAGTATATCCAATTGTATTAAAATTCATAATAATCATTCACTCCTTTACGTATAAAATAAGTTAAAACGTTCAAATATTGGTATAACGAATACACACTTGCATATTACTTCCCAGCCATGTACAGTCTTACCTCTACATCTATCTCCTATTTTTATTGCTGCTTCTTTTTTTTACTAAGACCAATGGCTACTGTAATACAAATAATTATTGTTATAACTTGCCATGATGACCATCCTCCGAAATCTACAATGTCCTCCTATAATTTTCTTTCTAGTTATAAATTTTAGTTGAACTTAGTCCACATTGCATTGTAATTCTAATTTTAATCTATTGAAATATTGCTCCATAAATTCAATCCTGTCTTCACCTATTTCTTTTGCTTTTTTTGTATATAATTTATCTGGAATTTTTTTCAATTTGACTTCATATTCAATGATTGGGTTATGCTTTGACATATCCTTTATCCTTCCATTTTCCGTCGTGTTATAACTTAAGTAATCGCTGATTGAATTATTTAATTCCAGTCTTTGTCCACATTGTCCTGACAACATGAAAGTACGAGCAATACCGACTGCACCTATTGCATCTAGCTTATCTGAATCAAAAAGTATTTTTGCTTCTATTGTTCTTGGTTCATTTCCGGTTCTGAATCTATGTGTAATAATACAATGTTTGATTTTTTCTATCTTTTCTTCTTCATACTCTAAATCTTTCAATATATTTTCTGCAATTTCACTTCCCAATACAGCATGATCATTTTTTCCCGTCTTATCTTCACTCTCTTCAACTCTGGCAATATCATGCAGCAATGCTGCAGGAATCAATATCTCTAAATCAACATTTTCTTCGTATTTTGAAATCATTAAACAAAGATTGTAGACTCTCATTACATGATCCAGATTATGTGCAGAACAAGTCAATTTATTTTGAACTATTTCTAAAATTCTTTTATGCTTAATTTCACTGTTCACTGCTTCCTCCATTTATAAACCCATATGACTTCTGTAATATTTGAATATTACTCACTAACTATTATAGAGTCGAAATGTGTTTCTTGTTCATTACTAAAAACCTTTATGGTATCAATATTTTCAGGCTTGTTAATTTTATATAGCTGTCTGTTCTCGACTTCCTTATTTTCATAGTTATCTGCATATTTTTCACTGAAATTAATAAACAATGTTTTATCTTTAACTTCCATACTTATATCGTCATAGTAATATGATTTTTCTCCTTGTTCTACATTGTAACCATTCAAAAATAAATACACCTCATCCGTACCATTTTCATAAAGATAAATACCATTCTCACTGTAATAATTACTCAAAGATGATTTAATTTCCCCGTTTGCATTATTTAGGTCTACTTTTGTAAATAACGAATCATTTTTATTACAACTTATCATCACTGATAAGATAATGAATATGATTAACATGGAAGACAACTTTTTGCTCAATTATATACCCTCCTTAATATCATTCATGCTTACTATCAAATTTTAACTTAACCCATTCAATTAATAAAAAAACTAAGAATGATACAATATAACCTGCAATAAAGTACAACCCTGCATGTACTATTACTGGTGGATAAGTTTCGTTGTATAGGTTTGAAAAAATAATTCTTGGAATAATTATACCACCTATTGTTACACCTATGCTCGGACCTATTGCAAATTTTAATGCTCTCTTTAACATTTTTATCTCCTAGAGAATTTTTTTTTATATAATTAAGCCACGTTCTTTAGACTCACATACAGTTCAATTCCTCAACTATACAAATCATAATTTGTCAGTTCAATCCATGTTCTTTATCAGTATGGATACTCAGGCATTAGTTCGCTTAAACTCATTGATTTTCCATCATTGTTGAGCATGATTTCTATATTCCTTGCGTTTTCTCCTAACTGCATCATAAATTCTCGACACGCCCCGCATGGTGCCATTACTGTACCATCTTTATAAACAGCAACAACTTTTTCTACTTCATTTTCTCCATTTGCAAGCATTGTTGACATTGCGTTTCTTTCTGCACACATTCCCAAGGAACTGCTCATGTCTATGCATATACCTGTATAAATGTTTCCTCTTTTTGTTAATACTGCAGCCGCAACACTTCCTACGTACATCTGTTTTGATATTTCGTGAGGGTTAATTACTGCCATTGCCAAATCATAAAGTTTCTGCCATTCTGTATTCATGTCATTGTACTCCTTCAATTGATTAATATTTTTATACTGTAAATTCAAATTTATCGTATTAATATTGTTGTTTTGTGTTACTGTTTCATACATTTTAATATTCTAAAGTAACAATATATTCAGGATAATCAGGTATTTTTTAACCTATCCAGCTTAGAGTGCTTAAAATAACCTGTATATCTGGTATCCTATATAGAAAAAAACTTCACGTGATAAAAAAATAATTTTATTTTTAGTTGTTTTATACATTGTCGTTGGGGTGGGCGAAGTATATGCAGTAAGATCATAATCCTGGCACATTAACATTGCTCTTTTCATATGCATAGGATCACTTACCAATAAAACTGACGATATATTATTTTCCTTGACAATTTTAGAGGCATACATTATATTTTCCTGAGTTATAGTAGATTTTTCTTCAATGAAAATATCTTTTTCAGGAACTGAATGTTCTATTGCGTAACATTTTGCTGCCGCAGATTCTGAAATAGACGTATTTTCACCTTTTCCCCCGGTAAAAATTATTTTGTCAACATATCCATTCATGTATAGCCAAATTCCATGATTTATTCTTTCTTCAAACACAGGAGATGGTTTTTCTCCCCATACTGCTGCTCCTAATACTATGGCTGCATCTGCTTTCCTTAAATCATTTATATTACTGTATGAATATATACTGACAGAAACATATAATATGTAAATCACCATGAAAATTAATAGAATATAAAATTTTTTATACTTCATCATTTATCTCCTAACCATTTGAAAAAGATTTCTACATAACTTTAGTAAGGTTATATTAGTAATCTATATTCCAATTGGCAGTCATATGGCTCTTCATCAACTAATTTTTTATTATATTCTACAGCCTCTACACAGCCTAATGTTTTATAAAAGGCTTGTGATTCCTCAGATGAGTGTGCGGATATATACAGCTTTTTAGCACCCATCTCTTTTGCTTTATTACTAGCAAGAAAAAACAATTCTTTACCTATTCCCATTCCACGACATTCATAAGATGTATGAATGCTTGAAAGTTGAATGTATTCCCTTTGTGAACCCCAAAGTTGGCTTTCAATGGATGCAAATCCAACAAGTACATTATCACTAAAAGCTCCAAATACTGTACCACCTGTTTTTACAGTGTTTTGAAGACATTTAGTCAATACTTTATATTCATCAGAACCCCATTGCTCTGTAAAAGCAATGTCTTTTAATATCCATTCACCATTTTCCTTGCGCCAACACTTTTTTACATCCTGGTAGCGATTAAAGTTTGCAAATAATGATTCGCTTATTTCAGATTTCTTTAATTCTCTATAGCTAATTGATTTCAACAAAGACCTCCGATTAATTAAATAATTTTGTGGACACATATCTTAATACTTGTAATTTGGCACATTCAAAACCTTCCCGTTTCTAGTTATTTCAACAATACTACCATTTGCCCATTCCGGACTATTATAAACAGGTTCACCGTTTTTATCTACTTCATTACGTAAAACTACATATTTATAATTAATACCATATTTATCTTGTATATTTGCATAAACTGTTAATACTTCATTAGCGCTTAGCATCACTTCATCAATTGCACCTGTAGTTATAAAGTTAGTTGCATAGCTTTCATTACTAAATTCTGATATATCAACCTCATCTTCTCTTAATGTGCTTCCATTTATATCATATACAATACTAACTTTTTCAGGCATAGTGTCACTTGTATTAGTGATTCTAAGATCAATGTTGCCCTTGTATATAAGTTTACCATTACTATATTGTGTACTTCCATTATAATATCCTTCTAATTGCAACAAAAACTTATTATACAAATCATAATATTCATCTATACTTTCTGTTTTTTGAATTCCATTCTGACTGATAACTACTTTTGGTTGAAATATATCAAAAATATCTATATCAGCAGTTGATTCAAAAGATGTTCCCTTTTTATTCAATATAAAGCTTTCATCATTTAATTGGATATTTACTGTAAGTCCTTCTGAGTATTCTTTAGGCACAACAGTAAACTTAACTGGTACTGTTAAATTATCCTTATCAAGACTATCTCCAAATTCTATTTCATAACTGTCAAGTAAACTACCCTGTTTATCAAGAATAGAATTAATATTAGAATAAATATTTGATATTTCGTTATTATTTCTATTAATGCTTGACACAATTTGCTGATAATAATTGTCCATTGAATTTTTAAGATTATTTATTTGCATTAAGCAAATTATATTTATTATTAGTAAGGCTATTATTATATAATTTGAATACTTTTTCATATTTTTCTGACCCTTTCATTATTATGAGAGTTTATTTCGTAACATTTAATATGTCAAAGATACTCTCCAGCTATCTTTATTCAATTGCAAACAGTTATTGCTTGTTCATGGAGAATTTTAAATTAAAATATGTTTCTTTCTCATCATCAGATGGCAACAGATAGGATTGTGTTTCATAATAGCCAGAATGCTCAATATCACAGATAAAGGTTATGCCAGCCTCCGCAAAATGATAGTCCTTAAAAGTGTTATTTTCGATTTGTTCAATTATTCTATTTGGAATTTTTGAAAATAATTTCATTTCATCTTGTGCGCCTGCAAAAGCCAGTGATGCCAAAACCATTTGCCTGTCATATGGACTTAGCATATATTCATTATTTTTGGTTTCAATTTCAAATGAAACATCTGTAATATATCCATTTTTCAATATAAAATCAAACTCTGGATTTTCATTATGGCTGATATATATTACCATACTGTCAGATTCTTTCTTTTTCCATTTCCCGTTCTCATCCAAATATTCATCTCTAAAGCTCATGTCAAAATGCTTTGCATAATAATTGTAATTTTCTGCAAATTCTGCTATGGTTAGATCACCCTTGTTGGGAGGAAGTAGCTGTGCAGATATGATGGCATATACAACAACGAAAGAGCATACAAATGCACATACATAAAACACACCTCGATACCATTTAGTGTCCTTGATGGTGTAGGATATTGATTCATCCCATGGCAGAGTTTCATTCTCACTGCACAAATTGAAGCTTTTCCAAAGGCGGACTAGTCTATAAATTGGAATGTTGTATCCCATGCCTTCTCCTATAACTCTCCAGGTTCGCTCTAAAGCCTCTCCGTAAGAAAGTTTACTTCCACCACAGTTTTCTATCCTAAGTCCAAAGATTGCCTTGCCAGGTGTAGTCTTAAATAAATGGAGCAATAGTGGCTCTAAACCCAGCATTATAACAAGTGTAATGAAAGAATCAAGTACATTCTCTAAGCCTCTTCTTGCCGCCACGTTTACGTGAAATATAAATGCAATAAAAGTTAACCAAAGCAAATTGTATATAATGCAGTCCATCGTTCTCGCTAAATATCTACGCCATGGGTGAAATACCTGAGGTAACTTTTCAATTTCATTTATCATCATATCTGCCTCCTATCAAAATCTGTAACAAATAAACTCATAATTTAAATACGATATCTTGTATTATAATACTGATTTGCAACATTAAAATTACGTATTAACATATTATTTACGTCCGACCCAAAATAGCCCTGCAGCCATAACGCCTGCTAAATACAATAAAGCAGATTCGGTATACCCGTAGTTAGACTTCTCTATAAAAAATCCTCCAAATATTATTGCCATCACAAAAATTGCTGCAGCAATAAGTATATCTTTTGATTTTTCGTTCATGTTTATTGCTCCTTTAAACTATTTGATTTTAAACAATTTAATTATAATTTATCTATTTATTGAGGAATCTTCAGTTCTATTGTTTATTGATACAGCCTATCTATCTCAACTACATTTTTTTAATTACTTCTATTAGTTTAGAAGAACTAAATACAGATAAGGGAATTATGATAAAAATTAAAATGAAAAGTTGTATAATATTAGCTGTCGGTGAAATTGGAAAATTAAAAAGCGATAAAATTTTAAAATATGCAATGAAGAAAATAATTGATAGGAATAAAGATATAACAGAACGCATTAATATCACCCCCTCTAATATTAAGCCTATCTTGCTTGTGATTTTATTTACATTTTAACCATACCCATAATAATATACCATATTTCGCTAACTTAGTAAACATTGCTAAATGTTCTAGATATGCACAACCTATATGAAAAGTACACCTTAAATTTTATAAAAATATTCTCATTTATTTACTGCCCTATTCCTCATTTCCATGTAATTCCTCTCTAACCAGTTGTTCAACCCTGCCAAATGAAATATCTTTATTTTCGCCGCCTAATATTAAGAAACCTTTTGATAAATCCTCAACCGTAGACTCTAATGTATTCATAAATTGATTATAAGCAAAATCAAATTTAGAATCATTTTCATCTTGTCCAAAAACTGAGTAAATAAGTTGTTCAATCAATTGGTCCATTCCCCATAATTTTAAATGAAGTAACTCATGTATTACTACGGCCTCTAAGTTTGTTTGTTTTGGATTATAATTATTTATCATTAATATGGCTTTTCTGTCTGACATATCGATCTTAATATCCCCGGTTTTTCTCCACTCTGTAGCAACAATTTCATACCTAATATCCCAATCTCTTAACCTTAAAATATCTTGCCATTTTCTTAAATAAGTTTCTAATGATATTTCATCAAATTTAATATCCATATTTCCCCCTAAATATGACTTAATATTACAATGTTCTGCTTGCACACTTAATATAGATTATATTAAATTGGTATTGGATAAATTTTGAGCAGTGCGAATTAATCTTTGTGCCAAATATATTCAATTTTATCTGCTGCTTGTTGTGCTGTTGCTTCGTCAAATAGTTTGCTTAATAAATATAACCCTACATCTATTCCAGAGGAAACCCCTGCTCCTGTAATAATGTTGCCGTCTTGAACTACTTTTGATTTTTCAACTATTACTCCCATTTCAGAAAGCTCGTCGAAGGCAGTATGGTAAGTAGTTGCATGTTTATTTTTCAAAAGTCCTGTAGAAGCAATTATCAATGAACCTGTGCAAACAGAGGATAAATATTTCAACTCAGTATATCGACTTTTTATAAAATTAAGGATTTTAATGTTTTTCATGGCAATCTTTCTCCCTTGCCCGCCTGGAACTACTAGGACATCTAAATGTGGGCAACTATCAATTGTATAATCAGCGAAAAATCGTAACCCATTGTATCCTCGAACGATTTTTTCATCAATGCCTATAATCCACACATTTACACTATCAGTCTTTATTTTATTAACATACGATAAAACTTCAAAAGGCCCTACAAAATCTAATTCTTCAACTTCTTCAAAAACCAGAATTCCTATATTAATCATTAATATTCACTCCTATCTGTATTATTTATTTAAGTTAAGTCGCAATATCGCAATATTCTACTATTGCGAAAAATATTTGAAAATTATTAATTACATCATTTAATTAGAGAGAAAAAATATTCAGTCAACTATTATAATCCTTAGTATTATTTGAATCAATATTTAGAGGATTTATTAATTCTTTAGCCATTTGAAGCATATGAGGTTGAACATATATATCTAAGTTGTTAGTTCCCGTATAAATTTCCATTGGACCTGCTCTTCTCGAAATTTTAAAATAGGGTATTTCATACGATTCAAGAATCGAAATAATAACTTCAGCCTCTATGCTATTTAAATTTGAAGCTAATAATGCTTTTGTTCCATCATCTTGATCAACATTTGTTTTATTATGATATCTAGCGAAAAAAGGTGTTATACATATTATTGCAAAAACCCACATCAAATACTGTGTTATAGAAAAGTTAAAAAAGTGATTAGAACTCAGATTTACAGATTTGATAATGATTAATGGCGTAAATATAGACAAACTGACAATTAACCTTGTTGACCAATTTACATAATGTTTGGTCTCACATTCACCGCATACAATAGGAGCATATCCTTTCACCCATATTGATTTTATAATATCTTTATATTTGAATTTATTAAAACACTTTTTGCATTTTTGCATATAAAGTTAACCCTCCACGAATGAACTTGACTACTAATATGACATAATACTCTGCTAGCACAAACTTATTTGCTGTGACAGCCTTTTATATATTTAAAAATTCATATAGTTCTCTTGCTTCTTTCATAGAACTGCATAAAGTTATTCCAGATATGGGTTTCATGTTTTGTATACGTTCACTAATTGTATCAGTAGGAAATATGAACTCTCGCATACAATTTGCTGCTTTAAACACATTCATATTTTTATCAATATAGCATATTACTGCTTTCAAATCTTCTAGATCACTAATGTTACCGATAGTTCCAAAGTATCCGCCTTGATTATCTCTTGCAAATATATCAATTCTCGGAACAGCATAGAAATCTACTTGAGGTATGCAATCGTCAAAAATAAAAAACACCCCACTTTTTTCTTCTATCATCAGATAGTCTTTTCTATCTTTTATTGGCATACTGTATATAGTTGTTCCTGCTTGAACTATTTCTATCGGTTTTCCTTCTTCATCTTTGGCATAAATTGCAATGCATCCACTTTTTGTAGCATCTATGTACCGTTTCATTAACCTTCCACCCCATATAAATCTTAAAGATTTAGTTTTTGTTTTATAAATAATATTGAGGCAATAATAATTTACAATATTCATACATCTTCTCTGTAAATTGGAATTTATGTGGCAGGAATAATACCTGCCACATAAATTAAAACTTATTTCTTTGCAATGATTAAGTAACGATGTATGTTTCCCTCAATTTTACCGGTTTTGTCAATCCTTTTTTGCATTTCTAATAACTGTGAAAAACACTTTTCCACTGAAAAATTCGGAAACTCCCATTCTATAATATGTGCAAACCATACAAACGCACCAACATCATAAAACTGAATAGGTCTATATGCTTCTTCAGCCCGAATGATTTGAAATCTTGCATCTTCAAATACTTTGCGCTGTTCTTTAAGATTCAAATGTGGAAATGGTTTTTCAGTGCCTGGTAAAACCATTTCTACTAAATCTCTCTCATTATCACCACCGACTTGCTCCGTTATAAATACACCGTCATTTTTTAGAAGCCTATGTAATTCTATAGCGTCGAAATCACCATGACGATTTATAATCATGTCAAATGTTTCATCATCATATGGTATTTCAGATGGTTTATCACATGCCTTAAAGTTTATTCCAAGGGGTAGTAATTTTTCTCTGCACAAATCTATATTTGGTTTATAACCTTCTGTTGCAGATGTCCTACTATATGGATGATTTAATGAAAGTAAAAATTCACCGCCGCCAGTATCATAATCTAAGATATCTGAATTACTATTTAGATACTGTCTAACTATTTTTTCGTAATCCCATGGTAAGTCGTTTTCTTCCTCATACCTTCCATGAATATGAGAGAAGTCCCATCCATGTATATGTGCTATTTCCTCTTCTTTTTTCCAAATTAATTTTAATTCTTCTACATTCATCTTTTCTGCTTCCTTTCAAAATTTAATATGTTCTGATTGGTGCAGTTCCTGACAACATAGGCCAAGCCTCAGTAATTAACCTCGATACAATCTGCTGTCAGTTTTAATACTGCACCGAGTAGTTAATTCGTTTCATCATCTCAAACCTCCAAATTCCTATTTATCGTTATGATAAACACTTCATAATGAATATTCTACTGTTGCTACGCAAAATTCGAATTATGCGTCGTAAAGCGGGCGACCACAGGTCCCCCTACGGATGAATTTGATCGTGTTGTAGGAGCGGTCTTTGACCGCCAGCTATGGCAAATAATATTATTATACAATGCTCCGTATTTTTGTTTTAATAAATTAAATTTATTATCCGTCATTCTTGCATATCTTGATATTTTTTAAGATCATAAGTGGTATAGTGCTGCTTATATTCACGATGCCCTGATAATATTTTTTGTTCAGCAAAAGTATAAGGTAGCGAAATAGGGTTCTTAGAATGCAAATAATTAATGCAGTTAGGTACAATTCCCTGTTCCTCAGAAAGTTTTAAACGATAAAAAACATACCCTCTCTGATTTTCCGAACCAAAGGGATAGCAAACTCCACCGGAAATTTGCTTAGATTGACTTGCCCCAAAAAACATGCTTTCTGTTGTTACAAAGTCATTTTTAAGTCTTGGTATTGACGCTTCGTAATCTATACCATCCTTTTGGTAAAAAAGTTTTCCATCTAAAAGTTCAATTCCTTCTTCACCCCAAATAGTAAAACCATCATTCCAAAAAGCTTTTGGCTTTTGCCATTTAAAATACACTAAAACATAAATCTCATTATCCGGCAATTCAGTATAAACAGTTGTTGCCTCTATAGTACGATTTTTAGGTTTAATGTATTCTTTATACATTCTTGTGCCTATTTCAACCATTTCACTTACGCCATCAAACATTAACAAATCTGTATATACATCAACATGAATTGCATTTTGTAGCATAGAAATATTTTCATAGGACATATCATTAAGAATTTCCTCTGGCACATCAAACTCCATTAGTATGTTTTGAGTATCAGAAGCCGTAGAAGATTTTATTTCAGTAAATTTTGGAACTGCATGATTTGCAGTAACCCCACAGCTTATTACAAGAACAAGGCATATTATCAAATATCCTCTTACGACAACAGTATTACTCAATCTATCTTCAATAGAAATAATGCCATATCCAATATTCCCTAATTCGTCTCCTAAACATTGTAAAGAACGAATAACCAAAATGCAAAAGAATGTCAACAATATAAATGCTATCCAGCTATTAGAAAGTGGAGATATTGCAAGTAAAGAAAATGATAATATCCATACAAATGCTAAAAAAAATGAATTTTGAATATTTGAAACATTTGCCTTTAGAAAGATATTTCTGATTGCTGAACTCAATGACAAAAACAAAGCAAGTCGAAACCCTATTAATAGCAAAGAAAAAATAATATCATTTTGTATTTCTACGACCAATGGTGTTGATATAATAATTAAATTAATAGCATTTATGACCAACTGAGATGCTGCAAGAAAATAAGCCATAGTAAAATATTTGTTTTCTTTTCGTAAGCTTCTTACCCCAATAAATATCAGCACTGTTCCAATTGCAGGCAAAATATACTGTAGCCATAGAAAGTTTAAGGTTATAGAAGTTAAAGCAAATCCCAAAGTGATTTCCATGATTGGCTTTTTCCATGGATTTAATATTGTTTTTTCTTCATCTATATCCATAATTCTTTTCCTATCTTTTTTATATAAATTATCAACTTTTCAATACTTTTTAATTATACTTTAGTTTACCACTATAATATTACTGATGCGACGCTAAATTTGAATGATATGCATCAATCTAATCATACATTATCTAACACTTATTTTTGTTTTTTTGTTTCAATATAATCTAAGGAAAAGTAAACTAAGAAAGCCACAATGTATGATCCAACAAATTGTACAACAGCTTGCACATAAATAGGTGGATATATTTTGTTTAAATTTGAATCCATAATTCTTGGAATAATTACCATGCCTATTGTTGTCCCTAACCCTATTCCTAAAGCACTTTTCAATGCTCGTTTTAACATTTTTACCAACCCCTAAATAATAGTTTGTTGTACATAATAATACTTATGCGACACTAAATATGAAATATATGATCTAAATCTTATTCCTTTTTCAAAAAACCTATGAAACAAATTATAAAACCAAAAAGTGATATAAGATATTCAACACCTGCAAGATTAATATGAGAGTCTACAGCAAAAATACCTCCAAACAAAGTAGTATTTATTCCCAAAAGCATAATTTTAACTCCAGAAGTACCTCGTTGTAGTGCTGAAACAATAATACTTATTATCAAAGCTGATAGAATCAAAAATATCGAGAATGTTGTTGTAAACGTCATTTACTCATCCCCTCTCTAAAATTCACATACTTCTACACTATACAAAGATTGCGATTTAACATAACTTTAAATTATGTCTCATTTTCTCAGTTATTTAAGCTATAAATAATTATTGCTTGTTGAACTTCAAGCAAATGCTTTTTAAACTCATATCCTACAAAATAATGACTGTCAATAACATCGGCGGAAACTTCTTCACCCCTATAAAATGGCGGGCATGGATTTAACAGAGCATTTGGATTTGCAGTATCCATCAAAGATTTCGTAATCTGATGATTCACAAAATCTTTAATCATATCCTTGTTTATTGGATCAGTTAACACTATATCTTTTCCTATAATAGCCTCTCTCAAATTATGCTCAACATTAACCCCATTAATTTCATATCCAACAGGGCAGCTCTGTGTCAGTTCAAAACCAAATAAATCAGAAGCCTCTTTCCACGCCATTCCAATATTTCCTTTAGCCCCTACAAACAAATATTTTGCATTTAAGTAATCATCCCTTAATTTGGATAAGGAATACAAATCCGTCAATATTTCACAAGGATGATTAACACTGGTCATAGCGTTAATTATAGGAACAGCCGATGATTTAGACATTTCCTCAATAAGTTCAATATTACTATGTCTTACGATAATGCAATCTGCCCAGTTATTGAGATATCCCACAACATCTTTGATATTTTCCTTTTTATCAAGAGTATCAGAAGGAAACAAAACAGATTGTCCACCAAGCAGATAAATTCCCTTCTCATATGTAACTCTCGTTCGTATGCTTGAACTAGGAAAGAACATCACAATAGATTTACCTTTAAGAAAATCTGTGTATTTTCCGTTTTTAACTTCTTCAGCAATTTTGAATATTTCATATACTTCATCTTTTGAATAATCATTAATTCTGATTAAATTTCTCATAATATTCCCCCATTATATTTACACCTATGAATATGATAACGTTGTCTATTTTTTAACAGTCTAATACAAAACAACTCTAGCCTAACTCCTAAGCATTTATTAAGAACCAGCCAATGTCCGGCAGTCAGTTGACATTTATAAATTATAAATCTCTTATTAATTCATTGATTTTTTCTTTAATATCATCATTATTTGCAACAGGCATGTTTTTTGTATCATAATATTCAAGTGTATTGATGATATTAACATCTAGATCTGAAAGAGTTTTGCTCATGCATTCCACTGTGAACCCCATTGACTCTTTTTTGCTTCCTTTACATACACCAATTACGATTGCCTTTTTATTGGGTGAAAGCCGGCTTTTACAGCCATTACTATAATCATTCAGACAAAAGGTCCTATCTAACAAAGCCTTCATTTGGGCTGTCACGTTGTAATTATATGAAGGTGAAGCAAATATATATCCATCTGCTTTTTTCATGCCTTCAATAATCTTGGATATATCGTCCTCAATAATACATGTACCTGACTTAATACAATATTCACATCCTGTACAAGTCGTAATGTTTGAACTGCTTAACAAGAACTTGTCTACTTCAATGTTTTTCTCCACTAACCCTTGAATAAAATAATCCACAATTAGGTCTGTGTTTTTACCCTTTCTTGGACTTCCAACTACTGCAATCCATTTTTCAACCATAAACAACTCCTTTTACGACTCGTATATAATACTGCAAGTTTGAATCATCATTTTTATATTTTATTATTATTTTTTGAAAGGTCTACTATTGTTCCTGTTAATGCAATCGCTAAGCCTATGGTAAAAATCCAACTCACTGCAGATGGAATAGTTTTATTAAAAACAGCAGTAAGAATCATTATGACAAGTGCTATAATCTCAATCACGATACCAACCTTTGCTCCCTTATTAATATTCATATTTTTTCCCCTTTCTATTTAAGAGTAGTTTTAACTCTTCATATTCCCATTTCAACAAATTTATAAATTTAGTTTCATCAGTCAATGACATTTCATTTCCATACTTTTTGCTAATGCTGAAAGTTTGCTTAATGTTTTCCAATTACGAACAGTTATCGGAACATTCAATTTATTAAGATTATTAGCAAGTTTTGAATTTCTAATACTATGATGGAATAAAAGATAAATGTTTCTCCCTACAATATGATATTTATCGCTTTCACTTCTATAAACATCTATGCACTCAATATTTTCTTTTAAAGGATTATGTGTCAATAATGCAACATATAGGCTCTCTACTTCGGATAAAGTCTCTGCTTCTGTTACTTCATCCTTGGAGAATGGGCAATTCGAAATAATTTGTTCTAACTCCATAGACGTCCTCAAAATAACTTTTACAGGAATACTAAAGACTGCTTCAATCTCATGTTCAATTTTATTGCACAAAAATTCCTCAGTTTCACTTGATATGAATAGAACATTTCCACTTTGAATATAAGTTTTCACTTCGCAAAGCCCAATTGATTCAAATACTCTTTTCAAATCTGCCATCTTGATTATATTCTTTCCGCCTACGTTAATGCCTCTTAACAATGCTATATAAACAGTCATGTTGTAAACCCTCCTTAACGATTTCTTTAATTTAGATTTCAGACTATTCATTTATAAATTTAATTGTATCGTCAATAATTCTATTAGTTTCTTCACCTTCATTGAATACTTCAAAACCGTGTTCACCTTTTGAATGTAATACAAACTCAACTTCACATCCTAAATTTCTTACTTCTTCAATAAAATTATCGTTACAATCAGAAGAATAAACATCATCTAAAGATCCCATTGCAATTAAAAATTTTGGCAGACAGGATTTGTTAATCATATCTATTATACTTGAATCTAGTTTTCCGTAATAAGCAATGATCTTATTAATAAAACCAGTATTTATTTCCATAATATTTTTAGCACCTATTTCTACGCCTGAAGAAAAAGCAAAAATATTTAAGTTGTTGACATTTAATTTCAAATCACTTGAATTACCGAGAAGAAAATAAATAAGATCTTTTATATCACCCGGACATTCTTCAGGCCTCCAATTAAATACAACTGTATTAAACCCAGATGCTGCCAGCACTTTTCCCCATGATTGAAAAAGTTTTATATCCTTAATATCTTTCATTGTTGAACTGCCATGTACTACAACAACAGTAGGAATACTCGACACATCAGTGTTATTTGAGTAATATACATCCAACTTCAATAACTTTTCATCACTAACTTTATAAACAACATCTTGTCTTATTTCTACTGAATCCATATTTGGATGCTTATACACTAAATCCATACTCTTATTCCCCCATTTTAATATTCAATGTTATATTCTACTTGTATACTCTAACCCCATCTAGTGTTACCCAAAGAGTTTTATGTTCCGATAAAGAAGCAAATTCAAATTTAAACAAGAATACTTCTTTCTCATTTAGCAATATTGCACGACTTGATTTTCTTGTTACCATACCTTCTCCATAATAATAAATATAACATTTTAAATGTTTTAATTATCAATATCAACTAAATTTAATTACATCTTGTAATTTCTTTTACTTTTCAGTTTAGCACTATAGCCTGCATAATACACGGTTATCATTAATATGAATGACAAAATATGAAAATACCACCCTTTATAACTTGACGTAAAAAAGAAAATAATTCTGCCTAATATTGTAGTAATGCCAATTGGAGCTAAATAAAACATTTGTGATGATAACCCCATTATATTAAGCATATATTCCTTTAAAATTATCTCTTGAACCAAAATTAAAATGATATTAATAATTACGAAACTATTACCTATTAATATAGATTTCATTTTGTTTTGAACATAATCATATGACTTATATCCCACGTAATACCAATAAATCAAAAATAATATCCCTAAAACCATTGAAATCATCCCATTCCAATTCATCAGAACATAATTAACCATGTACCCTATTACATATGGTGAAAATGCAAATAATAATAATTTAAAGTTCATTTTAATCCCCCTATAAAATATTTATTGTACATTGATTTGCAAGGCACTTACACTTCTTTTAATTTTAACAAGTTTATATGAAGTATATTTTCAAAAGTTTTAAATACTGATCATATAATAGTTTTTCTTGGTAATCAGTAGATAAGATATTATATGCTACAGGTCCGGCAGATTTATTTCAGAAAACTCTTTACCATAGTAATAAAAAAGACATATAATAAGAATTATTCGACATAATTGATATAATCTCTTAATTATCGTATATGTCTTATTAATGTTATTGCTCTATCAATTCCCTTTTTCAAAAATGTTCTTTTGTCTGGTAAAATGGTTAATCCACTTCTTTTTGCAATTTCTTCAACGACATAGTCAATACTTCTATTATCTGTTATGATTTTTTCTTCAGTAATTTCAGTATCAAAAGCTTGAATACACCGATCAATTTGAGATTTTGTCCAAGTTTCACCTCGTTCAAGTCGTTTGTTCAATCGTTTTAATATTATTTCTTTGTTAGCATACAATATATAATGCTTTAGAATTATGCCTTCATCTATAAGTTTTTGGATTATTTCTTTATAATATTGATGATTATTGATGGTCATGGGCACAATAATTATACCCGAATATTCTGTGGCAATATATTTTAACATTTCATAATTAAATGATCGCCATTGTCCATGATCTTGAAAATCAGTCTTTTGAATCTTTTTTGGTGTATTATTGCGAATAAAATATCCGATATTTTCAGGATCATAGACAAAAGAATTGGGAAGTCTTCTATTTAATTCGAAAGCACATGTCGTTTTTCCAGAACCAAATGCACCGTTTAACCAAATAATCACTTTTTCATCCTCCTTCAGATACAATTTTATTTAACATAATACTACTATTGCGACGTTATAACCAAACATTACGACATAACAACTGAAAAATTATGCTGACTACTATATAAATTGGAATTTGTACTATTCATTTTCTTTGTTTTGTTCTTCAAGTTTTGTTAGTCTTTTTTCTAAATCCTCAATTTTAGATTCTTGATTTGTAAATATTGTAATAATGACTGTAATTACAAATGCTACAAAAACAAGCAATGCCAAACCGTTTTCCGAAATCAGTCCTCCAATAATTAGTAAGAAAACATAACTTAAAATGATACATATAACAAAAGTTCTTAAAAATGATTTCATCGCAAATTCTCCCTTTAATAATTCAAATTCCTATTTATTTGCTTTTAACATTTTGAAAATATCTGTCAACCTTCTCTTTATAAATGCATGCATTTAATTAAATTACTCCTGATTCAAGAATTGAAAAACTATTATTCTCACAATTTATTTCAGACATTACACCATATGGTAAAATACATGTAGGCGAACTATGGCCAAAATTCAGGCCATATAATATAGGTAAAGAAGTTATCGAATATTTGTTATTTATTATATTTAACATTTTTGTTTTATGCTCATCGATACCTATGTTCTCATTTAATTTACCAATAACAATACCTTTTAATAATTGTAATGCTCCAATCTTTCCTAACCAGTCTATAAATGCTTGAAGTTTTTCAGGAGAAAAAAATTCAGGTATATCCTCAATAAATAAAATTGTATCTTTGAAGTCATCTTTAATGAGTTCAATTGATGTTCCAACTAACTCCATTATTCCTGTATGCCCGCCTATTAAACGGCCACAAGACTTTCCTTGTCCCTGAATTATTGAATATCCATTATTTATATAATATTTTCTTTTTGATAATCTGTTTGAATAGTCAACTTTTTCATAAGTCCAATTTTCTGAAGGTTCTATCAATCCAATTGGAGAAGGGTCAAATAATACTTTTTGAAACCATCTCTTACTGTATGTGTGAATTTCAGGTGTTTCAGCAATATTGGTTAATAAATTATCGCCATAAAAAGTAGACAACCCTAATTTATAACATAAAATATGTACGTTTAGAACATCTGAATATCCAATGAAAATTTTAGGATTATTTTTTATTACATTTTGATTTATGAAAGGCAGAATTTTGATACTATCATTACCACCAATATTTGATATGATTGCTTTTACTTTAGGATTTTTAAATGCCCAAATTAAATCTTCAGCACGTGCCTGTGGATTTTTTGCTAAATACTCGCTTCCTCTTAGTGAGTTTGGCGCAGAAACAACATTCAATCCGAATAAATCCTTTAGTCTATTAACTCCAAGGTGATACTTCCAATTAATATTATAATCCCCCGCCCAACCATTAGAAGGGCTTACAGTTGCAATGGTATCACCATAACATAAGTGTCTTGGTTTTATTAACATATTATTTCACCTTATTAAAGCTTTTCTTTGTTTTATAGAATTGTTAATGTTAGCACCCAAATTAATTACCAACCTATTGCGCAAAAAATATTAATAACTTTTATATTAGACGAGATAACCAAAGGATTTGTTACACAATTTTACACTTAAATTGAAATATTATCCAACCCTTGTGCCATTAGGCACTGTTTTTTCGGGTTGAGCCAATACAGGGACAATACCATCTGCATATCCAATGTCAAATAACATTCCTTCAGAAAGTTCTCCAGCCATTTTCTTAGGGGCCAGGTTAACAACAAATAAAGCCTGCTGTCCTTCTATTTCTTTTGGATTTTCTCTTTCACCTTTCATTCCAACTAATATGGTCCTCATAAAATCACCAAAGTCGACTGAAAGTTTAACTAATTTATTCGAACTTTTAATGTCCTCAACTGATATTATTGTTCCTACTCTAATATCAATCTTATCAAGTTCATCTAATGTAATATTTGGCTTTACTGAAGCATTCATTGTATTTTCCTCCTACGTATATTCCTAAATTATTACAAATTATTCTGATACTTCATTAATTTCATCAATAATAATATTTAATATGTCTTTAATTTGTTCAATATTTTCTGCATTATTAACTCCTGAAACACCAATTGCATTGTCTGAAAAAAACATATTTTGCAAATCCTTTTGTTGTTTATCAATTACAATGGCTACTTGATGAATTTTTTCTTCATCTATCAATCTGCCACTTGTTATGTCATTAATGAATACCGATATCTTCCAGATGTATTCTTCATAAATAAGATTATCTGAGCTAAGCAATTTCCGAAATTCATACCTATTTCATTTAAGCGGCTACTTTCTTTGCCAATTAAAGTAAAATACAATTCTTTCTCATCCAAGTTATAATCATAATCCATAAGTTCGTCTGATATTCTATGGAGTGAATTGTTTAGATTTATTAATTCACTCCATGTTATTGAATCTATAATATCGTTTGATCGTTCAAGTTGATTATTCAAGTTGAAACTTCTGTAAGCAAAAAAACGGTAGATAAACATAGCAACAATGTGATACCGATTAGTTTTTTATTCATAATCCCTCCTTTTATAAGCAATAAACTCAATAGTCAATTATTTACAAATAGAAATTTACAAATGTATCCAGTATCTTTCGAGATATACATTATCAGGCTCACAATAAATTGTACTTTCATATTCGCCATTGTTAGCCAGGATGGTACGTTTGCTACCTTCGTTTCCTTGAATGCACGTTATTAGAACATCCTTAAGCCCATATGCTTTACAAACTTCAAGACATTCAGCCAGCATATGCTTAGCGTAGCCTTTTCTTCTTTCATTAGGGCGTACCGAATATCCGATATGACCACCATATTTTTCAAGAAATTCGTTGAAATAATGTCTAAATTGAATCATACCAACTATTTTATTGCCTGCTTCACGAACATAAATGAATTGTTCACATGGAACCCAATTTTCAGGTGCACTTTCTTCATTTTCACATTTTTTATTAAATTCCAGCCATTCCTCAATATTTTCCATACGCCTCAATGGACCTGTCCCATCCATAGAGCTGTCAGCCTCTAGCATTTCTTTACGAAAGGCTTCAATATCACCTTCATAATTAAAATTCGGCTTAATTAAAACGAATTTATCCATAATACCCCCGATTTCTTGAATTCAGATTTTAGACTATTTTTTTATTAATTAATGTATCATTTGTATTTTTTTATCTATTTGTTCTTTTGTTTAATATATAACTTGTAAATAAACGAAATTATTAAATAAGCTATTAATATATTAATTAAAAGTTCAATCAAATTAAGGCTGCTAGAATTCAATAATGAAGAACTTGATGTATTGTTAATATAAATTTTCCAAAATCGTAATGGAAATCCACATTTCATAGCTAAGCCATCTATTTGATATGGTACTATGTAAGTTAAAACTACAACTATCCATGCTGACCAATTGAAAAGTTTTCTATCAAATTTCATAAAACCCTCCTCACTCTTTTTATGCAAATTCATATAATTTTACTGATGCGACGTAATTTATAAGTCATGCAAATTAACATAATATAAAAATTATAAAACACATCAACTTCACTAATTACTTGAGAGTCTCTTTCTAAAAAATAATGTGCATTGGCTGCTTGCCTTGGTGTAAATTTATAGCCACTAATATATAAATATAGCACTAATACCAAAAATACTATGGATATGAAACGAGCCTTTGCTTTCACATTATTAATCTCCTTTCAACGGTACAATCAAATAAGCAAAATTTTAATCTGTATAATTTTCCTATTCTTAAATGTCACTGCAGCTCTAATGTTGGTTCAAATTTTTTTTGTTTTTTCGCTAAATAGATGCTGTCAATTACATCAACTGCAAAAACAATCTGAAATATGCAATGAATAGCAAATTGTTTTGCGGTAATCTTCTTGCTTCTGCGCAAAACAGTCAGTTTGGCTATGATGTGTGCAGACGTTCCAAGCATTGAGAAATAAGTGTATGCAATAATAAAAGGAATTATTGGCCAAACTATTATGGCAATATGGAATACGGCTGAAGCAAGCACCCAACATGCAAAATTAACAATATAGAATGGGATAAGCCATAATTTAAAGACCATAACAGTTCTAAACGAAAGGCACTGTTGTTGCACAACAGAACGCATTGCCCCTACAATATTTATGATTACTATCCCACAGACCACAAGCATGAATACGAATGGCATTGATAGAGCAGCAAGTGTCGAAGAACCCTGCAAATTTTGCGTTGAAATTAAATAAAACGAAATAAAAAGAGATATCGGTACAAAATAGACAAATACTATGAGCATCATTAATATTTTCTTCATCACTACACCTCATACATAAAATAAAATATAAATATATCTTAAGGATTATCTGGCGGTGACTGATTCTATATAATAGTCTATCAACTCATATATCCAATCTTTTAGATTACTGAACTTAAATCCTAATTTTTCAGCCCTTTTTGTATTAATACTGTATTCAGATTCACAATTATATGGTGCTTTTTCTCCATCTTCCGGTAAGACAGCCTCTTTTCCTGTTCTTTCTGTAACATACTTCAATATTTCTCTTATAGAAATAGTTTCATACGAACTTCCATTAATAGGACCTGAAAAATCCTTGTCAGCAAGAAATGCCATAAATAAACCCGCCTCATCTGATCGGATAAATCCCATCTGACAATCAATATTATCAATATACATTGGCATTCCTTTTATAACATGTTCTACATAAAAATATAACCTTTTCGTATAATCGTCTTGTCCAATAACAAAGGGATATCTTACTGCAATTGCATTTATATCATTATATTTCTGCCATAATGCATGCTCAGCCTGTCGTTTGGCTTCATCATATGGGAAATCTATTCTTGAACACCAAATTAGTTCTTTATTCTTGGGGTCAAAGTCATCTTCCTTTGTGTCCCAATGCTTTTCATAAACTGCTGTGCTGGACATCAATATATATTTATTGCATTTTATAACATCCAATAAATATTTTACATCATTTGAGCAATAGGCTAGTTTATCATATACAATATCAAAAAACTTGCCTGATAATGATTCCTTCACACTGGCAGCATCCGTCCTGTTAAAGATAATTCTCGAAACCTTATCCCCATAATTATCTTTTGCAATGCCTCTCGTTGCAATGGTTACATTATGTCCCTGTTCCAACAACTCTTTAATAAGATAAATCCCGAAGTATTTTGTCCCGCCTATAACCAAAATGTTCATAAAAATCCTCTCAATAGTTTTACATGGTTTAGTTCCATTTTTTTCTGCAGCTATGTAGTTAGGTACTTTTAGCTCTCTTAATTTCACAGCTTTAATTAAATTCCGATCATTCTTTTATGATATCAAATTAATCCTCTTCACATTATACCCCCAATAAGTTGTTACTTTTAACAATAGAAATTTCTATATCATTTATTTTTATAACATTTATCTACATAAATTATTTCATATATTTATTCTAATTCATCTATGCAATATCTAACGATGTCTACCAATTCATCTTCAGCTCCCAAACTGAAGTTAAAAATTACTCCTTGTCCACCGCCTGCTCCAATAGCTGAAATAAAAATATCATTGCCATGACCAACTACTGTTAAACTTAAACTAGCCCTGCTTGAGTTTCGCATGAAATATTTATCATATACACGAACTGCTATATATGAATCTCCTGAACTGTAGTTGCTTTCATCAACTAAATTCATTGAAAAACCACTATTCATAATTTCATTTTCAAGTTTGTTTATTATTTCCTGAAAATTACCTATTAATTTCTTTTCATACTTTGCCATAATTGACCTCCATAAATACACATATTACGTACTATACACCTATTCCGGCACCAAATCTAAAATCCTTAAATCCTAGCAATGATTCATCTCTCGGTTTGCTCAGTCATCAATTCCCACCGCATGCCAAATTTATCAATCAGGGAAACAAAGCAGGAGCTGTATGTCGTATTTGTCATAGGAGTAATCAAGGTAGCACCATCTTTAATTATTTCATAGGCTTTCTTAACGTCCGCTGCCATCTCAAATGTGACTACTAGGGACAATGTATTCCCAGCGGGAATCGTATCATCTAACAAATCAGAAAGGAACATCCGTTGATTTCCGATATAAATTTCCGCATGATATACTAATTCTTTATGACTTTCATCCTTTACCTGATAATCCTGCGGGTTTGCATCAGAATTAAAAAGCAATTCTTTTACTTCCGCTCCAAAAGCTTGTCTGTATAGTTCAATAGCTTGCTTGCATTGACATCTAAAATGAAAATTCGGTGTCGCTTTTAACATTTTTTTATCTCCTCCTGCCACACAATTTATAAATTCCCACAGTTCAAAACTACCCGACAAATTCCTATTTATTGGTTTTTAACAAATATCGCATATCGCATTTAATTACTTATGCGACGCAATATGTGAAATACGCAATAATATAAAATTATAAATGATCAATTTTCATGCCAAAAACTCTGTATAATTTTGTGAGTTGTAACTTATTATCATACCACTAAATGAAACTCACTGTATAATAGAATGGCTGTAAATATAAAATTCTTCCTGACTAGGTTCGAATTTCTTCTCCATTTTTTCCAGACTTTCATCAAAACACTCGGCTTCTTGTTCGTTTATATTCATCACAGGGCTTTCATAATAAAACCATTTTCTTCCGTCCAACACACCCTGCTTCAGTTCTTTTACCATCATTGCTGATGGGCATGTTCCATTCTCATGACATATATTGTACTTTTTACAGCTTTTAAATCCACGGCTTACATAATTATATGGGTTTCCGTATATTACAATCACGTCATATCCAAGTTCAGCCGCTTTTTCAAAAGAATGCTCCATAAGCATTTTACCGTAGCCCATTCTTTGGTATTCATGCATAATGCAAACCGGACCGAAGGTGAGAATTTCTTTTTCTTCCCCAGACTCATCAACCAGTTTTGCCTTTGTATACATGATATTCCCGATAATCTGATTATCTGCTTCAATCACCAGATCCAACTCAGGCAGAAAATCCTTGTGGGATCGCATAACATGAACTAAGTAGTGTTCAATGCACCCCGGAATATATAAATTCCAAAAAGCATTCCTTGTGATTTCTTCTACTTTCTTATAATCTGTTTCTTCTTCAATCCTAATCTTAATCATTTTTTCCATTTGTAAACCTCCTATAAATTAGCTAAAGAATTTAAATCATACCACGCGACGAGGGAGTGCTCCTAAAAATCAGTTTTTAACCCGCCCGCTCCATTTTCATCAATAAGCGGCTGACCATCCTTAAAAAATGCAATTGTTCTATTATCGCTTGTTTTTATTTCTAACGAAATATATTCTTCGGTGATGTTAATCGTCTCTTGTATCATATCCTTAACACTTCTGATGTCATTGGAGGAAGAATCGACGGTTATTATTATCCATAACGGACAGGAAGGACAATAATTTGAAATATCGTAGTCGCCGGACAGCTTATATATATCATTCAAATCTGTTGTTTCCTGATAAAACTTACTGTAATTTAAGGCTTTTATCGGTATCTGATTTGCTTCCATAATATCTTGCAGTAAGTTTGTCAGCTCAAGCGCACCCTGTTTTTCTTCTAAAACATCATAATTTTGTACCATATTATACTCTTTGGAATACTCGTTAAACGTCAAGAAGACATAGGAATCTAATTTTTTTGAAAATGCCCTGAATGTTTTTACGTTATGTTCTGGTATTGTCTCATCTTTGCCATCATAAAAAGTGGTCCCATCTAAAATAAATTCATGTGTTTCGATTCGTTGGGGGATTATTTCTATATTTATCAATTCGATGTCAGTAACTCTATCTTTTGTTTTGGAATTCATATATGACTTAACGTCTCTTATTTCACCTGTGCCTTTATCGTCCTCTAAATCACAGCCAGCCAAAACAAATATCAAAATACATAATAACGTGAAGATAGCTATTTTTTTCATCATACACTCCTTTGATAAGCTGCCCGATAAATTCTTATTAGTCGGTTTTTATTTTGTACCACTATATTAATAATTTATATTTTTAATAAATATATCAATATGATCTTTATTATTATAATACTTATATCCGCTCATAAAGTAGTACTTGTCTTCATTTATTTCTATATAAGATTTATATCTTGGGTCGATCTCATCAATATGAACTTCAAAATTAACTGTAGAATTTGTTCCATTAAGTTCATTAGTTAATTCATAATCTACTAAAATGAAACCAGATATTACATCATATTCCGCATGTCCCCCACATTTTATTTCACTTTCATTAATTTCAAAAAGAATTTGGTTGTTCTCTATTTTCCAATTTCCACTTAGATAATTAATTCTATTATTATATTCTTCGGCATCTTCTTTTGTATCATAGCCATAACCAGAACCATAATACTTGAAACTGTTGTCTTCAAAAAATATGAGTATCTTTGAATAAGTGGCTCCTAATGTGGGCCCACCAAACTGGAGAACACTGTTTGTCAGTATTTCCTCATCACTAAGACCATAATCTACTATGGTATATTCCCCTCTATGATTAATTGTTTTACCTATATTGATTTTTTCTTCATATATTTCTTTAGTTGAAAGTTTCTCGTCTTTCACCCATTCGTCATTATTAAAGGTAAAACTGTTTAGTGCATGTTCAGTTCCTTTCCTAATAAATGTATATTTGGGATCAGGACATTCTGCATACTCAAAATCAATTATAAAGGCATTATTACTCCAATTCCCGCCAATTACTTTTACATAATTTTTATTACTTTTATACAAGACAAAAGTACCATCGCTATTAGCAACCAGAATATCATTATTTTGCTTGTTTTTATATGCTATGTTAACTTGGATAGGTCGGAGTGATTTATACTACCATTTTCCATATCCGTAGCAGTATACATTTCATTAGAACGGCTTATAATTAAATAAATACTTAAACATATTAAAACGATCGACAAAAAAGCCTTATTCATATTCCCTCCTATTTTACATCACATATTCATTATAATTTCAAATGATAACTGATTAAACTATATAACAGGTAATATCTGCAATTTTTATTGATTCCATAAGCAATTCTCCATATTATATTTAATGAAAGTTCCAAACAATTTACTTCACAATATTCTACTGATTAAAATATTTGAAGAATATGCAACATGCTATACCTCCACAGAATATATACGAGAACTCTCTCCCCATGGATGATAGCCTGTACCAATATATTTAAATCCATACTTTTCATAATATCCGACATGGTCTGTGCAGAGGTATAAGTAAGAAAAGTTCCCTATTCTCGCATCTATTTTAGCCTGTTCTAACAAAAGCGAACCATAGGCATTTCCTCTGTATTCTTTCTCAATGTATAAAGCACATACCCAAGGATATAAATCCATACGGCTAATGAAATCATTTGTTATTAGACCAGCACAACCAATTATCTCATCTCTATTCAGCAACAGATACCATTGTGGCAATGGGCTGGAAGTAGTAATGCAGTTTGTAATACAGTCATCGTAGACTTTCATGCTATTTGTAGATGCCCATTTGCTTTGAAAATATTTTATTGCTTTATATTTATATTCAGGGGACTTCTTTATAGATATGACTTCCATTTCATAACACCTTTCTGCTATTCAAACGTTCTTTTATTTGTGTTATTCTACTACTTCGACATTATATGAATCTTCCTATAATATATTAGACGAGAAAAACAAAGGATTTGTTACACAATTTTACATTTTATAGTAGTTACTAATTCAATTAGTTAAGATTGTATAGTTTCTCCAATAATTTTCATTGCATCATTAATATCGATAGCAGCCATTTCGACCCATGCAGTTCTATAACCACTCTTAATAGCATTATTTTTTGAGGGAATATTTGACCATGCCGTACAATAAAACGGTACCTTTTCACGGTCTATGATTTCATCAGTTAATATCTTCGTAAGTGTTGTCGCTACACCCAATCTTCTATACTCAGGTAATACATCAATTCCTACATTATACATTGTATTACTATAATTGCTTGCTCCAGCAACACCAACAATTTTTCCATCAATATATCCGACAGCAGCCAAAACATCCTTCTTACTTCTGTCATTGCCATATCCCAATGCCATATGGAATCGGGTATCTTTGTATAAAAAAGGAACCTCATCTTCTGATAAAACTTTTACATCAAAATTATTATTAATTTCTACTTGCTTTTCTATATCTGGCAAGAAGAATTCTGCAATATGACATACACATTTACCATGTTTTTCAAGTTCTTTGTTAAGTAAAATTAATTGTGGTGTATCAAAACAAGTGTAACCTGGATGTCTAGAAATAAATTCACTAATGAACTCACTAATTCGTTCGTCTACTGACGCAACTAATCCTCCACCGTAATATGCAAGACTGCAAAAATGTGGTTTTTTATAGCACTTTTTTGCTTCTTCATTTAATTTTGATATTACAACTGTATTTCCCCTATTTATAAAATCTTGTATGGAGCAATTAAAATCTATAGCCGATTGCTCCATAGCAATTCTCAATATTTCTTTATTATTCATATTCAACCCCATAATTTATTAATAGTTAAAAGAAAGTAGTCCGTCTAATCTTAATGCAACCCATTTAATCAACTATGCAAATTAGAATTCGTCAATTTAGTTCATGTTCTATTATGATAATTGATTCCTCATGCTCACCGATCATTTCAACAGATATCTTGTTAATTACAGTACTAAATTTATCATTATATTTATTTACATCATCATATGCTTTATCAAGCAACTCCATAGAAGATACTTTTCCAACTGTCATATGTGGAACATAATCTAAACCTGCATCAAATTGCTTTAGTTTATCTTTATACAGCCTATCATGAATATTTTTAATTACATCCATACCTTCTACTACATTTAAAAATAAATAATTCCCATATTTGTTTTTATGCTTACTGAATCCTTCTAGTTCAATCTTAAATGGATTTATGTCACCCAATGACCCAATTAAATGCAATTTAAGTTCCTCATTAGTCAACTCGCTATCAAAAGGAAAGACCAAAGTAATGTGTGGCAGCACTAAATTTGCCAATGGATCATATTTTTTACGGATATCATTGATAACATCAATATTATCAAATTCAGGAAAAATCATAATAGTTCTTGCTCCCATAACCACACCTCCTCTACAAATTGGAATTTTGTCTTAGAATCAAAAGCTCCCGTTCGATTATCTAAAATGGAGCTTACATTAGTGCTTCTGCAACAAACGACCAAATATCCAACACCTTCAAAGCATCTTTATTACTATCGCCGTCATAAAATTTATCATAAGTATGAAACTCATCAAATTGATGGTCTAGGTCCAATGCAATATATTGTGGAATAAATCCAAATTGTAGCAATTCTCTCCGCAAAAACTCACACGAAGAATCTAATTTATTTTTCCCAATTTCGTCTTTTTTTGAAAATAATCTATGGAATAATTCGTCAAATTCATATACTTCATCTATGTTAGTAAATTTAGTAACTTTGCCTATATTCTTATGATAACTTTTTTCAATCATTACAGAATGAAAACTTGTAAGCTGAAAACATTCCAATAATGTAAGTCTGAGTTTTTCTAAATCTTCTTCATAATTAAAAAGATTATTAAATGGAGTAACATATGAATAATACTCTCGTTTATATTTGAAGTTAATAAATAAAGCATCGATATCTCTTGTCATTATATCGTTTTTTGAATTACCAAACGCACTTATAAATACATTTATAATATTTCTATGTGTAATACTCAATAACTTGTTAATATCAGATTCGACATCTAAAAATATACTTGAATATATAGCATGAAATAAAGAATAATACAAGCAAAAATAATATGAAGAAAAACATTTCATCTCCAAATTTTTCTTTGCTTCAATAAAAAAAGTTGCAGATGAAAAAATCTCACGTAGAGCCTTTCTACATCGTAAATCCCATTCAATCGCAATTAAACTCTTCTCTTCACTTTTAAAAATTTCAGCATATTTCTTCATCCACTTATTATAATATTTCTTTTGATCATCTGAAATCTTTAATTTTGAATCCAGTCTATTAAACCCAAATCTATAACTTGAAAAATCCGCAAAAGACATATTACGCTATCTCCTTATCTATCACTTAGCTACGCATTAAAATTATACTATCATCAATATGCTTATACTGCATATTTCTACTAAAATTTCCTCCAAACTTCTCACTTCTTTTTAAAACCAGTGTATCGACAAATTCCTATTTGTCTGAGTCTGCAGACTGGAATTTGAACGCTATGCATTATACTTATACCCTACATTAAACCGAACTCTGATTTGAGAGCTTCATACCTTTGTTTTTCATGTTCGGCAACATTAAATAGAGGGTTGTATAAGCAATGCTGCAAAACATCTGCATCAACTAACACCTCATCAAAAGATGAATGTTTACTGCCCTTACTACTATGGTTATATATTGCATTGCAAATCGTAACAATCTCATCATCAGTAAAAATTTGCAGCGAGGATAATATCTCCCTTGCCATAGCAGCTCCTTTATGTGCATGATCTTTTGTATCCATAGTTGAATACGAGTAAATATCATGAAGCGTACCAGCTATTGTCGCCAATTCAGTGTTTTCTCTTCTCTTTGAGGCAATCAGTGTACATGCCTGTGAAACGCCATACAAATGTAAATAGCCGCATCTGCGTTCGGTAGTATCTGACATATGCAACAGTACAGTATCTACATATTCTCGAACTTTTTCAATTCTATTCATGTATTGTTCTCCTTCATGGTATATGAATAATCCTTGGTTCAAAACTGCTCTACAAATTGGAATTTTGTTTACTAGTCATCGCAATATTTTACTTCTTCTTCACTTGTAAAAAAGCTATACCTACTTTTGTACTATTCTCAGTCTTTCTTTGCAGGTACTCCTCTCTCTAACCAGTTTAAAGTTCTCCCTAAATTTATTAATTAACAAATTGCTGCATTCTTCTTTATTTCTATTTAATCTTACTAGTAAACCAAATTTATTACCAATTAATTGCGGGAAAAAATAATAATTAATATATTAGACGAGTACAATAAAAGATTTGTTACATAATTTACATTTAAATAGCAAATTTACTTTTTTATAATAGTATACATTATTGTAGGAAAGTCTGGTTCTATTGATGTAATGCCACTGTTAAGCAAAGTAAAATTATTATCTTTAATCTCATTTAATAAAGTATCAAAACTTACTACTCTGCATGATGTCCCTGCAATTAATAATTCTTTGCCTGTAGATTCATGTGTTCTTTTTTGTAATTCAAAAGACTGAGATATATCAGTTTTTCTTTCTTCCGTTCCATTTCCAATAGAGCATATTAAGGCAATTCCCGATTCACATAGTTGATTATAAATAAACTCGTAAAAGGACTGTCTATCATCATCTTTAACTAACATATGAATAACTGCAACAGCATATATAAAATCAAATTTCATTTGAAGTCTATCGGTTAAACAATTCAATACTTGAAAACATTCTGCCTTTTTATGATAGGTTTTTTTACAATAATTTATTGCTGTCGATGAAATATCAGTTGCTAACACATTAAATCCTTCTTTTAGCAAGAAATTAGCATCCCTACCTTCACCACACCCAATTTCAAGTATATTAATTTTACTATTGTTGAAATAGTGATTAATAGTATCAATTACGATTTTAGAATTGTTATCAGAAAACCATGTAAGAGACTCTTTATGCACTTGTTTGTATCTATCGTCATAGGCTTCATAATACCTTCTTGCTTTTTTCATACCTATCCTTCCTAATTAATAGAAGATAATTAACATCACTGGATCTGTATCAATTTTCTACTGTTACACAATATTTTATTGTTACATCGCTAAATTTGTAAATTTTCAACATCTTTCCTGTTTTTACATACGAGAATCTTATCCCTGTATTTTTCGCAGATCTTTCGATATCTATCCTTGTATTTTTGTGTCCTACCATCTCTTACGATCCATCTGGCAAATTCTAAATCAAATTTTTCAATGCAGCCATCCGCCATGCTTTCTCGAGTGGTGTTTTTTGCCTTTATCTTTCTCCTGTATGCTTGCAAAAAACATGTAAATATAGAAAAATCCATAAAGACAATTTTATCGGCTTCTTCAAGCCTTCTCTCCTGATAAAATTCTATGTAATTTCCGTCAATAACCCATGACTCATTTTCCATAAATGCTGCTACCATACTTTTGGCAACTTCACGGTCTCGTTCAACCCAGTTTGGTTCAAAATTTACGGTATCCAAATATAAAATCGGGCAATTATATTTTTGACTTAATTTTTTTGCCAAAGTTGATTTCCCCGAACCACTGTAACCTATAATAGCAATTTTCATTCATCTCTCCATTAAATTCTAAATTATCTAATTTTAAAAATAATTCTTATGACACATAATAATACTATTGAGTATAATTGGAATATTACTGACTACATTTACATAATTATTTTCATACAACTTGGTTTGAATTAATTGTTTTACTCTATATATGTAAAGGTACATTCTCTAATCTTTTTAAATATGAACTTATATTTTACCACTAATAGTTAAAATTTATCTTCTGAAATTTTATCTAAACTCTCCACATACAAAGAGATTTCACCACACTTCGGACAGATTGCAACTTTAGGCTTTTCTATCCTATTTGCAAAGATACCAGTACCCTTAGAGATTTTAATTCCATACCCTGCCCCTTCGACTTTTACATCAAACCCCTCAAGCATTTCACATTGACACTGACGACAAATTCTCATTATTATCCCCTCTCTAACAACTCAATTATATTAATACCTTTATAACCATTATAACCCTGTTGAGAAAACGTTTCAACTAAACTTTCCCTTGATCTCATATTAATAAACTTATCTCAAAATGGAATTTCGAAAATTAATGAAAAGCAATAAAAAACAGGTATTTACATTTCGTATGATACCTGTAACATCCATATTCATCCCCCATTATATTTACACCCATCATAAGTACCATTCACATATTTTAGATTATTTATATCGACATAACATATTGTAATAGAATTATAAAAATATTTATAGTAAATCAATAATTAAGAATTAACTTTAATTTTTCATAATCATTCATCTTAACTTTTCTTTTTGATCGATACATATTTTGATCTGCTACCACAAATATGTCATTCATGAAACCAATGGAGTATGGAGATGTAGAATATCCTATGGACATATTTATCTCTATTTCTTTACATTCTTCATTGTGTTCAATAATATCATTTTTTATATTATTTACTAAATTTAAAACATCGGATTCATTGACATCTGTCAAAACCATTGAAAATTCATCTCCTCCGATACGCGATATAATAATATTTTCTGACGAATATTTATTAAGAAGTTTTCCAGTTTCTTTAATTAGTAAATCACCAATTTTATGGCCATAATTATCATTTATCATTTTTAACCCATTTAAATCGCAAACTATTATTCCAACCTTACAACTTGTATGTTTGTCCAATTTATCAAATAATTCTTCAAAGTAAGCTCTATTATACAATCCTGTCATATTGTCATGATTATTTCTGTAGTTTATTTCTTCTTCCAATTTGATTCTGTCCGTAATATTTCGCAAACTGCCAACTACGCCTATCAATTTTCCTAATTTATCATAAATTGGTGTTGCCCAGTCTTCAGTCCATACATATTCGCCATTTGCATTCATCCATCTCGCTAATTGTTTCTTGTTGTAATCGAAATGCCCTATTGATTTTTTATATACAGATTCAAAATCATCCGGATGGACGAGCTTAAAGGCCTCTTTATAATCATTTATAAAGACTTCTTCTTTTATTCCTATAATGTCCCTTATTGATGGGCTAATATATTTAAACTTTATATCAGGGTATGTCTGATAATAATACAAACTATCCTTACTGTAATCCAATAACCATTTATAAAATGCTCCTGTTTCCTTATTGTTTTTATATCTCTTAAATAAAACTACATTAATAAACAGTAAACATACATTTATTATTAATATTATTAATGAGAAAAACTTATAATCCATTAAATGCAAGCCTCCAAAGATGAAATACTCATAAGCCATATTTAGCCTCAATTATCCATTATACTCCATTTGGCAAATGTTTCAACTAAACTTTTCCCTGATTTACTTATTATTGATTATTTATAACTTAGTAATAAATAAATATTGTTGTTCGCTTAATCATCAATGTAAAAAAGATACTCGAAAATATCTGAGTATCTTTTTATAAACAAATTTCGGAAACTTATCATTAAGTTAAGCCAAAGTGTAGCCCATTTATTTCCCTACCATAATTTAGTAAAACATTCGGAGTGTACCTTAGATATTACAAATATTTTGAAAATATGCAATGCTATACAACACACCCCTTTGTATTTCCTTTTATCCCTATTATATGTTGTTTAATCAATTCACTAACATCTTCTATAGATAACGGCTTACTCAATAAAAATCCTTGACCACTATCACAATTGTATTTTTGAAGATATTCTAATTGCTCATTTGTTTCTATTCCTTCAGCAATAACTCCATATTTTAGCCCGCTGGCCATGGATATTACTTTTTCAATAATTAAAGAATCAATATTGTTTTGTGGAATTAAATCAATAAAACTTTTATCTAATTTTATATAATCTATTGGCAATTTTTTTAGATAAGTTAGCGAGGAATATCCTGTCCCAAAATCATCTAATGCAATTTTGAATCCCTTATTTCTCAACCTTTCTATTTTTCTTACCACTACGTCAATATCCGAGATATATGCTGTCTCCGTAATTTCTAAAATTATTTTTGAATAATCAACCTTATATGTTGTTAATAAAAATTCTAGTTCTGTAAAGTATTTTTCACTTGCTATAGTTTTGCCTGAAAGGTTTATTGACAATTCTAAATCGTTATATCCCTGCTCTTCCCATTGCTTTTTTTGCTTTAATGCAGTCAAGATTATCCACTGTTCTAAATTATATATTAATCCAAACTCTTCAGCGATTGGAATAAATTCTGATGGTGGAATAAATCCCTCAATTGGATTCAGCCATCTGATTAATGCCTCCATTCCAACTAATTCACGGGTACTAAGGTTGTACTGTGGTTGATAATAAAGAGTAAACTCATTATTATCTAAACCCAGCTTAATTTTATTTGAGATATCCAATTTCCTTAAAATTGAATTATGGATATTTTCCTGATAGAATATAACCTTATTTTTACCTTCCTTTTTAGCAGCATTTCTGGCTATGTCTGCATTTTTTAACAACGTATCCAAATCACTACCATTGTTAGGGTATATTGCAACACCTCCACTTATTGAAATATTAAATGCGTGATTGTCAATAGGCCATACCTTACTTATTTTTTCTTTTATTACCTCTATGTCTCTAAATAAAAACTCATCTGTCAATACTTCAGTAAACACGATTACAAATTCATCTCCACCCATCCTTACTATAAAGTTTGGTTCTTTTATTTCGTCTTGAAGACTTTCGCTAATTCCTTTTATTAATTTATCACCTTCTGCATGACCCAAAGTATCATTAATATACTTGAAATTATCAATGTCTATATATAAGATCGCAAACCTTTCTTTTTCCATACTCTTACATATCAACTTGTTAATTCGAATATTAAACATAGTCTTATTAGGTAAATCAGTCAGTTCATCATAAAGTACTAAATGTTTATATTTCGATTCGTAATTAATTAGTTCATTAGTGGATAATTCTAATTCCGAATGTAATTCTGAAGTTTTAACTATTTGTTTTTGACCCTTTATAATTATATAGACAATTATTGTATTTAATAATACGAAGACTAAATTCTTATAAGTTTGTATTTGTTTAAATACTACATAATCTTTAACTAGTATATTAAGAATTGTATTTGTTAATAATATCATGCTATATCCAAGTATACTATATATTAAAACAATAATTAATACTTCGCTATTTGGTACATATGATTTTTCTTTCTTTTTTATCATGTTTATTTTCCCTTATATGCTTTGTTAATTTAACATTATATTTTAAACCTTGTAATGATTTTTTGGAGATTTTCGGCAAGAACTGATAGTCCTTCACTAGCTCCAGCAATTTCTTCTGCTGAAGCAGCCTGTTCTTCAATTGATGCTGTTGCCTCTTGCGTAGCAGCGGAATTTTCTTCTGCTATTGCTGAAAGATTTTCCATTGTTGTAAGTATTTCATTTTTCATGCCTTCCATCTCTTTTCCAGCAACATTAAGTTGATTAACAATCTCAACAGTTTCCGTCATTGCCTCTTCTATTTGTTGATACTTATCCCTGCTGCTAATTACGCTGTTTGTTTGTTCTTTGGAAATAGCAGTTACCCTTTCCATTGTTTTCACAGCATTATGTGTATTAGTCTGCAGTTCATTAACTACTTCATCTATTTCTTTCGTCGATAATGCCGATTGTTGTGCAAGGTTTTTTATTTCTTCTGCAACTACTGCAAAACCTCTTCCGGCATTTCCAGCCCTTGCTGCTTCAATAGTAGCATTTAAGGCTAATAGATTTGTTTGTTGAGCAATACTAGAAATTATGTTGCTTGCTTGTCCGATTTTATTTGAACTTTCATTAGTCTTCAAGATTACTTCCTTGATTTCATTTGTGGCTACATTACTTTCTTCAGTAATTTTATATAAGTTATCAATTTCCTTTAGTCCCTCAGTAACAACTTCCGTTACCTTATTTGAACCAACATTTAAATTTTTCATATAAACTTGATCTTCTTCTATAATCTGTCCCAATGAGTATGCCTTAGATGAACCCTCTTCAGTATTTTGTGCCTGATTTGCAGCACCCATTGAAATTTCTTCTACAGTTTGTGAAATTTGTCCTGCTGCAGTTGCTGATTGCTGAGAAGCAGCAGTTAATTCTTCAGATGCAGCCAATACCTGTTCAGAGGTGTTGATGACTTCATTAATAATCTCCCTAAGATTATCAATAATTTTCTGCATTGACTTTGCTAAATCTCCGATCTCGTCTTTTTTCTTTAAGTACTTTTCATGAACATCTTGTGTTATGTCAAGATCTGAGATTTTCTGAGAAAATTGAACTGCTTTAAGTATTGGGTTAGTGATTGAACTTCCAATTAAAAAAGCAATAATAATACTAATGATTAGAATAATGATCATAAAGTTCATTATAATGCTTTCTAATTGTGGAATTGAAGACAACACTTCATCCTGATTAGCCGTTATAATAAAATTCCAATTCGTACCTTCAATTGGTGCATATCCTGCATACAAATCATTTCCTTGAAATGAATAGACACTTGTACCAGTTTTTTCTGATATAACTTTTTCAAATAAAGTTGCCAGAGACTTTAGACTATCATCAGTTTTAGCGTCTTCTATTGGATTAAATTGATTCACTACTTTTTCTCTATCAGGATGTGCGACAACCGTTCCGTCATTATTTATAATATATCCATATCCACTTTCACCGTAACCTGTGTCATCAGTAATCTCACTAAGTGCATTGCCATCTCTTCGTCCAATTAATGCACCGATGACCATGCCATCTTTTTCAATAGGTACAGCATACATTAAAACAATACCATTTGTTACCTTGCTGATCAATAAGTCTGAAACATTACTTTCGCCATTTAATGCCTTTTTCACATACTCCCTGTCTGCTAACTCACTGACCGTTCCATCTGTGTAATATGCAGTCCCATCCGGTAACACTACTGCCATATCAAGAAAATTTGTGTTCTTTAATTGTTCTTGTAAAATAGGTTGTTGTAAATCCCAATTCATTGTATCTATATTGTGTATTTTTGATATTATTTCTAAAGTTTTTAATTGTGTTTCAATTCTGCTTTCAGTTAATTTAGAAGCATCTATAGTCAATAAGCCTAGTGCTTCTTCTGCTTCTTGAGTTACAACCTCACTAGATTTTTGTATAGAAATATACCCTAATGCTATTGATGATACTAAAATTAAAATAGAAAAGTTTAATATTAGTTTTCCTTTTAATCCCCTGATCCTTATTTTTTTCACCTTAAATCCTCCTCTTATACTTTAAATGTCATTAATAGTTTTCTTATGTCACTGAATATTTTATAAGTACTTCAGCTAAATACTCTAATTAAAATTAGTGAGTACCTTTTTCATTCCAAGAATTAATAATACATTTCCAATCTTTTACTATTCTTAATAACCATTATTAAAATCCTGGCTACATGAGGTACTTTACATTGTTATTGTTCAAACAATCTTTTTCAACATTCATTATCTAAATTATTTCTTATAAAAATACCCCCTGTATTGTATAATTGTTTGATATTAATAAATAGTATTTATTATAAGAACAAATGTGATCTCTTTGATTTGGTTAGCATGAAAATTACAGCCAACATTTAACCCCCTTTATATTTATGCTAAATAATTTTTACCCACTTATTATACAAACACTTTACTATATATATAAAATGTTAATTTTGTCAATAAATTCCTGATTAATTTTTGTACTATAACTAAAATAATGCCTGAATATATAATTTATAGTTATATTTTTCATAGACTTTGTGAAAATAATCAACATTACAACTATAATGCTAACGTAAATTATGTTAATAAGTATTTATCTTAAGTACAAGTTTTATATAAAATTATCTTTTTTCTCAAAAAATTTCGCAACATAACTTTTAACTCAAAAAATTATAAAATCCCTTGAATTAAGGGATTTGAATTATATAATAACTAAGTTTTTATTTGTCTATATATGACTCCTAGAATATACTTAACCCAAGCTTTGAAGATAAATATTCCATCGCTTTTATTCCGCAAAAACTATTTCCCTTGTTGTCGAGAGCTGGTGAAAAAGTTCCTATACCCATTTTGCCTATAGCTGCTGCCATTATGCCGCCTCCAACTCCACTTTTCGACGGTATTCCCACTCTTATGGCATACTCGCCGGAAGCATCATACATTCCGCATGTTGTCATCAGTGAACATATAACTTTGACTATAAACGGCGCCAAAAGCTGTCTTTTTGTTTTGGGGCATATCCCTCCATTTGCAAGAACTGCACCAAGAAAGCTTATCTGTTTGCAATTTGCAAGAATTGAGCAAGTTTTAAAATAGATATCCAGGTGTTCTTCCACATCTCCATCAAACACTCCGTTGGATTTCATCATATATGCAAGCGAACGATTTTTGTTGCCTGTCTGCTTTTCAGATTGAAATACATATTTATCATATGTTAAATTTTCATCATCAAACAATAATTTTGCAGTGGAAAATATCTTTTCAAATCTTTCTTTCTTGTTTTGACCTGTAATACAGGTAGTGATTGCAATGGCCCCTGCATTTATCATCGGATTAAGAGGTTTTTTCATCATACTTTCAAGCCTTAAAATGGAATTAAATGGGTCCCCAGTAGGTTCCATTCCCACCTTTTCAAACACCTTATCAAAGCCTGCCTCATTCAATGCAGTGGCAAGTAAAATAACTTTAGAAATACTTTGAATTGTAAAGTTATCCTCACTATCTCCTGCCTCGTACACTTCTCCATTTAAATTTGTAATAGCTATGGCCAGATTATTCGAATTTGCACAGGCAAGCTGTGGAATATAACTTGCCACTTTACCTTGACCGAGCCATTCTTTTGCATAATCATACGCTTGTAATACATGTTGCTGCATACAACTCTCCCCCTTATGCTAACAGCAAAAACATATGCCGATTTTCGTGTAGTCTGAATACTAATAAGAAAATTTATATATCTTTATTTTTGTCGTTCAAATATTGTAAAAGTGTTCCGCATTTAATGTTTCTCCGGTAAGATTTTTCATAAGCTGTCCGGTTGCTTTGAAAATACCCTATGTAGTCTCTCGCCCAGTGCATGTCCTAATTAAATATTACACTCTTTTTTCTATTTTGTCCACAATCAGATTGCTTTTCGGCTAATCTGTCCACAATTTCAATATTTTTAATATGGTTTTCACTTTTCATTCTAATTTCAATGGCATTATTCTTTACTCTATTACACTTTCTCTTTAGGTTTTAAAATTTGGGTTCCAAATAAAAAAGCACATCCTGGACTTCATTGGAAATCCTTTAAATGTGCTTTTTGATAAAACTATTGATAAGATATTATTTTAGGGGGACAAAAACTATCCCTCACTGATATTCTCCCCCCAAAAATCTAATAAACTTCTATCATCCTTCACCAACTCACTCATTGAAATCAAGCCATTCTTCAATTTTGTCATCGGTTAATCAAATTTTTATAATATTGGTACGCAAATTTCACAATAATGTTTATTTATCATCTGCATTGCATAGCGTTCAAGAATAGGTCTTCTATCATCAAATTTATAATTTCTTTTTGATAACTCTGAAAATATCTCTATCCATGCCTTTTGCATAGCCTCTACTGTATGACTTATTTTAAATACGCAATATTTTCCACCTGTAGTTGTTCCAAAATTAATATAGTTATTGTCAACTTTAAATTCATCCGAAACAACTAAACAGGTATCATAACGACAATCTTTAGGTTCTGTGAATTGAGGGTTATCTTGGGCTATTCCTAATATAATTGAATTTTCATTAAATAATTTATTTTCTCTAGCCCAATTTTTTAATTGTTCCATTATTTGCACATTCTCTGAACCATAAGGGCCTGTTCTTCGTATATAAGCAATTTTACATGATGGTATCATTTCAATATTAATATCCATACCTTACCTTCTTTTTAAATAGAGTACATCGATGCCTGAATTCATCATATAATGCTTTAAAATGTATTTCAACTTATTTTTTAAAATTGCCAAATATCTATTTATTAAGTTATTTTACATCATTCATATGTCGTATTATTCTACTAATACGCATAATTTGAAGAGTGCGAATCTATAATATATCCTTTTTATAATCCCTTAATATTTTTAGCGAAATTATTTCTTTCTTCTTGATTCTCAAACAAATTAAACCAATCACATATTTCTATTGAAAAGTCGATAAATGCTATTCCCTGAGCAGTTATAATATTTCCATCTCTTACTACTCTTTCGTAAACATAATTTTCTCTTGGAAAAGGATCTTTTTCTCCAAATACTTCTATATGTTTTTGTGTCCATTCTTCAATAGGTGAAGTATATTTAACATCTTTCAAAATACCCGCCTTTGCTAAAAATACTGTTCCAGCACCACAAATAGCACTTATTAATTTCTCTTTTGAATTCAAATTATTTATTAATTCTATTAATTCAGGTTTAGTATTTCCATACCATCCACCTGGAATTATCAAACCTTCTACATCTTCATATATCACATCTGTTATTAATTTTGATGGTTTATATAAAAAACCAGAGCGACCTTCTATTATTTTATCTTCATATGAGATTGTAATTATTTTTTTACCAGCATCTGCACTCAATAGGTGAGTAATGAATGTTATTTCATAATCTGTCATTCCATCAAAAATAAACACTAATATTTTGTTCATCTAACTCCTCCATTTTATAGCTGTCCTTTAATGAACAATATTTACAATTGCGAATTTCTATTGGTTGACGTAATGTAACATTCCCGTTTTCTAATTTTGGAGCAATATTCACGCAATTACCTCCTATGGTATGCTATCAAGGTCTTTAACATTAAGTTCTTTTCCACCCCAAACAGCAGAATTGGTGGGTCAAGAATTACACCCTTTCTTTCAATTCATGATATGTTTTATCAAGATTTTCACATCGAAAAACAAATGTAACTGCACTAAAATTTGATTTACCTCAATTGCATCTTCTTCTTTAAATTCTCTAATCATACAATATGCTCCCCTCTTTCTACTTAGGCTACATAATTTTTGAAAATAGCGAATTCACCTTATTTCGAATTATGCTCATTTGGTAAATAGGTATCATAATCATATACTCATTGTTGTTTTGATGAAACCATTTTTATCATAAAAGCGTTCTGCTATATTCTTTGCATTCATACGATAATCTCCTGTACCGTCAATACGGATTACTGGACACACAAGAGTTTCTCCCCATTTTTCGATTTTTGATAGTGGACGCGAGGCTACGAAATCAATAAACCTTAAATGTTGCTCATACATATCACCACCTTTGTGGATGCGTTCTCCGTATTTCTCATACTCGCGTTGCTTTATGCGTTTTATACGCAGTTCAATCGGTGCTGAAATATACACAGCGAGTTCATACAACTGCAGAATTGTGTTATCAAAATCTCCAGTAACCGCTGAAATGACAAACGAGCGATGTTTTTTGATGTCAGCAAGCATTAAATTCATACAGTCTTCATATGAGCGTTCTACAGTGTATGGAACTTCTGATTTTTCAAAGTGATAATCTTCTATGTCTATATGCTTAAAGTTCAAAATGCTCGCCAGTTCATGTCCAAGCGTAGACTTGCCACTTCCGTTTGCCCCAAACACAATTATACCGTGCGGTTTACTCATTTTTAGGCCTCCTGAATATTATATAAATGATGTTTAATTCAGCATATAACACTTATGCGGTGTAAATTTGAAGAATATGTCGTTCTATTATTTTTTGTTTTCATTCATTCTTTTTCAAATAAGTTATACATACTTTTATAAATAGTAAAACTGCTATAAATTTAGTAATTTCAAATACTATATTAAAAATAATCGACACATACATTAATCCAGCATTATTCCAGTCCATCACTCGAAACTGCTTTATTATATATTTTAATTCGCCCATTTTTACATACGCATAATATGAAGACTACGAACCTATTATAATAAGTTCATTGTTTTCAATAAACACTACACATGAATAATTTAGATTTTGAAAGTATTAATCAACAAGTGAAACTAACCAAAGACTATATTTACATTGGCTTTATATTGTTCAAGAACAAAGTCATAATATATTCATCAGCATAAGTTCCATCATCATATTTCAATGCATGTTTCTTTGTACCATAGATTTCAAAACCTAAACTCTTATACATTGAAATAGCACGATTATTTTCAGTAACAACTTCCAGTTCAAGTTGTTCAACACCCTTTTCTTTGCACCAATTAATACATTCCTGCATCATTATTATCCCAATTCCTTTGTTCCAATAATCCTTTAACACTGCAATACCCATTCCTGCTCTGTGAAGATATCTTCTTTTATTTTGAATTAATCCAACTGAACAATTTGCTATGATTTTACCGTCTAATTCTCCAATTAGAAAACGCACATTTTCATCGTTTGTGCAATTCTTAATAAATTCTCTTTCTTGTTCCACTGTTAGATTAAATTCATCAGGCTCTCTTGATAAGAATTTTGTTTCACTATCAACAGTTTGCATTTGACTTATTAAACTTTCTGCATCGCCTGGTTCTGGAATTCGCACAATAAGTTTTTGACCATCCTTTAATAAATACTCTTTCTTATAAAGTTCTTTAGAAACCTGGTAATTTTGGTGGTTATCCATAATAATTTCCTCCGCTTCATAATTTTCTATATCTATGAAATATTATTTTAATATTGTGCAACAAGTAATATAAAGTTTATATGTATTTTCTCATATGTAAAACTATTGTTGTATCATACTGGAATTCTGTTTCAGAGATAATTTTGTAGCCAAGACTAAGCCAAAACCAAATCCCTTTGGTATTGTTTTCTTGGAACTAATTTAATAGTGTTCGTTTATAACATCTGCGACAAACTGGAATCTAACGAGTGAAATCTATTCTCACAAGTTTCTTTCCGTTTGGTAATTTGCTTTCTTGCTGCTTATCCTTTTTATAATTGATTTTACACATAGCATCAACTATCCCATTTTCTTCAACATGATGGAGAACCTCATCTAAACGGTCAAATACATGAAGATATGGAGAATCAGATACAAATGAATCGTTTGTATTGACTTGAATAATACAAGACACATACTTTGGGTTTACTTTCTTAACCACTTTTTGGAAGCATTCATATCCAATATACTCAACTAAGAGATTTGCTACAATCAAGTCTGCACATGGCAATTGCTTCGTATCTTGATTCAAATCTACACATATTGTCTCAAGTATATCTTGTAATTCTTGGTATCGTTTTTTGCACGTATTCAAATAGTTTTCATTTATATCGACTCCATAAACTTTATCAAAAGACTGCTTATTTATATGTTCTAATCCATTCCCACCCGCTATACCCAAAATCATAATGGATTTTATGGAATAGGTATAAAATTGTTCTTTCATCATTTGGTTCATGGTCTGAAGTTGAAACACACTGTCTAAACTCATATGATTTTCATAGTCTTCTATGTCAATATTTTCCCAAGGGTTATTCATCGCAGCACCTCACAAATTCTTATTTATCTGTATGTTATATAAATAATTTTTACTGCACCTTTTATTACTGAATCGAATAATTCGAAAAAAGCGAATGACATTATTTAACACTAAATTTATAATAGGTAAAAGCATCATCATAATAAAGATATTCGAATCCCAACTTTTCCAAGACGTGTTTGCTCCTAATATTTCTATGGATAGCATCTGCATAAATAGTCTTAAGGCCTAATTTATTTATTGCATAATCAATTAATAGTCGCTGAGCCTCTGTTCCATATCCCTTTCCTTTAAATGAATCATTAACTAAATGAACACTTAAAGTGCCACCTAATTTTTCCATGTCTATTTGCTTTATTTGGATTTCTCCAACTGTCTTGTCATTATGGCATATTGCAAAGAAAAGCCTACTCGAATCTAGAACTTTATTTTTAAAATATCTATTGACCTCCTCTACATCATAAGTATATGTATCATAGGTCATAGCAGGATCAGCAACATAAATGTTCATCTCTTACCGCTAATCTTCTATCTATTGCTTTTTCATCAGTGCCATCATAACATGAAACTATATACTGCATTTTTACAATCTCCTTATTATAAGTTTGCCTTTAAAAATCAATGTATTTATTTCAGTTTAATCTATCATAAATAATATACGTTATTAAAACTATTATACATTGATAAACCCTTCTAAGTATGCTGCCGCTTCACCAGACATTTTTACCATATCACCTAAATCAGAACAGTAGAGTTTACCGCCTCTTTCTGATAACTGTAATGCAACAAACTCATTTTTGTTTAATTTCCTTTTCCAATAAGGGACTAATGTACAATGTGCAGAACCAGTAACTGGATCTTCATCCACTCCGGCATTTGGAGCGAAAAATCTCGATACAAAATCCACTTCATTACCTTTTGCAGTTGCAATCACACCTAATACATCCAGTTTTTTTAATTCGTCCATATTAAGTTCAAGATTTAGTATATCCTGTTCATTTTCAAAAACTGCCATATAGTCTCTTGATTTGTAAACTTCAATTGGCATCTTGCCCAAACCTTTAACAAGTGCTTCAGGAGTCGCACATTTTTCTCCTTCTCTCGAAGGAAAAATCATAGACATAAGATTGCCTTCCCTGGATACTTCCAATATACCACTCATAGTATGAAATTTTATATTTGTAATACTGTTATCTATGTATGTAAATATAACATAAGCAGTCGCAAGTGTAGCATGACCACAAAGATCTATTTCTCCTTTTGGAGTGAACCATCTCAACTCATAATCATTCTCAACCTTTACAAAAAAGGCTGTCTCGGATAAGTTGTTTTCCGCTGCAATTTTCTGCATCAAATCATTACTAATCCATTCTTTTAATGGACAAACGGCTGCAGGATTTCCTTTAAACTGTACATTGGTAAACGCATCAATTTGATATATAGGTATTCTCATTTCAATTCCTCCTTGGTATAGTTTATTAAACTTTAATGTAGTGCTGAAATATCTAATTCATAATTATTTCATCGATAGACCTTTATCGATTGCAACTTGTATTACTTTGTGGCAGCACTTACCTAATGGATTATTTTTTCTACAATTTGCATTTTTCATTGCTCCTGTTATGTTTAAAACCTCCTGCATAGTAGATGCACCTTCTTTTAAAACTGCATTTATTACTCGTTCTTCTGTAACTTTACTGCAATAACAAGCATATTTGGGATGTGCATCTTTCTTAAACCATATAGGAACACTTAACTGCTGCTTATTAAATTGAACTTCTGTTTTAGGATTGTAATATGTAATATCACATTCCTCACTCATACATAAAAAGTAATCATCTTCTCCAATTTTTTCCCTTAAATCATCATATACAATATGCTTTACTGTAAAATTTTCAACCATAATACCTTTCTTCCCACAAACTGGACACAAATCCTCCACAGTGGATTCTGCATATGTGTTTTCACAACAACTCTTATTTATTGTATCATTACTCATTTACTTTTCTTCCTCCGCATAATTTTCAACATAAATTAAAATTACTACATGTGATTAATAGTTAGAACCGCTTTCAGTTTTTCATAATCATCTATCTTAATTCTTCTCTTTGAATGATACATATTTTAATCCGCTGTAAATTATCTACCATTACTTAATGCAAGCATTGCGAATGCAAAAGAGGAATTATTTATCTTGCTTCTAAATAATAAACAATGTATAGATTTTCCTTCTACCAAATAATCACGATAGCTTTCTAAATCTTCACTATCCTCTAATATGAATTCTGCTTTTCCGTCATCTACTGAAGTTATTATAAATGGATCTATATTATAATCAGAAACAATATTACCATTTTCATCCACAATATAGTCATATATTTCAAATTCATTTGTTTCAAAATTTAATGCTTCAATTTCAATTGTTTCTCCAAAATCAATTGTAGGCAAATCAATAAATCTTTTCCCAACCATAACATTTTTTATTGCCTCTTCAATATCCTCTTCATCTTTATTATTTCTATCTCCATAGTAAATTGGCTTTAATTCTTTAGAATTATATGATATTTTAATAGCCGGCTCTTGTATCATCCTATTTTGGCAAGAAACTAAAACTAATATTATTAATAACAAACTAATTATAATAAGTGAATTTTTAATTTTTTTCACAATACTTCATCTCCTAAAATATAAATTTTTTCATTTCGCATAATATTACTTATGCGGTGTAATATTTGAAGAATATGTCGTTCTATTATTTTTTGTTTTCATTCATTCTTATTCAAATAATTTATACATACTTTTATAAATAGTAAAACTGCTATAAATTTAGTAATTTCAAATACTATATTAAAAATAAATTGGCACATACAACAATCCATCAATATTCCAGTCCATCACTCGCAACTCCTTTATTATATATTTAATTCACCCATTTTTACAATCGTTACGCATAATATGGAAAATGTATACTATTTAATATCAAAAATCATATTGCATCTATCAAAAAATACATTTTTATTTGTCCGCCATTTGTTTAACAGTTCTTCATAATGTGGAATAGTTTTTTCCATCCATGAAGGATTGATTTTATTTAATTGATATAATGTATATTCAAAAGCAATTTTTCTTGTGTCCGAATCTAAATTATTATCATCATGCGGTAAACATTTATGTTTTCTTCTATATGATAATTCATATTTAAATCCGTTATGTTCACAAAGATGCGTAAAAACAATATATTTAAATTCTTCAATGTCTTTAGTAGAGTAATAGTAAGTTTTTAAATTCCTATCATATGCAAAAAGAATATATCCTTCTTCATCATTATACTCAACACAAAGTTCACCGCAGTCTATACCACGTCCCTTATGAATAACTTGACTGTCAAAATCAATACTGTACTTTTTAGTAATTTCTATCAACTCATTATAAATATTATCACGATTATTCATGTTAACTCCTTAAATCATGTAGTAAATACAACTGCGAAATAACTCAACTGCAGTTAGAATTTATACTTATCTAAACTTTTCTAATCGATATAATTGTTCCTCGTCAATAGCATTAATGCCACCTTTATAATCATATCCCGTTTTTCGATAGAATTGACATGCTGTGATAGAAGCAGGAATTTCAATTCTTTTTGCTCTCATATAATAATCATCATTTTCTAATGCTTTAATTATTTTTCTTCCAATACCTTGTCCCTGATACTCTGACAAAACAAATATTCTAAATAGACTACTTTCATCTTCTTTTCCCCAATATGATCCTATCGAACAATCCGATTATTTTATCTTTATCGCATACAACATAACTATGTGTCCATTTAGAACGTTCTATTAAATATTCTGGAGTTAAAGTTTTTACGTCATTTTCAATATACTCCTCAGAATAATCTCTGATATTCGTTTCTCTCAATGTTCTGGCGATTAAGGAAGATACCTCAATTGCATCTTCTTTTTTAAATTCTCTAATCATACAAAATGTTCCCCCTCTTTCAACTGATGTTACGTAATTTATTACAATTGTAGTATGCTCATTAGTTTTGATATGTTTTTAATATTTCGTTCCGTATTTTTTTATTTAGATTTCTAACCTATTGAAGCGTACCCCTTGGAGCATCTGGCCATTTAGCATATTACTAATACAAACGTCATATTTGAAAACTGTAAACAAATATCCATAAAAAATGGTCATGAAAAAATATTATTTCCTCGCCAAGTATAAATCTATTGTGTCATAAACATTTATAACATCACCATGTTCTAAAATAGCATTTTCAATTTCATTGTATAATAATTGTTTTGTAGATTCTGTCATACTTCTATGGTCTGAATATGTATTTAATAGCGAAATATAACCTGAAGAATTAAATACCCTTGTTTGGTGATATAACTTTACTTGTAAGTCTCTAAACCCATATGATCGAATAGTTTTTGATATTTTGTTATATCTTGCTGAATCATTTTCAAGAAGTTTATCATTTGAGGGTCTATATTTTTGGTATATGCTTTGAATTTTTTGATGTAATAAATCATCTTCTCGATTTATAAATGGTTTATTCCAAAACAATGCTATCGTTCCACAATTTTTCAATAGATTTAATGCCTTTGGATAACCTATATCTTCAGGAATCCAATGAAATGCAGTTGCAGAGTAAAGAATATCAAAACTGCTATCATCACATTCAAAATCCTCGAATGAAGTATTATATACACTAAAATTTTCATATTCTTTAAATTTTTCTTTCGAGTATTCTGCAAGTTCGTTTCCAAGTTCAATGGCTGTTACATCGCATCCTGTTATTAGAAAAGGTATAGTTGCTTGGCCAGTACCAATTCCAACTTCAATCGCTTTTTTATTTTTATTAAGTTTAGAAAATTGAATAATATCATAGAATAGTTCTTTACAATATGTTGGCCGCCATTTATCATAATTCCTAACATCTTCATTAAATGTAAAACGTTCGTCCATTTTATCCCCTATTTTAAATATTATAATTCTTATTTGTTCTATTTTACCGATGTGACACAAAATTCGAAAGATACGACATAACTAAATATAAGCATGCTACATCAAATCAAATATGCAAATTGGAATTTATCTAATGGATTTCTCCATTAGAAATAAATCAAACTCACCATTACTTCCTTCTCTAAAAATTTCAAATCCAATTTTATTCCAAAAATCTAAAGCATTAATATTTTCTTTTATTACACCTAATTGAACTATTGTTTTGCTATTATTTTTACAAACATCAAATAAATCATTAATAATTAAACTTCCTAACCCTATATTATGCCTATTTATATCAATTTCTAATAATCCAATCCAAATAGCATTTTTATTATTCGCATCTTGAAAACTATATCCATCGATGATATCTAATACTGCAACCAACTCATTTTGAATATTATATATACTTATAAAATGCTTACGAGTACTATCTATAAAAGGTGGTATATCTTCAACATCTCTTTTTACACTTTCAATAGTAATAGGATAATTATTAGATAGTTTTGCAAACTCTTCATTACCTTTGTATAAATCTAATATATCTTCATACTTATTATCTTTAACTTCTAAATGATCCAATTTCAATCTTTGTTTGATATCATCTAATAACATTCATCCATTCTCCCTTCAAATTCCTATTTATCGGTTTTTAATAAATAAATCTTATGTCTTATAATACTAATGACCTTAAAAACATTATACCCCTGTTGAGAAAACGTTTCAACTAAACTTTCCCTTGATTCACTTCATATCAAAAAAGAAATACGTGATGAGAGATAAACAATAAGTAAAATTGTAGAATTAAAAAAAGCACATTTTATTTCTTCGATGTGCTTTTTGATAAAACTATTTAGATTTTTGATAAGAGAATATTATGGAGGAACAAAAACATGCATTCAACTACATGTCTCTGCGGCCTTCCATTGCACGCATGAGCGTTACTTCGTCTGCGTATTCTATGTCTCCTCCGATTGGTATGCCGTGGGCTATACGCGTTGTCCTGATTCCCATTGGCTTTATGAGCCTTGATATGTATACTGCTGTTGCTTCGCCTTCAATTGTCGGGTTAGTGGCAAGAATTACTTCTGTCACTTCAGAATTTAATCTGCTTACCAGATTTTTGATGTTTATATCTTCAGGACCTATTCCGTCAAGAGGAGAAATTGTACCATGGAGAACGTGGTAAACACCTTTGTATTCCTTGGTGCGCTCCATTGCAGCAATATCCCTCACATCCTCAACAACACATATTGTTGAATGGTCTCTTTTAAAGTTACTGCATATGCTGCAAGTTTCTCCTTCTGTGAGGTTTCCGCATGTCTTGCAGTGTTTTGTAAGTTTCTTGGCATTTACTATTGCTTTTGCAAGTTCCACCACATCGTTGCCCTTCATGTCAAGTATGTGAAATGCAAGGCGTTGAGCTGATTTTCTTCCGATTCCGGGAAGTTTAGCCAGTTCTTCTATTAGCTTTGTAATCGGCGGTGTGTACTGCTCCATTATAATAACCCTGGAATGCTTACTCCACCTGTTACTTTTTTCATTTCAGTATCCATCATTTCATCTGCTTTTCTGAAAGCTTCGTTGATGGCTGCAACAATCATGTCTTCAAGCATTTCAACATCATCCTTGTCAACCACTTCAGGATCTATTTTTACTTCAAGCAGAGCTTTTTTGCCTGTTACCTTTACTGAAACTGCTCCTCCGCCTGAAGTTGCCTCCACTTCTTTCTGCTCAAGTTCTTTCTGCATATCTTCCATTTGTTTCTGCATTTTTTGAACCTGCTTCATCATGTTGTTCATATTTCCGCCCCCTGGCATTCCCATGGGCATTCTTCTACCTTTACTCATTTTAATCCTCCTGCTTAAATTCTACTATTTCTTCACCAAATTCATTTTTCAAATCTTCATAGATATCTTCTATTGTTTGTTTGGGTTTGTTTGATATTTCTTCTTTTTCTCTTTTTGAAATAAATTCAACTTCACAATTATCATTTACAAATGAGCTGATAACATCCTTGAATTTTTGCCTGTTCTTGGGCTGATTTGCAGCATTGATGTGGAAAGTGAACTTAGGGTCAAATTCAAATACAGCTTTTTTATTAGTTACTTCTGTGAGTTTTGATTCTCTTATGATTGCCTGCAATCCTGCATTTTCACTTCTAACTTTTTTCAGTATTGCCTGCCATCCGTTTATTATAGCATTGAAAATTGCCTCATCACTTTTGTTTTCAAAGTTTCGTGGTTCCTGAACAGAATTAGAAGTATCATGACTAGTTTCCTGCTTTACTGCATGTTCGGAAACCACAGTCTTTCTTGTTTCCTGAGCAGGAAAATCATTATGTACAGCAGTCTGCCTGCTTGGTGCTGCTTTAGCACTTTGCCTTGCAACAGGAACATTTCCACTCTTAATGATATTTTCAAGCTCTTCAATTCTTTTTGTCAGAGTTTCCACATCAGTATGATTTACACCGTGAAGCATTTTTATCAATTTTGTTTCCAGTAAAACTCTTGGATTAAGAGACCTTTTACATTCAAGCTGAGCTGTTGACAAATCTTCAATATAATTTACAATTTCATCTACTGAAATCTTTGAGCTTGCATTTTTTAACGCTTCTGCTTCATCCTCTGAAACTCTCATGAGATTATCAGTTGAATTTGTTGTCTTTATAATCAACATGTTTCTGAAGCATATTATAAGCTCATCCAGGAAAAAGGAAAGCTCTTTTCCGCTGTTTAATATATCATCAACCAAAATCATGGTTTTTTCTATGCTTTTGTCCATAAGGGAACTTGCTGCTTCCATTACAACCTGGTAATTAACGGTACCCAGCAAATTTATTACAGTTTCGTAATCAACCTCTTCATTGTTAAACGATACACACCTGTCCAGGATGCTAAGTGCATCTCTCATGGCTCCTTCTGAATTAGCAGCTATTAGCTTCAGTGCCTTTTCATCATATTTCACATTGATTTCCTGGCATATTTTCTCCATGTTTTCCACAATTACTGATGACTTGATTCTTTTCAGATCAAATCTCTGACATCTTGACAAAATTGTTGCAGGAATTTTCTGCGGCTCAGTTGTTGCAAGGATAAACAGCAAATGTTCCGGAGGTTCCTCCAGTGTTTTTAAAAGGGCATTGAATGCTCCTTTTGAAAGCATGTGAACTTCGTCTATGATGTATACTTTGTACTTGCTTTTTACAGGGAGAAATTTCACCTTATCTCTCAGTTCTCGTATATCTTCAACTCCATTGTTTGAAGCTGCATCCATTTCTATTACATCCATATTGGTTTCATCCAATATGCTTTTGCATATTTCACATTCGTTGCACGGATTGCCGTCATGGCTGTTTGTACAGTTAACAGCACGTGCGAATATTTTAGCAGTGGATGTCTTGCCTGTTCCTCTGATGCCGCTGAACAGATATGCATGAGCTATATTATCTGACAATATTTGATTTTTTAAAGTCTTAGTTACATGTTCCTGCCCCAGTACATCATCAAATATTTTAGGACGGAATTTTCTGTATATTGCTTGATGCGACAACTTAACCACCTGACCTCATCTGGTAATTTTTAATAATTATAGCATAAAAAAAACCTATGCACAACATTGTAATTATTGCTTTTGAACAGTGCCTAATAATTATTGCTACAAAGGCACAATACTATCAGCTACTGTTATATTTTCTCCGTTAGTTTCTTTTACAAACATAGTTCCTGCAAATGTAACAGCACTTAACACCGCAAGCACAATAAATGCCCTGGAATACAGCTCTCCCCCGACTAATGAAGGATTCATATCAATTATCTTTCCAACTGCTACCGGTCCCACTGCACTTCCAATGAACTCCATGAGGCCTACAAATGAAACTGATAATCCTGCATATGTCAGGTCGTTAGATTCCTTGGCAACTGTGTAGGATAACAGACATGATGACAGGGACAGCCCTGTAAGCATGTAAAGCATTTTCAGTTTATCAAAAGCAGGTTCTCCTTTGCTTATTACAACTATGTAAACCCAGACTGCAGTCATGGTACCGTTAAGAATAAGCATGAATATCTTTCTTTTTCTGAAACGATCAGATAAAAGCCCAAGTATTGTTGACCCTATGGCAAGTGCCAGAGTCAGTATCATTGTATACCTTGAAGCATCAACCATGGATACTCCGTAGGTATCACGTATATACACGCTGCCGAATGAACCTGACAATATTGAAAGTATTGCACCCAGTGAAAATACTACTGCAAATGTAGGCCAGTTGTAACGGTTTATCAGTATCTTTCCAACAGCACTTCGAATTTCTATTTTTTCTTTATTTGGATTTATGACGACTGTCTTTCCTTCTATGGATTCAATTGAAGGAAGCCCCATGTCCTCAGGAGAGTTTCTTACGATTATAAATGTTAGTATACCCATGAAAACAGACATTGCACCGAAAACAAAATATATGCTTCTCCATGAAAACATGTCTGCCAGCATCCTCAATGGCGTCTGAGCCAAGACGCTCCCAAGGTTTCCAAGGAGAAAAGTGAGTCCTGTCATGGTTGCAAACTCTCTTGACAAAAACCACTTTGTTTGGATTTTAATAAGTGAAATGTAGGTTACAGATATACCGATTCCTATTACAAATCTGCTGATGTTTGCAATGGCTGCACCTTGGGCAGCAGCAAACAAAAACGAACCAATTGCTGTAACTATGCATCCTGCCGTAACGGTCATTCTGGCACCTAAGGTATCGGCCAGCAGTCCTGATGGAATCTGCATAATAAGGTACGAGTAAAAAACCATGCTGCTTAAGTTTCCAAAGGCGGCAGTTGACAGATCAAATGAATCTATCAGTTCATCCTGCATTACACCCGTTGAAAACTTGTGAAAATTAGCCAGAAAGTATACCGTTGAAAGCAGAATATAAATTACCCAGCGATATTTCATAACTTTCCTTTTTTCTGTTTCGAAATTTTTGCCTTTCATATGTCACCCATATAAATATTAAGATTTACTGCATACTTTAAATTATATCATAGTTTACATTTACGTACAATTTTTATAATTTAGCAATGAATTACGAAAATTGTAATATTCAACTTAAACTCTGTTTAAAAATTTTGAAATATAATGCATTTTGTGGTAAAATTAACATTATTCTTTAAGGAGTTAAACATGAATATAATACAAATACGAGATCTGACTGTAATAGATTTTGATGAAAAAAGATATCTTGGCATTTCCTGTGATTCATGCGGAGGAATTGGATTAAAGGAACATGATTTTGTAAAGGCACCTCCGCAGCTTACTGCTTATCATACAGGAAAGGTTGTTCTTGCTGAGCTTATGAGCATGGGATTTGCTCCTATGATAATGGCCGACGGTCTGGCTGTTGAAATGGACGATACTGGCAAACAACTCATAGAAGGGTTTAATGAAGTTTTGTCAAAGCTTAAAACTTCAAAGGTTCACCTTACAGGAAGCACTGAGGAAAATATACCTACTGTCCAGACTTCCATGGGAGTTACGTGCATAGGGGTTTGCGACAAAGACAAGCTTAAGTACAAAAAAACAGTTAAAAATGATGTGTGCATGATCATTGGTCTTCCGCTTGTGGGAAATGATGTGGTTAACAACCCAGACAAAATTCTGGACATAGATGACTTTGAAGAATTGTATTTGTCCCATATGATTAAGGAAATGCTTCCTGTTGGTTCAAGAGGAACAGGAGCAGAACTAGAAGAACTTTGCAGCTACAACGGATTAAGTTTTAAATTCAAGGATGATATTTCAATAGATTTGAAACAATCAGGAGGTCCATCCTGCTGCTGCCTTGTTACATTAGAAGAAAAGGATATTGAAGCAGTAAGAAAACTCACCAAGAAACCTTCTGAATTAATCGGGTGGTTTTGTTAAGTGTTTGCAATAAACTATATGGCTATTGTTACAATTTTTAAATATTTGATAAATGTTTTAAATTAACTAGCCTTAGACTATTGACAACAATAATTATGTCATTCTGAACGTCATCGAAGAATTTCATCTTTTTTTAAAACATGAGATTCTTCGGGCAGCGCCCTCAGAATGACAGGGTCGAAAGTTATCTTATCATCAGCCTGAAGCTTGAGATTAATTCAGCTTTTTCTAAGTGATGAAAGTCTTGTTTTATCAATCTTATTAAATCAAAGCAAACTAAAAGGCAAATCCATAACGTATGTTTAGGATTTGCCCAAAAGTCAATGTTCTTATTTGTTGTCCAAGTTGTATTTTTTCTTAAATCTGTCAACTCTTCCGCCTTTATCGATAAACTTTTGTTTACCAGTAAAGAATGGATGACATTCTGAACAAATTTCAACTTTGATTTCGTCTAATACTGAACCAGTTTCAAATGTATTTCCACATGCGCAGTGTACAGTAACAGTTTTATAATCTGGATGTATACCTTGTTTCATCCCGTTCACCTCTTTCTCGCTCTATATATTAATTAAATAATATCTCAATTTACCTTGAGTATTATATCATACCATTTTATATAATACAATATTTTTTTGCTTTATATAATTATTACTTTTTGTTTAAAAATTTCTGTCGTCAAGATCATCTTTCATTTTATCGATATTCAGCAGCTGTGCTGACGCCTGCTTGATAAAATCAGAATTTGTCTTGGTTTTTATAAGCCCGTCGATTATTCTTTCAGTTACATCTGCAACTGAGAAATTGCTCATTGCTTTTCTGAGCTGCCATATTGTCTGCATTTCTTCTGCATTTAGCAACAATTCTTCTCTTCTTGTTCCAGACTTGTTTATGTCTATGGCATGGAATACTCTCTTTTCTGAAAGTTTTCTGTCAAGATGGATTTCCATGTTGCCTGTTCCCTTGAACTCTTCAAATATCATGTCGTCCATACGGCTTCCTGTTTCAATCAACGCACTTGCCAGTATTGTCAGGCTGCCTCCGAACTCGATGTTTCTTGCAGCTCCGAAAAATCTTTTAGGACCATACAGTGCTCCAGGATCAAGACCTCCGGACAATGTTCTTCCTGTGGGAGTGATTGTCAGGTTGTATGCCCTTGCAAGTCTTGTTATGCTGTCCAAAAGAATTACAACATCCTTGCCGTGTTCCACAAGCCTCTTTGCTCTTTCAAGAACCATTTCAGCGACCTTTATGTGGTTTTTTGGAAGCTCGTCAAATGTTGAATAAACAACATCTCCCTTTACAGAACGCTTCATGTCTGTAACTTCTTCAGGACGTTCATCTATAAGAAGCATAATAATTTCTATTTCAGGATAATTTTCAGCTATGCTGTTAGCCAAGTTTTTTAAAATTGTTGTTTTTCCTGCCTTAGGAGGAGCAACAATCATCCCTCTTTGCCCTTTTCCTATTGGAGCAATCAAATCTATCAATCTCATCGCAATTTCTTTGTGAGATTTTTCAAGTTTTATTCTTTCATTGGGATAAATAGGGGTGAGAGAATCAAAATCTTTTCTGTTTCTTGCCAATTCAGGATTTTCATCATTGACTTGTTTCACGTACAATAAGGCTTTGAATTTTTCGCCTTGCTTAGGAGGCCTTGTTATTCCGGTAATTTTGTCTCCTGTCTTCATATGAAATCTTCTGATTTGAGAAGGGGATATGTATACATCTTCATCGCTGGTAAGATAGTTATTTGTTCTTAAGAAACCATAGCCGTCAGGGTGTGTTTCAAGTATTCCTTCAACCTTTACTGCACCTTCTCCGCTGGATTCAATTTCTTCGACTATTTTATCAGGCATTGAATTTTTCTTGTTTGATTCTTCTTCAGCTTCAAACACTTCCAAACTTTTTGCTTTTTCAACAAATTTTACACTTGATTTTCCTTCATCATCTTTATCTTCTATATTTTCGCTAACAAATACCTGAGCATTGTTATCTGTTTCATTCAAATTATCATAATAGTTGTTAAGTTTAATTAACAATTCTTCCTTTTTATACTTATAGGAATCATGCATCCCCAAAGATTTAGCAAGTTCCTTAAGCTCAGTAAGCTTCAAGGCTGCCAATTGGTTTTTTTCCATAAAAACCTCCATACTTATTTAGTTTTTGTCAATTCATAGGAAAATTAAGGTAAGTGTTCGGTAAGTGGTACAATGATAACATTTAATTAAATAATAGTCAAGGATAATCTTGTTGCAATTCCTTTCCTTTCGTTAACTGGATTATAATTTACTATTTGTTAATTTATTAACCAATCATTGACTTTAATTTTTATAAATATATAATGAATATATAAAGATAAATACAATATTACAGAGGGATAAAATGACTGAATTAAAGATTTGCGTAGGCAGCGCCTGCCATTTGAAGGGTTCAACAGAAGTTATAGATATTTTTAAAAAATGCGTGGACAGCCGCAATGTTTCTGACAAAGTGGAAATAAAGGGTGCTTTTTGTCTGGGCCATTGCACAGAAGCTGTTTCTGTGTGCCTGAATGATAAAATCTATTCAGTTGCACCTGAAAATGCTGAAACTTTTTTTGATAAACATGTTATGGACAGTCTATGTGAGGAGTTATTATGAGAATACTAGATTTTTATCCTACTAATTGCAAAAATTGTTACAAATGTGTGAGAAATTGTTCTGTGAAGGCAATAAAAATGATTGACGACCAGGCTCAAATTGTGGAAGAAAAATGTATTGCCTGCGGTAACTGTTTCCAGGTATGTCCTCAAAATGCAAGAAACATTCACAGCGATCTTGACAATGTTTCTGAAGCGTTCAAGCAAGGAAAGAAAATCATAGTAACTATTGCACCGTCATATCTTGGAGTTTACGAAGAGCCGTACAAGCTTATTTCTGTGCTTAAGTACCTGGGTGCTTCTCTTGTTGAAGAAACAGCAATCGGTGCAGTCAAGGTTACTGAACTATACAAGAAATATATTGAAAGCACAGATTCAAGCAGCCTCATAACAACCTGCTGTCCTTCTGTAAATATGATGATTCAGACTTATTACCCTGACTTGATAAAATACATGTTGCCAATAGATTCTCCTATGATTGCCCACTGCAAAATGATAAGGAAGCGTCATGGCGAAGATGCCTACATTGTTTTTCTTGGACCATGCATATCCAAAAAATGTGAAGCCTATGGGTACCAGATATCCGGAATTATTGATGGAGTCATTTCATTTGAAGAACTGGACAAGATGCTTGAAACAAGAAACATTGACATATCAAAATTTGAAGAAAGTCTGCCTGATCTTCAAGGCAACTATACAGGCAAAAAATATCCTCTTGAAAACGGCATATTGTCTGGAATGAAGGACACCATCACTTCAAACAAGTTCACTCCTCTTTCAGTATCAGGAATTGACAATTTAAGAGGGGCATTTGAAGCTTTGGAAAACGGAGACCTTAATAATGTGCTTATAGAAGCAAACAGCTGCATTGGAGGATGTCTCGGGGGACCTGCTGTTCCTAAGAAAAGCAAGAATGTGTTTGTAAGGAAGACTAAGACAAGGACTGAAATACGCCCTTTCAAAAATATAAATATTAAAAATTACACAGATGAAGAAAAAGATTTGGACTATGCGAGAAATTTCAGAAACAAGCAATATGTGCACTCTGTTTATTCAGAGGAAGAAATAATAAGTGTACTAACAAAGACAGGCAAGCATTCAAAATCAGACGAATTAAACTGTGGAGCATGTGGTTATGACACATGCAGAGACAAGGCCATTTCGGTTCTGGAAGGCCTTTCTCACCCTCAGATGTGCATGCCGTACATGCGAAGCGAAGCTGAAAAAATATCAAACATATATTTTCAATATTCTCCAAGCATCATAGTTATTGTTGACACAGACCTGAACATACTTGATTTGAATCCTGTGGGAGAAAAAGCATTCAACACAAAAATAAACTCTGTGAGGAACAAAAATCTTTCAACTCTTATGCCGGTTGATGATTTCAAGGAAGTTCTTACAACTGAAGAAAATACGGTTGGAAGAAAGCTCACTTTGGATAAGTACGGCATAATAGTCTTCGAACGCATCATATATCTGCCCAAAAATAAAATATTGTTTGGAATTTTAAACGACATCACTGATGATGAAATGAAAAAGGAACAAATAATAAACTTCAAGCTGAATACATTGGAAACAGCTGACAGAGTAATCGAAAAACAAATGAGAGTTGCACAGGAAATCGCAGGGCTTCTAGGTGAAACAACAGCCGAAACAAAGGCTGCTCTTCTCAAGCTTAAAAAAGTCGTCCTAGAGGAAAGTGAAAACAATGGATAATTTTATAGATATTAATTATAAAAGCATAAACAAGCACAGCGAAGAACTATGCGGCGACAAGGTGGAATATGTTTCTGATGACGACGGATATATCATTGTAATGTCTGACGGTCTTGGAAGCGGCGTAAAGGCAAACATCCTTGCAACCATGACGACTAAAATAGCAGTTACCATGCTGAAAAACGGAGCTTCAATAGATGACACCATTGAAACCATCATAAACACGCTGCCTGAGTGCAAGGTGAGAAAGCTTGCTTATTCAACATTTACCATAATTAAAATTGACAAGAATAACAATGCATACATTGCAGAGTATGATAATCCTCCCTATTTTTATTATTCAGGCAAAAGAATTATTCCTGTTGAAAAAAAGGAACGAATGATTGGAAACAAAAAGATTTACGAATCCAATTTTCAGCTTAACATGGGAGACACCATCTGTGTTGTAAGTGATGGAGCAATTCATGCCGGCATAGGACAGATGCTCAACCTGGGCTGGTCATGGAATGAAGTAAACGGATACCTGAAGGAGCTGAACAATGTAAATCGTTCTTCTCAGCTGGTAAATGGAAACTTCATAGGAGTATGCAACAATCTATACAACAATAAACCCGGCGATGATACGACTATTTTAACTGTAAAGGTTAGAAAGACTGAGTCTATAGATGTGTTTGTAGGACCCCCTGCTGATAAATCTTTTGATACTTATCTGGCAAACATAATGAAGACAAGTAAAAACATGAAAATAATCTGCGGCGGAACAACAGCGCTCATTGCTGAAAGGGAACTTGAAAAAGAACTGATGGTTGATCTTGAATCAATGAAAAATGATATTCCTCCAATAGCATACATGGATGATTTTGATCTTGTTACAGAAGGAGTTCTAACTCTTGGAAAAACTCTTGAAAACATTAAAAAACTAAACAAAGCAAGCTATGAAGACTCTATAGAGTACAATGACTATGATGGTTGCTCTATTTTGACAAACCTTCTGATGGATGTGGGCACACATATTAACTTTTATGTGGGTAGAGCAGTAAACCCTGCCCATCAAAATCCAAACTTCCCCATGGGCTACAACATCAAGCAAAACATTGTTGAAGGGTTAATGGAAGAATTAAAAAAAGCAGGAAAAAATATTAATGTGATGTATTTATAAAAAATATAGACTTCAAAGATTTCAATAATTAACAAACCCTATTTACGTCAGATCATAGGGGAGGACTACTGTCCTCCCGCAGCTGTTAGTGACCAGCCCCTACAATCTGTAGAATTCAATACTTATTAATTATAGAGCAAGGACATCCTTGCTCTTTTTTTTCACACATACAAAATACTACAAAATAGCTTGTATCATTAAGTTATAATTTTATTAACCAAATTATGTAGGAGGTCCATATGCGAAACAAAAAAATCATCTTTATTTTGTTAATTGCAATGTTAACAACTTTATTTCCTATTCAGGTATTTGCAGATGTTGTAACTGCAGACACAGTGTACATTAATGGAAACATTTATACTGTCGATGAAAACTTTTCAAAGGTTGAGGCTATTGCCATAAAGGGACAGTATATCATTGGAACAGGAAGCAACACAGAAGTTGAAAAGTTTGTTGGTCCATCAACACAGGTTATTGACTTACAAGGCAAGACAGTAATTCCTGGTTTGATTGAAGGACACATGCATTATCCGGGTGAAGGACAAAAGTTAATTAAACTTGATGTATTCTGGAAGCCAAAAGATGTTATATTGGCAGCTGTTAAAGCTGAAGCAGACAGACTTCCTGACGGTGAATGGATTACAGGCGGCGGATGGAATCAAGAAGTATGGGACATTCCCGAGTTTCCCACTAAGGAAGATTTAGATTCTGTTGCACCAAATAACCCTGTTGCTTTAAAAAGAACTTGCGGACATGCAACCTGGGTTAATTCATTAGCACTAAAATTAGGCGAAATCACTAAAGATACTCCAAATCCACAGGGCGGCGAAATTTTAAAGGATGCAAACGGAGAACCTACAGGAATATTGACTGATACAGCTGCTGCATTTGTTAACAGCAAAATTCCCCCATTGACTGAAGAAAGAAAAAAAGAAGCTTTGCTTCTGGCACAGGAAGAATTGTTCTCATATGGGCTTACTACATCAATGGATGCAGGTTCAGGAGTGGAAGATATACAGCAAATGAAGGGCTTATATGAATCCGGAGATTTGAAAATAAGATTGTATGTAATGGTTGATTCAGGTCCGGATGCTGAAGCATATTACGAAAAGGGGCCTGAAGTAGGACTTTACGACAACAGATTGACTATGAACTGCATTAAATTTTATACTGATGGTTCATTAGGTGCAAGAAGTGCATGGATGCTTGAAGAATACTCAGACAGAGCAGGGCATTTCGGTAACAGCAGACATACTTACGATGAATTTTATGAATTGATCAAGGCAGCAAGAGATAATGGATTCCAGGTGGCAACTCATGCAATAGGTGATGCTGCAAACAAACAGGTTGTAGATATATATGAAAAAGTATTAAGTGAAAATCCTCTTGAAGATCATAGATACAGAATCGAGCACTTCCAGGTGGCCGCACTGGAAGACATCCAAAGAATAGCTGACTTAGGAATAATTCCTGCAATGCAATCAGTACATGCAACTTCAGACAAAAATATGGCTGAAGACAGAGTAGGCTCTGAGAGAATAAAAGGTGCATATGCATGGCGCAAGGTTTTAAATACAGGAAATATTATAGTAAACGGGTCAGATGCCAATGTTGAGCTTGTTAATCCTTATCATGGATTGTATGCAGCAGTAACAAGAGCAGGAAGAGACGGAGAACCTGTTGGCGGATGGTATCCTGAAGAATGTATGACACGTGAAGAAGCATTGCGTTCATTTACAATTTGGGCTGCTTATGGACAATTTGAAGATAAAATAAAAGGCTCTTTAGAAGAAGGAAAGCTTGCAGACTTTGTTGTCATTGACAGAGACTATATGACATGTCCATCTGGCGATATAAAAGACATACTTCCATTAACTACTGTAGTTGGAGGAGAAGTAGTATATACTAAGGATAATTCTAATGTAACAGTTGTGTTCCAGGGTGACAAGATGGTATTTGATAGTGCTCCTGTTCTTGAAAACGGAACAACTTATGTACTGGCTAAAAATTTGTTTGTCAGCCTTGGAGTAGAATTTACATATGATGAAGTTAATAATAAGTATTATGTAAATAATGGCAGCAGCAAAATAGAAATAGATGCCAAAGATGGTGTATATGTTCCTCTTCGTGCTGCAGCAGAATCCCTTGGATATAAAATTAACTGGTATCAAAGCAGCATGTCAGTTTCAATAGGAAAATAATTTAGTTTATTTAAGTAATATTTGTCATCAATTTGCGGGAGGACAGTAGTCCTCCCCTACAATTTGCTCAAAATTATTCAGTAGTACAAATAAAAAACCTATGAAGTTAAAAATATTCTCCATAGGATTTTTACAATTTTTATTATTTCACATATGCATATGTGGGCTTTTTGTCCAATACATGAATTGTGTCTATGAAACGTATTGTACCTGACTTAGAGCGGGTAACCATTGAGTATGTCTGTGCCCTGTTGTTGGCCATGTATCTTACTCCCTTTAAAAGTTCACCGTCTGAAACTCCTGTCGCTGCAAAAATAATGTCATCACCCTTTGCCAGGTCTTCCATAGTGAGAACTCTGTCCCAGTTGTCTCCTGCCATTTCCTTGCATCTTCTTTTTTCTTCTTCATTGTCAGGAACAAGTATTCCCTGGAACTCTCCTCCCAGACACTTGATGGCAGCAGCTGAAATTACTCCTTCGGGAGCTCCTCCCTTTCCAATCATCATGTCCACACCGGAATCATCAAAGCATGTAGCTATGGCAGCAGCAACGTCACCATCTCCGAACAGTTTTATTCTTGCACCAACAGCCCTTGCTCTGTCAATGAAATCTGCATGTCTTTCCCTGTCCTGCATTATTACAGTTACTTCAGTAATATCCTTGTTCAGTGCCTTGGCAACATTGTACAGGTTTTCTTCAATTGGAGCTGTAATGTCTATATGTCCTGCTGCCTGAGGTCCAACTGCAATTTTATGCATGTACATATCAGGTGCATGAAGCAGACATCCTTTAGGTGCCACAGCAACAACAGCCAATGCTCCGGGCAATCCCTTTGCCACAAGTTTTGTTCCGTCAAGAGGATCTACTGCTATATCAATTTCAGGGGAACCTGCTTCCCATGTTCCGATTTTTTCTCCAATATAAAGCATAGGGGCTTCATCAAGTTCACCCTCACCTATTACAACAGTGCCTGAAATATCAAGAACCTGAAACATGCTTCTCATTCCGTCAACAGCAGCCTGATCGGCAATTTCTTTGTTTCCTCTTCCCATGTATTTTCCACAGCCCAGTGCAGCAGCTTCTGTAACCCTTACTATATTAAGCGCAAGTTCTCTATCCATATAAATCTCCCTATTGTTTTTTTATAGTGTAACACATTCGACAGATTTTGTGAAGTATGACACGTTATATTTTACAATTTTTAAATCATACTAATAATGCTACAATTTGTACTATTTGTATATTCTTTTCATACAATTATTTATTATGAAAATTTAATAATTAACAATCAATTGACTATATTATGCAAATCAGTTAAAATGTTGGTAGGCAAAGAATTATAAAAATGGAGGGTTACAATGGAAAAATTAATTATCACTGCTTGCTTAACAGGAGCAGAAGTAACAAGAGAACAACAGCCAAATCTTCCCCTGACACCGGATGAAATAGCTGAAGCAGCATACCAGTGCTACCTGGCTGGTGCATCAATGGTTCATGTTCATGCAAGGGATGAAAAGGGCAATCCTACGCAGGACTATGCAGTTTACAAAGAAATAAAAGAAAAGATTGAAGCAAAATGCAACATCATATTTCAGCCGTCTACAGGAGGAGCTACTTGGCATACACCTCAGCAGAGAATGCAGCCAATTGAACTCAGTCCTGAAATGGCAACACTGAGCATGGGTACTTGCAACTTTGCTGATGATGTGTTTATGAACACTGAAGAAAACATTAAAATATTTGCTAATAGAATGAATGAACTTGGAGTAAAACCTGAACTTGAATGCTTTGAAAAAGGAATGGTTGACACAGCTCTTCGTTTTGCTAAAAAAGGACTTATTAAAACTCCTATGCACTTTGACTTTGTTCTTGGAGTTCCGGGAGCAATGGGCGGAGAATTGAGAGATTTGTTATACATGGTTGAATCAATACCTGCTGACTCCACATGGACAGTTGCAGGAGTTGGAAGATATCAGCTTCCTCTTAACATAGCAGCAATCATGCTTGGAGGCCATGCTAGAACAGGTTTTGAAGACAATATTTACTACAAAAAAGGCGAAATTGCAACATCCAATGCACAGCTAGTTGAAAGAGTTGCAAGACTTTCAAGAGAAATGGGCCGTGAAGTAGCAACACCTGATGAAGCAAGAGCAATTCTTGGCTTACCAATAAAATAAGTTGTAAAATATTAGAAGGACTGTTGTGTTAAGCATTTTCATGTCATCCTGAGCGTCAGCGAAGGATCTCATCTTTTGAAGTAATGAGATTCTTCGGACTAAAGCCCTCAGAATGACACGATAATATTTACTACCGCAACAGCCCTTTTTTAAATTCTTAATTCTTAATTCTTAACTCTTAATTGCTTTTTAGTTTTTTTCCATTGCCAATTCCACAAGTTTCACAATCAAATCTTTGTATTCAATGCCTATTTTCTTAAGCATTGAAGGATAACGGCTTAAATCTGTGAGTCCGGGGATTGTGTTTATTTCATTTAAATATATTTTGCTTTCAGGAGTAACAAACATGTCAACTCTTGAAAGTCCCTTGCAACCTAAAGCTCTATATGTTCCTTCGGCTATTTGTTTTGCTTCTTTTTTAAGCTCATCGCTTATTCTTGCAGGGCAGTGGATTTTTGAATTGTGCTGAGAATATTTCTCCACATAATCGAAGAAGTCATTTTTTGTGTCGATTTCGTCAACTTCACCTATTATAAGTTCTTCATTTCCTACTACAGCACAGCCGATTTCAAATCCCTGTATCATTTTTTCAATTATTACCTTTTCGTCATATTCAAAGGCTTCCATTATTCCCTTTTCAAACTCATCATAATTTCTCACCTTGCTTATTCCAAGGGAAGAACCATTGTTTGCAGGTTTGATAAACATTGGAAGCTCAAGTTTCTCAAGAGCTTCTTCATATAATTTTTTTACATTAAGCTTATTTGAGTTAACTGCCCTCATGAAAGGTGCTGTCATGATTCCTGCCATTTCACAGATTACATGAGTGAATTCCTTGTCCATGCTAACAGCAGATGCAGTCATGCCGCATCCTACAAAAGAAATTCCAGTCATCTGACAAAGTCCCTGTATTGTTCCGTCTTCGCCGTTTCTTCCATGAAGAACCGGGAATATGCAGTCAATTGCTATTTTTTCAAATGTACCTTTTTCTTCATCAAGCTTTATCAGTCCTTTGAAGTTATTGTCCATGCTCAAGAGAACAGGACTTAACTTATCCTGATGCCATGTATCATCATTTACTTTATCAGCCGTACCTTCATAGTGAAGCCATTTTCCGTCTTTTGTAATTCCTATCAAAGTTACATCAAATAAATCTTCCGGCACATTCTTGATTATTGCAGCTGCTGAATGCAGTGAAACTGAATATTCGTCGGATTTTCCACCAAACAGTATTGCAAGTTTAGTCTTATTCATTTTTCCCCTCCGTATTCTTTAATGTGTTAACTATATATTCGAGTTTTAAAAATCTGGATCCCTTTATGAGAATTGCACAGTCTTCACTCATATATTTCTTCAGGTAATCTGTTGCTTCTTCCTTTGTGTCAAATTCAACAATGCTTTTTATATTTGTGTTTTCCCTCGCACCCTTGGCCATGAACTTTGCTTCCTGTCCTATGGTTACAAGCTCATCAATTTTATGCGAAGTCAGATTTTTCCCAACATTGTAGTGCATGTCATGACTCATTTCCCTGTAGCCAAGCATATCACCAAGCACTGTTATTTTATTTTTTGCATCTATAAGCTCAAATATATCAAGTGCCGCGCTTATGCTTACGGGATTTGATTTGTAGCAGTCGTTGAGTATAGTGCAGTCATTTATTTTTATAACTTCGTTTCTAAGTCCTGTTTTTTCAATTCTTAAAAGTCCAAGGCGTATTTCTTCATCATTCATGCCAAGCTCTCTGGCAGCAAGTATTGCAGCCATTGAGTTTAAAGCCTGGTGCTTTCCAAGCATTTCAACATGCAGCTCGCCTAGACTGTGGTCATTTACCTTGAAATTAATTCCTTCCATGCTTTCAGAAAAATCAGTTAAAAAAAGTGTGTTCTTTTCTTCAAGTCCGAATGTCTGCTTCCTTATGGATTCTTTTATTTTTGTTGAGTTTACTGTTTTTTCAATGAGCTCATCATCACCGAAGTATATGAAAAGTCCGTTTTCCTTTATTCCTTCTGTAATTTCAAGTTTTGCCTTAGCAATTTCCTCAATTGAAGGAAAATTGTCTATGTGAACTAGTCCCACGCTTGTTATAATTCCTATATCAGGCTGAACAAGGCGAGTCAGGAAGTCTATTTCTCCCTTTCTTTCCATACCCATTTCAATAACTGCTGCTTCACAGTCTTCATCAAGGCTTAAAAGAGTGTAGGGAACTCCTATTTCTGTGTTAAAATTGCCCATGGTTTTTTGAGTTTTAAATTTCTGTGACAAAACACCTGCAGTGATATCCTTTGTGGAAGTCTTGCCGTTGCTTCCTGTTACTCCCACTATTTTGGCCTTAAGAGTGTTTCTGTACCAAAGAGCCAGGTCCTGCAAAGCTTTTAAAGTGTCTTCAACCAGCAGCACAGCAACATTTTCAGGCGGATTAGGCTCGTCCTTGTTCCACAAAGTTGCACATGCTCCCTTTTCAACGACATCATTTATGAATTTGTGACCGTTTACTGTCATCCCCTTTATGGGAACAAACAAATTATTTTTTGATACTTTCCTTGAATCTATGCTAACACCTTCGATGAAGTCTTCCCCGCTAAAGCTTCCAGCACATTGTGCATTTAAAATGATTGCTGCTTCTTTTATCCTGATTTTTATCATAGCAAACCTTCTTCTAATTATTAAAATTATGTAATACTTTTATACTTCAATCAATTAATTATATTGTAATTTCTATATTATTACAAGGGTAAAAAATTGTAAATACATGATACCGTTTAAGTCTTTTGTGGTATAATGTCCATTGTGATTATTTAAGGGAGATTATTATGAATGAATTTAAAAGAATAATAAAAAAAGAAGCCGTACTCTTCATATCATTACTTGCAGCAGCCGTATCAGCAGTCTTTGTACCCCCTTCAGCCAAATATATTTCCTACATTGACTTCAAAGTGCTGGCAATACTTTTCTGTCTTATGACAATAGTGGCAGGCCTTAAGGAAATAGGGTTATTCAATGTGCTGGCACAGAAAATGACATCCGGCACCAGAAACACAAGGGGACTTTTTTTAAGCCTTGTGCTCATTTGTTTTTTCAGCTCCATGCTTATTACCAATGACGTTGCCCTCATAACTTTTGTTCCATTTTCAATTCTTGTTTTGACTGTCACTGCACAGACAGAACATCTCATAACGGTTACAGCAATGCAGACTGTTGCAGCAAACTTAGGAAGCATGCTGACACCTGTTGGAAATCCGCAAAACCTTTATTTGTACTCATTTTATGACATGAAATCATTGGATTTTTTTAGGATTACTCTTCCTGTAACCCTGGCGGGACTTGTTCTCATTCTAGTTTTTTCGATTTTCGGAAAACGTGAAATGATAAATGTTGAATTTAGTCTCAAGGAAACTATAAGCAGCAAAAAAAATCTTTATGCTTTTATTTTGCTGTTCTTTCTCAGCCTGGCAGCAGTGTTCAGATTTGTGGATTATAAAATTGTTTTTGTAATTGTCCTTGTATCAGTACTTGTCATTGACAGGAGCCTGTTCAGCAAGGTTGATTACAGTCTTCTTGCAACATTTATTTTCTTCTTTGTGTTTACAGGAAACATAGGAAACATTGAGCCGGTTAAAAATTATCTTTCCACGCTTATAAAGGGGCGTGAGATGCTGTTTTCTGTAATGCTCAGCCAAGTATTGAGCAATGTTCCAACAGCAGTACTGCTTTCAAACTTTACTGTTGATTTCAAATCTTTGATTGTGGGAACAAACATAGGAGGCCTTGGGACTCTGGTGGCCTCACTGGCAAGCCTCATTTCATACAAGCTCTATGTGCGGACTGAAAATGCTAAACCACTTAAATATTTAGGTGTATTCACATTGATTAATGCAGGCATGCTCATAATTCTCTTCATATTTTCATCAATACTTGTGAATTAATACGATTAATAAAAAGGAAAGGGCTGTAGACCTCAATTTGAATCAACAAAGCGGGCGGACACAAGGTCCGCCCCTAGAATTTATTTAATAAGAACTTTTCTGTTTTTTATAGAAAGCTTGCAAACACCGGGGCCAGAACAACCGTCAGAAGTCCTGATATGGCAATTGACAAACTGCTCATTGCTCCCTGAATTTCTCCCAGTTCCAGAGCCCTTGAAGTTCCGATGGCATGTGAAGATGTCCCAAAAGATAATCCCACTGCTATGGGGTCTGTTATTTTAAACAACCTGCACACACTCTCTCCTATGACATTTCCCAGTATTCCCGTCATAACAATTGCTGCAACAGTTATTGTCTTGATTCCGCCCAGCTCTGTCGATACTGCAATACCGATTGCTGTTGTTATTGATTTCGGCAAAATGGTAACATATTGTTCATGGTTCAGCTTGAACATGAGTGATATGACCATGATGGTGAAAAGACTTGTAAAAACTCCTGCTAAAATTCCTGCCATGATTGCCTTGAAGTTTTTGTTCAGCAGTTCAAGCTGCTGATACAGCGGTATTGCCAAACAAACTGTTGCAGGAGTCAGAAAATAACTCACGTACTTTCCCCCATTGTTGAAGCTCTCATAATCGATGTTGAATATCAAAAGCACGGCAATTACAATTACTATGGACACAAGAAGCGGATTTAATATGGCCCACTTTAATTTTTTCTTAATCCATATGCCGGCAATATATGATAAAAGGCAGAGAGCTACACCAAAATATACTGAATTTCCTATTACCTCTTTCATTGTTTCGCCCCCCTGTTCCTGCGCAGCATAAACTGTGTTGTCCTTCCTGTTGCTGCTATTACAAGCACTGTGGATAAAACAACAATAATTATTATAGGCACTATAATGTTTATAACATCTTTCCAGACAGTGATAAGTCCAACTGCAGCAGGAATGAACATTATAGGCATGGTTTCCAGGAGAAAGCCTCCTGCTCCCTTAACCTGGTCCAGCTTTATTATTTTTGTTTTCAGACATACTAGCATTATAACAAGCCCATAAATGCTTGCTGGCACGGGCAGCGGTATAAATTTATATAAAACTTCACCTATAAAAGTAATTATGAATATTATGACTATCTGATAGATGTATTTCATCTTAACCTCTTAATATTTGATTTTATTATAGTTGACAGACCTTGTGCGGATTCAAAATATTTTTAGGGTCAAATGCTTTTTTGATTCCCAGCATGAGCTCCACATGGGCTGGGTCAAGAGATTTCATAAGGTATGACTTCTTGGCGTATCCTATTCCATGCTCTCCTGAAACCTGTCCTTCAAGTTCCTTTGCCTTGTTGTATATTTTGTCCATGGCCAGTGTCATTTTCTCTTCCCATTCTTCTTCACTTAAATCATCCTTCAGCACATATGCATGAAGATTTCCGTCTCCGGCATGACCAAAGCTTTTTATGCGGATGTTCACTTCCTTGTAAAGGTTGTGGATGTATTCAACCATTTCATTTACCGAGCTTCTTGGAACTACAACGTCTACTTCATCCATGTATGTTGTTGAGCCTTTGATTGCTTCAAGGAATGCTCCTCTGGCTTTCCATATGGATTCTTCTCTTTCAGTTGTGTCTGATATGAGAATATCTATGGCTCCCTGCTCCTGACAGATTTTTGCAACACTTTCATAGGCCCTTTCAATCTCTTCTGTTGAGTTACCGTCAAACTTCAACAGCAGGTATGCATCAGAACTGTTGTCTGGAAATTTCTTTCCAAGATATTGTTCAGCATCTATTATTACTTCTCTTTGCATGAATTCAATTGCTGTTGGTATCGATTTTGACTTTACAATCAATGGAACTGTTCCTATTGCCTGCTCCAATGTTGGAAAAGGAATCAACAGGCTTATTGCCTTCTTGGGAAGAGGAATCAGCTTTAATATTGCCTTGGTGATTATACCAAGAGTGCCTTCAGACCCAACCATCAAATCTTTCATTGCATATCCTGTGCTGTTTTTTACAACCTTGCCGCCAAATTCAACAATTCTGCCATCAGGAAGCACAACTTCAAGACCTCTTACATAATCTCTTGTAACACCGTATTTTACGGCCCTCATTCCGCCTGCATTTGTGCTGATGTTTCCTCCGATGGTCGCTGACTTTTCACCCGGATCAGGAGGATAGAATAAATCTCTTTCTTCCACGTAAGCTGAAATTTCCATCAACAAAACACCAGGTTCAACTGTGAGAGTCAGATTTTCTTCGTCAAGTTCAAGGAAATGGTTCATGAGGCTTGTGTCTATCATTATTCCATGCTCTATTGCAACGGAAGCTCCCACAAGTCCTGTCCCTGATCCCCTTGGTGTAACAGGAATGTTGTTTTCATATGCATATTTTATTATTTTTGAAACTTCCTTAGTTGAAGTTACCTTTACAACAACATCAGGATAGCTTGTTGTGTCGCTTAGCTCATCGTGGCTGTACTCTTCGTTTATATTTTCTCCGTAAAGCACTCTGTCTGCATCTTTTACTAAATCTATTATATATTTTAAATCTTCGTTGTCCAGTTTTTTGTAGTCCATTTTATGCCTCCCTGCCTGCTTTTATTTGTTCTATTAAGTTAGGAATAATTTCATACAAATCTCCTACCAGTCCGTAATGGGCAGTCTTGAAAATAGGTGCATGTTCATCTTTGTTTATTGCTATTATCTGTTCTGAATTGTTCATGCCTGCAACAAACTGAATTGCTCCCGATACTCCACAGGTAATTATGAGCTTTGGTCTTACTGTTCTTCCGCTGAGTCCCACCTGGCGTTTTGCTTCAACCCATCCTGCTTCAGACATAGGTCTTGTGCATGCCATCTGTCCTCCCAATAAATCTGCAAGTTCTTTTATCATTGCCAGGTCTTCTTCTTTTTTGACTCCTCTTCCTGCAACAACCAACACATCAGCTGCTTCAATGAACTGTTCCTTTTCCTTTGGAATTATGTCCATTACTTCAACCTTGCAGTTTAATTTTTCTGAATCAATGCTGCACTTAACTATTTCTCCTGCTTCCTCTTGATTTCTTTTAGGTGCATCCATTACCTTGTATCTAACAGTAGCCATCTGAGGTCTGTTGTTAGGGGTGAGTATCTGTGCCATAATGTTTCCGCCGAATGCTGGACGTATCTGCACCAAATCTGTGTTTTCATTGATTTCAAGTTTCGTACAGTCAGCAGTAAGGCCTGTTTTCAGTCTTGCAGCAAGCCTTGGAGCCAGCTGTCTTCCAACTGGTGTTGCTCCAACCAGTATGGCAGTTGGCATGATGCTTTTTACAAAATCTTCAAACACTGCTGTGTATGGTTCAATTTTAAATCTGTCAAGCTTTTCATCATCATATACGAACACCTTGTCAACACCGTAATGAAGGATTTCATGACATTGCTTTGAAATGCCGCTTCCCATCATTACAGCATAAACAGGATAATTTATTTTTTCTGCAAGCTCCTTTGCTTTTCCAATGAGCTCATAAGTAACAGGATGAATGTTTCCGTCAATGTGGTCAACATATACTGCAATTCCCTTCCACAAACTCTTGTCTACTTCTTCCTTTGTTTCTTCCACATATTCTATTGCTCCTGCAGGTCCCTTTTTAACGCAAAGCTTGCACATTTTGCACGCAGCATTTATCTGAAGTTCACCGTTTATTTCTTCAAGAGCTCCAAAGGGGCATATGCTTATGAGTTCCTGCATGTTGCCTACTTTTGACTGATTAACAACTAATTTTGCCATGATTGCCTCCTATGCGAATTTCATTTCTTTCAATTTATTTAACAGCTGAGTTGTAAGCTCTGAGTTTGATCCTGCCCACATTTCCCTGTGAGCGTTCACAGAAGGAGGAAATATGCGCTGAACCTGCGTTGGAGAACCATTGAGTCCGTAGTGTTTTTCATCCTTGTCTTCCATGTCATCAAGGCTCATGACTGTAATTTCTTTGTCCTTTGTATTTATTTTTCTTGTGTAGGAAGGAAGTCTCGGCATAAAAATATCCTTGTCAACAGCCAGGAGGCATGGATATTCAACCTTGGCAATTTCTATGTCATCTGTCATATCCATTTCTACTGAAATAAATTTTTCTTCAATGTCAATAATTTTGCACACATTTGAAACGCTTGGTATGTTAAGCCATTCAGAAACTTCAGGTCCAACCTGGGCAGTATCTCCGTCAGTAGTCTGCTTTCCGCAGAGAATGAGTTCAAAATCTCCTGTTTTCTTTATTCCCTGAGCAAGTGTGTAGCTTGTTGCAAGAACGTCAGCTCCGCCGAATTTTCTGTCGGAAATGAGCACACCTTCATCTGCTCCCATGGCAAATGCTTCTCTTATTACTCCTGCCGCCTGTGGTGGTCCCATGGTAATAACAGTAATGGTTCCGCCTGTTTTTTCTTTCACTCTCAGTGCTGTCTCAATTGCATACAAGTCATAAGGATTCATTTTTGAATCTACGCCGTTTCTTTTCAATACTCCTGTAACAGGATCTACTTCAACTTTGTTTGTTTCAGGAACTTGTTTGATGCAAACCAAAATGTTCATATGTTTACCTTTTCCCTTTCTGAATACATTAACTATAATTTCGTTTTCACTAACTGGTAGTACCACTTCTGATAAAAATAAAAATGCATGCGCATTTTCAACTGGTAGTACCACTTACTTTATTAAGTATATCTGCAAATGTTATCATTGTCAACAATAGTCACTTTTTTAACATTGATATTTTAAAAAATCTTTTTTGCTTTCTATTTATATATTTTTTGTCATTCTATCCAACTCTTCGTCAATCAAATCAAAATGTTTGTTTATTGCAGAAAAAGCAAGGGTTTTGTCCTTGATTATAAGGCTCTTCACCATTTTGTCATGTGCATCATGAAGGTAATCTTTGCTGGTTTCAGAGCTTAATATTTCCTTCCTCAGGTCCGCTATGAACTTATCCATCACTTCTGAAAGAGCTCTTAGTATATTTATTATCAAAGTATTTCTGGATGCTGCTGCAATGTTATAGTGAAGCTGCTTATCTAGAATTACATTATATTCTTCTGTTTGATTTTCAAGCTGAGAAATTATATTTTCAAACTGTTCAATTTCTTTATCTGTTACATTGTCAATGGCAATCATCAGCGCCTCAAGTTCCAGTGCACGCCTCAGCTGGCTTATTTGCTGATAAGTTATCTGATTAAGCATAAACATCATGGACATAGATTCCACAAGATTGTTTTCAAAATTGCCTGTAAGATAATTTCCTGCTCCCTGCTGGCTAGAAATAATACCCATAAAATCAAGCATCCTGATGGCTTCCCTGACAGAGTTCCTGCTTACACCCAGAATATCAGACAATTCTCGTTCTGATGGAAGTTTTCCTCCTGTTATTAAATCTCCGTTTACAATTTGTTTTTTAATATAATCTATAACTTTTGTATAGGACTTTTTCTGCAATGCTTTTTCTTCCATAAAACCACCTGACAATATATTTTAGTTTATATCATTATAGCATATTATCAGGAAATAGTAAGTATTTTGTTATACGGCATATATTGCTGACGAAAATTTGTTGATAACCGTTTTCATAATTAAGATATGTCGTATTTAAATTTTTCCCTTTTGTTTTTTCCTAGTACATGCTATAATCATGCCCAGTGATAAAATTAAATATTTCGGATGAAGATAGTGGGAGAGAGATCATATGATCCGCCGAAGGAGTTACACTTTCAGGCAAAAGGACCATTATCGGACGAAACTCTGGAGAGCCTCAAATGAGCACCGAAGGAGCAAGCCGGTTACACCGGTCAATCTCTCAGGTAAAAGGACAGAGCTATGCTGTAATTTTTTGAGGCCGGGTCTTTTTTGATCTGGCTTTTTGTCTTTTAAGAGGATTCCTTAAACGCACTATAAAATTTAGGGAGGTACAAAATGCAAAACGTAACATTATTTTTAGAAAAGGCCGATTCCTTTATATGGGGACCGCCACTGCTGATGCTGCTAGTGGGAACAGGAATCTACCTTACATTCAAACTTGGACTCATTCAGGTTTTCAAGCTTCCCCTGGCATTGAAACTGGTTTTTTCCAAAGACACTGATAGCAATGCACAGGGCGATGTTTCAAGCTTCGGTGCACTTTGCACAGCATTGGCGGCTACAATCGGAACAGGAAACATTGTAGGTGTTGCCACCGCCATCAAGGCAGGAGGACCTGGAGCCTTGTTCTGGATGTGGGTTGCAGCTTTCTTCGGCATGGCTACCAAGTACGGCGAATGCCTTCTTTCCGTAAAGTACAGGGTTGTTGATGAAAACGGACAAATGTCCGGAGGACCTATGTACTACATTGAAAGAGGACTTGGAAACAAAGTCCTTGCAAAAATGTTTGCTGCCTTCGGCGTAGGAGTTGCCTTCTTTGGTATAGGAACATTTCCACAAATTAATGCAATTACAGATGCCGTAAAAATTACTTTCAACATTCCAGTTCTTGCTACTTCAATAGTGATAACCGCAATAGTTGCACTTGTAACATTGGGAGGAATCAAAAGTATTGCAAAAATTTCAGAAATCATTGTTCCATTTATGGCTGTATTTTATGTGCTGGGAGCATTGTTCATAATGATATCAAACATTCAGCTTATTCCACAAACATTTTTGTTGGTAATAAAAAGCGCATTTACCCCAACTGCTGCAACCGGTGGATTTTTAGGAGCAAGCGTCATGTATGCCATGCGAAACGGCGTTGCCAGAGGTGTTTTCTCAAATGAGTCAGGCCTTGGAAGCGCACCAATTGCAACTGCTGCTGCAAAAACAAATTCATGCGTGAAACAAGGACTTATTTCAATGACAGGAACATTCTTTGACACAATAATTATATGCACCATGACAGGTTTGATGCTTATTATGACAGATGTATGGAACGGAAGTCTCCAAGGTGCAAGCATGACAAATGAAGCATTCAACCAGGGGCTGCCTTTAATCGGACCTTATATTGTTACTGTAGGATTGATATTCTTTTCTTTCACAACAATTCTCGGTTGGAACTACTATGGTGAGAGATGTACAGAATACCTGTTTGGAGTTAAGGCAATCAAATTATACAGATTGATTTTTATTGTACTTGTAGGGGCAGGATCATTCCTCAAGCTTGACATGATATGGATTCTTGCAGACATTGTAAACGGACTCATGGCAATACCAAACCTCATAGCTCTCATTGGACTCAGGGGAGTTATTGCATCTGAAACAAGACTGTATTTTGAGGGACTGAAAAGCGAATCAAAAATAGCATGGAAAAGTAAGACTGTAAATGAAGAAAATTAAACTAAAGGACGGCGCAAGCCGTCCTTCTAAATTTATTAACAAATTTATTTTTCAATTACTGCAGTGGAAAAATCACCATCAAGAGTATAAGTTATTTTGTATCCGAGTTTTTCAAAGTCTCTCACTTTAACCATTGTTCTTGAGTCAACAATCACACCTGTCATGTCGATTTTCTCATTGCCTCTTATAACATATGCTTTTCTTGCATCATTATCCCAATATACTTCTTCTCCAAATGTTTCGCCTATGTATCTCAAAGGAAGATAAACTCTGTTTTCAATGATAGTGTATGGCTGTGTATTCCAATCTGTCTTGCCGCTTTGTCTCGTTATATCAACATCAAGATCTTCACCCTCTGTATACCACATAAGCTGCATTGTCTGAGCGGGATTAATTTTGTTTTCTGTTTTCTCATATAGGCTTTCAGCATCTTCTATAGTCATAACACTTTCTGTAACTGAAATTTTTTCAACATTTTCAGGTGTTACTAAAGTTTCTGCTGAAAGTTTTCCCATGGACATTCCTTCATAAACAATTTCTGCTGATGAATTTTCCTTGTATGATGAACCTGTTTTTACAATATTTTGCTGAATTTTACTTCCTCTCACAAGTTCTTCAATGGAAGCCAGTTCTTCAGTTTCAAGTATCATAACTGCTTCATCCAAGAAATCATAAAAATCCTGTCTGCTTGCTTCTAATTCAGCTATTAATGTTTCCTTGTCCTCAGCAGTCATTCCTTCAAATTCTGTGTTGTTGTACAGGTTTTCAACATACTTCACAGTTTCATCAAACACATGCTCTCTGTTTTCGCTTACATATGTAATGAGTCTTTCCACAAATTCTAAAGCGCCCTGTGAAGTAAGTTCAATGGAGTAACCTCCGTTTATCTTTGTTATGAGTTTTGAATCAAAGCCCTTAAATGCTGTTGTAATATAGTCAATTGCATTATCCTGCATTTCCTTGTAATCCGTTTCATATTCAATGCTGTCCATTTCACCTAAATCACTAAGCAGTATGTATTCCACATCCTTAAGGCCGTTGTTGTAGAAATCATTTATAACTTCCACACTTTCTGTTGCTTCGCCATTTAACATTTCATCAAATGTAATTAACTGAAGAACCAGATTTTTTGAAACATATACGTTATTGTCTGCAATTATGAAATTGATTGGATCAGTTGACTTTAATCCATTTAAGCTGAATGTCACATCAACATTCATGTAAATTGAGTTTAAGTCTTCTACGTTAGCCTTACCCTTTAAATTAATTGCTGCATTGTAGTCTTCCCCTGCCACATCTTCAGTAACTTCAATGTTTGTTGTATTTTCAAATGAAAACTGAGTCAAAGCCGCCAGTTCTCTCGACAAACTGAGATAACCCAGTTCGTTTGTGCTGCATCCTGTAAGTACAGAAAATAGCATAACTAATGATAACATCAATGAAATTGTTCTTTTAAACATATCTCCTCCTCGCAACCAAAACATAGTGAATATCATTTCACCATACCTGTTGCCCCCTCGTATTTTGTATACCTTATTTTACTATAAATATATTTTTTTTACAACTAAAAGGTGAGTACAAGTTCTCTACGCGATTTAAATGTTATAATTTCGATAATCTATGAAGCTACTTGCCCATTAAGTAAGTGTCCTATATCTTTAACACCCCTATCATTGTAATTTCCTACTTTTGAAACTGCACTTAGCCCCCATGTTATTAGTAAAACTGAACACGAAAGAACTGAAATAATTAAAAATTCTTTTCATTTATAATGAATCCCCCTTTTCTATTGTTTAAATATGAAACTACATTCTCTTCTCAACACGGATTTACTGAGTAAAGTTTCTATTTTTATGCTAAATATTTTAACGATTGTAAACTTTTGATCTTTCCAAATCAATTATATTAATTTTACTAACTGCATACATTACTTTTAATTTGTGAAAATGAATCTATATTAATAAGACTCCGCACAAGCGTAAAAGGTTGCATTTTTTCAATTACTAATTTCAATTTTTTTAACATTGATGTATGAAAATATCATCAAAAACATTCTCATTAAAGTGTAACCTTTTAGCTAAGTTAATTGTCTTATATATGAAATGAAATTTAACTGTAGGTGTTAGATAAGTAGTGACTCTATATTTTATATGGGCTATACTTGTTAATATATGGATATAATCGACAATTGAGCATCAACCACTAAGTAGTTTTACATGACTTTCATTTTTATCAAATATATCAGAAATGAAAAAGGCAGAGGTAAAAACAAAATGGTAAACAATATCGCTGACAATTTTAAACCTAATGAAACAATCAATAAAAGTCAGTTTTCTAATTTAGTAGAAACTCACCAACTAAGCATGTACCGTTTAGCAAAAAGCATTCTCTTGAATGAATATGATGCTGAAGATGCCGTAGGTTCAGCTATATATAAGGCCTATGTAAGCAGAAATACTCTTAAAGATTTAAATTGTTTTAAAGCTTGGATATTAAAAATAGTATCTAATGAGTCATACTCCATTATAAGAAAAAACAAAAAACTAATTTATATGGAACAAGTGATTGAGCCGACTCAAATTAGTAAGGATTATGAGTCTTCTTATGAAGTATGGGATTCAGTACAAAAATTAGAAGAGAAGTATAGAGCAATTATTGTTTTATTTTATTACGATGACTTTAGTATAAAAAATATAGGCGAAATTCTAGATATACCACAAAGTACAGTTAAAGTCAGGCTTTTTAGAGCTAGACAGAAACTAAAAATCGAATTATTGACTCAGGGAGGACTTACATATGAACAATAATTTTGATAAAACGATTAAATCTATGATTGAGCATGAGCCAAATCCTATGGCAGAAGAATTCAAGAATTCAATTAAGTCAGCACTAGAAAAATTACCCGAAGATAATACTGGCCTTAAAAAGGTACAAAAGAATACTCAAAGAATAAAAGTTATACTTATAGCTTCTATAATTGCCTTGTTTCTTATGACAACAGCCTTTGCTTCAGTACCAAGATTATTAGAAATGACTCAAAATTTCTTGAAAGAATTTTATAAAATAGATAACCTAAACATAGAGTCCAAGCAATCTGAATATGAAAAGTACAATGCTACTGTAAATTATACGAGTGAAAGTGAAGGTATTTCTGTAACGGTAAATAGCATAGCGGTAGATGGAAACTTTATTTTAATAACATCTACCGTAACCAGTTCAGTACCTATAAAAGAAATTATTATGAATGATTCAATATATAAACGTAATTATGAAAAATACGGCATAAGTGATTTTACAGAATATATTCTTCCCTTGGCCCCATTTTATACTTTTAAAATAGATGGTACGGATTTAGGAATTAATGATACAACAGATTGGGATTATTATTTAAAAAATGATTATTCATTTGTTGCTATTCAAAAATATATAATGACAGATGAATTACCAATAATTTTCAATTTAAATATATTTACTGAATATATCTGTAATTCTAAAGGTACTTGGTCTTTTTACATGGCAATTGATAGAAGCAGTACAATTGAAAATTCAATTACTGTAACTCCTAACATTCAAGCAGAAGTCACATCTATAGTACAAAGGAGCGAATATAAACATAATATCACAATAGATAAACTATCTATTTCTCCATTTGGTGGACAAATTGCCATAAGTGAGGGTGGTTCAGATCCTTTTAGGGATTTTACCTTGAGAGATGAAAATGGCAACTATTATCTTGTATTAAATGATATAGTTAAATTTGCTGAAAATGGAGATATCAGCAAGAATGTATTCGAATTTATATATCCATCAACTAACAAGAAAATTAATGAACTATACTTGGTACCAATTTTAACTTTTGGTGATCCAGTTGAAAAACAAGTAATGATGTCTGATGATAATACTCCAACAGAAATAAAAATAAGTGATATAGGTGGGTACAAGACAGAAAATATAGAAATTGATGATAATCAAATAAGAGTAATACTCAAACCTTATGGGGCAATACTTCAATACAGAAGCATTATAAATGGAGCTTTTGGTTTTTTAGATAAAAACGGCAGTAAGGATATAAACAAATATATTAATTTAAAAGAAGTTAAATATGATAAGCAAACTGGAAATGCAGTTATAACAGGTTCTTGGAGTACAGACGCTCCAGATAATATCTCTGATCAAATTGGAGGGTTCTGGTATGTAGAAATGCCAGACATGCTCCTTAATGAAGATGAAGCAATAACAATCCCTCTCAAATAAATAATTATATTTATTTTTAAAAAGTTTTATTTTTCAAGAAAATATTCTCTTATATATATAAGAAGCCATAAAAATATTTATGAATTCAGACATAATAAATATTTTTATGGCTTCTATAGTGTTATAGCTTTTGTTGTTCTTATTCTCTATTTTGATTTTGTGTTTTCTTACAAAGCTATTAGAAATACAGCAATGAATTTAAATTCATTAGATTAAAGTTGAATTGTAATTTCTTGATATTCTTCAAATCTAGGATTTCTATATTTTATTAAGACCTTATTATCTTTATCATATTCAGTTTTATATTCACCTGAATGAAAAGGTGCATTATCTGTTACAATATAAGGACCATTTTCTAAAGGTTTTTTAAATAGCAAGTACTTTTTTTCATAAAAAGTAATAGTATATTCTTCTATTACACTATGTTCTTTAACTATTAAATCCCTATTATTAGGTAAATCTATTTGTGTTGTATATAAAAGCTGTTCAAACATAACATGATAAAGTGACATTAAAGAAATAAGTACTATACAAATGATAAAAGAAGCTATCTCTAGAAAGTTTATGTCTTTAAATATAGTTTTATTCAGAGATACAAAAAAACTAATTAGTATTACAATTTTAGTATAAAAATTATATTTATTATTAATAAAACTAAGTTGTGTTACACCTTGTATATAAAGCAAAATTGCAATAAAACAAATATTAATAATCCAAACACTTATTACCCTTTTTTCTGTTTTCATATTTTATCCTTTTATATTTTTTTCATTTTAAACATATGTTTAAAAAAATATATTTCTCCTACTAGTAATCCTGTTTCCTACATAATTATTCACATTATAATAATTGATAAAATAAATATGAGAAAAAGGTAAATATTTTTAAAAACTAATTTTCTGAAACTCTTTTATAATACTCATCATTAGGAAGGCCTACAACATCATTTTGTAATTCATCTCTTTGACTGTCTCCTGACGGCTTCCAGTTAGAAACGGTGTTATTGTAATAGCACTCATATATATCACCTTCATTTAATCCAACATGAGAACCGACACAACGAGCATTTACCATTGTTTTGACCCAAACACAGGCTCCGCAGTTCCTTATCTCTGCCCAACAGTTGTTACCGGCGAAGCCGCCAATAGCTATTGGCATATTGGTATCTTCCGTAATTTTGTCACATGTAACTATTCCCTTTACAGAGCAATTTGCAACAATAGTCCTGTGATTTGAGCCTATAAAGCCTCCAACCCAGTTCTCACCAAAAACTTCTACATCAGCTTTACAGTTATATATTTCACTACAAACATCATCTGTTTTATAATCAAATGATGTACTCCCCACAAGTCCTCCTACATTACTTATGCCCTTAACGGTACCGCTAACATTGCAGTTTTCAACTGTTGCACTTAATATCCTGCCGGCAAGTATTCCTGCAGATACATTATTGAATTCGCCTTTATAGCCTATGTTGGCATTTTCTATATTTAAATTTTTAACAATGGATCCATTTCCCAAAACAGAGAAAAATCCGAAATACTCACCCATCTCATTAGGTTCAGTCGATTCTCCAACATAATTCAAATTAGAAATTGTGAAATTATTTCCTTCAAAAATTCCGCAAAATCCAATGTTGTTCGGATTTCTTTCATCAAAATAATAAATATCTGATTTGTTTATTCCAATAGGTGTAAATTTCACATTGCTCATATCAATGTCTTTAGTAAGTGTATATGTTGCGTTTAACTCATTATATATTTCACTGTTTACCCTTTTTGCCATTGCAAGAACATCATCTGGGCTGCTGATTTCATATGTTTTGTCAATAACCAAATCTCCGTATCCATTATCAGCATATATCTTTTTTGCATATTCTAAATTTGTTATATTTTCAATTTTTTTTATTCGATATTGCTGTTCTCCAGCCTTAAGTTCATCAGATAAAATAAGCGGAATTTCATCCTCAGTGAGAATATATGGAACCATGGTGTAAGTAACCGGATAAAGCCAACGTCTGTTGCCGTCTTCATCATCAATAAATCGTCCATATAATACACTTACTTCTTCACCATTGTCATTAATTTCAAAAGGTTCAAGAATTATATCTTTATAATTGTCATCATCCGGAAAACTATAATAAACAGAATCATTCTTTATAGCAATAAGCTCCTTGCAGAAAAATATAGATGCAATCTCTTTTGTATTTTCATATGGCATTGTAAAAGCATAATCTTTTATATAATCTTCATCTTTATTAAATTCAGCTAAAATACCAATTGTAAAAATCACCGGTGAATCTGTATCTAACGTTCTTCCTAATACTGATTTTTCATACATTTTTGCTAATTCGTGTAAATTGGAATAATCAGTCTCAGACTTTGAAACAGTCATTTCCTGATCAGATGTATTCTTTATAGCTATGTTATTGTTTTTTAAATTACATGCACAAAGGAATATCATTAATACTAATAAAATAATGCAAAATCTTTTCATTTTAAATTTCTCCCCCCAAAATATTTATCCAACTTTATCCAATATATAAATTTATGAAACTGAATAATAACTTTAAAGACCTTTTGACTCAACAGTTATACCAAAGGGCTTTTATTCTGCAATACTCATTGTTATCGTTCGCTTACCAAACCAATATTAAAATTCTTATTTTTATTTTATTAGATATGATTGAATTTATATATTATAGATTATTTTATAAAATCCAATATTTTTTCACTGCTATCATTTATTGTAAATGAATCTTTTAAGTGAAACTGTTTATCTAATAGTATTATTTTGCTTTTATCAGTTATTACAAAATCCGTTTCTAGAGGATTTTCTACTATAAAATTAGTTATTGTAATAACGTTAACTTTTCTTTGTTTATTATTTGAAAAAGTCACTTTGTTTATTATAAACTCAGTCTTAATGCTTCATAATTTCAGTTTGCTGCCTTTCCTTAATCAACCATTTTTCATAAAATTTCCATATTTTCATATTGCAGATATGTTTTATCATTGCTTTTATTTATACTATATGTTATTTGACATATTGCAATTGCAGTTGGAACCGGCTCTCCTTCTACATCATACCATAAATATAAACACACATCATTATTTACTTCTTTATCATATGTATAAAATATTAGACCAGGAAAAGTGCTGTACGCTGCAAAGCCTCCTGGTATATCTATATAAATATTCTCATATCTGCAATCAATATCGCAAGCCAAATCCCTGATTGATTTGTAAACCAGATTAACTTCAAAAATATTTCTCAGTCTGTCGTCCTCTTTAGTCAGTATATAAAGCTTATCATTATTTTCACCCCATACTGTTACCCCAAGCTCTATATTATTTTCATTGTTTTGATTTTTGTTGCCTGAATAATCATTATTTGAAAAATAGTCAAGCACATTGTCTTCAAAGTATTTATTCCCGCTGCTGTCCAGCACAATAAGATCTCCGCTTTTATTGTACAGGCTTATGTATTTACCAAGCTCACTGAAATTTATATCGTCAAGTTTATCTGCAACAATATTTGCATTGTTATTTTCGGTGTATTGAATTAGCTTTTTATTTTCGCCATCATCAACAACAGCATAAACAATATCATTAAATTTAATAAGCTTTGTATTATCGGCTTCATCAATGCTAATTCAGAAACAAGCGTATCTTTGTAGCCTGCTCTTGTATAAGCGCTGTCTTTTCCAATCATGATTCGTGTTCTAAATCTATGTATTTATTTAGAATAATTTTATTTTCTTTATTATCAACAACACAAATAGAGAAAAAATTATTTATATAACAGGTGAAATCTCTATTATCACTGTTCAATATATCTGTATAATAGCATTCGTATAAAATTTTCTCTTTTCCTTCATTGTCAGATTCTAATTTTATAATGTATGAATTATATGCTCCATCTATAATTATTTTATCATCATCCTGACTATATACAACATCCTCCATGTTATAAAGAATTCTTTTTAAATCACCATTTTCATATCTCCATATTTCATAAAAATCTCCAATGATTTTTTCTTCTATGTTATTCAGCGATCTATCCGTGTAATTTGTAACGGTAGTATACTCACCGTCACCTGCTTGAATATAATCATTATGTAACACTAAATCGTGTATTTTTACCTTTATATAATATGTATTTTCAATGCTAAAAAGCTCTGAAGTCTCAACATCATCAAGCCCGGTTAAAACCTTAACCTCACCTTGAACCTTAATTAAAGCTTCATCCGCATTTGAATATTCAATATCTTTAGAGATATTATCACTTTGGCTTAGTGCATCAATTTCATCATAAAAATTACTATCGTCTTTATTGCATGAGCATAATAAAAAAATCAACAGTAAACTGATCATACTCAATTTATAAAAACTTTTGTTTTTTATTGCTCTTCTAATTCTAAAATGTCTGTCATTCATATTATTCAATGTTCCAACGCCCCCAAATAATAATTTTGTGTTTTTCATTATTGTAAATATTAAGTTTGAAGCATAAAATACCATTCCTTATATCTGATAAATAGGATAAATAAACTAAACTAATTATATGACGCTTTTATAATATAAAAAGTTTCACACTATCGTGGTTTTCTGTATACAAAAAAAGAACGGTTCTAAAAGAACCGTTCTACATTTTTATTAATATTTCATTTCAGCCATTCTTACATAGCCTTCATATCTTTCCTTAGCATCTTTTTCTGCTTTGGCAAATAATTCTTCAGCTATTTCTGGGAATGAAGCTTTCAATGATACATATCTTACTTCGCCTTCAAGGAATTCTCTAAATGAAGTCTTTGGCTCTTTAGAATCCAGTATGAATGGGTTCTTGCCTTCTTCCTTGAGAAGTGGGTTGAATCTGTATAAATGCCAGTATCCTGCATCAACAGCTTTCTTTTCTCTTTCAACAGTCTTGCCCATTCCGGCTTTGATTCCGTGGTTGATACATGGAGCATAAGCTATGATCAATGATGGTCCGTTGTAGCTTTCTGCTTCTTTCAAAGCTTTAAGGAATTGGTTCTTATCTGATCCTATAGCAACCTGAGCTACATATACATAGCCGTAAGTTGAAGCGATCATACCTAAGTCTTTCTTCTTAACTCTCTTACCTGAAGCTGCAAATTTAGCAACTGAAGCAGTAGGAGTAGATTTAGAAGACTGTCCGCCTGTATTTGAGTAAACTTCTGTGTCAAGAACAAGAACATTTACGTCTTCGCCTGATGCCAATACGTGGTCTAATCCGCCGTATCCTATGTCATATGCCCAGCCGTCTCCGCCTATGATCCATTGTGATTTCTTAACAAGGAAGTCTTTCTTGTCAATAATGTTTTTAACTGCTTCTTCACATTCTTTGCATGGTGTAAATCCTTCTACAGCTGCAAGAACTTTAGCAGAAGCAACTTTTGATGCTTCAGCGTTGTCTATTCCTGCTATCCATTCCTGGCATGCTGCTTTTAATTCAGCAGGAATTTCTTTTTCAAGCAATGCTTCCATTGACATTTGAATTGATTCTCTCATTTGTCTTACAGCTGTTGCCATACCTAAACCAAATTCAGCATTGTCTTCGAACAATGAGTTAGCCCATGAAGGACCTCTTCCGTTTTTGTCTGTAGTGTATGGTGTTGCTGGTGCAGATGCTCCCCAAATTGATGAACATCCAGTAGCATTAGCTATCATCATTCTGTCGCCGTACAACTGAGTAATAGTCTTAACATAAGCTGTTTCTCCGCAACCTGCGCAAGCGCCTGAGAACTCGAAGTATGGTTTGCAGAACTGGCTTCCTTTTACAGAAACTTTATCCATCAAGTTATCTTTTATAGATACTTCATCCATTGCATATTTCCAGTTTGGTATTCCTGCTTCAACTTCTTCAGCAATAGGATTCATAACAAGAGCTTTTGTCTTAGCTGGACAGATGTCAGCACAGTTTCCGCATCCTGTACAATCCAATGGGCTTATAACAAGTCTGTACTCAAGGCCTTCAAGTCCTTTTCCAGTTGCTTTTATAGTTTCAAAAGTTTCTGGAGCAGCTGATTTTTCAGCTGAATCAAGCAATGTAGGTCTGATTACTGCATGAGGACATACAAATGCACATTGATTACACTGAATACAGTTTTCAGGTATCCATTTAGGTACAGTTACAGCAATACCTCTTTTTTCGTATGCTGAAGTTCCCATTGGGAATGTACCGTCTTCGATTCCTGCAAATGTGCTTACTGGAAGGCTGTCACCTTCTTGTCTGTTCATAACGTCAGCAACATTTTTAATGAAATCTGGTTTTTCTTCTTCTGTGAAAGGTACAGCAAGTCCACTGTTTGCACTTGAATCTGTTGCATCTTTCCAAGATTCAGGTATTTCTACTTTTACTAATTCAGTGATACCTTTTTGAACTGCTTCTTTGTTCATGTTAACTATTGCTTCACCTTTTTTACCATAAGATTTAACAATAGCTCCATTTAAGTACCCAACTGCTTCATCAACAGGAATAACATCAGCCAGTTTGAAGAATGCAGACTGAATGATCATGTTTGTTCTGTTTCCAAGTCCTAATTCCTGAGCAATCTCAGTTGCATTGATTGTGTAGAAATTAATTTCTTTTTTAGCAAGATATCTTTTATATTTTGCAGGCAGATTAGCTTCTAACTCTTCTTTTGACCAAAGAGTATTTAATAAGAATGTGCCGCCTTTTTTAAGTCCTGTCAATACATCATATTTATCAACATATGATTGCTGTGACAATGAAACAAAGTCAGCTTCATCAATTAAATATGTTGATCTTATTGGTGATTTACCGAATCTTAAGTGAGATACAGTAACACCGCCTGATTTTTTAGAGTCATATGAGAAATATCCCTGAGCATACATGTTAGTATGGTCACCGATAATTTTTATAGCGTCTTTGTTAGCTCCAACTGTTCCATCTGAACCAAGACCCCAGAATTTACATCTGATTGTTCCAGGTGCTGAAGTGTTAACTATTTCTGGAGTTTCCAGTGATTTGAAAGTAACGTCATCAACTATACCTATTGTGAAGTCATTTTTAGGAGCATCTTCTTTCAAGTTGTTGTAAACAGCAAATATCTGAGCAGGAGTAGTGTCTTTTGAACCTAATCCGTATCTTCCGCCAACGATTAATGGCTGTTTTTCCTGTGCATAGTACATTGATTTAACGTCTAAGTACAATGGTTCTCCAATTGAACCTGGTTCTTTGCATCTGTCAAGTACTGCTATTTTCTTAACAGTCTTTGGCATTACATCAAAGAAATATTTTGATGAGAAAGGTCTGTACAGGTGAACTATAACTATACCAACTTTTTCTCCCTTTGCAGTTAAGTTATCTATAACTTCTTTTGCAGTTTCTGTTACTGAACCCATAGCAACTATGATGTTTTCAGCATCTGGTGCTCCATAGTAGTTGAATGGTTTGTATTCTCTTCCTGTTATTTTTTCAATTTCTGTCATGTAGTCAGCAACTACTGCTGGAACTTCATCATAGAATTTGTTTGATGCTTCTCTTGCCTGGAAGAATATATCAGGATTCTGAGCAGTTCCTCTTGTTACTGGGTGTTCCGGATTTAAAGCTCTGGCTCTGAATTCATTTACAGCATCCATATCAACTAATTTAGCTAAGTCAGCATAATCAATTGTTTCAATTTTTTGTACTTCATGAGAAGTTCTGAAACCATCAAAGAAATGTACAAATGGAACTCTTGTTTTCAGAGTAGCCAAGTGAGCAACTCCTCCTAAGTCCATTGCTTCCTGAACGCTGCTGGAAGCTAAAAGAGCAAATCCTGTCTGTCTTGCTGCCATTACGTCTGAATGATCTCCAAATATTGATAGAGCATGTCCTGCAAGAGCTCTTGCACTAACATGGAAAACTGCCGGTAATAATTCACCTGCTATTTTATACATGTTTGGTATCATTAACAACAAACCTTGTGATGCAGTGTATGTAGTTGTTAAAGCACCTGCCTGCAATGAACCGTGTACAGCACCTGCAGCTCCACCTTCTGACTGCATTTCAACAACTTTGACAGTTTGTCCGAAGATGTTTTTCTGACCATGAGCTGCCCATTCATCTGCAAGTTCAGCCATTGGTGAAGAAGGTGTTATTGGGAATATTGCAGCTACATCAGTAAACGCATATGAGACATACGCAGCAGCTGTATTTCCGTCCATAGTTTTCATAACTTTTGACATTAATATATCCTCCTATATAATAATTAATAATATAATGTAACTCAAATATTGTTTATAAAAATCAATACCACATTGATTATATATTAAAGGTTATTTATTTGCAACCATAAATATTTCAATATTTGCTAATATTGAAAGAGTGGCTAATAATATAAGTGAAAACTCGCAGTTTATTTTTATTTAATTAGGCTTTTATCGTTTTCACGTTTGTTTTACAAAACTTTTAACAAATAAAAAACTTATTTATTATGCAAGATAATTATGTAAAATTGCATGATAAAATAATGTCAAAAGCATTTTTCGTTGAAATTCTGACTGAGATCATTTTTATGCCGTCTTGCAATTGTATCTATTATCGTGCAAGATTTCTGAATTTTTTATTGTATGTTTCAAGAGGATTGTACCCAAGAAGCTTTTGTCTGTAATTTTTTGCTGCAATTTCCACTATTGCAGATATATTTCTTCCTGGCTTGACGGGAACAACCACTGTTGGCACCTTAATTCCAAGAATTTCAGTGAAATCCTCGTCAGCTCCTATACGATCATATTCCTTGTTTTCATCCCATTCCTCCAGTTCAATTACCATTTCAATGAACTGCTCAAGCCTGATTGACCCTACACCGAACAAATGCTTGATGTCGAGTATTCCAATGCCCCTTATTTCCATCAGGTGCTGGGTAAGTTCAGGACAAGTGGCCTTAAGCCCGCCGTCAACTTTCTTCACTATTACAGCATCATCAGCAACCAGTCTGTGACCTCTGTTTATGAGTTCAAGAGATGTTTCGCTTTTTCCTATTCCGCTTTTTCCTTTTATTAATACGCCTATTCCAAACACCTCAAGACATACTCCATGGATGATTGTTTCCTCTGCAAGTTCTTCCTCAAGGAAGTTTATCATCACATTTACAAGCTTATCTGTCTTTTCGCTGGATTTTAATACCGGTCTCTTGTACTTTTTTGCATAGTGAATAATAACATCATCAACTTCCATATCATTGGCAACAATCAATGCCGGTATTGGAAAGCTGAAAAATTTATCAATTCTCTGCCTTTTTACTTCTTCATCCAATGTCTTTATATAAAGCATTTCAGACTTGCCCATAACCTGGACTCTCTCAAAAGAAAACCAGTCGAAATAACCTGCAATCTGCAGGCCCGGTCTGATTATTTCTGCTGTATAAATTCTCGACTGAACATCTTCCGGATAATAAACTGTCTCCAGTCCTATATAGCTTACTAAATCTTCAAGTTTTACGTACTGCATAACTACCACCTTTTATATAATGAAGAGTGAAGAAAATATTCTTCATTCTTCATTGTAATGTTTTCTGCTTGTTGAAGTAATTGAAAACTGATTCTGCTGCCTTTATATTCATTCCAGGAGCAGCAGACAATTCTTCCACACTCTTTTTTCTTATATTATCAACGGAGCCAAATTCTTTCAGCAGGTTTAATTTTCTTTTTTCACCGATATTTTCAATGTTATCAAGTTCGGATCTGAATAACGTCTTATCTCTTAAATTTCTGTGATATTCAATTGCAAACCTGTGAGCTTCTTCCTGTATTCTGTAAATTAGCCTGTAAACAGGGTCTGTTTTTTTGAATTCAATTTCTCTGTTGTTGAAAATCAAACCCCTGGTTGTGTGCTTGTCATCCTTAATCATTCCGCAAACGGGAATTCTCAAACCATAGTTGGCTATAACATCCTCAGCTATTTTAGTCTGCCCTTTTCCACCATCAATGAGTATTAAATCCGGCATCTTGTTGAAACCCTTCACTTCATCGCTGTTGTCCAGGCCTCTGTTTATACGTCTTTCAAGAACTTCCTCCATGCTTTTGTAATCGTTGGGACCTTCCACTGTCTTTATCTTAAAGCGTCTGTAGTTGCTCTTGCTTGGAACTCCCCTTTCAAAAACAACCATTGAGCCTACGGACTCAACCCCTTGAATGTTTGAAATATCATATGCTTCAATTCTTAAAGGCAGTTCATCGAGTTCAAGTAGGTTTTTAAGTTCTCCTATTACCTGCATGCTTTCATCCAGATTTTTCTTAATCCTCTGGCTTCCTTTTTCAAGAATTTCAAGAGCATTTTTCTTGATCATTTTTATGAGCATGCTCTTGTCCCCTTTGGCAGGAACTTTTATGGAGACTTTGTTTCCTCTTTTTTCAGACAGAAGTTTTTCAAGAACGTCCATATCTTCTATTTCGGCTTCAATATATATTTCTTTAGGGATATATACAGTTCCGGTGTAAAATTGCGTTAAAAATGAGCTGATTATTTCCTCTCTGGTTTCATTTTCTATGTTTGTGAGGAGATAATGCTCTCTTCCCATGATTTTTCCATTTCTTATAAAGAAAATCTGAATGCACGCTTCTTCGATTCCCATGGCACTTCCGATTACATCCTGATCAATGCTTGAATTTGCAGAAACAATTTTTTGTTTTTCTGCAATGAGTTCAAGAGCGTTTATCTGATCTCTGTACTTTGCAGCAAGCTCATAGTCCATATTTCCTGAAGCTGCAATCATTTTTTCCCTGAGAGCCCTGATAAGCTCATCTTCCCTGCCGGATAGAAGGCTTATGGCTTTTGTTACTTCTTCCTTGTATTCCTTTATGCTAACGTTTCCCATGCATGGAGCTGTGCATCTGTTAATATGATAGTTCAGGCATGGCCTCTGATTTTTTTTTGTTCCGTCAAGTTTTAAGGAACACTTTCTCAGCTTGTACAGACTTCCTATTATGTCTATGATTTCATTGACTGCATAAGCGCTTGGATATGGTCCGAAATACCTGGCTCCATCTTTTTTTACTTCTCTTACCTTGTAAATGCGCGGATATTTTTCGTGAGCTGAAATTTTAATATATGGATATTGTTTGTCATCCCTTAAGAGCGTGTTGTACCTGGGCCTGTACTTTTTTATTAAATTGGCTTCAAGTATCAGTGCTTCAACTTCGTTGTCTGTAATTATATACTCAAATTCAGAAATGTTATTTATCATTGCCTGAATTTTCGGGCTGTGATTTTTAGATTGGAAATATTGTCGAACTCTTTTTTTAAGGTTTTTTGCCTTACCCACGTAGATTATTTCACCGAATTGGTTCTTCATGTGGTAGACGCCAGGGTTGTCTGGCACTTTTTTTAATTCTTCCTGTATATCAAACATGTTTTCTCCCAAAAGTTGATACATATATTATACCACTTTTGCCTTAATTTTAACATAATTTATAAATTAAATTTATATTAATTTTTTGTGTTTTTATAAATTTTTATACATGATTTTATAAAACAAAATACGTATTTTATTTTTAGAATTATTGAGACATGAACAAAACAAAAAAATTTTAAAAAAGACATAGGCGAAAAATGCATAGCAAAGTACAAAATGCAGCGATTTGTAAAAACCGCTGCATTTTATAATATATAGTAATATTATCTTATAGGACAAATTCCTGAATCGCATCCTTCATTTCCAACATCCAAAGCTTCTTCCTGCACTTCATATGTGCTCAAAAGAGATGGTATGAAAGGCTTCATTTCTTTCAGTTTAGTGTTGTATTCTTCTTCTGTGATTGACTCGTAAGGCATGAGCTGGTAGAAACTGTCATCCAGTGAAAGGAATGAAAGTGCAACCACATCGTCCCAGTTGTCCCAAACCCACTGCTCTACCTGCTCCCATTCCTTGTCCCTCACATGTACTGTTATGGAGCAGTTGTGATCAACGTAGTTTTCCATGAACAACTTGTAATTTTCAAGCTGTTCAATTGCTGTAACATCGTACTTTGTCTTGCCAACCGGAGCTTTTTCAGGGAACTCGATAACCTTTGTGGTGCAGGTTTTAATTTCCTGGCCAACTTCAGGATAAATCGGATATCCCAATTCTTCACATACCTTAACCAATGGGTCATGGCTGTTGATTCTTACTCTTCTTAAGAAGTATGGTGAATGTGAATAATGTACACCGCTTGATACTCCAGGCAGCTGTGACAATGTTCCTTCAGGTTTGATTGTTGTCACAAGTATTGGAGCGCCTTCTCCTATTTCACCTGCATAGCGTTCCGATTCATCCTTGGCTGCATCTCTTAATTTTCTTAAAAGTGCTGCCTGCTGTTCTCTGTCAAGTCCTACAGCATTGACCATATCCTGCCATCCTGTTAATGAACAGCCTGTTATCTTGTCTCTTTGCTGAACTCTGTCCCATTGTGAAAGTTCAAGTTCAACACACGTCATTCTGTATGCTGCTCTTGCAGAAAGTCTCTGTGCTTTTAACAGCCCTTTTTCATCAAGGTTTCCATTTTCATCAACAAATGCATATACATTTATAGTAGTGAGGTTGCAAAGACCTTTGTTGTCAAGGAGAATTTCGCCGCATGGGTTTACTCCGTTCATATTCGGTCTTCTCTTGTTTCCTGCTTCTTCATTAACCCAGCCAGGTTCGCCTGAATAACGCATTTGTTCTATCTGCCACTTAAGCTGTTCACGTGTAGGTTTTTTCCTGTAGTAAATTGAATTATTGCTCATGGAACGGTGAATTATGTCCTTATCAACTATCCACTGTCCGTCTATTTGTTTGTACAGCTTGTTCTTAGCTTCGATGCAGTCAGTGTCGTCGTAGTCGATAAGCATTATTTCAGCTGTTCTCCTTACTCCTCCAACAACTACATTTTCTCCTATTATGTTAGCAATGTCCAGGCAGTCTATAGGCTTAAGCTTGAATCTTTCCTTGCCTTCAATTGTTCCGCGTTTCTTAATCACGGAATCTATTTTAGAAAACATGTTTTTCATGCTTGAATGGCCGCTGGCAGTTCCACCGAAAGTTTTGAGAGCCTCTCCCTTTGGTCTTACATTGTTGTAATTGATTATAATTGTTGATATGTTTCTGTATTCGCTGCTTGTGATGAAGCTCAAGAAATGATCAAGGGCCTGAACCCAGCCTTCCTTGCTGTCTCCAACTATTATTTTTACAGAGTTGTTCTGAGTAAATTCAACGCCTGTGTTGTCTTCTCTTTTTGATTTTTCTACAGGAGAGTAATCCTCATGCATGATTTTGTAGTTTGATCTTATTTTAGGAAGTTCTTCAACGTCCTTCTTCAATATTCTTACCCCTACCCCTGAACCTATCATCAGCAGGTAGAACAAATCTCTGAAAGCATGGAAATCATTTATTATTTCAAATGCACAGTTGAAATTTGCCATAGGGTAATTGTATGAAACCGGAGTTCCTCCCACCCAGAATGTCCTGCCTGAAAGGAACTGCTTCAGGTTGAATATGTTATCGTATAATTGCTCTGCCTCTTCCTTCTTAGTCGGTACAAGGCTGCAGTTATACTCAACTGCACGTCTTACAGTCTCCCACCAGTATTCCCTTCTTCTTTCTTCAGGCAGCCACCTTGAATATGTTCTGTAATAAACAAAGTTTCCTAATTGGTTCATTGGTGAACCTACATGCTTGTAGTGGCTTATAAATTCTTCACTTAAAAGTTTGTAGTCTTTTCTTTTGCGGGAATCTCTGGATTTGTCTCTTTCATATCTGTACAATATGTATTTTTTGGCAACATCTTTTCTCTCGCTGTCCATAAGTTCATTTTCAACCATGTCCTGTACCATTTCAACAGGTATCGGGAAAGATTTGCTTAAAATTTCATTTTCAATTTTGCTGCTTATTTTTCTTGCAAGTTCTTCATCCACCCCGTCCTTCGTTTCCTTCATAGCCTTAATTATGGCGCTGGTTATTTTATCGGCATTGAAGTCAACGAAGTTTCCAGTTCTTTTCAATATCTTTATCATACAATCCCTCTTTCTCCATAGTTCTTTTATAATGCATCTTTTGTGACACTACATATTGTAGCATTAAGCTATACCTGTGTCAATATATAGTATATCCTGTATTCTTTGACAAAATATATTTATATTGAAATATCCACATTTTAGATAAAATGCTAAAAATTCCTTTACTGAAATTTCAAGGAATTCTTATTTCTTAATAAATCTTAACAATTTTTTCTGATAAAATTTATGTTCTTTATATATTCCCCACTAAAGTAATTATCGTCTGCCAATTCATAATGTGAAGTGCCCTCTGCTATATCATTGCAAATTTTCCTCATTTTCCTATCTAGAAGAAACATTGAAGCACCCTTTCCTGCTCCGTTTCCCAATAATTTTATCTCAGGAAGTCCATGAGGCAGCAGCCCCATATACAGCGCATTATTTATGTCGATGTAGCTTCCGAATGCTCCGGCAACCACTGCCTCATCAACATCCTCCGGATTTTTTCCAAGTGTTTTCAATACAGCCATACACCCTGAACATATGGAACTTTTAGCAAGCTGCACCTGTCTTACATCTTTTTGAGTTATGAATATTTTCTTTTCATTGTTTTCATAAATTACGAAGCAGTTTTCTCCGTCAATTGTTCTTAATTTTCTGAAAAGGGAAGATTGAGGGTTTAATTCCTTGTATTCATGGCTTGTGAGCATTCTTCCGGTATTGTCTATTATGTTGTTTCGAAGCATTTCTGCAGTTATGTCTATTATGCCTGAGCCGCAAATTCCATCAGGCTCAGCGTCGCCGATTACATTTAACGCACATTCATCATTTTCTATTTTAAAATGTTCAACAGACCCAACAGTTCCTCTCATGCCAAACTTAATGTTTCCTCCCTCTAGAGCCGGACCGCATGCAGTGGAAGAAACCAGGTAACCCTTCTTGCTGCCTGCTGCAATTTCTCCGTTTGTTCCGAGATCAACTATAAGCTTGAAATTGTCTTTATTTCCTGCAGCCAGAAGCACAGCGGTTGTATCCCCGCCTACAAATCCTCCAAGAAGAGGAAGAAACACTATTTTACACCTGTCCGGACAATTTAAATCCATATCTTCACCATAGCATTCAACAAAATCCATGGTAATGCTTGTAAATGGGCTTATTCCCAACCTGTCAGGCCTTAATTTGAAAAACAGATGCTGCATGGCGCTGTTGCCGCAGAGAATAACATTATACATGTTGTCAGCAAAAAAAGGCACTTCAATATTTGCTTTGTCTGCCAAATTGTTCAAAGTATATATAATTTTTCCGCTTAGCTCTTCTATTCCATCATTACTTGAACCTTTGAATATTCTGCTTATGACATCAGCACCCGTTGATGACTGACTGTTGCTGCCAGAATATGATTTTACTAATTTTCCTGTGTTCAAGTCATAAATATACATAACCACAGTTGTTGTTCCAATATCAACGGCTGCACCATACAAAAATTCAGTGGTGTCGTTTTTTTGCACATCAATGATTTTATCCTCATATCGGACAAATGTGACACCTTTTATTCCCTTTTCATTAATCAGTGATGAGAACTTTCTTAATGTCTTGAGGTCGCAGCCTCTTATAAATTCTCCCTTCTGCTTCTTTAATTCCTTTATGTCCACGTATGTTTTTTTAAGAGCAGGATCAAAATTAAATTTTCCTTCTGTTTCCATGCATTCCAGTATCTGATGTCTTTTGGAATAGTCATTTTCTCCTATGTAAATGTTAATGGGTCCGGAAAGCCTGGCCTGACATGCAAGAACAACTTCCTTTTTCCCATTTTCTTCTATTTCAACCCTGCATTTGCCGCATGTTCCTTTTCCGCTGCACACAAGATCCAATGGAAATCCTGCTTGCTCACAAATTTCAGCAACAGTTGAATTTTCTTCTGCTTCTAATACAATATTTTGATTTATAAAATTAACATGGTATTTTTTCATTTTTCATCCCTGTACTGGCAATTATTATTTTTGCAGCGCTCACATTCATTCTCTTCATCATGCTTAATACAGCAGCCATCTTCCGCTTCTTCAGCTACAAACACATATAGAAGGGATCTTTCAGGAAAAAGCACATTTCTTTCATTAATGTATGCAACAACATCTTCCTTTTCTTTTAGCCTCCCCAGAATTTCCCTCTGCATGTTTAAATCAATGTCTCCGTCACCGGCAAAATATCTTCTGCTAAGTTTACGTCCATGTTTATGCTCTTCTTGCCTCACTAACTTGCTGAATCTGTCCGAAGCTTCAAACAACGCATGGTTTGCAGCCTCGTACAAAAGATATCCTTTCAGGTAATTTCCGCCATTTATCATTTCCCGGGAAAAATCACCTATGTCGTCCTTTGATGACACAAGGCAGATAATACACATTTTATCAGCTCCTTCGTTGAGTCCGATTAAATTAATATGTGCTTTTGCAAAACATGCTGATATACTCATGTTTTTTGTGATGAATTCCTTTATTTCATCAATTATTTTGTTGGCGCTGTCAAAGACTTCAGTACCTTCTTTTATATGAAGTTTTTTGAAAAGACTTTCATTATTTATACGGGGCATTAATTTGTATGACGGCATTTTTCTTCCTGCTTTTTCTTTTTATTATATTATAATGATAAATTTATTTTAAGTCCATAAAAAATAACCCGGGCTTAAGCCCGGGACAGACTATTGACAAACCTCGGCACTGTCATCCTGAACGATAGTGAAGGATCTCATCTTTGTGAAAACATGAGATTCTTCGAGCAAGCTCTCAGAATTACAACGCCAAATTTAAACTTTGTCATCAACTTAACCCGGGCTTAAGCCCGGATCATTACATTGCTTTTATAATTTCATCCTTGAATTCAGTTGTGCTTAAGTTTCCGCCTATGTCCTTTGTGTGAAGCTTTTTATTTTTAAGGGTTTTCTTCAGGGCGTTTTCTATTTTTAATGCTGCTGAATCCTCACCTATGTGTCGCAGCATCATTATTCCTGACAATATTGCAGCGGTTGGATTTGCTATGTTCATACCGGCAATGTCAGGAGCCGAACCGTGAACAGGTTCAAATATTGCTGTTTCTTCACCTATGTTGGCGCTTGGAGCCATTCCAAGCCCTCCAACAAGACCTGCTGCCATGTCTGAAAGTATGTCCCCGTAAAGGTTCGGAGCAACTATTACCTGGTAATCCTGCGGCTTCATTACAAGCTTCATTGACATGGCATCAACTATTACATCCTCAAACTTTATGTCCGGATAGTTTTTTGAAACGGTACGTCCTGATTCTAGGAACAAACCATCAGACAGTTTCATAATGTTTGCCTTGTGAGTAAGTGTAACTTTGCTTCTATTTTCCTTTTCAGCAACCTTAAATGCAAAATCTGCAATTCTTTCACTTGCCCCTTTTGTAATTACCTTAATGCTTTGTGCAACATCATCCTTTGCCATGTATTCTATTCCCATGTACAAATCCTCAGAATTTTCCCTTACGATTACAAGATCTAAGTCCTTGTAGAGAGCATCTATTCCTTCATATGATTTTACAGGACGAACGTTACTGTACAAATTGAATTTTTGTCTAAGCTGTACATTTATGCTTCTGAAGCCTTTTCCAACCGGTGTGGTTATAGGACCCTTGAATGCAATTTTATTTCTTTCTATGCTTTCAATTGTTTCCTTAGGAAGAAGCTCTCCGCACTTTTCATATGCGGCAAATCCGGCAATATTTTCCTCCCACTCAATTGTGTCAGTTGCTGCATCAATGATTTCTGTTGCTGCATGCATTATTTCAAGCCCTATTCCGTCTCCGGGAATCAATGTTATTTTTCTTTTCATGATGCGATGCCTCCTATACATTTTTCAGGCTCATATAATTTAAAAGCCCTCCAGATTTTATGATTTCAATTTGTCTTCCTGACAATTTCAGTTCCATTTCATATTGCTTGTTTTTTGTTTTGTTTTCCACAATTATCGTTGTTTTTTCGATTTGTTTCAACAGATTTGGTATTTCTATCTCGTCCATCTTGTCTATATCATCATAGTCTGCTTCATATTTGAATGTTAAAGGTATTATTCCGTTATTCACAAGGTTGCTTTTGTGTATTCGTGCAAATGATTTTGAAAATACTGCCCTTACTCCCAGGTACAAAGGAGCAAGAGCTGCATGCTCGCGGCTTGAACCTTGTCCATAGTTTTTTCCTGCAACAATTATTCCTCCGCCGTTTTTCTTTGCGTTCTTTGGAAAATCCTTATCAATCTGCATAAAGCAAAATTCTGACAAATAAGGAATGTTTGATCTGAACGGAAGAAGATGTGCATTTGAAGGCATGATTGCATCTGTTGTCACATCATCTTTAACTTTTATAAGTACAGGAACCACACATCCTGTATGATCTGCCAGCTTGCAGTTCTTTGGGAACGTCTTGATATTCGGCCCCCTGGCTATCTTAACATCTCTTCCATCATCTGCAGGACTTATTATCATGTTATCATTTAACATAAACTTTTCAGGAATATCTATGTCAAGATCAACATTTTCATCAAAGTCCTCTTCCCCTGCAATGAAGCCTTTTATTGCAGAAAATGCTGCAACTTCCGGGCTAACCAGGTATACTCCAGCAGAATCAGTTCCGCATCTTCCCTGGAAGTTTCTGTTGAATGTTCTCAAGGACACTCCATTATTTTCAGGTGCCTGACCCATTCCAATGCATGGACCGCACCCAATTTCAAGTATTCTTGCACCTGAAGCAATTATTTTAGATAAAGCACCATTTGCTGCAAGCATAGCAAGTACCTGCTTTGATCCGGGAGATATAACCAATGAAACATTTTCATGAACCGTATTACCATCAAGTATATTGGCAACCTTCATCATATCTGTGTATGAAGAGTTTGTGCAGCTTCCTATGGCTACCTGGGTAATAGCAGTACCCCTTACCTGGCTTACAGGAACTACCGCATCTGGCGAATGGGGCAATGCCACATTGGGTTTAAGCAAGTTTAAGTCTATAGTTATTTTTTCCGAATAAACAGCGTCATCGTCAGCCTTAAGTTCAGAATAATCATTTTTTCTTCCCTGTGCCTTTAGAAATTCCAGCGTTCTTTCATCTGATGGGAACAAAGATGTTGTAGCTCCAAGTTCAGCCCCCATGTTTGTGATAGTTCCTCTTTCAGTCACTGAAAGAGATTTTACACCTTCACCTGTATATTCAAATATTTTGTTCACTCCGCCCTTTACTGTGAAAGTCTTCAAAACTTCCAGTATGATGTCCTTGGCTGATGAAAACTTGTTCAATTTCCCTTTAAGTTCAACATTGACTATCTCCGGCATCACCAGTCTGTACTCACCGCCAGCCATGGCAACGGCAACATCAAGCCCTCCTGCTCCCATGGCAATCATGCCCATTCCTCCGCAGGTTGGAGTGTGGCTGTCAGAGCCTAAAAGAGTGTCGCCCGGAACCGAAAAGCGTTCAAGATGAACCTGGTGGCAAATGCCGTTTCCCGGTTTGGAATAATAAATTCCATGTTTTTTAGCAACTGTCTGTATAAACAGGTGGTCATCAGCATTTTCTGGTCCGGACTGTAGCATGTTGTGATCTATGTAAGCAACTGATTTTTTTGTTCTTACTCTGTCTATGCCCATAGCCTCAAATTGAAGGTATGCCATTGTGCCCGTTGAATCCTGAGTTAATGTTTGATCTATTCTTATTCCAATTTCATTTCCAGCTTTCATTTCTCCGGTAACAAGATGATTCCTGATAATTTTTTCTGCAAGTGTAGCCATAGTCCCTCCTATATTGCCCTTTCATTTTGATAGTTGTTGAAAATATATAATTTTGCAAACTTTTCCATTTCTTCGCTGGAGATGTTTGTTGTTCTCCCGCTGTCATATTCTGAATCTATTTTGTTTTTAACAGGTATGAGCCTGTTATCGCCCTTATGGATTTTTTTATCTCCGCAAAGATCAAAGTAGCTGTTTATCCAGTATGCAATGCTTGAAATACCGGAATAAGAATTGATTGCCACTAGAGGAGGTTTTCCTAAAATCCTGCGTGTATCAAAGCTGTTGTAAATTTCTTCGTCCTTCAAAAGACCGTCTGCATGAATCCCTGCCTTTGTAACATTGAATTCTTTTCCTACAAAAGGTGTCTTTGGAGGAATTGCATAATCAAGATCCTTTTCAAAAAATTTTTCTATTTCATTTATGAGCTCAAGGTTCATTTCCGCAGTGTTACCTTTGATTTGTCCGTATTCGATTATCATAGCTTCTAAAGGAGTGTTCCCAACTCTTTCACCTATTCCAAACATTGTGGTGTTCACAGAAGATCCTCCGTACAGCCATGACGTTGTGGAATTTGTAACTGCTCCGTAATAATCGTTGTGTCCGTGCCATTCGATTGAACTAGACGGAACATTTCCGTAATATCTCAATCCGTGAATGATTGCCGGAACGCTTCTTGGAAGTTCAACTCCCACATGTGACACCCCAAGCCCCAATGTGTCACATGCCCTTATTTTTACATTTATTTTACTTTCATTCATCATGTCCATAAGATTCCTTGCAAGAGGTACAACAAAACCGTAAAAATCTGCTCTTGTTATATCTTCAAAGTGGCATCTTGGGACAATGCCGTTTTCAAGTGCCGCATAAGCTATGTCAAGATACATCTTCATTGCTTCCTGTCTGGTTTTATTCAGTTTGTTGAATATATGGTAATCGGAACATGACATTAAAATTCCCGTTTCCTTGATTCCCATGGACTTAACAATATTGAAGTCATCTTTGTTTGCCCTTATCCACGAAGTTATTTCAGGAAAATCATAGCCTCTTGACATGCATTGTTCCGCGGCATTCCTGTCCTTTTGTGAATAAAGGAAAAACTCTGTCTGCTTTATAATACCGGACCCGTTGTCAAGCTCATGAAGATAATCATAGATTTTTACCATCTGTTCTGTATTCATGCTAGTCATGGACTGTTGACCATCTCTGAATGTTGTGTCAGTGATCCATATGTTTTCAGGTATGTCCATGGGCAGCTGAATGTTGTTAAATTTGATTTTAGGAATTTCATCGTATGGAAAAACATATTTGTATAGATTTGGTTTTATTGCTTCAACTGGATTATACTTCATGTTGCACCTCCGGGTTAGTTTATGAAAGAATTATGTTTTAAATTGCAAATTTGTATTTACTCACTTTTTTGATTTATGTTTCACATTATAATGCGATGTTTGAAATCAGTCAAGTTCAAAAATTATTTCTTTTATGTAATAATTTAATATTGCATTTTCCATGTCATTTCTTGCAACATTTACATATTATCTTGCAAGGAAAATGATAACCCTTAATTTCAGCCAATAAGTCAGAATCAAATCTAATTTTCTTACCGACTACATTAATTTGAACAGCTGCATCTGTATATCAAAAAACAAAAAAGGCATGCTGCTGCATACCTTAAAATCATGTTCAAACCCCATATTCAACAAATCGTAGAGGAGGGTCTTGTGCCTGCCCGCGGGAGGGCAGTAACCCTCCCCTACATAATTAAAATAAATGTCTTAAGACATGCAATGTTGCATACCTTTTAATTGCAACTCTGTTGCATATATTGTGTACTAACTAAACATCCGAAAAGCTAAGCAGATAGTTTATTTTTCAGTTCCAAGCCAGTTTATTGTTTTTCTGGTATCATTGAAACATTCATTTTTCAGGAAATCATCATCATATTTTTCTGAGCACATCATTGGATGCCTGCTTATATAAAATTTCCCGCTTGACAGATACCTGCTTTTTTCCTCTGCAAGTTTTCCCCACAAAAACCAGTTTATATTTTTGTTTTCCCCGGAAATGTATTTAAGGAGTTCAATGCTGAAAGGCTCCCATATGGCAATGTGGCTTCCTGTGATTCCATGTTCAACCGTAAAATATGTGTTGAGAAGAAGCACTCCCTGCTTTTCCCATGATTTAAATATTTCATCGGGTGGAAGTATTTTGAATTTTCCCTTTTTGATTTCCTCTTGAATCTGGGAAAATTTTTTGATTTCAGAATAATCATTGATGTCATTGTAATTTTTGTGTATTAATCTTACAATGTTTTTAAGGGAAACCTGCCTGAACTTCGCATCCCATGAATGCAGATCTCCTACTTCGAATGCCCGGCCGGTGGCTCTTCCTTTTTCAGGATATGGATCCTGCCCTAGTATTACAACCTTTATGTCATCAAGATTACATCTCATGAAGCGCAGTACATTTTCATATTCAGGGTTAATATTTTTCCCTATTTTTCCCTCGATATTTTTTAACTGCAGGATTATTTCCTCAGTTAAGAATTTATTCCACGAAGGGTGATAATCTATAGGTATTAAGCTCATATTGTCTCCTGTCAATTTTTATTTAACTTTTCTTCCCACAGCATTTTCATAATGGAAAGTTCCTCGCTGTAGTCTGTCTTTGTTTCATCATCCTTGTCATATTCAAGCTTTTCAAGAATTTCTATAACAAAGTTATTTTCCCCTCTCTGGTTCCACTCATTCTGCATAGCCTTGTTGGGATGAGAGCCATGCTGCAGCTGAAATCTTGTGCTGTTGATTTTACCCTTGAGGTTTTGTGTTGTTTCAAGGAAATATTTTGTACCGTCCTTTGTGCGCACTGCAAAAATTCCCATTTCACTTTTCATTTGCTTGTATTGCTCTTTCAGTTCCTTTTTCCTGTCCATTTTAATAACCCATTTCCTTTAATATTGCCGACAAAGTCCTCAATCTTTCTCCTATTATTTCGCCGTCATCGCTTAAAGCCTGATTAAACAATTTTATATCTTCGTTTATTTTTTCGTTGTCCGTGCATACTTCAACTGTCATTGCATCTCCCTGGAGACCCACTCTGTCAATAACAGGATGTTCAGGGTCATAAAGCTTTTCATAACGGTAAGCTTCCCTGAAATGGAGCTGTGTTCTGCAAACAAGTATAGCAAGGTCCAGCACTCTGTGCAAAGGCAGTTCTTCAGATTGTCTTGACCATTTTTCTCCTGTGTATCTCCAAACCTTGGCTGAAATATCAACCTTGCCTCTGTCGTTCCACTGGGCAAGGCCTAAAGACAGCCCTTTTGCATCTGAATTGTATGCGTATCTTCCATCAACATTTTCGTAATTTTCTGAAACAATAACCGGTTTATGTTTTAAGGCTGTAGGTATTTTCATCTTGTTCTCCTTTGTTTACTAATTTACTAAACTACTAAGTAAATAATACTGCAAAAAAATAAAATTGTCAACTGTACAAATAAAAAAACAGCAGTTAGATGCTGTTTAGGTTGATGACAAAGTAATTTTTGACGTTGTCATTCTGAGGGCGTAGCCCGAAGAATCTCATGTTTTCAATAAAGATGAGATCCTTCACTATCGTTTCAGGATGACAGCGTCGAGGTTTGTCAATAGTCTGACAACATGAATGACTGTTGTTTTTATTATGCTGTTTTTTTCTTGAACAATACCGCTCCTATTCCAAGGAGAACAGCTGCAGCTGCTCCTGCCCCAATAGCTAAAGGAGAAATTCCTTTTTCTTCTTTAACATCATCCTTTGCGCTGATTACCTTGGCATCAGTTGCACTTACAACCTGAGCTTCAGGTGCAGCTTCTTCAGCCGGACCGCTTGTTGCTGCATCAGGGGCAGTCTTTACATCAGGAGCACTTGTTGTGCTCATAAGTTCATCTGTAAGAGTTATTGCCATAATTCCATCCACAACTTCTACTTCGTCGCTTCCAAGAATTTCAATGATGTATTTTTGATTTTCTTCATTGAAGGGTGTTATTCCAACTTCAACATATCCATCTGCAGGATAAGTGTGAGTTACTGTAATACCTTTTTCTTCAATCTCCTTTAATTTTTCTTCAAACAATATTTTATCAAAAGCTGCCTGCTTTTCATACAAAGCTTCATCTACTGCTGTTATTTGCATTTGTGCTGCCTCAGGAGGAAGCTCCAGTGTCTGGGCAAAAGCTGCTGTCATTGTTGCCATTGACAGGCATGCGCTTAAAGATAATACTTTTATAATATTTTTATTCATAATAATAACCTCATTTTTTAATTTTTATTTTTAATCTATTTTTAGTTTTATGTCTCAGTTAAATTTAATTTCTAATGTTTAATTTTACATCATGGCCATGTAAGGATTAACCTCCTTTCTTGTTACACTTATTTAGACGGGTTATATATATAAATGTTTCATGGTAGTTATTGGATGGGTAAATTAAACGCCATAAAAAAACCACCTCATGGGTGGTTAGGTTAATGTCAGTTTAATTTTAGTTTAATGACCGTACAAAGGATATCAAAGGTTCTATGTCTTTCTTATCTGAAAATTCAACCTTATCTCCGTAGGTTTCAAGCATCAGTCTGTCTTCATCCGTAAGTTCATCCTTTTTCTTAACAGAGGATTTGAGAGCTGCCATCATTGCCTTGTGAACAATTCCCAACTCCTTGTAATTTATTCCTCCCCTGAGGTGAAATATGTTTATTCTTTTTTGCATTTCATCGGTGAAGTTTTTTTTGATTATAGGTTCAAACTGTGATTTAATATCCGGATCCGCCAGTCCAACTGTGAAAACAACAATATTCTTGCTATTTATATTGCTGAAGTTTTTTGTAATAAGTTCAATTCCCAGTATACCGCTGGCATAAAGCCCTCCTCCGTAAACAATAGTGTCATATTCAAGCATTTTTTCACCTGAAATTTCTGACTGTTCAAACAAATCACATTTTAATTCTTCTGAAATCCATTCTGCATATTGTTTTGTGTGTCCATACTTGGTTTTAAAAATTACTGCAACATTTCCCATTTCTGCCTCCTAGCTCATTCCTTCAATAAGTGCTTTTTCTATTGCTTTTAAAATAACTATGCTGCTATAGGTAGCTCCAGATACCGAGTCAACTTCAAGGCTTTGTGCTTCAACTACCATCTGTGGTATTACTTCTGCAGCCTGACCTTTTCCGTTGCCATGCTCCACAAGATTTATGTTTTTAATCACGTGGTTTTCAACAGTAACTTCCACCTTTGCATCAACGGGCAATACCTGGTAGTAACCGGTGAAAGTTCCATCCTTAACTTTAGATAAGTCCACATCTTTTATTTCCATGGTTGTCAATTCATTAAGATTCTTTTCTAAATTTGATACAACTATAGCTCCTGCCACAATTACAACTGCTGCAAAAATCATAATAATTAGAATCAATTTTTTCATCTTCATGACTTAAACCGCCTTCATATTTTATTAGTGGTAACATTTTCACTATATTATTTATTGATACAAATGTCAATATAAAATTGCTGCAACCCCTATTATTTCAACAATTTTTATCTGTTATCTGCCGCAACTCGACTTTTTATTTTTTATAGAAGCAATTTATTTTTAAGATGTATTTAAGCGAAGTATGTTATGATTGTGTTTGTTAAGGAGGAAGTTATGGTAAAAAATATTGAATATCCTGATTATATAGATTATTATTACTTCACAAAAGGAAGCAATGTAATAAAGCTCGAAAGAAAAAATGATTCCGATATAATATACTCAAAATACATTCGATTCAACAACCCCAGAGAAGCTCTGGAATGCTTTGAAGACAAATGTTGGATAAGAGAAAAAAAATAGATGAACGGGAGGGAACCAAGCCCTCTCTACATAGTTTTCTTCATGAATTTTCTTAGCAGCAGCAATATCCATCCTGCTGAAACCATTACACATAAAATCAAGTATGTGATTTCACCTTCCAGTGCAAACTTTGCCATCCAAAATGACGGCAGCATAATTGCCAGGTATTGTATTCTTGTTAGAACAAAAAACGGTAATATAATACCTATCATTGAAATTCCAGACATCTTAGTAATTGCCATTCCTTCCACTTTGTTCGCCGAAAGAGATACCACCATCATAGTAGTTATGAAACCAAGAACTGACGATAAAAAAGACAGTGATATTATCATTTCAAAAGAGATTATGTCCAATGAAAATACATTCATGACAATTATTGATACCACAAATGAAAGTGTCAAAGGAAGAATCAATCTTGAAATTAAGTATCCTCCCCTGCCAAGAGGTGTAACTGACATGTATTTTGTGATTCCGTCATCAATTTCTCCCAGAATAACCATAGAAGATGCAAAACTGAACATCATTGGAGTCAATACAACAAGAAATAAATCAAATATGAGAAAATATGGAACTAATACTTCTTCACGGCTGTAATATCCCGTAAGAAACTTTTCAGCAGCGGGAATTCCGAACTTCATGAACAGTCCATATAGAACCGGCGCCAGACATGAGAGAAAAAGCATGGCATCTCTTGCTATTTGATTTAAATACTGCATAAATGAAATCGACAGTCTCTTATATTTCCAATGTGTCATAAACTTACACCTCCTGTATTTTGAAACATATCTTGAATATACTTGTGAGCCACTTTGTACAATGCCGCAAGCCATATACATAATATGGCTGAAAACAAAAACAGATGTTTGCTGTTTCCGCTTATAAGACTGATTATGATGCAGCCTGGATGAATAAGCATGAACATGCTGTCATAACCGAACAAGTACATTATGGGCGGCAAAAAACTGATTATTTCTATTGGAACTGCCGTTGTAAGAAATTGGTTGAGACTTGATATATTAGCTGCAACAATCAGTCCACACATGGTGAAAAATGCTGAACCAAAGGCTGTTCCTATAACTGAAGCATATAATTTTTTTGTGCCTAATGGCAATGTAATTGCTATTCCTACAATAACAGATATGAACAAAAGAGAAATTACTTTTGACAATATGTATTCTCCTGTTTTTACAGGTGATACGGCAAGAGAGTTCAATATCCTTTCACTTTTTTCAAGCAGCACGATGGCTCCCATAAAGAAAAGTCCCATTGCTGCAGGATCTGAAAAAATCATTATTGCTGCAGCCTTTTCCCTCCAGGATTGGGGCATGACAAAAATTAAAGATAGATAGACTGCAGTGAACACTGCATAAACAAAATAAAACCCATATTTGAACTGGAACCTTATATCTCCCTTTATTAAATTTATTATTCTCATTGAAGCACTCTCCCCGTCACTTCCATAAAAATATCATTTAATGTTGGCTCGCTGCTGTGTATGGACAAAACTCTGTTGTTTTCAATAAGCTCTTGGAGCTTTTTATCAGCAGATGTATGACTGAGCAGACATTCCCCTGTTTTTTCAGTTCCGTCCAAATAAGTATACTTGATTTTGGACGCTCCTTTTGACATAATAAGATTATGAGGTGTATCCAAAGCCTTGACCCTTCCATCCACAATAAATGCCACCCTGTCGCAAAGTTCAGCAGCATCTGCCATGTTGTGTGTTGTGAGTATAATTGTCTTACCATTTTTCTTTTCCTGGAGTATTATATTCTTCATGTCTCTGCTGCTGTTGGGGTCCAAGCCGCTTGTAGGTTCGTCAAGAAACAAAATGTCCGGATTGTGCAGCAAAGCCTTTATAAAATTAAGCCTTGACTTCATACCCTTGGAGTATTCTGAAACCTTTTTGTCGTCATGGTTCTTAAGTCCCACCATTTCCAGCATTTCATCAATATTGCGCAGTTTTTTTGAATACAATGAACCGAAAAACTCAAGGTTTTCTCTTGCTGTGAGCTTTTCATAAAGACTTGGGAACTCAAAATCAACTCCTATATTTTCATAGAAATCATTTCTGAAGTGCTTGCTTTCAATGCCGTTTACAATTGACCGACCTTTATAGGTCTTAATTAAGCCTGTAAGAATTTTTTGCAGTGTACTTTTGCCTGCCCCTGATGGACCAAGAAATCCGAATATTTCTCCTTCTGAAACTTCAAAGTCAATGTTTTCCAAAAACCTGTTCTTTGTGTAGCTAAATGATAAATCAACAACCTGAATCATATTATTCCTCCATCAATTGAATTACCAAACCATTAATCATCAATTTCAAGGAACCGTCAAAAACTTCCTCCCCTATTTCCCTTTTATGAAGCATGGTAAGAAATACACCTCTCAATGCACCGCTGAAATACTGCACGTTTTTTTCCTTTACATGAGGAAATAATTCCATGAACTTTTCCATCATTACATAATCATCTCTGAAGTGCTTCTCCACAATTTCATTTGGAAGCTTTCGCATCAAAAGTTCCATTTCTCCATTTGTCATCATTTTCAAAAAAAATGTATCGTCCACCTTCTTATATATTTTAAAAAGAAGGTTTGTAAGATTTTGTGAAGTTATTTTTTCTTTTATGAGGTTTGCTTCCTTTAACAATTGTTCTTGAATTTCATCGTGCAAATCATTTACAACATCAAAAAGCAGTATTTCCTTTGAATCATAAAACAAATAAAATGTGCCTTTAGGTATGTTTACGCGTCTTACCAGTTCATCAACTGTGGTTTTTTTTACTCCATACAAATTAAGGCACTGAAACGCCTCCTCTTTTAACCTTTTTACAATGTATTCCTTTTCCTGGGAAGAATATGACTTTGGCATCTTTTGCTCCTTGTACTATTTGACTATATTTGTATTTATAGTCATTATAAATCACAAAAGGATTTAATGCAATATATTTTTCACAAAAAAAAGAGCATTAGCTCTTCTCTTTAGGTTGATGACAAAGTTTAAATTTGGCGCGCTCTTCTTTTATTTTCATTACATATGTTTTTTTCTGTATTCAGTTGGAGTCATTCCCGTATATGATTTAAAAACTTTGCAGAAATAATGCTGACTCTTGTATCCGGTTTTCTCTGATACGTTCAGGCTTGATATGGACGAGTCTGAAAGAATTAGTGATATTGCTTCCTCCATCCTAAGCTTTGTGAGAAATTCAGAAAAACTCATGTTTGTTTTCTTTTTTATTATTCTTGTGAGATATGATTCGCTCACGTGAAGGTCTTTTGAAATATTGGATAGAGACAGTTCACTGTCTCTGTAATTCTTATATATATAGTCAATTGCTTCATCTGTAATATTAGAATTTTCAACTGCCTGATAATCTGTACATAATTTTTTTTCCTTCACAGCACAATTGCATGCCTTTTCTATTACAATAAACAAATTTTTCTTGTCAATTGGTTTAAGCAGGTAATCAAACGCCTTAAGCTGAATAGCCTGTTGTGCATATTGAAATTCATCATAGCCGGAAATAATTATGAATTTTGTAAATGGTGCATGAACAAACACCTCGCGCATAACCTCAAGACCTGTAAGTCCCGGCATGTTTATGTCAATCAAAACCACTTCAGGCTTTATTTCCTTTATGAGCCTTAACGCTTCAAATCCATTTGAAGCAGTTCCGGCAACATTAAACTTCATGGTGCTTGATTCAATGAGATGTTTAAGTCCGTTTCTGATTGTTGACTCATCATCACATATTAATATATCATACACTTACTTCATCCTCCTCTATCATGGGCAGACTTACAGTAATTTTTGTTCCTGTATTTTCTCTGCTTTCTATATTTAAACCGTATTTGTCTCCATAATGAAGATATATGCGTTGACTGACATTGTAAAGGCCGTAATTGCTGCTTGTAAGGTGTTTATGAAGATTATCCCTTATATTTCTTAGTTTTTCCTCTGGAATTCCAACACCGTCATCTTCAACCACTATATTTAAATTTTCATGTTCCTCAAAAATGTTTATAGATATGTTCCCTCTTTTAAGCTTTGGTTTAATTCCATGGTATATTGCATTTTCAACCAAGGGCTGGATCAGAATTTTGGGCAGGCACAATTTATACAATCCTTTATCACAACTGATTTCATAATTCAAAATATCTCTGTAGCGGTGCTGCTGTATGCTAAGATAACTTTTCACATGTTCCAGTTCCTTTTCAATAGTTATGAATTCTCTCCCCTTGCTCAGTGAAATACGGAAAAATGAAGACAGAGACATTATAAGATCTGCCATTTCATGAGCTCCATATTCTAAAGCTTTCCACTGCAATGTATCCAGAGTGTTGTAAAGAAAATGCGGGTTTATCTGGGACTGTAAAACCTGAAGTTCCCTTTGCCTCTTTTCCTTTTGATGTTCATATGATTGATTCATCAATTCCTTGATGTCGACAACCATAACATTGAAATCATCCGCCAGATTTGAAAGCTCGTCATTTCCCGGCAACGTAATTTTTGTTTCCAGATTTCCTTTCCTGACATTCTCCATGGCACTGCTCAATACTGCAATCCTTTTAGTTGCAGCGTTGCTTACAAAATAACTCACGCTTATGGCAACAAGCAAAAGAAGAATCCACATACTTATGAGTGATTCATTTAAAATCCTTGTGTCTTTGTACAGTTCTGCCCTTTCAACCGATGTGCAGAGATACCAGTCAGGGCTGTTTGGAATGGGAGCATAAAATGCAACATAACCTTTGTTTTCTTCGGACATTTTTTCACTGGTAAGATTTCCGTCAGAGTTTTTCGGAATATGAGCAATTATGTCCTGAATCAATGATTCTGACAGTCCCTCGTCCGTATGTGTGTATATGGTGCCTGAACTGTCCACAATCATTGATTTTCCGTTATAAAAAGAAAGGTTGTCCGTTATTTCAGTAAGCTTTTTAAGTGAAATGGCAGCAGCTACAAATCCTATCTTTTCAGAACTGTTGTTATATATGGGATAACAGGCCACAGTTATCAAGCTTTGGTCTGTTTTTGATACAATAGGTTCACTTATTACATATTCATCATCAGAATTTAAAATTCTTTTGAAATATTCTCTGTCCGAAACGTCGATTGTCTGGTTTTCATTGATATATTCAAGTCCATCAAGCTTGTTTATTGAAAATGTTCCATAGTTGTTTCCGTAATAGGAATCCATGTCATTGCTCAGCTGATTAATGTATGCTTTGATTGCTTCATCATTCATGGAAACTACTGTCGGAGTTCGGCTGATTGTATGAAGCTCCCTGATTCTTTGGGCCAGCCATGCTCCTGCTTCATTTGCTTTTGATTCAATGAGCTGTGTGCTAAGATTTTCTGTAAGTCTGCTGTTTGTGTAGTCGATGCGTATGCTTATAATAACAGCTGCAATTGAGAATATTGCTGTCAGACATATTGCAAAAAAAGCGGTTAATTTTCTTTGTAGTTTCATTTTTACCTCAATAGTTCGTAAAAGTTAAATATTGCGATTTCATATTATAAAGACAAAGCTTTGAAATTATACTACAATGTGAAACGAAAAACAATATATAAATTATAAACAAACGGGAGGAAAAATGAAAAAATTAATATCTATAGTGCTTGCTTTATCAATGGTGCTTGGAATTACAGGCTGCAGCCAGGCAAACACTCAAAAACCATCACAGGAGACTGCTCAGGAATCATCTATTGATGGAACATATGAAGGAACAGGAACAGGCAAGGGCGGAAATATTGTAGTAGAATTAACAATTACCGACAACAAAATTTCCGATATAAAGGTTAAAGAAGAACATGAAACAGAAGGATTGAATGAAGCAATGTCCATCATGACTGAAGAAATGATTGCAACAAACAAATTTGATGTTGACGGTGTTACAGGGGCTACAATAACATCAGCAGGATTCAGAACAGCAGTTGCTGATGCATTTTCAAAAACAGGAGCTGACAAAAGCGTGCTTGTTTCCTCAGGAAAAGTTGAAAAGGAAAAAAGAGAATCAGAATACACTTCAGACGTTATAGTAATCGGTGCAGGTGGTGCAGGACTTACTGCTGCAATAACAGCTGCCGATAATGGAGCAAGCGTAATTGTCCTTGAAAAAATGCCAATAATCGGAGGAAACACTCTTCTTTCAGGCGGTGAATACGCTGCTCCGGGAAACTGGATTCAGGTTGAAGAAGGAATCGAAGACAGTGCTGATAAGTTTTATGCAGACATATTAAAAGGCGGAGACAACGAAGGCAATCCTGAACTCGTAAGAATTCTTGCTGACAATGCCCTGGCTGGAGCAAACTGGCTGAAGGATGACATTAAAATGGTTTTTGAAGATTACATGTTGTTCTTTGGTGGTCATTCAGTTGAAAGAAGCTTGGTTCCAAAAAATGCAACAGGGTATGAAATGATAAACAAATTAAACGCAAAACTTGCAGAAAAAAATATACCGCTCCATAAAAATACCACTGCAGCAGAATTAATTCAAAATGCTGACGGGCAGGTAACAGGTGTGAAGGCAGTCCACGACGGCCAGACAATAACATACAATGCAAATAAAGGTGTTATAATTGCAACCGGCGGATTTGGTGCAAATCTTGATATGAGAATGAAATTCAATGAAAACATGAATGAAAAAATACTTTCAACAAATTCAGTAGGAAGCACCGGAGACGGAATTACATTAGCAGAAAAAATCGGTGCTGAGCTTGTAGACATGCAATACATTCAGACTTACCCAACATGCGATACACAATCAGGTTCACTTTTATATGTAGGTGATGTACGTCTGGAAGGAAGAGCAATCCTTGTAAACAAGGAAGGAAAAAGATTTGTTGAAGAGCTTGAAAGAAGAGATGTAATTTCAAATGCGGTAATTGAGCAGACAGGCGGAGTATCCTACATGTTCTGGGATGAATCAGCCATGACAGATTCAGGTATGGCAGTTACTCATGAGTCAGAATACAACGGCTTGATTGCAAGAAAACAGTTAGTTAAGGCAGACACAATAGAAGAAGCTGCCGCATTCTTTGAAATAGATGCAACAGAGCTTAAGAAAACAGTTGAAAACTACAATCAGTATGCAAAAGACGGCGTTGACAAAGAATTCAACAAAAGAGGAACATTGGTGGAATTTGGTCAGGGACCATACTATATAATGGTATCCAAGCCTGCTGTTCATCACACAATGGGCGGAATTAAAATCAATGCAGAAGCACAGGTTTTAAACAAAAATGGTGAAGCAATAAAAGGATTGTATGCAGCTGGTGAAGTAACAGGAGACATTCACGGAACAAACAGACTGGGAAGCGATGCCATAGCCGACATCACGGTATTTGGACGCATTGCCGGTCAATCTGCAGCAAAATAAACAAAACAAAATCGCTGGTACGCCAGCGATTTTTGTTTATTATGGTATTATTCTAAATCCTGTATATTCATCTTGTTTATTTCCTGTTTGTTTTTTTCCTTGATTTTTTCTCTGCAGGCCTTGTAAATTGCCAGATTTATGACTGAAGGAATCAAAAATACGGCAAATGCTGCTAAAATGGGAGCAATATCTCCAGTATATATCATGCTTCCAAAAGACATGAACGCTGCAACCAGAAGATTTATGGCAGGAAGAATCAGCCCAAGGTATTTGTTTTTGCTCATGGAAAGAAATATTTGAAGAGCTGCTAAAAGCACTATAATAATTACAGCAGCTATTAAAAACACCAATACTTTACTCATCATTCAATCTCCTTTAATTTTTTATATTCAGAAATCAATATTTTAGCTGTTTCAAAATCTATTTTTTCATTGACAGCCATTCTCTTTATAAGTGAAATGTACGGTTCCTTTGCATTGTCTTCACTTATTTGTATTTTTTGAATCAAACGGTCCAGCCTAAGCCTTACCGTTGGATATGTAACCCCGTATATTGCAGCCACTTCTTTTAGAGAGCCTGATGACATCAAAAACTTCTTGATAAATGATATATCTTCTTCCTCAAGATTATTCAGCCATTCCGGCAACACATCAACACCCATACTGCCACCTCATCTTTTATTTAATATTACTTCATTATTATATTTAACAATTTTAAATATACACTTTAATTTTATTAAAGTCAATCATGAATAATGTAATAATATGATAAAATTTTTCCAGTAGATGACGCAAAATTTTATTGAATTATTTCAAAATTTTGATATGATTTTATTATAAATATTTCAGGAGGCAGCTATGAACAAGTTGACGATCGGACAGATGGCGCGGGCAAACGGCGTGTCTGAGCAAACGCTTCGCTACTATGATAAAATAGGCTTATTAAAGCCTGTGGATGTGGACAAAGCTACAGGTTACAGATTTTATTCCATCAAGCAAAGCGCACGCCTTGATATGATTCAGTATATGCAGTCCCTTGGAATGAGCTTGAACGATATTTACAATCAGCTTAAAAATTGTGATGTTAAGCTAACAAAACATGTACTGGAACAGAAAAAACTTCAAATCGACAACCAGATAGAATCTCTTCAGCATCAAAAAATAGCTCTGACGCATGCAGTTGAAAATTATGAAAGATACGAATCTTCACCTCCCGACGGAACAATTGTGCTTGAATTTATTGATAAAAGATGGATTTACAGCTATAAAACCGACACGAATTTTTACAACTTCGGAATTGAAGTCTATGAGGAACAGCTTAGAAAGATGAAGGAAGACATGGACAGCCAGGGTCTTCGCAGCACTTATTTCTGCAATGCAGGAAGCACTGTTTCTCACGAAAATATTCTAAGTAGAAACTATGTATCTGATAAACTGTTTGTGTTTGTAGACATAGAGCATGTTCCTGAAAAACTTGTAAGTTCAATACCACCCAACACATACCTCTCTATTTACTGCAACAAATTTGAAATGGAAATACCCTATGCAAACAAATTGTTGGATGAAGCAAGTTTAAGAAACTACACAATTACAGGCGATTACATATGTGAAGTAATTGTTGATTTGCCCGATTTTATCGAAAATGAAAGAGGTATGTTTTTTAAGCTGCAAATTCCTGTTAAAATTTAATTTTCTCAGAAAATATTTCTTGACCTTATAGTTACAATAACCTTTATAATTTATTTAGAATAGCTCCGATTCTCATAGACCCACAGGGCCTTTGAGAACGACAGGTGGATGGAGCAATCTGTTCGCCCCCCTTTTTGAAAAGGAGCCGCAGCATGTTATTGCTGTGGTATTTTTGTATTTTTATTTAGAAAGGAGCTGTTATGAAAGTTAAAGTAAGACTGACTGGACTTTTGGCTGCCTCATGCGGTTTCAGGGAAAAGATTGTAGAGCTTCCAAACGATTTCACAATAGCAGAAGCCATAACATTCATGAATATTTCCGTGAGTGGAATCTGGACTAAAAGCAGCGTAAACGGCAGCCTTAAAAACAAGTCATATGTTCTTCAGGAAGGCGATGAACTTTATCTCTTTCCCATTGGCGGCGGCGGTTAAAAAAATCAGGAGGTGTAAATTGAAACCAGGAGTAATTAAAGTTAAGACGAACAAGGAAGTGTGCCAGGGATGCAGGAGCTGTGAAGCGGTTTGTTCCCTCATTCACACGGAAGCAGTGTCACCTCAGACAAGAGGTATTCAAATTTCAGAACTTGGACAGCTTGGAAAATTCAAAATCACTGTATGTCAGCAATGCTTTGATATGCCATGTGCAGAAGCTTGCCCGGAAAAAATAATTGCCCGCAACGCCTATTCCGGGGCAGTTGTTATAGGTGAAGGCTGCATTGGCTGCGGTTCATGTGCAGAAGCATGTCCTTTCAGTGCAATTGTTATGACTGATTTTGACGGTGAAGTCAAACCATTTAAATGTGACTTGTGCGGCGGATTGCCCGAATGTGTTTCTGCATGCCCCCGCCAGGCACTGTCGTGGTAGGAGGTTAACATGAAAGGATATATGAACTCTATAATAAAAGTAGACTTATCAAGTGGAAACATTAAAAAGGAACACTTAAATGCTGATTACATCAAAAGGTACTTAGGCGGTGAAGGCTACGGTATTGCTCTTCTGTGGAATAACATGACTCTTGATGCAGATCCTCTTTCACCGGAAAACCTACTGAGCTTCAACACTGGCCCCATGACAGGCACTCCTGCTCCTTCGGCATCTCGTACTAGCGTGTGTTTCATGTCTCCACTGACAAACACCATAGGAGCCTCTAACATGGGGAGCCACTTTGGAGCAGAGCTTAAATTTGCAGGTTACGACACTGTGGCGTTCACTGGGAAAGCAGAAAATCCTGTATATTTACTAATAGACAATGAAAAGGTCGAAATAAAGGATGCATCCTCCCTCTGGGGAATGAATACCAGGGAAACAACAGAGGCCATAAAGGAAGCTGAAGGTCATGACATCAAGGTATGCTGCATAGGTCAGTCAGGTGAAAAATTGTCAAGTCTTGCCTGCATATTCAGCGATGACTGTTTTGCAGGAAGAGGCGGTGCTGGAGCTGTAATGGGAAGCAAAAACCTTAAGGCTGTTGCAGTGCGTGGAACCGGCAAAGTTGAAATTGCAGACACGGATGCATTTAAAATGGCTTTCAAAAATTCTATAAGAGAACTTCGTGAAGAAGCATATACCTGGGGACCTGTTCACGGCTACGGCACACCTGCATGGGTTGGAGGTGCTGATGATTTCGGAATACTCCCTACAAGGAACTTCATCAACAACAAGTTTGAGGAAATTGAAAAGGTTCTGCCATACAATCTCTGGAACAATACAGACAAATACAAGGTGACCAGGAGAACATGCTATGCTTGCCAACTTGGCTGTCACAAATATGTTGTAATGGGAGATGTGGAAGTAGGAGAAATGGAATATGAATCTCTTGCTGCATTTGGTCCTCGATGCGGAGTTTCAGATTATGAAAGCATATGTATGGCAGGATATTACACAACAATATATGGAATAGACTCCATATCAGGAGGCTCCACAATCAGTGCAATAATGGAATGGTATGAAAAAGGTATAATCACCAAGGAACAGACCGACGGCCTTGAAATGAACTTCGGAAACGGTCCGGCAATGGCAGAGATGCTAAGGAAAATGTGCCTTCGTGAAGGATGCGGTGACTTGTATGCTGACGGATCATTTGCTGCAGCCAAAAAAATCGGCGGCAAGGCCATGGACTATGTAATGGCTGTTAAAGGCATGGAGATTTCAGCAACTGACCCGAGAGGATCTTCCTCCATGACAATTTCCTTCGGAACAAGCGAGCGCGGTGCCTGCCACATGAGGCCTTATGCTGCAACCATCGATGCATTCGGATATTTATATCCTGATCTGGACATAACTGAGCCTAAGGATCCTTTCAGCGACACAGAAGACAAGACGTGGCTAAAAGCTCTCAAGGAATGCTTTGTTGTAACAAACCTTGCTGGAATTTGTGACTTTAATGTAATAAATGCGGAAATGAAACCTTCCACCATGGCAGAACTTTATAAGGCCATAACAGGCGTTGAAATTGACAAGTATGAACTTCTTAGAACTGCTGAAAGAACAATTGCACTTGAAAGGGCAATAAATTACATCCGGGGATTTAGAAGAAAAGATGACCGACTTCCTAAACGCTTTATGACGGAGCCTGCCACCGGAGGTCCTCCGGCAGGAAGAGTTGCAGACATGGAAGCAGCTCTTGACAAGTATTACGAAGCATGTTCCTATGACAAGGAAACTGCAATTCCAACACTTGAAAAGTATCAGGAACTGGGAATGATGCATATTGCAGAAAGAGTTTACAATCTGATCAAACAGGAAGCATAATATAATGAAATAAAGCCGTCAATTATAATTGGCGGCTTGCATTCTCATTATTCTGGTGCCGCTGCATGAAATCTAGCTTATCCAGGGATTTCCTGGATCTTTGATTTCCCATTTTCCGTTTCTGTATTTAAGCTCCATGCCTTCATAGCCTATGGCTCCCAGTCCTGAACGAAATTTTGAAACATCCATTTTGATGGTATTGTTCTTCATTTTTTCATCTTCCAGTTTAAACAATATTCCTTCCTCAAAATTTGTGTCCTTTATATATCCGTTCTTTTCAAGTTCCTCGCTAGTGGTATCAAGAACTGTCAGCCCATATTTTTCAAGGTTCTTTAAAAACACCTTTTTGCTTTCTTCTGTGATATTTTTCATTTTTGTTGTGTCCACAGCTAGGTACTTGATATTCAGGTTCAGTGCCTCGTCTTCGTTGTAAAGTTTGTCTATGGCAGCTTCATATGCCCCTGCTGCGTCAGGTGCTTCTTTAGCTGTACAGCCGCTTATCAATACAAAACTAATAATCAATAATATATATAACAGTTTTTTCATAATTGCCTCCTAGCTTTATAGACGAAAAAAACCTATTTTTGTTCATGCAAATTTTTATTGAAATAAAACAAATTGAATGCAATAATAAGGTGAGGTGGTTTTTATGTGCGGAAGATATTATATGGATATTGATGACAAAGAAATCAAAAAAATTGCTGATGAAGCAGAAAATATCATTTACCCGGAGTACAAGAACGGGGAAATATTTCCTTCAAATGTGGCTCCCATATTGATTCACGATGAGAAAAATACCCGGCCAATACTTGCCAAATGGGGATTCCCAAAGTGGGACGGAAAAGGAATAATAATAAACGCAAGAATGGAATCTGTCCACGAAAGACAGATGTTTAAAAACCTGGCTTCCACAAACAGGTGTATTGTTCCTGCTTCTTATTATTTTGAATGGAAAAACGAAAAAACCTTTAAAACAAAGTATATGATAAAAAATCCAGACTCCATTCTTTACATGGCGGGACTTTACAGTGTGGTTCGCCACAAGGACAGGCAACTTAGCCTGTTTGACGACAATGATACCGATATTTACTACACAATAATAACAAAGAACGCTCATCCTTCCCTGAACTACATACACAGCCGCATGCCTCTCATATTTGACAAACAATATGTGGATGATTACCTCAGCGGGAAAAACATCAAGGAACTCCTTGAGACTGTAAAAGACAACTACATAAGTGCCGCAGTAAAATAAAAAATACAACCAGCTACAGGCTGGTTGCTTTATTTTTCTTCATTTTTCAGTTCCTTTAGTTTTGCTGCAATGCTTTTAAAGTCTTCCCAGGAATCCTTTTTAGCTAATTCATTCCTTAAGAGGTATGATGGATGGTACGTTGGCATGAAAAAAATATCTCCTTTTTTTACAAATACCCCTCGTTGCCTGCTTATGCTTAAGTTTGGGTCAATGAGCTTCTTGGCAGACACAGCCCCCAGACACACAATTATTTTAGGACGGATGAGTTTTACCTGCCACCTTAAATAATCAATGCATGATTCTGCTTCATCATCCATGGGATTTCTGTTTTCCGGAGGTCTGCATTTTACCACATTGGCAATATATACATCCGAACGCTTTAAATTTATTGCTCCAATCATCTTATCAAGCAGCTGACCTGCTTTTCCTACAAAGGGCCTGCCCTGCACATCCTCGTTGTATCCGGGACCTTCTCCTACAAACATTATGTCTGCATGTTCATTGCCTTCACCGAAAACAACGGTTGTCCTTGTTTCTGCCAGCCTGCACTTTTGACATTTTGAAGTGAATTTTTTAAGCTCATCCATTGAATACATAAGTGCCTCTACAGTGTCAGGTCTATGTGGCAATATCCATTTGGATTTTTTTCAAGATATTTCTGATGGTATTCCTCTGCAGGATAAAAATTCTTAAGAGTTTCCAGTTCTGTAACTATGGGCTTGTTGTATTTTTCTCGTTCCTGGTCCACAGACTTGTTTATGGTTGTTAAATCTTCGTCATTTGTGTAATAAATTCCTGTCCTGTACTGAGTTCCCACATCTCCTCCCTGTCTGTTCATGAGCGTAGGGTCTATAACTTTCCAGAAATCCTGAAGTATTTTTTCAAGTGTGATTATATTTTCATCATATTTAATATAGACTGTCTCAGCATAACCTGTTGTGTTGGTGCAAACCTGTTGGTAAGTTGGGTTTTCTGTGTTTCCATTGGCATATCCAACCACAGTTTCAACTATTCCCTTCCTTAAGTCCATGTAGGCCTGAAGTCCCCAAAAACATCCGCCGGCCAAATAAATTTCCTTCATATATTTCAGCTCCATTCATCAAATGTGATTATTTTTATATTATTATAATTTTAGCATAAAATACTTGCATATTCCACAATCAAAAAATATTGTTTATTTTTTTACATTTCCTCTTGACATTATATTCAAATATGCTAATATATTAATATAAGAATGTTAACGAGGTAGATTATGATAGACTTTAATGACAAAGAAAAAACAAAGCATCTTCTGGCTGAAAAAGCAGAGATGTTCAAGACAATTGCACATCCTGTACGGCTGTGCATATTGGCAATGCTAATAAAGGAAGAAAAAAGCAATGTGACTGAAATTCAGTGCTGCATAGATGTTCCTCAGCCAACAGTGTCACAGCACCTTGCGAAACTAAAATCTGCAGGCATTGTTTCTGCAGACAGGAACGGAACAGAAATAATTTATAAAATCAAAAATCAAGAAGTAAGACATATTGTTGAAGAAATTCTGCAATAAAAAATAGGAGGAAATGATGAGTAAAAAAATAGTTATTATCGGCGGCGTAGCAGGGGGAGCCTCTACAGCTGCAAGACTTAGAAGACTTGACGAAACTTCACAGATCATTATGTTTGAAAGAGGTTCATACATTTCATACGCTAACTGCGGACTTCCTTACCATATAGGAAATGTTATTAAGGAAAGAGACTCTCTCTTGGTAACAACTCCGGAAGCCATGTCAAAAAAATACAACGTTGATGTAAGAATAGATTCTGAAGTTATATCCATAAACAAAGAAAACAAGAAAGTTCAGATTAAAAAAGTAAAAACAGGTGAAACTTATGAAGAAAGCTATGACACTCTGGTAGTATCAACTGGTTCTTCACCTCTTAAGCCACCTATTGAAGGAATAAACTCTCCTGGAATATTCACCCTCTGGACAGTTCCAGACACTGATGAAATCAAAAAATTTATAAGCGAAAGACAACCTAAGAATGCAGTTGTAATAGGAGGAGGCTTCATAGGATTAGAAGTTGCTGAAAACCTCCATGCCGCTGGCCTTGAAGTAACTGTAGCTGAAGCAATGGACCAGGTAATGGCACCTGTTGATTATGAAATGGCACAGCTTGTTCAAAACAACATGGTTGCAAACAAGATTAATCTCATTCTTGGAGATGGTGTTTCAAAATTCAAAAGCGAAAACGGAAAAGTTACTATAACTTTGGCAAGCGGAAGAACTCTTGATGCAGACATGGTCATTTTATCCATAGGTGTACGTCCAAACGGACAGCTTGCTAAGGATGCAAATCTTGAAATAAACCAGAGAGGCGCAATTGTAGTTGATAAGTATCTAAAAACTTCAGATCCGAATATTTATGCCCTTGGGGATGTTATAGAGGTTGAAGAATATATAAACAAGGGAAGAGCCATGATTGCTCTTGCAGGTCCTGCAAACAAACAAGGAAGAATATGCGCCAACAACATTTACGGTGCCAACGAAGAATACAAAGGAACTCAGGGAACATCTGTTGCAAAGGTATTTGATGTTACAGTTGCTTCAACAGGTACAAACGAAAAGACATTAATAAAAATGGGCATGACTGAAGGCAAAGACTACCTTACTGCTATAATCTCCCAGAAGTCACATGCTGGTTACTATCCTGAAGCTTCGGAAATGATTTTGAAACTTGTGTTCTCAGCTGATGGCAAGAAAATCTTCGGAGCTCAAATAGTGGGAGAAGACGGAGTTGACAAGAGAATTGATACAATTGCAACAACCATACGTCTGGGCGGAAGCATTTATGACCTCAAGGAACTTGAACTGGCATATGCTCCTCCATATTCTTCAGCAAAAGACCCTGTAAACATGCTTGGATTTGTGGCTGAAAATATAATTCAAAACAAAGTAAAATTATCTAAATGGAACGACATCAATCCTGAAGTTAAAAATGATGTCACAATTCTTGACGTTCGTGAAGAAGCTGAGCTGATGGTTCTAGAAATTCCAAACTCTGTAAATATTCCACTTGGACAGCTGAGAAAAAGATTAAATGAGCTCAACAAGGATGATAAAATAATTGTGTTCTGTGCAGTAGGAGTTCGTTCATACAATGCAGCAAGAACATTGATGGAAAACGGATTTAAAAATGTAACTGTATACCCTGCTGGAACTAACTTCTACAAACAGGTGTACTACAATTTCTTCAACAAGACAGATAACAGAATGATTACACCGCCTGCAGCACAGGAAGAAGTAAAAGTAAATTTTAACAACGCTGCAGCACCAAAAGCAAAAGCCTCTATACAGGTTGACTGCAGCGGACTTCAGTGCCCTGGACCTATAATGAAGGTCTATGAAACAATTAAGAAAGTTGAAGACGGAGATATTATTGAAGTTTCCGCAACAGACTCAGGTTTTGCAAAAGACGTGGAAACATGGTGCCGCAGAACAGGAAACACTCTTCTGGGCGTTGAAAAGAAGGGAAAACTAAATGTAGTTACTCTTCAGAAAGGAATTAACAACGCTCCTGCTGCAACTTTAGTAGCAGCAAGCAATATCCAGGTTCCTGTTCCGGCAAATGACGGAAAAACATTAGTAGTTTTTAGCGGTGACATGGATAAGGTTCTGGCATCATTTGTAATTGCCAATGGTGCAGCAGCCATGGGAAGACCTGTTACAATGTTCTTCACATTCTGGGGATTGAACGTGTTGAGAAAAACAGAAAAACAAAATGTCAAAAAACCTCTTATTGATGCAATGTTTGGAATGATGATGCCTCAAGGCGTAAGCAAACTGAAGCTTTCCAAAATGCACATGGGCGGAATGGGAACAGCAATGATGCGCAAGGTAATGAAGGACAAAAACATTGATTCTCTGGAAGACCTGGTTAAAAAGGCAATGGACAACGGAGTTAAAATGATTGCATGCACCATGTCAATGGATGTAATGGGAATAACAAAGGAAGAATTAATTGACGGCGTTGAATTTGCAGGTGTAGGAACATACCTGGGCGATGCTGAAGAATCCAACGTAAACTTATTTATATAAACAACAAAAGACCGCAAATGCGGTCTTTTTGTTTTGACTACAAAACCTGTACTTCAAAAGCCGTAGTCTGAGGCGGTATGCTCATGGTCATGAATGTTGCATGTATTACTCTTACAAAATCTCCTATTCTCAAATCTCTCAGCCTTATTTGTCTTCCTCTTCTGTCTCTGATTACAGTGGAATCAGTGATAACAAATCTTATCTGGCTGTATATATCGTTAGGATTTCCAGTGTACAAAAATCTGTTATTTAAATCAACATCAAGAACCATTCCTTCTGTAACATGAGTTTCTTCCATGCTGTTTACAACTGTTATTCTGTAAGCTCTTGACTGGGGAGGCATACTTCTTGTCATCATTGCTGAGAACTCTACATCCACTGTCATTCCCTGCCTCAAATCCCTGAAGGACATAGGGTTACCAAATGCATCCCTAATTACTGTATCCCTGTCAACTGTCAGCACTACAACCTGTTCATTCATGCAGTAGTCATTAGTATCTCTGTAGGATATTGTTACAAATCCTGTTCTGTTATCCATGTCTATATTTTCAATAACAGCATCTTCCGCTCTCATTACATTGCCTCTGTCAGGCCAGAATCTTTGATTATATATTAAATCATCCATATTACACCTCATATTAAATTTATATATTCATATATATTCGTAATGTATATTTTGGTGTATAAAAAGTTGCTCCGCAACTCCGCTAGGGGGACCTATGTCCCCCGACCGCGCAAAAAATACTAACGTATTTTTTTCTGAGCAATCCCCGTTTTTTATATGAAAGAAAAGAAAACTTTCCTACCATATAAAAAAACCGCTGATTTCTCAGCGGTTAGTTATTGTTGCCTTGAAGAACAGCTCTTGCTGCATCCGGAACAACCGGAACAGCTAGCACCGTTTTTCTTTTGTTTTCTCATGTATACTATTACAAATGCAGCTATTGCTGCTATTGTTCCTACTACTAATAAATCTGCACCATTCATATTAACCTCCTATGAATAAACTGCCAATCTGATAAACGAGCGTTCCTGCTGCAAATGCAGTCAGTGTCTGATATAAAGCAGTTAACACTGCATACTTCATTGAGCCTAACTCCCTCTTTGTTGCTGCAAAAGCAGCTATGCACGGCATGTACAAAAGCGTAAATGTAAGAAATGCATATGCGCTTAAAGGAGTGAACATTGTGTTTAAAATTGCCGAAAGCTGAATGTCGGTTCCGGCTCCCGTAAGAACTGTAAGTGTGCTCACAACGGCTTCCTTTGCAGTTAATCCTGTTATCAGAGCTGTTGAAGCTCTCCAGTCATTGAATCCCAAAGGTATGAACAAAGGAGAAATCAAAGTTCCTATGGAAGCAAGAATACTCATTGTGCTGTCGCTTACCATGTTCAATGACCAGTCGAAGCTCTGCAGGAACCATATTATGATTGTTCCCAGGAATATTACCGTAAATGCTCTTTGTATAAAATCTTTTCCTTTTTCCCACATGTGTACCAATACACTTTTTCTTGAAGGAATTCTGTATGCAGGAAGTTCCATTACAAAGGGAACAGGTTCACCTTTGAATATTGTACTCTTTAAAAGAAGTCCAGACAAAATGGCTGTAAGGATACCTGTCATATAGAGAGCTATCATAACTAACGCAGCATTTTCTGGGAAAAATGCCATTGTAATCATTCCGTAAATTGGAAGCTTGGCGCTGCATGACATGAACGGTGTAAGCACAATTGTCATTTTACGGTCACGTTCACTTGAAAGAGTCCTTGTGGCCATGATTGCAGGAACGCTGCAACCAAAGCCTATGAGCATTGGAACAAAGCTTCTTCCCGATAAACCTATCTTTCTAAGCATTTTATCCATTAAAAATGCAACTCTTGCCATGTATCCGCTGTCTTCCAGAAGTGAGAGGAAGAAAAACAATATTACTATGAGAGGAAGGAATGAAAGCACGCTTCCAACTCCTGCAAATATTCCATCAATTACAAGTGAGTAAACCCATGAGCTTACCTGTGCTGCATTCATTGCCTCAGAAACAATTTCTGTGAATGCTCCAATGGCTGTTTCCAAGTATCCCTGCAGCGGCGCTCCTATGGCTCCGAATGTTAGCCAGAACACCAAGAACATTATGCTGAAGAATATTGGTATGCCCAGATACTTATGAGTTAGAATCCTGTCTATTTTTTCAGAACGCACCTGCTCTTTTGTTTCCTGTTTTTTAATCACGGTATCCCTGCAGATTTTTTCTATATATGTGTATCTCATGTCTGCAAGTGCTGCTTCTCTGTCTGTGTCAAGAGATTTCTCCATGTCCTCAACCACATGACTTATTATGTGTGCCTGACTTTCCGAAATGGCAAGCTCCTTCATTGTGGGCTCGTCCCCTTCAACAAGTTTTGTTGCTGCAAATCTTAAGGGGTAGCCTGATTTTTCAGCTTGTTCCTCTATGAGATGTGATATGGAATGTATTGCTCTGTGAACATCTCCAGTACAGAAATCATGTTTCTTTGGAGATTTCTTTTCCATGGCCGTCTTCATGATCACATCCACAAGCTCTGAAATTCCTTCATTTTTGCTGGCTGATATAGGAACAACCGGAATTCCCAAATGGTCCGATAGTTTTTTTACATCTATTGAATTACCGCTGGCTCTCACTTCATCCATCATGTTGAGGGCAATTACCATGGGAATTGATAACTCCATGAGCTGCAGCGTCAAGTACAGGTTTCTTTCTATGTTTGTTGCATCGACAATATTAAGTATTAAATCAGGGTGTTCCTTGAGAAGAAAATCTCGTGTTACAACTTCCTCCATGGTATATGGAGACAGTGAATAAATTCCAGGCAAATCCACAAGGTACGCATCCTTATTCTTTTTTATCTGCCCCTCTTTTTTTTCAATTGTCACCCCGGGAAAGTTTCCAACGTGTTGATTACTGCCTGTCAGATTGTTATAAAGTGTTGTTTTTCCCGAATTTTGATTTCCTGCCAGGGCAAATACATATTTCATATGCTGAATACCTCTTTCAGTTCAATTTTCGATGCTTCTTCTTTTCTTATAGTCAAGACGTAGCTTCTTAAAGACAATTCTATGGGATCACCCATTGGAGCAACTTTTCTTACCTGAACTCGGGTGTTGGGAGTCAACCCCATATCAAGCAGCCTTCTTCTGAGAGCCCCCTGCCCGCCTATTGCTGTAATTACTCCACCTTGACCAGGCTTGATATTGTCTAGCGTCATCATATTTCTCCTTTTCATGATTATTCGATATTGATAATCATTATCATTTACTTTAATTGTATTATATTACTGCCCCTATGAATTGTCAACAGGTTTTAAATAATATTTATGTTTTTTTATCTGCAAATATATTATATATCTTTACAGACTTTTCATGGCATGGGCATAGCGCAGTCTCGTTCACCATTTTATCTGCTCCCTCCGGTCGCATAAAATGGGAAAAACAGGGTTAGGGCATAAAAAAAAGGCAGTTATGCCTTTCACTTTATATCATCGGTGTTTGAACCATATACTTCTATTACCGGCATTACAAACATGAATCCGACACCCGGTTCTTTGAAATAATCAAGTTCTTTTTGTATTTTTTCTGCTACGGCGTCAAGTTTTTCCCTATCTTTGATAATGCTGAAAACTATCTTGCTGTAGGGTTTTCTTCCGTCAATAAGCTTCCTCATGCTTGCAAGCATGGGTACATTTATATTGTGGTCCAACAGCACTTTTCCCATTCCCTGGCTGTCAATTGTTGTTGCACCAATTTCTTCCTCATAAAACACTTCATGTATTTCATCAAGCTTGTAAATGTCATTTAAAATCAATATCAAAGCAAACATTTGAACCTCCCCTAATCGTGCTGCCCTGTCATTATACCATATGAATTTTTACTATTCAATACATGCATATTAAATATTTGCATTAATATTAATGCTTTTATTTAGCTCCAGAACAACAACTTCTGACGACTTAACCTTGCTTTTGAAATAAAACGGGTCTGCCTTGATAAGGCCAAAAGTATCGTAATGTATGGGAACTGTAATCTTTGCCTTAATAAAACTAGCAGCAATTGCAGCATCATCAGCGTCCATGGTATAATTTCCTCCTATGGGAAGAAAAGCAGCATCAATTTTTTCGTCTTCAAGAAGCTTCATATCCAGTGTAAGACCTGTATCTCCTGCATGATATACTTTTATACCCTCAACTTCTATAATAAAGCCGCATGGATTTCCTCCGCATATGATGGTTCCTCCATCAGATATTCCTGAGCCGTGCAGAGCATTTGTCATCTTTACGGTTCCAAAGTCGAACTTCCTTCTGCCTCCTATGTGCATGGAGTGGGTTCTTACTTTGAACCTCGCAAGGTATGCGCAAATTTCATGGTTAGCAATGATAAGCGCATTGTTGGTCTTTGCGATTTCAACTGCATCTCCAATATGGTCTCCATGACCGTGAGTGACAAAAATGTGTGTTATATCAACGAGACTATCCACGCTTGTTTTGCTTAAAGGGTTACCGGAAATAAAAGGGTCTATAATTCCCTTGAAATGTCCTTCCTCAATTAATAAAGCAGAATGCCCAAGATAAGTAAGTTTCATTTAGATCACCGTCCTTTATAATGTTTATTTTATAATACAATTATATAGAAATAAAATCAACAAAAAAATCCCGATTTAAAATCGGGATCCATACTAGACAGTCTGTGTATTTTTCTTGCCAAGGTAAGCTTCCTGAACCTTTTCGTCCTTTATGAGAGATTTTGCATCTCCTTCCAGTGTAACAACTCCTTGCTCCAATACATATGCCTTGTCGGCTATTGAAAGGGCCTTGAATGCATTTTGTTCCACAAGAAGTATTGTCTTGCCCATATTTTTTATTTCAATTATTATGTCAAATATTGTGTTTATAAGTAGAGGCGCCAGTCCCAGGGACGGTTCATCAAGGAGTATGAGATCCGGATTGGACATCAGTCCTCTTCCCATGGCAAGCATTTGTTGTTCCCCTCCTGACAGAGTTCCTGCTATTTGATTTTCTCTTGCCTTAAGGATTGGAAATAACTCAAAAATTCTTTTTTTATCCTTTTCGATGTCATTTTTATCATTTCTTAAAAATGCACCCATATTGAGGTTTTCCATAACCGTAAGGTTTGCAAATATGATTCTTCCTTCAGGCACCTGGCATATTCCTGCTTTCACTATTTTGTGGGCTTGCCTTGGAAGCTTATCTCCCTTGTAGGTTATTTCACCTTCCTTGTATTTTACAATACCGCTGATTGAATTTATGAGGGTTGATTTGCCTGCTCCGTTAGAACCTATTATTGATACAATTTGTCCTTCATCAACATTTATGGAAACTCCCTTAAGAGCATGAATTCCTCCGTAATAAACATTTAAATTATCAACCTTAAGCATCTTGTGCCTCCTCTTTTCCAAGATAAGCTTCTATTACTTTCTTATCTTCCTGAATTTCCTTCGGAGTTCCAATGGCCAAAGGGATGCCGAAATTAAGCACAAATATTCTGTCACACACTCCCATTATCAAGTCCATGTGATGCTCAATAATTAAAACCGTAAGGTTGAATTTGTTTCTTATTTCTTTGATAAGCTCCATAAGCTGCAATGTTTCCTCAGGATTCATTCCGGCTGCAGGTTCATCAAGGAGAAGCAGTCTTGGCTCCAGTGCCAGTGCCCTTGCTATTTCAAGCTTTCTTTGTAGTCCGTATGGAAGATTTGATGCAACAATATCTTTGTACTCCCAAAGTCCCATTAGTTTCAAAAGCTGTTCCGTCTTGCTGTTAAGTAACTTTTCCTGTTCCTTGTATTTTCCTATTCTCACAACACTGTTCAATAAGCTGTAATCAGCAAGCTTATGGCATGCTGTCAGTACATTGTCATATACATTGAGCTTTTTAAACAGCCTTATGTTCTGAAACGTCCTTGTTATACCCATGTTGGCTATTTCAAAGGGCTTAAGTCCTGCAAGCTTTTTATCGTAAAAATAAATTTCACCTTCAGTCACGCTGTAAATAGCTGTAATAAGATTGAATATTGTTGTTTTTCCCGCACCGTTTGGCCCTATAAGACCGAATATTTCTCCTTCTTCGATGCTGAAGTTTACATTGTCAACTGCCGTGAGGCCGCCGAATCTTTTTGTAAGTTTCTTAAGAGAAAGCACACTCATGATTTTACCTCCTCTTTTTTTATTTTCCTATTTTTAATTGCAAGTGCAATTTTCTTGAAGCTTATTTCTTTTCCTCCCATTAAACCCTGCGGTCTTGTGATCATGATGAGAATTACTGCAACTCCATATATTACAAGTCTCCAGTCCGAGAAACTTCTCAATATTTCCGGAAGGAAAGTTAAAAGCACTGTTCCAACAACACTTCCTGAAATGCTTCCCAATCCTCCGAAAATAACAATTATTGTCATTTCTGTGGATTTCACCATCTTGAACATTGTAGGCTGAATGTACCCCAGGTAGTGGGCAAGCATTCCTCCTGCAATTCCTGCATAAAGTGCGCTAATGGCAAGTGCAGTCAGCTTGTATTTGAAAACATCTATTCCAATAATCTGTGCTGCCATTTCCTCTTCCCTTATGGCGACCATGTTCCTTCCGTGCCTTGACCTTATAATGCTCACCAGCACAAATACTGCAACAATGTTTATGAGAACAACATTTAATAAGGTTGTAGTTCCTTCTGTAGGTATTCCAGAAAGTCCTCTTGCTCCTCCAAAATACTGCAGGTTGTCAAGAATGAGTCTTGTAGCTTCACCAAACCCAAGTGTGGCAATGCAGAAATAGTCACCCTTAAGATTAAGTGTCAGTTTACCAAGAAACAAGCTGACAATCATTGCTGCAATTCCTCCAATGAGAAGAGCAGGTATGAAAGGAACAGCAAATTTCATTGTCATGGTTGCGGCTGTATATGCTCCTATGGCCATGAATCCTGCATGCCCGAAGGAAAACATTCCAGTGAAACCTGTTAGCAAAGAAAGTCCCAGAACCGTCATTAAGTTTATTCCTGATAAAATCAAAATACCTGATATATAACCCCAGCTCATGATAACCTCCTATGCCTTGTCTTCCGTATTTTTGCCCATGAGTCCTGTTGGCTTTGCAACAAGCACAAATATCAAAAGAGCAAATGCGATTAAATCCCTGTACTGGGATGAAAAGTATCCAGACACCATTGTTTCAATGAGACCCAGCAATATGGAACCTATAACAGCTCCCTGAAGACTTCCAAGCCCGCCGAAAACAGCCGCTATGAATGATTTTGTGGTAATGTTTCCTATCTGTGGATACACGGTGTACTTCATGCCAAAAAGCATTCCTGCAAGACCGGCTAGTATTCCGCCCATTGCAAATATTATGAATATTACCATGTCCACGTTGACTCCCATGAGTGTGCTTCCCTTGATGTTGTAGGAAGTAGCCCTTATGGACAGCCCTATTTTTGTCTTTTCGATTATGTATATCAAAGCAGCCAAACTCACTGTAGATATAACAAACATTAAAAGGTCTATTCTTCCCAATGCAATATTCCCAAGCATTATTGGCGTCGTAGCAAAAATAGCGGGGTATGTCCTGAATGTAGGGCCAATTGGCGATGCGATAACTATATTTTCAAGAAATATTGATGCTCCCATTGCAGATATAATAAAATACAAAAAAGGCGCATTGCGCTTCCTCAAAGGCCTGTAAACCACTCTTTCCATGCTTACGGCCAAAAGTCCGGAACCAATGGCTGACAATAAAAATGCTACAAAAAAAGGTATATTTAACAATGTGAGGCAAAAATAACCTATATACGCGCCAATCATAATAACCCCGCCGTGGGCGAAGTTTGAAAAGTTCATTATGCTGTATACAAGAGAATAACCCACTGCCATGAGAGCATAGACACTTCCTATGGACAATCCGTTAACAACCTGCTGCAAAAATCCGCTCATAAAAACCTCCTGATGATTTTGAAACGAAGGCGGGATATACCCGCCTTATTTTATTCAACTCCATATTTTTCCTGGAATACATAGCCGCCGTTTTCTATTTTAACTATTGCAGCTTGTTTTCCTACCGGATTATGATTTTCTTTGCTCAACTGAATTGTTCCTGTAACTCCCTGCACTGAAACCTGAGTGAGAGCTTCTGTTATTTTAACAGGATCTGTGCTGTTAGCAGCTGTAATGGCAGCCTGCAATAGCAAGAATGCATCATTTGCCATGTATCCATTAAGTTCCATGGACAGATTGTATTTTGCCTTGTAAGCATCCTGCAGAGGCTTAACTTCTGGGTCGTTGAAATCCAAATGGTTAACTATGTAGCTTCCTTCAATTGCATCCTTTGCCATTGTCATCAGCTGGTCTGAAGGCCATCCGTCTCCTCCCACTAATGTAGCTTTAATTCCAAGTTCTCTTGCCTGGTTTGCACTAAGAGCTACTTCTTTGTAATAATAAGGCATCAATATTACATCAGGATTAGCTTCTTTGATTTTGCTAAGCTGTGGTCTGAAGTCAACATCACCTTCCTTGAAGCCTTCTTTTGCTACAATTTTTCCGCCCTTTTCTGTAAATGTTTTTTCAAAATATTCAGTGAATCCCTGTGAATAGTCGCTTGCTACGTCATAAAGCACTGCTGCATTTTTTAATCCTAATTTATCATAAGCATAGCCTGCTGCAACAGCTCCCTGATATGGGTCTATGAAGCATACTCTGAAATTATATTCTTTAACTTTTCCATCATCACTTACTGTTACCTTTGGGTTAGTTGCAACTGTTGCAATATCAGGAACCTTGTATTGTTCCAGAACTGCCGAAATAGAAATTGCCTGTCCGCTGGCATTAGGTCCCAGAATTGCTACAACACCATCTTGAGTTATGAGTCTCTTTGTGGCATTTACTGCTTCAGCAGCATCGCCCTTTGTGTCATAATAAATTCCTTCAACCTGTTTTCCCAATATTCCGCCCTTTGCATTTACTTCTTCAATAAGCATTTTTATTGTGTTGCTTTCACATGTTCCCCATACGGCCTGGTCCCCTGTCAATGATCCTATCCAGCCGATTTTGATTGTTTCTCCAGCAGGAGCAGATGTCTTGCCTCCGCATGCAGAAAGCAGCATTGTAAAAATTAATAATAAACTTACTAAGGATAAAACTTTTTTTCTCATAAAACCCTCCTGAAATTATGTGTATAAAGTTTTGTAAATATTCCTTATGCAAACGTTTATGTCTTTTATATTATAAACGTTTATTTAAAATAATGCAAGATTTATGTGTTCATTATTTAGCCGGAAATTTTACATTTTCTTCTATTTTGTGATAAAAAAATAACATATGCTTTTCTATGCTTTTCGGCATGAATGTTGCTATTGTTAAGATTTATTTAAGTTGATTTTAAAATTTAACATGATATAATATACTTTACATAATATATAAAAGCATGAATATTTAAAGCCGTACGGCTTTGGAGGATACAATGAAAAATTACTTGGTGGGGCTTGATATAGGGTCTACTACAGTAAAAATAGCTGTAATAGATAGTAAGGAAAATGTGGTATACAAGCAATATGAAAGACATTATTCAGACATTAAGAATACAGTCAGTGAAATAATCAAAAACTCATCCCAGACACTAAATGACAGCATGATTAAAATATGCATCACAGGCTCTGGTGCCATTGATGTGTCAAAATATCTGGAAATTCCATTTGTACAGGAAGTAGCGGCATCAACAAAAGCAATAGAAAAATTCATTCCCTCTACAGATGTTGTTATAGAACTGGGCGGGGAAGACGCCAAGATAACATACCTTACAGGAAACCTGGAGCAGCGCATGAACGGATCCTGTGCAGGCGGAACCGGAGCTTTCATTGACCAGATGGCTGTGCTGATGAAGACTGATGCAACAGGCTTAAATGAGCTTTCAAAAAAACATAAAACGATATACCCGATTGCTTCCCGCTGTGGTGTTTTTGCGAAATCAGATATACAGCCTCTTTTAAACGAAGGTGCAAGGCAGGAAGACATTGCTGCCTCCATATTTCAGGCTGTTGTAAACCAAACTATAAGCGGCCTTGCTCAAGGAAGACCAATAAAGGGCAATGTGGCATTTTTGGGAGGACCGTTGTATTTTTTGTCTGAGCTGAGAAACAGATTCAAGGAAACCCTTGAACTCACCGAAGACAATTCAGTATGCCCTGAAGATGCAAATTATTATGTTGCCATGGGAGCTGCTTTAATGGCTTCCGAAAACGAGAGCATAGATTTCAACGAATTTTACGTTAAAATTAAAAATACACTTGAACATTCAAGTATAGAATACCGCAAGAAAGACTTAGACCCATTGTTTGAAAGTGCGGAAAATTACAAAGAATTTTTGTCCCGTCACAACATGCATAAGGCAAAAACAAGAAATATAGATGATTATTCAGGCAAGGCATTTTTAGGTATAGATGCAGGCAGCACTACCACAAAACTTGTTTTGATCACTGATGATGGTGAAATTCTGCATTCCTATTATGGAAGCAATGCAGGTAACCCTCTTAACTCAGCCGTAAAAGCAGTAAAGGACCTTTACGTTAAGCTGCATCCTGGTATTGAAATAGCAAGCACTGCTGTAACAGGATACGGGGAGCATCTTATTAAAGCTGCTCTGAATGTGGATGCAGGCGAAATAGAAACAGTAGCACACTATAAAGCTGCTGACTTTTTCCTAAACGGTGTTGACTTTATAATTGACATCGGCGGACAGGACATGAAAAGCATGATCATAAAAAACGGAGTAATAGATTCCATAATGCTTAACGAGGCTTGTTCCTCAGGCTGTGGATCTTTCATAGAAACATTCGCTAAATCACTTGATATGAGTGTCCATGAATTTGCCGAAGCAGCAGTGTTGTCAAAAAACCCGGTTGATCTTGGAACAAGATGCACCGTGTTCATGAATTCCAAAGTTAAACAAGCCCAAAGGGAAGGTGCTACCCTAAGCGACATTTCCGCAGGAATTTCCTTCTCTGTAATTAAGAACGCCCTGTTCAAAGTCATAAGACTTAAGTCTCTCGATGAAATAGGAGATAAGATTGTTGTTCAGGGAGGAACATTCTACAACAACGCAGTTCTAAGAGCATTTGAACAAATAACAGGACGTGAGGTTGTAAGACCCGACATAGCAGGAATAATGGGAGCATTTGGTGCTGCCATCATTGCAAAAGATAAATATGTTCCCTCTGTTAAAAGCAAATTTGTAAAACCTCACGAGCTTGAGAAGTTTTCATTTGACACTTCCATGGAACGCTGCGGTTTATGCACAAACAACTGCCTACTGACAATCAACAAGTTTTCTGACGGAAGATACTTTGTATCAGGAAATCGCTGTGAAAGAGGAGCTGAAAAATACACTCACGAAGAAAGAAAAGAATCTCTGCCCAATTTGTACAAGTACAAGTACAACAGAGTATTTGGATACAAGCCTCTGGCACTTTCCGAAGCAAAAAGAGGCATGATTGGAATTCCAAGAGTTTTGAACATGTACGAAGACTATCCGTTCTGGTTCACATTCTTCACAACATTGGGATACAGAGTAGTTTTATCAGGAGCATCAAGTAAAAAAATATACGAGCTTGGAATGGGAACAATTCCTTCAGAATCAGTGTGCTATCCGGGTAAAATAACCCACGGCCACATAACTGATCTCATAAACAAAAAAGTTCCTAAAATATTCTATCCCTGTATTTCCTACAACATAAAGGAAGATGAAAATGCAGGAAACCACTTTAACTGTCCTGTTGTTGTTTCATATCCGGAATCAATAGAAGCAAATATAAACCTTAAGAATGTGAAGTTCTACAAGCCGTTCCTTAACTTAAATGACAAGGAAAGGCTCATAAACAAACTTTACAGGGAAATTGCAAAAGCTGAACACTTGTCTTACGAAGAAATAAAGGAAGCTGCCGAAAAGGCATATAAAGAACTTTATGCATACAAACGGGATGTAAAAAGAGAAGGCGCAAAGGCTATAGAATACATCAACAAAAACAATAAAAAAGGAATTGTTCTTGCCGGAAGGCCTTACCATGTGGATCCTGAAATAAACCACGGCATACCTGAAATGATAGAAGGCTACGGTCTGGTTGTATTGTCTGAAGATTCCCTTGAGAACAAGTATCCCATAGAAAGACCTCTAAGGGTTATTGACCAGTGGTCATACCATACAAGGCTGTACAGGGCTGCAACTTACGTTTCAAATACAGATAATTTAGAACTCATTCAGCTTAACTCTTTCGGATGCGGTCTCGATGCAGTAACAACAGACCAGGTAAATGAAATACTTGACAAAAACAACAAAATATACACCCTTATTAAGATAGATGAAATCACCAACCTTGGAGCTATAAGAATCCGTATACGTTCACTTCTTGCTTCCATAGAAGAAAGAGACAAAACAGGCATCAGGCACAAGCACATTGAAGACAAAAGCACACGTCCTGTATTTACAAAGGAAATGAAGAAGAAGCACACAATACTCATTCCTCAGATGTCTCCAATGCACTTCCAGTTTATTGAAACAGCTGCAAGAATGTCGGGATATAACGCCGTTGTACTTCCTGCTGTTGACAAGAAGGCCGTTGATGTGGGACTCAGGGTAGTAAACAACGATGCTTGCTATCCTTCTATAATTGTTGTGGGCCAGCTTATAAATGCTCTGGAATCAGGAAAATATGACTTGAACAACACTTCACTCATGATTTCCCAGACAGGCGGAGGATGCCGAGCTACAAATTATATTGGTTTTATCAAAAAAGCGCTTAAAGATTCAGGATATGGGCACATACCTGTTATTTCCTTCAATGTGGTTGGACTTGAAAAACAGCCGGGTTTCAGCTTCACAACTTCATTTGTGAACAGACTTGTAATGAGTGTTGTGTTAGGAGACACTCTCATGCGTGCAACTTACAGAACAAGACCCTATGAAAAAGTTAAAGGTTCTGTAAACCAGTTGTACGACAAATGGGTTGAGGAATGCAGACATGTAATAGAAAAAGGTCATATAAAACATTATATAAATACAATCAATAATATAGTTCATGATTTTGATACAATTGAACTTGATGAAAAATTAAGAAAGCCTAAGGTTGGAATAGTCGGTGAAATTCTTGTTAAGTTTCACCCCAATGCAAACAACGATGTTTTTTCTCTTCTTGAAGAAGAAGGAGCAGAAGTTGTGGTGCCGGACTTGCTTGATTTCTTCTCATACAGTGCATTTAACGGAGTTATAAAATATGATGAGCTGCTGAGCGGCAATCCAAAGACAAAGGCATTCAACAATGTTGCTGTAAAAGCAATAGAAATGTACAAAAAACCAAGTGTCAAGGCATTCAAAGAGTCAAAACGCTTTTCAACACCTGCAAATATTGAGGAATTAGCCCGCAAGGCAAAAAAATTCCTTTCACTTGCAAACCAGTCTGGAGAAGGATGGTTCCTCACAGGCGAAATGATTGAGCTTTTGGACAGCGGTGTAAGCAATATATTGTGTCTGCAGCCATTTGCATGTCTGCCTAACCACATCACAGGCAAGGGAATGATTAAAAAGCTTAAGGATGCATATCCTTTATCAAATATAGTTCCAATTGACTATGATGCCGGCATAAGTGAAGTTAACCAGATTAACCGTATAAAGCTCATGCTGACCAGCGCATTCAGAAACATGCACTTGCATGATGACGATGGATTCTTGTCAATGAAGAAAATTGAAGGCCATACAACAAAACAAATACTGAAACATCTTCAGGAACAAAACATATAAAAAACAAAATACCGGCTGTCCGAGCCGGTATTTTTTATTATTTTGAAAATGCCTTTTTGATTCTTTCAACAGCATCATCAATTTGTTCATATGTTATTATAATTGGAGGAGCAAACCTTATTGTCTTCTCATGAGTTTCCTTTGCAAGAACACCGTTCTCGATCAATTTTTTCACATAAGGTGCAGCATTGGTCTTGAACTCAACTCCTATTAAAAGACCTTTACCCCTTATTTCAAATATGTCGTCATTATTTATTTCTCTTAACTTATTCATGAAGTAACTGCCTTTTTCTTCAGCTTGCTTAGCAAGATCATCTCTTTGGAGAATTTCAAGAGCTTTCAAGGAAACAGCTGCTCCTAATGGATTCCCTCCGAAAGTTGAACCGTGTGAACCAGGCTCGAATACTCCAAGGATATCTTCATTTCCCGCAATTGCAGATACGGCTATAATGCCGCCACCTAAAGCTTTTCCAAGAACATATATATCAGGAACCACATCTTCATAGTCACATGCAAACATTCTGCCTGTGCGGGCAAAGCCTGTTTGAACTTCATCGGCAATAAATAATACGTCATTTGCTTTGCAAATATCATATGCTTGTTTGATAAAACCAGTGGGAGGAACAATTATTCCTGCTTCGCCCTGTATAGGCTCTACCAGGAATGCTACTGTATTTGGACTTATGGCTGATTTTAGTTCCTCGATGTTTCCGTACTCAATTACTTTAAATCCAGGTGTAAAAGGACCGTATCCTCTTCTGGAATCTGAATCTGTACTCATAGAAACAATGGTTATAGTCCTGCCGTGGAAGTTGTTGGCGCATACAATTATCTCCTGTATTCCATCTTCAACGCCCTTAACAAAGTTTCCCCATCTTCTTGCAGTTTTTAAAGCCGTTTCAACTGCTTCAGCACCTGTGTTCATAGGAAGAACCATGTTTTTACCTGTAACCTCACAAAGTTTCTGCATCCAGTCTCCCAGCACGCTGTTATAAAATGCCCTTGAAGTCAAAGTTACTTTATCCAGCTGATCTTTTGCAGCTTGTACCAGCTCAGGATGTCTGTGTCCAAAATTCAATGCAGAATATGCACTTAACATATCATAAAACTTTTCACCCTCTGGATTAGTAACAACAATACCTTCTGCCTCTTCAAACACAATCTCCTTAGGATGATAATTGTGGGCTCCGAATTTTTCTGTTTTTTGCATGATTTCTTTAGATGATTGCATATCAGTAGTCCTCCTCGTTGCTTTTTTATACGCAAATGTATGCATATTTCAAACTTATGTTTTAAATAATAACCGTTTTTATAATAAAAGTCAAGATATTTATATTTTTGCATTGTGAATCCGTTGCTTAAACATTCTGATTTTCGTTGGTTTTAAAACAACATGATTAAATATGAAATATTTGCAAATTAATTTGATTATTTTTTGTTGTTTAAACGCTTAAGTTTTAATCTCCTGAAGCTAATCCTGCAATTTGCAATTTCCAAAATATAAGTTGCATTTTGTCATGCAGAACTATATTAATGACACAATATTAGGAATAATATATACTAAAAGTCTGGGTTAGGGCATATCACACAGAAAAATCTGGGTTAGGGCATGCGCAGTCTCAATCACAAATTTATCAGCTCCCTCCGGTCGCATAAATTTGGATTTCGTTGCGTTTGACCTACCGCAGATTTTTTCTCCCTACGGTCGAAAAATCTGGGTTAGGGCATAAAAAAAAGAAGAGCCGCTTCGTCATATGAGCGTCGTGGTTGAAGCTTTACCAGATTCATCCATGAGTCTCATTGCCTAATCTTCCGCTGGATTCACATTGAATTGAGGGAAGATCTATTGCAGTACTCTTCTTATTTTTTATTAAGTTTTAATTAACCTTGAATTATTGTTCCTGTCAAACCATTTAATGCGTCCATTGATTTGTACAGAGATGTTATTATTGATTTTCTTCCTGGTTTTGATTTTGCAAATTTTACTGAAGCCATTACTTTCGGAAGCATACTGCCCGGTGCAAAATGGCCTTCTTCAATGTATTTTTCAGCTTCTTCAATTGTTATTACGGACAAATCTTCCTGGTTAGGTTTCTTGAAGTTGATTGATGCCTTTTCAACTTCAGTCAGAATCATAAGAATGTCAGCGTCCATGTCTTCAGCCAGTCTTTCTGCTGCAAAGTCCTTGTCAATTACAGCTGCCACGCCTTTTAAAGAGCCGTCTTCATTTTCTATTACAGGAATTCCGCCTCCTCCGCACGCAATTGTTATTGTCGTGTCCCACAGTGTCTTGATTGTTCCGATTTCAACTATTCTCTCAGGAATAGGCGATGCAACAACTCTTCTCCATCCTCTTCCTGCATCTTCTTTCACTGTATAGCCCTTTTCCTCTGCAAGTCTTTTTGCTTCCTCTTCAGAATAAAAAGGTCCTATTGGTTTTGTAGGGTTCTGGAATGCTTTGTCATCCTTATCCACAACCATCTGAGTCACAACTGTAACTACAGGCAAAATTCTGTCTCTTTTAGCCAGCGCCAGCTTAAGCCCCTGCTGAATGTGATATCCTATATATCCCTGGCTCATTGCACCACAAACGTCAAATGGCATTGGCGGTGTAACATCTTTTGCAGCTTCTGACGCTAAAAGAATTCTTCCAACCTGAGGGCCGTTTCCGTGAACGATTGCTATCTCATAGTTGGAGCAGCTTATTTCAGCAATAAATTCACTGGTTTTCTTTACAACTTCCAACTGTGCCTCTGCAGTAGAAGGCATGCTTTTATCTTCTAAGGCGTTTCCGCCTAACGCTATAACTACTCTTGGTATTCTGTTCATGACTTAACCCCTCTAAAATTGTCCTAGTTTTTAAGCTATAGTTGCTACTATAACTGCTTTTATTGTGTGCATTCTGTTTTCTGCCTCGTCAAACACAACAGAATGTCTGCTTCTGTAAACTTCATCAGTTACTTCTCGTATGTCAAATCCAAGTGCCATTTGTTCTTTAGCCATTTTTGTTTCAAAGTCATGGAATGAAGGCAAACAATGCATGAATATTACATCATTGTTTTCTGTGGCCTTAATTAGGTCCATTGTAACTTTGTATGGAGTGAGCAACTTAACTCTTTCAGGTATCTGAGCTTCTTCTCCCATTGATGCCCAAATGTCTGTATAAATTACATCTGCTCCTTTTACAGCTTCAATGCTGTCTGATATTTCTATTGTTGCTCCTGTGTAATCAGCCACTTCCTGAACTCTCTTCAGTGTATCCTGATCAAGCTGATCCTGAAGTTCCTTAGGTCCAAATGCTACGAAATGCATTCCCATCTTTGCACATCCGAACATCCATGCATATGACATGTTGTTTCTGATGTCACCTGCAAAAACAACCTTAACTTTGTTAAGTGGTTTTGCAACGTGTTCTTCTATTGTAAGCAAGTCAGCCAATATTTGTGTAGGGTGATCAACATCTGTAAGACCGTTCCACACAGGTACTCCTGCATACTTAGCCAAATCTTCAACAACTTCCTGTTTGTATCCTCTGTACTCAATACCGTCATAGAATCTTCCAAGAACCTTAGCAGTATCTTCCAAAGATTCCTTCTTGCCCATCTGTGAGCTTCCTGAATCAAGGAATGTAACGTGTGCTCCTTCTTCAAGAGCTGCAACTTCAAATGCACATCTTGTTCTTGTTGATGTTTTTTCAAACAACAACACAATGTTTTTACCCTTTAAAAGATAATTGTAAATTCCTGCTCTTTTCTTTGCTTTCAAATCATGAGACAAATCCAGCATGTATCTGATTTCCTGTGGTGTAAAATCCATTAATGTTAAAAAACTTCTTCCTTTTAAATTTACTGACATAATAAAACCTCCATGTTTAATTATAGATATTATTGTATTTTTATATATTAACAGAATCTTTTCATAATTTCAATTGTTTTTTATATTTTTTCTCTTATAAGCGGCATGCTCATGCATCTTGGACCGCCTCTTCCTCTTGACAGTTCTGAACTTGGCATTGTATATACCTTAATACCTTCCTGCTGAAGAATTTGATTTGTTACATAATTTCTTGTATAAACAATTACTTCACCCGGAGCAATACACAATGTATTGGAACCATCGTTCCATTGTTCCCTGGCTGCATCAATAATGCTGTTTCCGCCGCACTTTATAAGTTTGATCTTGTCGAGGCTCAGTGCCCTCTTTAAAATATCTTCAAGAGACCCCTTACCTTCAGTAATTTTTATATTTCCATCTTCTCCTCTTTCAAGAACATATACAGCCATGTCAGACTTGATGTTCGGATGAATTGTGAACTTGTCGTAATCCACCATTGTGAATACAGTATCCAGGTGCATGAATGCCCTAGTCTTTGGTATGTCTATTGCCAATACTTTTTTAAATGAGCTGTCTTCCGTCAACAAAGTATTTGCAAATTTTTCAATAGAATTAGGATTTGTTCTTTGAGAAATTCCCACAGCTACTGTTTCTTCATTTAAAATCAGTATGTCTCCGCCTTCCAGAGAGTACTTTTCAGTTCTGTCATACATTAACTTTGTTCCCTTGTATAAAGGATTGCAGTTAAAAATATACTTGGCAAATAACGTTTCCCTGTTTCTTGTAACAGTATGCATTTTGTGAATAGATACTCCTTCTCCAACTGTAGCAAAAGGATCTCTTGTAAAGTAAAGGTTAGGCATTGGGTCAATTATAAATGGATACTGATTGCTTAAAAAATCAGCTAATCTTGGACCCCTGTAATCATTGATTTCTGACTTTCTGATGCCTTCCATCATTTTGAGAACCATTTCCTTAGGACTAGTAAAGGACAGGAAGTAATCTTTTAACATGCTGGATTCTCTGCTTTCCTTAATTCCAGCTTCTTCAATATACTCTTTGATGAACTGCAGTTTTATCTCGTCATTTATAAGTGAATCCACCACTAAATCTTCCAGATAAACTACTTCTATTCCCAAGCTTTCGAAAATTTTTGCAAATGCATCATGTTCCTGCTGAGCTATTTCCAAATAAGGAATATCATCAAAAAGCAATCTTTCAAGATACTCCGGCATTAGATTTTCTAGTTCTTTGCCAGGTCGGTGTAGCAATACTTTTTTCAATTTTCCTATTTCTGAATAAACTTTTATTGCTGTATCATTCAATATTATCACCACCATATATTATATATGCCATATCTGATTTTGAATGCAAAAACGATTGGCAACAGCCGCGACATATGTCAACTTATTCGTCATTTAGTGTAAAAAAATCGTTATCATTTCAAGGATAAACATCTGGATGCCATAACTATTAACAATATTTTAATTTTACATCCTGATTGACAAACAAATTTAGTACAATAATCTGCGATTGTATATATATATTGTAGTAACTTTTCCTTAATATGTCAAGGTATTTTTAATATTTATGTATCGTGTTCATATTTATACACGATAAACTGTTTTATGGCATAAAAAAACCAGCTATATCAGCTGGTTTTTTTACCCGGCGACGTCCTACTTTCCCAGGCAGTTTCCCACCAAGTATCATCAGCGCTAAAGAGCTTAACTTCCGTGTTCGGGATGGGAACGGGTGTGTCCTCTTTGCTGTAGTCACCAGATTCTAGCCCTAACCTAATTTTTCAGGTTTTTTCTGAAAAATTGCTGGTAGGTCTTACGCACCGAGCTCCAAATTTGCACGAGCATTATGCGAGTGAACAAATTTGTGCAGCGAGACTACGACTTTGCCTGCCATTAAATTAGGAGTAATCTATCAAAATAAAAAGTACAGCTTTAACTGTACTTATAACCCGGCGACGTCCTACTTTCCCAGGCAGTTTCCCACCAAGTATCATCAGCGCTAAAGAGCTTAACTTCCGTGTTCGGGATGGGAACGGGTGTGT